>ENA-OVGM01000002-OVGM01000002.1-human-gut-metagenome-genome-assembly--contig:-NODE-2-length-432446-cov-20.279869_pt1 | contig 432446 bp, 363 predicted proteins | sample MGYA00237773_ERZ505425 | MGnify/ENA primary metagenome ERZ505425 (study PRJEB26158, sample SAMN06016407) | human gut metagenome | biome: human gut; feature: ankylosing spondylitis patient; material... | reverse complement strand
ATATCAAGCCCTGCAACATCGCATCGAGCGAGGCTCACAACAGGAGGACTGCCGAGTATATGCGTAATATCGGAGAGTCCAGAATCTACATTGTGTCCGAACTCTCTGCCGACAACGAGCAGTGGGTAAACCCGGACTTCGGCAATCCGAATTTGCAGACGCACTACGACAACATCAAACGGATGGTAAAGGAAAAGACAGGTCGTGCCATGCAGGAGAAAGAACGTGAGCGCAAAGGAAAGAACGGGAAAATCATAAAAGTGGCAGGATGCTCACCCATCCGTGAGGGTGTGTTGCTCATCAAACCGGACACCACACTGGCAGACGTGAAGAAATTTGGCGAGGAATGCCAAAGACGATGGGGCATCACTCCGCTTCAAATCTTCCTGCACAAGGACGAAGGGCATTGGCTGAACGGACAGCCTGATGCAGGGGACAAGGAGAGTTTCCAAATAGGCGAAAAATGGTTCAAGCCGAATTACCATGCACACATCGTATTCGACTGGATGAACCACGACACAGGCAAAAGTCGAAAGCTCAATGACAATGATATGATGGAAATGCAGACTTTGGCATCTGACATCCTCTTGATGAAACGTGGACAGTCAAAAGCCGAGACAGGCAAGGAGCATCTGGAGCGTAATGACTTCATCATAGAGAAGCAGAAAGCCGAACTGCAACGCATAGATGAAACAAAGCGACACAAGGAACAACAGGTAAGCCTTGCCGAACAGGAACTCAGACAGGTAAAATCAGAGATACGCACGGACAAACTCAAAAGCGTAGCCACTGATGCTGCCACTGCCATAGCAAGCGGAGTTGGTTCTCTTTTCGGAAGTGGAAAGTTGAAAGAACTGGAACAAGCCAACGAGAAATTGCGTCAGGAAGTGGTCAAGCGCAATAAGGGTATTGACGAACTAAAAGCCAAGATGCAACAAATACAGGAACAGCACGGCAAACAAATACGCAATCTTCAAGGAATACATAACCAAGAACTTGAAGCCAAAGACAGGGAAATATCAAGACTGAACACCTTGCTTGAAAAGGCATTCAACTGGTTTCCGATGCTCAAAGAAATGTTGAGAATGGAAAAATTGTGCACAGTCATTGGATTTACCAAAGATATGATAGATTGTCTTCTGACAAAGAAAGAGGCTATCAGATGCAATGGGAAAATCTATTCCGAAGAGCATAAACAAAGATTTGAAATCAAAAATGATGTTTTCAAGATAGGAAAAAATCCTATTGATGATAGCAAACTGGTACTGACCATAAACAGGCAACAGATTGGCGAATGGTTCAAGGAACAAAAGGAAAAATTACGGCAAGGTTTACGCAACACTACAGAAGAACCAAGAAAAAGTAGGGGGCAAATTGTAAATAATTAAGTGTAATAGTCAAGACTTGTTCTGACAGTTTATTATCTGAACTAGTCTTGACTCATTCATTAAATTTGATGCAGATTTTTCTTATTCAAACAGCAACTGTGAGAAATACTCCTTAAACCGTTCCGTACCCATTGTAAGATATTGGTCGTATAGTTCACGACACACACTGTCAGTAGGATAACGTAATTGGTCTTTGCCGTCTGTTACAGCTTGCCAAATGATATGGGCAGCCTCTTCGGGAAGCGGAAATTCGTCGTTCCCGTCGAGCAGCCAAGCCCGTTGGTTTGCCGCTGCCTTTTCATAGCCGGTTGTGTCGTTTATCGGGGTTTGGAAATTGGTTTTGGTTCCGCCCGGTATCATCGACTTGACCGCCACCCCGAAAGGCTTCATCTCATAGTAAAGGGATTCTACCATGCCTTCCTGTGCCCGTTTTGCCGCCCCATATACGGCATCACGGGGAAATCCGATGACGCCTGCAAGGGAGGTCGTCGTCAGGATTGTTCCGCTACGGCGTTTCTTGAAGTACGGTATGAACTGTTGTGTAACAATCATTGTTCCTATGACATCCGTATCGAACAGCCGGCGGATGTCAGCTTCCGAAAAGGCTTCCAGCGGTGCCATGATGCCGTAGCCTGCATTGTTGAACAGCACATCGACATCGTACTGTTCCAATGCCTTGCGGCAGGTTTCCTGAATCTGCTTTGTGTTTGTTACATCCAGTGGCATTACGACTGTATTCGGTAGTTCCGTAAGCGCTTTTCCCTTTTCAGGGTTGCGCATTGTTGCAATGACTTGCCAGCCGTTGGCAGAGAACAGTTCCGCCGTTGCTTTCCCGATGCCGGAAGAAGCGCCTGTAATAAAAATCGTTTTCATCATTTTAACTGTTTCATTTAGTTATTATCGTACAAATTCAACAAATCGCTCTATATTCATTCGGTGAATATCCTGTCAGTTTCTTGAAGAGGCGTGAAAAATGCTGTGGATATTGAAATCCCAAATCGTATGCAATCTCACTGATTGTCTTATCCGGTATCAGCACAAGGTTCTTGGCGACTTCTATCAGTTTCAGATGAATATATTCTTGAGCCGTTTTACCCGTTTCCTTTTTAATCAAATCTCCAAAATAATTCGGAGACAAATGAAATTCGGATGCACAGTATTTTACACTCGGCAATCCTTTTTGTTTGGCTGTTCCATTGAAAAGATAATCGTCCAACAGATGTTCGAAACGGGTCAGTATATCCTGATTGTCCTGTGTCCGGGTAATGAACTGGCGTTCATAAAAACGCAGGCAATAATCAAGCAGCGTTTCAATATGATTGACAATAAGACGCCTGCTTAACCTGTCTGTGGAATGTTCAAGTTCATGCTGTATTTTATCAAGACAATCAAGAAACAATAACCTTTCCCGTTCCGATACATGCAATGCTTCATTTACTTCGTATGAAAAATACGAATACTCTTTCATGTTACGACCAAGCGATGTGCCGCTTATCAAATCGGGATGAAAACACAGTACCCAACCTTTGGGTTGATACACTTCTCCGGTATCTGCCGTTCCTATCACCAGACCGGGAGCAAGGCATACGATGGAACCTTTCTGATAATCGTACGAACGACGGCCATACAGTATATCACAGTTCTTTTCGTCTTTAAGAAACACTGTGTAGAAACTGAATACACGCTTTGCATGTTTCATCGGCTTTGCTTTCGACAAATTGACAACAGACACCAACGGATGCAGTGTTTCAAGCCCCAAAGAATCGTTGTATTCTGTAATTGTCTTAATATTCAATAACATACTATTTCTTTTCTATTTGTTTTTAATCGAAAACAAAGGTAGTATGTTTCAAGCAATATGGAAAAAACCGATTAAGTAAAATGGTGAAATTGGTATCAAATCCGTAACTTATATACAAGATTACTTTTTTGTATGTAATTAATAGGCAATGAGAGAGATATCCATCTGTGGATTTGGTTGCTAAATATGTAATTTATCTACCATAATATCCAACTCAACTGCCTACTTTTGTCCTCATAACCATAAAAGAACAAAATAATTATGCATGGAATAATAAAAAACAAAGGTTTCCATTACGGATACGTCATCGTATTCTGTTGTGTCCTAATCATGGCTATCAATGTAGGGCTTGTAACAAGTTGCGCTGGGATTTTTTACAAACCCGTGAGCGAAGAACTGGGTGTAACAGTGGGCAATTTGGGATTGTACATGTCATTCAATTTCCTATTTTCTGCCCTTACACTATTTGTGGCAGGGCGGATGATAGAAAGGTTCAGTATCCGGCTGTTGCTTTCTGTTAGTTCGCTGGTTATGGGAGGATGTCTTATCAGTATGGCATTTTTCAATTCTGTCTGGCAGTTTTATGTGGTAGCAGGGGGTGTGATTGGCATTACTCTGTCGTTCCTGCTCTACTTGAGTTTTCCTGTTCTGATAAATAGATGGTTCAATGTCCGTGTGGGATTCTTTATCGGTATTTGTAGCGCAGCGGCAAGTATAGGAGGTATCTTGTTTAATCCATTGGGTGCTTATTGGATAACCGAATATGGTTGGAGAACTACGTATGGCATTTTCGGAACGATAGTCCTTTTGGTTGTAACTCCTGTTATTTGGTTTCTGCTCCGTGACTACCCAGAAGATAAAGGGTTACAGCCTTATGGTGCGGATTTGACAGGAAAAGAGGTACAGCCGAAAGAAGGGATTGAATATGCAAAAGCCATACGGATGCCTGAATTTTACGGATTGATACTATTTGCGTTCATGATGATTTTGGTATCAACACTGCATCTGCTTATTCCTGTTTATGTAACCAAACTTGATTTCTCGTTGGAAGTGGCCGGATTTGTCGCAGCGGGGGTTATGGCCGGAGGAACGCTGGGAAAGATTGCATTAGGAATTATCAATGACCGTAATAACAAATTGGGGATTCTGACTTCATCCGGATTAGGAGTTGTCAGTTTCTTTTTGCTGCTAAACGGTCATTTCGCAGGACTGTGGAGCGTTGTTGCAGGAGGATTCCTTTTCGGTTGGGCATACGCTGGTACAACAGTACAGACAATGATGTTAGTCAGAACTGTTTTCGGCAGCAAAGACTATGCACAAATATACTCCAAAGTTTCTATTGCCTTACCTTGTGGGGGAATATTAGCCGCAGCAGAGGGACTTTTGGCTGACAAAATCGGCTATGCGTCTGTTTTCGGATTTGCCATTGTTCTTTTATTGCTGTCGGCTTGTATCGGGTTCTTTGTTCTACGTAAAAAATTCTATTGATACATATTATAAACACCTGTTTTTTACAAGGTTTCTAATATCAACAATCTTAAATAATACAAAAATACCCAGCTTTACATTATTGGGTGTAAAACTGGGTGTTTATTCTGCAATCTACTGATTTTCAGCGTTTATTGCGGAGAGAGAGGGATTCGAACCCCCGGTGCCTCTCAGCACGACGGTTTTCAAGACCGTTGTAATCGACCACTCTACCATCTCTCCAATACTTTGTCCGGGAAGCTCTCTTCCTCAAAAGCGATGCAAAGGTACGGGATTATTTTTATTCATCCAAATTTTCAAAGAAAAAAGTGCTTTGAACTTTTGATTTTATTCTTTTCCTGCTTTCATAGCTCTATGTAGGTTGCTATTATTAAACGATATGATAGAATAAAGTTTTAGGGCACTCTTTCAATAATCCAGTTCTTTATTTTATATAAACTCTATTATAATACAAGGAGATAGGTGTTGTGCGGAAGGGGAATAGGACAGGTCTTTCGGTTACAATTTAGCCGATAGCATCTTTTTGAAGATTTCCGTTTGTTCTTTTCGTTCTTCCTCTGTAAAGTCGGGATGCAGTGTTGCCAAATAACATTTGAAGGTCTCTATGGCTTGCATACGAGCCATGGCTTTTCCTGCTTGTAAACCACTGTGATAAGGGGTGTGAGGTAATAAACTGCGATTGAAATTTCCGTCACTCATGATTTTTTCTTTTAAGAGGGGATAAAGTTAAGTGATTTTTTTATTTCCACGAAGGGTTGGGAGAGATTTAGAACCATGGTAGTGTGTTTTATGGGACAGTTTTAGATTCATCTCTCCCGGGAACACCGGGAGAGACGGGTGAAGTACATCGTTGTCATATTCTGAACTTATAGTGAACTAACCCACCTTATATGGAAGGAGGCTCCGTTACAAGTCGTTTAAGATTAAATAATTGGCTCTGTCTATGATAGTCGTGTCCAAAGAAGCCAGATAAATCTGTGTGGTGGTTTCGGAATCATGTCCCATTCCTTCACTGATGATGGATAGGGGTATGTTTTTACTTTTAGCGATACTTGCCCAGGAATGCCTCGCAACGTACATAGACAAAGGATGAGGACTGCGTACGAAGACGGACAGAATCTTGAGTTTCCGGTTTACCAGCGTGAGAGAGTTCCGGTATTGCAGGCGTTCGTCTTCGCCGGTTGATGTAATGATAGGAAGCAGGTACTCTGTTGGGTTAGGAGGGTATTTTTCTATAATTTCCTGCATACATTGTTCCCATTTGATAGAAAGTTGCTGTCCGGTCTTTTTTCTGCGATAGGTCAGTATGCCGTTGTGCAAATCCTTTTTTTTCAGATATGCCATGTCTACAAAAGACATGCCTCGCGTGTAGAAACTGAAAAGGAACATGTCGCGGGCGTAATCTACCGAGCTTCCAGCCAGGAGTTCCTTATCTTTTATCTGCCGGATGATAGGCTGAGGAATAGCTCGTTTTATGGTTTTCTCTATTCCGGTGTATACGTGGCGAAAGGGAAAACGTTGTGTGGTCAGTTCTTTCTCAACGGCCCGGTTATAAACGGCTCTTAAGATACGCATATAAAAAGATATGGTGTTCAGACTCAATCGTTCTTTTTTCAAGTATGCCTCATAAGCTTCTATTGTTTCCTGGTTCATCTCGTCCAGTATGATTTCTTCCCCGTTTCTGAAACGCATAAAGCTGTTCAGTGCACATTGGTAAGTTTCTCCCGTGCGTATTCTTCCTTGTTCTTTCAGATGACAGATGAGTGAGGTCATAAAGCCGGTCAGAGTGTCATTTTCACTTCGCTTACGATAGAATCGGAGAAGGTCGTCAGTACTGTATGGCAGCCCTTTGCGCGTCAGGTTGGCAATACATTCACTCAGACGGAATAAGTCCTGTTTTATTTCATGCCGGTAGCGGGATAAGATGGAATGTCTGTCCGGTCTGGAAGGAGACGGTGTGATACGTGCGGTACGTGCGTTCCATTCGTCGGGATAGATTTTATACTTAGTCTTTTGTGAGCGCACGATACGGCGGTGGATAACTTGGAAATAAAGAGCTCCTGTTTTTCCTTCGATGGTTGAGGGTCTGAATTTTACTTTAACTGATGCCATTTGTATGTTTTTTAGTTATGGATTTATGGGCAAGTCTTAAAAAAACGGGCTTGCCGTGAAATAAGTTCAAATGTCCAAACCAATTTAAAACATGCTGTAGACGTTGGGCATATCCGGTGTTTTTTATAATTTTGCCCGTCTAAATCGAACGCTTATAAAAAATGGGAACCAAGAACGCTTTAACAGAAAAAGTCTATTCCGGGAAAGATATCATGCGTATTGCTTATCCTATTCTGATCAGTCTGTTGATGGAACAGATGATCGGGATGACGGATACCGCTTTTCTCGGCCGGGTGGGAGAGGTGGAACTGGGAGCTGCTGCCATTGCCGGCATCTACTATCTGGCTGTTTTCATGATGGGTTTTGGTTTCGGTATCGGAGCCCAGATTCTGATTGCCCGTCGTAATGGGGAGAAGCATTACGGCGAAATCGGCGAAATCTTTTATCAGGGTATTTATTTCATGTTGGGGTTGGCCTTGTTCGCTTTTGTGCTCACCAAGATCATTTCTCCGCTTTTGTTGCCGGTTATTGTGTCGTCACCTCATATCTGTGAAGCAGCTCTCAGTTATATAGACTGGCGTATTTTCGGCTTTTTCTTTTCCTTCATAGCTGTAATGTTCCGGGCGTTTTTTGTCGGTACGACTCAGACTAAGACGCTGACGCTGAACTCTGTGATAATGGTTTTGTCCAATGTGGTGTTCAATTATATACTGGTGTTCGGAAAGTTCGGCTTTCCGGCATTGGGGATTGCCGGGGCCGCCATCGGTTCGTCGTTGGCAGAGTTGGTTTCAGTCGTATTTTTCATTCTTTATACCTATCGTCGTGTGGATTTAGTCAAGTACGGTTTGGTCCATCCTGTGCGTTACAGTTGGCGTAAACTTCGCAGGATGCTCGACGTGTCTTTTTGGACGATGATACAGAATTTTATCTCTCTTTCCACCTGGTTCTTGTTCTTTCTTTTCGTGGAACACCTCGGAGAGCGTGCTTTGGCCGTAACCAATGTCGTACGCAATATCTCCGGAATACCCTTTATGGTTGTGGCCGCTTTTGCTTCCACGTGCAGTGCCCTGGTCAGCAATCTGATAGGTGCGGGGCGGGAAGACATGGTGATGTCCACCATTCGTCAGCATGTCCGTCTGACTTTTATGATTGTGTTGCCGATGGTAGGATGTTTTGCTCTTTTTCCGAGAGTGATATTGGGTGTTTACACCAATATACCGGATCTGATAGCTGCCGCTATTCCTTCGTTATGGGTTTATTGTACGACTCCTTTGTTGATTGCTCCGGGGAATATTTATTTCCAGGCCGTTTCCGGTACGGGTAACACCCGCAAGGCTTTTATCCTGGAGTTGGTGACATTGTCGTTTTACACCTTATATATATACGTTATCATCCAACATCTGCGTTTCGATGTGGCTTGGTGTTGGACGTCCGAGCACGTCTACGGTTTTTGCATCCTGTTGCTTTGTTATGCCTACATGCGTGGAGGCAGTTGGAAGTTGAAGAAGATATAATGCATTCCTGTCCTTGTTCCGGTAAACATTTACCGGTTCAGGCTATCCGTACGGACATAAGTCGTGATTTGCCCGTTCTTTTCTAAGTTCAGCATTTTTTCGTCCACTTCTATAATCTTGAAAGCCGATTTCTCAGGTTGGTTTTTGGCCATGCGTTCGAACAATCCTTTTACTAAGGTTTTGTTTTCCTCCGTTACGCTGTCGCCGAATTCATAAGTCGTGTTTTGAATATCGTTGGTGATAAACAGGCTGTCGCCATCTACTTTCCAAGTTCCGGGGTGTTTGATGATGCAATCCATGGTGCCGGCTCCGGTCGTGTTCATAAATGTGTGGTCGGCATGAAATTCAAAGGTTTGTCCGGGCAGGGCCGGATGTTCGTATTTTCCTACTATTTTGCTTTCGGTATCATTTTGGCAACCGGTGGTTATGAAAACGGTTGCAGCCGTTAGGGCTGCCATGAGACGGACTCTTTTCATCATTCATTATTAATTAATCGTTAAACTTATCGGGCTGCTCTGAGCCGCATTCTATCTTATCCAAAGATAGCGATTAATCACAGGAGAGTTACTGTAAAATCCCCAAAATATTGCAAATTATTCTTATCAGACTTTCCGGAAAAAGGCGTTGACCTGCAGGTTGTATAAAAGCAGAAACGGCCTCTCCCTCACGGAGAGACCGTTCTTTTAATCAGTGAAAACACTGACTTTTCATAGTTGAGGTTTCCTTATTTAGATTCAATTCATAGTTTTCTTTGGTTTATATTTCTTTTTGGCGATACGCGGGTCGCTATCTCTTAGGTTCACGTTTGCTGCGTGGGGCAGCCGGACTTCTTTTGACCGAGGGTGTCGGTTTAGAGAAAGACGGACGCGTAGAATTTCTTTGTATCCGTTGTGTGCTTTGCACTCTCGGAGATCTTTGCGGCTTTACCGTTGAGGATTCCGGACGTACCGATGAACGGTTTACCGTTGTCCGTGTGGAACTCCGTCTGTTGTAGTGACTTCTCGGTTGCGGATTCGTCACCGGATATTCCCGGTTGCTATTGTTCGACTGCGGCCGTGCAACAGATGGCCGTTTGTTGTCGTTGTCCGGTTTCGTACCTTGATTTCCCGGTTTCTGGACGGGGTCAAGACGGAAACCATTGCCGCGGTGGTCGTTCGGACGTTGGCCTGGTCGTGACGGTCTGCCGGGTGATTCGAAATGAAAACCGGGGCTGCCGTTGCCGTTGTGCGACCCGGGACGATGAGGAGGTAGGGCCGGCCGGCCCGGTAACGGGCCTCTGCTTTCCCCTCTCAATCCTCCGTTCCATACCGGGCGTCGGTGAGCATAGAAGCTCTGCCGATGTTCGTGCCGGTAATGGTAGTGTCCGCCCCTGTACACCTGATATACCCTTGGTGGACTGTAATAGAAGCGGCTCGGGCTGTAAATGGTATACACCGGTAAGAACCAGCCGGAAGTCCTCCATATCACGGGACGGAAAAAGTAAGTGGCAGCCTGAAACAAAGCATACTGCCAGTCGTAGAGGATAAAGCGCAAATCAGCGTTTCTGTATTCCAGATACACGCTCGAAGCGTCGCTTGCCGTCCGGATATTCATCAGGTAGTCCAGGTTGATTTCGTAGGCGTCATTGTATTGTTGGTCGTTAAGGTTCAGTTCATACGCCATCTTGTCCGTCAGGAACCTGGCCCGGTCGCGGGCTTCTTCGTAAGACATGGCATTAAGGCTGGCCAGTCCGAAGTATAGAGCGGTAATCAGTCCTAATAACTTTTTCATGTCTTTGTTGTTTAACGGTTCGTACTTCATCTTTTCTACGTTGCAAATATCCGGCTTTTCCATGAGACGTGAAAAGGATTTTTCCTATTTTGCGGTAGGTATTTCCCTATCATGTAAGAGGGGAATGATTTTAGGAAAAGAAGAGTTAATAGATTTTAAAAAATGGGGGGGGTAAAAAGAGAAAGTTAAAAGAATTATCTTTGTTCATCATTTAAATCGTTACTTTAGAGGAAGCAAGACGAGAGGCTTGCGGAAAGCCTTATTTTGATAAATGGAAAAACAAGGAAGCCGAATGAAAGGACTGTTAAAGTTTATAGGGACATTGGGGCTATTGTATGGCGTGTCGTCCGGAATGGCGGCCCGGGCCCAAGAAACCGGGGCGCGTGAAGATACGGCTCAGGTGCGCACCATACCCCTTTGGGGGCATGTGAAGGACGGTTTCACCTATGCCGCCCTTCACGGCACGTTCGTCACATTGATGCGCGAAGACAGCACTGTGGTGGACACCATGCACGTGCAATGTTTCAATTCCGGTACACCGCAGGAGGACACCTATTACAAGTTCGATGTACCCGCCCGGCGGGCGCGTTACATCATCAAAGCCGAGCATCCCGATTACTATCCGGAATACGTGGATTGCACGGTGCGTTACGTGGCACGCAATCCCTACGTCGATGCCCGGCATCATGAGATGCGCCGTCGTCCGTATGCGTCGTTTGCAGACCGCAGTTTAGGAGAAGTGGTGGTAAAGGCTACTAAAATCCGGGTGGCTTACCGGGGCGATACGGTGGTCTACAATGCAGATGCCTTCAACTTGTCCGAAGGGGCGATGCTCAATGAACTGGTCCGCCAGTTGCCCGGAGCGGAATTGAAGCCGAACGGCGAGATTTACGTCAATGGCCGTAAGGTGGATTACCTGACGCTGAACGGTACGGACTTTTTCAAGGGCGACAACCGTAAGATGCTCGACAACCTGCCTGCCTTCACGGTGCAGCAAGTGAAAGTGTATGACAAGACGACCGACCGCAGCGAGTTCCTCGGTTACGACACGGAGAAAAAAGCCTACGTGATGGATGTGAGCCTCAAACGCGAATACAACACCGGCTATATGGCCAATGTCGCGGCGGGAGGCGGTACGGACAGCCACTATGCCGGACGGGCTTTCGGTCTGCGTTATTCCGACCGCTCGCGTGTCACCCTTTTCGGCGGGATGAACAACACCAACGTGTATAATGACCGGCCGGGCGAAAACGGCGAATGGCCGGAGGAAAGCCTGACCAACGGTGAGTTTGTCACCCGGCAGACCGGTGGGGAGTTTTTCTGGCAGAATAAGGCGAAAGGCATTGAGAACAGCCTCACGGCCAATGCCGAATGGAGCGACAGGGATGTAAACCGGAAATCGGCTACGGAGGCTTACTTGCCGCAAGGTAACCGTTACACCCGTTCTTCCTCCCTTCAAGACGTGGATTATATGGGGGTGAATGCCAATAACTGGTTGACGTGGAAAACAAAGGACCATTTGCTCACCGTGCATTCCTACGTAGGTTACGACCGTACGGACACGCACGGTTATGCCCGTGATGCGGCTTTCGACGCCGACCCTTCGGCCGTGGGAGGCATCGACGAGGTGCTCGATTCCGCTTTTCTCCTTCCCTCGTCCGGAAGCGCACGGATGCGCTGGCTGAACCGCTCTTCCACCCGGTCGCTTTTCGAGGAATGGAAGTACAATGTGGGGCATGACATGATGTGGGACGCCAAGTTGCCGTGGGGTGACAATCTCCAGTTGCGATTCACCGGCTCTCTCAGCCGGACGGAGAACGACCGTTTCGAGCATTACCTGCTGGATTATGCTTCGTCCGGGTCCGGAGCCGACCGCCGCAACCGTTACGACCGCGGACGTCGGCGTAATTATTATTACCAACCCTCGGCGGAATACACATTCAACTTTCCGAACGACTGGCATTTCCTTACTTATTATATATATAAGCAGGATTATCGTTCCGACTCCTCGCCACGCTATCGTCTGGACAGTCTGGCCGGTTGGGAGGTGGGAGCGGCTCGGCATTTGGGCGAATTGCCTTCCGCACGCGAATTGTCCGCAGCGTTGGACGTGCCGAACAGTTACTTCCGGCACGACCTTTCCCGGGTGCATACCTTGGGGCTGCGTACTTTCTATTCTCGGCGGACGGAGGACAAATACGTCTGGTTCAATTTCCATCTGCCTTTCACACAATCGAAGGAAGACATGCGCTACCGCCGGGAGGAGATAGATGCTGGCCTGCAACGTCGCGTGTTCCGTGTCCAGCCCGATTTCACTTATTTGGTCTATTGGTTTGGAGGTACAAGATATTTCAGGACGTTCATGGTCAATGCCGACATGGCTTTGGGCACGCCCGACCTTGTGAACCGTTTGTCTGTCCGCGATGCTTCCGACCCCTTGCACGTACGTGTGGGGAACCCGGATCTGCAAAACAGTTGGCGGTATAACTTCCGCACGGAATTCTTGCACCGCAGCCCGGAGAAAAAGTGGTTTACACAAGTGAACGTGAATGCCTGGCTTGGGGTGAACGACGTGGCACAGGGTTTCAGCTACAATTCCGAAACCGGAGTGTACACCTACCGTCCGCAGAACGTGGACGGCAACCGGGGCGTCAATGGAAGTCTGGCATTTCAGAAAGAAGGCATGGCCGAATATTGGAATGTGGGAGCGAATTTGAACTATGACTTTCACCGTAGCGTAGACCTCTCGTCCGTGGAGGGGATGACGGAGAGCGTGTTGAGCAAGGTGCACAACCACGAGACGAAGGCCTACCTTTCCACCGGTTACCAGCGCGGAAGCCTGACCCTGAATGTGGGATGCGATGCCACTTACCGCCATGCCGACGGCAGTCGGGCGGACTTCAACACCGTGGATGCTTTCGATTTCCGCTACGGCCTTTTGGGAGAATACACGATGCCGTGGAAAATCCACCTGTCCACCCGTTTGAATATGTACAGCCGCAGGGGCTATGACGAAGCCGCCATGAATACGGACTATCTGATATGGAACGCCTCCCTTTCGCGTTCTTTCCTGAAAGACCGCCTGATGGTGAAGGTGGAAGGTGTGGATTTGTTGCGCCAGATGCGTTCCGTTTATATGGACGTGAACGTGCAGGGGAAGACAGAGACTTATTATAATATCGTGAAAGGCTACTATATGCTTACTTTGGGGTGGAAGTTGACACGAAATCCTAAAAAGCGGGAGTAAAGCGTGCAAAATGTCATTTCCGACCCGGTTTTCGGCCTGCCTGAAAAAGGATTCCAGAAAGAAAATGTAAAAGACATCCCCTCCGGAATGCTTATATGGAGCATTTCGGAGGGGATGTTCTTAAAAAATGAGTTTCAATCTCAGCCGAATGAAAAATCGTTCGACTGAGATTGGAAAATCATTCGGCTGAGAAAAGTTTGGAAATGTCAGTCGGTGGTGGAAAAAACGGGCTTCAGGCGTGAAAAAGCAAGACGTTCGCAGGCCGGTTTTTCCCTTTTTTCGTCTTTTACGAATTATCTGACCCTTTTTTCCGAACGAGAATCGGATGCAAAATGTCAGTGTATTCCCGCTAAAGCCGAAACGGACACACTCGTCATGGCGGAAGTCAGCGGATAGTCTCTGTCTTTATTTCTCGTTTTGCCCCGTTCGGATACCAGAATGATAAAATCCCGATGCGTGAGAATCGTTTTTTCACTGTCGGCTTCGCTCGTGGGGACAAATAAGACAACCTTGTAAGGTATGGATGACAGAATGTAAAATAAGTGAGAATGACGTACTTCACGGCTATTTTTAATATGAAAAATATCTATCTTTGCCGTGGACGTATTCCTTTTGGGTTTGTCCTGTTTAAAAGTATGGACATGTTAGGATTTGAAATAACAATTAATGAAGAAGAGCCGTTCGTTGCGGCAGCGGATAATTTCACGGACGTGATTTTAAATATCGGGTATCCGAGGAATGATGGCAGTATTTATGTAGGTGCTTCGGGATACGGAAGAAGGTATGTGTGGCGAGGTATGGATGCGCGTATTGGGGATAAGGTTAAAGTACGTGTAGTGTCTACCGGTCGTGTGTCTTTGCCGCAGGAAGTGAAACCGTCCGATTGCCATCGGCTTATGGAAGACTATAAGGCTTTAGAAGCCGAATTGCTTCGGAGAGGATGGATGGAATAAAAGAGTGGGAATATGAAAGGATTTATCATAAAGTGTTCGCGTTGGGGAGAGCGGATTTGTAGAAAAGGTGTGCCGGGACAGGGACATACGGTGCTGATTGAGGCGACTTGGTGGAGAGGGGCTTATTGGAACTGTTCCGGTCAAGTGGAAACGGTGGGAGATGGATGGTATTGGAATGACGGGCCGCTCAGGGTGGGCGATGAATTGGAAATTGAATTCGCGGAGTTTGATGCGCCAACTCCTCCCGTGGAAATTTTGCCTCGGACACACCAACAATGCCTTTGTGGTGTGTACAATAAGTACTGTGGGGCACAGGATGAAGCGGAGATGCGCTTGCGTATGTTGCATGATTACAAGCAACTTCGTTGGTTGTTGGAGCAGGAAGGCCTGTTGGATGGTTAATAAAAGGAAAATATAACATGAAAGGATTTGAAATACAAATAAATGGCGGTGCCCCGATAGTCATTGCTGCAGAACATTACGCTTTCGCCTTGTTGGGGTGTGTGAATGGGGAAGAGCAAGGGAGGTTGACATTAATGGGAGGAAACCTTACAGAACGTTTTACGTGGTGGAATGGTGCATTGGAAAATGGCGATAAAATACGTGTCCGTGTAGTGGAGACGGAATGTCCTTCTGTTCCAATCCTCGTCCGGAAACGTAGTTGGGAAGATTTATACGAACGTTACGAAAAATTGAAAATTGAATTACGAAATTTAGGAAGAATAGAATAGATAAATGAGAGGGTTTATAGTAAAGAGTTCGACTTGGGGCGATGAGGTATGTCGGGTCGGAATGGAAGGTGAATATAGTATTGGTATAAATTTTAACGTTAGCCGTTTAGGGGAGACCTACTGGGGATTGGGCGGTTTTAAAATGCCGGAAGAACATCATTGGACATGGAAAGGAGGTTCGCTTCGGGTAGGGGATGTCGTAGAAGTGGAGTTTGCTGATTTTAAAGAGGCCACGCCACCGGTCGCGGTTGAGTTGGATACTTGTTCTTCCGTGAATAACGATAAAATGGATCCGGAAATGGTACAGGTGCTTTTGGAGGAGTATGAGAGTTTAAAGCGGTTGTTGGAACAAGCTGGCATAATGGGAAAAGATATATGATATGTCCTTTCGTGGAAAAACGCTATCTTTGCCAAGATAAAGACCAAAGGTTGCGGATATGAGGATAGCAGTATTGATTTCAGGCGGAGTGGACAGCGCAGTGGCCGTCCACCGGATTTGCGAAATGGGATATAAGCCGGATTTGTTTTATATTAAGATAGGAATGGAGGGCGAAGGGCTGAGCTGTACGGCCGAGGAGGACATAGAGCTTTCTACGGCTACGGCACGCTGTTACGGCCTGCACCTTGAGGTGGTGGACCTGCAAAAGCAATATTGGGAACTTGTAGTGGGCTACGCCATGGAGCGTGCCCAGCGGGGACTGACCCCGAATCCGGACGTGATGTGCAACAAGCTTATCAAATTCGGATGCTTTGAACAGGAGGTGGGACACCGGTACGACAAAATCGCCACGGGACATTATGCCACGGTACGCGAGCGGGACGGTAAGATATGGTTGGGTACGGCACGCGACCCCGTGAAAGACCAGACGGACTTTCTGGCGCAGATTGACAGCTTGCAGGTGGCAAAGCTGATGTTTCCTGTGGGCGACCTGATGAAAGAAGAGGTGAGACGCATTGCGGATACGCAGCGTCTGCCATCGGCCAAACGCAGGGACAGTCAGGGCATCTGTTTCTTGGGACAGATAGATTATAATGATTTCGTACGCCGTTTTTTGGGCGAACGGGAAGGAGCGGTGATAGAAATCGAGACCGGACGCCGCATCGGCACGCACAAAGGGTACTGGTTCCATACCATTGGCCAGCGCAAGGGGTTGGGACTGGGGGGTGGACCTTGGTTTGTGGTAAAGAAGGATGTGGAGCAAAACATTCTTTACGTGTCCCATGGTTATGACACGCTTTTGCAGTATGGACATAGTTTTAATTTGAAGGACTTCCATTTCATTACGGAAAACCCGTGGGGCGACGCGCCGGAAGTGGACGTCACCTTCAAGACGCGCCACCAGCCCCATTTCATGAAAGGCCGCCTGCATCGCGCAGGGCATGGCTACCGGTTGGAAAGTCCCGAAAGGATACAGGGGATAGCTCCCGGACAGTTTGGGGTGGTGTATGATGCGGCGGCGGAGATTTGCATCGGGAGCGGCGAAATAGGGGTTTAGCCCCTTTGTTGTCCGGCATCCTTTCGGGACTTCTGGCTATATGAGCGGGAGGGTCACGAACCGGGTTTCCGGATATTCCTTCTCCAGTAAATGACGGATGTAGCTTTCCGTATCGCGCCGGATGATGTCGTCTTTCTCTTCGGGGTATAGGTTGTACACGACCGTGTGCAGCCGGATATTCCGGCGTGCGATGGCTTCCAGGCTCAATAAGGTATGGTTGATGCTTCCCAATTTGCCGGAGGTGACGAAAATAAGCGGATAATGGCGACGGGCGATGTAGTCGATGATCAGCAAATCACGGGTGAGGGGTACCATCAAGCCGCCCGCTCCTTCCAGCAAGACCGCATCGTAGGTTTCGCTGAGCCGCCGCGTGGCACGTTCTATTTTGTCGAAATCCACCGGACGTTTGTCTATCTCGGCAGCCAGGTGCGGAGAACAGGGATAGCTGAAAATTTCGGGCATGGTCAGTCCGTCGGTATCCTCGGGCAGCAGTCCCGTGCCCATGATGTGGCGGTGCAGTTCGATGTCTTCCGAAAGTCCGTTGTTCCCTGTCTGGATCAGTTTCTGGGTAATCGTACGGATGCCTTGTCCGTTCCATAATTTGGCCAGATAGCCGGTGGCATAACTTTTGCCTGTGTCGGTGTCGATGCCACTCACGAAAAATACATTTTCTTTCATTTTCCTTGTTTTTTGCAAATCATATAAATGGGGTGGTAAGTCAGGGGGACAGTCCCGTCTTGTGCGGCATATTGCCTGTGGTAGCGTTGGCAGAAATCTTCCAGTTGGCCTTTGGTCCATTTCCGGCTTCGTAGGCCTGTCACGCCGGTGGCCTGCAAATGTTTCAGCACATCCAAGGGTGAGGGGAATGTGAAATGCAGGATTTCTTCCCGGCTGTACACGATTTGGTATACGCCCGAAAGCGTCCGGCGCAGTTCCTCTAATGAGCGGTAGGGCAACGTTTCGGAAGTGAGCGAGGCTACTTCCCTTACGTTCTGCGGGCCGAATGTACTGAAGGCCAAGTATCCCCCGGTTGTCAGCAGTTCCCGGCAACCGGAAAGGAACCGTTCGGGACGCTCGAACCATTGGATGGCCGAACATGAAACGATTAGATGTTGTCCCGCAGGAAAACGCAGGGTTTCGGCGTCGCAGGCTTGGAAACGTATGGGGGAGGCGGTAGGCAGTCCGGACAGGTAAGGTTCCACTTCGGGGCAGATGTCGTTCAGGAGCAAGCGGCTGGGACGGATTCCACGGAGATATTCACGGGTGAACAGCCCTGTCCCGCATCCTATTTCAAGCACGTTCCAACCGTCGCTGTCGGGGATGTGGCTTTTGATGGCCTCGGCCATGTGCTGGGCCACGTGTTTTTGCATTCCGGCTTGTCGGTCGTAGCTGTCGGTCGCTTTCGCAAAACGTTGCCGTATCAATGCCTTGTCCATTCTTCCCCCTTTCCTTCGAGCAGACGGCTGAACAGCGATGTCTCGTAGTGTTCGGCTTCCGTTTCCATGATTTCCGTTCCTTGCCATGCCTCATGTTGGTTGCGTGGCGGGAATATTTTGTCCCGGTTGCCAATGATGGCCCTGTCCCAGATGAAAGAGGAACTTCCGTATGCGGTTATTCCCAGTGCCAGTGCGGCCAGTTCTTCGCGGAGTTCTTCCGCCGTACGGGTGGGGGTGTGGGATAGGAATTCTTCCGTTTGTCCGGAAGAGCCGCACATCCTGCGGCGGAAACGCGCTAATTTGTCTTCCGAGAAGTGTTCCAATGTGCCTTTAAAAATCATTTCGGGAATCCCGCATCGGTCGTCTATCGGGAAAGGCGTCCCGTTGACAGCCAATTTCATTTGCCACGGGAAGGAATGCCCCGCGAAGACCCGGCTTGCCACCCATACACCCATCGACCATGCCAGCAGTCTGATTTCAGTGTAACCCTCGATTTGAGTGTAGTCGAAATCCAACGTGCGGTAGTCAAAGCAAAGCAGGTAGTCATAACCTTCTTCCACGGGGTGTCGGAACAGGTTTTCTTCGCTTCCCCATCCGGCAAAAAACAACATGAGCCGGGGATGTCCTTCTTTCTTTATGAATGTTTGTTTCATTTTTGTTCTATCTTTAAAGTGTCGCCAATGCCGTACAGAGACGGTCTGTCTCCTCGTCGGTCAAGGCCGCAGTGAGCGAGATGCGCAGTCGGGAAGTCCCCTCCGGTACGGTGGGCGGACGAACGGGCAGGACGTAAAATCCTTTGCGCTGCATGTCCTCCGCTTTCAGGATGGTGTCGCGGCTTTCTCCTATTACCACAGGAATGATGTGACTCGAAGACGGGCAGGATTTGCCACTCTCTTGTATTGCTTGCCGTACGTGGAGCGAATGTTTGGCGAGCCGGTTGCGGCGCTCGCTCCATGTGTCCAGACGGGATAGCACGAACTTTGTCCACGCGATATTGAAGGGAGGCAGGGCCGTGGTGAAGATCAATGTACGCATGCGGTTGACCAGATACTCCCTTATCGTTTGGCTGCATACCACGAATGCCCCTACTGAGGCCAGTGCTTTGCCGAACGTGCCGCACAGAAAGTCTATGTCCTTCAGGCAGCCTTGTTCTTCGGCTATTCCCAACCCCTTCTGTCCGCGTACTCCGACGGCATGTGCTTCGTCTACGTAAAGCATGACGTTGGGATATGTTTTTTTCAGCTCGGCCAAAAGGGCGAGGGGAGCCACGTCGCCGTCCATGCTGAAAATGCTTTCCGTCACGATGATGATTCTGGAAAAATCATGATGGTGCTTTTCCAACAGGGTTTGCAGTTGCGTGTAGTCCTGATGGCGGTAGCGGATACATTTTGCAGCCGACAGGCGGATGCCGTCTATCAGGCTGGCGTGTACCAATTTGTCGGCAAGTATCAGGGTGTGTGCGTCTGCCACGGCTGGTAAAATGCCTGTATTCAGGTGATAACCGCTGGAGAAGACCAGTGCCCCGTCCCGTCCGAACAAGCAGGCAAGCATCTTTTCCAGTTCGTCGTGGACGGGAAAATTGCCCGTCAGCAAACGCGAGGAGGAAGCCGAGAGCAAGAAATCGCGTTCGGAAAGGCCTTTCATGAATTCATCGCGTAGCGACAAGTCGGAGGCCAGGCCCAGATAATCGTTGGATGACAAGTTTAACATGTCGGTACCGTTTCGTATCATCCATTTGTCCCGGTGCCCGGCTTGTGGCAGGTTTCGCAAGTTGCCTGAACGTTGCAAGGCTTCGAGCGTGTCGGTATATGTTTTGTCCGGTGTTTCCATATTCGGTGTGTGGTTTGTTGCGGTTTATAATGACTGCTTTTGTCCGGCGGGTATTTCTCCTACGATTTTCAAGAGTCCGCTTGTCAGTTTTGCCAGTTCCTCCCTCCGGATGACAAACGGAGGCATCACGTACACCAACCGTCCGAATGGACGTACCCATATACCTTCTTCCACGAACCGGCGTTGCATCCATGCCATGTCCACGGGATGTTTCATTTCTATCACTCCGATGGCACCCAGCACCCGTACGTCGGCCACTTGGGGCAGACTGCGGGCCGGAGCCAGTTCCCTGCGGAGTTGAGTCTCTATGCGTAGCACTTTTTCTTTCCAACCGTAAGACAGGAGTAGCCTGACAGAGGCGCAAGACACGGCGCAGGCCAACGGGTTGCCCATAAATGTAGGTCCGTGCATGAAGGTGTGCGGGGCGTGGGACGAAATGCAGGTGGCTACCCGATCGGTCGTCAGTACGGCGGAAAAAGTCATGTAGCCGCCCGTCAGGGCTTTCCCGATGCACATGATGTCAGGCTCCACTCCGGCATGTTCCCAGGCAAACAGTTTTCCCGTCCGTCCGAAGCCGGTGGCTATTTCGTCAAAAATGAGCAGCAGGCCGTATGCCTTGCACAGCTTGGCCGCCTCGCATAAATAACGGGGATGGTAGAAACGCATTCCTCCCGCACCTTGTACTATCGGTTCCAGTATCAGTCCGGCCAGTTCGCTGTGGTGCCGCTTTATGGTCTCGCGTAGCGGAAGGATGTCCTTTTCGTCCCATTCCCCGTCGAACCGGCATTGGGGAGCCGGGACAAAGTGCCGTATGGGGAGTGCGGAACCGAACAGGCTGTGCATGCCCGTAACGGGGTCGCATACCGACATCGCGTTCCACGTGTCGCCGTGGTAACCGGAACGGATGGTCACGAAATTGTTTTTTTCCGGCTTTCCGGCCGCATATTGGTATTGTGCGGCCATTTTCAATGCGATTTCCACGGCCACCGAACCGCTGTCGGCATAGAAAATCTTTTGCATGGAAGGAGGGGCTATGCCCAATAGCAGTTTGCCCAGTTCGATGGCCGGTTCGTGTGTCAGCCCGCCGAACATGACATGAGACATGTTCCGCAACTGGTTTTCCACGGCACGGTTCAGTACGGGGTGGTTGTAACCATGCACGGCACACCACCAGGACGACATGCCTTCCACGAGTTCCGTGCCGTCTTCCAACGTAATGATGCAACCCTCCGCCCGTCTCACCTTATAGGTAGGAAGCGGGTCAATCGTAGAGGTATAGGGATGCCATAGGTGCTCCCGGTCGAAGCAGTCGGCAATCAGTTCATAATTCATATCCCGTTTCTTTGATTCGTTTTATATCTTCTTTCACATTTGAACCTATCGTCGTAAGCAAGTCGCCTGCGATGGCCGAATTGATGCCCGCGTACATGGCCCGGCGTATCATTTCATCGCTCAGTTTGGAACGTCCTCCTGCAAATCTGAGATATGCGGACGGATTCACAAAACGGAACAAGGCGATGGTGCGTAGGATTTCTTCTTCGCTCAAAGGCGGCATGGTTTCGAGAGGTGTCCCTTTGATGGGATGCAGCAGGTTCAGCGGGATGGAAGATATGTCCAGCGATTTAAGCGTGAAGGCCAGTTCCGCACGTTGCCGCATGTTTTCTCCCATGCCGATGATACCTCCGCAGCAAACTTCCATTCCCACCCGGCGTGCGGCACGCAAAGTTTCTATTTTCTCCGCTTGTGTATGGGTGGAACACAGCCGGGCGAAGAATGAAGGGGCTGTTTCCAGATTACAATGGTAACGGACTGCCCCTGCCCGGTGCAGTTTGTCCAACTGTCCTTCCGAGGCAAGCCCCAGCGAAACGCACAGGCTGATGTGGGTGTGCCTGCTTAGGTATGCAAGATGTTCGCACCACGTGTCCACTTCACGGTCTGTGGGCTTTTTTCCACTTGCCACTAAAGAAAAACGCCGTATTCCCGCGTTTTCGTTTATTCGGGCATGACGTAGGCATTCCTCTTTCGAAACGATTCCGTATGTTTCTATTCCGGTGGGGTGGTGTGCCGATTGTGCGCACCATTTACAGTTCTCTGAACAACGTCCCGATTTGGCATTGATAATGGAACATAAATCGAATTTACGCGAAGCATGTCTCAACGTAATGCGGTGGGATGCCTCGCAGAGGGCGTCGAGAGGAGCATTTTCCGTAAGTTGGAGCACTTCTTCCGGTGTGAAGGGTTGGCCTTCATGCACTTTTCTTTCCAGTTTTTCTATCATAACGTTCTGTATAAAAAGAGCGGAGTGACGAAGAAAACCGATGGGCATCCATATGGATGTGGATGAGGTTCCTTCGTCACTCCGCTTTTATGGGTGACAAATAAATGAGAATACGTGGCAGGGGCTTCCGGGATATTCGTAAGTTTTATAGCCGCAGAAGACCCGAATGCCGAAAGGAAAAAAAGGACGGACGATAGTTCCGGACTGCCTTCCGGTGGCCATGCCTCTTCTTCCGTTTGCATCCGAAAATCAACACCTCCGCGTCTGTTTTCAAGGTTCAACGTGCTTTTGTCCTTTTTCAATGCGGAATCGGCGATGCTTTTGCATACATGCCCAATCGTAACGTGGCGGTGCAGACTTCTGAATATGGCATACCCTTTCCGGTTCCAGCAACGGAAACGGATGGTTTCTCCAGTGTTATAGATGACAGTCTTGCGCATGCAGAAGTCTTTTAGTTTTTGCAAAAGTATGAAAAAAACGATAAACCTGGAACGAATTGAAATAAAAATAAACTGGTTTTCTTTTGGATGGCGTTGTTCTGCTGATATGAGTTTCGTTTTAAATCTGCCTGCGGTTCATGATGTCGACCCAAGTGTTCATGATGGATTCTGTTTCAAAGCGTTTGAATAAATTCCGTTTGGTGGTTTTGATGGTATTTACCGACTTGCAAATCTGTTTGGCGATTTCCTCCACCGTGTAACCTCTGGCAGACAAAAGCAGGATTTCCTGTTCCGTTTCGTTCAGTCTTTTTATTTCCTTTTTGCCCCAATCGTGGCATAATAAATCGTATTCGTAATACGTACCGTTCGTGTGTAGCATGAGGACGTGTCCGGACTCTTTATGTGCCGAAGGCGATATGGCGCATAAGGCTATCCAAACTTGTCCATTGGAAGTGAACGCAAGAGGAGTGAGTTTGTGGTTTAAGAGTGTTTTTTTCTTGTTTCGGATAAGGTCTATGTCATAACATAGTGTGTAGTTTGTCCGTTCGTTGGTAGGGAATGTGTGGAACAAACCAAGGCCTTTTTCGTTGATTTCCGAAAGCATCTTTTGTTCTTCTGTTGGGACATGTTTTAAGTATATTTCATAGTTGAAACGTTTCTTTCCGTCTATTTCTTCTCCACAGAGCCTGACGATTTTATCGGATACGTATAGGAAATCCTTTTTAAGGAAATCGATGATATAGATATATTGGTTGGAACTTCTAACGAATGCCTTGGTAATCTCGATAAGCGGTTTTAAATTTTCGTATTCCTCCTGTGCATAACCTATGAAGTTGGTAGTTGTGAGGGATTGGTTAGTTTTCATTTTATACTTAGGTTAATTGTTTATGGTGTAAAGTTATAAAAAAACTCAATAAGTGTGACTTTTGACGATAAAAAATCACACTTTTGGGTGAAAATAGCCTTTAGAATTGCAGAAATATACTTTTATACTTGGAAAAAGTATGATTTGACATCTATATTTGAGCAAACTTAATCTTAAGGCCATGACAAAACAGGAATGGAAAACAAATCTTCGGGCGTTGGTCGTAGGTGGTGCAGGTTTCGTAGGCAGCCATCTTTGCCGGAGGCTTCTTCAATCAGGTTATGAGGAAGTCATTTGTGTGGATAATTTGCAAACCGGCAGGATAGCCAATGTGGCTGATTTGTTAGGCTCCCCTCATTTCAGTTTCTTTGAGCATGATATAGTAAACGAATGGCCTGTATCCGGGGCATTGCATGAGATTTACCATTTGGCCTGTCCGGCTTCTCCTGTGCAGTATCAAAAATCTCCGATACATACATTCAAGACTTCTGTCCTTGGCAGCATCCATCTTTTGGAACTTGCTAAAGAGAAAGGAGCAAGAATCTTGTTTACTTCCACCAGTGAAGTGTATGGCGATGCGCAAGTCTCGCCTCAAAATGAATCTTATTGGGGCAATGTGAATCCCTTCGGTGTCCGTAGCTGTTATGATGAGGGGAAGCGCGGTGCCGAGACCTTGTTCCACGACTATCATGAAGAATACGGTGTAGATACACGTATCATTCGCATATTCAATACATACGGGCCGCGGATGAGTGCGGAGGATGGCCGTGTGGTATCCAACTTCATTGTGCAGGCACTTCGCGGTGAGCCTTTGACTATCCATGGCGATGGCACCCAGACACGTTCGTTCCAGTATGTGAGTGATTTGATAGAAGCGATTGTCCGCACTATGCAGGACGGAGTACCGCATTGTCCCATCAATATAGGTAACCCTTACGAGATTTCGGTAAACGATTTGGCGGAACGGGTGTTACGCATGACCGGTTCCCGATCGTCTATTGTGTACAAACCTCTTCCCCAGGACGACCCATGTCGGCGGCGGCCAGATATTACATTGGCTGCATCCGTGCTGGGCGGGTGGAAGCCGGTGGTGGGTTTGGATGAAGGGCTGTCGCAGACTATAGCCTATTTCCGTCACCTTATAAATAAGGCGGTATGAAGCACGAATACGATTTTCTGGTAGTTGGTGCAGGCTTGTTCGGGGCTACATTTGCCTGTATGGCCAAGCAGCATGGCAAGAAATGTCTGGTCATCGACAAGCGTTCCCATTTGGGCGGTAATGTATATTGCGAAGATGCGGAAGGGATAACCGTACACAAATACGGCCCCCACATATTCCATACCCATGATGAAAAAGTGTGGAATTTTGTCAACCGGTTTGTATCTTTCAACCGGTTTACGTTAAATACCATAGCCAACTATAAAGGGAAGCTTTATAATTTACCATTCAACATGTACACCTTTTACCAAATGTGGGGTGTGACGCAACCCGAAGAGGCGCGGCGCATAATTGAATCGCAACGTAGGGAAGCGGTGATGGAAAATCCGGCTAATTTGGAAGAACAAGCTATATGTCTTGTGGGGCGTGATGTGTATGCGACCCTTATCAAGGGGTATACAGAGAAACAGTGGGGACGTGCGTGTACGGAATTGCCTGCATCGATTATCAAGCGTTTACCCGTGCGGTTTACGTTCGACAACAATTATTTTAACGACAGGTATCAAGGTATACCGGTGGGAGGGTACAATGTACTGATAAAAGGTTTGTTGGATGGCATCGAATGGCGTACAGGCTGCAATTACTTGGATGACAGGGCTTACTTTGACGGATTGGCGGATGAGATTGTTTACACGGGGCCGATAGACGAATATTTTGGATGGAGTTTGGGTTTTCTGGAATACCGTAGCCTGAGATTCGAACAAGAAATGTTACCTGTATCCAACTATCAGGGCAATGCCATTGTAAATTATACTGAGCGCACCGTGCCCTATACTCGTATCGTGGAACACAAGCATTTCGAGCCAGGTAACGGGGCGGTACTGTCTTTGCCTTATACCGTGGTCACTCGGGAATATCCGGCGGATTATACGCCCGGAAGTGAGGCGTATTACCCTGTGGACAACAAGCGGAATAGGGATTTGCATGCGGCTTATCAGGACATGGGGCGATGTAATGTGCCCCATACATGGTTTGCGGGGCGACTCGGTTCATATAAATATGTGGATATGGGGCAGGCCATATCGTCTGCTTTAAAATTTTCAAAGGCTTTATTATGAAAAAAGAGATGGATAAAATCGCGGATTATTTGTTGTTACGGAGCAGCTATATGCAAGAACTCGGATTGTTTCATGGCAAAATGGGCGTGGTGGTCGCATTGTATCTGTATGCTGATGCTTATGGAGACGAGGTGATGCGTGAGTACGCATGGGAGTTGTTTCAGCAAGTGTATGATGGGGTGCATACCGATATGCCGGTAGGTTTGGAACGCGGTTTGGCCGGTATCGGTTATGGCACGACACTGCTTTGTAAACGCGGTTTGGTGGAATGTAGCTTGAATGACATCTTGGAAGACATAGACCGCAAGATTATGGAACGCGACCCGCGCAGATTGACCGATATGTCGGTGCGTACAGGAGTGGGAGGATTGATGCTTTACCTCGACCTGCGCCAAAGCGTGGAGGCTGTGGCGACGTTCGACAGCCGGTATATGATGGAGTTGCAAGACACAGTGGCAAGGAACAATCTGCCTTGCCGGGCATTAGATGTCATGGACGTTTTGAACGAACCTACGTTTCCTGAAGCGGAATATATCGAAAGGCCATTAGGTATAGACGGGGGATGTGCTTATTATATATTAAAATCCATACTGGTATGATGCACATATTCATCTTCAATAATGCGAGCCGTGCGGCCAATTATGGCATAGGCACTTATGTACGTTTGTTGTCGGACGGGCTTTTGGGACGTTCCGGTGTGAAAGTATCTTTTGTGGACCTGTTTTCGGACGTGAAAGAGTATTCGATTGCGGACGATGAACGCGGATGCCGTCACTATCAGGTTCCGGCTTTGTTTTCGGGTATGGAGAATGAGCCTTATTGCCGCAATGTGTTTTATTTTTTAGCCAGGCATATCAAGGCGGAGGATGATGAACGATTGGTGTTCCATTTCAACTATTTCCAGCATAAGCCGCTTGCCTCTTTGCTGAAAGGGCAATACTTTGATTGCAGGATTGTTTTTACGGTGCACTATTTGGGGTGGTGTTTTGAGCTGAAAGGCAATAAGACCCGTTTCCGTGAACTGATAGCCGAAGAGTATCAGCCGAAAGATGACAAGGAAAGAGGCTTGTTGGCGAGCGTGGAAAACGAAAAAGAATTTCTGCATTTAGCTGACGAGGTCATTGTCTTGTCAAAAGATACACAACAGATTCTGGCTGAAGGCTATGGCGTTTCTTCGGATAAGATGCACTTGGTTTATAATGGTTTGGGGGATGGTTTATGTTTCGACAAAGATAAAAATGTAGGAAATGGCCGCATAATTCTGTTTGTCGGTCGTTTGGACGAGATTAAAGGGTTGAACTATTTGATTCATGCGTTCAGGCATATTGCAGACAAATATGCGGATATCCGTTTGGTGGTTGCCGGGGACGGGGATTTTCAACTTTATTTGTCGCAGTGCAGGGATTTGCAAGGTCGTGTCTCCTTTTTAGGGAAAGTGTCAAGCAGTGAGGTGGAGGACGTTTATCGGTCTGCATATATCGGCGTAATGCCTTCTTTTCATGAACAATGCAGCTATACGGCCATTGAGATGATGCGTCATAAAATACCTTTGATTGGTACGGATACAACTGGGTTGGCGGAGATGTTGGATGCCACACCGGAGTTGCGCGTATCCATTGATGAAGATAATATGATGGATGAGGAGTTTACGGAGCGTCTTGTGTCCTGTCTGAATTTGTTGTTGTCGGACGAGGATGCATATCAACGGGCGGCGGATGCCGTGGGCAAATTGTATGAAGCCCGTTATAAGGTGTCAGATATGGTGCATGCCACGTGCGGGGTGATGGAAAGTTCATGGGACAGGCCGGATTATACCGTGTCGCCCGATTATCTGAAACATATAGATTCCCGTATGATACAGTTGATAAACCAATGTCCCGACATAGATACGGATTTTTACGGGATGGGAGGAATCGGTGTATATTTATGGAAAAGGGTGTTGGATTTATGTGACAGGAAAGAAGGGGATTTCCAAGCTTCCCTGATACTGGAACATTTGATATACTATATGGATTGGGTACAGGATGTGGTTGGTTCGAGTCCTTTGCCTGTGGAATTGTGGGCCATGATACGAAGTATGGGACAACACGGTTTTTATAAGACGTGTGTGAACGCGTTGCTCGTGCGGCAACCCGGTTCGGATACGCTTTTTCAGATGCCGTCAGATAGAGTTATAATACAAAATGCCTTAAAGATATGCAACTGCAAGATTTAAAATCACAGCTTACTTTAGTCTTTCCGGTACGCATAGATTGTGAAGAAAGACGGGAAAACCTCCGTGTCGTATTGAGGCAGCTCGATGGTTTAGGATGTCGCATGCTTGTATTGGAGGCCGATGCGGTGCCAGCCCTTGGAGATGAAGCTTGGCCGGATGGGGTGGAGTACACTTTCGTGGAAGATGCTTCTACGGTTTTTCATCGCACGCGGTATATCAATGAATTGTTGCGCATGGCCGGTACGGAGGTTGTAGGAGTATGGGATACGGATGTGTTGGTCGGTTACGCTCAGATTGGTGAAGCGGTGCAACGGATTCTTGAAGGATGCACCATTGCTTATCCCTATAACGGACAGTTTGTGATGCTTTCGGAACAAATGTCGATCAATGTAAGGAAGAATCCGGATTTGGAATATTTGCGTTGCATGAGGATGAGTTCTTTTTTGGGTCGCAGGTTATGCGGTGGTGCTTATTTGGTGCATCGTCAGCATTATTTCCAATGTGGAGGAGAGAATGAGCGCTTTACCGGTTGGGGACCTGAGGATGCGGAACGGATGCACCGTGTAAGGATACTCGGACACAAGGTGGCATGGACTCAGAGTGGGCAACTCTATCACCTGTATCATCCCCGTGGTGCGAGTTCCAGTTACCAGTCGAAAGACGATGCAGACCGGTTGAGACGGGAACTGGTGAAAATCTGCAGTATGGATAAAGAAACTCTGATAAGTTATCTGTTGAAATGAAAAATATATTGGAATCTTTTCTCGACGCTTTAGAGGTGCGCTATACAAAGCGGTATGTGCGGCGTTTGTACGAAGAACATCCGCATAGAGGCAATATGTACGGGCTGAAGCAGATGTTGGCAGTGTATGGCGTCAGGGCTTTGGGTGTATATATGGAGGACAAGGATTTGCTGAATCTCAGCTATCCCTGTATTTTCCATACGGGAAATGATTTTGTTATCGGTTTGGAGAGCAATGGGAGCCGGATTGTATTCTGGCAACAGGGGAAGAAGAAGACATCCACGCATGAAGCTTTCAAGTCAGATTGGACAGGCAATGTGTTGGTGGTGGAGGATTTGGAAAAGGCCGGTGAGCCGGATTTCAAAAAGCATCGGTGGGAAGATTTGCAGTTCGTGGCTCGATGTTTTTGTCTGCCAACCCTATTGGTGTTTGCTACAGGGATGGGATGCGTAAATAATTGGGGTGAGTTGTCTTTTCTCCATTTGTTTTGCATGTCGTTGGATCTGGTAGGCTTGTGCCTTTGTTTCATGCTTATGCAGAAACAGTTATTGGGCGAAAGCAAATATGGTGATAAGGTATGCTCATTTTTCCATCATGCTGATTGCAACAGCATATTGGAGGGGGCGTATGCCAAGATTTTTGGGGGCAGTTGGAGTGAAATCGGATTCGGTTATTTTATGGAGAATATCCTGTTGCTTTCGCTTTATCCATCAGGTATTGACGTGTTGCGTGTGGTGAATGGGTTGGCCATGTGCTACGGGGTGTGGAGCATCTATTATCAATGGCGTGTGGCTAAGAACTGGTGTGTGCTTTGTGTGTCAGTGCAGGCTGTGGTGTGGTGCACGGGCATCATGGCGGCTTGCCATATTCGGGGCATTTCATTGTCCGTCGAGGCTTGCTTGTGGTCGGCCATGGTTCTGGTGGCTTGTGTGATGCTTGTGCATCAATATGTCTTTTCGTATCAATCGGACAAAGAGTGCATCCGTATGGTACAGCAATACAAGGGATTGAAAGCCAATAGTGTTGTGGCCAAAGCTTTGATAGAAAGCAGTACCTATTACAAGGTTTCGGAAGAGGATTCTTCTGTCGTCTTCGGAAATAAAGAGGCTCACTTGCATATCACGGTTCTCAGCAATCCACATTGCAATCCGTGTGCAAGGTTACATAAAAGGGTAGAGGACATGCTAAAGTGGTATGGCGACGACCTTTGTGTGCAGTACATCTTCACGGCTTTCAGTGAAAAGGCGGAAGACAGTTGCCGATACCTTATTTCGTGTTACGACAAAGACAATCCGGAAGCCACACTCAAGATATATGGCGAATGGTATGCCGGAGGAAAGAATAGATATGAATCCATTGTGAAGGAGCATGCGGACAGTATTCATACGGACGAAGTGGAGCAAGAGGTACAGAAGCATTTCCGGTGGTGCAAGGGACATGGATTTACGGCTACACCTACGGTATTGGTGAATGGTTATCTTTTGCCTCGCGAGTATGACATAGAGGATTTGGTGATGCTAACAAACTGTCAGATAGAATATCCAAGAAAAAATATTGTGCATGATATCAGTGGCCGAAGCACTACGCCATTGGGAGCAGAGTCGCTCTCTGCGGAAGAGTCAGTGTGATTGTTTAACTTTCCAAACAGAAACATGATGAAGAAGCTTAAAAGATTTGCTTTGAATGATGCCAGGATGTTGTCCCGTGAAGAGTTAGCCGCTATTGAGGGTGGTTTGACTATAGATGCAGTAGATAATTGCACTGTCAGTACAAGTGGCCGCCCCTGTGTGTTTTACTCCGATTATAATAGTAGTGACGGACATCAGACGATAGTAATAGGCAAATGTGCTGTTAAGTACGAACAATTTGGAAGTACAGTAATAGCTACTCCTTATTGTATGTAAGATAGGCTTTTGTATTCCATCGGTATCACGGATTTGATACCGATGGAATTAGGCTTTCTTATTGAGAAGAATAGATGAAATGGAGAGTAAAAACTATTAGATATGAAAGGTAATTTACTGGTATATATTTTATTGCTTTTTTGTTGTGTACACACTTCCGCACAGACCGTAGAAATAGTCGGTGAGGTGGAAGACGCTTTTCTGCAGGTCCCTCTCAGTGGAGTGAGGATTTCTATTCTCAATCCGGATAGTACGGTTGTGGTGGATTCCGCAAAGGTAGTGGACTTTATAGACCGTAATGGAAAACTTCTGCAGGTGATGTTCTCTGCCGCAGTTAAGGCTGAAAAAAAGGATTATTTGGTACGTGCTACGAAGACGGGGTATGGTGATGTCTGGCAATCTGTTTCCGTGCCGTCATCACAAATAAGTTCGGTTAAAATCCCTACTATTAAGATGCGCAAGGAGCGTAATATGGCCTTGAACGAGGTCGTTGTAAAAGCTACGAAGGTCAAGATGTATTATAAAGGAGATACGTTGGTATATGATGCCGACGCTTTTAAATTGCCCGATGGTTCGATGCTCGATGCCTTGATACGCCAGTTGCCGGGCGTGACGATGAATGACGGCGGCGAGATATTCGTGAACGGGCGACGGGTGGATGAATTGTTGCTCGGTTCGCGGACTTTCTTCCGTGGAAACAAGAAAGTGTTGATGGAAAACCTACCTTATTATACGGTGAAAAACCTAAAAGTATATGAAAAACAGACGGACAAGAGTGAGGCGTTGGGATACGATGTGGAACCGCGCAAATATGTGATGGACGTAAATTTGAAAAACGAATACAACCAAGGATATATTGCCAATGTGGAGGCTGCGGGCGGAACGGAAGACCGGTGGTTGGGGCGCGGCTTCCTTTTGGGGTTTACCGATCGCTGGCGGTATGCGTTGTTGGGCAATGTGAACAACGTGAATGAAAGCCGCCACATCGGAGAGCATGGCCATTGGTCTCCGGCCACCATGCCCCAGTCGCTTCTCACCACGCGCAGCGTAGCGACCGATTTGGATTACCAATCGAAAGATAAGAATGTGACGAACAATTTCAATGCCGGTTTCACATCGTCCAATACCGAATTGGAGATGCACCAACGCTATGAGCAATTCCTTGAAGGTAGCAAACCCATGTCGCTTACGGAGAACCGTAATGAATCTGACAACTGGCACTTGAAATTGGTCAACCGTTTGAATTTCAAAAAGCCGGCTTACTTTGATTTCACGTCCCATTTTGATTATGAGAAAAGGAATGCTTCAGGTGGATCGCACTTTAACCAATGGGATGACCGGTTGACAGCTTCTATGCGTACTGATGCATTAAGTGAAGGGCGGTCATGGGCTTTTTGTCAGGAAACGGGAGGATCTTTCAATGTGAATAAGGAAAAACGTTGGTATGGCAATTATTACCTTTTTTTCAGGCACAGCGATGATCAGTCGTGGCTTTCCAACCGTTACGATACGTGGCAGGCCACCACACAAGCCGATGATATCCGCCATAATGCCAGTGATGTGTCCCATAAATTGACGAACATGATGTTTAATACCTATTGGACTATTACCGATTTGTTTGGTAAAGTGGATCTTATTATTGGGGACGATTGGAATTATTCCGATAGCCGTATTCATGATTACCTTTATCACCCCGATACGCTCTTACTGGCTTCGCAGCTCGATATGTTGTCAGCTATTACCGACCCTTCCAATTCCTATGATAGCCATCATCGTAATTGGTGTAATACAGCCAGCATTATCTTTTCTCAAAATGGAACTTATAAATTAGGGCTTTATGATATTCAATACGACCGTTGGCGTGTGGCTCTCAATGTGCCGGTTTTTCATCAGTCGCTTGATTACAGGCGAGGAGGTATCGACACTTTGATGCATGGCACGTGGGTGTATTTTAGACCCGATGCATCTTTTCGGCACATGTCGGAAGACGGAAAGCACGATTTTCGTCTCAGTGCCGGTTATCAATGTGCTCCGGTGGATATACTGAACCAAATAGGTTACCGTGACGACAGTCAACCGCTTGTGATTAAGGAGGGAAATCCTGACTTGAAGGGGACGGCCACGACAAGTGCCAATGCCGACTATACCCGGAAATACGGGACGCACGTCAGCCTATGGCATGCTGGCGCGTCGTTCAACTACCGCCACCGTGACGTGGCGCAGTCAGCGAGTTACAATCCGGTGACGGGCGTGTACACTTACAAGCCTATGAATGTGAGCGGAGCTTATTCCGCTACGGCACGGTTCGACATTTCGGCCAACATCGGCGAGAAGCGTTATTGGACATGGCAGATGAATGCAGATGCGAATTATGACCATTCCGTAGACCACGCCATGTTGGCGGGGGAGACGGAAAGCCACGTGAATGCGGTGAACACCACTGTCCTGCACGATGGTACTTATATCCAATATAATAAGGACGCATTCAACATCCGGGCTTCCGGTGACATCCGTTGGCGGCATTCTGAAGGACGGATGCGCGATTTCGAGACACTCGATGCCTTGGATTTCAACTACGGACTTTCTGCCCGTTACACCCTACCACGTATCAAGACCACCTTGTCGGCCGATGCCACAATGTACAGCCGCCGGGGCTATGGCAGTGCGGAATTGAATACGGATGACTTTGTGCTGAATGCCTCGCTCAGCCAACCGTTCTGGAAAGGCAAGCTCATTGCAAGGATTGAAGCGTTCGACCTGTTGCATCAGGTTTCTTCCACACAATATAGTGTCAATGCGCAAGGGCGTACCGAAACATGGTTTCGTTCTCTGCCCCATTACGTGATGTTGCATTTGGTGTTTCACTGGAACAAGAATCCTAAAAAAGGAGGGTGTTCAGGTTCATGTCCCATTTTTTAGTGGATATTTTAGTGTCGTTTAAAAGTGCATCAAAAACGGGAACAGTAAATTGGAAACTCTGAAAAAATATGAATAGGTTGAAACGTTTTCCACACTTCAGACAGAATAATGTGTCGGATTGCGGGCCGACTTGTTTGCGTATGATTGCGCGGTACTACGGTGTAGACTATACAGCGGAGATGTTGCGTCGTCATTGCCATGTTTCACGTCGTGGAGTCAATATGTTGGGCATAAGCGAAGGAGCGGAACATATCGGTTTGGATACGGTGGGGATGAAAATGACATTTAGCCAATTAGCGGAGGAGGGTGTATTTCCCTGTATCCTGTATTGGAACCAGAGTCATTTCGTGGTTTGTTACGGTATAGAAAGAGATAAGGCGGGAAGTTATAAAATCCATATTTCAGACCCTGCCTCGCAACGCCTTACCTATACCCGAGAAGAATTTGAGCGATGTTGGATTGGAAGACGTGCCGAAGATAAAGGGTGCGGTGTGGCTTTGATGTTGGAACCGGGGGAGAATTGGGGAAAGGTGGAAGATGAATATCGGAAGAACAGCAGAAGCATTCTTTCGTTTACCCGTTATTTCGTGCCTTATCGTTGCATGATAGGTCAGTTGCTGTTGGCCATGCTTGTCGGGAGCTTGATACAGATGGTGTTGCCTTTCCTTTCGCAAGCGATGGTAGACCAAGGTATCAACGGGCGAAATTTGGATATCATCACCCTGATACTTTTGGCTCAGTTGGGTTTCTTTGTGGCCACCCTGAGCATCGACTACATCCGTTCGTGGATTATGCTGCACATGAATTCGCGTATCGACATTGTGCTGATTTCCGATTTCCTGATCAAACTTACGGCCATGCCCTTGCAGTTTTTTGATTCGCGCATGACGGGCGACATCTTGCAACGTATTGGAGATCATGGACGGATAAAGAATTTTCTGTTGGGTAACAGCATGCGTATCGTGTTTTCGATAGTGAATTTCATTGTATATTTGGGTATATTGGCTTATTACAATGTGATGATACTGACCATCTTTCTTATAGGTAATGTCTTATATGTGGCATGGATTTCGTTTTTTATGCGTTATCGGAGGGAACTTGATATCAAGCGGTTCAACCAGTCCGCTTTGGAACAGAGCAAGATGATACAGTTGGTACAGGGCATGCAGGACATCAAGCTCAATAATAGCGAACGCCAGAAGCGTTGGGAGTGGGAGCGGATACAGGTCAAGCTCTTTCAGATTGGCCTGAAAGGGCTTCGCATCGGGCAGGTACAGCAGTCCGGTTCGGTGTTTTTCACGCAAACCACGCATATACTTATTTATTATATCGCAGCGAAAGCCGTGGTGGACGGTTCGATGACCCTGGGTATGATGATGTCCCTGACCTACATTATCGGGCAGGTGTCGGCTCCGATTGGGGAGTTCATCGGTTTTGCACAGTCGTTCCAAGATGCGAAAATCAGTTTGGAACGGTTGAATGAGATACATTCGCAGGATGACGAAGAGGCGGATATTGATAAAAAACTGGCCACGCTTCCTCAAAAAAGGGACATTTGCATTGAGCGCCTTTCGTTCAGTTACACCGGTTCGGAGCGGGATTGGGCATTGAAGGACGTTTCGCTCCATATTCCGGAGCGTCAGGTGACGGCCATCGTGGGCGAAAGCGGATGCGGAAAAACCACGCTGATCAAACTGCTTCAGGGTTTCTATGAACCGACCCGTGGCAGTATCAAGGTGGGAGGAGTCAATCTCTCGGACATCAACCCTCATACTTGGCGTGCGGCTACAGGTTCGGTGATGCAGGACAGTTTTATCTTTTCCGATACCATAGAGGGGAATATTGCTATCAATACAGACGAGGCGGATAAAGAACGTATGAAAAGTGCCGCCCGTATGGCGCGGATTGATGATTTTGTGGAGTCTCTTCCTTTGGGCTATGACACCGTCATCGGCATGGAGGGCAAAGGGGTGAGCCAAGGACAGCGGCAACGCATCTTGATAGCTCGTGCCATCTACAAGAATCCGGAGTATATTTTCCTCGACGAGGCGACCAATTCGCTCGATGCCACCAATGAAGCCCATATCATGGACAATCTGCATTGTTTCTACAAAGGACGTACGGTGGTAGTCAGTGCGCATCGCCTGAGTACCGTAAAGGATGCCGACCAAATCATCGTGATGGACAAGGGAAAGATTGTGGAGCGCGGCAACCATCAAAGCTTGTTGGAAAAACGGGGCAGGTATTATGAATTAGTGAAAAATCAAATGAGTGTCATGGCATGAAACAGCAGAAACAACATTGTCCGGAAGTAGAGCGGCTCATGGGGGGACGCTTGCCGTTTGTTACACGGTACGGCATAACCATCGTGGTCATTGTAATGGCATTGGTGTGTGCCGGATTGCTGTGGTCGGGAGGGCCGTCGCAGCAACTGATGAGGGATATTATGAAACATACAGTCCAACAAATTAAAAACAAAATATAATGAACCATTCCAATTGTGTGATTTCCGCAGTAGGACGAAACAGCCTGCACCGTATGTGGCTGAAGGGGGAGTGCAATTTCGACTTGCACTTGGTGGTCTACGATGATTCCATGGAAGAGTTTCGTGGAGACACGGAGTATATTTGCCACATCAAAGGATATAAGTTGAAAGTCATCTACCGGTATCTTGAAATGTATCCGGAGTTGAAAGAACGGTATGATTATTTCTTCTTTCCGGATGATGACATCCAAATGGATACCGCGGCCATCAATGCCCTGTTCGAGGCCATGCGGCGTTACCGCTTGCAGATTGCACAGCCTGTACTGAGTATGTCTTATTATACATGGAGGCATACGTTGCAAGACAGGTATTGCAAGTTGCGGTACATCAATTTCGTGGAAATGATGGTGTCGTGTTTCTCACGTGAGGCATTAAACAAAGTGTTGTTCACTTTTAATGAGAACGAGACGGGATGGGGGACGGAAACCCATTGGCCGGTGTTGATTGATGCTTCGCAAAGGGACATGGCCGTCATTGACGAAGTAAGCGTGGTGCATACGCGTCCCATCCAATCGGGACAGGCCATCCATAACAGGGAACTGGCTGCCTACTTACGAAAATATAACCTGTCTACCAAGGTGCTTCACTATGATTGCCTGCCTTCTGAAAGTGTGTATTGCTGTGACAGGAATACTTTCAGAGAACTTTGTAAGACGTTGGGGTATTGGATCGGGACAGAACGTATATCGGCTTTCTCGGCAGGCGAGGACGGGTATTTCGGATATGTGCACTTCCTGTTCCTGTTGGCCCGTATGACACAGATGCGGAACTATGCGGATGCGGGGTATGATTTGTTGTGCAAGGCGCAAGACAGTCTGGGGACGGTGATGCACGACATGACTTTCCGGAGCGGCATAAGCGGATGTTGTTGGCTGATAGAATATCTGTCAAAAGAAGGGCTTATAGAGGAGAATCCCGAAGATTTGCTTGAAACGGTGGATGCGTATATCAGGCAAAATATCGGGGAAACGATGTCGGTGGAGGATTTGGCCGGAATAGGGCGTTATTACTTGGCCAAGATGCAGAACCGTCCTACGAAAGAACATCGTGATGACTGCGAGAGGATTGCCGTTTTGTTGCAAGGCCGAATGGGTGAGGAGGCTCCTTCTGTTACGGTAGATGCCCTCACGTTGATGCAGGCTTGCGGAATGGAAACGGGGGAGCAGCTTCGGGTTTTGGAACGCAAGATAGAACGTATGGAGTGTACTCAGGTGGAACGTGTATATATGCTGTTCCGTCTTTATCTGTTGACGCACGACGGTTATTTCTTGGCCAGGGTGCAAGAGGGAATGAAAAACCTTCGGCCGCAACTGATGACATTGGAGGATGCGGTAATGTTAGTTGAAATCATGTATCACACTGTAGAATAAGGAGGAGGCTATGAAGACGGCAATTTTGTTTGTGACGCATATTTATAATGAGGATATAAAACGTCAAATCGTCAAGTTATATGAAGAGACCAAGGATTTTGCCACATTGTATGTCGGCTTTCAGGCAGACAAGGTGCGAATCACGCTGCCGGATGGCATCCGTTCTTTCCCCTTCACCGTCAAGGAACTCAATAGGTTGGGGTATCGTTCGTGGGGATGTACTTTGATGGACGGAAATTTCCACTTCGTGATGTTGGACTTTTATCTCAAACATACCGGTTGTGACTATTATTGGCTTATAGAATACGATGTCCGTTTCAATGGGGATTGGAAAAACTATTTCGAGTTCTTTGCGGATAAGGATGACGATTTTATTTCTGCCCATATTGGAGACTTTTCAGGGGATACCCGATGGACAAGATGGAAAGAGATAGAATTGGTCAATATCAAACTGAATCATAAGATGTTGTTACGTTCTTTCAATCCGATATGCCGAATTTCAAATAGGGCACTTGCTTTGGGGCATGAACGTTGCAAATTGGGGGACAGAGGACATTACGAAGTGTTGTTGCCTACGTTGTTCAAATACTTCAATTTGAAAATATCCGATTTTGGGGGGAATGGCAGATTTATATACACCGGTTGTTCGGGATTGTTTTATACGGATGACCCGAATGATGTTTGCGGGGACAAATGTACCCATCGTTTCCGTCCTGCTCATACGGAGGGTGAAATGGCATTGTCTGGTATGATTTATCATCCGGTGAAGTAATAAACTAAAACAAGTAAGATAGAAGATAATGGAAAATTACAATCATAATTGTTTGGTCTTTGCCACACATAAATTGGACGAAGGCATATTGGATTACTTGGCTTACCTCAAAAAGGAAGTGGAAGGGGTGATGGATCTTTTGGTTTTATACGACCAATCTGCCCATCCGATAAAAGAAGATGATTACCCCGGATTTCGTTTCTGTTTTTTTGAGTCTGTCGGATTGAAAGGTTTTTTCCATCAGAATGAGAGGTTGCTACCCAACACTTTTGTAGCTTTGGCGGAATGTGCGGAACAATATCGTTACGACCATTACCTGCTGATGGAAAATGATATTGTGCTACATGGGGATTTTCGCCGTTTCGTCCAACGGGTCAATGTCGAGGACGCGGTGGATTATATCCATATTGCCACCGATGTGGAGGGCGGTCCGCAAAAACATTGGCCTGTCCGGTATATACAGGACTGTCCTTTTAAACATCTTTATTTCTCTTGGTGTCACATCTTGTATCTCAGTCATGGTTTCTTAACGGACGTGGCAGAGTTCATGGCACGTAATGATTCCATCCATTATGAATTCCTGCTGCCCACTATGGCGTATAACGGCAATTATTTGGTCCGGCAGTTTGAAAATTTCGGCTACAGTTTCCAAGTTTCTTGGGGAGCAGCGGAACTTTACGAAAGCAAGTATATGAACGAACGGATGCCCGATACATTCTATCATCCGGTGAAGGATTTGAGTATCGTGGATTGGGGAGTTGGAGATATGCCCTAAAGGCGTATGGTCAAAAGTGGATAGGTCTTTTGGTGCTATTCCGCGCAGCGTGCCAAGAACTCGGCAGGGGTCATTACCGGGAGGACAAGACTGTTGAAGCCGGACTTGTCACGGGTGAGGATGAGGTCTGATCCGGATTGTACGGCAGAGAAGCATTGCACGGCATCCTCGAAGGGGGAGGGCATCGTGGATGGTCTGCCGGTTGATGGGGGAGATTTCAAAGGCTGTTGCCAACCATTCCATTTTGGTCATCAGGGAATTTTTGGTATATGCCTTTCGCATGATGTAGGCGGCATTGACTACAGAAAGGGCAGACAATACGCCTTTAGCCTATCCCGAGAGGCAGATGCCGATGATGCTCGCGGCATCCTCGAAGAAAGGTTCACGTTTGTTCAGATAGTCTACGAGGACATTCGTGTCTAAGAATACTTTCATTTGGTGCGTTCCTCCCACATCTTTGCTTGTTCGGCTTCCACGTCAATTTCCACAGGCAGGCGGTCGGCCACCATGTCGAGCACCTCGCGATTAGGCTTATATCCTTTGGAGATATGCGGGAACACCAACTTCTCCTTTTTCTTCTCCTCCCGAATCTGCTCGTACAGTTTGTCTGCCAGCCATTGCTTTTCGTCTGTGCTGAAGGACTGCAACTGGTTCAGGGTATCTTCCAGAAAGACCATTGTGTTCATATCGTTTTCTCCTTGATTGATTGTTCATGTGGTACAAAGTTACAATTATTCTTTTGCAGTGCAATGCTTTAGGAAGAAAAGATAGTTCGCCGTTTCACCGAACGGATACCCGATACGTTCTATCATCCGGTGAAGGATTTGAGTATCGTGGATTGGGGAGCTGGAAGTATGCCTTAAGGAACGTGAAACGGCTGAAAAAATGACCGCCAAACGATTTTCCGTTCTCAGCCAAACGATTTTTCAATCTCAGCCAAGCGATTCTTGAATCGGCTGACATCGTTTGAGGCATGTATTGAAGGCTTTTTCCCGTCTTCCACCCCTTTCTATACGAGAATACAAAAAAGGGTTCGCATCCTTCATACTTCCTCAATGACAGCGACTTATGGTGAAGGCTCTGTGCTCTTGGCCTTCACCGAGCCTTCACGCGGATGCGTTTTCGCGGTGTGAAAACATCCTTCACCATTTTTGCTTTAATGCTGTCATTCAACGGCTTATGGTGAAGGATGTGGTGAGAAAAGGGAGTTCACCTAAAGCAAGGCCTGGAAATAAAAGCTTCCCGGGAAAAGCCTGCGCATGCCCGTTTCTTCCGGTGCCGTCCGGAAAAGGCCGAAAACGCTCGAACCCGAACCGCTCATGGAAGCGTATGCCGCTCCCCGGTCGTACAGCCGTGCCTTAATGTCTGCGATTTTGGGATGGAGGGCAAAGACTCCTTCTTCAAAATCGTTCTTCAGGAGGTCTTTCCATTCCTCTACGGGGCGGCGGATGATGTCTGTGATAGGTGTTTCGGGTTTTCGGGGACTGATTCGGGCGTAGGCTTCTTTCGTGGACACGAAGATGCCGGGCTTAACCAGAACGAGATGCCAGCCGGAGAGTGAAAGGCCGATAGGAGTGAAGATATTGCCGATGCCCGTGGCAAATACCGGACGGTTGCGTACGAAGAAAGGACAGTCGGCTCCCAAGCCGGTCACGCGTTCTTCAAGTTCGTTGTCGGACAGGCCGAGGTTAAACATTTGGTTGAGGCTTTTCATCGTATGGGCTGCGTCCGACGAGCCGCCCCCTAAGCCTGCGCCCGACGGGATTTGCTTATGCAACGATATATAAAGGTGGGGAAGTGCATAATGTTCCCGTATCAGGCGCAGGCCCTTGATGAGCAGGTTCTGTTCCGGCGGGCAGTCGATGTCGATGCCGCCCGACCGGAATGTATAATCTTCCGTGGAGTGTTCTTGCACGGGGATGCCATTGGGGAAAATACCCTCCGGGCGGTGGCTGTCCGTTCCGGCATCCGTACTGAATTGCAACGTGTCGCACAGCGGGATGGGGTAGAACACGGTTTCCAGATTATGGTAACCGTCGGGACGGCGTTCCGTGACGTTCAGTCCTAAATTGATTTTAGCGTTGGGATGGCAAATCATAATATGATGTTTTATGTGTGCAAAGGTAAGCAATGTTTGGTAACGGTAGATAAAATGTTCATAAAAGAATGTGGTCCGGAGGCTTTTTTAGGAGGGAAAGGATTATCTTTGCACGTAAAATCAGACTTGATATGGCAGAACCGAGAAAGACAGGGCGGCGCACTTCCGCGCGCGCTAAAGTGAACGTGCCGGAGGAGGATGCCTACGGACATGTACAGCCGCAGGCTCTTGAATTTGAAGAGGCTGTGTTGGGCGCATTGATGATAGAGCAGGATGCCTATTCGCAGGTGAGCGAGATATTGCGTCCCGAGAGTTTTTACGATCATCGCCACCAGCTTATCTATGAGGCCATCCGCACGCTGAACCTCCAGCAGAAGCCGGTGGATATTCTGACGGTGACGGAACACCTGAATACCATGGGCAAACTGGAGGAAGTGGGCGGCCCGTTCTATATCACGCAACTGAGCGGCAAAGTGGCTTCTTCCGCCCATATCGAATACCATGCCCGTATCATCGCGCAGAAATTCCTGGCACGTGAGCTGATTACTTTCACCAGTCTGGTGCAGACGAAGGCTTTCGACACGACGGTGGATGTGGACGACCTGATGCAGGAGGCCGAGGGAAAGCTCTTCGAGATTTCGCAACAGAACATGAAGAAAGACTATACGCAAATCAATCCCGTGATTCGCGAGGCTTACGACATGTTGCAGAAGGCGGCGGCGCGCAGCGACGGATTGAGCGGGTTGAGCAGCGGCTTCGAAAAGTTGGACAAGATGACTTCCGGTTGGCAAAACTCCGATTTGGTCATCATTGCAGCCCGTCCGGCCATGGGAAAGACGGCTTTCGTGCTCTCCATGGCCAAGAAGATGGCGGTGGACATGAAGATTCCGGTAGCCATGTTCTCGTTGGAAATGAGCAACGTGCAGTTGGTCAACCGTATGATTGTCAACGTGTGCGAGATTCCGGGCGAGAAATTGAAAAGCGGACAGTTGGCGCCTTACGAATGGTCGCAGTTGGATAATAAAATCACCCAACTGTATGATGCCCCGTTTTATGTGGACGATACGCCGTCGCTGTCCGTTTTCGAGTTGCGTACGAAAGCCCGGCGTTTGGTGCGTGAGCATGGGGTCAAGATTATCCTGATAGACTATCTCCAGTTGATGAATGCCAGTGGAATGTCGTTCGGCAGCCGTCAGGAAGAGGTCAGCACCATTTCGCGTTCGCTCAAGGGGCTGGCCAAGGAATTGAACATACCGATTATTGCGCTGAGCCAGTTGAACCGTGGGGTGGAGAACCGTGAGGGTATCGACGGCAAGCGTCCGCAGTTGAGCGACTTGCGTGAATCCGGTGCCATCGAGCAGGATGCCGATATGGTTTGTTTTATCCATCGCCCCGAATATTACAAGATTTACCAGGACGAAAAGGGGCACGACCTGCACGGCATGGCGGAAATCATCATCGCCAAGCACCGTAACGGTGCCGTGGGCGACGTGTTGCTGAAGTTCCGTGGGGAATACGCCCGTTTTCAGGATCCGGAAGAAGACGCCTATGTGCCCATGCCGGGCGAGGCCGTGGCTTTCGGTGCCGGACGGGGAGAGGATGTTCCTTTGCCTGCGGCCGACATGGTGCCTCCGTCGGATGCGGCGTCTCCTTTCGGTGCGCCTCTGCCCGAAGGTCCTCTTCCATTTTGACAACGTGGGAACGGGGTGTGGACGAAACTCACTGGTTGCTTGAGGCTTTGTCTGCATTCCCTTTGGTGGATTGCCTGAAAAAGTGTAATTTTGCGCGTTATTTCGAAATAAATTAAAATCTTAAGATATGAATATCTCTTATAATTGGCTGAAAGAGTATGTCGATTTTGAATTGACGGCTCAGGAAGTGGCCGATGCGTTGACGTCGGAAGGCCTGGAAGTGGGTTGCGTGGAGGAAGTGCAGCCGGTGAAGGGCGGTTTGCAGGGATTGGTCATCGGCGAGGTGCTGACTTGCGTGCCCCATCCCAATTCAGACCACATGCACGTATGTACGGTGAACCTCGGCGAGGGAGAACCGGTACAGATTGTATGCGGTGCGCCGAACGTGGCAGCCGGACAGAAAGTGGTGGTAGCCACGCTGGGTTGCAAATTGTATGACGGCGACGAATGTTTTACCATCAAGAAATCCAAGTTGCGCGGGGTGGAAAGCCACGGAATGATTTGTGCCGAAGATGAAATCGGTATCGGTACGGACCACAACGGCATCATCGTGTTGCCCGAGACGGCTGTACCCGGAACCCCGGCAGCGGAATACTATAACCTGAAGAGCGACTATCTTATCGAAGTGGACATTACGCCCAACCGTGCGGATGCCTGCTCGCATTACGGTGTGGCCCGCGACCTGTATGCCTGGTTGGTGCAGAACGGCCACAAGACGGCTTTGCACCGTCCGTCGTGCGACGGTTTCAAGGTGGACAGCCACGAGCTGGACATTGACATCGAAGTGCAGAACGCGGAGGCATGCCCCCGTTATGCCGCCGTGACGCTCCGGAATTGCGAGGTCAAGGAAAGTCCGGAATGGTTGCAAGACAAATTGCGCACGATCGGTCTGCGCCCCATCAACAATATCGTGGATGTGACGAATTACATCATGTTCGCCTACGGACAGCCTTTGCACTGTTTCGATGCCGATATGATCAAAGGGGGCAAAGTGGTGGTGAAGACCATGCCGGAAGGTACGCCTTTCGTGACGCTCGACGGCGAGGAACATAAGTTGAGCGACCGCGATTTGGCTATCTGCAACGTGGAAGAGCCGATGTGCATTGCCGGTGTGTTCGGCGGAAAAGGGAGCGGAACGTATGAAACGACCCGTAACGTATTGTTGGAAAGCGCTTATTTCAATCCGACGTGGATTCGCAAGAGCGCACGCCGTCATGGTTTGAGCACCGATGCTTCTTTCCGTTTCGAGCGGGGTATCGACCCGAACGGTGTGATTTACGCCTTGAAACAGGCTGCCATGTTGTGTAAGGAACTGGCAGGCGGGGAAATAGCCATGGAGATTAAGGATGTATATCCCAATCCGTTGCCCGATTTCGTGGTGGACTTGAATTATGAATACGCTTACGGCCTGATGGGGAAAAACATCGGGGCGGATACGGTGAAAAGCATCGTGACGAGTCTGGAGATGAAGATTCTGGAGGAAACGGCCGAAGGGCTGAAACTTCAGGTGCCGGCCTACCGTGTGGACGTGCAGCGTCCGTGCGATGTGGTGGAAGACATCTTGCGCGTGTACGGGTATAATAATGTGGAAATACCTTCGGCGGTGCGCTCTACGCTGAATGTCAAAGGCGATGAAGACAAAAGCCACAAGTTGCAGAATCTGGTGGCGGAACAGTTGGTGGGATGCGGTTTCAATGAAATCCTGAACAATTCTTTGCAGCGTGCGGCCTATTATGACGGGATGGAGAGTTATCCGGTCTCGCATTTGGTGAAACTGATGAATCCGTTGAGTTCCGACCTGAACGCGACGCGCCAGACGCTGTTGTTCGGGGGCTTGGAATGTATTGCGCACAACGCCAACCGCAAGAACGCGGATTTGAAGTTCTTCGAGTTCGGAAATTGCTACTATTTCCGCGAAGAGAACAAATGTCCCGACATCGTTCCCGGCGTGAGCAGCAGTCGTGACCCGGAGGTCATCCAACACGTTTTGGACGCTTATTCGGAAGACTATCACCTCGGGCTGTGGGTGACGGGCAAGCGGGTGAGCGGTTCGTGGGCGCATCCCGACGAAGACAGTTCTTTCTATGAACTGAAAGCTTACGTGCTGAATATCCTGACCCGTCTGGGTGTGAATTTCGGTGCATTGGTTTTTGCGCCGAGCCGTAACGATATCTATTCAAAAGGTATCGAGATTCAAAACCGTGGCGGTAAGGTCTTGGCCATGTTGGGTATTGTGAGCCGTAAAATCCAGAAGATGATGGATGTGGATCATGAAGTGTATTATGCCGACCTGAACTGGAAACTTCTGATGAAGGCCATCCGCAACAACAAGATCAGTTATACCGAGATCAGCAAGTTCCCTGCCGTAAGCCGCGATTTGGCTCTCTTGTTGGACAAGGGCGTGGAATTTGCCGAAATAGAAAAGGTGGCTTATTTCACAGAGAAGAAGTTGCTGAAGGAAGTGACGCTCTTCGATGTCTACGAAGGGAAGAATCTGGAAGCCGGGAAGAAGAGTTACGCCGTGAACTTCGTGCTGCAAGATGAAACGAAGACCTTGAACGACAAGCAAATAGACGCGATTATGAATAAGCTGATTGCGAACTTGCAGGCTAAGTTGGGGGCGAAACTGAGATAACCCGCGATATGAAAGGATTAGTCGTAGCCAAGGTCGTATATTATGTGCTGGTGTTTTGCTGGTTGTTGCAGATCACCCTTCAGGGGTACACGCGTGCATTGATTGTCCCTACGGTGGTGCTTATCGTATATGGCTTGGTGCTCAACTATAAAATGAGAAAGAAATAGATAGAAATCATCATATTTAAAATTTAATTCCAATGGGAAGAGCGTTTGAATATAGAAAGGCTGCAAAGCTGAAGAGATGGGGCCACATGGCCAAGACATTTACAAAATTGGGTAAACAAATCGCCATAGCCGTAAAGGCCGGCGGACCGGAACCCGAAAACAATCCTACGTTGCGTTCGATTATTGCGACTTGCAAGCGTGAGAACATGCCGAAGGATAACATCGAGCGTGCCATCAAAAATGCGATGGGCAAGGATCAGAGCGAATATAAGAACATGACTTACGAAGGATACGGCCCCCACGGTATCGCCGTATTCGTGGATACTTTGACCGATAACCCGACACGTACGGTGGCAGATGTCCGTTCGGTGTTCAACAAGTTCTCCGGGACGTTGGGTACGATGGGTTCTTTGGCCTACTTGTTCGACCATAAGTGTGTATTCACTTTCAAGAAGCCGGCTACGGTGGACATGGATGAGTTGATTCTCGACCTGATAGATTTCGGAGTGGAAGAGGATTACGACATGGACGAAGAGGAAGGCACGATTACGATTTACGGCGACCCGAAGAGCTACGGTGCCATCCAGAAACATCTGGAAGAGCAGGGCTTCGAGGATGTCGGCGGTGAATTCACTTATATCCCGAACGATTTGAAGGACGTGTCGGCCGAAGAGCGTGAAACGTTGAACAAGATGGTAGAGAAACTGGAAGAGTTCGATGACGTGCAGACGGTTTACACGAATATGAAGCCTGAGGGAGAATAAAATGAAAACGGTTTATCAGACGGAGGGTACCTGTTGCAGGCAGATAGAACTGGAGGTCGACGGTGACGTGGTGAAGTCCGTGCGCTTTTTGGGCGGTTGCCACGGAAACCTTCAGGGCATTGCCCGGTTGGTCGAAGGGATGAATGTGGCAGATGTGGTAAGCCGTTTGAGCGGCATCCGTTGCGGCATGAAGCCAACTTCGTGCCCAGACCAATTATCTTTGGCTCTGCGGCAGGCCGTTTCCCGGTCTTGATGGCATGGGATGATAAAGGAATCCTCCCCGTCCTTACCTTATATTATATAGAGGTAGGGACGGGGAGGGTTCGTGTCGTGGCGTAAGTCGGGTGTTCAAGCCTGCCTTCCATTGTTTTTAAAGGTTAGCGGTCCGGGCTATAGTTGCTGTCATAATCTTCCGGGGTGAACCGTGCCTGAAAGCGCACTTTTCCCGATGCCTTGGAATAATAGTAATAGGAAAAGCTGATACCTTTTTCTTTGTAGGACTTCAAATCCACGGAGTTGACTACGTTTTTGCGCAAGAGATCCTTGAGGGATTCGCAGGATTGAGCGTTCATCACCGTGTCGTTGTCCAAAACTCCTTCCAAAGTATAATAATAATTGAGTGTACGCGAATGGTCATCATACGTAAGGCTGTCCATAAGGGTGTACTGGTCCATTCTCCGGGGGCATTGCTTTTCCGTGTATTCCCGTGCTTCGCGGGCACAACGTTCGTCGAAACTCTCAAAATGACAGGCACAGAACCCCAACAGCGCACCCAGTAAAAGTGTGGTATTAATCTTTTTCATATCTGATGGTTTTACGCGCGAAATTAATTTATTCTTTGTAATTTTGCAAATCAATCCATTGAAATGATATGAAAGACAAAGAGGAAAGGATTGCCCGTGCAGTGGCATATTTCAAAGAAGGTTATAATTGTTCGCAGTCCGTTGTGGCGGCTTTTGCAGATTTGTACGGCTTTACGCACGAACAGGCTTTGCATATATCCGCTTCGTTCGGTGGAGGGATAGGCCGTATGCGGCTCACCTGCGGAGCGGTCTGCGGCATGTTCCAGTTGGCGGGATTGGAAGTGGCAGCCATGGAAGGCAAAGACCGTGAGACGAAATCGCGGAATTATGCCATTGTGCAAGAGCTTGCCGCCAGGTTCAAAGCCGAAAACGGTTCCATAACCTGCGGGGAATTGTTGGGGTTGCAACGGGATGCACCGGTCAGCAACCAGGCAGAAGCCCGTACGGCGGCTTATTATGCCAAGCGTCCTTGTCCGAAGATGGTAGAGTCGGCAGCCCGCATTTTTGCTGATTATTTGGACTCTATCGGTCGTTGATGTCAATGTTTTGCCACATAGTACACCTAAAAAACCTTTTTTACGTTAAAATAGTGTATAAACCTGCAACTATTTTAAGTTTTTTTATATAGCATACAAATAAAATATTACCTTTGTATGTATTTATGAAAGAATATCCTTTGAGAGGATGAGATTATTAACTAAAAGTATTTGAGTATTATGTTTGAAAATGCTGGTGAAGTGGCAGGCCTCGTATGGAATGCCTTGAATGAGAGTGCACCGTTGAGTGCAAAAGATCTGAAGAAAGCAGCAAAAGTGAAAACAGACAAAGAATTGTATCTTGCACTGGGCTGGTTGCTTCGTGAAGATAAATTGGTTGTTGCAGGCACGGAAAAAGAACCCGTATTCTCTTTGAAGTAATAAGGGAGGCTTTAATCGACTGACAAGAAAGCATGTCGTAAGCGCAGAATCCTTCGTCTTAGGCGGAGGAAAGAACGCTTAAGACATGTTTCTTTTTTTGTGATACTTCTGTTTTTGACATTTTGGTATCTGTATAGGATATTTAATCCTTTATTTCTTGCTTTTTTTGACTCGTTTTTGTAGATTTGCCCCAGTGTTAGTCAACATAATGTTAGATGTCCTTAAAATTGTAGGCTATGGATATTCAGAAAATAATGGCTCAGCTTGAGGCCAAGCATCCTGGTGAAAAGGAGTATTTGCAAGCAGTTCATGAAGTGCTTATCTCCATAGAAGACGTGTATAATCGCCATCCTGAATTTGAACGTGCCAAATTAATCGAGCGACTGGTGGAGCCGGAACGCATCATTGTGTTCAGAGTTCCTTGGGTGGACGACAAGGGAGAGGTTCAGGTCAACTTGGGTTACCGGGTACAGTTCAACAGTGCCATCGGCCCGTATAAGGGCGGATTGCGTTTCCATGCTTCCGTAAATCTTTCCATATTGAAGTTCCTCGGTTTTGAGCAGACGTTCAAAAATGCGTTGACCACACTGCCCATGGGAGGGGGCAAGGGAGGTTCCGACTTCTCGCCGCGCGGCAAGAGCGATGCCGAAGTCATGCGTTTCTGCCAGGCTTTCATGAACGAGCTTTACCGCTATATCGGTCCGGAAATCGACATTCCGGCCGGTGATATCGGTGTGGGAGCGAGAGAAGTGGGTTACCTTTTCGGGCAGTATAAGAAACTTACGCGGGATTGGAGCGGTGTGCTCACCGGAAAAGGGCTTGAGTTCGGCGGTTCGTTGGTGCGCCCCGAGGCCACCGGCTATGGCGGGCTCTATTTTGTGCGTGAAATGTTGGCCGACAAAGGTATCGACATCCGAGGCAAGCGCGTGGCCATCAGCGGATTCGGTAATGTAGCTTGGGGCGCTGCCCAAAAGGCCACACAGATGGGCGCCAAGGTGGTGACTATTTCCGGTCCCGACGGATACATTTATGACGAAGACGGGCTCGACGAAGAAAAGATTGCTTACATGTTGGAACTTCGCGCGAGCGGGAACGACATTTGCAGCCCGTATGCGGAACGCTTCGCGGGGGCTAAGTTCGTGGCAGGCCGCCGTCCGTGGGAAGTGAAGTGCGATATCGCTTTGCCGTGTGCTACACAAAACGAGCTGAACGGAGAAGATGCCCGGCATCTTATCGAAAACGGAGTGATATGCGTGGGTGAAATCTCCAATATGGGATGTACGCCCGAGGCTATCGACGCGTTTATTGCCCATAAGATGCTCTACGCTCCGGGTAAGGCTGTCAACGCCGGCGGTGTAGCCACGTCCGGATTGGAGATGAGCCAGAATGCCATGCACCTCAGTTGGTCGGCAGAAGAGGTGGACCGTAAGCTTCATGCTATTATGCACGGTATTCATGAGCAGTGTGTGAAATACGGTACTGAGCCGGACGGTTATGTCAATTATGTGAAAGGAGCCAATGTGGCCGGATTCATGAAAGTGGCCAAGGCCATGATGGCTCAAGGAGTGGTATAGGTAGTTTTGTCATGAGGTAGAAAGGGGAGCGGTGCCGGAAAGAATCATTTCCGGTACCGCTTTTTTGTGCCGCATTTTTTGCATGCCTGCGGATTTTTGTGTTTATTTGTTTTCGCAATCAGAGATTAGACCAAGCTATTATGACAGACGATAAAAATAAAGAATGCCCGCTCTTGCGGGATACCGCTTTTGTGGACCTGATGAAGCGGCGCATTTTCAATGTGCTACTCATCGCCAACCCGTATGACGCTTTCATGTTGGAAGATGACGGACGGGTGGAGGAAAAGATTTTCGACGAATACGTGAAGTTGGGTTTGCGTTATCCGCCCCGTTTTTTTCAAGTCGCTTCGCAGGAGGAAGCGGAAGAAGAGCTGGGAAAGACCAGTTTCGATTTGATTATCTGTATGCCCGGTACGGACAATAACGACGTGTTCGACATTGCGCGGGGTATCAAGACGGACAATCCCACGGTACCTATCGTCGTGCTGACCCCGTTCAGCCACGGCATAAGGAAGAGCATGCAGAACATGGATTTTTCCATCTTCGATTACGTGTTCTGTTGGTTGGGCAATACGGACCTGTTGCTTTCTATCATCAAACTGATAGAAGACAAAATGAACCTGGAGAACGACGTGGCAGCCGGGGTGCAGATGATACTGCTGGTAGAAGACTCCATCCGTTTCTATTCCTCCATCCTGCCCAACCTCTATCGGTTCGTACTCCAGCAAAGTCTGGAGTTCTCCACCGAGGCATTGAACGCCCAGCTCGAGACCTTGCGGATGAGGGGGCGGCCGAAAATCGTGCTGGCCCGTACGTATGAAGAGGCCTGGGACTTGTACACCCGCCATAAGGAGAACACGCTGGGGGTCATCAGCGACTGCCGTTTTCCCCGTGACGGGAAGACGGACGAGATGGCCGGGTACAAACTGTTGTCTGCCATCCGTGCCGAAGACGAGTTCGTACCGCTGATTATGGAGTCAACGGAGGCCGACAAAAGCGGCTGGGCCGAGAAATGCGGGGCACATTTCATCGACAAGAATTCCAAGAAGATAGGGGTGGATCTCCGTCGTTTGGTACGCCGTCATTTCGGGTTCGGTGATTTCGTCTTCCTCGACCCGAACACGATGGAAGAAGTGGCGCGCATCAAAAACCTGAAAGACCTTCAGAACAACATTTTCACCTTGCCCAAGGAATCGCTCCTTTACCATATCACGCGCAACAACGTGTCGCGTTGGTTATGCTCGCGGGCATTGTTCCCCATATCCGAGTTCCTGAAGCACATCACGTGGGATTCGCTGCAAGACGTGGATGCCCACCGTCAAATCATATACGATGCGATTGTGAGCTACCGCCGGATGAAGAACCAAGGCGTAGTGGCTGTGTTCCACCGCGACCGTTTCGACCGTTTCAGCAATTTCGCACGTATCGGTGAAGGCTCGTTGGGCGGAAAAGGGCGTGGCCTGGCCTTCCTGGATCACATCATCAAGCAGCATCCCGAATTGAACGCGTTCGACAATGCAGATGTCATGATACCCAAAACGGTGGTGCTCTGTACGGACATCTTCGACGAGTTCATGGACACGAACGAACTTTACCAGATTGCGCTTTCGGACATTCCCGACGAAGAGATTCTCCGTGCATTCTTGCAAGCCCGGCTGCCCGAACGCCTGATCGGTGACTTGGAGGCCTATCTCGATGTCGTGCGCCAGCCCATTGCCATCCGCTCCTCTTCCTTGCTCGAAGATGCACATTACCAGCCTTTTGCCGGGATATACTCCACCTATATGATACCTTACGTGGAGAGTCGCGACGTGCGGCTGAAGATGTTGCGCGATGCTATCAAGGGGGTATATGCTTCGGTGTTCTACCGCGACAGCAAGGCGTATATGACGGCTACGAGCAACGTCATTGACCAGGAAAAAATGGCGGTGATTCTTCAGGAAGTGGCCGGAAACCGTTACGGCGACCGTTTCTATCCGAACATCTCCGGTGTGGCCCGTTCGGTGAACTACTACCCCATAGGGGACGAGCAAGCCGAAGACGGTACGGTAAATCTGGCGCTCGGGCTCGGGAAGTACATCGTGGATGGCGGTATGAACCTGCGGGTTTGTCCGGCTCATCCCGACAAGGTGCTGCAGACGAGCGAGATGGAAATAGCCTTGCGCGAGACGCAGACGCGGTTTTATGCCCTCGAAATGAAAGCCGTGGAGGAGGATTTCAGGGTGGACGACGGTTTCAACCTGTTGAAACTTCCGGTCAAGGAAGCTGAACAGGACGGTTCGCTGCAATTCATTGCTTCCACGTACGACCCCTACGACATGGTGATTCGCGACGGTATTTACGACGGAGGACGTAAACTCGTCACCTTCTGCGGCGTGTTGCAACAGGGGGTGTTTCCCCTTCCGGAGCTTTTACGGCTGATTCTGAAACTTGGGCGTGAGAGCATGCGTCGCGAGGTGGAGATAGAATTTGCCGTGAAACTGAATCCCGACCGTACTGGGGTGTTCTATTTGTTGCAGATACGTCCGATGGTGGACAATAAGATGATGCTCGACGAAGACTTGACGGAGATTCCCGATGAGAAGACGCTGATACGTTCGCATAACGCCATCGGCCAAGGGGTGAGCAATGAAGTGTACGATGTGGTCTATGTGAAGACCGACGATTATTCCGCCTACAACAATCCGGCCATAGCCGATGAGATAGACCGTATCAACCGCCGCTTCCTGGAGGAGGGGCGCAACTATGTATTGGTCGGCCCGGGACGGTGGGGCAGTAGCGACCCTTGGTTAGGCGTTCCGGTGAAATGGCCCAATATTTCAGCCGCCCGTGTCATTGTGGAGTCTGGGTTGACGAATTACCGTGTAGACCCCAGCCAAGGCACACACTTCTTCCAAAACCTGACCAGTTTCGGCGTGGGATATTTTACGGTGAATGACTTTTTGGGCGACGGGGTATACAACCAGGCTTTCCTGAACAGCCAACCGGCAGTGGAAGAAACGGCCCACGTGCGTCACGTGCGCTTTTCCTCTCCCGTGGTCATCAAGGTGGACGGGATGAAAAAAGAAGGAGTGGTCATGCTTCCCGGAGTGGAATAGTAAGGATTTATGGCTTATTGGTAGAATAAGAAGACGAATTTTGTAAATGATTGGTTGATAGATGTTTGAGACAATGCTGAGAGCCTCTTGTTTTTCTCCGCAGAATGAAAAATCGTTTGCAGGAGAATGAGAAATCGTTTGCCTGAGATTGATTTTCATTTCTCAGGCGAACGATTTTGCTTGTTCGGATTGTCTGTATATATGAAAAAGTACGATATGACGATAAGAACCTTATGCGCCCGTATCAAAGGGCAGCCCGACGTGACGGAGGGCACGGCTTATGCCATTTTGTTCACCATCAGTTTTGCCCATTTGTTGAACGACATGATACAGTCGGTCATTCCGGCCATTTATCCGATGATAAAGGATAAGTTCGGGTTTTCCTTTGCGCAGATTGGTGTCATTACGCTGGTGTTCCAGTTGACTTCCTCCATCCTGCAACCTTTTGTGGGGCGTTATGCCGACCGTCATCCCCGTCCTTATGCACTCTCGTTGGGCATGTGTTTCACGTTGGCCGGATTGTTGTTGCTTTCTTTTGCTTATAATTTTATGCTGATACTTCTGGCCGTGAGCATCATCGGATGGGGTTCGTCCGTTTTTCATCCGGAGGCGTCGCGCGTGGCGCAGTTGGCTTCGGGCGGTAAAAAGAGTTTGGCACAGTCTATTTTCCAAGTGGGAGGGAATGGCGGCAGTGCCATCGGGCCTTTGCTGGCAGCCTTGATTATCATACCTTTCGGACAGCCTGCTATCAGTTGTTTTGCCATGGCGGCGGTGTTGGCTTCTTTGATATTGGCAAGGGTGGGGCGATGGTATGGCATGAAGCTGGCCACCGTCACAAGGCAGCGTCATGCTGTTTCTGTGGCGGCAGGCAGGCTGTCGAAAAGCCGGGTCCGGACGTCGCTTTTGATTCTTGTCGTGCTGATATTCTCGAAATACTTTTATATCTCTTGCATGACGAGCTATTTTACGTTCTTCTTGATGGACAAGTTCGGTATGTCCGTACAGCATTCCCAAGTCTGTTTGTTCGCCTTTCTGGCGGCATTGGCTGTCGGGACTTTGTTCGGTGGAGTGTTGGGCGACCGTTTCGGGCGTAAGTATGTGATATGGGGCTCCATTCTTGGTGCGGCTCCCTTTGCGCTCGTTTTGCCTTACGTCGGTTTGTTCTGGACCATTACGGTAGCGGTTATAGCCGGGTTGGTCATCGCTTCGGCTTTCTCGGCCATTCTGGTTTATGCCACGGATTTGATGCCGGGGAAAGTGGGGATGATTTCGGGCGTTTTCTTTGGCCTGATGTTCGGGTTGGGCGGAATCGGTTCGGCCTTTTTCGGTTGGTTGGCCGATAGGACCAGTATAGATTTCATTTTCCGGGTGAGTGCTTGGTTGCCTTTGCTGGGCATCATCGCGGGTTTTCTGCCTGATATGAAAGAGAAAAAACGAATTTTATAAATTAATCATGACGATGCAATACACGTGTAAATACTTGTCGCCTTTAGGGGAAATGCTGTTGGCTTCCGACGGGGAGGCATTGACGGGTGCTTGGTTTGAGGGACAGAAATACTATGCTGCCGCTTTGGCGGTTGCGCATGAGGAGAAATCATTGCCGGTGTTTGAAGAAACCCGGACGTGGCTTGACGGTTATTTCAACGGTCGGAAGCCGGTTTTCATGCTGCCGCTGCATTTGCAAGGCTCGCCGTTCCGGTTGACTGTGTGGGAGATGTTGCAAAAGATTCCTTACGGAGAAACGGTCACTTATCGCGACTTGGCTTTAGAAATAGCCCGGAAGCGTGGAATACGGAGCATGTCTGCACAGGCTGTAGGAGGAGCCGTGGCGCATAATCCGGTGTCTGTCATTATACCTTGTCATCGCGTCGTGGGTAGTCACGGAAGTTTGACAGGGTATGCCGGAGGGCTTGAACGTAAAGTCCGGCTTCTGAATCTGGAGGGGGCAGACTTGAAGGGTTTCTTTGTGCCCGGACGAGGGACGGCACTGTGACATCCGAATGGGTAATCGTCCGGTTTCGGGGCATCCGCCGGTAAGAAAACGGGCAAAGAAAAAGGGACGGGGAGAATGCAGACATTCCCCCGTCCCTTTATGGATTCTATGATTAAATCTTATACGATACCTTGAGCCATCATAGCCTTGGCTACCTTCATGAAACCGGCGACGTTGGCACCCTTCACGTAGTTGACGTAACCGTCGGCTTCCGTTCCGTACTTCACGCAATTCTGATGAATGTTCTCCATGATGGCGTGCAAACGGGCATCTACCTCTTCCGATGTCCAAGACAGACGTTCTGAGTTCTGGCTCATTTCGAGACCTGAAACCGATACGCCGCCGGCATTGGCTGCCTTGCCCGGTGCGTACAGAATCTTGGCTTCCTGGAATACGCGGATGGCTTCCGGAGTAGAAGGCATGTTGGCACCTTCACTCACGGCCATTACGCCGTTGGCTACCAACTGGCGAGCCTGATCGCCGTTGATTTCGTTCTGAGTGGCCGACGGCAACGCGATGTCTGCCTTTTCGCCCCAAGGCCGTGCGCCTGCCACGTATTTGCAACCGTATTTCTCTGCATATTCACGGATACGTCCGCGATACAGGTTCTTAAGTTCCATGATGTAGTCGAGCTTTTCACGGTCGATTCCGTCCGGATCGTAGATGTAACCGTCTGAGTCGGACATCGTGAGTACCTTTCCGCCGAGTTGAAGTACCTTTTCGGCCGTGTACTGAGCCACGTTGCCGGAACCGGAGATGAGGACTGTCTTGCCTTTAAGGTCGGTGCCTTTGGTCTTCAGCATTTCCATGAGGAAGTACACGTTACCGTACCCCGTAGCTTCGGGACGGATGAGCGAACCGCCGAACTCAAGTCCCTTGCCGGTGAATACGCCGCTGAATTCATGGGTCAGTTTCTTATACATGCCGAACATGTAACCGACTTCGCGTCCGCCTACGCCGATATCACCGGCCGGCACATCGGTATCGGGACCGATATGGCGATTGAGTTCGAGCATGAAGGCTTGGCAGAAACGCATCACCTCGGCGTTGCTCTTGCCGCGCGGAGAGAAATCGGAACCGCCCTTGCCGCCGCCCATAGGAAGAGTGGTCAGAGAGTTTTTGAAAGTCTGCTCGAAAGCCAGGAACTTCAAAATGCTGAGGTTTACGGAACTGTGGAAACGGATACCGCCTTTATAGGGACCGATTACGTTGTTATGCTGTACACGGTAACCCATGTTGGTTTGAATCTGGCCTTTATCGTCCATCCAAGTGACGCGGAATTGATAAACGCGATCAGGAATACAAAGACGTTCAATCAGATTGGCTTTTTCGAACTCAGGGTGTTTGTTGTACTCCTCTTCGATCGTACTGAGAACTTCTTCTACAGCCTGATGATACTCAGGTTCGTTAGGGAAACGACGTTTCAAGTCTTCCAGAACTTTTTTTGCATCCATGTGATAAATCCTTTTTTAATTAATATTATTCGTTAACTTTATCTTTTCTACCTTATTTCTCCTTATTATATATAAGAAAAATCTCTCTCTTGGTTTTCAGTTGCCAAAGTTAAGCATTTAATAGCAAACTGCCAATAAAAACGAGAAAAAAAATCTTTTTGCTATCATTTTTAGCAAAAGACAAACATTTCTTCGGATTCGCAGTGCTTTATATAAAAATAAGGTTTTGGATTTTGTATTTTTTCCGGTTTGCACTATCTTTGCATAGCATTTTTTTGATTGAAGATGAAGAACATCAGGAATTTCTGTATTATTGCACATATAGATCACGGTAAGTCTACTTTGGCCGACCGTTTGCTTGAATATACGAATACGATAAAGGTCACCGAAGGGCAAATGCTCGACGATATGGATCTGGAGCGGGAGCGTGGCATCACGATTAAAAGCCATGCCATCCAGATGGAATATATATATAAAGGAGAGAAGTACACGTTGAATTTGATCGATACGCCGGGACATGTGGATTTCTCATACGAGGTTTCGCGTTCCATCGCGGCTTGCGAGGGGGCGTTGTTGATTGTGGATGCCACGCAAGGCGTGCAGGCTCAGACCATCTCCAATTTGTATATGGCCATAGAGCACGACTTGGAAATCATCCCGGTCATTAACAAATGCGACATGGTGAACGCCATGCCGGAGGAAGTGGAGGATGAAATCATAGACCTGTTGGGATGTAAACGTGAGGAGATTATCCGTGCGTCGGGACGTACGGGAATGGGAGTGGATGAAATATTACAGGCTGTGGTGGAACGTATCCCCCATCCGGAAGGGGATGAGGACGCTCCTTTGCAGGCATTGATATTCGATTCCGTGTTCAACTCGTTCCGTGGGATTATCGCTTATTTCAAAATCGTGAACGGCAGTATCAAGTCGGGCGACGAAGTGGCTTTTATCAATACGGGCAAGGAATACACGGCTGATGAGATTGGAGTCTTGAAGATGGAAATGTCCCCCCGTAAGGAATTGCATTGCGGGGATGTGGGGTATATCGTTTCCGGTATTAAGACGGCAACGGAGGTGAAAGTCGGCGATACGATTACTCACGTGGAGCGTCCGTGCGATAAAGCCATTTCCGGTTTCGAGGAAGTCAAGCCTATGGTTTTTGCCGGGCTTTATCCCATAGAGACCGAGGATTTTGAAAATCTCCGGGCCTCTTTGGAAAAATTGCAGTTGAACGATGCGTCGCTGACTTTCCAGCCGGAATCGTCCGTGGCGTTGGGCTTCGGTTTCCGTTGCGGTTTCCTCGGCTTGCTTCACATGGAAATCGTGCAGGAACGTTTGGACCGCGAGTTCAATATGGATGTGATTACGACCGTACCCAACGTGTCTTATCTCGTATATGACAAGCAGGGCGGGGTGAAAGAAGTGCATAACCCGGCCGGTATGCCCGAAGTGACGCTGATCGACCATATAGAGGAGCCGTACATCAAGGCTTCCATTATTACGACAACCAACTTCATCGGTCCCATCATGACCTTGTGCCTGGGGAAAAGGGGGGAGTTGTTGAAACAGGAGTATATCAGCGGAAACCGTGTGGAACTCCATTACAGCATGCCTTTGGGTGAGATTGTGATTGATTTTTATGATAAGCTCAAAAGCATATCAAAAGGGTATGCCTCTTTCGACTATCATCAGGACGGTTTCCGGCCGTCTAAACTGGTGAAGTTGGATATCTTGTTGAACGGGGAACCGGTGGATGCGTTATCCACTTTGACGCATATCGACAATGCGGTGGACTTCGGGCGGCGGATGTGTGAGAAGCTGAAGGAGTTGTTGCCCCGTCAGCAGTTCGATATTGCCATACAGGCGGCCATCGGTGCCAAGATCATCGCCCGCGAGACGGTGAAGCAGTTGCGTAAGGACGTGACGGCGAAATGTTACGGAGGAGATGTCAGCCGGAAAAGAAAATTGCTTGAGAAACAGAAGAAAGGAAAGAAACGGATGAAACAGATTGGTAATGTGGAAGTGCCGCAAAAAGCTTTCTTGGCTGTGCTGAAGTTGGATTAACCTAATAAAAACCTTATAGACTATGGATTTAAGACGCGACGTGGCCCGTGAAATAGCCCGTATTTATTGCCGTTTGTCTCCATCGGGCATCGAGGCATTGTCTGAGATACTCGTACCTTTCAAATATTCGAAAGGCGATGTGGTATTGCCTGAAGGAGAAACGTGTCGTCACATGTATTTCGTAGAGCGCGGAATGGTGAGACAGTATTATTATAAAGGTGGGCGTGATGTAACGGAACACTTTTCTTATGAAGGGCGAATCGTGATTTGCATTGAAAGTTTCTTGAAACAGGAACCTTCACGGCTGATTGTCGAGGCGTTGGAAAACAGCAGGCTTTACGGTATTCCGTATGATGCCTTACAGGAATTGGCAGACGAGAATAAAGAGATTGAGCTGCTGTTCCGTAAGATTATGGAACATGCCTTAATCAGTTCCCAAGTCTATGCTGACAGCCAGCGCTTTGAGAACGCTACGGAACGTTACCTTCGTCTCTTGAATACGAAACCCGAGATTTTGTTGCGTGCGCCGATGCTCCATGTGGCTTCTTACTTGCAAATGTCGCCTGAAACATTAAGCCGCGTGCGTGCGGCTCATTTGGAAGAGTCGAAAAAGGAGAGAAGTGAAAAGCCGTCCACAGAGTCTTAGGGACTTGTTAAGGTAATGAGATGGCCTTATATATGGAAATGCCGGATGTTCTTGATGAGAATATCCGGTGTTTTTGTGTACCTTGATATATTATAATAATGATTTCTTGCCTGTAAGTCTTGTTTGTAAATATAATATTTGCTAACTTTCGGTGTTTTTATAAACATTAAATCTTTTATTTATGGATTGTAGAGTTAACCTAATGAAAAAGAAAAGCGTTCGCTTGGTTCTGGTCGGTATGTGCGGCGCAGCCGGATTGTTGGTCACTCCAGCCATGAGGGCTGAAAGCAGCCTTGGGGAGTCCGCAGTAACGATGTCGGCTGACGAGGCGGAAACAGGACATCCTTTGGAAGGATTTTGGAAAAAGACTTGGATTCGGAAGAAAGGGGATTCCCATAAGGGTTCCCAACCGTTCGTGCATTACAAGTATTATGGAGAAGACCACATGGTGTCGCTTTCCGTGCGGTATGTAGGCACCAACGATGTGGACGTGGATTTCGAAGGGTTATACACCACGTTTGAGTATATGTCGAAGAAAGCCATTCGTGAAGGCGGCGGGAAATTGAAAATCAAGACGCGGGCAGAAGACATGTTCGAACTTTCATGGACGGGTCGTTCCCCTGTAGGGGAGACGGACTATGAAGAGGGGTGGGAGCGGTATCCCATGCCCTCGGGATTGGCCGCCATACACCAAGGGATGCGCGATGCCCACGAGGCAGACGGACGTTACACCGGCATGTGGGAAGTGCAAGGCTTGCGGCAACCGTTGACGGGCGAACTGATACCACCCAAGTTGAAGAGTTATAAATGGTATGGTGACGGCTATTTCTTGGGCTTTACCCCGAATCGAACCGGGGAAGACCGTGTATATTTTAAGGGACATGCCGGGACTTTCACGTCGGAGGGTGACAGCATCATCAAGGAGCGCGGCGGGCGCAACAAGGTGAAATGGTTATCGGACGACACGTTTGAGATGTCGTGGTTCAACGGACGGGGTGTGGCTACCGAGGTGTGGAAGCGCGTGGAAAACGATGATTTGGAACAGCAGGTGCTTCGCGTGATGAAGCCGATGTTCCTGCGTGTGGAAGGTTTGTCTGTGGCGGATATGTATGCAGCCGACAAGGTGTATGAGAAAGCTGATGTTCCTCCGCAATATCCCGGAGGAATAAACGCCCTGATGGAATATATGTCGTCTAATATCCACTATCCTGAGGCCTGTGTCAAGGAAAAAGTCGAAGGCAGGGTGATGGTTTCTTTCGTGGTGGATAAGGATGGGAACGTGACGCGCCCGCAAGTGGTGAAAAGTCCTGATGTGCGCCTGAGTGCGGAAGCCGTGCGGGTCATCATGGCCATGACGAAGTGGAAACCTGCACGGTTGGACGGCAAGCCGGTATCAGTGAAATTCACCGCTCCCATAATGTTTGCGTTAAAAGGAAAGAAGAAATGAGGGTTGGAAGAGTCGGTACAGGAATCTGAAAGTCCTGGTTTGCAGTGGGGCTGCAACCTAAGAAAAAGGGAAAGGCGTGTCGCTCTTTCCCTTTTTTGTGTATCTCGTTTCCATGAGGGTTTCCCGTATGAATACCCGTAGGTTTAGCGTGCCGCACGGTAGATGTGCTCCATGTCCTCGCGGTTCAATACTTTGAAGCCGCCGATAGAATGGGTACCGTCATAACTGCATTTACGGGACATTTCGCGAATTTCCTCGTCTGTGATTTCGCGTCCGATGAGTTCGTGTATGCTGGTAGGCATGCCGATGGCCCGGAAGAAGCGTTCCAATGCTTCGATACCGGCCAAAGCTGTTTCTTCTGCCGACTTGAAGTTGTTTCGTACTCCCATGGCATTGACAGCGAATTGTGCGAAACGGGTGGGATTTTCAAGGTAGACGTAACGCGCCCAACTGCCCCATACGGCGGCCAGGCCCGCACCGTGGGTTACATCGAACATGCCGCTGAGTTCGTGTTCCAGAAAGTGCGTGGCCCAGTCTGAAGTGGTACCGCAACCGGTCAAACCGTTGTGAGAAAGGCTGCTCGCCCACATGATTTGGGCGCGATGCAGGTAGTTGTCCGGTTGTTGCAGTACTTTGAACGCGCTGTCTTGTACGGTGCGGATGAGGCTTTCGGCAATGGAGTCGGTTACGGTCATGTCATCATCGTGGGAGAAGTAGCGTTCCAACGTGTGCATGATGATATCTACTACGCCGGCTGCCGTTTGATAGGGAGGCAATGTAAAGGTGCGCTCCGGGTTCATTACGGCAAACTTGCAGCGGAGCTTATCGCTGCCGTAATCTTTTTTCAGGTCGCCGTCTTCGTTGGTAATGACTGTGGCGTCGCTCATTTCGCTACCTGCTGCCGGGAGGGTGAGCACGGCTCCTAAGGGGAGGCAGGTATCCACCTCGGCTCTATGGGTGAAGAAATCCCAAACGTCTCCTTCGTAGGTTACCCCCATGGAGATGGCTTTGGCGGAATCGATTACGCTGCCGCCGCCGATAGCCAAGATGAAATCTACACCTTCGGCACGGCATAAATTGATGCCCTCGTGTACTTTAGAGAGACGTGGGTTGGGCACGACTCCTCCCAGCTTCACATAAGGGAGGTGTTCAGCTTCAAGTGCATGGCATACTGCGTCTAACAGTCCGGAACGTTCTGCGCTTTTGCCTCCGTAATGTACCAATACTTTTGTTCCGCCGTATTGTTTTACCAATCGGCCTGTCGCCTGTTCCGCTTTTCTTCCGAAAGCGACCTGCGTAGGGGCGTAGTAATTGAAATCTTTCATTGTCCTTTGCTTTTATGTTTTTTCTTGGGTAGATTTGTGATTTTCGTCTTTATAGGGGATGCCGGGACTATATCTGGCAATCCGTGTACAAATAACGTTTGATGCTTTTCTTAGGGGTTTTCTCGAATTCCTCTTGGAAGATTTTGATACCGGAAAGCTGGGCATATCCGGGCAACATACTGTTTAGTTCAGTCCGGTTTTGTTCCATGACGTTGGCCAAATCCGAGTCTTGTAAACCCAGATTGTGCGCTTCCTCAAAGTCCGGGTACACCAGTCCGTAAAGTTTTTCTCCTTTTTGGATGACGATGCTTTCGTTGACCAAAGTCAGGTTATTCAGCAAATCTTCAATTTCTTCCGGATAGATATTTTGTCCACTTGCACCTAAAAGCATGTTTTTGCTTCTGCCTTTAATGAAAAGGTTGCCGTTTTCGTCCATGATACCGAGGTCGCCTGTACGATACCAGCCGTCTCGAAATGCTTCTTGGGTTGCTTCTTCGTTTTTATAGTATCCCAACATGACATTGGCGCCTCGGGTGAGGATTTCTCCTACAGTGTGTTGCGGGTCATTGCTGTCAATCTTGATTTCCATACGTGGAGCCGCCTTGCCGCAAGAACCGGGTGCGAAAATATTCCAGTCTGCGTATGAGATAATCGGGGCGCACTCCGTGGTGCCGTAGCCCACGGTGTAATTGAAACCGATGTCGTGAAGCAGCATTTCTATTTCATGATTGAAAGCTGCCCCGCCTATGATGATTTCATAGAAATTTCCTCCGAACGCCGTTTTGAGCTGTTCGCAGATTTTGTCTTTGATTTTTTGACGGACTAATGGGACTTTCAATAGCATCTTTACGGTCGTACCCTGAATTTTAGGAAGAACCGCCTTGCGGATAATCTTTTCTATGATTAAGGGGACGGCGATGATGATACGCGGCTTCAACTCGGCAAATGCCGCAAAAAGAACATTGGGGGACGGGTTCTTGGTCAGGAAGTAGATGTGGCATCCCGTGCAAAACTCAAAGATAAATTCAAAAGCCATCCCGTACATGTGAGCCATGGGCAACATGGAAATCACGTTGTCTCCGATTTTCATGTGCGGACTTAATACTTCCTTGGCAAATTCCAGATTGGACCAAAGGGCGCGATAGGGAATCATTACGCCTTTCGAACGGCTTGTCGTACCTGAAGTATAGTTGATGACAGCCAGTTCTTCCGGTGCTCCTTTATAATATGATATATGGTGTTTGCGGAAGTTCATGGGGTAACGTTCGCCGAACAATTGGTTCAGATGTTCCCGTGCATACGCGACTTTCTGCGTGCGACCTACAAGGAGTGAATAATCTGCGATGTTGATGATCCCTTCCAGATTAGGCATTTCATTGGCGTCGAGATTCTTCCAGACCAGATCACCTACGAAAAGTAGTTTGGCTTCACTGTGGTTCACAATGTTATGAACCTGATCGGCTTTGAACTCGTGTAAGATAGGCACGGCCACAGCCCCGTATGTCAGCGTCGCAAAAAATACGGCTCCCCAATGGGCACTGTTCCGTCCGCAAAGGGCTATCTTGTCTCCCGGTTTTACGTTGCTGTATTCAAAGATAATGTGAAGTTTCTCTATGATTCGGGCTATATCTTTATATTGAAAGGTTTCTCCTTTATAATCAGACAAAGCATCAAGATCCCAGTTGTCCTTGATGCTTTGTTCTATTTGTTCGTTAAAACTGAGTTTTTCCATTGCACAATTCTTTTTATTTTGTGCAAAACTAAGGAGAAAAAACGATTAAAGCAAGAATAATATGCTTTTAATACACTCTTTCACCAAATATTTTACTTCCCACGCGGATAAGCGTACTACCTTCCTCTATTGCAATGGGATAATCATGGCTCATGCCCCATGAACATTCTTTGAAATAGGGAGCATTTGCAAAAGTTCCGGTTTTCAGTTCCTTGAACAGTTCGTATGCCAGATGGAATTCAGATCGCACTTGTGCCATATCGTCCGTATTGGAAGCCATGCACATCAAGCCGCAAATTCGGATGTGTGCCAGCTTTTTCCATTCTCTATCCGCTACCAACGTGCGGCATTCGTCCGGTGTGAAACCGAATTTGGTTTCTTCCTTGGCCACGTGAAGTTGAAGCAGACAGGGTATCACCCGTCCGGACTTTTCTCCTTGTTTATCTATCTCATGCAGTAGTTTCATGGAATCTACTGCATGTATCATGGCTACGTATGGAGCGATATACTTCACTTTATTGGTTTGCAAGTGTCCGATAAAGTGCCACTCGATGTCTTTGGGGAGGTTGTCGTATTTACGGCGAAGCTCTTGTACATGGCTTTCGCCGAAGACGCGTTGTCCGGCAGCGTATGCCTCCTCGATGTGGCTTTCGGGATGGTATTTGGACACGGCTACCAACCGGACACCGCAGGGAAGCGAGGCCGTGATACGTTTTATTTCGTCCTGAATCTGTGACATGGCGTTATGGTTTCAATGAAACGGGATTATGCTTCGGGGAATTCCGGTTTCTCGTCCGCTTCGGCTTTGTAATGGAACACGTCCATAATAGGCGTTTCTGCAATAGAGGCGATTTCGTAGTCGGCCATGGTGCCTTCCATTCCTTTGTCAAGGCGTTTTACGGCATCGCGCAGATCCGAAGCTTGTATCAGCATGTTTTGGTTGCTTTTCTTTTCCGCTCCGCTTTTTTCATCAAGGGTGATGAAAGCCACTTTGGCTTTGAACCAACGGTCGGCCGCATCTTCGTCCGTTTCGAACAATTCGGCGTATTTGGCCCGTTTGATGTCTGTCACTTGAAATTCGCCGGACATGAACGGTTCTATTTCTTCTATAAAACGTCTTTCGGCTTCAGTGAAGCTCAGGGCATCTACCAGATAGGGTTCCGTGACTTTCTTGACCAAGCCGTTTTCTAATGTTTTTTCGTATCTTACCTTGCATTCAAACCATTCGTTCATCATAATTGTAATCTTTGTTTGTTGAGTTTAAAAACAACGCAAAGTTACACGATAATTCTTAATTCCATGCAGTTCCTTCCGGAAAAATTTTATTCCTCTTATTGCTTCCCTCCAATGAGTTTTGCAAAATGCCCTTCATCTTTCAGGTGATACGGTAAGTAGTTGTCACATAACGTACTACGGAATGAAAGGCAGGAAGGTCACCTTTCAGCTTCCTTTCATGGCGGAAAACGATAAAAAGTTCTCAGCCAAACGATTTTTCAATCTCAGTCGAACGATTTTTCGTTCTCAGCAGATTGAAATGAAGCATGGCTGAAAGATGGCTGAAGTATCTTTCAGCCTGTAATCTTAACATAATGAATGCTTTAGTGCTCGAACTGAAAGATGAAGGGGCTTTTTACAAAATCCCAGTGTAGGAGGTGGGTCATACCTGTACGGGCAACAGTGTTTTTTACCGGCTATTTTATGAAACGGCTTTTGGGGCAAACGGTTATCTCCGTTTTCCAAAAATCCGGCGTATGTTACGTGCTACTCTCATTCCCATCATCACACCATCATATACGGCTAATCCTTGGTCTACCATATTCATGAATGAGCCTAATTTGGATGTAGCTTGTGGGGGAGGAGTGAATAGTTTATGGGTAGTTGTTTTAATGAAGTCCGCACTTTCTTTTATCTGGCTTTTTACTTCCGCCTTACGAGTACGGATTTCTTGTAAAACATCCTCGGTATGATGAGAAGGAATCTTATTTGCTGCCATCTTCTTTGGTAAGGATTAGTTTGGTCATGAAACGTGCCATGGGCTGAATGACCATGCGGTTTCGGTTTAAATAGAATATGACGGTCAGTAACAGGATGAAAGCAGAAATGAGGCCGAATCCGAGTGAAAGGCTTCCTAATACATCTCCTAAATAATAGGCTAATGCGAAGGTGAGGAAGAGTAAAACGATAGAACCTAATAATAGCAAGACGGTTACAATCAAAATGGCCGAAAGGATGACCGTCATTTTTTCTGTGGCATCCAATTTGACAAACTCTTTCTGGAGTTCAAGATATTTCTTAAATTCCAGCAAGAGTTTGCCTATACTTTCTATGTTTTTACTGTTAGAAAACATAAAATGTCATTTACACTTCTTCAGCGGATTTGATTTCATCTGCAATTTCGTCTACGAGAGAATCCATCTCTTTACGATTGAGCTTGATGCCGCGTTTACGCAATGCTTCTGCTATTTTATCACGAGTTTCAGTTCCTTTTTCCGGAGCAAACAAAATTCCTACTGCTGCACCTACGGCTGCGCCGCCAATGAATGCTGCTAAAAAACTTAATGCTTTCATATTATTTCTATTTTATTTGAGTTGATTACATTTACAAAGTTATAAATTCTCTTGATATAAACCTCATATTTATCACTTTTTTTTGATTATTTTTTTTGCATTGTTGATTTAACCTTTTTTTTGTGCCGGGCCTTTTACCATATATAAATAATGTGTACCTTTGTCTTTCGATGTGGATGTTATTTGCCATGAAAATACCGGTAACATCTACAGTGTGGTTTAAGAGAATCATTTAATTAAAAAAATAAGTAGAAGAAGTATGAAAAAGTTTTTTGTGATGGGACTTGGGTTGAGTGCGGTTTTTGCAATGACCTCTTGTAAGTCTTCCGAGAGCGCGTACAAAAAGGCGTATGAAAAGGCAAAGCAGCAGCAGGTTGTGGCTACGGAACAGGAGCCGACTCAGACACAGACGACCACTCAGGTGGAAGTGACGCCTGTTACTCCCTCGACAACAACCTCCACGGCCACTAACGCAGACGTGAATACGGTTCGTGTGCAGAGTGAGAATGTGACAGTGGTTTCCGGAAACGGTCTGAAAGCTTATAGCGTGGTTTGCGGAAGTTTCAGCCTGAAAGCCAATGCTGAAGGTTTGCAGAAGACATTGTCGAATGCGGGTTATAATGCGCAGATTGCATACAACGAAGCAAAGAACATGTATCGTGTGGTGGCTTCTACTTACGATGACAAGGCTGCTGCCGTGCAGTCGCGTAATACGTTGCGCGGCACTTATCCCGACGCATGGTTGCTTTTGTCTAAATGATAGATTTAGAATAATATATAGTTTATACGATACACGGGAGCGAGTTTTCATTTGCTCCCGTGTGTCGTATAGAGAAGTCTGTTTTGATTATTAAGAATTATTTGTTTTTATACCGACGTTTGTTTCGTCTGTTTTCATTAATTTTGCAACCTATATGGGAAGGGTTTTAGCTATTGATTACGGGAAAAAACGCACGGGAGTCGCAGTGACGGATCCGTTGCAGTTGATTGCAAACGGGTTGACCACGGTTTCTACCTCGTCTGTCATGGATTTTATTGTGTCTTATGTCCGTCAGGAACATGTGGAGCGGATTGTGGTGGGACAGCCGAAACAAGCCAATGGGGAAGATTCTGAAAATATGGGCAGGATAAATTCTTTTGTGCGGTGTTTGCATGAACGCCTGCCGGAGATTCCGGTTGAATTTTTCGATGAACGTTATACTTCCGTGTTGGCTCATCAGGCTATGTTGCAGGGAGGTTTAAGGAAGAAAGCCCGGCAAAACAAAGCCTTGGTGGATGAAATCAGTGCGACGATTATCCTGCAAGGTTGGATGGAATCCCGTATGATGCTGAAAAAAAATAATATATAAAATAATATGGTATTACCAATTTATACTTTTGGTCAGCCCGTGTTGAGAAAGGTGGCCGAAGATATTACACCGGACTATCCGGAGTTGAAAACTTTGATAGACAATATGTACGAAACTTTGGAGCGGTCTGAGGGAATTGGGCTGGCAGCTCCCCAAATCGGCTTGTCCATTCGTCTGGTAGTGATTAATTTGGACTTGATATCCGATGACCTGCCCGAATATAAGGGATTTGTACATGCGTTTATCAATCCTCATATTTTGGAGTACGATGACACGGAAACGGATTCAATGGAAGAAGGGTGTTTGAGTTTGCCGGGCATCCACGAGCCTGTGCGTCGTCCCACACGCATTCGTGTGAGTTATTTGGACGAGGACTTCCAGCCCCATGACGAATGGGTGGAAGGATATTTGGCCCGTGTCATGCAACATGAGTTCGACCATCTTGACGGGAAAATGTTCGTGGACCATTTGTCCATGCTGCGCAAACAGATGGTGAAAGGAAAACTGGGAAATTTGCTGAAAGGAAATTTCCGTTGTGCTTATAAGGTCAAGACGAAAAAGTAATGAAGGGGAGCCGGAAAGTATATCTTCTTTTCTTTTGGCTTTTTTCCGTGTCGGCCATGGCACAGATTAATACCGACCGGATGATGCTGATGGGGCGTAATGCGCTCTACTATGAGGATTATGTACTTTCCATACGCCGCTTCAATATGGTGATTTCGGCCAAGCCTTATTTGTCAGAGCCGTATTTTTACCGTGGATTGGCCAAATTTTATTTAGAGGATTATACCGGGGCTGAGGAGGATTGCGGGGCTGCTATAGACCGCAATCCTTTTTTGCCCGATAATTATCGTTTGCGCGGTTTGTGCCGTATCAATCTGAAACGTTATGAAGAAGCCGTTTCGGATTACGTGAAGTTGCTTGAAATCGAACCCAAGGACGAGAGCGGATGGCATAATATGACCTTATGTTATTTGCAACTCAAGGAGTACGACAAGGCGGTGGAATGTATAGACCGCATGTTGGGCTACTGGCCGCAAAAGGCCCCCTTATATACTTTAAAGGCACAGGCTTATTTCGCCCAAAAAGATACAGCCGCAGCCATGGCGAGTATAGACCGGGCATTGGAAATCAATCCATACGAGGGACAGGCTTGGAGCATGCGTGCGGCGGTCTATGCCGGGCGGGAGGAATATAAGTTGGCCGAAGAGGCTTTGGATAAGACCATACAGCAGATGCCTCGTGAGGCCGGACATTACATCAACCGTGCATTGGCGCGTTATCATCAGCGTAATTTACGTGGGGCGATGACGGACTATGATACGGCACTGGAAATGGACTCCGCCAATTATATCGGTCATTTCAACCGCGGTCTGCTTCGGGCGCAGGTGGGCGACGACAACCGTGCCATCGAGGACTTCAATTTCGTGCTGAAATTGGAACCGGATAATATGATTGCCTTGTTCAACCGTGCGTTGATGTTGAACAATACGGGAGATTACCGGGGAGCTATCCGGGATATAAATGCCGTCATCAAAGAGTTTCCTAATTTCTGGACCGGTTATCAGTTCCGGGCTGAGGTGCGCCGGAAGATGGGCGATACCAAAGGAGCCGAGTTGGATGAATTCAAGGTATTGAAAGCCCAGATGGACCAACGTTACGGCGGAAAGAAACCGCAGAATACGAAGCGGACCCGAAAGGTGAGCGACCGTACGATGGAAGATTATAACAAACTGGTGGAGGCTGATACCTCGGAAGATGAATCGCCGACGTATGAAAGCGAATATCGCGGCAAAGTGCAGAACCGCAGGACGGAATTGACTCCGGAACCGGCTTTGGTTCTGACTTATTATACGGGGCAGAGCGATTTTCAACGGAAGATGTACAATAAGGAACTCGAACATCTGAATCGTTTGGGTGTCTTGCCGGCACGTCTGGTATTGACTCACGACGAAGTGTCACTGGATGAAGCCCGTATACAAAAACATTTTTCCTCCATTCAGACCCTTTCCGACAAGATTGCCCGGCAGCCGGACAATACATTATTATATTTGGCCCGTTCCATAGATGAATATCTTGTGCAAGACTTCGAGAAAGCATTGACCGATGCCGACCGTGCCATTGAGCTGGATAGTTCTTACTTGCTTGCTTATTATATGAGGGTACAGATTAGAATGAAAAATCAGGAAGTCCGGATGGCGGAAAAGTCAGAGACTCCTTCTGCGGGAGAGGTGAAATGGACGTTCGATGCTTCCCGTTCCGAATATCAGGCTGCATTAGACGATTGCGACCGGATATTGGCCCGGGAGCCTGATTTTGCCGGTTGCTATTATAATAAAGGTAATATATACATGCAGTTGAAGTTATGGCCGGAAGCCATTAAGGCTTATACGCAGGCCATTAAGCTTCATGCGGATTATGCCGAAGCCTACTACAACCGAGGGGTGGCTTATATCCTTTCGGGCGACTACGCTTCCGGTATTCCCGATTTAAGTCGGGCAGGCGAGATGGGCTTATATAAGGCTTATAATTTGATTAAGAGGTATAGGGACAAGGCTGCTACCGAGGTGGAATAAGCTAAAAAACAGCCACTTTTTTTGATGGATTGTGCCACTGTCTCATGAAAAATAACTATTTTTGCAACTTTGAAAACGGACAATACGTATAATTATGATAAAGATAACTTTTCCTGACGGCTCTGTGCGTGAATACGAGGCCGGTGTGACAGGTTTACAAATTGCTGAGAGTATTTCTTCCAGACTGGCACAGGATGTGCTGGCTTGCGGGGTGAATGGTGAGATTGTCGAGCTGAATCGTCCGATTAACGAGGATGCTTCCGTGGTGCTTTACAAGTGGGAGGATGCGGAAGGAAAGCATGCTTTCTGGCATACTTCCGCTCACTTGATGGCTGAGGCTATGCAGGAACTTTATCCGGGTATGCAGTTCGGTATCGGTCCGGCCATAGAAAACGGTTTTTATTACGATGTGATGCCTCCTGCGGGCACGGTTATCCGTGAAAGCGACTTTGCCGGTATTGAAAAGAAGATGTTGGAGTTGGCACAGCGTAAAGAACCGGTCGTGCGGGCTGAAATCTCCAAAGCCGACGCCTTGAAGTTTTTCGGTGAGCGCGGTCAGACGTACAAGAACGAATTGATAGAAGACTTGGAAGACGGGCATATCTCTACTTACACCCAAGGAGCTTTCACAGACTTGTGCCGCGGTCCGCACTTGATGAATACGGGTGTTATCAAAGCCGTGAAAGTGACGGCTGTATCGTCAGCGTATTGGCGCGGAGACGAGAAGCGTCCGCAGATGACTCGCGTATATGCCATTTCTTTCCCGAAAAAGAAGATGCTGGACGAGTATTTGACGTTGTTGGAAGAAGCCAAGAAGCGCGACCATCGTAAGATAGGAAAGGAAATGGAACTTTTCATGTTCTCCGAACGTGTCGGGAAAGGATTGCCGATGTGGTTGCCGAAAGGTACGGCTTTGCGCTTGCGTCTGGAAGATTTCCTGAAAAAAATTCAAAAGCGTTACGGTTACCAGCAGGTGATGACGCCTCATATCGGCGGTAAGAACCTTTATGTGACATCCGGACATTATGCCCACTACGGGAAAGATTCTTTCCAACCAATTCATACGCCGGAGGCCGACGAAGAGTATATGTTGAAGCCGATGAACTGTCCGCATCATTGTGAGATTTATGCCTGGAAGCCACGTTCATATAAAGACCTGCCCTTGCGAATCGCCGAATTCGGAACGGTGTACCGTTATGAACAGAGCGGAGAGTTGCACGGACTGACACGTGTACGTTCGTTTACGCAAGACGATGCCCATATCTTCTGTCGTCCGGATCAGGTGAAAGATGAGTTCATCCGCGTGATGGAGATTATCCAGATTATTTTCGGTGCATTGAATTTCGATACATTCGAGGCGCAGATTTCTTTGCGCGACCCGAACAACCGTGAGAAGTATATCGGTTCGGACGAGGTTTGGGAAGAAGCTGAAAATGCCATCATCGAAGCTTGCAAGGAGAAAGGCCTGAATGCCAAAGTAGAATATGGCGAAGCTGCATTCTACGGCCCTAAGCTCGACTTCATGGTGAAAGATGCCCTCGGACGCCGTTGGCAGTTGGGTACGATACAGGTGGACTACAACTTGCCCGAACGTTTCAAACTGGAATACACGGGCGAGGACAACCAGAAACATCGTCCGGTGATGATACACCGCGCACCGTTCGGTTCCATGGAGCGTTTCTGTGCCGTACTTATCGAGCATACGGCCGGTCATTTCCCCTTGTGGCTGACACCCGACCAGGTGGCTATCCTTCCGATTTCCGAGAAGTTCAACGATTACGCTCAAAAACTTTGCGCGTATTTTGATGAACTAGACGTGCGTGCCATTGTGGACGACCGTAATGAGAAAATCGGACGTAAGATACGTGACAACGAAATGAAGCGCATACCTTACATGCTGATTGTGGGAGAAAAAGAAGCAGCCGACGGTACGGTTTCCGTACGTAAGCAGGGCGAAGGCGACCAGGGAAGCATGAAATTCGAAGATTTTGCAAAGAAAATCAACGAAGAGGTTCGTAATATGACAAATAAATATTAAATTTGCACCCGATTTTTAAAACTCAATAGTCGTAATCGGAAAATAAAAACAGAAGAGAACAACATTTTTGAATGAAGAAAGACAATTTAAAACAGCAATATCGTATCAACGAACAGATACGTGTGCGTGAAGTCCGGATAGTGGGCGATGATGTGGAATCTACGGTTATGCCGACGGCTAAGGCACTGCAAATGGCGGAAGCACAAGGCGTAGACCTCGTGGAAATCTCCCCGAATGCAGTTCCTCCTGTTTGTCGTTTGATAGACTACAGCAAGTTCCTCTACCAACAAAAGAAGCGCCAGAAAGAAATGAAGGCCAAACAGGTGAAGGTAGACGTAAAGGAAATCCGCTTCGGTCCCCAGACGGACGATCATGACTATAACTTCAAACTGAAGCATGCGCAAGGGTTCCTTTCAGATGGAGACAAGGTGAAAGCATACGTGTTTTTCAAGGGGCGCAGCATTCTTTTCAAGGAACAAGGTGAAGTCTTGTTGCTTCGTTTCGCCAATGATTTGGAGGAATACGGCAAGGTGGAACAGATGCCGGTGCTTGAAGGGAAGCGCATGACAATCTTCATCGCTCCGAAAAAGCAGGCGCAAGCCAAGAAACAGGCTGAGCCTGTGGCTGAGGCATCGGTGCAGAAAGCGGAACGGAGCCAGCCGAAAGCCAATGCTCCCAAAGAATATAAGGGGCCGCGCGTGGAAGGCGAAGATTGATTAAAAGGGAAGAGTAAGTGCGTAACGCCTTGGTATATGCGTTGCCACACATTGAATAATAACTTAAATATTAAACAAAATGCCAAAAGTAAAGACTAATTCCGGTGCCAAAAAGAGATTTCGTCTTACCGGAACAGGTAAAGTTAAGAGACATCACGCTTTCCACAGTCATATCTTGACAAAGAAGACTAAGAAGCAGAAAAGAAACTTGGTTCACGATGATATCGTAGTAACTGAGAACATGAAGCAAGTTCGTGACCTCCTCTGTCTGCGTTAATTAAAAGTGTAGGTCGTATTAACAAAGTTATTAACCGAATGCTTTAGCCTGAAGTTCATCCGTAAACAGACTCACAGAAGAGGGGGATGGCGCTAACATTCAAAAAGATTAAAAATTATGCCAAGATCAGTAAATCATGTTGCTTCAAGAGCAAGAAGAAAGAAAATTTTAGGTTTGACCAAAGGTTACTTTGGTGCGCGTAAGAACGTATGGACCGTAGCTAAGAACACTTGGGAGAAGGGTTTGACTTACGCTTATCGTGACCGTAAGAACAAGAAGCGTAACTTCCGTGCTTTGTGGATTCAGCGTATCAACGCAGCCGCACGTCTGGAGGGGATGTCATACTCTCAGTTGATGGGGGCTTTGCACAAGGCCGGTATCGAAATCAACCGCAAGGTGCTTGCCGACCTGGCCATGAATCATCCTGAAGCATTCAAGGCTGTGGTAGCAAAAATAAAGTAAGAAGGGAAATCTGAACGGATTTCAAGATAAAAAGGTGTATTGTTTGTCAATACACCTTTTTTTGTTTTACTTTGTATCAATAAATATTATACTTATTCATCAGTTGAATTAAATCGCGATTTCAATGGAAAGAAGAATTAAAGATTATGCTGTTTTGACCTTAAAAGGGATGGCTATGGGGGCGGCCGATGTAGTGCCCGGAGTTTCCGGAGGGACGATTGCTTTCATTGCCGGTATTTATGATGAGCTTATCAATTCCATCAAAAGTATTAACATGCACTCCCTGAAACTGTTATTTACGGGAAAAATAGCGGCTTTCTGGAAGGCCGTAAATGGAAATTTCCTGTTTGCCTTGCTGTTGGGCATCGCTATCAGTGTGTTTTCTCTGGCCAAGCTGATTACTTATTTGTTACTTAACGAGCCGGTATTGGTGTGGTCTTTCTTTTTTGGTTTGGTGCTGGCTTCCACGTGGTTCGTCACCAAAGACATCAAGGGATGGAACTGGAAAACCGTGGCCGGTTTTGTGGGTGGTGCTGTGATAGCATACTACATCACGGTGGCCACTCCGGCAGAAACGTCCACTAATCTCATGTTTATTTTCCTTTGTGGTGCCATTGCCATTTGTGCGATGATACTTCCCGGCATATCCGGCAGCTTTATATTGGTACTGTTGGGTAAATATTTTTATGTCATGGAGGCGGTGAAGACGTTAGACCTGGTCGTTTTGGGTGTCTTTGCCTTCGGTGCGGCCTTAGGGATCACCAGTTTTTCCCGTGTTTTGTCATACGCTTTGAAGAATTTCCGTAATATTACCTTGTCTGTCCTTTCCGGTTTCATGCTGGGTTCGTTGAATAAAGTGTGGCCTTGGAAAGAAGTAGAGAAATTAGTTTCAGACGGTCATGAGGTGATGATAGAGCATAATATCGCCCCGAATACGGAGGTGGCCGAGGCTGTCGTACTGATGCTTATCGGTTTTATTTTGGTGTATGTATTGGAAAAGATTTCAGCTAAAAAGGCATAACGGATTGGATGGAGATGTATAAGAAAAGTTACTTTTGGCCGTTGGTCGCATTGTGTGTCGTATCCCTCTTTTTGTTTTTGGGACAAACGTTTTTCAATACGCGTGGAGAGCCGCGTGAAGCTGTGGTGGCTCTTTCCATGTTGCAGCAGGGAAACTGGGTGCTGCCGGTGAACAATGGGGTCGAGTTGGCATTCAAGCCTCCTTTTTTCCATTGGTGCATCGCAGCGATTTCTACGGTGGCCGGTGCGGTGAACGAATACACCTCCCGCATGCCTTCGGCTTTGGCCTTGTCGGCCATGGTGCTGGTCGGGTATGTGTTCTATGCCAAAAGGCGCGGTGCCGAAGTGGCCTTTATTGCCGCCTTGCTCACGTTGACCAATTTCGAGGTACACCGTGCCGGAGTGGCCTGCCGTGTGGACATGGTGCTGACGGCGATGATGGTCATCGCGTTGTACCAGCTTTATAAATGGGGAGAGAAAGACCTGAAAGGCGTGCCTTGGGTGGCTGTGCTCTGCTTGAGTGCGGCGGCCCTGACGAAAGGGCCGGTAGGCATCGTCCTGCCTTGTCTGGTCCCCGCCGTATTCCTGTGGATCAGGGGGAGGAAGTTCCTGCGCATTTTCTTTTCTTTCCTGATGGTAGCCGTGTTAGCCTGCGTGTTGCCGGCCGTATGGTATTGGGCAGCTTATCAGCAGGGTGGTGACCATTTCCTTGACCTTGTGTTGGAAGAGAACGTCTATCGTTTTTTGGGAAAGATGACCTATGCCTCGCATGAGAATCCGGCCTGGTACAATGTAATGACGGTGGTGGCCGGTTACGCGCCCTACACTTTACTGGGGCTTGTCTCCTTGTTCTTTTTGAGGTACCGGAAACCGCAGGGACGGGTACGTACGTGGTGGTCGCGCTTCGTGGCCTATATCCGTAATATGGACGATGCCCGTCTGTATTCGTTGTTGTGCATCGTCATTATTTTCACGTTCTACTGCATTCCGAAGAGCAAACGTAGTGTCTACCTGTTGCCGATATACCCATTTATTGCTTATTTCCTGGCTGAATATATCATTTATCTGCGCCATCGTCATTTGAATGCCTTACGCGTTTTCGGCAGTATCATGGCCGCATTGGCCGTGTTGTTGCTGTTGGTTTTCGGAGCGGTCCGTATGGGATGGGTGCCCGACTCCCTGTTTGCCGGGCGGCATGCGGCGGAGAACATAGCCTATATGCACGCATTGGAGGACTTTCCCTTGACGGTATTCGCGGTCCTCGGTGTACTGGTTCCCGTGGCGGCTGCTTGTTGGTATTTCCGTGTCCAGCGGCGTAATGCGGCCGACAACGGCATCATTTACGCCTTTATTGCCGTGATATTTTCCATCTTCTTTGCGCTCGACGGGGTGTACCAGCCCGTCATCCTGAATGTGAAGTCAGACCGTGCCGTGGCGGAGGAAGTACGCCGCATCGTGCCCGAAGGCAGGTTGTATTCCTTCCGTACCGATGTGGTGGAGGGGAACCGCATGCATCCGTTCACGGTCAACTTCTATTTGGGCGACCGGATGGTGCCGTTCGATTGTTTCACGCCCCCGGCGGAAGGATACGTGTTTATGGGAGGCGAGATGGCGGCACCCTTTTTGGAACGTTACGGTGAGGAGTTCTCGTTGGAAGAAGTGTATGCCTCCAATCACCGTAGTTGCGACGATAAGCGGTATAACGTCCTTTACCGTTTCAGCCGGAAGCAGGCAGAACCTTAAAATGTCTTTATGATACAGAGAAAGAAACTCTTTGCCACGTTTGTCCGTTTCGGCATGGTCGGGGTGTTGGCCACAGCGCTCCACTACGGCCTTTATTACCTCCTGCATTTTATTATGGGGGCCAATGCGGCCTTTACGGTCGGTTATCTGCTGGGGTTCGTGGCCAACTTCTACCTGACGTCTTATTTTACCTTCGGCACGTCGCCTTCGTGGCGCAAGTTGTTCGGCATGGGGGGGGCGCACGCAGTGAACTACCTGCTGCAAATCGGGTTATTGAACTTTTTTCTCTGGACGGGGGTAGATGAGGTGTGGGCTCCTCTTCCGGTCTACGCCATCACCGTTCCCGTGAATTTCATATTGGTACGTTTCGTATTTACATCTAAAAATGAGTGAGACAATGAAATTGGTAATCGTGGTGCCTTGTTATAATGAAGAAGAGGTGTTGGCCGAGACGACCCGTCAGCTTTCTTCGGTGGTGGATGAATTGCTTTCGGACGGGAAGATAGACGAAGGGAAGATTCTCTACGTGGACGACGGTTCGCGCGACCGCACTTGGGAACTTATCCGGGGATTTTCCGAAACACATCCAAGTGTGACCGGGCTGAAGCTGGCGCACAATGTCGGTCATCAGCAGGCGTTGTGGGCCGGTTTGGAGTGGGCGGCATCCCATGCGGATGCAGCCGTGTCCATCGATGCCGACTTGCAGGACGACGTGCGTTCCGTCGTCGGGATGGTGGATGCCTGGCGCGGAGGAGCCGACATCGTGTACGGCGTGCGCCGGGAGCGTACGACGGATACTTTTTTCAAGAAAAATACGGCCCTGGCTTTCTATAAGCTGATGAATGCCCTTGGAGGAGACATCGTTTACAATCATGCCGATTTTCGCTTGATGAGCCGCCGCACGTTGCAGGCTTTGATGGCTTATCCCGAACGGAATTTGTTTTTGCGCGGGATGGTGTCGGCTCTGGGTTATCCTTCGGCACGGGTGTATTACGACCGTAAGGAGCGTATGGCCGGCGAGTCGAAATATCCTTTCAGCAAGATGCTCAGTTTTGCGTTGGATGGCATCACGTCTTTTTCCGTCCGCCCGTTGCGTTATATTTCCATGCTCGGTCTGTTGTTCATCCTTATTTCTTTGGTAGCGATAGCCTATGGTATCGTGGTGTATGTAGAAGGCAATACCATTCCGGGATGGACTTCCCTTCTGGTTTCCGTGTGGTTCATCGGAGGAACGATCCTGATGGCCTTGGGCATCATCGGGGAGTATGTGGGCAAGATATATAAAGAGGTAAAGCGGCGGCCGCGTTATTTCGTAGAACAGACTACGGGGATGCAGGAGCCGCATGATTGAAGTTTCAACCGCCCGTCCGATGCCATGGTTTTCTTTCCGGACGGGCGTTTTTTGTGGATAGGCTACTGTCAAATTGTCTATGTTTGTATTCAGTTTCCTTTCAAAAAGACAGATTTTTCAAGTTTTAGAGTTGACGAAAAATAAGAAAACAGGGGGATTCCACGTGATTCTTTTGCATAATTATTCGTTTTTCGCCTTGTTTATGCGTTTTCCTTTGCATATATTCAAATCGTTCGACTGAGATTGATTTTTCGTTTGCAGTCGTATGCGATATGTTTCTCCGCATGTTAGTGCGGAGCTGCCTGCAAATGGCCGGAAATCTTTGCGGAAATACGTTAAAAAAACGACTTGGGTTGCCGTTTTTTCTCTAAACGGTTGCTTTGCGGAAGCAAAGATGAAAAAACAAAATGTACATCAGGAAACGTCTTAGGCTTGCGCGAACGGGAAAACATGCGGAGTAGGGAAGGAAAACGCCTGTCATAACGTAAGGGAATGAGGCGTTGGAGGTGACATGCCGTCTTGGGCCTGCTGCGGCGAGAATCGCGTATTTTCCTTCAGGCGGGGTTGTGGATTCAAATATACGATTCTGGAGGGCATGGCTTTGTCTTTTTGTCAAAGTGTCAATACCGGATACGGGTAAGGGTAAAAAACAGGGGACACTTTCTAAAAAGTATCCCCTTTATGGTAAAAGCCGCACCGATGATGTGATGAAAACTCCGAGCTAACAAGATTTGAGCGCCCGTCACCTTTGTAATCCACCGGCAATTAAGCTACCCGAAGGCGTGGCCCGCCATTAGTGAGCGAAGCATTCTCGGTTTTCTGAAATAAATTGATGAGTATCCCAATCTAACCGATGCGGCTCCTTTTTCTGTATGACAAAGATAAGTCATTGTGCCCGAAAAAGCAAATAAAATGCGTGTTTTTTTAGATAGGAAATGAAATGCCCCGCTTCTTTGTCGGAAAAGAGGCGGGGCTGTTCGTGTCTTAGGCTTATTTGAAATGTTCCAGAAGCTTCTCCAGTTCGGCGGTAGAAATGATTTCCACACTGCCGTGTTTCACTTCCGTAGGGTTCCGGATTTCGTCGTCAGGTATAGGATACCATTTGTGTTGCGACGGGTCGGTACAGCCGGTATAGCTTACTCCTCGGTCGCCATTGAACTTGTCGAAATAGAGGAACCATCCTTTGCCGCCTATGGCAGGAAAGACTTCCGGGCCTTCTACTTCTATGTAGCGCGATGGCAGTAGCGGAGTGGAACCTTCGAAGCGCTGCACGCGCGGGTCGAGGCTCTTCGACGTGGCGCAACGGATGGTCTTCTCTCCGTTGCGTTCGTCCTTGTAGTAGGCATAGTATGTGTCCCCTTCTTTCAGGATGGTCATATCGATGGCTGTGAAGCCCGGGTCGAAGTAAACAGCCGGAGTGGAGAAAGTGAACCAATCTTTCGTGGTACAGTAATGATGCACCTGCCTGTCGCCGATGCGGGAGGACCAGTAGAGATAGAACGTGCCGGTCTGTCCGTCGTAAGTGAATTCCGGTGCCCAGGCGTTGGGCGATACGGGGCCGCCGTCGTGTCCGTCCATCAGCATGATTTTCCCGTCGTCGGTACGTGTACCGCCGTTGGCGGCTGTCCAATGAATGAGGTCGTCGGATTCCCAGTGGAACAGGGCAGGATGGTCCCAGCCCCAAGTATGTATGAGATGGAATTTGGTTTTACCATTGTGCGTGACACGGTGCAAATAAGGGTCGCGCAGCCAGACTTCGTCGTCGTAAGCATTGAAAACGGGGCGGCTGCCGTTGATGTCGGTCCATGTCTTTCCGTCACGGCTATAGGCATAGAACAAGTGCTGTGCGCTGGCTTTGAAATAAGACATGAGGTACACGCTGTCTGTGGCCCTGACCTCCGGCATGGATTGCCGTTCGGGCATGGGGCCGACGGAATATTCCTCAACGGGGATATATTCTGTGTAGCGCAGGCCCGCGTCGATATATTGGCCTCCGTAGCCTTGGTGGGCATGGATGGCTATGACATTGTCGCTGTTCGGTTTCAGCGTGGCAAGCGCTTCCGGGGCGATGGGTTGCGCCACATAGCGTGTGGTCCATCCTTTGACTTCGTATGCTTTGACACCGTTAAGGTAGACTTCGCAGTCGTCGTCTTGGTAGAGCCAGAGTTGCAAGGCGTTGATTTGTGCCTGCGAAAGGTTGCCGATGGAGAAGTGGCGGCGTATGTAAATATCGGATGTGTTCCACGCGCTCCGTACGAAAGTGTTGGGCGGACCGCCGGCACCGAAACCGGCCTGTCCTTTGTCCCACCGGCTGTCGTCGAACGACGGGGCATACCAATCGCCGGATGGCGTAACGGTGGTATAACTCCACACCTCGTCGGACGATGTGTCTGCAGCGTCGACCACTACTGTCTGGCGTGAGCGGTTGTGGATGGTGCGCAGGATTTCTTCGCGTACGGAAGCCTGTTCTTCCGGGGCTATCTTGAACACCTTGCGGTCGTAAGTAAGCAGTCCGTTCAGTTCTTGTTCCACGTCGCTCGTCTGCGTATATACGGATGCCCAGATGCCTTGTTCCTGCAATCCTTGCAAGGCGACGGTGTAGGCATTGAACCTTTCGGCCAAAGCCTTGCTGTCCGCTACGGAAGTGTATTCCATGTCGTTGCCTTTCCACAGATGCCCCTCCACTTTGAGGGTGATGCCCCCGTATTCCCCGCATACGGCCACCCGTTCGTTGAGTGGATTGCTTTGGAGCGAAGGCACGGGATAACTATGCTGGTCGATGATGTCGCCGGCCTCGAAGTCCACCCATCCGCTTGCCGCATTGATAAGGCGTGTGTCGTCGGCTTTGCGGATGGCCTCCACGCCACGGCGCGTATGGCTGTCGTTGCCCGAAGCATACTGTCCCCAGCCTTCGTTGTAGGCTACCCATACGACGATGCAAGGATGATTTTTCAGCGTGTTGACGATGCGCGTGCACTCATCGTAGAAGTTCTGCCGGATAAACTCCTGGCTGCCGATACTGCCGTTCTCGTCGAAGCTCTTGCTCGGCATGTCTTGCCACACGAGCATTCCCATCTTGTCACAGTAATAGTACCAGCGTGCGGGTTCTACCTTGATGTGTTTGCGTATCATGTTCATGCCCAACGATTGTACGACTTCTATGTCGTAGCGCATCCCTTCGTCCGAAGGAGGAGTGAGCAGGCCGTCCGGCCACCATCCTTGGTCGAGCACACCGAATTGGTACAGCGGTTTGTTGTTCAATAGCATGCAGGGATGACCGTCCACCATACCCCGGCTGATTTTACGCATGCCGAAGTATCCTTTCACTCGGTCGGTTTGCGTGCCGTTATGATACAGGTGGATGTCCATGTCATAAAGGTGGGGGGAACCGGGTGCCCATAATTTGGCATCCGGTATGCTGACCGTGCGGGCCGAGTTGACGGGGATTCCGGTCAGGGTGGCCACCGTTTTCCGTCCGTCTTTGACGATGATGTCGGCCGTGGCGGACGTGCTGGCGGACTCGACCGTAAGCGAAACGGTTCCTGCATCGATGTCCGACGTCACGTTGTAGCTGCTGACGTGTGCGGCGTCAACCGGTTCAATCCATACGGTTTGCCAGATTCCCGTTACCGGAGTGTAGAAGCATCCGCTCGGTTTGAGGGTTTGCTTGCCCAACGGTTGCCCGCCATGGTTCGTGGGGTCTGTGACCGTCACTTGTATTTCCTGTTCCTCTCCGTCGCGAAGCAGAGGTGTGATGTCCATGGAGAACGGGTCGCTGCCGCCGCTGTGGCTTCCGGCTTTTTGTCCGTTGACGTACACGGCACATTTCCAGTCCACCGCCCCGAAATGGAGCAGGATGTGCCGGCCTTTATAGGCTTTGGGAAGTTTGAACGTGCGTTGATATACGAAAGTAGACTGTGTGTTTTCTTCGAAATTCGTATCCATAATGCCGGACAGGGCCGACTCTATGGGAAAGGGCACCAATATCTTTGGGTTGAACGCCGTAGGCGACAGGTTGTAACTAAGGTCTACCGACTTCTTCTTACAGTAATCCCAAGGGCCGTTGAGCGACATCCACTCGCTGCGTTCCATTTGCGGACGCGGATATTCGGTCCATACTTTGTCGGGGTTGATTTTTTCACCCCACTCGCTCATGATGGGAGCTTTTTTCCGAACCCAATCCGCAGCCGTCAGGTTGGCGGCCGCCATCAAGGCAAGAGCGGTAAATAGGTTTTTCAATAGGTTGTGGTTCATAAAAATAAAATATGTTTAAGTGATGTGCAAATTTAACGGTTCGTGGTGCGGTTCATTGTATGTATTTGGGAAAAAGCCAAAAAGCAGATGCCTTTTGGCGTAAAATAACTAATTCGTGACGTAAAAAAGAGAGGTTTTTATTTTGTTCTCCGCTCTTCATCTCTTATCTTTGTACGAATACTTTTAAAGAGCAAACCCACAAATTTATGAAACTGCATTTCTCGATAGAATATCTGACGCATTGGGGGGAAGACGTCAGGGTGTCCCTGACGTTGGTCGATGCAAAGGGGCGTACCCAGACACAGACTTATCCGATGGAAACCCGTGACGGCCACCGATGGACGGGAGAAGTGCTCATTACTGACGGACGCATCCGGTCTTTTCATTATCATTATAGTGTATATAAGGAAGGCCGTAAGTTCCGGACGGAATGGGACTTCGTACCTCGCCGTTTCAGGGCCGACATTACTAAAACTTATTTGTTCCGGGACGCCTGGCAGGATGTCCCCCTTTTGTCTCATCTTTATACTTCCGCTTTTACGCAGTGCGTTCGTCCGCATACGGCCGAGACGGAAGGACTGCCGTATTTCAACAGTACGTTGATGTTGAAGGTGAGTGCTCCTCAGCTTGAGGAAGGGCAGGCGTTGGCTCTCCTTGGTAACCAACCGGCGTTGGGAGAGTGGAATCCGGGCTTTGCGTTCCGCATGAAAGAGACGGGGCTGTACGAGTGGAGTGTGACCTTGAGCGCGGCCGGTGTCACTTTTCCCATGGAATATAAATATGTCGTCATTGATGCGAAGACGGGCGATTTTGTGGCGTGGGAAGGCGGAGAAAACCGTGTGCTGCCGATAAGCGGGGTGGCAAAAGACGAAGTGGTCGTTATCTCGGATCCTCCGTTGCGGATTCGGGGAAACCGTTGGAAAGCGGCCGGTGTGGTCATACCCGTTTTTTCATTGCGTAGCGAAGGCAGTTGCGGGGTGGGGGATTTCGGCGACCTGAAAGCTATGGTCGATTGGACGGTGCTTACCCGGATGCGCGTCATTCAACTGTTGCCCGTGTACGACACGACTATTCATAAGAATTGGCTGGACTCTTATCCATATAATAGTATTTCCATTTATGCGCTCCATCCCCAGTATGTCGATTTGCGCCAGTTGCCGAAGCTTGCGGACGAAAAGGAAATGGCGGAATACGAAGAGCGGCGGGCGGCTTTGAATGCTTTGCCCCAAGTGGACTACGAGGCGGTAAGTGCCTTGAAGCAAGAGTATCTGCATGCCGTGTTCCGTCGTGAGGGTAAAGAAATGCTGTCCTCCGAACGCTTTACGGCTTTTTTCAAGCGGAACGAAGATTGGTTGGTGCCCTATGCGGCGTTTTGCGTGTTGCGCGACCGTTTCGGGACGGCCGATTTCCACGCATGGCCGGAGTATGCGGAATACAGGACGGAAGACATACGTGCTTTTTGCCGTCCGTCCGCTCCGGCCTACGAGGAAGTTTCTTACTATTATTATGTACAGTTCTGCTTGCATGAACAGTTGTTGGCGGCTTCCGATTATGCCCGTGCGAAGGGTATCATTCTGAAAGGAGACATCCCCATCGGCATCAGCCGCAACAGTGTGGAGGCTTGGGTGGAGCCGTACTACTTTAATCTGGATGGCCAGGCCGGTGCGCCGCCCGATGATTTTTCGGTCAACGGCCAGAACTGGGGCTTTCCTACTTATAACTGGGAGGTCATGCTCGAGGACGGTTGCAGTTGGTGGGTGCGTCGTTTCCGTAAGATGGCCGAGTATTTCAATGCCTATCGTATCGACCACGTGCTGGGATTCTTCCGGATATGGGAGATTCCGTCCGACTCGGTACATGGTCTGCTGGGACATTTTTCCCCTTCGCTTCCGATGAGTGTGGAAGAGATTGAGGGCTATGGGCTTCGGTTCCGGAAAAATTATTTTACCCATCCCAATATCAGTGATTGGGTATTGGATAAACTGTTCGGTGAACGTGCCGAGGAAGTGAAGGTCGTTTATCTGGATGCTTTGGGCATGGATTGGTATGCGTTGAAGCCCGAGTATGACACGCAACGTAAGGTGGAAGCGGCTTTTGCCGGGAAGTCTTCGGCCGAGGATGCGGCTTTGTGTGAGGGGTTATATGCGCTTATCAGTAATGTGCTCTTCATTCCCGACCCGAAACAGCCGGACAAATATCATCCGCGTATTTCGGCCCGGTACGATTATCTGTACCAGACATTGAGCGAGGAAGAGAAACGGGCTTTCGATGCCTTATACGAAGATTATTATTACCATCGGCACAACGAGTTCTGGTACGGGCAGGCCATGCGTAAACTGCCCGTCTTGGTGGAAGCGACTCAAATGCTGGTGTGTGCCGAAGATTTGGGCATGGTGCCGGAATGCGTCCCTTGGGTCATGGACGATCTGCGCATCCTGACGCTTGAGATTCAAACCATGCCCAAGAAGTTCGGGCTGAAATTCGGACGGTTGGAAGAAAATCCTTACCGGAGCGTGGCCACCATATTTACCCATGATATGCCCACCCTTCGCGGGTGGTGGGAAGAGGATGCCGTGCGCGCGCAACAATATTTCAACGAGGTGTTGCAAAAAGACGGGGAGGCTCCTGCTTCCATACCGGGGTGGTTGTGCGAAGAAGTAGTGGCACGTCATCTTTATTCTCCTTCGATGCTCTGTCTGATTTCGTGGCAGGACTGGATGTCGATAGACGAACGGTTGCGTTATCCCGATGTGGATTTTGAACGTATTAACGTACCTTCCAATCCGCGGAACTACTGGCATTACCGTATGCACCTGACGATAGAGGAATTGATGGGGTGCGACGACTTGAACCGGAAAATCCGTATGCTGATTACGCATAGCGGAAGAGATTGAAAGCTTTTATTCATATTCAAAAATAATTTATGGTATCTGTAGACGGACTGGCCGTGGAATTCGGCGGAACGACTTTATTTAGCGATATTTCTTTTCAGATTAACGAGAAAGACCGTATTGCCCTGATGGGAAAAAACGGGGCAGGAAAGAGTACATTATTGAAAATATTGGCGGGGGTGAGGCAGCCGACGCGAGGACGTGTCACGGCTCCTAAGGATTGTGTGATAGCTTATCTGCCACAGCATCTGATGACGGAAGACGGGCGTACGGTATTTGAAGAGGCTTCGATGGCCTTTTCCCACCTGAAGGAAATGGAAAGGGAAATAGAAGTCCTGAATAATGAACTGGCTACCCGTACGGACTATGAGAGCGAGGATTATATGGCTTTGATAGAGAAGGTGGCCACGATGAGCGAGAAGTTCTATGCCATCGACCTGACCCATTTTGAAGAAGATGTGGAAAAAGCCTTGTTGGGATTAGGATTCGAGCGTTCGGACTTTACGCGGCCTACGAGTGATTTCAGCGGAGGTTGGCGTATGCGCATCGAGTTGGCTAAATTGTTGTTGCAGGATCCTGACGTGTTGCTGTTGGACGAGCCGACCAACCATTTGGACATCGAGAGCATACAGTGGTTGGAACATTTTCTGACGGAGAGTGCCCGCGCCGTAGTGGTCATCAGCCACGACCGCAAGTTTGTGGACAATATCACGACGCGTACGATAGAAGTCACGATGGGGCGTATCTACGATTACAAAGTCAATTACAGCAAGTATCTGGAACTCCGTAAGGAACGGCGCGAACAGCAAATGAAACAGTACGAGGAGCAACAGAAGATGATTCAGGAAACCAAAGACTATATCGAACGTTTCAAGGGTACATACAGTAAGACGTTGCAGGTGCAGAGCCGTGTGAAGATGCTGGAAAAGTTGCAGATTATCGAGGTGGACGAGGAAGATACGTCGGCTTTGAGGCTGAAGTTTCCGCCTTCGCCCCGTAGCGGGAACTATCCGGTGACGATGGAGGACGTGGGTAAGCGTTACGGCGACCATCGTGTGTTCGGCGGCGTCAACCTGACGGTAGAGCGGGGCAACAAGATTGCTTTTGTAGGACGTAACGGTGAGGGTAAGTCCACTTTGGTGAAATGTATTATGGGTGAGATAGAGCACGAAGGCACGTTGACGTTGGGACATAATGTCCAAATCGGTTATTTTGCCCAGAATCAGGCTTCGTTGTTGGATGGAGAACTGACCGTGTTCCAGACGATAGACGACGTGGCCCAAGGGGAAATCCGCACGAAGATACGTGATTTGTTGGGTGCTTTCATGTTCGGGGGCGAGGAAAGTACCAAGAAGGTGAAGGTGCTTTCGGGGGGAGAACGTACACGTCTGGCGTTGCTCAAACTCCTGCTCAACCCGGTCAACCTGTTGATATTGGACGAACCTACCAATCATTTGGACCTGAAGACGAAGGACATTTTGAAGCAAGCCTTGGTGGCGTTTGACGGCACGCTGATTGTGGTGAGCCACGACCGGGACTTCTTGGACGGATTGGTTAGTAAAGTGTACGAATTTGGTCATGGAAAGGTGCGTGAGCACCTGTGCGGCATTTATGAGTTTTTGGAACAGAAAAAATTGGAGAACTTACAAGAGTTGGAGCGGAAACGTTGATTTTTTCCCCCTTTGCCGATATTTTCCCGTGAATTTCTGGGAGAAAAAAAATAGAATGCTTAATTTTGTCCCAATTTTGGGGTTCTGTGTAAAGCGGGACTCTCGAAAGCGTGTGATTGTAAAACAACTATAATTCTGAAAAGAGGATGAAGAAACAATTCAAAAAGGTCTTGGTTTTGGGTTCCGGAGCGTTGAAAATCGGTCAGGCCGGTGAATTCGATTATTCCGGTTCACAGGCACTGAAAGCATTGCGTGAAGAAGGTGTCCGTTCTGTGTTGGTTAACCCTAACATCGCTACCATTCAAACTTCCGAAGGAATTGCCGATGAGGTCTATTTCTTGCCGGTCACTCCTTATTTTGTGACGGAAATCATTAAAAAAGAACGTCCCGACGGCATTTTGCTGGCATTCGGAGGCCAGACGGCGCTGAACTGCGGAACGGAACTGTATCGTAACGGAGTGTTGAAGGAATACGGCGTGGAAGTGTTGGGTACTTCGGTAGAAGCCATCATGTACACGGAAGACCGTGACCTTTTCGTGAAGAAACTCGACGAAATCCCGATGAAGACTCCCGTCAGCAAGGCAGTAGAGAATATGGAAGACGCCTTGGCTGCGGCGCGTGAAATCGGTTATCCGGTCATGATACGTTCTGCATACGCATTAGGCGGTTTGGGCAGCGGCATCTGTCCGGACGAGGAACGTTTCATCGAATTGGCCGGTAGTGCCTTTACCTTCGCACCGCAGGTTTTGGTGGAAGAATCCTTGAAAGGATGGAAAGAAATCGAGTTCGAGGTCATCCGTGATGCGAACGACCATTGTTTCACCGTAGCCAGCATGGAAAACTTCGACCCGTTGGGTATCCATACGGGCGAGTCCATCGTAGTGGCGCCGACTTGTTCGCTGACGGAAGAACAAGTGACGATGTTGCAGGATTTGTCTAAGAAATGTATTCGTCATCTGGGAATCGTAGGCGAGTGTAACATCCAATATGCTTTCAATGCCGAGACTAACGATTACCGTGTCATTGAAGTAAATGCCCGCCTGAGCCGTTCTTCGGCGTTGGCTTCCAAGGCCACCGGTTATCCGTTGGCCTTTGTGGCTGCCAAGATTGCCTTAGGGTACACGTTGGATCAGATAGGCGAGATGGGGACGCCCAACTCTGCATACGCGGCTCCTTCGCTGGACTATCTGATTTGCAAGATACCACGTTGGGACTTGACGAAATTCGAGGGCGTGTCGCGTCACATCGGTTCGAGCATGAAATCGGTAGGTGAAATCATGTCTATCGGCCGCTCGTTCGAAGAGATTATCCAGAAGGGTTTGCGTATGATAGGCCAGGGGATGCACGGTTTTGTGGGCAATGACCACGTGCATTTCGAACAACTAGACGAAGAGCTCTCCAACCCGACGGATTTGCGTATTTTCGCCATGGCACAAGCTTTGGAAGAAGGGTATACCATACAGCGCATTTATGAGTTGACGAAGATAGACCCGTGGTTCATCGGCAAGTTGAAGAACATTGTCGACATGAAGAAAGAACTGGAGGGACATGATACGTTGGAGTCCGTTACTCCTGAGTTGTTGCGTGAGGCCAAGCGGTTGGGCTTCTCCGATTTCCAGATTGCACGTTTTGTGCTCAAGCCGGAAGGCACCAATATGGAGAAGGAGAATTTGCAGGTGCGCCAGTACCGTAAGCAACTGGGTATCTTACCGGCTGTGAAGCGCATCAACACGGTGGCATCCGAACATCCGGAACTGACGAACTACCTTTACATGACATACGGCACGGACGGCTACGATGTCAATTATTACAAGAATGACAAGTCTGTCATCGTGTTGGGGTCCGGTGCTTACCGTATCGGTTCTTCGGTGGAATTCGATTGGTGCTCCGTCAACGCGGTACAGACCGCACGCAAGTTGGGTTACAAGTCCATCATGATCAACTATAATCCAGAGACGGTTTCGACGGACTATGACATGTGCGACCGTCTCTACTTCGATGAGCTGTCTTTCGAGCGTGTGCTCGACGTGATCGACTTGGAGCAGCCGGGCGGTGTCATCGTGTCCGTGGGCGGACAGATACCGAACAACTTGGCCATGAAACTCCATCGTCAGTCGGTACACATCCTGGGCACGTCTCCTGTGTCTATCGACCGTGCGGAGAACCGCAACAAGTTCTCGGCCATGCTCGACCGTCTCGGCATCGACCAACCGGCTTGGCAGGAGCTGACCAGCTTGGACGACATGAAGGCTTTCATCGACAAGGTGGGGTATCCTGTATTGGTTCGTCCGTCGTACGTGCTTTCCGGTGCGGCCATGAACGTATGTCACAATGAGGAACAGTTGACCCGTTTCTTAGAAATGGCTCGTGAGGTGTCGAAAGAATACCCGGTGGTGGTGTCCCAATTCATGCAGGAAACGAAAGAAGTGGAGTTCGACGCCGTGGCACAGAACGGAGAAGTGGTGGAATACGCCATCTCGGAACATATCGAATACGCCGGTGTGCATTCAGGCGATGCCACATTGGTGTTCCCGGCTCAGCACTTGTATTTTTCAACCATGCGTGCCATCAAGAAAATCAGTAGCCGCATTGCCCGTGAGTTGAACATTTCCGGTCCTTTCAATATCCAGTATTTGGCTAAGGGAAATCAAATCAAGGTCATCGAGTGTAACCTCCGCGCTTCCCGCAGTTTCCCCTTCGTGTCGAAGGTGTTGAAGCGCAACTTCATCGAGACCGCCACACGTATCATGTTGGATGCACCGTACGATCGTCCCGATAAGTCGGTGTTCGACATCGACCGTATCGGCGTGAAAGCTTCGCAGTTCTCGTTTGCCCGTTTGCAGAATGCCGACCCCGTGTTGGGTGTGGACATGTCTTCCACCGGAGAAGTCGGTTGTTTGGGGGACGATTTCAATGAGGCTTTGCTGAATGCCTTGATTGCTACGGGTTACAGTGTGCCGAAGAAAGCGGTGATGCTTTCGTCCGGCGCGGTACAGTCCAAGGTAGACCTTCTGGAACCCAGTCGCATGTTGGCCGCCAAGGGATATGACATCTATGCCACGGAGGGCACGGCTCGTTTCTTGAATGACAACGGAGTGAAAGCGATAGCCGTGCACTGGCCCGACGAGCATACGGCTGCCGAGAACAACGTGTTGACGATGATAGCCCAGCATAAGTTCGATTTGATTGTCAATATCCCTAAAGACCAGACCAAGCGTGAACTGACGAACGGTTACCGTATCCGTCGCGACGCCATCGACCACAACATACCGTTGATGACGAATGCCCGTTTGGCCAAGGCGTTCATCGAGGCGTTCTGTCAGATGGATATGGAACAGATCCAGATAAAGAGTTGGCAGGAGTATAAATAAGATATAAGATAGAAGAAGCCGCGCTTTTGTCCGTCGGGGGCATAAGCGCGGCTTTTGTTTTTCAGAGTTCCAGCATCTTTTTTTCCCGTTCCAGGTCTTGGGTATCCAATGAAGGGGACGGGACGGTACAAGTCTTGATGAAATCTCCCGGTTGGCACGTATAATTATAATAAGGTAGGAGGTCGTCCGGTATTTGTTCTTTGGGAATGATTTCGCCTTTCAGCGCCAGGAAATCGTCCATATCCGTGCTGTCGGAATGCTTGACGAAGAGAATCCGGCGTGCTATCGGGTTACGGTTGTAGTCGAGACAGAGGTAAAGCCCCTTCAGCATTTTGGGAAAGTCATACATGGGGAGTTGCAGGTAGATGGTAAAAAGAGCCAGTTCCGGACTCTCACGCTCGTTGAACAGGATGTAGGAACTCGTGTGATTGTTGAAAAGCCCCACGCCGGAATGGGTGGTGTTGTAGGCACTCATGTGTACCACCCGTACGTATTCGTTGTTTTCGGAAGCCGTGATGAGGTAAGGTTCCACTTTCAGGGCGTCGGCAGCCGACGAGAGACTGTAGCTGATATAAATGCCGCTGTAATTATAGGCCTCCTGTGCGGAAACCTGCGATTCCCTGGCCATCATGTCCCAAAAAGGGCTTTTTCTCTTTTCTCCGCCTTGTGGCGGTTCCAGTTCAAAAAGCCTTTCTTTCATGTCTTCCAGATTCCCGAGCAGCCGTTTCTTGGATACGTTGTTCACTTGCGAGAGGGCATAGTCCAAAGCCTCTTCCTCGGCAATGCCTTTCTTTACTTCACCGATAAAGGTCGGCAGTACGCTGGAGTAGAGCGAAGAAAGCACGCTGGCCGCCATTTGGGTATGGTCGGCAATTTCTTTCATCTTCACTCCGTTGTTTCTTAAGTATTCTATGCGTTTGTAAATCTCAAAAAGTTCGTTCATTGCACCTTTTATATTGTATTACCGACTGCAAAGTAAATACATTCATGTTATAGTTCTGTTGCATGAATGTTTCATTAATGTTACATAACAATTCGTTGATTACATGAAAGTTATTAATAATAGAATTTCATTTTTCCGTTTGGGAATACATGATAACTTTGCCGTCGAAAACCAAGAAACGATAGAAAAATGGAGATTATGGAATTGAAGGCAAATCAGAAAAAGGCACTCTCGGACGTATTGTTCATCTTGTGGGCCGGCGGTGCGGCTTTGTTGTCTTATTCATTGGTATATGCACTTCGCAAGCCTTTCACGGCAGCCACGTTCGACGGGCTTGATTTTTTCGGAATGGACTATAAGACGGCCACGAGCATCGTGCAGATTGCGGGTTATTTCCTCTCCAAACTCATCGGTATCAAGGTGATTTCGGAGATGAAAAAAGAGAACCGGCTGAAGTTCATTATCGCCTCTGTGGCTGTGGCCGAATTGTCTTTGGTGTTGTTCGGAGCGTTGCCCCGTCCTTATAATGTCTTTGCCCTGTTCTTCAACGGGCTGTCGTTGGGTTGCATGTGGGGTGTGATATTCAGTTTCTTAGAAGGCCGGCGGGTGACGGATTTATTGGCCAGTCTGATGGGGTTGAGTATCGCCATCAGTTCCGGTACGGCCAAGTCGTTGGGGCTTTTCGTGATGAACGGACTTCATGTCAGCGAATTCTGGATGCCCGCGTTCATCGGTGCGTTTGCTTTTCCGTTGCTTTCTTTGTTGGGTTGGGCGATGACCCGGCTTCCGCATCCTACGAAGGCCGACATGGAATTGCGCACGGAGCGTGTGGCTCTCGACCGCAAGGGGCGTTCGGCCGTATTCAAGAGCTTCATGCCCGTGTTGCTGATGCTCTTCTTTGCCAACCTGTTCATTACCGTGTTGCAAGACCTTAAAGAAGACTTCCTCGTGAAAATCATTGACGTAAAGGCGGCCGGTTTGTCTTCATGGGCTTTTGCCAAGATCGACGCTACGGTCACTTTGGTGATCCTCATACTGTTCGCGGCCATGTCGATGGTGAAGAGCAACGTCAAGGTTCTCTGTCTTTTGTTGGCCTTGGTTACTTGCGGCTGTGCCGTGTTGAGCAGTGTGGCCTTCAATTACGAGGCTTGGAATTTGCCCGTCACGCTTTGGCTTTTCTTGCAGAGCCTGTGCCTCTATACCGTCTATTTGAGTTTCCAGACTCTTTTCTTCGAGCGTTTCATCGCTTGTTTCAGGATAAAAGGCAACGTGGGCTTCTTCATTATCACGCTGGATTTCATCGGTTACATGGGTACGGTGTTGGTTCTGGTGTTCAAGGAATGTTTCAATCCCGATGTCAACTGGTTGCAATTTTATAACTTTGCGTGCAGTTATGTGGGCATCATTTGCAGTGTGTCTTTTGCCTGCTCTGCGGCTTACATCGTATGGCGTTACCGCCGGGAACGCCACCGTGGCCCGAAGAATTTCGTCTATACTCCCTCTGCGCCGTTCCCTTGCGAGGGCGAGGAGTATGCCCTTTCCCCGGAAGTGATTAAAAACAGATAAACCATTAGTTCAAACATAGAAACATGAAAAAAATTGAGTGCATCATTTTAGATTGGGCCGGTACGGCTGTGGATTACGGTTGCTTTGCCCCCGTGGCGGCTTTCATCGAGAGTTTCAACGAGATCGGCGTGCCGGTGACGGCTGCGGAGACCCGTGCTTACATGGGGCTGACCAAGATTGAGGAAATCCGTGCCCTGTTCAACATCGACCGGGTCAAGGCTGCTTTCCGCGAGAAGTTCGGTCGCGACTACACCGATGAGGACGTGCAGGCCCGTTACGTGGCTTTTCAGCGCGTGTTGTTTGACACCTTGGAGAATTATTCCGAACCGATACCCGGCGTGGTGGATACCGTAGAGGCATTGCGCAAGGCCGGTATCAAGATAGGCTCTACTACCGGATATACCGACAAGATGATGGACATCGTGATTCCGGCTGCGGAAAAAGCCGGTTACAAAGTGGACAACTGCGTGACTTCGGACCATCTGCCTGCCGGACGTCCTTATCCTTATATGGTCTACCGGAACATGATAGATTTGGCCGTCCCGTCGGTGGATTGCGTGTTGAAGTACGGAGATACGATAGCCGACATCAAAGAAGGCGTGAACGCCAAAGTGTGGACCGTGGGTGTGGTTATGGGAAGCAACGAACTGGCTCTCACGCAGGAAGAGGTCGCAGCCATGCCGGCCGGTGAATTGGACGCACGCAAGGCCGAAGTGCGCCGCCGCATGTTGGAAGCCGGTGCCCACTATGTGGTGGACGACATTACGGAACTTCCGGCAATAATCGAGACGATAAATCAGAAAATGAATCAATAATTTATAAAAACAAGAATATGAGACCTTATCTTTTGTTGACGCCCGGTCCGTTGACCACTTCAGAAACCGTAAAAGAAGCCATGCTGAGTGACTGGTGCACTTGGGATGAAGATTATAATGTGGGAATCGTGGAAGAAATCCGCAAATCGCTGGTGGAGATGGCCACGAAACATCCGGAAGAGTACACTTCCGTGCTGATGCAGGGTAGCGGTACCTATTGTGTGGAAGCCGTGTTGGGCAGTGCCCTCAAGCAGGGTGACAAACTGCTTATCTTCAGCAACGGTGCTTACGGCAACCGCATGGGAGTCATTGCCGACCGCCACGGCATTGCCTACGACATGGTGGCTTTCGAGGAAACCATGCAGGTAGACCCCGAAGTGGTGGAGAAGAACCTGTCGCGCCACGGCGATGTGACCCACGTGGCTTTCGTACACTGCGAGACGACTACGGGTATCCTGAACCCGCTGCCGGAATTGGCCCGTGTGGTCAAGGCGCATGGCAAGAAACTGATTGTAGATGCGATGAGCAGTTTCGGCGGCGTGCCTTTGGATGTGCAGGAACTCGGCATCGATTTCCTCATCAGCAGTGCGAACAAATGTATCCAGGGCGTACCCGGTTTCGGCTTTATCATCGCCCGCCGCAGTGAACTGATGGCTTGCAAGGGCGTGTCGCGTTCTTTGTCGCTCGACATCTACGACCAGTGGGAGACGATGGAAAAAGGGCATGGCAAGTGGCGTTTCACCTCGCCTACCCACGTGGTACGCGCCTTCAAGGAAGCTATGGAAGAGCTGAAGGCCGAAGGGGGAGTGGCAGCCCGTTATGCCCGTTACTGCAAGAATCACGAAGTATTGGTAAAAGGCATGGAGTCGCTCGGCTTCAAGGCATTGTTGCCGGCAGCCGTACAGTCGCCGGTCATCACTTCGTTCCTTTATCCTGAGAAGGATTTCGACTTCAAGGCTTTCTATGCCGAGTTGAAAGCGAAGGGCTTCGTGATATATCCGGGCAAGATTTCCCAGGCCGACACTTTCCGTATCGGGAACATCGGCGACGTATATCCTGAAGATTTCGAGCGTCTGGTAGAGACTGTGAAGGCTTGCCGTGAGGCTTGATCTCGATAAAATGTGTTGATAGGTGCGCCCGTCGGATACGACTCCGGCGGGCGTGTTTTTTATGGACTCGCGAGGAGCGGAGCGGGTTTTGCCGGGAGATGCGGGCATGTGGTTATGTCCCGGGCGTGAAAACCCAATGGTCATCGTGGCTTTCACGGGGATTGAAACGATAGCCTTCCCATTCGAAGGTTTTCAAATCTTCGGGATTTTCAATACGGTTCTTTAGGATGAAACGTGTCATTTCGCCCCGGCACATCTTGGCATAGACCACTACGGTGGACAACCGTCCGCCTTTGTAAGTATAAAAATCCGGGGTAATCACCCGTACTTCCCGGGTGACGCGTGTCCAGTCGAACAAGTTTTTCATTTCCGCACTGGCCAGATTCACCAATATGCCCCCTTGTTGCCGTATGGCCGAAATGAAGGTGTCCGTCAGGCGTGCGCGCCAATAGGCGAACAGGGTACGGTCTTCTTCCTCCGGCAGTCGCACGTGCCCTTCCAGCCGGTAGTTCCGGATGCGGTCGGCCGGTCTCAACAACCCGTAGAGAAATGAGGTGATGAACAGGTGGCTTTGGGCGTATGCCCAGTCTTCCGCTGTGAAATCTTGTGGCGCGATATGCCTGAACACCATGCCCGTGTAGGCCGATAAGGCCGGAAGTCCGGTTGCCCCTTCGTCATGGAATGTGCGGAATTGCAGGCAGGTGCGTGCCGCGATTTGAGGATTGACATGTAGCATGCCGGCCAGTTCTCCGGCCGTATAGGCCGTCATGGACAAGGCGATATGGCGTGCCTCTTCGATGAACAGGGGAGAGGAGGCCGTGGGAAGCACCGTCGGCGTTTTTTCCGTCATGGTTTTGGCACAAGAGATGAATGTGAGCATTTCCAGAGGGGTTTTATGGGTTGGATTATAATCATTTTGACGGCAAAATTAGGTAAAAATGAATCTTTTTGCTACTTAATTAGCGTTTTTTAGTCTTTTCACTCGCTATAAAAAGGAGCAGATAGGATGGATTTCCGCTAAAAAATGCCCTTTTTTCCACTTGGTGGCGGCAGGATGTCCGCAGAAAATATGATTTTTATGAGCCGAAATAAAAATCGTTTGGCTGAAAGCGGAAGACGAATCTCAGCCGATTGAATGTGAAAACTCGTAAAAACGATATTTTCGAGGGCTGTAGGAAGGGAAAAGCAGGCCTGAAACGGTTTTTTTATCTCTATTTGGGCGTTTCGGATGTACAAGTACGGGGTGTCAAAATGCCGCACGGAATGCTTTATGGCTTACAGTCCGACGGTTTTTGGCCGGAGGAGGAGGGGGCATGTCTGTCGTTTTGTCGTTTTTCCTGCAAAAAGCTGTCTTTTGGGGTATGGCATGAGGTGCGAGATTCGTGTGTTTGTGCCTGCTGTGCGGTGGACACCGGGATATGAAAACCACGAGTGGTCGCGGTGGACAAAATGACAAAAAGTAAGTTCCCCGTTTTCCTTTTTGGCGGCTTGCAGAAAAAGTCCCGGTTTTTCTTTTGTGGTGTTCAAATAAATTTCATATCTTTGTCTTCACGAAGATAGGATGCGGTTCGGCATAGGCAAACCGGAAAACTTTGTTTTCGTTTGTCTCTGCGCTCACCTTTCGCTATCTTTGTCCCGAGTCCCGTAGTGTCGGGATGGTAGAATAGAAGAGAGCGTCTTTTTGGAAATTACTTTGTCGCAATAGAAAATCCCCAAATTCTAAATGAGAACGCAAAGTGATACAACAGATGCTCACGCTTCATGTATATACCCGTGCTTGCATTCCCTGTTTCGTCAGGGGATGCGGGCATGTATATCCATAAGCGTGAGGCTGTTGTTTGGCTGTTTGCGTTTTCACCGGAATGGGGATTCCGCTATTGTGGCAAGCAGTCCGGCAAGCAGCCTCACGCTCCTCTTTAAATCTTGAAAATGATTGTAAACAGTCCGGTGGATGGCTGACGGACGCAATAAAAAAGATGGAGAATATGAAGAAATTTTTTCTCTTGATGATGGCTTGCGGCGTGGCTCTTTGGGGACGTGCGCAGCAAGGGACGGATGTCCTCATGGCAACCCTTCAACACGGGGATGAGGTGAGTGTGTATTACGGTAAAACGGCCTTGGAGGAAGCTTACACGGCTGCTGCGGACAGCGGGGACGTGGTTACGTTGAGTGCGGGGGTGTTTTCTTTTTCTAATCATGAATTTCAAAAATCATTGTCTGTTGTAGGGAATGGTTTTGTGTCAGACATGGAGAACGGGATATATCCTACAATTATTGAAGATGGTCTTTATTTTAAACCTCGGGATGTAGTGGACGATGACGGTGAAATGGTGAAGGAAGGTGTAAAAGTTGATGGAATCCGATTAGAAGGTCTTAAACTTTCTTATGTATTATTTCAAAGCTCAGGTGTGATTCGGGATTTTCAGATTGTGAAATGTCAGTTAAGTGGCTCTGAACGTCCTCTTCTTTTTGAATCCAGTACGGAGAACTTTGTTTTACGGCAAAGTGTTTGTGATGGTGTGCAATTCGGTGCAGGTAATTGGTGCAACCATCAAAATTTTTATATTTGTGGCAGTTATGTCGCGGTTATAGATTTTCCTAAAGAGTATTGTACCGTAAATGTTGATCACTCATTGATAAATTCTTTGTATCAAAATAATTTGGTTGGGCTTTCATTAGGTAATAGTATCGTGAAGGCATCTAATATTTCGAGTGGTGTAGTGGCTAATAATTGTGTTTTTATAGATAATACTCCATATAATCTAATAGGAGCTGGCAACTGGGTGAACTGCAAATATGCCGGAATCTTCGAGGAAAGCATGAACGATCTGGCATGGGACGGTGTGAAAACATTCAAACTGAAATATCCCGAAGAGTACATAGGGACGGACGGCACGCAGGTCGGACTTTACGGTGGTCCTTATCCTTACAACCCTACGCCTTCCATACCCCAAATCAAAGAAAGCCATATCGACACGACGGTGGCCGCCGACGGCAAGTTGAAAGTGAGCGTGACGGTAGAGGCGCAAACCGAAGACTAACGGGAAATGGAGGTGCGTATGAAAATCTATCATTGGTTACTTCCCGCCCTTTCGCTTTTCCCTACTTCCGCTGCCGCACAGATGGCCGGTTATGAATACTGGACAGACGGGAACGACACACAGCGTACGTACGTGGAGCAGACACAAGGAAGCGTGGGGATAGAGATAGATGTGGCGGATTTGCGTCCGGGCATACACCGTTTTCACTTCCGTGCATGCGACGCGCAGGGACGTTGGAGCAGTCCGTTTTGCCGTTATTTCCTCCGTTTGGGAAAAGCGTATGACGGCACCGGCATGGCCACATGCGAATATGCCATAGACGGTGGCGAATGGGCGGAGGCCGCTTTGGTCGACGGCCGTCTCGATTTGGAGCTTCCCGTATCAGGCTTGGTGCCGGGCGTGCACCGTCTTATGCTCCGCTTTGCCGACGAAGCCGGACGTTGGACAGGGATAACGACCCGTAATTTTGTATGTCTCGGGCCGGATTATTCTTCCAATACCCTGCGGAGCTATGAGTGCTGGATAGACGGCGATTATGCCGCACGGGTGGAAGGCACGGCCGAAGGAGGCATGGTGGAACTGGAGCTTTCCACGTCGGATTTGTCCTACGGGCTTCATCGCGTGTCATTTCGTAGCCGGGATGAGGCGGGGCGTTGGAGTGCGCCGTTCTCCCGTTATTTTGTGAAGGCAGAACCTTCTTTGGCCGACAACCGTATAGAAGCCTATGAATATTGGTTCAACAACGGAAAAACCACACGGGTGGAAGTCACCCCGGCCAATCCTTTTGCGGCGGATGATATTGGGGTGGACGTAGAGGGTGTCGTGCCGCATGAGATCCCGGAGGATTACACGGTGGATTGGGAAACTTGTACTGCCTATTGCCCGGACGACGTGGTATTCGGCATGCGTTTCGGCGATACCTCCGGACGTTGGACTGAGGCGCGTACCGACACGTTTGCCTATGACGTTCCGGTGGCATTGGATTTCCGCTCCTTGGTTTACGGTGATTCGGCCATGGTCGTGCGACCCGAAGAAGGCTGGATTTATGCTTACGAAGTCACGGCGCAGGCTGGTGATTCATTGGTCTGGGGAGCGAATGCTCCTTGCCGGATGGACATCTATGACGAAAGCGGGACACGGCTTTACCGTTTAGGCCAGTCCGTAGGCGCGATGGAACAGAAGATGGAGGCGGAAACCAACGGGAAACTGTATGCGTTGGCTTACGGCGCACGTGTGGACACCTTGTCTTTGTGGTGCCATAAATTGGTGCCGACCCGTGTCTCATGGGTAGAGTCCGGCATCAAAGTCTCGGTGTCGGAAGGGCATATCCGTGTGGTGCAGGCCGAAGGATGGGATTGTTCGGTTTACCATACGCAAGGATATGTGTTAGAACGGCGTAAGGGGCTGAAAGTTTCTGAAGATTTCGTCCTTCCGCGAGGAATCTATGTGGTTTCTCTGACGGCGAAAGACGGTAATACATATAAGAAAAAAGTAATCGTTCCGTAAACGATTGTCGTTAAGGTGGGTGGACCCGGATGAGAGAGTTCCGGGTCTGCCTTTATGTATTTTAAGGATAGTTCTTAGGAAAACACTGTTTTTTATCGTACTTTTGTGGCGATTAATCCGAGCTGAAATAAAATGGATGCAATAGCCCTGATAGATAAATATTACGCTGACAGCCCCCGTTTGAGGGAACTTCTATGGATTCATAGCCGCCGGGTGGCCGACCGTTGCCTGAAAATTGTAGCACTCCATCCGGAACTGGATTTGGACAAGGCATTTTTGGAAGAAGCAGCTTTGTTGCATGATATCGGCATTTTGCATACCCACGCTCCCGGTATTTTATGTACGGGAGACGCACCTTATATTTGCCACGGTTATCTCGGGGCGGAGATGTTGCGTGCGGAAGGGTTTCCGCTCCATGCCAGGGTGTGCGAGCGTCATACCGGCGCGGGGCTTTCGCGAGAAGAAGTCGCAGCGCAGGGCTTGCCAATACCTGTACAGGATTATTATCCGGAGACTTTGGAAGAACAGCTCATCTGTTATGCGGATAAATTTTATTCCAAATCCCATCCCGACCGGGAAAAAACACCGGAACAGGCGTTGAAGAGCGTGAGCAAGTATGGCGAGGACGGGGCACGGCGTTTTCGGCATTGGATGGAACTTTTTACGGAAAATCTCGGGCATTAAGCGGATTTTGTGTAATTTTGCATTCGCTTACTGATTTAGAACAAGACTGAATTCGGTTGAAAACAAAAATAGCTATATTCCTTTTGGTGGGTAGTTCATTCTGTATGCTGGCGCAAGGCGGATTGAACGGAGGGTTTTCGTCTTCTTACGTTGAGATAGGAAGAGGAATGTCCGATAGTCTGGCAAAAGATAGTAGAGCTGCGGATTCTTTACTGAAAGATACGATACTTTCCGGTTTGCGTGAAATGGCAGCGGACAGTGTCGGACATGTTCCTGACAGTGTTCGGGAAAAGGTTGCCGCACCGGATAGCATCGGAGCGGTGGTCACAGACAGCGTACAGACAGATTCGGTGGCGGAAGACACCGCTAAGGTGAGCAAGTCGGTGCTCGACCAGCCTGTAGAATATACGGCCTCCGACTCAGTGACTTTCGAGGCTGGACTGGGAAATGCCAACCTGTACGGTAACAGCAAGGTCAATTATACCAATCTGGAGTTACAGGCCGATTGGATCACGATGAACATGGACAGCAGCATCGTGCATGCCGTAGGGCGTCCCGACTCGACCGGGAAAGTGCAGAACCAACCGGTATTCAAGCAAGGAAGCGACCAGTATGAGCCGGAACGTATCAGTTACAATTTCAAGACCCGCAAGGCTTTTATCGATAATGTGTATACCCAACAGGGCGACGGGTTCCTGATTAGCGAGGAGTCCAAACGTGATGCGGAAGGCGTGATGTACGTGCGTCACGGGAAATATACGACCTGTAACGCCAAGCATCCTCATTTTTACATGGCATTGACCCGTGCGAAAGTACGTCCGGGAAAGGATGTCGTCTTCGGCCCGGCCTATCTGGTGGTGGAGGATGTACCTTTGCCGTTGGCCATTCCTTACGGTTTCTTCCCCTTCAGTAAGAAATATTCTTCAGGATTCATCATGCCCACGTTCGGCGATGAAAGTATCCGTGGGTTTTATTTGCGCGATGGCGGATATTATTTCGCCATCAACGATATGATAGACTTGAAACTTATCGGAGAGATTTATACCAAAGGCTCGTGGGGACTGAGTACGCAATCCAATTACCGTAAACGTTACCGCTTTAATGGTAACTTCTTCCTGAGTTATCAGAATACGGTGGAAGGAGAGAAGAACATGCCGGATTATTCAAAGTCCACCAGTTTCAAAATCCAGTGGACGCATCGTCAGGATGCCAAAGCTAATCCTTCGCAAAGTTTTTCTGCCAGTGTGAATTTCGCTACCTCCAACTACGAGCGCAACAACCTGACGAGTATGTACAATCCGGAGAACTACACGCAGAGCACGCGTACGTCGAGTGTGGCTTATTCCAAAACTTTCGAGCGGATAGGGTTGACGCTTTCCAGCTCCTTCAACTTGTCGCAAAGCATTCAGGATTCTTCCCTGTCGATGACTTTGCCGAGCCTTGATATTACATTGGCGCGTTTCTATCCTTTCAAGCGCAAGAAGGCTGCGGGGAAAGAAAAGTGGTACGAAAAGATTGCTTTAAGCTACACCGGAAGCTTGAGCAACAGCATAGATACGAAAGAAGATTTGTTGTTCAAGTCCAACCTGATTAAGGACTGGCGCAACGGTATGCGCCATAACGTACCCATCAGTGCGACGTTCAGTTTGTTCAACTATATCAATGTCACGCCGGAATTCAGGTTTACCGACCGCATGTACACGCATAAGGTCATGAAAGGATGGGATGAAGAAAACCAGCGGGAGGTGAACGACACGATCTGGGGATTCCAGAACGTGTATAATTATGATATGAGCGTATCGGCCACGACCAAACTTTACGGTTTTTATACGCCGCTGTTCGGTAAGAAGATACAGACCATCCGCCATGTCTTCACGCCGACCGTAAGCTTTAATTATGCACCGGATTTCGGTACGTCCCGTTATGGCTATTATGCGTCGTACGTGAAGACGGATAAAGACGGCAATGTGTCTACGGTGAGCTATTCTCCTTATAGCGGCAGCCTCTATGGTGTGCCGGGGCGGGGTAAGACCGGAAGCGTGTCGATGGACATCTCCAATAACATTGAGATGAAGGTCCGTACGAAGAACGATTCGGTACGGAAAGTCAGCCTTATCGACGAACTGGGAGCGAACCTGAGTTATAACATGGCGGCCGAGCGTCAGCCGTGGAGCGATTTGTCCATGAGGGTGCGTATCAAGACACCTTGGAACTACACGTTCAGCATGAACGCCCAGTTTGCCACTTATGCGTACGAGTTCGACGAAAACGGAAGAGTACAGGTTGGCGACCGTACGGAATGGTCGTACGGACGTTTCGGACGTTTTCAAGGTATGTCGCAGAACTTGTCTTATACGTTCAACAACGAGACCTTCAGGAAGCTTTTCGGATGGGGGAAAGGCCGCAGTGAAGAAGTGAAGGAAACAGACGGCGAGACGGATGAGGAGGATGTGGGCGACACGAATATAGACCCCGACCGTAAGAAGTCGGAACGGGCCGGAGCCAAAAAGGAGCCGCAAAAGGCCGAAGTGGATGAAGACGGTTATCTGAAATTCCAGTTGCCGTGGTCGTTTACCGTATCTTACGGTGTGACTATGTCGGAAAACACCGGCGCACAGATTCGTGTGAAGAAGATGCGCTACCCATATAAGCTGACCCATACGCTGAACTTTTCGGGGAATATCCGTATTTCGGACGGATGGAACCTGACCTATTCTTCGGGATATGACTTCAACTATCATCGTTTGTCCATGACAACCGCCTCTGTTTCACGCGACTTGCATTGTTTTTCCATGTCGGCAAGCGTGGTGTTGAGTCCTTATACTTCCTATAATTTCACCTTTTCAGCCAACGCTTCGGAGCTGGCCGACGTGCTGAAATGGAAAAAACAAAGTAGCTATAGTTCAAATATTGAGTGGTATTGATTGCGTATAATGTGACGTTCGTTCGTATATATTATATGAGAATCAAATATTATAAATGAAACTTATGGGAAAAAATTGGTTTATGTTCGTGGCCATGAGCCTCGGGACGGAATTTGCCGTAATGTCGGCCACCCCTGTCCCGGATGGGAGAGAGGCTGGGCATCCGTGTGTCGTAACGACTCCTTCGGAGAAGTCCGCTACCTTGAAACTGATAGAGGAACAGGATTGGGCGCGCAAGGTCGTGGAAGCCTTGAGGCAAAATGTGGACAAGTATGCGGAGCGTGGGGAAGACTATTTGAGTTCGCGGCTTTATATGAATTGGAAAACACAGGCCAAGGACGTGTATATCCGTGGTGAATGGTTCAGCCATGTGGGAGAAGAAAAGGCACCGGTGCCTACGGTCATGTTCAGCGGTGCACGGGCTGCCGCCACGGCGTACGCCCGTCCGGGAATAGAAGAACGTTTGCCGTATGCTGACGAGACACAAGGCGTTTACATGAAAAACCGTAATTTGCCGGGTCAGCCTTTGGAATGGGTAAGGCCCGAGAAAGTAGGCACGCAGATAGAGAGCGGCAACATAGACATCATGCGTCATGCACGCGATGCGGCCTACCTGTGGTGGCTGACGGGAGAAGAGAAGTATGGCCGGATGGCAGCAAAAGTGCTCGATACTTATTTGCAGGGGATTTATTACCGCGACCTGCCCCGGGACTTGAACCATGGCCACCAACAGACGTTGGTCGGCATGACATCTTTTGAAGTCATCCATGAAGGCATCGTGCCCCTCCTTACCGAGTGCTACGACTTCCTTTATACCTATATGGAACGGCATTATGCGGACTGCATGCCCGTTTATGCCGGTGCGCTGAAAAAAATGGCCGACGTGATCGTCCGGAACGGTGTGCCTCATAATAATTGGAATATCATCCAGGCACGTTTTATCTTTGCCATCGCGCTGGTGCTGGACGAAAATGAAGCTTACGAAGACGGAAAGGGACGGGAATATTATTTCGATGTCGTGGCGCAGGACAGCACCTTGCGGCAGTGGGGACTGAAGACTTTGGCCGACTACGGTTTCGATGCAGGAACGGGAATCTGGAACGAATGCCCGGGATACAGTTGCAACGTGGTCAATGATTATACGGATTTTGTCTTGCTGTTCGACAAGTACCTTGGGCGCGACCTGACCCGCGAAATCCCTGTGATAGAAAAAGCCGTGGCCGCCACCCCGCAATACTGCTTCCCCAACCGTAAGATTGTAGGATTCGGAGATACGCATCCCGGTCCGTTGCGCACGAGCTACTTCGGCAGCATGGTGAAGAATGCCCGGCGGTATGGCAAGCGGAGGCAGGAGGAACGGTTCACGGCCATGTTGCGTTGTTTCGAACCGGACTTCGCTGCGGCGCAAGACCGTCCCAGGAGCGGCGGGAACCTGATGAACCTCTATCCGCAGGAGGATTTGACGATAGACACGACGATTGCGGCCGGTGACATAGAAACATATGTCAGTCCGACTTTTTATGTGCCGAAGGTCAGTTGGCTGGTGCAGCGCAACGGCATGGATGCCGGGCGGAGTCTGATGTATTCGTTGAACGGCAGCGAGGGCAACCATCAGCATGCCAATGGCTTGTCGGTGGAGTTCTATGGGAAGGGGCTGACGTTGGGGCCTGACGCGGGCATCGGGCAGTCCTTGTATTCCGGTCTGGACTATCTGGAGTATTACAGCCAGTTCCCCAGTCACAATACGGTTTGTGTGGACGGCATATCTTCTTATCCCGTGATGAAGAGCAACCATGCGTTCAAACTGTTGCACAGTTACCCCCAGCCGTCTACGGCCGAAGAACGGAACTTGGCATCGGAGAATTACTTCAGGGGAGTCTGTTATACCGAGACATACTTCCGTGAACCGGAGTCGCAGGCCGACCAGACACGCCTGTTGAGCATCGTGGATACGGACGGCGGCGGTTATTATGTGGACATATTCCGAAGCCGGAAGCATGAAGGCGGCGACAAGATGCACGATTATTTCTACCATAATTTGGGGCAGACGATGAGCGTGACGGCGGCCGATGGCAGTCCGTTGGACTTCGCGCCGTCGGAGGAACTGAGTTTCGCCGGAGCACACCTATATGCTTATTCCTATATATATGACCAGCAAATGGTGCAGACGGACAAGGACATCCGTGCGGATTTCACGGTACGTCCCGATGCCGGGGGCGACGACATCCGCATGACGATGTGGCAACAGGGCATGCCCGGGCGGAAGATTTTCCGTGCGTTGAGCCCCGAGACGGAAGGATTGAGCCGCGACAATACCATGCCTTACAAGATAAAAGGGCAACCGACCCTGACGTATGTGGCTCGTCAGACGGGCGAGGCTTGGACGCGCCCGTTCGTGTCGGTGTTCGAACCGTCCGTGTCGTCGGAAGGCAACTCCGTCAGCCGTGTGGACTTTGTCCGGCCGGAGGGGGCGGACGATGCGGCAGGTATCGAAGTGACACTGAAGGACGGCCGGAAGGATTTTATTCTCTCTGCTACGTCTTGCGACAAAGAAACCGGATGGGGGAAGATGAAAGCCCGTGCCTCGTATGCTTGTCTGCGCGAGAAAGACGGTACACCCGTGCGCTTGTTGTTGGGCCATGGCTTGCTGTTCCTTTCGGAAGGGATAGAGGTACGTTCGTCCGAACCGGTAGACGTGTCCATGGAACGGAAAGGCGGGGTATGGTATTATACAGCCAGTCGCCCTTGCGAAATCAAGTGCGGCGGAAAGACCAAAAAGGTAAAGGCAACGGACTGTCCTGCGAAGTGGTAAATAGGCGTAAAAAATTACAAAATTAGAGGGACGCGACATCGCCGGGAGAACGGCTTTTCGTTCTGCGCCAAACGAAAAATCAATCTCAGGAGATTGAAAAATCGTTTGGCGCAGAACTTTTTCCAATCTCAGCCGCACCGTCCGAGTTGTGGCGCGGAGGTGTTTTTCCCGTTTCGGAGATTCTCGGATGAAACGCTTGTTCCGGTTAGAACAGAGTGGGGTAATCTATCGTTTTTTCTTCTTTTTCAGGGACTTCTGTGGCTTCTTCCGAAGGGCTTTCGGTGAAGTCGATTCGCATCTGGCGGCAGACGTTGGGTTTCAAGGCATACCATCCGCGCTGGGCCGCCCCCATGAAAGGCGACGACGGTTTGCAGGACTGTGCCCATAGAAAGAAACGTACATTCTGGTAAACCCTTTCGTAGGTCAGTTCCGTATTAAACAGTCCGGCGTGCCGATTGTAGACCTGTTTGGCGATGATGCCTACGGGAAGTCCTTCGCAGCCCTTCGTCTGCAAGATTTCATAAATATCGTTATAAAAAGGGTTTTCCATCTTGCAAAGATAATGATAAATGGGGATACTTTCAATTATTTATTTATCTTTGCTCATCATTTTAATGAAATAAATATCATGAAGAAAGTAGTTGGGTTTTCAGTAGCTTTGGCCGCTGTTTTGTTTGCGGCTTGTGATAATAAGGAGAATTCTTACAATTTTGCACAAATCATTTATCCGAGCGGATACGGTTCTATGCTTTATGCCGACCAGACCGTTGATTCTTTGAGGTTTGCCACTACTTATGATTGGTCTCTTTCGGTGTCGGAAGGTTGGATTCATGTGGACGCGGATTCCATGTCCGGTACCGTCCCCCAAGGATATTTTATGGTGAAAAGGCTCGATGTGGACTTGGATGTGAACAACACGGACACGGTTCGTACGGGTTACATTTATTTCCATGCCGACGGTAAGACGCTGGTGACTTCTTACACGCAGTATCACTATTTGAATATCGAGCGCCCGGTGCGCAGAAACTACCAGTTCACGTTACAGGATACGGCCCGTCAGGTGCGTGACAGTCTGATATTCCAGACTTACGGTGACGACTGGACGTTGGCTTTCAAGGGAGAAGCGCCTGCGTGGGTGCGTCTGGCCGACGGGGCTGCCACTTCCGGGCGTGCCGGAAAATATACTGTGCATTACCAATTGGACCAGAACACGACGACAGCCGAACGTACGGCCGTGTTGGAACTGAAGAGCCGGGGCGTTTCGACGGACATCCGGATTAAACAGTTGGGATTGAAAGCCGAAGAAGATTAAACGGTTAGGCAATATATTTTTATCTAATTATCAATATTAATTTGACATGAAAAAACATTTCGTGAACAAGGCTCTTTCTGCGGCCTTGTTAGGGTGCGGATTGTGGACGGCCGGTTCTGCTGTGGCGGCTGTTCCCGATTCGGTGTATCTCATGGCCTATAATGTGCATGCGGGCGGTGGGTTGAATTTTGCTTGGAGTGCGAACCGGCAGGTGTGGAAGGGGATTGGACCCGGCCATGCTTTCATTAAGAGCGACTTCGGAACATGGGGACCGGAAAAGAAAATGTACCATCCGAATCTGATACAGATGCCGGACGGGACGTGGCGTTGCGTGTTCCAGGTGAACGATTATGCCAACCAGTTTGCCGTGGCTTACAGTGCCGATTTGGTAAAATGGCGGCCGCAGGACTATCCTTATATGGAGGGGGTGAACAGTTGTATCGCTCCTGTGTTGTCGTACGATGCGGCAACGGCTACTTATAAAGTAGTGTTCAAGACCAAGGATGGCGGGGTGTACGAAACCGTTTCCAAAGATTTTTATCATTTCAGCAAGCCGCGCAAAGTCGATGCCTCCGTTTATCCTTCGGTGACGGAGCAGGCACTTGTGGACGGGCAGCCGGTGAACGGACAGGTATTCAAGGTGCCGTATGCCGGAGTGGAGCGCATGGTACAGGCTGTAGAAAGCGCAGCATACTGGGCCGCACTCAACGGAGAATTGGCGCGGGACAATGAAGTGCGTTTCCGAGGCTTGAAACCTCTTGAAGCCACAATCAAGATAGATGCGGGCCAGACGAAGAAGATCAGCGATAAATTGATCGGTATCTTTTTTGAGGACATCAATTACGCTGCCGACGGCGGTTTGTATGCCGAGTTGGTGCAGAATCGTGATTTTGAATATTCCCAGGCCGATGTCAAGGGCGGAAACAAGGCATGGAAAGCTGATTTTGCCTGGACGTTGGAAGGCGACGGCGGGACGTGGGAGATACGGACATCCGAGCCTATCCACGAGAACAACCCGAATTATGCCGTCGTGGACGTGAAACAGCCTGGCCAGGTGGCTTTGTTGAATGGAGGTTTCGACGGTATTCCCGTCCGTGAAGGTGAGAAATACGATTTGTCGGTGTTTGCCAAGCAATTGGAGGGCAAAGGCGGAAAGATACGGGTGAGCCTTGTGCAGGATGGTCGGGTGGTGGCACAGACTACCCTTAAAGCTCCCAAGTCGGACTGGAAAAAAATGACTGCGGTGCTGAAAGCCGATGCCGATGCCGACCACGCTTCCATTAAAGTGGAACCGTTGGGAACGGGCAAGGTGGCTTTGGACATGATTTCGCTTTTCCCGCAACAGACGTTTAAGGGGCGCAAGAACGGTTTGCGGGCTGATTTGGCTCAGACTTTGGCCGATTTGAAACCGAAGTTCATGCGATTCCCCGGCGGTTGTGTGGCTCATGGCGACGGTTTGCACAACATTTATAATTGGAAGGAGACGATCGGTCCGTTGGAAGCCCGCAAACCCCAACGCAACTTGTGGGGCTACCATCAGACGAAAGGCTTGGGGTACTATGAGTACTTCCAGTTTTGCGAGGACATGGGGTGCGAACCGCTTCCGGTGCTGGCGGCCGGTGTGAGTTGCCAGAATTCGAGCGACCGCGGACACGGACAACAGGGAGGTATCCCGATGGACAAAATGCCGGAATACGTACAGGATGTGCTGGACCTGATTGAGTGGGCTAACGGAGACGCCAAGACTACGAAATGGGGTAAACTCCGTGCCGAGCAAGGACACCCGGCACCGTTTAATCTGAAGTATATCGGTATCGGCAACGAAGACTTGATTTCCAAAACGTTTGAAGAACGCTATCTGATGATTGTCAAGGCTGTGAAAGAGAAGTATCCTGACATCGTCGTTTGCGGTACGTCGGGACCGTGGTCGGAAGGTAGTGATTACGAAACCGGTTGGCGTTTGGCTAAAGACCATAAGATAGACATGATCGACGAGCATTATTATCAGACGCCCGGTTGGTTCATTTATCATCAGGACTATTATGACCAATACGACCGTAACGGTTCCAAAGTGTATTTGGGCGAATACGCGGCTCATACTCCCGGCCGTCCCAACAACATAGAGACGGCCTTGTGCGAAGCCCTGCACATTTGCGGCATGGAGCGCAACGGTGATGTGGTGGCCATGAGCTCGTATGCTCCTTTGTTGGCCAAAGAACACCATACGCAATGGAATCCCGACATGATTTATTTCAATAACAAGGAAGTGAAGCCCACGGTAGGTTACTACGTGCAGAAGCTTTGCGGCAACTATTGCGGCGACGAGTATATCGAAAGCACGCTTTCGGTGAACGAAGGCCGTAAGGGGGTACGCGAGCGTCTGGCGGTCAGCACGGTACGTGATTCCAAGACCGGAAAAGTGTACATCAAAATGGTGAACCTCCTGAACCATCCCGTGAAAGGGAAGTTGGACTTGTCGAGCCTGAAAGACCGTTTCGGCGAGGCGCAGAGTTTGGATGCCCGCCTGCATGTGTTGACCGGCAACTGGGACGACCGCAATGCCCGTCCGAAGGAGAGCGACATCAAGGTGAAACCTGAATTCGACTATGAACTTCCGGCTTATTCGTTCAGCCTGATTGAGATTTAAAGGCTTGTCCGTTAGCATAAAAGAACCTTGCCAAGAGCTGATTTTGCTTTTTGCAAGGTTTTTTTGTATTCTTAAATAGGGAGAATCCGCTCTTCGTTCGTATATATATAATAAGGAAAGATTATAAATCGAATCAAACAGAAAGTGTACAATGATGAAAGAAAGTTTATCAAGAGGTATGTTGCGGGCGGCGGTGTGCGGTTGCCTCCTTTGCGGAGGAATCCCGCTTGCGGCACAAACGCAGGAATACCTGTCTGCAGTATGGTCGCCCGATTTGGACAATGGCATGTACAAGAATCCGGTGATTCATGCGGATTATTCCGACCCCGATGTCTGTGCCGTGGGGAATGATTTTTATCTGACGGCTTCCAGTTTCTCCTGTGTGCCCGGCCTGCCCATCCTCCACTCCAAGGATTTGGTGAATTGGAAAGTCGTGAGCTATGCTTTGAAGGAGCTGGTTCCGACGGACTTTTACGCTACCGTGCAGCATGGCAGGGGCGTATGGGCACCGAGTATCCGTTACCATAACGGGGAGTACTATATCTATTGGGGCGACCCGGACTTCGGCGTGTATATGGTCAAGGCGGAAGACCCCGCCGGCGAATGGTCGGATCCGGTGTTGGTCAAGGCTGCCAAAGGCATTATCGACCCCTGTCCGTTGTGGGACGATGACGGAAAGTGTTATCTGGCTTACGCGTGGGCCGGAAGCCGTGCACAAATCAATTCCGTGTTGTGTGTGGCCGAAATGAACGCGGAGGGCACGAAAGTAGTCGGCCCTTCCCGCATCGTGTATGACGGAAATGATGATGTGAACCACACGGCTGAGGGACCTAAGTTTTATAAACGCAACGGTTACTATTACCTGATGTTTCCGGCCGGTGGCGTGCAAATGGGATGGCAGATGGCCGCCCGCAGCCGCAACGTGTACGGGCCGTACGAAGCGCGTCGCGTCATGGAGCAGGGGGATACTCCGGTCAACGGACCCCATCAGGGCGGTTGGGTGCAGACCGCATCCGGAGAAGACTGGTTCGTGCACTTTCAGGATAAAGGATGCTACGGCCGTGTGACTTGGCTCGAACCCATGACGTGGAAAGACGACTGGCCGGTGGTGGGCGAGGATAAGGACGGTGACGGTTGCGGTAATCCCGTACTGACCTACCGCAAGCCGTCCGTGCCGTCTTCCGTCCGGGTGAATCCGGCCGAAAGCGACGAATTCGACACTATGGAGCTTGGATTGCAATGGCAATGGCATTCCAATTATCAGGATTTATACGGATTTACCACTCCGTACGGTTTTATCCGTTTATATTCTTGGCCGTTATCCGAAAAGTATATAAATTTGTGGGAAGCATCCAATATGTTGCTCCAGAAGTTCCCCGCCGAGACTTTTACGGCTACGACAAAAGTCACGATGGTGAGCAAGGAAGACGGTCAGGAAGGCGGCCTGATAGTCATGGGATGGGATTATGCGGCACTGACCGTGCGTCGGGAGGGCGACCGTTTCATCCTCATTCAGCGGGTTTGTAAGGATGCAGAGCAAGGCGGGAAGGAATCTGTGGAAAAATTGGCAGGTTTCGAGCCGTCCGAACGTCAAACTATCATTTATTCACCCACGGTCAGCCGTTCGGTCTATTTGCGGGTACAAGTAGCCGGAGAAGGGATGTGCCGTTTTGCATACAGTCTCGACGGTCAGACGTTTACTCCCTGTGGCAAGCCGTTCAAAGCCCGTCAGGGCAAGTGGATAGGCGCAAAGGTGGGCTTCGTATGCGTGGAGCCGCATGCCGAACCTGCGGTGAACCGGGGATGGATGGATGTAGACTGGTTCCGGGTTACTCCGTAAACGGGAAAAACACTCATTTTAAAATATAAAAACAACATGAAAAAACAAACATCTATGCTTGCGGTCCTTCCCGTTCTGTTCGGGTTCTTTGTGATGGGCTTTTGTGACATTGTCGGTATTTCGTCGGATTATGCGCGCGAAGCGTTCGGTTGGAGCCATACCATGGCCGGTTTCGTGCCTTCGATGGTCTTCATCTGGTTTCTGTTTTTCAGCATACCGGTGGGCATCAAGATGAACGCCTGGGGGCGCAAGAACACCGTCATGCTCAGTATGGCGGTCACGCTTGTGGGTATGCTCATTCCGTTGTTGAAGACCGATTGGGCCTGTCTTGTGGGATATGCCCTGTTGGGAATCGGCAACACCATCCTGCAAGTGTCGCTCAATCCTTTGTTGAACAATGTGGTGACCGACCAGAAACTGTTGACCAGCAGTCTGACCGCCGGGCAGGTTGTCAAGGCTGTTTCTTCGTTCTGCGGCCCGTTCATCATGCTTTTTGCCGTGAATGTGCTGGGCGGTGGCGACAAGGACAACTGGTATCTGGCTTTCCCCGTGCTCGGTGCCATTACGTTAGTGTCCGCCCTTTGGCTGTACTTCACACCCATACCCCATGAGAAAAGGGAAGACAGCGGCGTGACGATGGGGAAGGTGTGGGGCTTGCTGTCCGACCGTACCATCCTGTTGCTCTTCCTGGGTATCTTCTTCGTGGTGGGTATCGACGTGGCCACGAACTTCATCAGTTCGAAAGTCATGATAGCCCGTTTCGGTTGGGATACATCGGATGCCGGTGTGGCTCCTCAGGTGTACTTCATTTGCCGTACGGTGGGAGCGTTCCTCGGCGTGTTCTTCATGACCAAGATATCCGAGATGAAGTATTTCCGTATCAATATCCTGGCCGCTATTGCCGCCATTCTGGTGTTGGCTTTCTATGAAGATGCCACGGTGGATCTGATTTGTGTGGGCGGCATCGGATTCTTCTGCTCTTGCATTTTCTCCATCATCTACTCTATGGCCGTACAGCGCATGCCGGAGAAAGCCAATCTGATTTCCGGTCTGATGATTACGGCGGTGGCCGGTGGCGGTGCGGTGACCCCGTTGATTGGTGCGGCTACGGACGCGGCTGGTATCACAGCCGGTGTGTGCGTGCTGCTGATTTGTGCTTTCTATCTCACTTTCTGCGCATACGGCGTGAAGAGTACACGATAGGGATTTTTAGAATGATAACAATGAAACGGATAAACTATAAAATAGGATTTGTATTGCTGTTAGGATTGTGCTGCCGTCCGGTGGCAGCCCAGCAGCGGGTCGATGTAGAGAAAGACTTGCAATATTGTCATCGTCAGGTGGCACGTGCACTGGCAGGTTTGAAGAAAGACGGCGGATGGGATTATACCCGGATGCCGCGTAACATTCTTGCGGAAGATTTGAAGGAGGGCCGGACGGAGTGGAATTGCCGTCCGGCTACACCCGAAGAGTGGTGCGGCGGCTTTTGGCCGGGCGTGTTGTGGTGCGATTATGAATATAGCGGCGAGGCCTACATCGGACGTCAGGCCCGAAACTACACGGCCTCACTGGCTTATTTGGCCGACCGTGACCCGTACGACCATGATTTGGGCTTTCTGGTGCATTGCAGTTTCGGCAACGGGATGCGCATCGCGCCTTGTGCGTCCTATCGGGATGTCATTGTCGGCACGGCCAACCAGTTGGCCAAACTTTTCAATCCCCGGATAGGTACCATTCTGAGTTGGCCGCGTGAAGTCGAAAAACAAGGATGGCCGCACAATACCATCATGGACAATATGATAAACTTGGAGATGCTTTTCTGGGCTTCCCGTAATGGTGGCGGACAGAACTTGTACGACATCGCTGTGCATCATGCCGAGACGACGATGAACAACCATTTCCGTAAGGATGGCTCTTGCTATCATGTGGCGGTCTACGACACGGTGAGCGGTAAGTTGATAAAGGGTGTCACGCATCAGGGGTATTCGGATCGGTCGATGTGGGCGAGGGGACAGTCTTGGGCCATTTACGGTTACACGATGGTGTATCGTGAGACCCGTGACCCCCGCTTTCTGGCTTTTGCGCAAAAGGTGACGGATGTGTACCTCAAACGTTTGCCCGAACGCTCGGACGACTGGGTACCGCTGTGGGACTTCGACGACCCGTCGCCGTCGGCACCCAAGGATGCTTCGGCTGCCTGTGTGGTGGCTTCCGCTTTGTTGGAGTTGAGCGGTTATGTGGATGTTGAGAAGGGACGGCAATATCGTGAGGCGGCAGAAAATATGTTGTCATCCCTGAGCCGGAACTACCAGAGCGGAGAACGTTGCGTGTCTTTCCTGCTTCACAGTACGGGACACCATCCGGCCGGGAGCGAGATAGACGCTTCCATCATCTATGCCGATTACTATTATTATGAGGCCTTGTTGCGCTTGCGCAGGTTGCAGCAAGGACGTCCGGTGTTAGGCATCGGATGATGACTTGAAACTTTCGGGTTTCTCTTTCACTGCCATATTGCAGTCGGGGGAGAGACCCGAAATATTTGTGTACATAAAGTTGAGATAAACATGCTGTATGGTTTTGAAATAAAAGAATAATGGTGCTGCGAAATGAAGACAATGGTTTGGATGGCCGTGGCAGGTGTGGTATGGACTTGTTGGGGCTGCAAAGACGAAAATGGTGTAAAGAAAGGAAAAGACGAACCGTGGGTTGTGGAAATTAAATCTTTCGAGAGAGATGAGTTGAAAGTGTCGGATATTTTGGCACGTATAGACACAGTAGAGTTGTATACGGATGGGAAGGCCATGGCTTCGATAGGAGATTTGTGTTTTCTGGATTCCATGGTCTATATATTGGACGCTTCGAAAGCCGTGTCGGCCTTCAACCTGCGTACAGGGAGATTATGCAAGCAGATACGGACGGTGGGACGGGGCCATAACGAGTATATTATGCCAAACGCTATTGCTTCAGGAGGCGGCTGGGTGCACTTGATGGATTTTTCCGGAAGATGTATCCTCTCTTATGATGCAGACCTGAATTTGTTGCATCGTACGCCTGTGGACTTTATGATGCATGACATTATTCCTGTAGATGACGGATTCTTGCTTAGTAACAGCTCTCCCGGAGACCGTGAAGAATTGATTATCCATACGGATACATCGGGCAAGGTATTGGGTAGGTTCCTTTCTGCTGATTTAAGTCAGGCTGTTTGGCCGGTGGGCAAACCTTTTATCCGTAATCCGAAGGGAGAAGTTTTTCTGAAAGCACCCTTTTCCAACGATATTTATGTTTGGCGCGATACGGTTCCGGTATTGGCTTATCGTGCGGACTATGGTAGCCTGACTCCCGAACAAGGTCGGGAGGCGGAAGATGCCCTGAGTGCGGGAAAGGTCGGGACGTTTCATGATTTCTTGACCTCCGACCGTTGGTTAGGTTTCTTTGAATATGCGGATGAGGTCTATTGTCACATGGAAAACCTGTCCGACGGACAATCCCACCTTCAAGGAAAGCTTGTGCGAGATGTCCCCGGTTTTTATCCCCAGTGGCAGTATGGTGAAGCGTTGGTTGGGGCTGTTCACGGTGATGATTACGGCAGCGAGGCCAAACTTCAAGAAACAAGATTGGGGGCGGTTCTCTTTTTTTATTATTTGAAATAAAAATAGGGATACAAACTTTTTTTTCTTACTTTTTTCGCATTTTTATTTGAACTTCGAATCGAATCTCGTATATTTGCGGATGTAAGTAAGGAAACTCTTACATTTATACTTTCCCGATGGGGGCGATGTGAAAGATGGAGTAGCACCGTCCCCACATTTTGATATAGTGGAAAACAACTTGTTATTCGTCTAATTATGATAATATCATGAAAATATTATGTGTTTAACACAAATGATTTCCGAGTAACGGATACAACCTATACTGTTATAGACAATATCAGCGAGGAATCATTTATTCTTACTGCAAACCGGAAAACCATTGTGTTATGATTGGTTTTCCGGTTTGTGATGATTCGTTTCGGGTATATATGCGACGGTGTGCGCCGGAATGACACCCTACAAGAAACCTACAATTTCACGATGTCTTCTTTGGAGAGTCCGGTGGCGCGAGAAATATCTTCTATGGACAGCCCCATGGCTTTCAGGTTCCGTGCCGTGGATAATATGCCTTCTGCTCGTCCTTCCGCTAATCCCTCTGCTCGTCCTTCCGCTAATCCTTCTGCTCGTCCTTCAGCCCGTCCTTCGGCCAGCCCTTTCGACCGCCCTTCCGTCAATCCTTCCAGTTTGGCTGTGCTCAACACGTCATTTTGTATCATGATGGCATTGAGATGCTCGTCGTAGGCGTAGCGTTCGGCGGGAGCCATACTGTAATATTTCAGTTTCTCCCGTGCCTCGCTTAAGCCCGGCACTTTAGTGTCGGGTTCGATTTCCCCGGTCTTTAGGTAGTTAACCCATTCTTCCAGTGGCGTCTTTGCTACTTTGTCGAACTCGTTCACGCGTATGATGTAATATTCCGGGAAAATCTCCCTTGGGTACTTGGGCAGGATGGCATTCTCCTGCTTGGTCGAGATTTGCAGTTCGTCGGAAGTGTGCACGCCTATAAAACGGTTCTGTCCGTGGTAGAGGTAATCGTTACCCTTGCCCAAATCGAAATAGACGATGCTGATGGAGTACACTTTCTTGATGTTTCCATAGCTTTCGCCTAATGAAATGTGTTCGGTAATGGTCTTGGCCACGCCGTAAAGTATGCGTTCCAGATAATAAACCTCTCGCGTGTTCTGCACCTCCACGAGTATGATTTCGCCTTTGCTGTTCTTGGCCTTGATGTCCACCCGATTGAACTTGTCGGTTTCGGCCAACTGGTTCCCCTCGCTTTCCAATATTTCCACGATTTGCGTCTTGTCCTCGAAGAGCACGGTGAGCAACCCTTCCAGCACGGCGAAGTTGGCCTTGTCGCGTAGCAGCCGCTTGATGGCCCAGTCGAATCGTATGTATCTGTCCTTGAGCTTGCCCATAAGATATTTATTTTAGGGTTTATGTAAATACAAAGAAAAGGAATTATCGCAAGAAATCAAAATGAAATGTCGTGAAAATTGTGGTGCATTCCATAAATTAGAAGGAACAATACCATATTTTTGGGGGAAAGGGCTGCGAGAATCGCAGTATGCAGTATGACGTGTATTCTGACATAACATGATTTGTTTTGAATTACATATTTTTCGCGTTTTTATTTTGATTTGTTATGCTGTTTTATTAATTTCGCATAACTTTAATATTAACCTGATTTCATGAACATGAAAAATAGAACTTTATACTGTTTTTTAGGACTATTCGCATTGGGTGTAAGTTGCACATCCGTTTCATCGGAAGAAGACATGTATGCGTTGGCTTTGAAAAAGAATCCGGCTTTGCGGCATGTGTTGGAACTTTATGAAGGGGATTCCCTGAAACAGCAGGCCGCGTTGTTCTTGATAAGTAATTTGGCTTGCCATGAAGGTGTCGCCTCCGGAGACATGGGGGCGGTGTATAAGGCGTACGAGTTGTTCGGTACGGGCAAATTCACCTATCAGCAAGCTTTGGATTCTGCGGCCAAGGTCTGTGGGTTTTCCGGTGCGAGGAATATAACCCTGAAGAAAGACATTTATATCGATCCTGCTTATTTGGTGACGAATATAGAGTGGGCATTCAAGGTATGGCGCGAACAGCCATGGGGGAAGAATGTGCCTTTCGGGCAATTTTGCGAATATGTATTGCCTTATCGTGTAGGGAATGAAGAGCTTGTGCCATGGCGTGAAAAATTATATTACCAGTTTATGCCTATCATAGAAAAGCACAAGAACGATTCGGACATCGTGAAGCCCACTTATGCGGCCCATCTCGTGCTCGACAGCCTGTTGCGTGCCCCCTTTTATTTCACGGGCGAGATGGGGACGAATATCAGGATTGGGCCGCAGATTGCGGATTGGCGTGGAGGAAGCTGCTTGGATTTGTGCGACATGATGGTGTATATTTGCAGGGCCTTGGGCATTCCCTGCGGCATAGAGGAGTTGCCCATGCGTGGGAACAACAACGCGCCCCATTATTGGAATTTCATAGAAGACCAGGACGGCAAAACCTGGTACTTCTCCATGTTCTATTGGTGGCACCGCCTGATGGAAGCGGAGAAATATGCCGATGTGTATGGTAAGGTGTTTCGCCATCGTTTCAGCCTGAACCGGCAAATGAAAGACTCCATGCAGACGGACGCGTATTTTGTACATCCGGAGTTCCGTTTTCCCTGTTTCGAGGATGTGACTCGTTTGTATGCCACCGACAAGTCGCATACACTGACCATAGGTAAGGAGCATTTCACCCGTGAGATGGGGAAGGGCAGTTTGGTTTATCTCTGCATGTCAAACCGCTATGATTGGAAACCGGTGGGTTGGTGCCGTTACGACGGGCAGGCGGCGGTTTTCAACGACTGCCATGGCGGCACGGTATATTGTCTGGCTTCGTATGATGCCGGTAGTAAAAAGTTGGTCACCTTGTCACACCCGTTCAGTGTGGATGTGGACAGTGCGAAGATGGAGTTTTACGAGCCGGAGAAAGAGACGGAAGACGTGGTGTTGTTCAGCAAATTCGGTATGATAGGCGAGTTCTTCCTTGGGCGCATGGTGGGCGGCGTGTTCGAAGGCAGCCGGTCTCCCGGCTTTGAACATCCCGACACGTTGTTCCGGATTAAGGATATGCCCCTCCGCTTGTGTACGGCGGTGCGTGTCGATTCCACGAAAACTTACCGTTATGTGCGGTATTTCGGACCCCGTGGGGGCTTCGGCAATGTGTCGGAAGTAGGTTTTTATTCGTCTTGGGCTGATACGGAACCTTTGAAGGGCGATATTCTCGGGCCGCAGGAAGGGGCGCACGGAAGCCATTCCTATTTCAATGTGTTCGACGGGCATACGGACACGTCCTACGACCATCCTTTTGATTATGGCGGTTGGGCCGGACTGGATTTAGGAGAAAAGAAAGCGATAGGAAAGATTGTCTACACGCCCCGGAACCGGGACAATTTTGTCCGGAAGGACGACCTATACGAATTGCTCGTATGCCATGGCGGGGAATGGAAATCGGCAGGCACGCAGGTTGCACAGTCCGATTCGCTCTTGTTCAGGAATATTCCGAAACATGCTCTTTTGCTGTTGCGTGATCTTAGCCGTGGCGAAGCCGAACGGTTGTTTGAATACAAGGATGGCGTACAGAAGTATTGGTAATAAGAATGTTAATAATGTATTACTATATGGAACACATGAAAGGTTATGACTTAAAACGTTTTTTTCCTGCTTTGGCGTGGGGTGTATCGTGTATTTTCTTCCTGCTTGTCATATTTTTTATATGCAGTAAATATGGCGAATACCGTTTGCTATGTAACGTAGGACTTGTGGACGATGGCATAGACGAACTTCATACCACGCTTCTTTCTGTGAGTGTCGGTGCCTTGGTATGCCTGTCTGGTATAGCCGGTATCGGTTTGGTGTGGACGTTGAGGAAGTCGAAAGTCCGTCCTTTGAAAGCGGAATCCATGGATGACGCCTTGCAGCTTTTGCATATCGATAAATTCGGAGGCTGTGTGATTTATAGTCATAAATCTTTCGACGCGTCCCCCCGTGTGCTTTTGTTTTTGGAAAAGTTGGTGCAAAAGGAGGACCATACTTTGTCATTGGAAGAACTCGGTGAACTATTGGGAAAAGGATATTCAGACGGGACGGAAAGCTGTCATTCCCGGCTTAGGAATATAAAATGTATAGTGCATAAGACCCTTCGGGATACCCCGTTCGATGTGGTCAGGGACGCTTTTGGCAATTTTAAGTTGGTCTTGAAAGAGGGGGGAAAGTGAAGGTGTCGGAGAGCCCTTCGTTTTCCTTTTCCGTCTCTTATTTTTACCGCAAATCGGAAAATCGTTGTGCTGTGATTGATTTTCCGGTTTGCGGTAATTGCTTTTGGTTTCTTTGCTTGTCTTTCTATGCCTCTCCCCTCCATACAGGGAGATATGTGGAAAAATCCATTCGCATCCTTCATACTTATTGGTTTACAGGATGTTAAGGTGAACTCTCATAGTTGGTAGGGTTCACACGGCATTCACCTTGGGAGTCAGGTGGATGCTGGTTGGGGATGCTTGCCGCTGAAGGATGCCTGAAAGATGGGGTAGCCCATCCTTCAGCCTGCAAACTGTTGCATTCCAGATGTTTGTATGGCTTCCTGAAAGATGAAGCCTGTTTTTGCAAATTTCCGGTGTATGTACGTTTGTGGGTATGTTTCAGCCTTGTTTTAGCCCATTAGCCTGCCGTGGGACTGGACTTCCCGTTAGCGCACCGTTAACAAGGCATTAACGAACCATTAACAAGGCGTTAACGCAACGTTAACGAGGAGAAAAATGAGACAATCGTATTTTCTAAACTGTTGGAAATAAGGCGTTAATGTTTCGTTAACGGTGCTAACAAAATCGTTAACGAAAAAGTACGGTCGTTAACATTGTCATCCTGAATTTTTGTAATTACTTTGCCTGTGAATCCCACACAGGTGGTCGGTAAAAAGAGCGTGAAGCCGCGAAACCTGTAAAGGGTATAATTTTAAAACTTTAAAACAATGAAGAAAAAGTTCTTCGCGCCCTTAATAGGCGCAGTGGTGTTGGGTTTGTCGGCCTACGCCGGGTATCGCACTTATGATGCGTACAATGGAGTGAGTGAAAGTGACTTGTTGTTGGCGAATGCGGAGGCGTTGGCAACACCTGGTGAAGGAGGTTCATCTGACAGGTGGCCATGTTGGAGTAAAACTAAAGAAAGGGGAGGAGGAGTTTGGGTTTGTGGTAATCCATGCATCTTTGAAAAAGAACGTGGACCATTAGGAAGTTCTGATGGTTGGTGTTATAAAAATTGATTTGTAGATTTCATTAAAAAGATACCTCTAAATTTTTAGGGGTATCTTATAAAGATAAAAGCTATGCAAAAATTAAAATATAATGTTGGTAAGTCGTTTGTATATGTATCTATGATTGTATTGTTAGGTTGTACAGATACGGAGACAAACTATTTTTGTGAGAATTACGAAGTGATTGAACGTCCAGAATCTACGAAGAAGTTAACAGCCGAACAGATTTTGTCGGGAGATTCTTTGTTAGACGTAGGTAGAATCTTTTGTATCGATGATAAATTACTTGATGTAAATGCTAAAAATAAAAACGCTGTATTTACGGTTTATGATACCCACGGAATGTGTGTAGGTTCCTTTGGGAAAACGGGAAGAGCACGGAATGAATTTACAGGTGGGGCGGTTGTTACCCAACAGTTTGAAAATGGAACACTGTGGATAAACGATGTCAATAAAGCTACGTTGGCAAAGGTAAATCTCAAAGCCTCATTGGACTCTTCCACTTGTGTGGTAGATAAAGAAATGGTTACGGCAGGACGTGTGGTTAATGCTTTCTACGTGAATGATTCTACAATTCTGTATGAGCAAGAGACAATGGATAATTACCGCATATATGTATATAATACCTTGCAGGGCAAAGCTATTGAACAGTATGATTTATATACTCCATGTAGGGATGCTTTTGGTGTTTATTATAGTTACATGTTATTGCATCCAAATAAAGATAAGTTAGTGGCGGTTATGTCAACACTAAACCAAGTGAATTTTCTTACTGTGAAAGATGGGAAAAGAAAAGCAGTAAGTTTGTACGAAGAGTCCGTGTTGGAAAAAGATTATGGAAAACAGAAGCAGTATTATTGTGATGTGACAGCAACAGCAGATAGGATATATGCCCTTTACATGAACCAATCTAAGGAAGAAAGTTTTGATAAGCCGAAGCCAATGGAAATCCATGTTTTTGATTGGGATGGCAATTTTAAGGAAAGATTACTTGTCAGTGAATATATATTTAACATAGCAGTCAATGAACAAGGAAAATATTTGTATGGGTTGAATTTGGACAATAATGTGTATAAATATAAATTGTAATAGGAAAGATAATATAGATGAGGCCGTTTTCTACTTTATTATGTGTAATATTTGTTTTTGGTTGTATTTCGTGTAGTCATGATAACCAATTCAAAGAAGAGATTCTTATGTTGAAATCGAATCCAATTATTTTACATTTTAATGAAATGCAAGCAGTATATAATGGTCGGGATACAGTAAATGCAGTTTCCTTAGATGGGATGAAGTTAATTGTATTTACAGATTCTTCATCTTGTAGTGTATGTGCGTTGAGTCGGATGTACTTTTGGAATGATTTGTTAGGTGAAATTAAGTATTATGATGAAAAACTAAAAGTCTATTTTATTTTTTCACCATTACCAAAAGATTTGCCTTCTGTAAGGTTGTCTTTGTCAAGCTTACATTTTAATCAGATTGTTCATTTGGATACTTTGGGAGTATTTATTGATGACAATAAACATATTCCCCATCATCCGGATATGCACACATTTCTTTTGGATGAAGACAACAACGTGTTGTTGGTCGGCAATCCTTTGGATAACGAGAAGATAGAGGAGATGTTCTGGCAAATCGTGGAAAAAAAGTTAGGCAAACGAGAATAATATGAAACGCATAGTCCGTCATATTCCTTCCCTGCTATTAGGCGCGTGCTTCGTGGCCTCCGGTTGGCTGAAAGGCGTGGCCCTTTACGGAGCATTGCTGAAATTATCGGAGTATTTCCGCTTGTGGGGGTGGAGCGGCTTTGTGACTGATTATCCTTTGGCGTGGCCGGTGTGTCTCTGTGCTAGGGAGTTGTGTGGCTTTTTCTACTTTCGGGCGTGTTCCTCAGGACAATGATTTGCAGCGTGGTGGCGGTAATATTAGGCTTTCTTTTGGGGAATGTTGAGATAAACAAGTCGTTTGACTATGCAAATGCTTGTTTTTGAAAATTTTGTGATTAAATCCCACGCAGGTAGTCGGCAAAAAAGAGAGTGCAGCCGCGAAACCTGCAAAGGGTATAATTTTTAAATTAAAAAACAATGAAAAGAAAATTTTTTGCGCCCTTGATGGGTGCTGTGGTGTTGGGCTTGTCTGCCTACGCTGGGTATCGCACTTATGATGCGTACAATGGAGTGAGTGAAAGTGAACTTTTGTTGGCTAATGCGGAGGCGTTGGCTATACAAGAGTTTATGGGGTGTGATTGTTATACTAGTATCCGTACATGTCGTATATATGTTGGTTCAACAGGGTGTGTGAAATTGCGTGATGGTAAGATCCTTGAACCGGGAGCTGATGGCTATGTGGAATTTGTCGGAGAGATCGTTTGTTCAAAAGGAGGGAATACCTGTTGTACCATGGAAGAATGTATTGATTTATATGATAAGATATAAATCTACATCATCGTCCAAATGTTAAATGGATTGGCATTGATACTTTTTTCAATGCCGATCCTTAAAAAAAAGATATATTATGAGATTTTTTAGTTTTGTAAAAATAGGATTCATTTGCGTTTTATTCTTTTTGTTTGCTTGCAGCAAACATTCAAGTACTGTGCCGACTTTTTCAGTCGATGTACAGCAAAGAGATAGTATAGAGCATTTCTTTTCCGGTTATGATTATGTCATGTTGGAGACAAACGAAAATACTTTATTAGGAAATGTTGAAAGAATGAAAGTTGATTCCTCCGTGATAGCCGTGCAAGATAAAGGAAGAATTCTTTTGTTTCAGCATGATGGCAAGTTCATTACAAAGATAGATAAGTTGGGACGCGGTGCCGGAGAATATTTGTCTGTGGAGGATTTTTGTGTTAAAGATTCATTGGTGTATATATTGTCACGTGCCCAAAGGCGTATTTTGGTCTATGATTGGAAAGCTACTTTTGTAGATAAGATAGATTTAGATGACTGGTATCAACATTTTGAGATAGTGGATGACAAGTTGATGTTTCTTTCTTCGGAAAATTCCAATGAGAAACAGTATGATTTTGTGGTGTTCAATTATGCCAAGTCGGAAGATATGAATATGTTTTCCCCATTCGAGAATAATGAGGGGATAACCTTCAAAAACTTTACCCCATTTAGTGGTACTTTTAATGGTGGGTATTATGTACTTCGTCCTTTTGACTATACCGTATATAGGTTAAGCAGAACCGGATTTGAACCTTATTGTCTGTTTGAGTTCAATACCAAGGAACAAATCGAGCAAGGAGCGGCTTTGGTAGATTTGTATGATAAGACATCCAATAAAAATGTAGTACAGTATTTAGGAAGTTATGAAGAATATAATGGTTCTATATATCTGACTTTTACATTGTTCGAGGAAAAACATGGTATCGGTACTTATGTGTATAAGGTCGAATCAGATGGAAAGAATCTATTAATGAAGATTTATGAGAACTTTTCTGATAAATATCCTTATATATCTGCCCCTTATGGTGTTTATGATGGAGCTTTTTATTCGATTCGTCCGGCATTGGACATATTGAATATAGAAGAAATGTACGGCCTTTCTTTGTTTCATGATAAAGGGTTGACGGAAGAAAGTAATCATGTGGTATTCTTCCATAAATTGAAATAATATATGAGGTATACAGGTGTTTTATTGTTGCTGACCGCTCTTTGCTTCGTATCGTGTACGGGGAAGAAAGACTTTAAGGATGGTATCGTGCAGTTGCAGTCCCGTCCGGTTTCGCTATCCTTAGATAAGATGCGTTGCATGTGGAATGGTAAAGACACGGTAGTCAGTAAGGAGAGATATGACACGGACTTTAAGTTGGTGGTCTACTCCGATACGGCAGCATGTTCTTCTTGTGGGTTAAAAACAATGTACTTGTGGGACGGGCTGATTCATGATTTGGAATCCTATGGAAAGAGTGTGTCGCTCTGTTTTATCTTCATGCCGTTGCAAAAAGATTTGGAAGAGTTCTATTTCACCATGAGAACGATGGCTCCGTTGCTTCCTGTGCATGTGGATACGGCAGGTGTCTTCATCCGAGAGAATCCCCATATTCCGAGAGAAGCCGTATACCATACCTTCCTGTTGGACAAAGATAACCGTGTCGTGTTGGTGGGAAATCCATCAAGAAGTGAGAAGATAAAAGAAATGTTTTGGCAAATCGTGGAAGAAAAGTTAGGCAAACGAGAATAATATGAAACGCATAATCCGTCATATTCCTTCGTTACTGTTAGGTGCGTGCTTCGTGGCCTCCGGTTGGCTGAAAGGCGTGGACCCTTACGGCACGTCATTGAAGTTGTCGGAGTATTTCCGCGTGTGGGGTTGGAGCGGCTTTGTGGCCGACCATCCCTTGGCATGGTCGGTGTGTCTCTGTGCCGGGGAGTTGTGCTTGGGGCTGCTCCTGCTCTCGGGCGTGTTCCGCAAGGCGGTGGCTTGGGGTACGGTGGCAGTGATGTCTGCCTTTACCGCGCTGACGGCTTGGCTGGCTTTCTCGCCTGTGGGGATGTCGGTGCAGGATTGCGGCTGTTTCGGCGATGCTTTCACGTTGGGGCACGGGGCTACGCTGCTGAAAAACGTGTTGCTGTGGGCTTTGGCGGTCTGGCATTTGTGGGTAGTGCGTGCGGAAACTTGGCACGGCCTGAAAGGATGGCGTACGACTGCTTGCTGTGCGGTCTTCTCTTTGGCAGTTCCCCTTTACTCGGCGGTCTGGCTTCCCCCGGTGGATTTCCTGCCTTTCGGCCGTGGGGCGGCCCTGTCCGCCGTGCCGGGCTTCGGAGTGTACGACGGACGTTATGAAGAGGTGACGGATTCGTTGATGGAGGTGTCCGGGTCAAAGTCCTTGGTGGCGGTGGTGTCGCGGCGCGAGCTTACGGCGGACGACCTGCGCAAGCTGTCCGGCCTTCGTGCCGAAGCCGGGGCGGGGCGCATCTTCCTCTGCCTGTGGACGCTTCCCGGTCTGAACGGCGGGGCGGGTATGGATGTTTTCTATACGGACGAGGTGACGCTGAAGTCGCTGCTGCGTGCCGAGGTTGGTTTCGTGGTGGTGGACGGGGGTATCGTGCGTGCCAAGCGCAACCTGTCGGTGTTCCGTCCGGCGCGGTTCGGTCGGAACGTCACGGTGGGGGAGATGACGGAAGAGGACGCAGGCCTGCCGTGGCGTTACGGCGTTTGCGTATTGGCGGGCCTGGCGGTGATGGTCTGGGTGCGCCGTAAAGAAACGGAGGGCGGACGATGAAGGCGGCATGGGGCGTGGCGTATAAGGTGGCGTGCGGCGTGTGCCTCGTGTGGTTGGCCGTCGTGTTGGGCGTGGCCGTGCACTACGGTTGGCGTGCCTTGGTGGCCGACACGTTCGTCATCCCGTCGGACTCGATGTCGCCCACGAATGTTAATGATTTGTAAATACACTTTCTCTTTGTGCTTTTGGGGCGGCATGTTCGTACATAGGTAAAAAAGTAGAAGGTAAAATGGAAAAAGTTACAAAAAGAAAATGGAGGCTAAACCGCCACGTATGGCTGCTACCAAGGGATGGACAGTGCGGAAATGCGCGGGTTGTATGTGGCTTACGAATTATTTACCATAGGACGCTATGGTTATCAGGGGGCGATGGATTCCTCTACTTTATGTTAAAGAATTAGGTATTTTCTCTCTTTCAAACGTATAATATATGTAAGGGTTTAGCAGGCGGTGCTTCCTTTAATGAGAAATCTTAATATTAATTAACTGAATAGAAGAAAAATATGAAAAAGATTGCATGTTTGTTAAGTTTGTGCCTATGTCTCTTTGTTTGTTGCAAAGACGACGTGGAGGCTGTGTTGCAGGTGGCCGGGGACAACCGTCCGGAGTTGGAAAAGGTTTTGTCGCATTATCGTGACGAACCGTTGAAGTTACGTGCCGCCCGTTTTCTGATAGAGAATATGGATGCCCATTATTGTTATGGCGGGAAAGCCGTGGACGGTTACTATCATGACATGGACAGTTTGTTTACTCATAAGGAGGGTGACCGTGGATTTTGGAATACGCAGTATGACAGTATCCTCAATCTTTACGGAAACGGTATGAATGCTGATGTCAAGCATAGATTGTATGATGTGGCACATCTGAAGTCCGATTTCCTGATTGCGTCTATCGATAGTGCATTTAACGTGTGGAGGCGTAATTGGAACAAACAGTACGGCTTCGATGTATTTTGCCGCTACGTGTTGCCCTACCGTGTGGGAGAAGAGCGTCCGGACAACTGGCGTGCTGAGTTCGCCATGTCTCCGGGCGAAGTGGCCGATTATGAACGCTACACCGACAATTATTCTTATGCCTATAACATGGCCAATACCCGTTTGCAATGGATTCGTTCCACCATTTTTTATCCTTCCTGTTTCCTCCCGGATTTTCCTTTGTCCATGCTGGGGCATCTTAAATTGGGCACGTGTAAGGAATATGCCCATCTTTGCGTGGCCCTGCTCCGCACGGCGGGTATTCCTTCGGCAGTGGATTTTGTTCCGCAGTGGGGCAACCGTTCCTTGGGGCACGAATGGTGCGCTGTGTTGTTGGGCGAAGGGGTAACCATTCCGTTTGCACCGGGAGAACGGTTGGGCGAACATTTCGCCAAACGCAAGGAAGACCGTTTGCCCAAAGTGTTCCGGCAGACCTTTGAAAAACGTCCGGAATCCTTGCGGATGATAGCCCGCGAGGATGAGATGTTGCCGAAAGTGTTCGACACGCCTTGCATCGCCGACGTGACGGACGAATACATGGAAACTTCCGACGTGACGGTCTGTCTCGAACATCCGGAGTTGGCCGGTTCGCGTTTTGCCTATCTGGCTGTTTTCAACGACCGCGAGTGGAGAATCGTGCATTGGGGGCGCATCTGCGGAAAGCGTGCCGTGTTCAAGTCCATGGGACGTGGGGTGGTTTACCTTCCGGTGTATTACGGCAAGTCCGGCATGCTGCGTGCAGGCGATGTTTTCCTTTTGGACAAACACGGTTGGGTTCGTAGCCTTGAGCCGGACGAAACCGGAGGACGCACGCTACGTCTGAAACGTAAATTCCGCGACGACCGTTCCAACCAATTCCTGCAAAGTGTCATAGGCGGCAAGTTCCAAGTGGCCAACCGCGAGGATTTCAGCGATTCGCTGACGGTACACGTGATTCCCAAACTGGAAGACAACCGTTATCATACGGTACAGCTTTCGTATGAAGGGGAATATAAATATTTCCGTTACCTTTCGCCCGACTGGTCGCGCGGCAACATGGCCGAGCTTTACACTTTCGATGCGGCAGGCGACACGCTGAAGCCCAAACGCCTGTTGGGCAATTTCCATGTGCGCCCGTGGTGTGGCGTGGAGAATCTTTTCGACGGTAACGTGCTGTCGTTCTATGATTCCCATGATGTGTACAATGTTTGGTACGGATGGGAAATGGAGCGTCCCGGCAAGATAGCCCGTATCCGTTTCCTTCCGCGCAACGATGATAATTTCATCCGCGAGGGTGAAGACTATGAGCTGCTCTATTGGAAACAGGGCCGGTGGGTCTCCTTGGGGCACAAGGAAGGGAATGCCGATGGGATTCTGACGTACGACCGTGCGCCGCTCCGCGCCCTGTTCCTCTTACGCAACCATACGAAAGGGCATGAAGAGCGCATCTTCACTTATGAATCCGGCCGGCAGGTATGGTGGTGAGCGGACGGCTTGATGAGATTTTGAATTAACTTTTAAATCATAGATGACATGGGAAATTTGTTGGACAGATTCTGCATTGTATGTGGGATAGGAAAAATTTGGAAGGACAAGACAGACGTGCCTTTCGTTCCCGTAGTGGAAAATGCTGATTGTGATGTCTTGGTCGTGGATAGTAGGAAGAAGCTTCTGCTATATGGACGTTTACGGTATAAAATCCGCCGTCAGGTCGCTTTGGTATTGGAATATTTGCTTCGAAAACCGACTCATACTATATTCTATACCGATTTGAATGGCATTCTCGGCGTGCCGGGTTATTTTGACGATTCACTTTGTGCCCGTCAACGGGTGCGTACGTTGAAGCGGGATTTGCGCAAGGCTTTGGAGGGTTTGCCGTTCGATGTCGTGCGTTCCTCTGCCGATTGTCTGCGTCTGGTCAGGACGGACGGCCATCCTTTATAGAAAGGAGGGTGGGACTGACAATATGTAATTTCAGCCTTGGCGAGAATGCGTTATTTCGGGCCGTTGTGGGTGGCGGCGCGAAATAACGCATTCTCGCGCCTTCTCCGTTTTCCGGAAAGTCATCCATTTCCGTCTTTTGCTTGCTTTTATGTGGATGCCTTGTAAGGGTATGCCGTGGGTTTTCTTCAGTGGTATTGTCTTTATGCTCTTCCCTTTACATTTTGTCAGTCGTTTTATGACGGCTGAACCGTTTCAAATAGGTATTTCAAGTGCGTTTTCATGGCTTTTTTCCGGTGTCTGTGGCCGCTCAAAGTTGTTATTCTTGTTGTTTTTCGTTTTTTCTGCTGAGAATGATTTTCCGCTTTCAGCCAAATGATTTTTTATTCGGCTTGTATTTTCGTGAAAATGTGCGCATGTCGTGTGCCGGTATGCCCTGAAATATTGCTTTTGTGGGCTGTAATTTAGTGTAGTTTGTGCTTTTCTCGTTATTTTCTTTTGCTCAAAACCATATTTTTTCTTTCGATTGGAAATGAAAAAACGTCTTTTTGCTTGCTTTTTGTTTTGCGTTTAAGGTTATTTAACCGTATTGTAAAATAGGCTGTATATTAATGAATTGCGAAAAATGCTCACGTTTTTGCTCACGTTTTTTTAAATTTGTTCACGTTGCTCACGTTTTTGCTCACGCTAAATATTTGGGGAGATTGGGATTTGTTTGTTATTTAGCGACAGAATTAAAAAAAGAAAAATCGGTATGAATATTTCTGCCGATAATTAAAAAAATGATTTGATATGGATTATAAGTATGTAACTCGTTTTTTTCTATGTATAGGATGCCTGATTTGTATGGCATGTAATCATTCTAATACGTTTGAAGATGATTTAAAATCATTCCTTTCTAAAGAAGTAAAATTACCTCTTGAACGTATGAGAATGATGTATGCTGATTCGTGTAATTTAAGAGATATAGAGGATAAAGATTGGAAATTAGTGGTGTATACATCTCCCTATAAATGTGCACCGTGTGTAGTTAATGGCATGTATCATTGGAATGAATTTATTGCATGGGAAGATAGTCTACATGGGAATTTTGAGTTAGTTTTCATTTTTCAACCAGAAAAGAAAGATAAAAAACAATTAATGTCTTCTTTAAAAATGTCGAAGTTGAGAAGCGAAGCTTATGTAGATACAATAGGTGCTTTTACAGAGGCTAATCCTGATTTTCCTGAAGATGAAAGATTGCATGTATTTCTATTAAATAAGGAGAATCGTGTAGTTTTGGCGGGCAATCCGGTTGAAAACAAAAAGATGAAAGATCTTATGAGACAAACAATAATTAAAAAGGAAGGGAGGTGAATGGGCGAAAAATAAGGGATAGAAAGGTTGCCGTTACGTACGGCATTGAAGAGATTGTAATGAAGTAGAATTAATCAAATTAAAATGTACGAGTATGAAAGTATTTATGAAATCAATGTTGGGTTTGTTTGTTGCAGGTCTGGCTTTTTATGGAGGGTATCAAGAATATTCTTCATATACGGAGGTAAGTGAGAGTGATTTGCTTTTGCCGAACATCGAAGCCCTTGCCAGTGGAGGAGAAGGTGGATTGACAGTGGAATGCTATTGTAAAAGCAATGATAGTAGACCTACTACATGTGTAGTTGGAGGAGAAGGTAGCTATTGTGGTGGTGATCCTTGTGCCTCTCATGATGGGAACTGTCGATAGGTGTGGGTCTTTATAGGATGATTATAGGATTAATGGTTTTAAAGTCCTTATAAAATCTCTTATTCTTGGAAAAGGGTCACACTATAATTCTCATTTTTAGTGAAATGATGCAATAGTGTGATTCCTTTTTGAAAACTTAAAAATAGAGGAGATATGAAACATAAGATATTATATGCGGCGTTATTGTCAGTATTGGCATCGTGTAATTCATCAGACAAGGTGGAACATCGGGGCGAGATAATGCCTACAATGAAAGTTGCGGAACTGGATTCCCTTGTGGTTCCAATAGACAGTTTGAGTGGAAACGGAAACTTTTTCCTACTTGATTCTTGTATTTATTTTGCAGATACACAGTTGGGTAGTATTTTGGGATTTAGTCTTGAAGACGGTCATTTGGTGTCTAAGGATTTGAAAAAAGGAAATGGGCATAATGAATTGCCGAACTTCATGTATTTTTATCCTTTTAGAAACAAACCGGATTTGTGGTGGGCGGTAGATGCTTCATACTTTTTTTATACTTATGACCGCAAAGGTAAGGTCTTAACTCCCCATGGTCGCATAGATTTTGGGTGGAATAATATGGGAGCTGTTGATTTTGAATCTCCTTCTTACTATGGTATAATGGAAATGACAGATTATGGTATAGATTTTACTTATATCAATGACTCTTTGTATATGATTCCATTGAAGGTGATGCATCGGTATACCGGAAACCGTTCCGCTGATGCTTTTACAGAGGGGCGCATTTTTGGGGAGTTGAATCCTCGTAATATGAAAGTGGAACGTGTGTACGGACGGATGCCTGAGATTTATCATGAACGCCCTAATCCAATTTTGAGTTATTTTCATTATGATTTTAAGGGTGACACATTGTATGTGAGCCATTGCGTGGATTCTTTAATTTATGTATATAAATACCCTGATAAGCTTCTTTTTACGATGGGGTACGAAGAAGAAGGTTTTGTGCGTGATTATACCGTTACAGATAAGTTGGGTTATAATTATCGAAAGGATATGGAAACGGTTGGAAAACATACAAGCATGAAATACGTTCCGGAAACAGGCCTGTTGCTTCGTACGTCCTTGACGGAAGGATTTACGTATGAAAAGGGAGTAACCGTTTTGCAGGCTTACAAGGGAGAAGATTTGGTGTTGGAAACTTCCATGCCGGATTATTTCCGATATTTAGGCTATTATAATGGAAAATATTATGGAGTTCGCCATATTGCATTAGAAGACGGCGAAAGAATGTATTTCGTGTTTTATTGTTTCGATATCATTAATAAATGAAACGCATAATCCGTCATATCCCTTCCTTACTGTTAGGTGCGTGCTTCGTGGCCTCCGGTTGGTTGAAAGGCGTGGACCCTTACGGCACGTCGCTGAAACTGTCGGAGTATTTCCGCGTGTGGGGTTGGAGCGGCTTCGTGGCCGATCATCCCTTGGCATGGTCGGTGTGTTTCTGTGCCGGGGAGTTGTGCTTGGGGCTGCTCCTGCTCTCGGGTGTGTTCCGCAAGGCGGTGGCTTGGGGTACGGTGGCGGCGATGTCTGCTTTTACCGCGTTGACGGCTTGGTTGGCTTTCTCGCCTGTGGGGATGTCGGTGCAGGATTGCGGCTGCTTCGGCGAGGCTTTCACGTTGGGGCATGGGGCTACGCTGCTGAAAAACGTGGTGCTGTGGGCTTTGGCAGTCTGGCATCTGTGGGTCGTGCGTGCGGAGCATCAGTGCGGCCTGAAAGGGTGGCGCACGACTGCTTGCTGTGCGGTCTTCTCTTTGGCAGTTCCCTTTTACTCGGCGGTCTGGCTTCCCCCGGTGGATTTCCTGCCTTTCGGCCGTGGGGCGGCCCTGTCCGCCGTGCCGGGCTTCGGAGTGTACGACGGACGTTATGAAGAGGTGACGGATTCGTTGATGGAGGTGTCCGGGTCAAAGTCCTTGGTGGCGGTGGTGTCGCGGCGCGAGCTTACGGCGGACGACCTGCGCAAGCTGTCCGGCCTTCGTGCCGAAGCCGGGGCGGGGCGCATCTTCCTCTGCCTGTGGACGCTTCCCGGTCTGAACGGCGGGGCGGGTATGGATGTTTTCTATACGGACGAGGTGACGCTGAAGTCGCTGCTGCGTGCCGAGGTTGGTTTCGTGGTGGTGGATGGGGGCATCGTGCGTGCCAAGCGCAACCTGTCGGTGTTCCGTCCGGTACGGTTCGGTCGGAACGTCATGGTGGGGGAGATGATGGAAGAGGACGCAGGCCTGCCGTGGCGTTACGGCGTTTGCGTGTTTGCGGGTCTGGCGGTGATGGTCTGGGTGCGCCGCAAGGAAATGGAGGGCGGACGATGAAGGCGGTATGGGGCGTGGCGTATAAGGTGGCGTGCGGTGTGTGCCTCGTCTGGTTGGCCGTCGTGTTGGGCGTGGCCGTGCACTACGGTTGGCGCGCCTTGGTGGCCGACACGTTCGTCATCCCATCGGACTCGATGTCGCCCACGTTGCTTCCGGGCGACAAGGTCCGGGTGGACAAGACGGTTTTCGGTGCACGGCTCTACACGTCGCTGGACTTTACGGAGGGTCGGATGGAGAGCATCCGCACACGGGGATGTCGCGGCCTGCGTTACAACGACATCGTGGTGTTCAACTATCCCGTGAATGACAAGGGGCGCATCGGCTTCAAGATGAATTACGTGTACGTGAAGCGCGTGGTGGCCTTGCCGGGCGACACGATATCTTTCGTGCACAGCCGTCCGGTGAATAGCCATTATGAGGGCGTGTTGGGGCTTGCGGAGGCGCAACGGCGGTTGGAGGAAACGCCGGACAGCCTGATACCTTGGTATGCGATGCGCAACATCTTGGTGGAGACGGCTGTATTGGGCTATACCATCAAGGACATCCCACCGGTGTACGTGCCCCGTCGGGGTGACATTCTGCGGATGGACGACTGGCGCAAGGTGGAAATCTACCGCCGGGCGATAGAATGGGAGACGGGTCGTGCGTTGGCATGGGACGGGGCACGCGGGCAGTGCCTGTCGGACGGTCGGCCTTTGCCTTACTACCGTTTCCGCAAGAATTATTATTTCGTATGCGGCGACATGGCCTACGGTTCAAAGGATTCCCGTTACTGGGGCTTCGTTCCGGAGGAATACATCGTGGGCGTGGTGGACCGTGTGGTGGAGTCGCACCATCCCGTGACGGGGCGCGAACGGAGGGAACGCCGCGGACTAAACCTGACGGACAATGAATAAGGAACAATATACATATATAATAAGGTATGGCGTGGCGGCGGCAGCGGTGGCGGCGTTGTGCGCCCCTGTCGTGTGGCGGACGGAGGCGATGCCTTCCGTGTCGGACGTTTGGGGCTATCGGGCGGTGGCGGCTTTGGTCGTCTTGGCCTTGACGGCCGTATGCTTGGGACGGCGGTTGCCGCGCCTGCATTGGGCGGACGGCGTGGCCTTGTTTTGGTGGGTCTGTGTTTCGCTGAATTATGTGTTTGTGTCGCCCTATCCGGCGGCGGAGGTCTATGGCAAGGCCATGGCCTTGGGAGTGGCTTACGTCGCCTTGCGGCTGGTTATTCCTTTTTGCGGCAGGGCTTTTACTCGGCTTTGGTGGGTCGGACTGTGTGCGGCGGGCGGCTATGAGCTTTGGACGGGTTTCATGCAGTTGGCGGGTCGGGAGGCATCCCGGCATCATTTGTTCGACGTGACGGGCACGTTTTTCAATCCCGGCCCGTATGCCATATTCGTGGCCGTGGTGCTGGCCGTCTCCGTAGCTTGGTGGTACAGGCATGGAGAGGTCTTTGCCGGGCGGATCCGGTGGAGCCGGGTGGGGGCTTGGAGCGTGGCGGCAGTGGCGGTTTTTTGCTTTCCCGTACTGGTCGCCACGTGGAGCCGTGCGGCCTGGGTGGCTGTGGCGGTGGCTGCGGCCTGCCTGCTGTGGAAGGCACATCGGCGGATGGTGCTTTGGGGGATGGGCGTGGCGGTGTGTGCAGGCGTGGCGGCTTACTTCCTGAAACAAGGGTCGGCAGACGGGCGTCTGCTGATGACGATAGTGGCCAGACGGGCTTGGGCCGGGGAATGGCTTTGCGGGCACGGGCTTGGCGGCTATGCGCAGGCCTACGGTGCAGCGCAGGAGGCTTTCTTCGCCGCGCGTCCCGGTTCGCCGCTGTCGGTGGTGGCCGGTAGTCCGGAGTATGCCTTCAACGGTGTGTTGGGCGTAGGCGTGGAACAGGGCGTGTTGGGGGTCGTTCCGGCCTTGGTGTTGGGCTTGTGGAGCTTGGCGGTGTTGTGCAGGCGTGGTGAGGTCTCGGCCTACGGTTGGTTGGTCTTGTTGGTCTCTTCCCTGTTTTCCTATCCTTTCGCTTTGTGGCCGTTCCTGTCGTTGGCTGTGGCTTGGGTGGCCTTGGCGGTATCGCTCGAGGCCGGAACGGTGGAAGTGCGGTGGTGGAAAAGGATGGCCGTGTGGCCTGTGGTGGCCGTGGGCGGTTGGTGCGTGTGGAACCTGTCGGACGATACGGCCCGGCGCGTGGAGGCATACGAGGAGTTCCGCCGCGTGCGTGGTATTCAGGATGTGGCATTTTTGGAGGATTACCGCAAAAAGTATGAGGATTTGAAAGCTTATCCGGATTTTTTGTTTACCTTTGGTACTGCGTTGCGGGAGGCCGGGCGTTACAACGAAAGCAATGCGATGCTGCGTCAGGGCACAAGGGTAAGTTGTGACCCCGTGTTTTACACACTGATGGGGAACAACTACCGGGATTTGGGTGCTGTGGCGGAGGCTGAATCGGCTTACCGGAAGGCTTTCGGGATGTTGCCGGGGCGCATGTATCCGCTCTATCGGTTGATGAAACTTTATGAAGCGGAAGGACAAATGCGCAAGGCGGAGGAGATGGCCCGGCAAATCATTGCTTTCAGGCCGAAGGTGGATTCTCCGGCGGTGCGGGAGATGAAAAACGAAGCGAAGAAGTTAACAAAAAGATAATAGGTATACCATGAAAAGCGAAATAGGAAAATATTTGCGTGGTGCTTGGTGGTGCTTGTGGGTGGCTGTCGTGCCGGTAGGGGCGCAACAGGTGCGTAAACTGTCGTTGACGGAAGCCATAGAAATAGCCAAACGGGATTCGTATGCGGCGCAGGTGGCTCGCTACAGTTTCTTAGGACAGTACTGGAACTACCGTTCTTATCGGGCGGAACTGCTGCCCTCGTTGAACCTTTCGGGCGGGGTGATGAACTTCGACCGCTCTATCGTGGAGGCCCGCGACCCGGACACGGGGCGTATCTCTTACGTGGACAACAACTCGCTTTCGAACGACCTGACTTTGTCCGTGGACCAGAACATCCCGTTTTTGGGCGGTACGCTGTCGTTGCAGTCGTCATTGTCGCGGCTGGACCAGTTCAACTACGATTTGCAGACGTATAACACGGTGCCTCTCATCCTGAATTATACGCAGCCCATCAGGGCTTACAATGCCCTGAAGTGGCGGAAGAAGACGGCGCCGCTGCAATACGAGAATGCGCAGAGGGCTTATCTGGAAACGATGCAGGACATCACCATCAACGTGACGAACCTGTTCTTTACGGTGCTTTCGGCGCAGGAAAATTACCGCCAAAGCGTGGCGGACTACGAGGATCGGAAGCATCTTTTCGAGATTGCCAAGAAGAGGCTGGACTTGGGGACGACCACAAAAAGCGAGGTGTTGCAGATGGAACTTTCGTTGCTGAACGCCAAGATGAGCGTGAACAGCACGAGCCTTACGCTGAGGACCCAGTTGTTCAGCCTGTTTTCTTATTTGCGCATTGTGGACTACGGGGACATAGAACTGTTGCCGCCTTATTACATGCCGGAAATCGAGATGAACGCCGAACAGGTGCTCGACAAGGCATGGACGGGGTCGTCGCATTCGATCGAACAACAGTTGAACCTGTTGGAGTCGCAGCGGGCATTGGCCGAGGCGAAGGCCAACAGGGGCTTGCAGGTGGAGTTTCGCGGAAGGCTCGGACTGAGCCAGTCAGCGAATGAGTTGCCTGCCGCCTACCGCCGCCTGAAAGACTATGAGACGGTGGGGCTTACGATGACCATTCCGATTTACGACTGGGGCATGGGCCGGGGAAAGGTGCGCATGGCCAAGACGGACGTGGAAATCACCAAGACCCAGATAGAACAGGCTAACATCGAATTTGCGCACGACGTGCGGACGAAGGTGTTGCAGTTCAATAACCAGGCCGAACAGTGCAAGACTTCACTCCGGGCGCAGGACATAGCCGCCGAACGTTACGACATCATGAAGAAGCGGTTCGAGAATGGGTCGGTGACGGTGACGGAACTGAACACGGCGCAAGAGGAGTTTGAAAGCGCACAGCACCAGTACATCAGCCAACTGCAACAGTTCTGGACGGACTATTACGGCATACAGAAACTGACGCTGTACGACTTTATCCGCAAGGAAAACATCGGGGTGAACTTTAATGATTTGGTAAATTAACGACAGACAGATATGAAACGGATTACGGGAATAAGCCTCGTGGTGTGGGCCGTCTGGGGAGCCGTGTGCGGCTGCAAGGACACGGACGGACAAGACGAAGAAAAGGAACAGGCCATGGAGGGCGCGGTGCAGAAACTGAACGAGAATTATGTGGATACGATGATGTTGCACAAGGTGGTGTTCAACAAGCAAATCAAGTGCAACGGCAAGTTGAGGGCGGCGGCCAAAAGCGAACTGGCCATGCCGGCTACCGGACTGTTGCATGCCATTCATGTGAAGAACGGCTCTTTGGTGAAGAAGGGGGCGTTGCTGGCTTCGGTGGACGACCGTGAAGCCCGGCGGGAACTGGCCAAGGCCGAACAGGAGATGGAGAAGGCGGAAGTGGAACTGGTGGACAAACTTATCGGACAGGGATATGACGAGACGATGGCCGGCGTGCCGGAAGCGATTCTCAAGAGGGCCAAAGTGACTTCGGGCTATACGTCGGCGGAGTATGCCTTGCAGACGGCCCGGCTCAATCTGGAGCGGTGCAACCTCTATGCTCCTTTCGCAGGGCGTGTGGCCGACATGGACTGCAAACTTTACCAACAGCCGAAGGAGAAGTTCTGCACGTTGATAGACGACACTTGGTTCGACGTGGAGTTCAGCATCTTAGAGGCCGAATTGCAGTCGGTGAGCATCGGGCAGAAGGTCGTCGTGTCTCCTTTCGTGGACGAAAACGAGGAGTTCACGGGGAAGGTGACGGAGGTGAATCCGTCCATCGACGAGAAGGGGCAGGTGAAAATCCGGGCAAGAATCAGGAATCGGGGCAATGTATTGATGGAGGGGATGAACGTGAAGGTCGTCATCGAGAAGGAGGTGCCGGACATGTTTGTCGTACCCAAGGACGCGGTGGTGATGCGTGACGGTTTCCATGTGCTCTTCCGGTTGGAGGAGGGACGCGCCGTGTGGACTTACGTGGATGTGGTGTATTCCAATATCAGCCAGTATGCCGTGACAGGCAATGCGCGGAAGGAGACGAAGATAGAGGACGGCGACGTGGTGATCACGTCGGGCAACCTGAACCTGGCCGACGGGACGGAGGTCATCCCTCGCGCGAGGAGAGAAAAGAAGATGGACTAAGGAAAGGAGACCGCCATGATTGTACGCAATTTGATTCACCGGCCCATTGCCGTGACGATGTGCCTGATCGCATTGATCGCCATCGGGTGTATCTCTTTCAAGTATATACCGGTGTCGCTGATGCCGGACATCGACATCCCGCAGATTACGGTGCAGGTGTCTTATCCCGGAGCGTCGGTGCACGAGGTGGATGCCGAAGTGGTGGCTCCGTTGCGCAGCCAGTTGATGCAGGTGGCCGGGCTGAAGGACATCCACAGCGAATCGAGGATGGACGCGGGTGCCATCTTCATGGAGTTCGAGCCGGGAAGCAATATCGACCTGATATTCATCGAGGTGAACGAGAAGATAGACCGGGCGATGAACCGTATGCCGAAGGAGTTGGAACGTCCCAAGGTGGTCAAGGCCAGTGCCATGGACATCCCGGCATTTTATCTGGACTTGTCGTTGAAAAACGAGGGGGGCGGGAAAGACGGCAGCTTGCCGAAGGCCGGTATGAAGTTCACCCAACTGGGCGAATTTGCACGGAACATCGTGAGCAAGCGCATCGAACAGTTGCCGCAGACGGCCATGGTGGATATATCCGGTACGACGGGAGCGGAAATCATTTGCATCCCGGATGAAGCGAAACTTTTGTCGATGGGGCTGGATATGGAAACCTTGTCCAAGGCCATCCAGTCGAACAATATCACGCTCGGGGCGCTTTCCGTCGTAGACGGGTTGTACCGTTACAACATCCATTTCGATTCGCAGTTGCTGAATCGGGAGGACATTGAGAATGTGTATATCAACCACGAAGGCCGTCTGGTGCAGTTGAAAGACTTGTGCCGTGTGGAAGAAAAACTGGCATCGCGGGCAGGACTGGTGCGCCACGACGGGAAGAATGCCGTGACGATGGCCGTCATCAAACAGAACGACGCGCAGATGGAAGATTTGCAGGAGAGCATCGAGGGGCTGGTGGAAGACCTGAGGAAGGAATATCCGGATATCAGTTTCGACCTGACGCGCGACCAGACCCGACTGCTGACGTACTCCATAGACAATCTGGAACAGAACCTGTACGTGGGGGCGGTGTTGGCCTGTCTGGTGCTTTTCCTGTTCATGAAAGACTGGCGGTTGCCGCTGTTGATTATCATCACCATCCCCTTGACGCTGATTGTGACGCTGCTCAGCTTTCATTTGTTAGACATCTCTCTGAACATCATCTCCCTGTCGGGACTGATTCTCGGTGTGGGAATGATTGTGGACAACTCCATCATCGTTATCGATAACGTGATGCAGCGGTGGCGGCAGGGGATGCCGCTTGCGGACGCCCTCGTGAAAGGAACGAACGAGGTGTTCACCCCGATGTTGAGTTCGGTGTTGACCACCTGTTCGGTGTTTGTCCCGTTGATTTTCCTGAGCGGCATCGCCGGTGCCCTGTTTTACGACCAGGCGATGGGCGTCACGATAGCCTTGTTCGCCTCGCTTTTCGTGGCGGTGTTGGTCATTCCGGTGTATTTCATGGTGTTGTACCGGAAAAGAAAAACATGTCCGGAAGGAGAGGTGCTCGACCGTAAGTTCCATTTTAATTTTTATGCTCCCTACGAACGCGGTATCAAATGGGTTTTACGGAATCCGGTGAAGAGCGTGACGGCTTTTTGTCTGGCTATCCCGGCCATCTTCCTTATCTATAAAGGGCTGGAGAAAGAACGTCTTCCTTATATGGAGCATAACGATGCGCTGATGAAAATAGACTGGAACGCGGGTATCTCGGTGGAGGAGAACGATGTCCGTGTGGGGGATGTGTTGAAGCAGGTGGACGGACTGGTACGGACTTCTACGGCGATGGTCGGCGTGCAGGATTTCGTGCTGTCCCATACCGAAGACCTTACCACGTCCGAAGCTGTGGTCTACTTTCAGGCGGAGGACGGGGAAACCTTGCGGCTGGCGCAGGAGAAGATAAGAAACTACATGGCGGAACGCTATCCGCACGGCACGGTGGAGTTCGGCGCGTCCGGCAACATTTTCGATTTGATATTCTCCAATGACGATGCGGACTTGGAGATACGTTTGCAGCGTCAGGGCGGAGGGCGTCCCGATGTACAGGAAGCCCGGGCTTTTTTGGACACTTTGTCGCGCCGTTTCCCCGAGGTGGCGGTGCAGCCGGTCGTTTCCGAACGCAACATACAATACGTGGCCGACACGGAGCAGATGGCGGTGTACCATGTGTCGTATGCCGCTTTACAGGCTCGGTTGAGGATGTTGGTGAGCCAGAATGAGGTGTATGCCATCAATGAGGGTGCCCGTTCGCTGCCGGTCATTATCGGTGAACGCAGTATGGACAGCCGTAAATTGTTGCAGTACACCGTACGTAACGACGAAGGAGTGGACATACCTTTGAGCTACCTGATACGGGAAACGCAGGGCGAGGACTTCAAACGGCTGTATTCCGGAAACGGCGGGGACTACTATCCCGTGAAGATTACGGCGGACGACCGTACGGTGGAGAGCATCGTGGATTTCACGGAACGGTTCGTGAAGGCCGACCCGCGCTATTCGGCATCGTTTACGGGCAATTATTATTCCAGCCGGGAGATGATAGGCGAACTGGTGCTGGTGTTGAGCGTGGCTGTGGCATTGCTGTATTTCATCTTGGCCGCGCAGTTCGAAAGCATCGTGCAGCCGTTGGTCATCCTGTCGGAAATCGTAATCGATGTGTTCTGGGTGTTCCTTGTCCTGTGGCTGTTGGGCGAGTCGCTGAATATCATGTCTATGATAGGTATCGTGGTGATGAGCGGTATCATTATCAACGACTCTATCCTGAAAGTGGATACGATGAACCGGTTGAGGCGGGAGGGGATGCCCCTCGTTACGGCTATCTGGCGCGGCGGGCACAGTCGTTTGCGCCCCATTGTCATGACTTCGCTTACGACTATTCTGGCCATTCTTCCTTTCCTGAGCCGGGGCGATATGGGATCTGCCTTGCAATACCCGTTGTCGTTGACCCTGATTGTCGGCATGGTGGCCGGCACGTTGGTCAGCCTGTTCTTCATACCGTTGGTGTATTACCTTATATATAGGAGAAGGGGATAAGGCTTATGCAAGAGAAAACTCACATACTGGATCGCGTATCGTCGTTCAGCCTGTTGCTCACGATGATTATACTGATGATTATCGGGGCTGCCCTGATTCCGTTGGTAGACGTGGGTTCGTCCCCCAAGCCGCGCCAAGGCAAGACGCTGACGATAAGCTATGGATGGAGGAACGCCTCGCCCAAGGTGGTGGAGCAGGAGGTGACGTCGAAGATAGAAGGGTTGGTCTCGGCTGTGAAAGGCGTGGCCGAAGTCTCGTCGGAGTCTTATTTCGGTTCGGGACGGGTTACGGTCGTGCTGAAGAAAGAAGCCGACGTGTCCGCCGTGAAGTTCGAGATTTCGTCGCTCTTGAAGCAGGTGCGGAAGAAATTGCCCGAAGAGGTTTCTTATCCAGAACTGACGGGTGGGGAAGTGGTGAATGACGGTGCCCCGCAGAAAGAAAGTCCTGTGAGGCATCTGTTGACCTATCAGGTGAATTCCAACCTGAAAGGCGAACAGATAAAAGAGTATGTGGAGAAAAACGTCGAACCGGTGGTACGGGCATGGGAAGAGGTGAAGAGCGTGGACGTGACCGGCGGGACCTCCAAATATATGGAGATTACGTATGACCCCCTCATTGTGGCGAACTACGGCCTGACGGTGGCTGACGTGGAGGACGGCATCAAAAGTTTTATCGGGAAGTCGGATATCGTGGGCGATGTGATGTACAGGGATGAAGACGGGGAGCAAAGCCGTGTCACCCTTTACCTGAAGACCTCGAGGTTTGCCCGCCAGATAGGCGAGATGCCCCTGAAGACCGTGGACGGGAAGATTATCTATCTGAACGACTTGGCCACCTTCGAATACCGGGACCGGCTGCCGGGCAGTTACTACCGCGTAAACGGGCTGAACACCATCTACATGAACATCGTCGTGGATGCCGATGCCAACGAGATAGAGTTGTCGCGCCAGTTGCGTGCGAAAATAGAGGAATTGAAACCCCGTTTGCGCGACGGCATGTATCTGACTTTGACGTACGACGCAGCCAAGGAGAAACAGTCGGAACTGGAAAAGCTGATTACGCGCACGTTGATGTCGTTGGCCATCCTGTTGGTGTTCGTCTGGTTGGTCCGCCGTAACTGGAAGTATCTGTCGATTATCGCCATCACGTTGGCCGCCAACGTCCTGATAGCCGTCATGGCTTACTATGTGTTCGACATGCGTCTGCATACCTTTTCGTTGGCCGGCATCACGGTGTCGTTGGGACTGATTATCGACGCGGCCATTGTGATGGTGGACCATTACAGTTACTACCACAACCGGAAAGCGTTTTTGGCCATACTGGCCGCCTTGCTTACCACAATAGGGTCGTTGGTGGTGGTGTTCTTCATGCCGGAGTATATCCAGCGCGACCTGTACGACTTCTCTTGGATTATCATCATTAACCTGACGGTGGCGCTTGTTGTGGCCTTGTTCTTCGTGCCGGCTTTGGTCAAACAGTTTCATTACAGCAGCCGCATGCCGATAAAACGTTTGTGGCGTTCCAAGCGGGTGATGGCCTGGACGCGCTTTTACCGCAAATACATCGCTTTCACGCAGAAACGCAAGTGGATATACTATGTCCTGTTGGTGTTGGCTTTCGGGATACCGTTCCATGCCCTTCCAGACCGGTGGGACAAGGAGAAGGTGTATTACCAGAGCGAGGAGGAAGAAGCGTCGCCGTGGTATGAAAGGGCGTACAATGCCACATTTGGCACCCGTTTTTTCCAGACCGAGCTGAAAGAACCGTTGAGCAAGGTGTTCGGAGGAACCATGCGTCTCTTTGCGCAGTCGTTGGACGAGAATACGTATGCCAAAGAGGAAGAGGAGATGAAACTCCACATCCGTGCTCAAATGCCTTTGGGCGGAAGTGTGCACGAATTGAACGAGAAGGTGCAGATTCTGGAGAACTTCTTGGTCGGGTTCAAGGAAATCAAGCGGTTCGAGAGCCGCGTGGAATGGTGGGGGGCCAACCTGACCGTGGAATTCAAGGATGAATACCGCGACACTTCTTTCCCTTACGTCTTGGAGAGCAAGGTCATCGGCAAGGTCATTTCCATCGGCGGGGCGGATTGGAGCACTTACGGCGTGAGCGAGCGGGGTTTCAGTAATTCGCTGAACCTGCAATACCGGTCGAACCGGATCGAGATTGCCGGGTACAATTATAATGCCTTGTACCGGTACGCGGAGGACATTTGTGCCCGTTTGAAGCAGAACCACCGCGTGATGGACATCATTATCGAAACGCCGGGGCATGAGCGGCAGGAAGATGAACTGTACATGGTCTATACGCCGCAGAACTTTGCCTTGTACGGACAATCGGCGGCGGCCATGCACGGCACGTTGCGCGAGTTGCTTTCGGGAGTGGACGTGGGGCGTTACGAGGACGAGTTTATCCGGACCGACATCTACCTGCGTTCGTTGCAATCCGACCGTTTCAATGTGTGGGATTTGGAGCATACCCATGTCAAGACGTCCGAAGGAGACGTGTGGCTTCCGCCTTTTATGGACATGAACCTGCGGGAGGCCAAGAACTGCATTCCCAAAAAGAACCAGGAATATGTGTTGCGTGTGGCTTTCAACGTGTTGGGTTCGTACAACTACACGGCCAAATACATAGAGGAAGTGACGGATGAGTTCAACGACCGCTTCCCGGTGGGGTACCGTTGCCTGAACAACACGCCGAACTGGTATCAGGACGAAGGCACGCAGTATTGGCTGATATTAGTCATTGTGTTGATTATCTACTTCATGTGTTCCATACTTTTCGAGTCGTTCCGGTTGCCTTTCGTCATCATCACTTTGATTCCGGTGTCCTTCATCGGCACGTTCCTGACGTTCTACTTTTCCGGAGTGAAGTTCGGGACGGGCGGTTTCGCCTCGTTGGTCCTGCTGAGCGGACTGGTGGTGAATGCCGGTATTTACATCATCAACGAGTACAACAACCAAACGGCGGCCTGCAAGGCGCAGGCGTTGCCTCGTGTGAATTTGTACGTCAAGGCTTACAACCACAAGATTATTCCGGTGTTCCTGACCACGCTTTCCACCGTTTTGGGCTTGGTGCCGTTCCTCATAGACGGACAGGAGGAAGCTTTCTGGTTTTCTTTCGCCATTGGCACGTCGGGCGGCCTGCTGTTTTCCATCCTGGCCCTGATATTCGTCATGCCCATCTTCATGCCTTTGAAGAAGGCTGCTTCCGGTTTCGTGCGGCATACGCGGACGGTGTCATGCTGAACATCTCTTTGAAGTAGGAAGAGAAGTAGCGCGGGGTGTTGAAACCTACCATCCATGAAATTTCCTGTACGGAATATTGGCCGCTATCCAACAATCGGGCGGCGCGTTTCAACCGGATGGAACGCATGAACTCCGTGGGTGTCTGCCCCGCTATGGCCTGCATCTTCCTGTAGAGTGAGGAGCGTTCTAATCCCATGTCGGTACTGAGGGCTTCCACGTTGTATTCGGTGTTGTCCATGTTCTTTTCGATGCATTCCAATGCCTTTTGTATCAGTTTCTCGTCCAGACTGGTAATCGTGATTTCCTTGGGGTTGATGTGCGTGCCTTTCCGGAACGAAGCCAACCGTCGCTCGCGTTGTTCCAAAAGCTGACGGATGCGGCTGTGCAACACGTCGATGTCGAACGGTTTGGCGATAAACGAGTCGGCACCGGCTTCGTATGCCCCGCTCCGGCTTTCGGAGGAGTTTTTGGCCGTGAGCAGGATGAACGGGATGTGGCAGCACTGCACGTCGTCCTTGACCGCACGGCAGAAGGCGTAGCCGTCCATGTGCGGCATCATCACGTCGCTGATGATGAGGTCGGGACCGTATTCCCGTGCCATGGCCAGTCCCTCCTGCCCGTCGACGGCGGTGAGCACGGTGAAGTCTTGTCCGAGAAGGTCTTTCATGAACGTGCGGAATTGCTCGTTGTCTTCGGCCACTAAGACGGTGACTTTGTTTCCTTCGGGCACGGGGGATTCGGTTGCTTTCTCCGTGTCGGGAAGCGTGCTTCCGATGGCGGCTTGGGAATCGGAGGCGGCGGTTTGCGGCGGTTGGGCAGGCAGCAGCAGCGTGAAGCGCGTGCCTTTTCCTGGTGTGCTTTCCACCGTGATTTCTCCTTTGTGCAAGTCCATATAACCTTTGACCAGGTGCAGTCCGATACCGCTGCCGGTATTCACAGGATGGCTTTGTGTGCCTTCGCTTTGGTAGAAACGCACGAAAATATTTTTCAGGTCCTCGGCCGGGATGCCTATGCCGGTGTCGCTGACGGTGATGTGGATGCCGTTAGGACCTTCGCCTCCGGGGAAGATTTCCTGCCATCCCGCCTGTACGGTGATGAAACCGCCTTCGGGGGTGAACTTCATGGCGTTGGAAAGCAGGTTGTTCAGCACGCGTGTCATCTTTTCGGCATCCAGACGGAACAGGTCTTCCTGCCCGAAAGCACACTCGCAGGACAATCCGATGTGCTGTTCGTGGGCGAGTGAGCCGAAATGGTTCACGTTGTCTTCGATGAACGGTTTGATTTGCACGGTCGACAGTTTCAGTTGTTCGCCATTCTGTTCTAGACGGCGGAAGTCGAGCAACTGGTTGACGAGCCGGAGCAAGTCGCGGGCGTTACCGAGTATCTTTTCCAGTTCGCTTTTGAGGGCGGAGTCTCCGGCTTTGCGGATGAGCAGTTCGAGCGGGGTGATGATGAGTGCGAGCGGCGTGCGCAACTCGTGGCTGATGTTGGTGAAGAAGCGGAATTTGAGTTCGTCGAGATGCTGCTCCTTCTGCCGTTTCAGGTTTTCCTGTTCAGCCATCATGCGCGAACGCTTGTCGGCGATGTATAGTTCGATGATGTAGTAGAGGAGTGCCAGCGCGGCGATGAGGTAAATGGCGTAAGCCCACCAAGTCTTCCACAAAGGTGGCTCTACCGTGATTTGCCATTCGGCGGCGGATCCCCACGGTGTGCTTCCCATGGCGGCTTGTACCTGAAGCGTGTACGTTCCGGGCGTGAGGGAGGTGTAGCTGGCCGTGCAGATACCTGTCGGTTCCGAAGTGAGATTCCATGTTTTGTCCACCCCTTCCAGCCGGTAACGGTAGTGCGTGTGTTGGGGCGTGTCGTAATCCAAGGCGGAAAATTTCATTTCGATGAAATTCTCGTTGTGTTTCAGGTACAGGTGGCGGGTGTAGGACAGCCCTTCCGGAAGTAGTTGGCGGTCGCGGAACGTGCCTTCGTTGTTGATGGGATGGTTCATGACGCGCAGGCCGACGAGTGTCGGCCTCAGGTTCTCGTGCCCGTAGTCCGTGGCTTGGGGGGCAATGTCGGTGATGCCGTTCAGTCCGCCCACATATACATGCTCGTCCGGCATGGCGGTGATGGACTGTTCCATCATTTCCCCGTATTGCACGCCGTCTTTTCCGTCTAACCGTGCGATGGAAAAGGTGCCGTCTGCGTTCCGGTTTATTCTCCCGATGCCGTTTGAAGTCGATACCCACAGCTTCCCCTCGGCATCGGCGGTAATGCCTTGTATGCAGTTGTTCGGCAAGCCGTTTTCCGTGCTGAGCCGCAGGGTTTCCTTCGTGCGGAAGTCATGGCATATCAATCCGTTCTGCGTACCTATCCAGACGGATGTTCCTTCGGCGTATGCACAGTTGTATTTCGTGCTGTATCTTTCCCAAGGGACTATCCAAGCCAGACGTTGCAGTTTCCTCCGGGCAATCTCATATCCGAAGAGTCCGTTTTGTCCGCCGATGATGAGTTGGCCGGGTTTTATTTCTATGGCAAAGCTCATGGCACGGCTGCGGTTCAGTTCCGGAAAATCTTCATTGAGGCGCAAGGCTTGTCCTTTTTCCGGCCGACAAAGATACAGGTCTTTCAAATCCATACAAACCAAGATGCTACCATCGGAAAGGGGAAGGCTGAAACGGACCGTTTCGGACGGGAGACCCGGCAGCAGCGTCGGGTCTGCCCGCTCGACCCTATTGCCCTGTATTTTGTATAGTCCTTGCCGGGTGCTGCACCAGAATGCACCGTGCGGGTCTCTTTTGATGTCTGTACAATAGAGGTGACTGAATCTGGAGTGGAATGCTCGGTAGTTTTTGCGGGCCGTGTCGAACAGGTAGATGCCTTCCATCGTGCCGACCAGCAAGTGTCGGCCGTCGTACGGACAGAGGCTGCGAATCATCCGTCCTTCCTCGTGCGCCACCTCCTCGTTGATATAGTATTCCATGTATTTTCCGGGAGGGACGGCCCGCAAGATTCCGGAACTGCTCAACCCTAACCATAGCCCTTGCCGGTCGTCGACGAGGACTGACATGATGAAGTCCGTTACGGATTCGTTTCCGGTCAGTTCCAGACGGTGGGTTTCTTGTAGCAGTTCAAAACGTGGGGAAAGTTTGATGAGCGTTTGGTTGCCACCTAACCAAAAACAGCCGTCTTTGCATTTTTTAATATCATTAATGGCTTTTCCCTTAAGTATTTCTTTCCACTCGCGCGTATATATATTATAGAGGTACAAGTATCCTTCCGTATGGCTGACGGAGATAAGCAGGTGCTCCTTGTCGGCTTGCAGCCAGGCCGTACGGAAATATTCGGAGGGGGCGGGAGTGGCCACGGTGGAATCTTCGCCCACGATGCGTCCGCTTTTCTCTTCCCAAACCAGCATCCTGCCGGTGTTCAGGAATATCAGATGAAAGGGACCGGCCTGCATGACTTCTTTGACACGGATACCCCGGGATTTTTCTTCGGGTCGTGGCTCGTAGACCTGTTTGGCCGGTTTTTTCCAGTCATACCGGTAAAGTTTTCCGCTTTCGGTAATAATCCAGGCGTTTCGGTCGTGGTCGAGGATAAAGTCATTGAAAGCTTCGGTCAGACGGGCAGCCTCAAAGCGTTCTTTGATATCGTGACAGAAACGTCCGGTACGGGTATTGATGAGATAGAGACGGTAAAAGTCCTTGGCCCACAGCAGCCCGTTGCCGCCGTCATAGCTTGTGCATAAATTGTGCATACCCAAGGGGACGGTGTAGGTCAAGTCGCAGGCGAGCGGCTCGAAGCTGTTGCCGTTGTACACATTGAACATACCCTCGGTGCAGACCAGTATCTTGCCGTCTTCCATTTGTGTGAGGAAGCGTACTTGATTATTGAAAAGTCCGTTTCCGGTATCCAACAGCCGGAATCTTTCCGTCGAGGAGGATGACCGGTAAGGTAAGGACAACAGCGTAGCGGTTATGATAAGAATCCAGAAGTTTTTCATCTCTTGACATTAGGTTTATTACAGCAAAGATACAAAAACGTATGTAAAGAATGGTGGCTTTGGCCGGATTTGTATTCCGGGAAACGCAGGTTGGTGTATAAAATGTTGTTTTTATATGTATGGTATGTTGCAACCGGTGTTTTGCAACGCTTTGTACAGCGTTTTGCGACGCTTCGTGCAGTGGCGTTTTGCACGTCCCCGTTACATTTGCAAAGTCTTAATGAAAAACCGTGAGAACATGGAAGAAAAATTCGACTTTGCAGATTTTTATGAGAGCCACTACCGGTCGGCCCTGCGATATGCTTCGATGTATGTCTTTAATGACGAAGACGCACGTGACATCGTGAGCGACGTTTTACTGCGTTTCTTGGAACAGGGGGAAAAGTTGAACCGCGAGAGAAATGTAGTCGGGCTGTTTTTCTCTATGATTTATAATAAGTGTATGGATTATCTTCGCCGCAGGTCGCGCTTCAAGCAGATAAAATACAAATTGAAGCAGACGGCAGACCGTTTTTCGGATGATGAGTTCGAGGCTCTGTGCCATAAGGAACTGTTTCGTATCATCGGTGAGACATTGTCCGAGATGCCGGCTTTGCAGCAGGAGGTGTTTCTGGATATCCACATGGAAGGGCAGACTTATCTCGAAGTGGCAAAGGCCAGGAATATCACTAAACGCGTGGTGGAATATCAGTTGCGTAAGGCCGAAAGGACTATCGGTTGCAGTTTACAGCGGATGTACGGTTAGAATGGATTTTTTAATAGGTTTTTTCATATATTAGTTAAGTTAGAAACTGGAGAAGGCTGGGCAGCGATGCCCGGCCTTCACTGTTTTTATATCGGTCTTTTTCTTTTATTTGATGCCCCTTCGGTTGAGGGCTTTCGAGTATTTGGCGGCGTTGGCCAGATGTTCGCGGTAGGTGCGTGCAAAGTTGTGCGTACCGGAAAAGTCCTCTTTGGCGCACATATACAGGTAGTCGTGCTTGACATGGTTCAACACGGCGTCGATACCGGCGATGGAAGGGATACGGATGGGGCCGGGAGGCAGGCCGGTGTTCCGGTAAGTATTGTAAGGGCTTTCCACGTTCAGATGATTGTGGTAAATTCTCCGGAGGGAGAAATCGTGCAGGGCGAACTTCACCGTTGGGTCGGCTTGCAGAGGCATACCGGTACGCAGACGGTTGATGTACATGCCGGCCACCATAGGCTTTTCGGCGTTGTTGGCTGTTTCTTCGTCCACGATGGAGGCCAGGGTGACGACTTCGTTCGGTGTCAATCCGGCAGCTTCCGCCAAGCGGAGCCTTTCTTTGTTCCAGAATGTAGCGTTTTCTTTCTGCATGCGTTTCATGAAATCCTCCAGACTTGTATTCCAATATACTTCATACGTGTTGGGGATGAACAGACAAGCCATCGTCGCGGTGTCATAGCCGTACTGACGGCAGAAGGCGGAGTCTGCAAAGTGTTGCGCCACGACGGCAGAGTCCATCATGAGTTTTTTTCCTAATGTCCCGGCCAGACGGTCCATCGTTCGTACGTTGGGAATAGTCAACCGGACGGGTGTCTGGCGTCCCTGTTTCAGTCGGCGGAATACGCTGAACATGTTATCTTTCGGTTCCACGGCGTAGCATCCGCTTTTCACGGTGTAGCCGCTGAGCGCGGATAGCAAGGGGAAACCGGAAGAGATGCCCGGACGGGCTGTATTTTTGATTTTGACCTGTACGGAATCCGGTGTATCGTCTGCATCTATATAAAGGTATACAGTGTTTCCGATGCCGAATGTGGCATGGAAGAACGCCAGGTAAGTCCATAGTCCCAGCAAGACCACGATGACGCCGGCAGCCGGCAGTCCCCATTTAGATAAACCGCTCGCGTCCGGCAGTCCCCGGGCAAGCTCGGACTGCTCTCGCTCATTCGCGATTTTCTTGAATGCTTCTTTCTTTTCCATGATGATGAAATTCTGTTTCTTAATCGTGCAAAGTTAACCAAAAAAGGAAGGATTTTCAAAAAAGATATGTATATTTGCAACGATTTAATCTCATTTTAATATCATGAAAGTAAGAAAGCTAATGATGAGTGCGGCCCTGATGGCCGTTTTGCCGCTTGCGGCGCAGAAAGAGTCACAAGTCCGATTGTTTCCCGACCAGGCCAAACAATCCATTCCCAAAGAAATCTACGGCCAGTTTGCCGAACACCTCGGAACGTGTATTTACGGTGGGCTGTGGGTGGGCGAGAATTCTGCCATTCCCAATACGGACGGTTACCGGAACGATGTGCTTCAGGCTTTGAAAGCCCTGAAGATACCCGTGTTGCGTTGGCCGGGAGGTTGTTTTGCCGATGAATATCATTGGATGGACGGTATCGGTCCCAAAGAGAACCGTCCGCGCATGGTGAACAACAACTGGGGCGGAACCGTGGAGGACAACAGTTTCGGTACACACGAGTTTCTGAACCTGTGCGAGTTGTTGGAGTGCGAGCCGTATGTGTCCATGAATGTGGGGAGCGGCACGGTGCAGGAGACGGCGCAGTGGGTGGAATACATGACGGCCGAGGACGGCCCGATGGCCAAGTTACGTAAGCAGAACGGTCGCGAGAAGCCGTGGCGTGTGAAGTACATCGGTGTGGGCAATGAAAGTTGGGGATGCGGTGGTAACATGCGTCCGGAATATTATGCCGACCTGTATCGCCGCTATCAGACTTACTGCCGCAATTACGACGGCAACCGTTTGTTCAAGATAGCCAGCGGGTCGGGGGAATACGATTTGCATTGGACGGAAACGATGATGAAGCAGGCGCGTAACCAGATGGACGGCCTTTCGCTCCATTATTATACCGTGGCCGGATGGTCGGGTAGCAAAGGTTCGGCTACGGACTTCACTCCGGAAGATTATTATTGGACGATGGGTAAGTGCCTCGACATCGAGAACTGCATCAAGGAACATTCGGCCGTCATGGACAAGTATGACCCTAAAAAGCGCGTGGCTCTGATGGTGGACGAGTGGGGGACATGGTGGGATGAAGAACCCGGTACCATCCGTGGGCACTTGTATCAGCAGAACACCATGCGCGATGCTTTCGTGGCAGCCCTTTCGCTGAACGTGTTCCACAAGTACACCGACCGTATCAAGATGGCCAATATCGCGCAGATAGCCAATGTGTTACAAAGCATGATTCTGACAAAGGACGACAAGATGGTGCTGACGCCTTCCTATTATGTATTCCAGATGTACAACGTGCATCAGGACGCTACTTACTTGCCGATAGAGGTGCAGTGCGAGAACAAGCAAGTGCGTGCACGCATGGGACAGGACGGCGAGCAGCGCACGCTGCCTATGCTCGGTGCCACGGCTTCCAAGGCGCAGGACGGTGCGGTGCATATTTCGCTGTCCAACGTGGATTTGGAGAACTCCAACGAAGTCACTGTCGATTTGTCCGGCTTGGGCATGAAATCCGTTGCGGGACGCATATTGACCTGTAAGGCCATCACGGACAAGAATACCTTTGAGCAGCCCGACGCGGTGAAGCCTGCGGACTTCAAGGGGGCAAAACTGAAAAACGGCAAGTTGACCGTGAAGATGCCGCCGATGAGTATTGTGGCGTTGGAGTTGCGGTAATTTTTTTATGAAGGTCTCCCCGTACGGATGTGTAATGGCGTCCGTACGGGGAGATTCGTTTTTCTTAAATGAAACGAGTTTACCTTAGAAAAACAGGATCAAGTGGTTTTTGGATAACAAAACGTCAAAAAACGAAGCGGATGGCGCCTGTGAAAAGAAAGAGTTTAGACGTGAGGATATACAAAACGGTGTATATTTATACGGCTTTCGGTATTCCTAATGCATAAAAACCGCATAAACCGGAATCGCTTTCAGCCAAGCAATTTTTCGTTTGGAGCAGTATGCAAAATTTTCTTCCGCATGAAAATCCTGAGTTCTCCTCATGTGGCCGGATTTTACGGAGCCAGACGGAGCCAGAACGTGCTTTAAGTATCCCTTTTTCGTCTGTTTGGTGGTTTTTTGCCTGCGAAATTTTCATGCAGAAAGAAACCTGATGCTTGTTTTTGTTGACAGGAAGGAAAGAAATAACCTTGTATTATGGTCTTCCGTGTGACGTGGTGGAATAGAAAAAGCCTGCCGGACTGTCATTATGCTAAAACACCGGCAGGCGAGAATCGTTTGTTTTCGTCGAAGCCCCGTTTCGTGTCCGAATAAAGCATTCACGGAAGGGTGGGGCTGTCGATTTGACACTTATCCTATTTCAGTTTCTTACCGTCGGAGAAGGCTTTTCCTACGGCTTGGCCGAGACCGGCATAGTTATGGTGGACGGGGTCGAAGACAATCAGCCCCATCTTCTCCATGTCCGGTTTGCCGTCGTCGGCGAGGTATCTTTCATCGGCGAGGATGTTCACGACCTCCGCGACGATGTAATATCCGGTGTCCGATTCATGTATTTTTTCTTTAATCCGGCATTCAAACGTCATCGGGAAGTCGGTGAAGACCGGGGCGTCGATGTTTTCCGACCGTATGGCCGTCCATCCCGTCTTTTCCATCTTTTGCGGGTTGTTCTTTGCGCTGACGATGCCCACGTAGTCGGCCGCCGTCATGGTGGCTTGGGTGGCAAAGGCCACTGTAAAATCCCCTTGGCGGTTCAGGTTTTCGGTGGTGGCATGCTTGCCCATTGAAATCATGATTTCTTTCATGTCCCATTGTCCGCCCCAGGCCGCGTTCATGGCGTTGGGTCGTCCTTGTTCGTCGTAAGTGCCGATAATCAGCACGGGTTGTGGCAACAGCCACGGTTGAGGTTTAAAACTTTTCATATTTCGTCTCCTTGCATGAGTTTGCGATAGATTTCCGCGTCCTCTTCCCGGAAGCAACAGAGGACGACATCACCTTCATATTTCCCATCCCGTATGTGGCTTTTGACGGTATCCCAGGCTATTTTTGCGGCAGCAGCGTGCGGATAACCGTACACGCCGGTGCTGATGCAAGGGAAGGCGATGCTTTTCAGGTGGTGGGTCTCGGCCATTTGCAAGGCGGTGGCGTAGCAGGATGCCAGTAACTCGGGCTCGTGGTGCCCTCCGCCGTGCCATACGGGGCCGACGGTATGGATGATTTTCTTGCAGGGCAGTCTGTACGCTCCGGTCATCTTGCTCTCACCGGTCCGGCATCCGCCTAGCGTGCGGCATTCCTCCAACAATTCTTTACCCGCAGCGCGGTGTATGGCTCCGTCCACGCCCCCGCCTCCCAACAGGGAACAGTTCGCAGCGTTTACTATGGCATCCACTTGCAGTTGTGTGATGTCGCCTACGATTATTTTTATCCGGTCTTTCATGTTTCGTTACGTATGGTTTGTTGCAATGCTCCAAAAATAGTCAAAATATCCGGGAAAGGAAGTATGTTTTTGGGAAAGATTGCAAAATATTTGCAATGGGATATTTTTTCGCATGAAGCATGGCTTAGGCGGTAGTGGAAGCCGTTTTATCGATATTCTCCTATTTTTTGACGGGTTTGTTCTACTGTGTGAAGTATGGAATCGTTAATTTTGCACTTCATTACATTAGATATAAGAACAAAAGAAAAGAAACACGAAAATGAGAGTGGGAAAATGCTTTTTAGGTCTGGCCGCTTGCTTGTACGCAGTGGCGGCGGATGCGGAACGCGTGCCGATGAAACTGTGGTATGACGAGCCGGCTAAAGTGTGGATGACATCGGCCTTGCCGGTCGGTAACGGGGGAATCGGGGCTATGTTCTTCGGGGGTGTGGCCAAGGAACAGTTGCAGTTCAACGACAAGACGTTGTGGGCCGGCAGTACGACCCGGCGTGGGGCATACCAGAACATGGGCGATTTGTTTTTCGAGTTCGATACGCCGGAAACTTGCACCAACTACCGTCGGGAACTTTCTTTAGACGATGCCATAGGGCGTGTGTCTTATACGATTGACGGAGTAGACTACCTGCGCGAATATTTTGCCAGCAACCCGGACAGCGTGATTGTGGTGCGGCTGACGACGCCCGGACATAAAGGCAAACTGAACTTCTCCCTGCGGATGCAGGACGGACGGCAAGGGATGACCCGGGTGGACGGCCATACGATGACCATCAAAGGCACGTTGGATTTGTTGTCCTACGAGGCACAGGCTCTCTTGCAGGCCGACGGCGGCATGGTGGAGACGAAATCCGACCGGTTGGAGGTGAAAGGGGCGGATGCGGTGACGGTCGTGCTGACCGGTGCGACCAATTTCGACCTCGCTTCGCCGACGTACACGCGTGGAGATGCGGACGAGATACACCGACGGGTATCGGCTCGGATGGACAAGGCAGCGCGGAAGTCTTACAAGAAGTTGAAAGCAGCGCATCTGGCGGATTACCAACCTCTCTTTGCCCGTGTGGAGTTGGACTTGGATGCGGAGCAGCCGGACTACACGACGGACGTGCTCGTGCGTGAGCATAAAGACAATGCTTACCTCGACATGCTCTATTTCCAATATGGGCGTTACCTCATGCTCGGCTCTTCGCGCGGAGGCCAGTTGCCCAGTAACCTGCAGGGGTTGTGGAACAACGTGAACAATCCTGCATGGGAGTGCGACTACCATAGCAATATCAACGTGCAGATGAATTATTGGCCTGCCGAAGTGGCCAATCTTTCGGAATGCTATGCCCCGTTCATCACCTACGTGTCTACCGAAGCTTTGAAGGACGGAGGCTCGTGGCAACAAGTGGCACGGAAAGAGAATTGCCGCGGATGGGCCGTACACACGCAGAACAATATCTTCGGTTATACGGACTGGTTGATCAACCGTCCGGCCAATGCCTGGTATTGCACTCACCTGTGGCAACATTATGCTTATACTTTAGATAAGGAATACTTGCGCGACACGGCCTGGCCCGTCATGAAGGTGACTTGCCAGTATTGGTTCGACCGCCTGAAGGAAAATGCAGAAGGGCGGTTGGTGGCTCCCAACGAATGGTCGCCCGAACACGGGCCTTGGGAAGACGGTGTGGCTTACGCCCAACAGTTGGTGTACGCCTTGTTCGAGGAAACATTGGCGGCAGCCGATGTGTTGGCCGTCGACGATGCTTTCGTCTCAGAGCTGAAAGAGAAATTTTCCCGTTTGGACAACGGCTTGCATATCGGTTCATGGGGGCAAATCAAGGAATGGACTATACAAGAGGATAAACAAGGAGACCATCAGCGGCACTTGTCTCATTTGATGGCCTTGTACCCCTGCGACCAGATTTCTTACCTGAAAGACAAACGTTATGCCGAGGCGGCCAAAGTGGCTTTGGATTCACGGGGCGACGGTGCCACGGGATGGAGCCGGGCTTGGAAAGTGGCTTGCTGGGCACGTTTGTGGGATGGAGAACGGGCTTACCGTTTGCTGAAACAAGCACAAAATATTACAGACGTGACGGTGGTGAGCATGGACGACAATGCCGGCGGCGTGTATGAAAACCTGTTCTGTGCCCATCCTTCGTTCCAGATAGACGGAAATTTCGGAGCCACGGCCGGTATCGCCGAGATGATGTTGCAGAACACCGTGAAGGGCGTGCATCTGTTGCCGGCTTTGCCTTCGGCGTGGGATGACGGGCATTTCAAAGGATTGAAGGCGAAAGGCGGCTTTACTTTCGACGTGACGTGGAAAGACGGGAAGATGGTGGAAGGCCGGGTGTATTCGGCTGCCGGACAGGAATGCCGGATGTACCTGCCGGATGCCAAGCTTGTCGAGGTGAAGAAGTCGAAAGGCGGCAAGGTGGCCTTTACGCAGGAGGCCGATGGCGCAGTGGTATTTCCTACATCGGCCGGGAAGAGTTACCGTCTTCGTTTTGAATAAAGATATAGCCCTAAAGAATGTGCTACTCCGCCGCCTTTTTCCATGAAAAGGCGGCGGAGCTGCGTTTGTTTATTACTTTTTTTGAATACTTTATCGGAAAAAGATGCTTCTTTCTTTTATTTTCGTTACCTTTGTGCCTATCTAATATCAAAATTGTATGAAAATAACACTTTTGCAACAAGATATTTCATGGGGGAATCCGGAAACTAATGTGAGGAATGCCGAGCAGGCGATGGAGGCTTGTCCCGGGTCGGATGTATATGTGTTACCCGAAATGTTCTCCACCGGGTTCTGTACGCAACCCGAAGGACTGGCCGAACCGGCGGACAGTGATACGCTGCGCTGGATGCGCCGCTATGCCGCAGGGCACGACTGTGCCGTGGCCGGTAGCGTGGCCGTACAGGAAGGCGGCAAGTATTATAATCGTTTCTATTTCGTAAGTCCGGACGGGGCGGTCCGCTCGTATGACAAAAAGCATTTGTTCACGTACGGCGGAGAGCACCATCGTTTTACAGCCGGGCGGGAACGTGTGGTCGTGGAGTTCCGGGGTGTACGAATCCTGCTCCAGATTTGCTACGATTTGCGTTTTCCCGTATGGGCGCGCAACCGGAAGGACTACGACGTGGCGCTTTATGTGGCCAGTTGGCCTACGCCGCGTGTGGAAGCCTGGTTGGCCTTGCTACGGGCAAGAGCCATCGAAAACCAGTGCTATGTGGCGGGGGTGAACCGTGTGGGGACGGACCCGTCTTGCGAGTATTGCGGAGGCACGTTGATGATAGACCCTTACGGACGTACGGTAGCGGCCTGTGAGCAAGGCCGGGTAGATGCCGTGACGGTGGAGGTGGATATGGACGGCCTGGCTGATTTCCGCCGCAAATTTCCGGTATTGGATGATGCCGATGATTTTACATTGAATATTTAAACTCAGAAGATATACAGATATGGAAAAGAAACTCTTATTAGGTGATGAGGCCATAGCCCTCGGGGCTATCCATGCAGGCATTCGCGGAGTGTATGCTTATCCGGGGACGCCGAGCACGGAAATCACCGAATACATCCAACGGCATCCGTTGGCGCGTGCGCGAGGTCTGCACAGCACGTGGTGTACGAACGAAAAGACTGCCGTCGAGGCGGCTCTGGGGGCATCCTACGCCGGTGCGCGTGTGATAGCTTGCATGAAGCACGTAGGGCTGAACGTGGCGGCAGATGCTTTTGTCAACGCTGCCATTACGGGCGTGAACGGCGGCATGATCGTGGTTGTGGCGGACGACCCTTCCATGCACTCTTCGCAGAATGAACAGGACTCCCGTTTCTACGGTAAGTTTTCCATGATAACGACCTTGGAACCGTCTACTCAACAAGAGGCGTACGACATGATGCAATACGGCTTCGAACTTTCCGAACGGGAGAAGTTGCCGGTGCTGATGCGTATCGTGATGCGTTTGGCACATTCCCGGGCCGCCGTGACGGTGAAGGAAGAAGCCGAAGAGGTGAGGGCGTTGCCCTGTGCGAAGGATCCGGCCAGTTGGGTGCTCCTTCCTGCCAATTCGCGCCGGAAATATGCCGCGTTGGTGGAACAGCAACCGCGTCTGGAACAGGCTGCGGCCGAAGCTCCTTACACGCGTTACGAACAGGCTTCGGGAGAGAAACCGGTGGGCATATTGGCCTGCGGTATAGGATATAACTATGTGACGGAGGTACGCGAGGCTACGGAGAAGTTCAACATTCTTAAAATCACCCAATATCCGTTGCCCGCAGACTTGGTGCGGCGCTTGGCTGCCGACAGTCGTGAGATACTGGTGGTGGAAGACGGCCAGCCTTTTGCCGAAGAACTCGTGAGGGGGATGCTTTCCGCAGACTATCCCGTACGAGGTCGTCTGACGGACGACTTGCCGCGTACGGGGGAACTGACGCCGGACAGCGTGGCAGCGGCTATGGGACACCGGCCGGAGCGTTACTTCGAAGCACCGAAAAATGTGGTGGGACGCCCGCCTGCCTTGTGCCAGGGATGCGGCCACCGCGATGTGTACACGGCTTTGAACGAAGTGGTAAAGGAATATCCCGATGCACGCGTGTTTGCCGATATCGGCTGTTATACATTAGGGGCTTTGCCGCCTTTCCGTGCCATAGACACTTGCCTCGACATGGGGGCTTCCATTACGATGGCCAAAGGGGCGGCCGACGCCGGTGTGTTTCCGGCCATCGCTGTCATCGGCGATTCCACGTTCACCCATTCGGGCATGACGGGGTTGTTGGATGCCGTAAACGACAAGGCGCAGATTACTGTCATCATATCGGACAATCTGACTACGGCGATGACCGGCGGGCAGGACTCTGCCGGTACGAACAAGTTCGAGGCGATTTGTCTGGGGCTTGGGGTGGAGCCGGAACATGTGCGCGTAGTGGTACCGTTGCCTAAGAACATGGAAGAGATTACGCGTATTCTTCGTGAAGAAATAGAGTACAAAGGGGTGTCGGTCATCATCCCGCGCCGGGAGTGCATACAGACCTTGAACAGAAAGTTGAAACAGAAAAGAGCAGAAAAGAAAGCATGAAACAAGATATAATTCTTTCGGGCGTGGGAGGACAAGGCATCCTTTCCATTGCCACCATCATCGGTGAGGCTGCCACGCAGGCAGGGTTGACCTTGAAACAGGCTGAGGTGCACGGCATGAGCCAGCGCGGAGGCGACGTGCAGTCCAACTTGCGTTTGTCTGACGGGGAGATAGCTTCCGATTTGATTGCGGTAGGAACTGCCGACATGATTCTCTCGTTGGAGCCGATGGAGGCTTTGCGATATATACCTTATTTAAATAAGGACGGTTGGGTGATTACCTCTTCTTCCCCATTCAAAAACATTCCCAATTATCCCGAGGACGAGGCTTTGATGGCCGAATTGAGGGCATTGCCCCATGTCGTCATGGTGGATGTGGACGCATTGGCCAAGGAACATTCCATGCCGAAGTGCGCCAATGTGATGCTGTTGGGGGCTGCGGCCCGTTACCTGAACATCCTGTCTGTGGAGGAGTTGCGTGAAAGTATCGCCCGTGTGTTCGGGACAAAAGGGGAGGCCGTAGTGGAAATGAATCGCCGGGCTTTCGATTTGGGGCATGCGGCTTCGGACTTAAAGTAAGCGGATATGGGACATCAGGTGTTTAGTGAAGAGTTGGTGGCATCTGTAGTAAAAGAGTTGCAGATTGCCGACCTCGCCCATGCCACCATCGGCGAGGTGCTGTTGGTGGCTTCCCGGCTGGAACAACAGACGGGGATTCCATTCATCCGAATGGATCAAGGTTCGCCGGGGCTGCCTGCCAATCGTGTCGGCATAGAAGCGGAGAAGGCCGCTTTAGACCGTGGAGTGGGGGCGCAGTATCCCGCAGCCGACGGGATTCCCGAACTGAAGCGCGAGGCTTCGCGCTTCGTGAAGGCTTTTGTCGATATAGACATCTCGCCACGGGCTTGCATACCTACGACCGGTTCGGTGGCTGCCTCGTTCGGGGCGTTCGTCATTACCACACAGTGCGTGCCGGGAAAAGACAAGGTCTTGTTTATCGATCCGGGTTTCCCCATCCAGAAATCCCAGTTGCGCATCATCGGGGCGAAGTGGGAACAGTTCGACATCTACCATTATCGGGGAGAGGCGTTGAGGGAGAAGCTGGAGAGTTATCTGAAACAAGGCGACATTGCGGCTATTGTTTACTCCAATCCGAACAATCCGGCGTGGATTTGTCTGGAGGACAGCGAATTGGCGATTATCGGTGAATTGTCCACCCGTTACGGGGTTATCGTATTGGAAGACATGGCTTATTTCTGTATGGACTTCCGTCAGGACTTGGGCCAACCTTGGAAGGCGCCTTATCCGCCTACGGTGGCCCGCTATACGGACAATTACATTCTTATGCTGTCTTCCTCCAAAATCTTCAGCTATGCCGGGCAGCGGATGGCCGTGGCTTGTGTGTCCGACAAATTGTTCGACACGCATTATCCGGCGTTGGCCGAACGTTACGGCGACTCCGGCGTGTTCGGGCAGACTTTCGTAGCTTCGGTGCTGTATATGATAACTTCCGGTTGTACGGCCTCCACGCAGTATGGCTATGCCGAAATGCTGCGGGCGGCTACGGACGGCGAATTGGATTTTGCAGCCGACGTGCGTGAATATGCCCGACGGGCTGAACGGATGAAGAAGATATTCACCGACAACGGATTCCACATCGTGTATGACTACGATGTGACGCGGCCGGTGGGAGACGGTTTTTTCTTTACCGTGGGCTATGGCCGGATGAGCGGGGGCGAATTGTTGCGCGAGTTGTTATATTATGGAGTGAGCAGTATCTCGTTGGAGACAACCGGCAGCGGGCAGCCCGGCGTGAGGGCATGTACTTCCCGTATGCGTGAGGAACTTTATCCGCTCATGGAGGAGCGGATGAAGGCTTTCCGGTTGGATCATCCTTTAAGTTGAGCGAATAAATCTGAATGGATATAAGGCCGCACGGACGGTTACAGACAAAATGGAAAACATGATTTGGAACAAGAATAAAGAGTGTATGAGTCGTGAGGAATTGCGCGACTTACAGGGGAAACGGCTGCACAAGCTGGTGGATTTGGTATATCATAACACGCCTTTCTACCGGGCTAAGATGCAGGAAATGGATTTGCTTCCGGATGATATCCGTACGATAGACGACATTGTGAAATTGCCTTTTACGACCAAGGCGGATTTGCGTGATAATTATCCGGTGGGCCTGTTGGCTACGCCCATGTCCGAGATAGTCCGTATCCATGCCTCTTCCGGCACGACGGGCAATCCCACCATCGTAGGTTATACTTATCGTGACCTGGAGATTTGGAAAGAAGTGATAGCACGTGCGTTGACGGCCTATGGCGTGACGCGTGGAGACATCGTTTCCGTGGGATATGGCTACGGGTTGTTTACGGGCGGACTGGGTGCCCATTATGGCGTGGAGCATCTGGGGGCTACCGTATTGCCTACTTCTACCGGGAATACGGAGAAACATATCCGTCTGTTGAGAGACCTTGGAGTGACGGGTATTGCCTGTACGCCTTCCTATGCCCTGTATCTGGCTGAGGCGTTGCATAAGCAAGGGCTTTCGGCCGACGATTTGAAGTTGCGCATCGGGGCGTTCGGGGCGGAGCCGTGGACGGAGAACATGCGCCGCGAGATAGAAGAACGTCTGGGCATTCAGGCCTACAACATCTACGGATTGAGTGAAATCATGGGGCCGGGCGTAGCTTACGAGTGCGGCTGCAAGAACGGTTCGCATATCGCGGAAGACCATTTCTATCCGGAAATCATCCATCCGGAAACCGGCGAGGTACTGCCGCTCGGGCAAGAAGGGGAGTTGGTGCTGACTACGCTGACGAAGACCGGAATGCCGCTGTTGCGCTACCGTACGAAAGACCTGACAACATTGATGCCCGGCACGTGCGAATGCGGACGTACCAGTGTGCGCTTTACGCGTATCCTCGGACGGAGCGACGATATGCTGATCATACGCGGCATCAACGTGTTCCCCTCACAGGTGGAAAACGTGATTCTGGAGATGCCGGAATTTGCGCCCCGTTACATGTTGGTGGTAGACCGCAAAAACAACATGGATATGTTGGAGGTGCAGGTGGAGCTGCGTCCGGATAATTTCTCAGACGATTTAGGCGGTATGCTGGCTTTAAAGAAACATTTGGCCGAACGTCTGAAAAGCGTGCTTTCCATCAGTGCGGAAGTGAAATTGGTGGAACCCAACAGTCTGCCGAGGAGCGAAGGGAAAAGTACGCGAGTGATAGATAAACGTGTGTTGGCTTAATTCAAAAACGAAAGAGTATGACTATCAAACAATTATCCGTTTTCTTGGAAAACAAAAGCGGGAGAATCAACGAAGTGACCAAAGCTTTGGGCGAACAAGGTATCAACATGCACGCTTTCAGTATGGCGGAGACTACGGATTTCGGTATCCTTCGTTTGATTGTGTCCGACGTAGACAAGGCGGTAGAAGTATTGCGTGCGAAAGATTTCGCAGTGATTCTGACCGATGTGGTTTGCATCAGTTGCCCTAACGTGGCCGGTGCGCTGTCTAAGATTTTGGAGAAGTTGGCCGAGCATCAGATTTTTATCGAATATATGTATGCCTTTGCCCAGGGAGACCGGGCGAATATCGTTATCCGGCCGAGCAATCTGTCCGAGTGCCTGAAACAGCTCTCTGAGGAAGACTGCCATATTTTAGGAGACCAACAGCTTTGAGGGTAGAGCTAAGGAATAGAAAGATTAAAGAAATACAGTCGGATTGTCGAGTGGAAAGGCAACCATCTTTCATGTAATTGAGACGATGGTTGCTTTTTGTTTTATAGTAACAGAGCTAGGATCTGATAACAAAAAAGGAAGAAAATATAAGTTATTTCCTTCCTTTTTCCTTTGAGCCGACACGGGGACTCGAACCCCGGACCCTTTCATTACGAATGAAATGCTCTACCAACTGAGCCATGTCGGCTTTTGATTTCGCGTGCAAAGGTAGGACATATTTTTTAAATACAAAAATAAAACCGGATTTTTTTCAGGGTAAGATGAAAAAAAACTATCTTTGCTTTTATTAATACCTATATTAAATGAAGAAAGCGCTGTGGTTAATCCTTTTTATAGCTTGTGTTACCGGGCTTATGGCCGGCCGGCGGCCGGATAGAAAGCTTATGATAGAGCAGATGGTTTTGGTGAACGAACGTTTCATGGCTCAGTACCCTGTGGCGGGGGATTCCATACGGATAAACGGTGTTCGTCCCTCTAATATTTGGACGCGTAGTGTGTATATGGAGGGGCTGTTGGCTTTGAACGAAGTTGCTCCACAGCCTCGGTATGTGGAATATGCCATGGATTGGGCTGTGGCGAATTTGTGGGGATTCCGTGGAGGTTCGCATACACGTAATGCCGACAACCAATGTTGCGCGCAGGTGTATATTGATTTGTATCGCCTGCATGAAGATGCCCAGGTTTTGGGGAATACGGAACGTATGCTCAATAACGTGGTGAACAGTACGGAACGAGGGGATTGGTCGTGGATAGACGCCTTGCAAATGGCCATGCCCGTCTATGCCAAAATGGGCGTAGTCAAGCAGGACATTCGCTATTTCCGCACGATGAGGGAACTGTATGGCTATACGCGCGACTGTGCCGGACAGGTCGGACTGTTTAATACGATAGACGGTTTGTGGTGGCGTGATGCCGATTTTATTCCGCCTTATAAGGAGCCGAACGGGAAGAATTGCTACTGGAGCCGCGGGAATGGCTGGGTTATGGCGGCGTTGGCACGTACGATAGACGAGATGGAACGGGCGGAGGATTTGTTTGTCGGAGGCGAGAAGCAGGAGATTGCGGACATCAAGAAATTGCTGACGGATGATTTCCTTGCCATGGCTTTCTCAGTGAAGAAATGCCAACGGAGCGATGGTTTCTGGAATTGCAGCCTGACCGATGAATTTCATTACGGAGGTCCGGAAACAACCGGTACCGCGCTGTTCCTATATGGTATGGCATGGGGAATGCGCAACGGGGTCTTGTCGGACGAAGTTTTTGGAGAGCCTGCATTAAAGGCATGGAATGCGTTGATGCACGACGCGGTTCATCCGGACGGATTTTTGGGATATGTGCAAGGGACCGGCAAGGAACCGAAAGACGGTCAGCCGGTTGGATATGACAGCAAGCCGGATTTCGAGGATTTTGCCATCGGTTGTTATTTGTTGGCCGGTGCCGAGATGATAAAGTTTTTAACTCAATAATATAATCGTTTTATTAACCTGATTTTCATGAACAAACATCACATTTGGGCATCGGCTTTTGCCATGCTCGCTTTGACTTACGGTGGGAAGCTGTCCGCACAGGGTCGTTTGGACTTGGCGGGACAGTGGGAGTTTCAAATCGACAGGGCTGATAAGGGAACAGCCGATAAGTGGTACGATCGGCCTTTGGAAGACCGTATCTTGTTACCCGGCAGTATGCCGCAACGTTTGAAGGGTGACAGGCCGTCGGTGGAAACGCAGTGGACAGGGTCGCTCTACGATAGTTCCTATTTTTATAACCCTTACATGGAGAAATACCGTCGGGAAGAGAACTTCAAGTTGCCGTTTTTCCTGACGCCCGACCGCCACTATGTGGGGACGGCCTGGTACCGAAGGACGGTGGAAGTTCCGGTTGATTGGAAGAACCGTCGCGTCGTATTGTATCTTGAGCGTCCGCATATCGAGACGGAATTGTGGGTCAACGGAAAGAAAGTCGGGGGCGACAACAGCTTGTGCGTGCCTCATTGTTATGACGTGACGGACTATGTCAAAAGCGGGGAAAACGCTTTGGCGTTGCGCGTCAGCAACCGTATCGACGGCGTTTGTGTGGGAGCGGACTCGCATAGCGTGACCGACCAGACACAAGGAAACTGGAACGGTGTGGTGGGACGTATGGAATTGCGGAGCACGCCTCTTCTGTATGCCGAAGACATACAGGTTTATCCGAACATACACGACCGTACGGCCACCGTGCGGATACGTTTGAAGCAACATCGCGGCAAAGGACGTCCCGATGCCGAGGTCAAGTTGTCGGCCAAGAGTTTCAATACCGATGTGGTGCACGAGATACCGGTTGTGTCCCGCCGGGTGAAGCTGAAAAAAGGACAGGCGGAAGTAGAGGTCGTGTTGGACATGGGCGAGAAAATGCAGTTGTGGGATGAATTCAATCCGACATTGTATGAATTGACGGCAGAAGTCTCTTCCGAACACGGGACGGACAAACAGACCCGTACTTTCGGGATGCGTGAGTTCAAGATAGACGGAAAGATGTTTTATGTGAACGGCCGGCTCACCCAGTTGCGCGGCACGGTGGAGAACTGCGATTTCCCATTGACAGGATATGCCCCGATGGACGAGGAGTCATGGGAACGGGTGTTCCGCATTTGCCGGAGTTATGGGCTGAACCACATGCGTTTCCATTCTTTCTGTCCGCCCGAAGCCGCCTTTGCGGCGGCCGACCGTGTGGGATTCTATTTGCAGCCCGAAGGACCGAGCTGGCCGAACCACGGGGTGAAGCTGGGGAACGGAATGTATATCGACCGTTATTTGATGGAAGAAACACAGCGCATGAACAAGGCGTATGGCAATTATGCTTCGTTTTGCATGATGGCCTGCGGCAACGAACCGGCGGGCAACTGGGTGGCTTGGGTGAGCGATTTCGTGGACTATTGGAAGAAGACGGACAGCCGTCATGTATACACCGGCGCGTCGGTCGGAGGCGGTTGGGCTTGGCAGCCTAAGAGCATGTACCATGTGAAAGCCGGTGTGCGCGGGTTGGACGAATGGCGGCGCCGTGCACCCGAAAGCATGTCCGACTTCCGAGCGAAAATCGATACGGTGAGTGTGCCTTTCGTCTCCCACGAGACCGGACAATGGTGCGTATTCCCTAATTTCGATGAAATCAGTAAGTACACGGGGGTGAACAAAGCCAAAAACTTCGAGATATTCCGCGATATACTGAACGACAATCATTTGGGCAGAATGGCGCACAAGTTCATGATGGCCTCCGGCAAGCTGCAAACCCTGTGTTACAAACATGAGATTGAACGGACGTTGCGTACACCGGATTATGCGGGATTCCAGTTGTTGGCCCTGAACGACTACTCCGGGCAGGGCACGGCCTTGGTGGGATTGACGGATGTCTTTTTTGACGAAAAGGAATACTGTTCACCGGAAGACTTCCGGGAGTTCTGTTCGTCGACGGTGCTGTTGGCGCGCATTCCCAAGTTCACCTATTGGAACCGGGACGCTTTTACGGCGGCGGTCGAGGTGGCTCATTACGGCAAAGCGGCGATTCGTGACGCAGAAGTGTCTTATCGTATCTGCGACAAGTACGGGAAAACGTATACGGAAGGGACTTTGTACAACGGTGATGTGGCTTTGGGCAACAACATCGGTTTGGGCAACGTGACGGTTGCTTTGGACAAGATTGGTGCACCTCGGCAAATGGTATTCGAGGTGATGCTGAAGGGAACGTATGACCTCGATGGCCGCAAGGAAGAAGTGCGAAGCAGGAACCATTGGGACTTTTGGGTGTATCCTCAGACGACGTGGGCTGATTTGGCCCGTATGGACACCGGCGACGTGTACATCACGGATATCTTGGACGAGAAAGCCGAACAAGTGTTGAAGGCAGGAGGCAAGGTTTTGGTGACGGCAGCCGGAAAGATTACTTATGGAAAGGACATCGTGCAACAGTTCACGCCCGTGTTCTGGAACACGAGTTGGTTCAAGATGCGTCCGCCCCACACCACAGGGCTTTACATCGAAAGCAACCATCCGCTCTTCCGGAACTTCCCCACGGATTACCACAGCGACATGCAGTGGTGGGACTTGGTGAACCGCAAACAGGTCATGCAGTTTACGGAATTTCCGGCTGATTTCCAACCGATCGTACAGAGCATCGACACGTGGTTCCTGAGCCGCAAGATTGGTATGTTGTTCGAAGCCAACGTGGCGGGCGGACGGCTGATGATGACCACCATGCCATTGGATGCGGACAGCGGGGTACCCGTTATCGTCCAAATGCGCAAGGCCGTCATCGCTTACATGCAGTCGGATGATTTCCGCCCGCAATACACGGTGGATTTGCAGTGCGTCAAAGACCTTTTCACCAAAGAAGCTCCCAAGGTGAACATGTACACCAACGATTCGCCCGATGAGTTGAAACCGAAACTTAATGCCAAGAAATGATGCGACGCCACCTTATTATATTAGGACTATGGGCATGCGGCACGGGATTTTCCGTGTTGCATGCCTCCGATGGTGGTTACTTGTTGCAACTGACTTCAGACAAGCGCGTACCGGTGCAACGTCTGTTGGAGGAGGGCGATACATTGTCTGCCGCACCGTTGGCCGGACACCGGCTGTCTCCCGAAGACCGTTATACGCCGGAGAAAGGGTACGGCTATGACCTGCTCGCCTCGCCGGACGAAGGCGGCGATCGCCCTTATTATGTCTCCGTGCAGGTACCCGACGGGAACTATCGTGTCACGGTGCTTTTGGGCAACCGCAAGGAAGCGGGCGTTACCACGGTACGGGCGGAGTCGCGCCGCTTGTTTTTGGAAAGCGTGCCGACGAAGAAAGGGGAGTTCCGCACGTTTACTTTCACAGTCAACAAACGTACACCGAAAATCTCCGACACCGAGGCGGTGCACATCAAACCGCGCGAACGCTCCAAACTGAACTGGGATGACAAGCTGACGATTGAAATCAACGGCGACCGTCCGCAGTGTGCGGCCATCCGGATTGAACCGGACCACCGTGTCCCGACCCTGTTCCTGACTGGAAACTCTACCGTGGTGGACCAGGACGAAGAGCCGTGGGCCAGTTGGGGACAGATGATTCCCCGTTTCTTCGATGCGGAAGTCTGCTTTGCCAATTATGCGGAGAGCGGCGAATGTGCCGATACTTTCATCCGTGCCGGACGGTTGAAGAAAGCCTTGTCGCAAATGAAACCGGGCGACTACATATTCATGGAGTTCGGGCACAACGACCAGAAACAAAAAGGACCGGGCAGGGGAGCTTATTATTCCTTCGCCACAAGCCTGAAAACGTTCATTGACGAAGTCCGGCAGCGTGGCGGACATCCTGTTTTGGTGACCCCGACCTGCCGCCGGGCTTTCAAGGACGGGAAGATACAGCCCACACACGCCGACTATCCCGAAGCCGTGCATTGGGTGGCCGAACGGGAGCAGGTGCCTTTGATAGATTTGCAGGAAATGACGCGCGTTCTGTTTGAGGCTTTGGGCGAGGAAGGAAGTAAAAGGGCTTTCGTGCATTATCCGGCCGGTACTTATCCGGGGCAGGACAAGGCTTTGGCCGACAACACCCATTTCAATCCTTACGGGGCATACCAGATAGCGCGGTGTGTCATCGAAGGAATGAAACAAGCCCGTCTGCCTTTTGTAGACCACCTTCGCGAAGACGTGCAGCCTTTCCGGCCTTCCGTGCCGGATAGTCCGGATGCGTTCCACTGGGACGAAAGCCCTTTTGTGGAAATGCAGAAACCCGATGGCAACTGATTTGCTATCGGGTTGCGCTTTAATGTAAGCCTATGCAAGAACCGCATTCTGTTTTTCTTATTACCCTGTTCTATTTGATTCGTTTTTCTTGCGTATTACCAGTCAAAGTGTTATTTTTGTAGATGCCAGTAGCAGTTGTTTTCCGAATGGTTTAGAGTTTAATGGCTGCTGCATAAAAGTGGGAATTTTATACTTGAATGTTTTTTAAAGGTATATGGAAAATGAACTAATGATGGTGGAATACCTGATAATTTGGATGGTATTTTCATGCGGCATGGCAGTGGTAAGTTATTTTATGTGGAAAAACAAACGTAAGGAAGTCCGGAATTTGTTGGAGGGTTCCGGAGAAAAGGTGTGCATGACATTGAACGGGGGAGGGAGTACATTGGACTTGCCGGTTTGTGTGTTGGCGAGTTTGGTGATGCCTGGGGCGTATTGTTTTGCTTGGGCTTTTGTCGGAGGCATGGAAGGAACATTGGAAGATGAAGAACTTTCGATGTTCTCTTATGCGTTGATCTTTATAGCTTTTCTCATGTTGGCCGTTATGGTACTTCTTTTTAAGAGGTTTTATAAAAATGTTTCTTATGCTTTTATTTTGGAACATGACATCGTGTCCTACAACGGATTTGGGTACGCCGCTCCGAAGAGATACCCGTTACGGGAACTAAAGTTCAAGGTTGAGAAACAAAGGTATAATGTCGAAATTTATTCTTTTACGGATAAGGACGGTCGGGAAATGATAAGAATTAGAAAGGAGGATTTGCCGAAATATCCGGATTTGGCCGAACTGTGTGCCCGTCCGCGAGAGTAGTTTGAATGTGTCTCATAGTATTTTGTTTACCCTGTTTCCGGCGCATGGTGGTGGTCAACTTACAGAATAGATATAGCATGGACTGGAAAGCCGGATGTTGTGGCTGTTAATTCCTTTTACCTTCTTCTTATGATTGGCTTTCAGAGAGTTAAGCTCTTAAAATTGATTACAGGAAAATTATAAACGAATCTGCGCCAAACGAAAAAATGTTCTCCTGTGATTGATTTTTCGTTTGGCGCAGATTCATTTTTGTATATGCTTTTCTCGCAGAAACACCTGAAAACAGCCTGTTTCCTGCTTTTAAACATCTTGAAATCTATAAGGCAGAAGAACACACGAACAAAAAAGCAAGATAACTTTCACGAGAAAGATATGTCCTTTTGTTCTTATGTCTTATCATCTTCAACATGCAAACGGATTTTCTGTGATGGACAATCATGCCGGAAGGGGATTAGCACCCGCCGCCGCAACAGCCTCCTCTGCGGTGGTGATGCCTTCTGTCCTTGCGGTGATGGTCGTAGTCACAGCAATGTCCTTCGTGCCTGCAATCCCGGCACTCGCTGCATTCTTCGTTTTTACGGCATCCGGCACATTCCGAGCAGTCCGTCTTGCACGTACAATCCTTGCATGTGCAATCTTTGCAACAGCATTCTATTTTATCCCTTTTGTCTTTTTTGTCCTTACTGTTTTCCTGTGCGGCATAAACGGTAAAGGACACTGCGCTTAGAAGCACCGCGCAACTCAATAAGAACTTTTTCATCCGTTTTCCTTTTTAGTTAAACACCTTATTTGTCGGGCTTTTCCGTCCTAAGTCGGGGCCTTGCCTTCGTGTCCACAAAGATAGGGAATAAAACGAAAGGGCTATAGCTTTTTAGAAGTTATTATGTTTTATGGACGATAAAATCTTTGAAACGTTCCAAGCCTTCTGCCAGTATGGCACGAGGGCAGGCGATGTTCCAACGCATGAAGCCTTCGCCTTCCTTGCCGTACATGGCTCCGGCATTGAGCCAAAGCCGGGCTTCCCGGGTCAGGCGGTGTTCCAGTTCGGCAGAAGGCGTGGCCAGTGTGCGGCAGTCCATCCATACCAAATAAGTTCCCTCCAGTTTGCAAATCGGAAAGTCCGGAAGGTGTTCCGTGCAGAACTCTTCCATGTACCTGTAATTCCCTTGCAGGTATGCCAACAGTTGGTCGAGCCAGTCCTCCCCCTTGCGGTATGCGGCTATGGTGGCGATTACTCCGAAAGGATTTACGTCGCACACCTCGTTGATGTTGATGGCTTTGTCGATTCGGCGGCGTATTTCTTCGTCCGGAGCCGCGATGTTGGCGATTTGCAGTCCTGCGATGTTGAATGCTTTGCTGGGGGATATGCAGGTGACGGCATGTCCCGTGAATGTTTCCGGCAAGGAGGCAAAAGGAGTATAGGCATGTCCCGGGTAGGTCAGTTCGCAATGTATTTCGTCGGACACCACCGTCACGTTGTGGCGGAGGCAGATTTCACCGATTTGCATCAGTTCCTCCCTTGTCCACACCCGTCCGGCGGGGTTGTGGGGATTGCAGAGCAGCATCACTTTTACCCGTTCGTCGGAGGCTTTCCGTTCCAAGTCTTCGAAATCGATGCGGTAGGTATGGTTTTCGTAAACGAGCGGGTTGCTTGTTACTTCGCAGCCGTTGTTGCGGATGGAGGAGAAGAAGCAGTTGTAGACGGGCGTCTGCACCAGTACTTTGTCGCCCGGCACGGTCAGGGCCTTGATGACGGCGGACACGGCAGGCACTACACCGGAGGTATAAATCATCCACTCTTTTTCAATGGCCCATCCGTGCCTGCGTTTGAACCATGCGCAGACGGCTTCGTAATACTCATCGGGCACCCGTGTGTAACCGAAGATGCCGTGTCCCACGCGGTCGGCCAAGGCTTCCGTGATGGCGGGAGCCGTACGGAAGTCCATGTCCGCCACCCATAAAGGAAGTACGTCGCTGTCCGCCGCGCTGTCCCATTTGTAGGAATTCGTATGGCGGCGGGGAATTATCTCGTCAAAATCGTATTTCATACGCAGTCGCTGAAACAAGTTTGTTCGTCCCAAAGTTTAAGTTCACAGTCGGCAGGTACCTTGATGTTTTCGTCGAGGATGATGTCGCCGTAGCTTTCGGCGATGATACATCCGGAAGAGGGATTTTTCACGCCACTTATCGGTCCGTTGATGGTGGCCCGTACGCTGCTGTATTCGAAAGCGCGGTCGCATTCCGGGCCGAAAGTACAATTCTCAAGCACCAAATCGTGGGCATAACAGAGCGGTTGTTCTCCCGTGATGTGGCAGTTCACCAGACGCAGGTTGCGCGAGTGCCATCCCAAGTATTCGCCGTTCAGTTCGGAGTCGTACACGGTGACGTTTTCCACTTCCCAGAACGCATCCTTTGTGGTAATCCTGGCATGGTGGATTTCAACGTCTTTCACGTACTGGAAGACGTATTTGCTATCGCTTTCCAAACCGTCTATGCGGATGTTACGGCTGAACATGAACGGGTATCGCCCGTCGTGCAGCTTCAGGTTCTTTATGTCCAACCGGTTGCACCTCCAGAAAACTTCGTCGGCATCGTTGATTTCCACATTCTCGATTTCTATGTCCGTCATTTCGCGGAACATTTTGGGAGCGTCGATGCGTGTGTCGGTCATCTTCAAATGGTCGGAATACCACAGGGCGGAGCGTCCTCCCACGTCGAAGAAACAGCGGTCGATGACGAAACCGTGCACGTGCCAAAAGGGGTAATTGCCTTCGAAACGGCAGTTGGTGGCGATGATGTTGCTGCATTCTTTGATGGCCGATTCCCCGGCACGGACAGTGACGTGGTCCAGATGCAAGTCATGCGAGCCGAACAAGGGGCGTTCGCCGCCGAATTCCATGTCTTTTATCAGTTGCATTGTATGATTGTTTTTAAAGTTTGTTACTTTAGAAGTCGTATATGGCTTTCTTATGTTTCTATACCTATTATATATGTGCAAAGTTACGCCAATATCATGGATTGAAGGGTAGACGGATTACGGATGTTACAACCCAAATTACGGAAACCGTGAGATTTTTGTCGTGCAAGGCTTCCGGTCAGATTTTCATCCACTGTTTTCCTCTCAGCCGGATCAGGAATATGATTCCACGGAAGCACAATTCCGCACACATGGCCACCCATACGCCTTTCAGACCCATGGTGGGAGCGAGCCACGCCGCCAACGAGATTCGCACGGCCCAGATGCTGAAAAAGTTCATCAATGACGGGACGAGGGTATTGGCTGCCCCGACGAATACGCCGTATGATATGATGGCTGCCGCAAACATCGGCTCGGCAAAAGCTTCGATGCGGAGTGCCATTATGCCCAGTCTGCGGATTTCTTCCACGGGAGTCATCGTACCGATAATCTGCGGTGCAAAGATGTACATCACGATGCCCATTATTCCCATGACCGCCATGCCCATGAATACGGTGATGTAAGCAAAGCGGCGAGTGAGCCGGCGCCGTCCGGCACCGAGGCTTTGTCCTACCAACGTGGTTGCGGCATCGGCTATCCCGTATCCGGGCATGTAACAAAGGCTTTCGGCGGTGATGGCAAATGAGTTGGCCGCTATGGCCGGAATGCCGAGAGGAGCCACGATGACGGTGGTCATGATTTGTGCTCCGCAAATGACGACGTGCTCCAGGCCCATCGGCAGGCTGATACGGATGGAGTTCCGGACTATCGGTGGCGTGGGAAGAGACGGGCTTTTGCGCCATGCTTTTATCTTTAAGCCGGACGAACGGGTGAAGAGATACCATAAGGTTATGGCGGCAGCTACGCTTTCGGCAAGTCCCGTGCCCAAGGCGGCACCCTGTACGCCTAATCCCGCACCGGGTATGGACAAGGTCAGCCCTCCTGCGGAAAACTCACGCGATGGGAAGATGAGGAAGAAATTGAAAACGACATCGAGAATGCACATCAGTACACCGGCGATACTGGGAATGCGCATGTTGCCGCTGCAACGTAACATGCCGGCGGCCAGAAAGTTCATTTGCAGGATGGGGAGGAAGAGCGAGAAAATCAGGAAATAAAGCGAGGCGTCGCTACGAATGGCGCTGTCGCCTCCCAACCATTGGGGCAAGGCTCCGCTGACGGACACTCCGATTGCAGCCAACAGTGCGCTGAATGCAAATGTCGAAGGTACGGAACGGCGCAATATGGAACGTGCGCAGTCCCAGTCGTCAGCTCCGATTCGATGGGCTACTTGTACGGAGAAGCCTGTGGATGCCGCAGCACAAAGTCCCCAGAAAAGCCATGTGGTGGTGGATACCAATCCGATAGAGGCCGAGGCGTTCGCACCGAGGCTTCCCACCATCGCGGCATCGATGTATTGCATGACGATGGCCGAGAGCTGGGTTACGATGGCGGGTACGCTCAATGCCACCGTAAGGCGGAGCTGTTCGCCGGATGTCATCGGCCGGCCTTCGCGGATTAGGGCGAGCAGGTGGTCTGTTTTCTTCTTCTTTTCCTTCATGTATGTTTTGGGTCTGTTTGACGGATGGTTTTAGCTTGCACTCTTCTATGGCCATGCAAAGTTCGGGAGAAAGTCAGGGTTGGGGAGTAGACAAATTACGGTTGTTATAACCCGAATTACGGATATTCTTACCAATATTACGATTTCAGGCTGAAGATTAGGGCAAAATCACTATATTTGTTTCCAAGAACATAAACAATGTGCTTCAATATGGAAGAAATTATCAAGCTCGACACGGTAGGTTTGTACAATAAGCTCTATGGTGTGGAAACGTTGCATCCGTTGGTTTCGGTCGTTGATGCTTCGGAAATCAAACAGGACCTTCCGGCAAACGTCACGCTCAACTACGGACTTTATGCCCTTTATCTAAAGCAAACCAAGTGCGGGGACCTGCGCTACGGTCGGCAGTTATATGATTACCAGGAAGGTACGGTGACGAGTTTTGCACCGGGGCAAGTGGTGGAAGTCCGTCGTGACACGAATGTCCGTCCGCAATGGCAGGGGTTGGTGTTTCATCCCGATCTGATACGCGGTACTTCGTTGGGACAAGACATCAAACAGTATTCCTTCTTTTCGTATGCTTCGAATGAGGCTCTTCATCTGTCCGACGAAGAGAAAAGCATTTACCGGGACTGTCTGGAGAAAATCAAGATGGAGCTGGCCCGTCCGGTAGACAAACATAGCCGCCGCCTCATTGTCCGCAACATCGAACTTCTGTTGGATTATTGCATGCGTTTTTATGAACGGCAATTTGTTACGCGGAGCAAGGTGAACAAAGACATTCTGGTAAGATTTGAAGAACAGTTGGATGCTTATTTCCAAGGTGGACATCCGCAGTCGGAGGGGCTGCCTACCGTGAAATATTTTGCAGACCGGATGAACCTGTCGCCCAATTATTTCGGAGATCTCGTCAAGAAAGAAACAGGGCGTACGGCGCAAGAGTACATCCAAGGCAAACTGATAGAGGTGGCCAAGCAGGAAATTCTCGGTTCGAGCCGTAGCGTAAGCGAGATAGCTTACCGTCTCGGTTTCCAATATCCGCAGCATTTCACACGGATTTTCAAGAAGAGTGTCGGATGTACGCCGACCGGATATCGGGATTTGCAGGTTTGATAAGAATAGGAGGGAATGAATATATCGTCCATTCCGTTGGGTGATTGCACCTGCGGAATGGACGATACGTTTTTTATTTCAGGTATTCTTTGTAGAACTGTTCGAGCTTGTCGAATGGAATGGCTTCCGGATTGTCGTAAAGATCTACGTGGGTGGCTCCGGGGATGATCAATAACTCCTTGTTTGGGCCTTGCAATGTCTTGAACGCGTCCTCGCTGAAATAGCGCGAATGGGCTTTTTCCCCGTGGATGAGCAGTACGGCACTCCGTATTTCGTTGCTGTATGCAAGTATCGGCATGTTGATGAACGGGAGGGATGAGGTTTTGTTCCAGCCTCCGTTCGAATTGAGCGAACGTTTGTGGTAGCCGCGCGGTGTCTTGTAATAGGCATGGTAGTCCTTCACAAACTGTGGCGCGTCCTCGGGCAACGGGTCGGCGACTCCACCGGCGAGGGCATACGTTCCGTTTTTGTAATCTTCCGTGCGTTGTGCGTTGAGTTGCCGGCGGAGTTCGTAGCGCGCGTCGGCGTCCGTCCCGTCGAAATAGCCGTTGGCCGTCACCCGGCTCATGTCGTACATGGTAGAGGCCACGGTGGCTTTGATTCTGGTGTCGATGGCTGCCGCATTAAGGGCAAAACCGCCGAACCCGCAGATTCCGAGGATGCCGATGCGGTTTTCGTCAACTTCGTCACGTGTGGCGAGATAGTCTACCGCAGCGCAAAAGTCTTCCGTGTTGATGTCGGGTGAAGCCACGTAACGGGGTTCACCGCCGCTTTCTCCGGTGTAAGAGGGGTCGAAGGCAAGGACCAGGAACCCGCGTTCGGCCAATGTCTGGGCATACAATCCGGAGGCCTGTTCTTTCACGGCTCCGAACGGGCCGCTCACGGCAATGGCGGGAAACTTGCCTTCCACGTCCCGGGGTACATACAGGTCGGCGGCGAGCGTTATACCGTAGCGGTTGTGGAAAGTAACTTTCGCGTGGTCTACTTTTTCACTTTTAGGGAACGTCTTGTCCCATTCTTCCGTCAGATTGAGTCTTTTTTCCATAAAGCTATCCTTTTCTAATGGTTTTACTTGTGCCATAAGGCTTCCCGACACGCAAAGGCATATAGCCATTGCCGCAGGCATGCTTTTCCACGTTTGTTTCATTTCGTTTAGGGTTTGGTTTGATGAAGGCAAAGATAGGGACTTATGTGCTTGCTGCGGGTAGACGGATTACGGATTCTGCAACCCTAATTACAGATTTGGGGATGGCTCGCTCCGGCAAAAAAAAGAAATCCGTAATTAGGGTTGTTGTGTCCGTAATTGGGGTTATATAAGCGAAAGGATAATCCGCTACCTTTGTAATAACATATAAGATAAACATGAGTATGAAAAAGGTTATACACGGAGCCGGAGGCTTCGTCTGGATAGGGTAAAATGGCAAAGACAGGAGTGAAAAAGGATAATAAGACATTGGACATAAAGACCGTGTGCGAATGTTGTCATTGTTTGGGCAGCAAGACGCTGCATCCGCAGGTGAGCCTTATCAATCTGGAAAAGCCGGAACTGGAAGAGGATGCCGTGAAGTTCGAATTTTATGCCATCTTGTTGATAGAGGATTGTCCGGACGGTTGTTGCTGTTGCGGCCGGAAGTATTATGATTATTCCGTGGCCACGATGGTATTCCTTACGCCGGGCGAAATCTTCCGTATGAGCAAGGAGGACACGTTGCCCCCCAAGGGCTGGCTCCTGGCATTCCATCCCGACTTGCTGTTCCGCACCTCGCTCAAGAACCACATCAAGAATTATACTTTCTTTTCTTATCACAAGGAAGAGGCGTTACACCTCTCCCGGCGAGAGACTTCCACAGTGACTTGTCTGTTGGAGCATATAGAAGAAGAACTGCACCATCCGATTGATGCGCATACCGGTACCATCCTTTCGCGCCACATCGAGCTTTTGTTGGATTATTGTACGCGGTTCTACGAACGCCAATTCATTACCCGGGAAAATAAAAACAAGCTTTTGCTGGCCCGTCTGGACCGGATGTTCGATGAATATCTTGATTCCGGACGGTTATCGGCAGGAGGTTTGCCCGTCCTGGCGCAGTGTGCCGCTGCGCTGAATCTGTCTGCGGCTTATTTTTCCGACTTGTTGAAATTCGAGACCGGTAAGAGTTTGGAGGAATATTTTGAGTTCAGGAGACTGGATACGGCCCGGCGTTTATTGTCGGAAGGCATGCACACACCAGCCAAAGTGGCTCGTTTGCTGGGGTATCCGAACGTACAATGTTTCAGTCTGATATTTAAAAGGGTGGTAGGGGTGCCGCCGGGTGAGTTTCGTTATTCACGGAATTAAAAACCTCTGCACTCGAGGAGCGGATGCAGAGGTTTTGAGGTTATAACGGCATATTGCCGTGCTTCTTGGGCGGATTGCTTTGATTTTTGTTTCGGGCCATCTCCAAGGCGCGGATGAGTTTCCGGCGTGTGTCGCGCGGCATGATGATTTCGTCCACCAGTCCGTGCTCGGCTGCGCGGTAAGGATTGGAGAACTCTTCTTCGTATGCTTCCACAGCCGTCTTTTTCTCCTCCTCCGATGCTTTACGGTAGAGGATGTTGATGGCACCGGATGCCCCCATGACTGCAATTTCGGCTTGCGGCCAGGCAAAGTTCACATCAGCACCGATCATCTTGCTGGCCATGACGATATAGGCTCCGCCATAGGCTTTACGCGTAATCAGTGTGATTTTGGGAACGGTGGCCTCGGCGTAGGCATACACGATTTTGGCACCGTGACGGATGATACCGTCATGTTCTTGTGCCGTGCCCGGCAAGAAGCCCGGTACGTCTTCGAACGTCACCAAAGGGATGTTGAAACAGTCGCAGAAACGGATGAAGCGGGCGGCTTTGTCCGAAGCGTCGATGTCGAGCACGCCGGCCAGGAATGCCGGTTGGTTGGCGATGATGCCGACGGTTTGTCCTCCGAGGCGGGCGAAACCGATGACGATGTTCTTGGCAAAATGCGGCATCACTTCAAAGAAATATTGGTTGTCAACGACGGGTTCGATAACGTCTTTGATGTCGTATGGTTGGTTCGGATCTTCCGGAATCACCGTCTGCAAACTTTCCACACGGCGGTTCGCGTCGTCGCTGCAAGGCACGATCGGCGCGTCCTCCATGTTGTTGGACGGCAGGAAACTGAGCAGTTCGCGGAGTTGCATCAGTGTTTCTTCTTCCGTCGGATAGACAAAATGAGCCACGCCGCTCTTGCTGCTGTGCGTGTAAGCTCCTCCCAACTCTTCCTTGTCCACCACTTCATTGGTCACGGCCTTTACCACATCCGGTCCGGTGATGAACATGTGGCTGTTTTCGTTGACCATGAAAATAAAGTCGGTGAGGGCGGGAGAGTAGCAGGCACCTCCGGCACACGGGCCGAGGATGGCCGTGAGTTGGGGAATCACGCCGGAGGCCATCGTATTCTGGTAGAATATGGAAGCGTATCCCGCCAGACTGGTGATGCCTTCCTGTATGCGGGCGCCTCCCGAATCGTTCAGCCCGATGATGGGTGCGCCGCTCTTCAAGGCCAAAGTCTGCACTTTTACGATTTTGGCAGCGTTGGTCTCGCTCAACGAACCGCCGTGTACGGTGAAGTCGTAAGCGTAAACGAACACCTGCCGTCCGTCTATCTTGCCGTGACCGCACACCACGCCGTCTCCCGGAATCTGTTTCTTGTCCATTCCGAAGCGGGTGCAACGGTGGTTTACGAATTTGTCTATTTCGCAGAACGTGTCTTTGTCGAGCAACATGTCGATGCGTTCGCGTGCCGTCATGCGGCCCGAGGCGTGTTGCTTTTCTATCTTGTCCGGTCCGCCACCCTGCGAAGCCCGTTTGTCCAATTCCTCAAACCGGGCATATAGTTCTTCTCTTTTCATGCTTCTTGTATGAGTTCTAATTCTATCAACGTTTGATTGTCTTGTACGGCCTCTCCCTCTGTCACGAGAATGTTTTTCACCCTACAGTCCGAACTGACCTTATAATTGCTTTGCATCTTCATGGCTTCGAGTACGATGGCGATGTCACCTGCCTTCAACTCGTCGCCCGGCTGTACGGGGATGCTGACCACCTTGCCCGGCATGGGAGCCACGATTTTATCCGACTGGCGTTCGTCCGCATGCTTTTTCATGCGGAGGTATTTGGCCTGTGTGTCCACCACGTCCACGTGGTAGGAGCGGTAGAACATGTTCACGTCATAGCTCTTTCCGCCTTCGCCGCGAATCAGTTCCGCATTATAGGAATTACCGTCGTGCAGGATGGAGCAACTGCCGTTTTCGGCCATGACGATGTCCACCACGCACGGTTTGCCGTCGATGGTGAGTTCCACGCGGTTTCCCTCTTTGTTTACCAATGTCACGTCCGCGACACGGTCTCCTATGTGTATTTCCATAAAATATCCCTTTCCTTATTATATACGTAATACTCCCTTTTGCAGGCCGAACTCGCGCCAACGGCTGATGGGGCGGGAGTCTGTCGTGCGCACGGGGCTGTTCTCTTCCAGATTGAACAGGTAGTCCACGTAGGCGGCTATCATGGCCATGTTTTCTATCTCTTCGTTCTCTCCGTTGCTGCGTTGCAGCGAACGGGAATATTTTGACAGGAATGAAGTGTCGTATTCGCCTTTCACAAAAGCCGGGGCGTACATGATGCGGCGCAGGTAGCTGATGTTGGTTTTCAGTCCCGTGATTTTGAATTCATACAACACACGCCGCATACGTTCGATGGCAAACTGGCGGTTTGTGGCCCATACGATGAGCTTGCCGATCATCGGGTCGTAGTAGAGGGGGATTTCGTAACCTTCGTACACGTAGCTGTCGATACGCACACCGATGCCGTTCGGCTCCGTGAGTTGGCGGATGATGCCGGGGCAGGGGATAAACCCGTTTTCCGTGTCTTCGGCGCAGATACGGCACTCGATGGCGTGTCCGCGTTGGAAGAGGTCTTCTTGTTTGAAGCGCAGTGCTTCACCACCTGCCACATGGAGTTGTTCTTTGACGAGGTCTACGCCCACCACTTCTTCCGTGATGGGGTGTTCCACTTGCAGACGGGTGTTCATCTCCAAGAAATAAAAGTGGCGGTATTTGTCCACCAGAAATTCTATGGTACCGGCACCACGGTAGTTCACCGCCCGGGCGGCGGCTACGGCTTTCTCGCCCATCTCCCGGCGGAGTTCCGGCGTGAGGAAAGGCGAAGGGCTTTCTTCCACGATTTTCTGGTTGCGGCGTTGCACGGAGCACTCCCGGTCGAAGAGATGCACCACGTTGCCATAGGCATCCCCAAGTATTTGGAATTCGATATGATGCGGCTCTTCCACGAATTTCTCCAGATACACCGTGTCGTCTCCGAAAGAAGACATGGATTCCGAGCGGGCCGAGTCGTAAGCCTCTTTCACTTCGTCTTCGCTATGGATGAGGCGCATGCCTTTTCCGCCGCCCCCCATGGAGGCTTTCAGCATGACGGGAAAACCGATTTCCTTGCAGATGCGTACGGCTTCGTCGGCGTCTTTCAGCGGTTCGGCAGTGCCCGGAACCACCGGTACTCCGGCCGCCATCATGCGTTGTCGGGCTGCAATCTTGTCTCCCATGGCTTCCATCGTATCGGCTGTCGGGCCGATGAAGATGATGCCTGCGGCCTCGCAACGGCGGACAAACTCCGCATTCTCGGACAGAAAGCCGTAGCCGGGATGGACGGCGTCGGCTTTGCATTTTACGGCCACGTCGATGATACGGTCGATGTTCAGATAACTTTCGTGCGACTCGGCCGCGCCGATGCAGTAAGCTTCGTCGGCATACATCACGTGCCTTGACGTACGGTCGGCCTCAGAAAATACGGCCACGGTACGCAGACCCATTTCGCGGCACGAGCGCATGACCCGTACAGCGATTTCGCCACGATTGGCGATCAAAACTTTTTTAATCATCTTTATGTCATTTATCCTACATGTTCTCCTAACCCACGAGCAAGAACAGTTCTTTAACGAACGGCAGGTCTTCTGACTCGCCCCCTTTCTGAAACCTTCCCGGCCATGACAAACAAGTGGCCAGTGGTGATGGTGCTTTTTCAGAAAGTTCACGGAGCATCACAGCAGCGGGACTGTCCGGGATTTGCACCCGATTCCCTTTTAATCCGTACGCAAGGACTTGCGCACAGAACCGATTCTTGTGCAAAGGTACGTCTTTTTTCCATTACAGCCTAATGGTTTCAAAAGAAATTAATTCTCCGTAGGACGGAAGATGTCGGGCGGATTTGTAGAGAGGAGATTAGACATAAGCACAAAAGAACATATTTTTTCCGTAGAAGTCATTTTGCCTTTTTGTTCTTTTGTTCTTCTGTCTTAATACTTTTCAGGATGTTTGTGTGCTGAAGATTATAAGACATAAGTACAAAAGGACATATTTTTCCCGTAGAAGTCATTTTGCCTTTTTATTCTTTTGTTCTTCTGTCTCATAAAATGTCTTTTTGTTACTGTATGGGAGGATTTCAGTCCAAAAAGACAGCGTTTTCGTTTTATCTGACAGGCCAAAAACGGGTGAACCGTAGCATATAGAGCATCTTCTTGTATATTTATACGGTATATGCGTTGCTGTTTTGCATATTTTCTGCATATATGCAATTCAATCTCAAGAGAATGACAAATCATTCGGCTGAAAGCGGAAAATCATTCTCCGCATGTCGGTTCGTGTTTCTCTTTCAAACGCCGGAAAAATGTCTTTTTTCCGGCAAATTTCCGGCTTGAAAACCGCGTGCCGGCTTTATTTGGCTGCTTTTTCCGTTCCAAAATCCGGTAACATCATGCAAGCCGGATGTGTCTTTAAGCTTACTCACCGAGCCACTTCATGCGGCAGGAAAGGCATGAACGGGTGACAGAGGATAAATATTCTTGCGTATGAGTTGTCATTTTGTTATTCCTGACGGGTTGTATGGTTGCGTTATTCTTGTCCGAAGCGTTATCTATGTGCAAATACGCGATTCTCAGGGATGCGAAAATGACATCGTGTCAGAGTGTCAACAGTATGTCGGATTGGGCTTTAATATTTTTTAAGTATAATATCATGTCTTCCGGCAAGTATTTTATGGGGTTCGTTCGTATATATATTATATTCACGTTAAGTTGATAGTATGAATAAAATATTGTATGGCGCGCTGGGAGCCTTCTTCATTTCTTTTCCCATGCAAGCGAAAATACTCGTGTATCCGAGGATAGAAGACAAGGCCGTTGTGGATGACGGTCGTTACAAGGTGTACGTCAGGGAAGCCGGGACAGAAAATGCGTGGCGGGAGTTACAGGTCTTTTCGGTGGAAGTGGACATGGACACCCGGAGCCGGGCGGCCATGGCGCAGTTCGACGCAGACGAGCCGGTGGAGGTGAAGGTCGTCACGCCGGGACAGATGGCCGACAACGTAAAAATACGGCCGCTCTCGCAAGGTATATTATATAATAAGGTGGGCGAGCACGCCTTGACGTTCCGCTTGGAGCGTCCGGCCAAGTTGAGTGTGGAGTTCGGGGGCGACCGCATGGGCAATCTCCATTTGTTTGCCAATGCGGTGGAGACGGAGACGTATGACGGAACGGAGGGCGAAGGCGTCGTGGTTTGGGACGGCGGTTCGAAAGATATTTTCCGGAAAGATTGCCGTCTGATTTATTTCGGTCCCGGCGTACATAAGCCCAAGGATCTGCCCAACGGCGAGATAGACGTACCGAGCAACTGCACGGTCTATCTGGCACCGGGAGCTTTGGTGAAAGCCAAACTCCGGGTGGACAGGGCGAAGAATGTGCGGATTGTGGGACGCGGGATGCTGTTTCAGCCCTTGCGCGGTGTGGAAATCACCCGTTCGCGCAACGTACACGTGGAAGGCGTTACGGTGGTCAACCCCCAGCATTACACCATATTGGGCGGCGAGAGCCGTAAGGTGACGGTCAGGAATGTGAAGAGTTTCTCGTCCCGGGGGTGGAGCGACGGAATAGATTTGATGTGTTGCCACGACTGGTTGGTGGACGATGTGTTTCTTCGTACGAGCGACGACTGTTTGGCATTTTACAACCACCGTTGGTGGTTTTGGGGAGGGACGAGCAACCTGACGGTGCAAAACTCCATTTTGTGGGCCGATGTGGCGCATGCCATTAACGTGGGAGGCCACGGCGACGACCGTTCCCCGAAGGGAGAGACGCTTCGCGGCGTGAGGTTCCGCAACATAGACGTGCTGAACGTGGATGAGGATGACGACAATTACCGTGGAGTGATGGCCGTGTGTGCGGGCGACAAGAACCGGGTGGAGGATGTGTCGTTTGAGGATATCCGGGTGGAAGACTGCGAAGAGGCCCGGCTGATAGACATCCGTGTTATTTTCAATGAGAAATACAACCGTGAGCCTGGCGGTCCGATTCGTAACCTTGTCTTCCGTAATATCCGCTACCAAGGGGAAGGGGGAAAAATGTATCCTATGCGGATAAAAGGATATGACGCAGACAACGACGTGCGCGGCGTACTGTTGGAGAGTGTCACGGTAGACGGAAAGAAACTGACGGGCACGGAAGGGATGGAGATGAACGGGTTCGTTTCCGATGTGGAAGTAAAGTAGGGCGCTTGTCTTTCGTTTTGTTCATGAAAGCGCGGATAGGTTGCTTTTTTGTCATGAGAAGTGTCTTTTTCGGCGTAAATAGCGAAATAAATTGCAAGTATTCGCATTTATTTGTACCTTTGCCCACTAATAAGGTTTGTAGAGAACGATTGTCATGGAACAGTTGAAACATGAATGCGGTATCGCTATGATACGCTTGCTGAAGCCCTTGGAGTATTATCAGGAAAAGTATGGTACTTGGATGTTCGGCTTGAACAAGCTTTACCTGTTGATGGAGAAACAGCATAACCGCGGACAAGAAGGCGCCGGACTGGCTTGCGTGAAGATGGAGGCGAATCCCGGAGAAGAGTATATGTTCCGTGAACGGGCATTGGGTACGGGTGCCATTACCGAGATTTTTTCTTCCGTGCAGTCCCGGTTCAGGGATTTGAGCGCGGAACAGCTTGCAGACGCCACGTATGCCAAACGGCAGCTTCCTTTTGCCGGTGAAATTTATATGGGCCACCTTCGGTATTCAACGACCGGAAAGAGTGGCCTTTCTTTTGTCCATCCGTTTCTGAGGCGCAACAACTGGCGGGCGAAAAACCTTGCGTTGTGCGGCAATTTCAATCTGACGAATGTGGATGAGGTATTTGCCGACATTACGGCCAAAGGGCAGCATCCCCGGATTTATTCCGACACTTATATCATGCTGGAGCAAGTGGGGCACAGGCTCGACCGCGAAAGCGAACGCCTTTACGCCGAAGCCGTAGGGCTGGGCCTGTCCGGTATGGACATTACACGCTATATCGAGGAGCGTATCGACGTGAACAACGTGTTGCGCACGGCGGCCCCCTTGTGGGACGGCGGTTATGTGGTGTGCGGGGCGACGGGCAGCGGCGAGATGTTTGTCTTGCGCGACCCGTGGGGTATCCGACCGGCCTTTTGGTATAAAGACGATGAGGTTTTGGTCGTGGCTTCCGAGCGTCCTGTCATCCAGACGGTTTTCGCATTGGAGACGGAGCAGATACACGAACTCATGCCGGGGCAGGCGGTCAGCGTGCATAAGGACGGAGAGATGCGTCTGGAACAAATCCTGCAACCCAAGGAGGTGAAAGCCTGCTCGTTCGAACGAATCTATTTCAGCCGTGGAAGCGACCGCGATATTTACCTGGAGCGTAAGGCTTTGGGCATGCAGTTGCGCGATGCCATCCTGAAAGCCATTGGCGGGGATTTGGAACATACGGTGTTCTCTTTTATTCCGAACACGGCGGAAGTCGCCTTTTATGGCATGTTGGACGCTTTCAAGGCATATCTGAACCAAACCAAGATTGCCCAGATAGAAGCGTTGGGGCATAAGCCCACTCATGAGGAGCTCGAACGCATCCTGAGCCAGTATATCCGTAGCGAGAAAGTGGCTATCAAGGACATCAAACTGCGTACGTTCATTACGGAAGGCAACAGCCGGAACGATTTGGCCGCGCATGTGTATGACATCACTTACGGGAGCGTGAATGCCTACGAGGACAATCTGGTGGTCATCGACGACAGCATCGTGCGCGGGACTACGCTGAAAGAGAGCATCATCCGCATCCTCGACCGCCTGCATCCGAAGAAAATCGTGCTGGTGTCTTCTTCTCCGCAGGTGCGCTATCCCGATTATTACGGTATCGACATGTCCAATATGGACGAATTCATCGCTTTCCGCGCAGCCGTGGAGCTGTTGAAAGAACGGGGCATGGCGCACGTGGTAGGCGAGGTTTATGAACAATGTAAAATGCAGATGGGGTTGCCTAAAGAAGAGATGGCGAACAGTGTGAAAGCCATCTATGCCCCTTTTACGGACGAAGACATTTCACGCAAGATGGTGGAGATGTTGCGCCCGGCAGGAGTCACCACGCCCATTGAAATCGTATACCAGACGCTGGAGGGCCTTCATGAGGCCTGCCCGGAGCATTCGGGCGACTGGTATTTCAGCGGCGACTATCCGACACCGGGCGGTGTGAAGCTGGTGAACCGGGCGTTCATCAGTTATTATGAGAATGTGTTTAAGGCAAATAAATAAGATAATAAAGATTGTATTTCTGCAATGAGAAACGTGACACTTATCCTCGACGACGGGAGCCGTTTTCACGGTAAGTCGTTCGGTTATGAAAAACCGGTGGCCGGCGAAGTGGTTTTCAATACGGCCATGATGGGGTATCCGGAGAGTTTGACCGACCCGTCTTATGCCGGGCAGTTGATGACGCTGACCTATCCTTTGGTCGGGAACTACGGCGTGCCGGCTTTTACCATGGAAGAGAATGGCCTGGCCACTTTTATGGAGAGCGACCGGATTTATGCCTCGGCCATTATCGTAAGCGATTATAGTCTGGCCTACAACCATTGGAATGCAAAAGAAAGTCTGGCGGACTGGCTGAAACGGGAACAGGTGCCGGGCATCACGGGAGTGGATACGCGTGAGTTGACGAAAGTGTTGCGCGAGCACGGGGTGATGATGGGTAAGATCGTGTTTGACGACGAACCGGATAACATACCCGAGGCCGATTATAACGGTGTGAACTTCGTGGATAAAGTGTCGTGTAAGGAAATCATCCGCTACAATGAAGAAGGCGGGCGGAAGAAAGTCGTGCTGGTGGATTGTGGCGTGAAACACAATATCATACGTTGCCTGCTTCGTCGTGGCGTGGAAGTGATACGCGTGCCTTGGGACTATGATTTCAACACGTTGGAGTTTGACGGCCTTTTCTTGGCCAACGGTCCCGGCGATCCGGACACGTGCGAGGCTGCGGTGGCGAACATCCGCAGGTTCCTTGCTTCTCCTTCGGTGCGCCCCTGCATGGGCATCTGTATGGGCAACCAGCTTTTGAGCAAAGCGGCCGGCGCCCGGATTTATAAATTGAAGTACGGACACCGCAGCCACAATCAGCCGGTGAGGATGGTGGGCACGACCCGTTGTTTCATCACGAGCCAGAATCACGGTTATGCTGTGGATGCGGAAACGCTCGGGGCAGACTGGGAACCCTTGTTCGTCAACATGAACGACGGTTCCAATGAAGGCATACGCCATAAAGTGAATCCTTGGTTTAGCGCGCAGTTCCATCCGGAAGCTTGCAGCGGTCCGGTGGATACGGAGTTCATGTTCGATGATTTTGTTAATTTGCTCAAATAAGAAACAGGTGGTCTATGGAAGATAAAGGAATAAAGAAAGTCTTGTTGTTAGGTTCCGGTGCGCTGAAGATCGGCGAGGCCGGTGAGTTTGATTATTCCGGTTCGCAAGCATTGAAAGCGTTGAAAGAGGAAGGGATAGAGACGGTACTCATCAATCCGAACATCGCCACCGTGCAGACGAGCGAAGGTGTGGCCGACCAGATTTATTTTTTGCCGGTGACTCCGTTCTTTGTGGAGAAAGTCATCCGGAAGGAACGGCCGCAAGGCATCTTGTTGGCGTTTGGAGGACAGACGGCTTTGAATTGCGGTGTGGCCTTATATAAGGAAGGCATTTTGGAGAAATACGGCGTGCAGGTGCTCGGAACTCCGGTACAGGCTATCATCGACACGGAAGACCGTGAATTATTCGTGAAGAAGCTCGATGAAATCGACGTGAAGACCATCAAGAGCCATGCTTGCGAGAATATGGAAGAAGCCCGCAAGGCGGCTGCCCATCTGGGCTATCCCGTGATTATCCGTGCGGCCTATGCGCTGGGTGGATTGGGCTCCGGATTCTGCGACAATGAGGAAGAACTTAACAAGTTGGCAGAGAAGGCTTTCTCGTTTTCACCTCAAGTGTTGGTGGAGAAGAGTTTGAAAGGATGGAAAGAGATTGAATACGAAGTGGTGCGCGACCGTTATGACAACTGTATCACGGTGTGCAACATGGAAAACTTTGACCCGCTCGGCATTCATACTGGTGAAAGTATCGTGATTGCTCCCTCGCAGACGTTGACCAATTCGGAATACCACAAATTGCGGGCGTTGAGCATCCGCATCATCCGTCACATCGGAATCGTGGGAGAATGTAATGTGCAATATGCTTTCGACCCTGAGTCGGAGGATTACCGTGTCATAGAGGTGAATGCCCGTCTGAGTCGTTCTTCCGCTTTGGCTTCCAAGGCCACGGGGTATCCGTTGGCTTTTGTGGCGGCCAAGTTGGGGTTGGGTTACGGGCTGTTTGAACTGAAAAACTCCGTGACGAAAACAACGTCGGCCTTCTTCGAGCCGGCGTTGGATTATGTGGTGTGCAAGATACCGCGCTGGGATTTGGGTAAGTTCCGGGGTGTGGACCGCGAGTTGGGTTCCTCCATGAAGTCTGTAGGCGAGGTGATGGCCATAGGCCGTACTTTCGAAGAGGCCATCCAGAAAGGCTTGCGCATGATAGGTCAGGGGATGCATGGTTTTGTGGAGAACAAGGAACTGCAAATCGATGACATCGATGCCGCCCTGCACGAACCGACCGACAAGCGTATCTTTATCATCTCCAAGGCCATGCAGCAAGGTTATACAATAGACCGGATTCATGAACTGACGAAGATAGACAAGTGGTTCCTGCAAAAACTGCATAACATCAAGGATACGTCCAAGGCTTTGCATGCCTGTAAAAGCATCAATGTGTTGGACAATGACTTGCTGCGCCGGGCGAAGGTGCAGGGCTTTACGGATTTCCAGATAGCCCGTGCCTTGGGTATGGAAGAGGAAATGGACATCGAAGAGGCTTCGCTGATAGTGCGCCGTCGCCGCTTGTCCGCAGGTATCGTACCGGTTGTGAAGCAAATAGACACGTTGGCTGCCGAGTATCCGGCGCAGACGAACTATTTGTACATGACTTATAGCGGTATATCCCATGACATTCATTACGAACACGACAAGCGTAGTATTGTGGTTTTGGGTTCGGGTGCCTATCGTATCGGGTCGTCCGTCGAGTTCGACTGGTGCGGCGTGCAGGCGTTGAACACCATCCGTAAAGAAGGTTTCCGTTCGGTGATGATTAACTACAATCCCGAAACGGTATCTACCGACTACGACATGTGCGACCGCCTTTATTTCGACGAACTGACTTTCGAGCGCGTGTTGGATATTCTGGACTTGGAATGTCCGAAAGGGGTTATCGTTTCTACGGGCGGACAAATCCCGAACAACCTGGCCATCCGTTTGGATCAGCAACGTATTCCTATTCTCGGCACGACGGCCAAGAGCATCGACAATGCGGAAGACCGTGAGAAGTTCTCGGCCATGTTGAACCGTATCGGTGTGGATCAGCCGGAGTGGAGCGCGCTGACCAGCATGGACGATGTAAACGCATTTATAGATAAGGTGGGCTTTCCGGTTCTGGTGCGTCCTTCATACGTGCTTTCAGGTGCGGCGATGAACGTATGTTCCAACCAGGATGAGTTAGAGCGATTCTTGAAGTTAGCCGCCAATGTGTCTCATAAACACCCGGTTGTCATCAGCAAGTTCTTACAGCATGCCAAAGAGGTGGAGATGGATGCCGTGGCACGTGAGGGAGAAATCGTGGCATACGCCATCAGCGAGCACATCGAGTTTGCCGGCGTGCATTCGGGAGATGCCACAATCCAGTTCCCTGCACAGAAACTGTATGTGGAGACGGTGCGCCGCATCAAGAAGATTTCCGGGCAAATAGCCCGCGAGTTGAAAATCAGCGGCCCGTTCAATATCCAGTTCTTGGCTAAGGACAACGACATCAAGGTCATTGAATGCAACCTGCGTGCTTCGCGGAGTTTCCCGTTCGTGAGCAAGGTGCTTAAGATCAATATGATTGAACTGGCCACGAAAGTCATGCTGGGATTGCCCGTGGAGAAACCGAACAAGAGCCTGTTCGATTTCGATTATGTGGGTATCAAGGCCAGTCAGTTCTCCTTCAACCGCTTGCAGAAGGCCGACCCCGTACTGGGAGTCGATATGGCATCGACCGGAGAAGTCGGTTGTTTGGGCGACGATTCGGGAACCGCTTTGCTTACGGCTATGCTTTCGGTAGGGCATCGTATTCCGAAGAAGAACATTCTTTTGTCTACCGGTGGTGCTAAACAGAAAGCCGACATGCTGGAAGCAGCCCGTACTTTAAAGGAGCATGGTTATGAACTTTATGCTACGGGAGGGACGAGCCGCTATCTGACGGAGAACGGTGTAGAAAACAATCTGGTGTATTGGCCGAGCGAAGAGGGGACGCCTCAAGCGCTTACCATGCTGCATAATCGGGAGATAGACATGGTGGTCAATATCCCGAAAGATTTGACGGTAAGCGAATTGAGTAACGGTTACAAGATTCGCCGTGCTGCGGTGGATTTGAACATTCCTTTGATTACGAACTCCCGTTTGGCAAGTGCCTTTATCCAGGCTTTCTGCCATATTGATATGGATGATTTGTCCATAAAGAGTTGGTCTGAATATAAGTAAACACTACACAATCATACCATACCATGAATTTTGAAATTGTTTATGTCTTAATCTGTCTGGCCGCTATGGTCGTAGCACTTATCTACGACCGTATGCGTCCGGGCATGATACTTTTTTCTGTCGTCATCCTGTTTTTCTGTGCGGGAATACTTACGCCCAAGGAAGTGTTGGAAGGTTTCTCGAACAAAGGCATGATTACGGTGGCTCTTTTGTTTCTGGTCAGTGAGGGAATACGTAAGAGCGGAGTGTTGGAACGTTTGATTTTTGCCATGTTGCCGCAAAAGAAGTCTACGGTGGCAGGGGCTAATCTACGCGTTCTGCCGGTCATTGCTTTCATTTCGGCTTTTCTGAACAACACGCCGGTGGTGGTTATTTTTGCGCCTATCATCAAGAACTGGGCGAGACGGATGAAACTGCCACCTGCAAAGTTTTTGATTCCTCTTTCGTATGCCACTATCCTTGGCGGTATTTGTACGTTGATAGGAACTTCTACGAATCTGGTGGTGGACGGAATGATACAAGACGCAGGTTTTAAGGGCTTTTCCATCTTCGAGTTGGGACAGGTCGGGGTGATTATAGCCATTGTGGGCATCATCTATTTGGTTTGTTTTGCCAAACGTTTATTGCCCGACCGAACCCTGAAAGATGACGACATAGAAGAAAGTAGCGACTCGGGCGATGTTGTGCGCGTGGAAGCCGTGTTGGGAGCACGTTTCCCCGGAAACGGAAAAACGTTGCGCGAATTTGATTTTCACCGTCACTATGGAGCCACGGTAAAGAGTCTGCATCGTAATGGTGAACGTCTCCAAGGGGATTGGATGAATGTACGTCTGTCGGAGAATGATACGTTGATTCTGGATGCAGACGGCACCTTTATTCCGACATGGGGAGACAGCCGTGTGTTTTTGATGTTGTCGGTGTTGGATGCGGAACCCGAAATGGGAAAGAAAAAGAAATATCTGGCCATGATTCTGTTGTTGGTGATGATTATCGGGGCAACGGTAGGCGAGCTTCCGGTCGTGGAGCAGGCTCTTCCCGGACTGAAGTTGGATATGTTTTTCTTTGTTTGCGTCACGACGGTGATTATGGCTTGGACGGGAATGTTTAATCCTAAGAAATATACGAAGTTCATTTCATGGGACGTGTTGATTACCATCGCCTGTGCTTTTGCTATCAGTAAGGCGATGAGTAATTCCGGTTTTGCAGCTTTCATTGCCGAATATATAATAGGTATGACCGATGCTCTCGGACCGTATGCTTTGCTGGCCGTGATTTTTATTATCACGAACTTGTTTACGGAGTTGATAACGAATAATGCGGCGGCGGCCCTGTCCTTTCCTATAGCTTTGGAGGTGGCCAATCACTTGGGCGTGAGTCCGACTCCGTTTTTTGTAGTGATTTGTATGGCTGCATCGGCTTCGTTCTCTACACCTATCGGTTATCAGACCAATCTGATTGTACAAGGTATCGGAGGCTATAAATTTACCGATTTCGTTAAAATAGGCTTGCCTTTGAACATAATTGTGTTTGTGTTATCTGTATTTTTAATACCTTTGTTCTGGAATTTTTAAAAGAGAAGTAAGCAGTTTATGGGAGAGGCGACAAATATCTATCCGATATACGAAAAAATGATGACCCGTTCGGACAAGGAACAACTTCTTGGACAACGTGGGGTGATGGTCTGGTTCACCGGCTTATCCGGTTCCGGGAAAAGTACGGTGGCACTCGGTGTAGAACGGGAGTTGCATAAGCGTGGTATCTTGTGCCGCATTTTGGATGGTGATAATATTCGTAGCGGTATCAATAAGAATTTAGGTTTCTCGGCCGATGACCGGAAAGAGAATATCCGTCGTATTGCTGAAATCGGAAAATTATTCGTAGATACGGGAGTGGTGACGCTTTCTGCCTTTATCAGTCCTACAAACGAATCCCGTCGCATGGCTTCCGAGATTATCGGGGCGGACGATTTTAGGGAAGTCTATGTGTCCACACCGTTGGAAGTTTGCGAGCAACGCGACGTAAAGGGTTTGTATGCTCGTGCACGTCGGGGAGAAATCAAGGATTTTACAGGGGTCAGTGCCCCCTTCGAGGTGCCGGAACATCCGGCCCTGACGTTGGATACTTCCGTTCTGACGTTGGAAGAATCGGTGAATAAAGTGTTGGAACTTATATTGAACAATAAATAAATCACAATATTATGTCTGAATATAAATTGAGTCATTTGCAGGAGTTGGAGGCAGAGTCCATTCACATTATCCGTGAGGTGGCGGCCGAGTTTGAGAATCCTGTAATGCTTTACTCCATAGGAAAGGATTCGTCCGTGATGGTTCGTTTGGCTGAGAAGGCTTTTGCCCCGGGAAAGGTTCCTTTCCCTTTGATGCACATCGACTCCAAGTGGAAGTTTAAGGAGATGATACAATTTCGCGATGAGTACGCCAAAAAATACGGTTGGAACCTGATAGTGGAATCCAATATGGAAGCGTTTCGGGCAGGGGTAGGCCCCTTTACGCACGGCAGTAAGGTGCATACGGATTTGATGAAGACCAAGGCTTTGCTGGATGCTCTGGCCAAGTATAAGTTTGACGCGGCTTTTGGTGGGGCGCGTCGCGACGAAGAGAAAAGCCGTGCAAAGGAACGTATCTTTTCGTTTCGTGACCAGTTCCAGCAGTGGGATCCTAAGAACCAACGCCCGGAGTTATGGGACATTTATAACGCCCGTATCCACAAAGGAGAGAGTATTCGGGTGTTTCCATTGAGTAATTGGACCGAATTGGACATCTGGCAGTACATCCGTTTGGAAAACATTCCTATCGTCCCGCTGTATTATGCCAAGGAACGTCCGGTAGTGAACATCGACGGGCAACTGATTATGCCGGACGACGACCGTTTGCCGGAAAAATACCGCGACAAGATTGAGATGAAAAAGATTCGTTTCCGTACGTTGGGCTGTTGGCCGCTGACCGGTGCCATCGAAAGCGAAGCCGACACGATAGAGAAGATTGTGGAGGAAATGATGACTACCACCAAGAGCGAGCGTACGACCCGTGTGATAGACTTCGACCAGGAGGCGTCCATGGAACAGAAAAAGCGTGAAGGGTATTTTTAATTCAGGAGGGTATTATATGGCTACATTAAATATAAAGGAGTTTTTAGACCAAGACGAGAAAAAAGATTTGTTGCGCCTGTTGACGGCCGGTTCGGTGGACGACGGAAAATCTACATTGATAGGCCGGCTTTTGTTCGACAGCAAGAAACTGTATGAAGATCAGTTGCAGGCTTTGGAGCGTGACAGCAAACGTGTGGGGAATGCCGGCGACCATATAGATTATGCTTTGTTGCTCGACGGTTTGAAAGCGGAGCGCGAAGAAGGCATCACCATAGACGTGGCTTATCGTTATTTCTCGACGAACCAACGCAAATTTATTATTGCCGACACTCCGGGACACGAACAATACACCCGCAACATGATTACCGGCGGTTCCACGGCTAATTTAGCCATTATATTGGTGGATGCCCGTACGGGAGTCATCACGCAGACCCGTCGTCATACATTTCTTGTTTCTTTGTTGGGAATCAAACATATCGCGTTGGCCGTCAACAAGATGGACTTGGTGGATTTCGACGAAAACGTGTTCGATGCCATTGTAGCGGAATACAAGGCTTTGACGGATAAATTAGGTATAGAGGATGTGACCTGTTTTCCCCTTTCCGCTTTGGATGGCGACAATGTGGTGGAAAAGTCTGAGCGTACGCCTTGGTATGAAGGCACCAGTCTGTTGGACTTTTTGGAGACCGTACCTATTCATACCGACCGAAACATGACGGATTTCCGTTATCCTGTGCAGTACGTGTTGCGCCCTAACCTCGACTTCCGTGGGTTCTGCGGGAAGATAGCTTCCGGTGTGGTACGGGAAGGAGATGAAATCATGGCTCTTCCGTCGCGTAAGAAGTCTCATGTGAAACGTATTGTGACGTATGACGGAGATTTGAAAGAGGCTTTTTGTCCGCAATGTGTGACGTTGACGTTGGAGGATGAGATAGACATTTCACGTGGTGAAATGTTAGTACATCCCGACAATGTGCCGGAAGTAGGGCGCTATTTCGAGACGATGCTCGTATGGATGGACGAAGAACCGATGGATCGTAACAAGCATTTTTATCTGAAGCATAATACGAATACGACCCGTGCCACGGTAGGTGAGATTTGTTATCAGGTAGATGTGAATACGATGGAGCAGCGTCCGGCAGACGGTTTTCGTTTGAATGAAATCGGGAAAGTGCATATCACGACGGCAAAACCCATATTTTTCGATGCCTATCAGAAGAACCGTGCGACCGGTTCCTTCATATTGATAGATCCGATTACGAACAACACGAGTGCAGTGGGCATGATTATCGGTCCGGTGGATGCCAAGGAGAATGACGTTGAGCGCCTTCCGGAGTTGAACCTGCCCAAATTGGGTATCGGAAAAGAGCATTACGAAGCCATAGAGAAAGCCGTCAAAGATTTGGGACGCCAAGGTCTCGCGATAGAAATCATTAAAGAATAACCTTAATTAAAAATCAAAGTTTCATGGGATTATTAGAGTTCAGCAAACTTCCGGTCAATACGTTGGTAGGTGCCGATTGGAAAACGTTTAAAGAAATGACGCGTGGTCAGGAGATAGCTCCGGACAAGCGTACCAAGTATTATCTGACGAAGAGCGTATGCAGGCTGTTGAGTTTGTTGGCGCCTATCCAAGACCGCAGGTTTGAGGAGAAGTTGGGGGCGTACGAATTCGACCACGATCCTGTTTTCATTCTCGGACATTGGAGAAGCGGGACGACCTTTGTGCACAACATCTTTGCGCAGGATGACAATTTCTGTTATACGACCACGTACCAGACCGTATTCCCCCATCTGATGATGTTCGGGCAACCTTTCTTCAAGAAGACGATGGGTTGGCTTATGCCGAACAAACGTCCGACGGACAATATGGAGTTGGCTCCCGACCTGCCGCAGGAGGAAGAATTCGCATTGTCGAACATGATGCCTTATTCCTTCTATGACTTTTGGTTCTTTCCTCAGAAGTGGCAGGAATATTGCGACAAGTATCTGACGTTCGAGAACATTACGAAAGAGGAACTTCAGGTATTCAAGGAAACATTTGTGAAGTTGATGAAGATTTCCAGATACTGTACGACGGGAGGAGATGTGTATTTATCCAAGAACCCGCCCCATACGGGACGCGTAAAAGCTTTGGTCGAGATGTTCCCCAATGCCAAGTTCATTTATCTGATGCGTAACCCCTATACGGTGTTCGAGAGCACACGCAGTTTCTTCACCAACACGATCAAGCCGTTGGAATTGCAGCATATCAGCGACGAGGAGATGGAGAAGAATATCCTTCTTACCTATACGAAGCTTTACCGCGCTTATGAGGAGCAGAAGAAGTATGTGCCGGAAGGAAATCTTTTTGAAGTGAAATTCGAGGATTTTGAGGCTGATGCATTCGGAACCACGAAGCTTGCGTATGAAAAATTAGGTATTCGTGAGTTTGATTGTGCCGAGGCTGCCATACGCCAGTATACAGACCGGAAGAAAGGCTACAAAAAGAACAAATATGAGTATAAGCCCCGTACCATTCAGTTGGTGAATGAAAATTGGGGATATGCCCTTAAGGATTGGGATTATGAGATACATCCGTAAGATGGGAATCCGTATCCCCCTTTAAAACGAAGCATCCTCTCACTCGAAAATGAGAGGATGCTTCGTTTATGGATAGGGATGGAATAAAGTTCATTCCACACTCGTGGTCGAAAGACTGAAGTTTTCCATCAGAATCTCTCCTTGAGTGGTGTATTCTTTTACGAGCCGATTGGTTTCTTCTCCATTTACGTAAGCGATAATAGTTACTTTTAACCGTTTTCCCGATTCCTCGGAAGTACTTGTTGCCGAGCCTGAACAAGTCATGAAAAAACCGTCTTGTCCCGTTTGGCAACTCACTCTGTTACTTTTCATTTTGCCTACCGAATACGAATCACCCAAGTAATCCCCGTTTTCGTCATATAGTCTTGCCGGTCCGTTTACGTTTGTAGCTCCGAATACGAGGTTCACCTCAAAATCTTCGGTGTTCCCAGACTGTTCTACTACGATTTTATGAATACCCGTCCTCATTCCGTGGTGATCATTTTTATGGTCGTCGTCTCCACAAGATACCAGGGCTAAACTTAAACACAAGACCATAATACTCCATACTGATAATTTTATTCTTTTCATATTTTCGCTTTTTGGTGGTTGTGATTTTACTTGACTATGGTTTTCCGGATAATTTCATTCGTTAGTGTCGGCAAGATATGAAAAATATATTAAGTAACAAAGAAGCTTTGGAAAAATAATGGTAAAAGGTTCTCCAAAAATAAAGGAGGCCCTTGAACCTCCCTTATTTAAATAGATATTTATTCCTTACTTTTACCGCTGATTTTTTCGGCCATTTCCGGATTCTGTTTATACCGTTTGTTCAGGCCGTTTACTACGTCTTTTGTAATGTCGTACTTAGCATTGGCTGCCAAAATATTGTCTCCGGCCTTGCTGATGATATAATCGAATTTCTTAGATTTATTGTATTCTTTCAAGAATGCCTGAATGGAATCCCGCATTTCGGTGTTGTATTTTGCTTGTTCTGCGGCGAAATCATTCATCAATCGGTCGTTTAATGCTTGCAAGTCCTGCTGTTGTTTGGCCAATGTCATTTGAGCCTGTTCCACTTGTTCTTTGGTAGTGAACTGGTTGGTTTCATATTTCTTTTGCAGCTCTGCGGCTTTAGCCTGAAGAGCGCGTTCTTTGCCGGCCAATGTAGCCCGGATGTTTTCTCCCTTTTTGTTCATCAGGAGCGTATAGTCTTTACAGAAATTGTATTGCGACATCAATGTGTCGATTTCCACATATGCGATTTTCAATCCGCCTGCGGGGATTTCCGTAGCTTGAGTGTTTGTTTTTTCTTCCGGTGCCGACTTGTTGCATCCCGTCAGGGCGAATGTGGCTGCCAAGGTGATAAGTCCTGCGCCAATGATACTGTTTTTCTTCATTATTTTTTCCTTATTTATGATTTTCTTGTACTGCGTTCATTGATTCTATGTGGATTTTCCACCCGTTCCAAGGCATCCATGGTTTGTACGCACGTGATGCCCCGTTTGCGCATAGCCGCACTATGGCCTACGTGGGTGTTTGGGAAGCGGCCGTTTTTCTTAAAAAGGATTTTTATGGCAAAGAATGCCATACTTATGGCCACAATTATCAGAGTAAACAATAGTGTCTTCAACATTTTTGCGTATATTTGTGCTGCAAAGATAAACTTTAAAAGCGTGGAATTGAGCCGTATTTTCGCTTTTAACCAAATTTAGTAGAATGAATATATAAAATTATGGATATGGAAATGAATTCATTGAAACCTGCCGAGGTTTTTAAGTTTTTTGCAGAAATCAACCGGATACCCCGTCCTTCCAAAAAAGAAGAGCGGATGATAGCTTATTTGGAGCAGTTTGCCCGTGAAAGAGGTTTGGAATGTAAGGTGGACGAGACGGGAAACGTATTGATTCGTAAGGGGGCGACTCCGGGGATGGAAAACCGTAAGACGGTGATTTTACAGAGCCACATGGATATGGTTTGCGAGAAGAACCGTGAGGTGGAGTTCGATTTTGAAAAAGACGCGATTCGTACGTTGATTGATGGAGATTGGTTGCGTGCGGACGGGACGACGTTGGGTGCCGACGACGGGATAGGCGTGGCGATGGAGCTGGCCTTGTTGGACGCTTCGGATATTGCCCACGGCCCGATAGAATGTGTGTTTACCCGTGACGAAGAAACAGGTTTGAGCGGTGCTTTCGGGATGAAGCCCGGTTTCATGTCCGGTGATATTTTGTTGAACTTGGACTCGGAAGACGAAGGGCAGTTGTTCGTAAGTTGTGCCGGGGGAGCGGCAACTACGGCTGAATTCGACTTTACGCCGGTGGATGTTCCGCAGGATTATTTCTTCTTCGAAGTGAAGGTGAAAGGATTGACGGGCGGACATTCGGGTGACGACATTAACAAGAAGCGGGCGAATGCCAACAAGATTCTGGCGCGTTTCCTATATAATGCCTGGGCTAAATACGATTTATATTTATGCGACATTCAGGCCGGAGGTCTGCACAATGCCATACCTCGTGAAGCGATGGCGGTTTGTGCCATCCCGATGAAGGACAAGGAGAGCATCCGTGTGGATTGGAACCTGTTCAGTGCCGATGTGGAAGAAGAATACAGTGTGACCGAAAAGACTATGGTCTTCGAGTTGCAGAGCGAAGGCGCGAGGTCGGAAGCTGTGGAGCGCGAAGTGGCCCGCAAGCTCATTTGGGCTTTACAGGCCGTGCACAACGGCATTCTTTCCATGTCGCAGGATATAGATTTGGTGGAGACCAGTTCCAATCTGGCCAGTATCCGTCTGACGGACGGCAATAAGATTCAGGTGAAAACCAGTCAGCGCAGCAGCATACTGAGTGCGCGTCACCACATGAGCAATATGGTGAAAGCCGCTTTTGAGTTGGCCGGTGCCCGTGTGGAAGTGGGCGAAGGCTATCCGGGTTGGAAAATGAATCCGGAATCGGACATTCTGAAAATTGCAGTGGAAACTTACAAAGCCTTGTTTGGCAAAGAACCGAAAGTGTTGGGGATACACGCCGGATTGGAATGCGGATTGTTCAGCGAGAAGTATCCCGGTCTGGACATGGTGTCGTTCGGCCCGACGTTGCGTGGAGTACATTCGCCCGACGAACGTTTGTTGATACCGACGGTTGCCATGGTTTGGGACCATATCAAAGCCATTTTGAAGAATATTCCGGCGAAAGCCTAAAATAAGCGGGGCATATCTGCGTTATAACAAAGCAGATATGCCTTTTTTGAATTTATGAATATGCGAAAAATATCCGTCTTTTGTGGCTCAGTCCTTGCGTGGGGCGTCGTGGTCGTATCCGGTTTTACGTCTTGTGACGACTCCATGTCGTTCACGACCGACCGCGGTGCGCTGTTATCCTTTTCCACCGATACGGTGAGGTTCGACACTGTGATTTCCACCGTAGGGTCGAGCACGCGCCAACTGATGGTTTACAACCGTAACGCAGATGGCCTGCGTATTGCGTCCGTACGTTTGAAACAAGCGTATGCCACTCCCTTTCGGGTGAATGTGGACGGTTCCTATCTGGAGCCGGAAAGCGGGGCGCGGGCATACGATTTCGAGGTACGCACGGGAGACAGTATCCGGGTTTTTGCAGAGGTGACGATGCCCGAAAACGGGCAGGATGCCCCCGTAGCCCTGAACGACACCCTGATTTTTGCTTTGGAGAGCGGGGTGGAGCAGCATGTCATTCTTACAGCCGTGGGGCAGGATGCCTATATGTGGCGTGGCAAGGTGATAGAAGCCGATACTTTGTTGGAGGCCGGACGTCCGATTGTGGTGTACGATAGTCTTTCCGTGAGAGAGGGAGTGACATTGTCCATGGCCGCAGGCGTACAGTTGTATTTCCACGACGGAGCCAACCTTTGGGTGCACGGTCGTATCGTGGCCGAAGGGACGGTCGATCGTCCGGTGGTGTTCCGTGGCGACCGTACAGACCGGATGTTCGATTACCTGCCATACGACAATACGCCTTCCCGTTGGGGGGGCATACGGTTGAAGGCCACGAGTACGGACAACCGGCTGAACCATGTGGACATCCATAGTGCTTCCTACGGTATTGCGTGCGACAGCTCTTCCACGGACGTGATGAAACTGACGTTGGAGAACAGCGTGATTCATAACGTAGGTGGCGAAGGATTGGGGCTGTACCATTGCCGTGCGTCGGTGGGCAACACCCAAATCAGCAATACGTTGGGGCATTGTGTGGCCGTGGTGGGCGGTTGGGCCGAGTTCGTGCATTGCACGTTGGCACAATTCTATCCTTGGGATGCTGCGCGGGGCGATGCCTTGTATTTGGCCAACAAATGGTTGGCTTTGGATTATCCCCTCCAGCATGCTCATTTCCTGAACTGTCTGGTGACGGGGTATGCCGATGATGTAGTGACAGGAAATCTGGAAGACGAGAACAAGGATGTGGATTACTATTTCGGGAATTGCGTGCTTCGTACGGTCGAGGCGGAAGACGATGCCGTGCGTTTCGTCGGCGTGGTGTATGAAAAAAAAGGCGAGGAGGGTACCGGCCAAGAACAGTTCCGGTTGTTTGATACGGATAACTATCTGTACGATTTCCGCTTGAAAGACATTTCCGTGGCGCGTGGCAAAGGCTTGACGGAGTGGGCCGCCCGTTATCCGACGGACCGTTACGGGATAGACCGTTTGACGGAACCTACACCGGATGCCGGGTGCTATGAATTCGTGCCCGAAGAATGAAACCGGTTGTTTGGCTTTCGGCATTGCTTTGTGGATGGAGCGCGTGGCTTCCGGTCAAGGGGCAGCAACCTTTCCGGGTCATGTTCTACAACGTGGAGAACTTGTTCGACTGCCGTCATGACAGCCTGAAGGAAGACCGTGAGTTTCTGCCCGACGGAGAGAAGAAATGGACACCGTCCCGTTACTGGCGCAAGTTGGACGCCTTGTCCAAGGTCGTTGTGGCTGTGGGAGAAGAACGTTTGCCGGATTTGGTCGGGTTGTGCGAGGTGGAAAACGACAGTGTGCTTTTCGATTTGACCCGGCGTTCGTCCCTGCGTGCGCTCGGTTACCGTTACGTGGCGACCCACTCCCCCGATGTGCGGGGCATCGACGTGGCCCTGCTCTACCAGCCGGGTAGTTTCCGCTTATTGGAGTCCCATGAAATTCCTGTCCCTTCCGCAGAAGCCGGATTCCGGCCCACGCGCAACGTCTTGTACGTAAAAGGAGAAGTACTCTCGGGAGATACGTTGCACGTGCTCGTATGCCATCTGCCCAGTCGTTTGGGAGCGACCCGTGTTTCGCGCCGCCATCGGATGCTGGCCGCACGGACGGTGAGGGCTGTAGCCGATTCAGTGCATACGGCTACGTCCGATGCCCGTATCTTGTGGATGGGCGATTTCAATGCCGATGTGGAGGATAGAGTGTTCCGCGAGGTGGTTTTCCCGTATTTCCGTGAGCCGGGGCTTTCTCCCTTCTGCGCAGACGGAGTGAAAGGCTCCTACCGCTACCGGGGGATATGGGAAACGATTGACCATATCTTGGTCAGTCCGGTGTTGATGGACAACAGCCGCCCGTTTCATACGTCTGACGGATGTCGCGCCATAGTGGCCTTTCCTTTTATGTGCGAACGGGAAAAGACGTATGGCGGCGTTCGTCCGTTTCGCACCTATCAAGGCCCGTTGTATAAAGGGGGATATAGCGACCATTTTCCGGTGACGCTGGATTTCGAGTGGCGTTTTCCTGAATGAATGTCTGCCCGGAAGGGTTATTCATGATGATAAGGTTCGCCGTTGATGATGGTCATGGCCCGATAGATTTGTTCGGTGAAAATCAGACGGATCATTTGATGCGAGAATGTCATGCGCGAAAGCGAGACTTTCTCGTTTGCCTTTTCGTAGATGCGCGGTGAGAAACCGTAGGGACCGCCCACGACGAACACCATCCGTTTCAGTCCGGCTGCCATCCGCTTTTCCATCCATGCGGCTAACTCCACCGAACGATGTTCCCGTCCGTGTTCGTCCAGCAAGACGATATGGTCGCCCGGTTGGAACGCTTTCAACAGCAAATCCGCTTCTTTCTCCTTTTGTTGTTCTTCCGAAAGGCTTTTGGTGTTCCGCAATTCCGGTATGACTTCGATGTCGAAAGGTAGGTAGTGCCGGATACGTTTGGCATATTCTTCTATGCCTGCAATGAAATGCGGGTCGTTCGTCTTGCCGACGACGAGTAGGGTAATTTTCATGGCCGCGACGGATTATTATTTTTTGTTTAGGATGACCAAAGCCGCAATGACTCCCGGAATCCAACCGGCTAGGGTGAGGATGAACACGATGACTACCGAGCCGCAACCCTGGTCCAGTACGGCCAAAGGCGGAAAAATGATGGAAAGGAGAACTCTGAATAATGACATTTTATTTTCTTATGCGTTTGATTGACGGGTCAAAGTTAGGAAAAAGTTTCAAAAACCGACACGGAAACCCTCCGTTTCTGTACGGTTTTGTGCCTACGGTAGGGCAGGGCGCGTTCCGGCCTTCTTCAAAAGCCGATGGCTGCTACCTCCTTCTGTGCTTTCCGAAAGTCTTCCACGAGTTGCCGCACGATGTCTCCGGCGGGACGTATGGCATCTACGGACGATGCGATTTGTCCGATTTCGAGTTCGCCTTGTTCAGTGTCCCCCTCGAAAATACCGCGTTTGGAGGCCGCTTTGCCTAAAATGTCGCGCAGTTCTTCCGAATTAGCCCCGCGGGCCTCCGCTTCGGCCACTTTGTCGAACAGCCCATTCCGCACCAGACGTGTGGGCGACAGTTTTTTAAGGCAGAGCATCGTGCCGCCTTCGTCCAAAGCGAGGCAACGCTGTTTGAAGGCTTCCGAAGCCGAACTTTCTGCCGACAGGGCAAAAAGGGTGCCTATTTGTACCCCTTCGGCTCCTAATGCCATGGCTGCCAACATCGCTTCTCCGCTGCCGATTCCTCCGGCTGCCACGACCGGAAGGCCGGTGGCGCGGCGCACTTGCGGTATCAGGGTGAGGGTCGTCGTTTCTTCACGTCCGTTATGTCCTCCGGCTTCGAATCCTTCGGCTACGATGGCGTCTACTCCGGCCTCCTCGCATTTCCGTGCGAATTTACTGCTCGACACCACATGGGCCACCGTCACGCCCGCCTCGTGAAGCATCGGGGTGAATTTCTTGGGGCTTCCGGCCGAAGTGAACACTATTTTCACTTCTTCCCGTATGAGGATGTCCATCAGCCGGTCTATTTCCGGATACATTAGCGGGACGTTCACGCCCCACGGCCGGTCTGTAGCTGCCTTCATCTTACGGATGTGTTCCACGAGAGTTTCCGGATGCATCGAACCGGCTCCGAGCAGTCCCAATCCGCCGGCTTGGCTGACGGCGGCGGCCAACCGCCATCCGCTGCACCACACCATACCGCCTTGTATGATGGGGTAACGGATGCCGAAAAGTTTGCATATCCTGTTCATGTCGCTTTGCTTTTGGGGTTGTTGTTTCCCAAAGGTAAGCAAAAAGACGGCAGGTCGCGGCTTCGGTCCTACGGAATTAGCATTCTTTATAGGATGGTGCTGTGTATATTGATGTTTAAATAACGTGAAAAGATATGGCGAATGGTACGATTTATATATTCCAGTGGATTAACTTTGTGACCGTATGTTTTATTCACTTTCAATACCATGAAGAAGACTTGTTTTCATTATGTTTGGGGATTGGCAATCAGTATCGGGTGGACGTTGAACGGTTGTGTCAGCGGAGCCTCTTTGAATGCGGAATTAGTAAAATTAGAGACACATGGCATTCACGATGAGTTAGTATATTCTTCTTTCCTGAAAAGTTATGAAATAGTCGCCTTGTCGGACAGTGTGCCCGAAGCCCTCATTAAGTTTCCCGACCGTATTTTGTTTGCCGAAGACCGTATATTCGTGGTGGACAGATTTGGGAATAAGGTTTTGATGTTCGACCGAGAGGGGAATTTCCTCAAGTCCACGGCCTCGATGACAGGCAAGGGGCATAATGAGTATATCCGGTTGATGGATGCCGCCATGGATAAGGAAGGCAGGACGCTTTACGTGCACTGTGATGCGCCTTACCAAATCATGGTGTTCGACTTCGACCTGAACCTGAAAGAGGTCGTGCAAACGGATTATTATATGGACGAGATGGTGGCCGACGGGCGTTTCATTTACGGCATCCGCACGCTATACCGTGACGAGACAGGCTTTGAGTTGGTGGTTTTGGAGCAGGACCGGTTGCAGGATACGCCTCGTGTGCTGCTGTCGTCCACGGGTGGAGTGCCCGGCAGACGGACCACCGGGAAGAGCCTTATGCAGGCCGTGGACGGGGCTTACGTGAGTTTTCCGTTCGACACTCACGTGTATAAAATCCGGAATGCGGAAGTCGTGGAAACCTATAATATGGATTTTGGTGAAGAAGGGCTTATCGAGAACCCCATCCGGAACGGCGTGACGCCCGACTGGTTTGACCGGAACTGTGCGGATTTGAATTGGTCGATTGTCAATATGACCGTTTCGGATTCCGTGATGTTGTTCAATACCAACCGGGAGTATGCCTTTATGGTGAACACCGACCGGAAATCCGGAGGCGGATACCTGAATTTCCATAACGACATGTTGCCGTTTTCCTTTTCGCGGATAATCCCCACGGGAGGCTTGCCCGGCACAGTCGTCTACCGTCCTTTTGCAGAAACCATAGCGGAAACGTTGAAACAGTATCGGGAAAAAGAAGGCACGTTGCCCCCTGAACTGCAAGAGGTGGAACGGAAGTTCAATCCCGACGGCAATCCGCTCCTCATCGTGTGGAAAATCAAATGACAGATCCGGTACGGGCGTTTGTAAAGGTGGATTCAAGGTATTTGGTCTTTGCCATCTTGTCGTGGTTTTTGAATATTATAATACGTTGAATATCAGCATGGTGCTTTCGTGAAATCAATCTGAGCCAAACGAAAAATCATTCGGCTGAGAATGAAAAATCGTTTGGCTGAGATTGATTTCACGTTCTCAGCCGAATGATTTTTGTTATTCAAAAGTCAAAACATCACCTTTCCGTTGGTTAGTTCATGTTTCAAATCATCGTATACGTAGCCTGGACTTTGGTAGTAAAGTCCGGTGGCAAGGTCGGTCAGCTTGGAATAGGTTGTCGAGTTGTACACCATTCTCATGGCTGTAGCCAAGTCCATTCCGAAATCTTCTATCACATACTCCACCAATTCTGTTGTGATACATTCTATCATGAATGTTTCTTCGTTCGTCATAGTTTCTTTAAAAGCTTTACGGCATGTTCCGTACCGAAATAATACTGTATGGTCAATTCTTTGTATTTCAATTCCTTTATCAATGTGGGCATGTCGATAAAGTTGCGTAAATAGCGAAAGAGTTGGATTCCGACCCTATCGTCGGCAATGGGACCCACTACAATGTCGAAGCCGTGGATTTTTTCTTTGTTGTTACGGTCGCGGTTGGCCACAATGAAATATGCCCATTCCTCGGAGTAACTGTTGAAGACTTTAACATTCATCTGTCCGTTGTGCAAGAACGTCTCATCGAACTCGTATTCGTTGACAAATGGTGTGCCGCCGAATTTGCGCACGGTCTGTTCCGCCATACGTAAGGCTTGTTCCCGGATTGTTGTCAAATAGAATCCTTTTCCGAAATCCTTGTAAGGCTTTGAACGGTTTAAATCAATTCTTGCAATGGATATGTTAGAACCGTGATATAATTTCATGCCAGCATTCCCCCGTTTTTTTTGCAGACCACGGTCAGGTCGTCTACAGCGTCTTCTATCGACAGCAAGTGTTCTACGTCATAGAATTCCTCGAGGAATGCAAGCCCTTTCCAATTATTCAAATATCGGAAAGCCTGTTGCAATGTCAGCTTGTACCTGCGTGCAAATTCACTGATGCAAACCACCATGAATTCGATTTTATTTTTTGTGTCTTTTTCCATACGTTTGCCTTTTTCTGGCGTACATGTGCAAAAATAATCATTTCCAATGGATTTTCGCTTGGTCAGGAGTGAAAAAACGGTATATCCGCAGCTCTTTGTACCCCGAAAGGCATTGAAAAAAGCACCTCCTTTCGTTTTTATGTTGTATCTTTGTCTGCAAATCATTGCGAATACATTAAAAGAATAGGAAATATGTTGTCAGTTGAAGAATTGAATGACCGTTTGATTGATTTGGCTTTTGCCGAAGACATAGGCGATGGAGACCACACTACGCTCTGCTGTATTCCGGCGGATGCCATGGGAAAATCCAAGTTGCTCATCAAGGAAGAGGGCGTGTTGGCCGGAATGGAAATCGCGAAGGAGGTGTTCCGTCGCTTCGATCCGGACATGAAAGTGGAGGTGTTCATACAGGACGGGACGCACGTGAAGCCGGGCGACGTGGCCATGGTCGTCACAGGGCGGGTGAGGAGCCTGTTGCAGACGGAGCGTCTGATGTTGAACATCATGCAACGTATGAGTGGCATTGCCACCATGACGAACAAGTATGTGGAGCGGCTGAAGGGGACGAATACTCGTGTGTTGGACACGCGTAAGACGACCCCGGGCATGCGTATGTTGGAAAAGGCGGCCGTGAAAATCGGAGGCGGCGTGAACCACCGTATCGGATTATTCGACATGATTCTCCTGAAGGACAACCACGTAGACTTCGCCGGAGGCATCGCCAACGCCATCAACCGTTGCCATGAGTATCTCAAGGAAAAGGGAAAGAACCTGAAGATAGAAATCGAAGTGCGTAACTTCGATGAATTGCAACAGGTGTTGGATATGGGCGGCGTAGACCGTATCATGCTCGACAACTTCTCCGTGGAGGATACGCGTAAGGCCGTGGAGATGGTGGCCGGACGTTTTGAAACGGAGTCGAGCGGCGGTATCACTTTCGACACTTTGCGCGATTATGCCGAGTGTGGGGTAGACTTCATTTCCGTCGGGGCACTGACCCATTCCGTCAAAGGGTTGGATATGAGTTTTAAGGCTTGTTGACAGGCCATGAGTCTGTCGGATTGACAAACGGTTGCCGGGACTGTCTCGTCGTGAAAACGGAAGGGAGACAGCCTTGGTAATCGTTTTTTGCATATATAATAAGGTATATAAGATATGAAGAAGCACTTTTGGTGGATGAGCGTGGCTTTGTGGCTCCCTTTGCAGGCAGCGGCACAGGACGGGCGTTTCCATTCCCCGGTGGACATTCCGTTTCTGATGTCGGGCAGTTTCGGCGAGCCGCGTCCGAACCATTTCCATTGCGGCATCGACGTGAAAACGCAAGGCGTGGTGGGTAAACGGGTACTGTCTGTGTACGACGGGTATGTGTCGCGGCTTACGGTGGGTTACGACGGTTTTGGCAATGCCGTTTATGTGACGCACCCCAACGGCCTGGTATCCGTTTATTGCCATTTGAACGAGTTCGTTCCGGCCTTGAAGGAGGTTGTCCGCAGGTGTCAGTACAAAGAAGAGACGGAGCGGGTAGACGTGAAGCTTCCACCCGCCGTGTTTCCCGTAAAGGCGGGGGATTTGATTGCTTACAGCGGTAATACGGGGGCTTCTCTTGCCCCTCATCTTCATTTGGAATTGCATCGTGTGTCGGACGGGGCGTTGGTGGATCCGTTACCTTATTTCCAACATTTGCTGACGGACGACATGTCGCCGGTCGTACACGGGGTGAAGCTGTATGCTTGTCCGGGGCGGGGTTGGATAGACACCGGAAGGTCGTCCAAGACTTTCACGGTCACGGCCGATGCTTCTGCCCGTGTGGTCCGGGCTTGGGGGCGTGTGGGTGCTGCCGTTTGGGCGGACGACCTGATGAATCACACGCAGAACAAGTTTGGCATCCGTCGCATCACGCTGAAAGTGGACGGCAGGCAGGTTTTCCAAAGCCTGATGGACGAATTCATGCCGGACGAAAATCCGTTGGTGAATTCGTGGGGAGACTATCCCCACTACCGGAAAACGAAGCATTGGTATTTGAAGTCTTTTGTGGATCCGGGTAACACATTGTGTTTCCTTTCGGCCGACGAGAACCGAGGTTGGGTGGACGTGGACGAGGAGCGCGACTACCTCTTTGAATATGCCTTGGAGGATTTGAAGGGAAACGTCCGGGTGTGCCGTTTTACGGTGCGGGGTGAACGTGACGACGCGCGTTTGGCCGAAGCGGAAGAACGCGAACAGCTCCGGAAGGCTTCGGGCGCATGGTTGGAGCACGGTCGTCCGCAAGTGGTGCAACGTCCGGGGATGGAGTTGCGTATTCCGGCAGGAGCGTTGACAAAAGATGAAGTGCTTCGCGTGGGAGTGGAAGCCAAGGAAGACGGAATTTCCAACCTTTACGTGCTTCACGATGAGTTTTTGCCGTTGGTGAAACGGGCCACGTTGATGTTGGCGCCCCGTACACCTGTGTCCCGTCCGGAGAAATGTTATATCGAGTCTTCCCGTGGATATGTAGGGGGAGACTATGCAGACGGTTGGTTTTCTGCCCGGATTCGGGATTTGGGAGAGTCGTATGCGTTGGCTATGGACACCGTGGCGCCTGTGGTTCGTTGGAAGACGGCTTTCAATGGCAAGAAAGTCAGTGTGTTGCGTTGCGAACTGACGGACAGCGGTTCGGGGGTGAAGTCTTTTAAAGCATACGTGGACGGCCGGTTTGTGCTCTTTACTTCTTATCGGGGAGTATGGACTTGCCGGTTGAAAGAAACGCCGTTGCGTCCGGAGGGCAAACGCCGCCGGTTGACCGTGAAGGTGACGGACCGTTGCGGGAATGAAACGGTGGATGAGAAAGAGTTTATTTATTAACGATAGGTTTATTTACAGAAAGATGAAAATCAAATGGATAATGACGGTCGTGTTGGCTGTGTGCACGGGCTACGGGCAGGCTTGCACGAATCTGATTGTGGGAAAGAAGGCATCGGCCGACGGGTCGGTCATCGTGTCTTACAGTGCGGACGACTTCGGCAGTTTCGGTTATTTGCGCCATTGGGCGGCCGGAAAGCATGCGAAGGGCGCTATGCGTCCGGTATATAATTGGGAAAACAACAATTATGCGGGAGAGATAGAAGAAGCTCCCGAAACGTACAACGTGATAGGGAATATGAACGAATACCAGTTGACGATTACGGAAACGACTTTCGGGGGCCGTGCCGAACTGGTCGATTCAACCGGATTGTTGGATTACGGTAGCTTGATATACATCACTTTGCAGCGTGCCAAGACAGCGAAAGAAGCTATCGGAGTGATGACGGAACTGATTAATAAATACGGGTATAACAGTGAAGGCGAGAGCTTTACGATAGCAGACAAGAACGAAGCGTGGGTCATGGACCTGATCGGGAAAGGGACGGGACGCAAAGGTGCGGTGTGGGTGGCCGTGCGTGTGCCGGACGATTGTATCTGTGCCCATGCCAACCAGAGCCGTATCCGCCGCTTTCCGTTGCGCGACAAGGAGAACTGCCTTTACTCCAAAGACGTGATTAGCTTTGCCCGCGAGAAGGGGTATTTCAAGGGAAAGAAAGACAGCGATTTTTCATTTGCCGATGCTTATGCTCCCGCTGATTTCAGTGCTTTGCGTTTTTGCGAGGCACGGGTGTGGAGCTTCTTTAACCGCTATGTGGACGGAATGGAGAAATATTTGCCATACGCTTCGGGAGAAAATCCGCAGGCCGAACCGATGCCGCTGTTTGTCAAGCCGAACCGCCTGCTTTCCGTGCAGGACGTGAAGGATATGATGCGCGACCATTACGAAGGTACTCCGTTGGCTTTGGACAACGATCCCGGTATGGGGCCTTTCGAAGCTCCTTACCGCCCCACGCCGTTGACATGGAAAGTAGACGGGAAGACGTATTTCAACGAACGTCCTATCTCTACCCAACAGTCGGCGTTTGTTATGGTGGCACAGATGCGCAGCCAGTTGCCTGATTATGTGGGTGGCGTACTGTGGTTCGGCTGCGACGATGCGAACATGATGGCTTTCACGCCGGTGTATTGCTGTACGGACTTGGTGCCGGAGTGTTATAGCGACAAGGTGGCGGACGATTTGCACTTTTCTTTTAAAAGTGCTTTCTGGGTATGTAATTGGGTAAGCAGCATCGTGTATCCCCGTTACAGCCAGTTGTTCGGTGAACTCAAAACGGTGCGCGACCGGTTGGAAACCGATTACAATACGTTACAGGAGAAAACGGAAAAAGAAGCCATGGCATTGGCCGGGATGGAGGGCGAAGGGATGTCGGCCGCCCGTAAATACCTGACGGCTTATACGAACCGGACGGCTGCCGGAATGCTCTATGAATGGATGGAGCTGGGCAAGCGTCTGATGGTGAAATATATTGACGGGACCGTACGTCCTGAAAGAGACGGGCAGTATGTGCGTACGCCCGGAGGGTTGGGCGTTCCGGTAGAACGTCCGGGATATCCGGAACGTTATCGCCGTGAAATCGTGAAAGCTACGGGAGATCGCTTTGAGGTGAAATAAATCGTGCAATTAGGGTATTTTCAGATTTCATCGTAGGCGATATGCTGTGAATTGAGTATATTTGCCTGTAATTTGGAACAAAGGATAAAAAATAACTCATAATAATAAGATACGAAATGGATAATGAACTGATTAAATCATGTGAGGCCAAAGCTGAAGCCTGGCTTTCTTCTTCAGTATATGATGCGGCTACGCAGGCGGAAGTACGCAAGATGCTCGACAATCCCGACAAGACGGATTTGGTGGAATCTTTTTATCAGAATCTGGAATTCGGAACGGGCGGTCTGCGCGGCATCATGGGAGTGGGCACGAACCGTATGAACATTTACACGGTGGGGGCAGCTACGCAAGGCTTGTCCAATTATCTGAATAAGAACTTCAAGGATCTGAAGCAGATTGCCGTAGTGGTAGGTCACGACTGTCGTAACAACAGCCGTTTGTTTGCCGAGGTTTCGGCCAATATTTTTGCGGCAAACGGCATAAAGGTATATTTGTTCGACGACATGCGTCCTACGCCGGAAATGTCGTTTGCGATTCGTCAGTTGGGTTGCCAAAGTGGAATCATCCTTACGGCTTCCCACAATCCGAAAGAATACAACGGTTACAAGGCTTACTGGGACGACGGTGCTCAGGTATTGGCTCCCCATGACAAGGGTATCATCGACGAGGTGAACAAAGTCGGTGCCGAGGATATTAAAGGTTTGCATACGGTATTGGACACGGCCAATCCTTTGATTGAGATTATCGGTGAAGAGATAGACAAACTTTATTTGGATAAAATAAAAACTATTTCCATCGACCCGGAGGCGATACGCCGTCAGAAGGACATGAAGATTGTCTATACTCCCATTCACGGTACAGGCATGATGCTGATTCCCCGGTCGTTGCAGTTGTGGGGATTTGAGAACGTCAATACCGTACCCGAACAAATGGTGAAAGACGGTAACTTCCCCACGGTAGTGTCACCGAATCCCGAGAATGCCGAAGCACTTTCCATGGCCATTGCTTTGGCCAAGAAGATAGACGCAGACATCGTGATGGCTTCCGATCCGGATGCCGACCGTGTCGGTATGGCCTGCAAGGACAGCAACGGGGAATGGGTGTTGGTGAATGGTAACCAGACTTGTATGATTTTCCTCTATTACATCATCAAGAACCGTATCGCAATGGGAAAGATGAAGGGGAACGAGTTCGTAGTAAAGACCATCGTGACCACGGAATTAATTAAGGCTATTGCCGACAAGAACAACGTAGAGATGTACGATTGTTACACCGGTTTCAAGTGGATTGCCAGTGTTATTCGCGAAAACGAAGGCAAGAAGCAGTATATCGGCGGAGGAGAGGAGTCATACGGATTCTTGGCCGAAGACTTCGTGCGCGACAAGGATGCTGTGTCCGCTTGTTCGCTCTTGGCAGAAATCTGTGCTTGGGCCAAAGACCAGGGGAAGACGCTGTTCGATGTCTTGATGGATATTTACGTGGAGTACGGTTTCTCTCTCAACCATACGGTTAATGTCGTGAAGCCGGGCAAGACGGGAGCTGACGAAATCAAACAAATGATGGTGAACTTCCGTACGAATCCGCCGAAGGAACTAGCCGGTTCGGAAGTCGTACTGACGAAGGATTATCAGAGTCTGAAGGCTACGGATAATAAGGGTAACGTGACGGACATTGCGCAACCCGCTACCTCCAATGTACTGCAATGGTATACCGCAGATGGAACAAAGGTGAGTGTCCGTCCATCCGGAACAGAACCTAAAATCAAGTTCTACATTGAAGTGACAGGTGAGATGAAATGTCCGAAATGCTACGCAGAAGCAGAAAAGAAGGCTATGCAAACCGTCGAAGCCGTGAAGGTTTCTTTGGGATTGTAATAGGACGTCTGATGAAATAACTGTTCGGGAAGCCTCGCCTTTAAGGTTGGGGCTTCCGTTTTGTATGATAAGACTTATGGTACAGGTTGTATATGACAAGCCGGCGTATTGGTTTGTTTTTTGTAAGGACGAATTGTTGTTGCAGCGAGAGACGGAAGGCCGTTGTACGGTGCCTTACGGGGCAGAACCTCCGGTGAAGTTGGCAGAATGGAATATCGTGCATCGGCTGACCCCGTTGGAAGGGCGGGAATGCCGGGCGGTAAGCATTGATATGCCGGTGGTGGGAGACGAACGCTATGTCATGACTGGACTTCGGGCCTCATACGACGTTCTGCCCCGCGAACTTTATTTGAAGGCCGGAAAGGGAGCCGAGATTCTTTATTGGGATAAGAATACGAAGTTTTGCGGAGTATGCGGGGCGCCGATGAAGTTGCACACGGACATCAGCAAACGTTGCACGAACTGCGGGAAAGAAGTCTGGCCCCAGTTGGCCACGGCCATCATCGTATTGGTACGCCGGGGAGATAGCATTCTATTGGTGCATGCCCATAATCTTCGTGGGAAGTATTACGGACTGGTGGCCGGTTTTGTGGAGACCGGAGAGACGCTCGAAGAATGTGTGCGCCGCGAGTTGATGGAAGAGACTGGTGTCACCGTGAAGAATATCCGGTACTTCGGAAGTCAGCCTTGGCCTTATCCTTGCGGATTGATGATTGGTTTTTATGCCGACTATGTGGAGGGAGACTTACATTTGCAACGTAGCGAAATCGCATACGGCGGTTGGTTTAATCGTGACAAATTGCCGGACATACCCGGAAAGGTCTCCATGGCACGCATGTTGATTGACGCGTGGTTGGAAGGGAGGCTTGCGGAAGGATGTGGCGGGTGAAAAACAAAAAGCGGGAAGTGCTTTTCATTGCATTCCCGCTTTTCTGATTTCTTTGCTAAGTGCCGGCCTTCTTTTATTCTGTGGCAAGGAGTTCTTCGGCCAATTCTTCCATTTGCAAGAGGTCGGCTTTCTTCATGCTGCTTTTAATCGTGACCATGTGTTCCATGATTTCCATGTTTTTCATTTCCGACAACATGCACGACATCATGCGTCCGGCGGTAGGTGCCCAAGAGCCGTTTTCGATGATGCCCACCCGGCGTTTCTGGAAATTCTTGATTTGCAGATGGTGCAGGAAGTCGAACATCGGGGGGAATACCCCTGCATCGTATGAGGATGCGGCCACAATCATCTTGCTGTAACGGAATGCACTTTCCACGGCCAGAGCCATGTCGTCCCTGCAGAGGTCGATAAGCATGACTTCGGCGGCTCCTTTTTCGCTTAGGATTTCAGCCATCCGGCGTGCGGCGGCAGCCGTATTTCCATGTATGGAGGCATAAGCCACGACAACTCCTTCCGTTTCCGGTTCGTATTTGCTCCAAGTATCGTAAAGCCCGATGTAATACCCTAAGTTTTCTTTCAAGACAGGCCCGTGGAGCGGACAAATCATGGCGATGTCCAGACCGGCGGCTTTCTTCAGCAAAGCCTGTACTTGCGCCCCGTATTTTCCGACGATGTTAAAGTAGTAACGGCGGGCTTCGTCTATCCATTCCCCCTCATGACAGAGTGCACCGAACTTGCCAAAAGCATCGGCAGAGAACAGGATTTTCTCACTTTCTTCATACGTCAGCATCACTTCCGGCCAGTGTACCATCGGCGCCATGATAAATTTCAGGGTATGTTGTCCCAGACAGAGCGTGTCGCCCTCCTTGACGGTTTGCGTACGTCCTGCGAAGTTGACTTCTTCAAAAAACTGAGGCATCATTTGGATGGCCTTGGCACTGGCTACGATTGTGGCCTCGGGATATTTTTCGGCAAACCATCCGATGTTGGCCGCATGGTCAGGTTCCATATGCTGCACGATGAGATAATCCGGCGTCCTTCCCTCCAAGGCTTCTTCCAGACGAACTGTCCATTCCTCCGTTTTACGCTGGTCTATCGTGTCCATCACGGCTATCTTTTCGTCCGTGATAACGTATGAGTTGTACGAAATGCCTTGTGGTACGACGTATTGGCTCTCGAATAAGTCCAAATCCTTGTCGTCGGCGCCAATGTATCTGACGTAGGGTGTGATATTGTCGTTCATATTGCTTGATATTGAAGTTTAAAATCCGGTGCAAATATCGCACTTTTCTCCGGATTTTACAACATATTTCCTTATCTTCATCCCATTCTCATTTGTTGCAACAGCTCTTTTTGCCTTTCGCTCAGGCTGGCAGGGAGTTGCACGTTGTATGTCAGAATCAGGTTGCCGCGCGTACCGTCGGAATGCATGTCGCCTTTGCCTTTCAGGCGGACTTTGGCGCCGGGCTGTGTGCCGGGCTTTATTTTCAGTTTCAATTTGTCGCCTTCCGGGGTTTGTACGATGATGGAGCCGCCCAGCAACGCCGTGTACATGTCGATGTTTACCGTGCACTCACGGTCGGCATAACTTACAGTCCCGCTTTCGTTTCCAAACGGGTCGAATCCCCGTTTGAAGCCGCTGCGGTAGCTGCGTGCGCGTCCGCCGCCTCCGCCGAACATTTGCGTGAAGAAGTCCGAGAAGCCTCCTCCTGTAAACTGGCTGAAATCAAATCCTTCAAAGCCGCCTGCGTCTGCACCGCCTGTGGCACCGCCGCCCATGCCTGCCATCTTCCAGTGTTCGCCGTATTGGTCGTATTTGGCCCGTTTTTCCGGATCGTTCAGCACGTCGTACGCTTCATTCAGTGCCTGGAATTTGGCTTTGGCTTTAGGGTCGTCGGGATGCAGGTCCGGGTGGAACTGTTTGGCCCTTTTCTTGTAAGCGGCCTTGATGTCCTTTTGCGGAGTATCCTTGCTGATACCCATTATTTTATAATAATCGATAAATGCCATAGTTAAAAATCTCCTTTCTGCATAATTTGCAACAAATAAGATGCCAATCTGTTTGTAGAAGACGGCATTATTGTTATTTTTGCATGGAAGATTCAATTTCAGAGGGAAGATTATGGCAAATAGTACGGCAGAGAGACAGATAGTGAGTTTAAAAATTGTGCATACCAGTGACGTGCATGGCAGTTTTTTCATGCGGGATTATGTGAACAATCATGCCGTAAGGGGAAGCCTTTCCCGAGTGTATGCTTACGTGCAGTCGCTGCGGAGGGCTTATGGGGACAGATTGTTGCTGATGGACGGCGGGGACATATTACAGGGGAGTCCCGTGGTGTATTACAGTAATTTCGTGGCTTCTTCCGGAAAGAATCTGGCAGCGGAAATCATGAACTATATGGCATACGATGTGGGTGCGATGGGGAATCATGACATCGAGACGGGGCATGCGGTGTACGACCGTTGGACGGCCGCCTGCCGTTTTCCGGTGCTGGGGGCTAATGTGATAGACCGGGCGAGGGGCGGGTGCTACTTGCCTCCCTATTGCATATTGGAGCGTTGCGGTGTGAAAGTAGCCGTAATGGGGATGACTACCCCGGCTGTGCCGAACTGGCTTCCGCCGGCTTTGTGGGACGGCCTGGAGTTTGAGGACATGGTGTCTTGTGCAAAGCGGTGGGTTCCCCTGATTCGGGAGAAAGAGCAGCCGGATGTACTCGTCGGACTGTTCCATTCCGGCAAGGAGGGCGGCATCGTTACGCCGGACTATGCGGAGAACGCGGCTTTGGACGTAGCTCGCGAGGTGGCGGGATTTGATGTCGTGTGCTATGGGCATGACCACATGAAGAACTGTGAAACGGTGAAAGGTCCCGACGGCAAAGAGGTGCTTTGTCTGGCTCCTTCGAGCATGGCTGTAGTGGTGGGCGAGGTCGATATAGACGTAGAGACGGGACGGGAGGGCAACCGTGTGGTGTCCGTGAAGGGGAAAATAACGGATTTGTCGTACTATAAAGGCGAAGAATCCAAATACATGCAGCGTTATTTCAGCCGTTATATCCGCAATACGGAGTATTACGTAGGGCAGAAAATCGGAAGGTTCGTGCATACGATAGAGAGCCAGGATGCTTATTTCGGCCCCTCGGCTTTTGTAGACATTGTCCACCGGGCGCAGTTGGAAACCACGGGTGCCCAGGTGTCGTTTGCCGCTCCGGTCTCTTTTGCGGCCAGTATCAAGGAGGGAGACGTGTGCGTGCGCGATGTGTTCAATCTTTACCGTTACGACGACGTGCTGTACACCATGCGGCTTACCGGACAGGAAATCAAGGATATGCTGGAGATGAGTTACGGACTCTGGACGGCGCAGATGAAAACGCCGGACGACCACGTGATGCTTTTGGACTATGTATTGGACGAAGGCCGGCGTTTGGGTTTCAAGCATCTGGCCTACAACTTCGATTCGGCAGCCGGCATTTGTTACACGGTGGACGTGACGAAACCCTACGGCGAGAAAATCCGCGTGACGGGAATGGCGGACGGAAGTACGTTCGGACTTGAAACGTGGTACACGGTGGTTGTCAATTCCTACCGTGGAAATGGAGGAGGGGAACTGTTTACCAAAGGTGCCGGCATTCCTCACGAGAAGTTGAACGAACGCTTGCTGTCCAGTACGGATAAGGATTTGCGTGCATGTATCATAGAATATATCAAGAAGAAAGGCGAGATTGACGCCCGTCCTTTGTACCAATGGCGTTTGGTGCCGGAAGCATGGGCCGTTCCGGCTTGCGAGCGCGACCGTCAACTGCTGTTTGGGAAGCGTGAAAAGGAAGAATGATATACAAAAAACGTTCTGCGCCAAACGAAATTTTGTTCTGCTGAGAATGATTTATCAATCTGCTGAGAACGATTTTCCGTTTGGCGCAGAACTTTTTTACAACCGTAATTGGTTGTAAATCAACGATGTTCTTCTGGTAAATAATATGTACGGAAGACCGGATGTTCGGTGCGTCCGGACAACGACGCTTCGTGGGGCAGGCGAAGGAAACGCGTGCGCTGCGCGTCAATAGCGGAACTTGTTTTTGGTACTTTCCTTGATGAAACCGTGCCGGTAGGCATAAAGCAATTCTTTCAGCTCTTCTATCTGGCTTTCCAGTTCGGCACCCTTATCGGTGTCCCTCACCATCATACGTTGGGTGCTCATTTCCACGATTTGCGTGGTGCTCACGATGTCCGTCCCGTTTTTGATGGCCTCTTCGGCCGATGTGAACGGTTCGTGTTGTACCAACTGGAAGCCTCGGCTGTGGAACACCAAGGTGTAGCCCGCTATTCCGGTCGTATTATGATAGGCCTTGGCGAAGCCGCCGTCGATGACCATCAGTTTGCCGTTGGCTTTGATGGGTGTCTCTCCGCGCCCTACGCGTACCGGGACGTGGCCGTTGATGATGTGGCGGTGCTGCCCCGTGACCCCGAACGAATCGAGAATCATGTCGCAGACTTTCTCGTCGTCCCTCAATCTGTAGTAGTACCCTTTCTCTTCGGTATGGGTGGTTTTGTCCTCCAGGAAATAGCGTTCGAAAGTAGTCATTTTGGATTTGTCGAACAGGGGAGAGTCCACGCCGCACCACAGATACCAAAAATAGTCGACGGCAAACTTTCTTTCTTTAGGCTCGGTGTCGCTGTTGAAAGCGGAGCGCAAGACCAGGCCTATCTTGTCCAGCAAGGCCCGTCCTTTGACTTTTTCTCCGTTGATGTCCACTTCCTTCAGGCTTCCGTCGGCATTTAGCGGTACGGAAGCGTGGAACAGCAAATTGGAGTTGAATATCCCGTACATGCAACCGTGGGAGAACAGGCATTGTATGTGTTTGTTCAGCTTGTCGCTCACACTGAAAGAGTGGTGCAGTTTGTTGACCAGTTCTTGCTCCTCGGGCGTGAGTTTGTAGGGCGATTTCGGGTCGATGGTGGGGAAATAACAGTCGCGCATGGCGTATTCCTTCCCGTCCCGCACGAAAACTTTTCTTTCAAAATCAATGTGCTCCAGTTGTTTCCTTTCTTTCATATGCCATTCGGGGCGGCTGTCTATCATGGCAGCTTCGAGCTTGAACTGGATAATGCTGATGGCCTTGTGCATCTGTGCGATGAGGCGTCGGGCTTTCTGGTTATGCCTCGTGTCGTCTTTGTCCAGTTGCGGCCCGAAATAATGACAGGGGTCGTCGGCGTATGTTTCCATGGCGAACGTGGCAAGCGGCACCAGGTTGATGCCGTAGCCGTCTTCCAGTGTGGCGAGGTTACCGTAACGGAGCGTCAGGCGCAGCACGTTGGCAATGCAACAGTCGTTGCCGGCTGCCGCCCCCATCCAAAGCGCGTCGTGGTTGCCCCACTGTATGTCGAAGTTGTGGTAATTGCACAGTGTGTCCATGATGATGTGCGCTCCGGGGCCGCGGTCGAAGATGTCACCGAGGATGTGCAACTGGTCGATGCTCAGGCGTTGTATCAGGTTGCAGATAGCGCAGATGAATTCATCAGCCCGTCCGGTGGACACGATGGTCTCGATGATGCGGTTGAAGTAAGCTTGTTTGTTATAGTCTTGCGGAGACTCGTGCAACAACTCCTCTATGATATAGGCAAATTCCTTAGGGAGCGCCTTACGCACCTTAGAACGCGTGTATTTGGACGAGACCGACTGACATACGCTTACGAGTTGGTGAAGGGTGATGTTGTAGAAATCGTTCAGGTTCGTTTCGGAGTTCTTGATGTATTGTAGCTTTTGTTCGGGGTAATAAATCAGGGAACAGAGTTGCCGGATTTCCGACTCCCGCATCGTGGTTCCGAATATTTCGTTCACCTTACGTTTGATATTGCCCGACGCGTTTTTCAAGATATGCTGGAAGGCCTCGTATTCCCCGTGTATGTCGGCCAGGAAATGTTCCGTGCCTTTGGGCAGGTTCAGAATGGCCTCCAGGTTGATGATTTCCGTGCATGCGGCACCGATGTTGGGGACGCTTTGGGAGAGCAGTTCCAGAAGTCTCATGTCGTTCCGAATCTTTTCGTAGGAGTATATCTGAGTCATGGTATTTGTATTTCGTTTGTTCATTAAGACAAAATTACGCAAATCTTTTGTTCCTTACAATGTTTGCTGGCGGTTTTTCGTGACAAACAGGCTGATAGGATGTAGAAATCATAGTGTTAATTCTTTTAAGAAAGCATCAATATACTGAAAACAGTGGCTCTTAATGGCAAAAAAACTGTAATTTTGCAACTTCATGGAATAAGAAATGCGGAATAGATTCTTTTGTACTGTGCTTTTGTACGGGCTGTCTTGCATGTTTGTTCGGGCTGTCGGAGAAGGTGGGCATGCCTTCGCTGAGGTGAAAGACAGTATAAAACCTGGCGCGGATTCTGTATCTTCAGTTGTGGAGCCGGTTCGCAAGACGCGCAATCCGCTCAAGTGGATAGGGCGTTATCTGAGTAACACCAATAAACACGAAGACCGGCCCTTCGATTTCAGTATGCTGATAGGGCCGAGTTATTCGGCTGCTACATCTGTCGGATTAGGAGCTACGGCCTCTGGTCTGTATTCATGGGATCGTTCCGATCCTTTGTTGCCCAAGTCCAATGTTTCGGTGTACGCCAATGCTTCCCTGTCGGGGATGTTGGCTGTCGGGTTGCGGGGAAATAATTTTCTACCTCATCAGAGATACCGTTTCGATTATCAGTTGTCGTTTTATACTTTTCCGGGAAAATTTTGGGGAATAGGTTATGAAAACGGTGCCAGTGATGCGAATAAGAGCGACTATGAGCGCGTGAAGCTCCAGTTCAAGCCCAGTTTCTTGTTTCGCCTGAACGAATCGATCTTTTTGGGGCCGGTCGTGGACGTAGAATGGGTGAACAGTTTCGGTTTTGAGAACGAGACGTTGCTGGAGGGACAAGACAAATCGGTGGCGAATTACGGAGCGGGATTTAATTTCACGTACGATACGCGGGATTTTGTACTGAATGCCTACCGCGGCAATTTCTTTCGTTGGGAACAGATGTTCTACCCGTCCGGTTTCGGAAACGACTACGCTTTCAGTTATACCGACTTGACTTATAGCACCTACCATCAGGTGTGGAAAGGCGGTGTGCTGGCCATGGAATTGCATACCTTGTTCAATTATGGAGATGTGCCTTGGACCATGATGGCCCAGGTCGGGGTGTTGGGGCGCATGCGTGGGTATTATGAAGGGCGATATCGCGACCGTAATATCATGGAAGGGCAGTTGGAACTGCGCCAACATATCAAGGGTCGCAACGGAATAGCCGTATGGGTGGGTTTGGCCAACGTGTTTCCTAATTTCGGTCATATATATTATGATGAGATGCTTCCCAACTATGGTATCGGCTATCGTTGGGAGTTCAAGAAAAGGGTGAATATACGTTTTGATTTGGGCTTTACCAAAGACAGCCCGAATTTCACCTTTAATATCAATGAGGCTTTTTGAAAAAAACTAAAAACAGAGATATAAAATGAATTTTAAGAGTGTGTATGTCTCAGGGCTGTTGGCTGTATGGCCCGTGATGCAGGGCATGGCCCAGTCGGAATTGATTAAGTTTGGTGATTTCGATCAATGGATAGTCCGCAACATTAAGGAGAGCGGCATTATCGGTGGAGATACCAAACAGTTGTACGAAATCGGTCCGGACGCGGTCTGGAACGAGAACAAGGCTTATACGAATCAGGGAGGTTCGCCGTGGGCAACGTCGAATGTGATGGCTAAGGTTTGCGGAATCACCAAGACGAATACTTCGGTTTATCGGGAGAAGCGGGGAGACGGTTATTGTGCCCGCCTGGAGACTCATGTAGAGAAAGTGAAAGTCATGGGAATTGTGAATATAGAAGTGTTGGCAGCCGGTTCTGTTTTTCTGGGCAGCGTGCCCGAACCGATTACCAATACGTCCAATCCGATGAGCAAATTGGCTGTGGGCATACCTTTTACCAAACGTCCGCAGGCTATCAGTTTCGACTATAAGGTGAAACTTTCCGACGAACCGGACCGTATCCGTCAGACAGGGTTTAGCCGCGTGACCAAAGTCCAGGGAAAAGATATGCCCGATGTGGTATGTTTGCTCCAGAAACGTTGGGAAGACAAAAAAGGGAATGTGTACGCCCAACGCATAGGAACGATGATTCATCGTTTCAACCACAATACGGATTGGGTAAACGGTGCAAAATTTCCTATTAAATACGGTGATATTACCAAGCAGCCCGGGTTTCAAAGTTATATGGGACTGATATCCGGCGACAAGACACAATACACCCGTAACAGCAAGGGGAAGATGGTGCCTATCAAGGAAGTGGGTTGGGCCGATGCCGGTGAAACGCCCACGCATATCGTGTTGCAGTTCGATTCCAGTTACGGAGGCGCGTACGTGGGTTCTGTAGGAACCACATTGTGGTTGGATAATGTGCATGTCATATATTAAGTAGGTAAGTGGGCAGCATGAAGACAGACCGTTTTACATACGAAGGTGTGCCGACACCGTGCTATATCATAGAGGAAGATTTGTTGCGGCGTAACCTGGAGCTGATTCGGGATGTATCCCGAAGGGCGGGAGTGGAAATCATTTTAGCCTTCAAGGCTTTCGCTTTATGGAAATCGTTCCCTGTTTTCAGGGAATACATCAGCCATACCACGGCCAGTTCCCTCTACGAGGCCCGTTTGGCGGCGGAAGAGTTCGGTAGCAAGGCACATACTTATTCTCCGGCGTATACGGAACGTGATTTCGACCAGATACTCTCGTGCAGCAGTCATGTCATGTTCAATTCCATGAGCCAGTATGTCCGTTTCTATCCGCGCGTGGAGGAATACAACCGTCTGCATCCGGAGGAGCGTGTCTCTTGCGGGCTGCGCATCAATCCGGAGTATTCGGAGATAGAAGTGGACTTGTACAATCCTTGTGCGCCCGGTTCCCGTTTCGGCATGATGGCCTCGCAACTTCCGGACGGACTGCCAGCCGGGATTGAAGGATTCCATTGTCATTGTCACTGCGAGAGTTCTTCCGAAGCACTCGAACACACTTTGCAACATATAGAGGAGAAGTTCGGGAGATGGCTGTCCCGATTGAAATGGCTCAATCTGGGAGGCGGCCATTTGATGACGCGGAAGGATTATGATGTGGAGCGTTTGGTGGCCATCCTGAAAGGCTTGAAGGAACGCTATCCCGACCTTACGGTCATTTTGGAACCGGGCTCGGCTTTTGCCTGGCAAACCGGTCCGTTGGTTGCTTCGGTAGTCGATGTCGTGGAAAATAAAGGGATACGTACGGCCATTCTCGACGTGAGCTTCACTTGCCACATGCCGGATTGTTTGGAAATGCCGTATCAACCGGCGGTACGTAACGCCGAGACGATGGAACCCGATGCGGTGAAACGTGCGGCTCCGGAAGAAAATGTCTATCGTTTGGGCGGGAACAGTTGTTTGAGCGGTGACTACATGGGCGCATGGCGCTTTGGCCATCCGCTCGCGCCGGGCGACCGGATTATCTTTGAAGATATGATACATTATACTACGGTAAAAACCAATATGTTCAACGGCATCCGCCATCCGGACATCGCGATGCTGCATAGCGACGGGACTTTGGAATATTACCGGCGTTTCAGTTACACCGACTATCGGGACAGGATGTGTTGAAAACAGAAAAAATGAAATAACGATTGATTTTTTTCCATACAGATGCTTGCGCTTTAAAAAAATAATTGTACCTTTGCAACCGCATTCAGGGGAATGCAAAAGCTAATGAACTTAATGGAACAAGCATCTTTTGCGGAAATAGCTCAGTTGGTAGAGCACGACCTTGCCAAGGTCGGGGTCGCGAGTTCGAGTCTCGTTTTCCGCTCAGGCAAAGCTGCCCGTGAGGGTGGCTTTTCTTGTTTTTATACATTCCAGTTTCATTTGTTTTCTTCGTTTCGTTTACGGTAGAGTTGGTAAGAGTTGTAGATATTGTGCCAGATGCTGTAGAAGCCTCCGGCTACCGATGTGACCGGAGTCATGAACGTATACCCCATCCAAATGGCAAATACCGTGTTCTTTTGTCCCAAGGCCTGACCTGCGCTGATGGAATCATTGTAACAGGTTCCGATGCGTTTCCCCGCCCAGAATTGTACGACGCAGCAAACAAGCGATATGCCGGCTATGCCCAATTGGTAAAGCACCGATACTTCGCTGTGGACAATACTCTTCACGGTAACCCCGATGGCAATGGCCAGTGCCACGGCCCACAAATAGAATGCCAGGTCTTTGCAGCGGACGACCAGTTTGTGTACGCCCGGAAGGCAGTAGCGAACGAACAAAGCGGCCAGGAACGGGCAGAACAGGAGAGGGAAGACTTTGCTTAATATCAAGGAAAAGGAGACACCGAATGTCAAATCGGGGTGGGGGTGAATCAAGGGGACGAATATGGGGACTATCAGTGCCGTGACCAGATTGATTAAAATGGTATAGGTGGTCAGGTTGGCCGCACTGCCTCCCAATTTTCCGGTGACCACTGCCGCCGCCGTAGCTGTCGGGCAAATCATGCACAGCATGGCGGCTTCTGCCAAAACCTGGCCCGGCAGATGGGGAAAACATTTCAAAAGTCCGGCAAGGAGGGCAAAACAGCCGGCCTGAATCAAGAGCAGCCATCCATGCCAACGGCAAGGACGGAGTTCTCTGGGATTCACTTTACAGAATGTGATGAAAAGCATGGCAAAAATCAATGCCGGTTGCAGGATGTCGATAAACCGGGCTACGTAAGGCTTCGTAGGTTCCAGGGCAGGAATCCCGGTGTAAATGAAGTAAGACAATGCTCCCGCGAGCATGGCGATGGGGAGAGTCCAGTTTTTAATGAATCTGATGATAGGCATGTTCAAATTATCATGAATGGTTGTGCAAAGTTACTTATTTTGTTATCGCCGGGGCGGATTAAACCAGACAAAATTTGTCCGGACGGGAGATTTTATATAATTTTGCACCGGTCTCCGACTAATTATATCCTTGGTGTATAATTGTTCGGATTTTATGGTTTTATTTATTTAATGAATTGATGAATTTATACATTCGCTATTTTGACGAGGAGTGCGTGGTGAGTTCGGCGGAAGAGGCTTTCGATTTCCTGTCTTCTCTGCCGGGTATTACGTTGGATGAGGCTTTCGTGAAAGATTTGCGCCAATACATGGATAGTCCGATGCCTTATCCCAAGCGTTATAAGGTACGTCCTCGTGTGTATTTTATTGTGATTAAGACAACGGCTACGACTTTGGCCGAATTTAAAGTGAACGGAGGCAGGACGCAGTCTTTGGCCGAAAGTTCGGAGAAGGAACCCACGGCCCGTTTTTCCATCAACGACCGTCCGGGATGGTATGAAGGGGAAATCCTTTTCAAACGTGTGGTTCCCATTCCCGGCACCACGAAGTTCCAGTATAAGGATACGCGGTTCAAGGCTCGTTGCAAGGCTCGTAACGCGCAGGAATGTTACAATCGCATAGTAGAGCATTTGCGTTCACGGCAAGATGTGGATGCGCGCAGCCAGTTTCCTTCCGTAAAAGGAAAGAACTTCTCTTGTTCTTATTTGGGCATGACGTTGGAAGAGGAATAGAACCCAAAGGGGGAGATGTGCCCCGCGTTTGTGTAGGAACGTTTTCCTTACGTACGGGGATTTTGTTTTAAAGATAAAGGGATGCCGGTCGCGGTATCCCTTTTTGTGATTCGTTTTTTCATTGAACTTCATTTTGAGTCTGCCAAAATGTCAGTTATAATGAGCTTAGGTTTGGTTTTTCGGGAACGGGTGCAGGCGTGTGCGAAAATAATGGATTCTCGTGCCTTTTGCCCGGGACAATATGTAACGGATAAGAAGCCGATTCATGCTTGAATGTAATTTCCGTTTGTCTTTTACTTACCTTCCGTATCCGAGCATCCGGCATAGGCGAGGGGGAAGCCATACAAAATGACAGTAGCTTTTTGTCGGGGAATAACGTCGGAATAGAGAAAAAATCCCTTTTCCCCGTAGGATGTTTTGCCCTTTTCTTCTTGTTTTTGGGGCGGGATGAGGACGATGACGGAAAGTTATGCGGAGAAAAATTAATCGCTTTCAGCCGAATGAGAAATCAATCTCTTGCAATTGATTGTGAATATTCCATAATTCTTATTGGGATATGCCGCACAAATATGTATGTTTCTTAAAAAGAATTTTCCAGATGAGGCTGTTTCCGTCTTTTTTCTCTCTGAGAGTGGGGCGAAAAACTGCCATTTTGTCAGTCTACGCCTGCGGAGTGTGAAGGGGAGAAGGGGCGGGCGGTGCAGCGGAGTAGCGGGATGGAGGGCCGCTGTCTTTGTTTCCACGAAGATAGGATGCGGCTCGGCAGTTCCTCGCTCAAAAGCAAGCTTTAGGCTTGGAACTGCACTCGCCTTTCGTTTTCTTTGTTTCACGAAGATAGGATGCGGCTCGGTAGTTCCTCGCTCAAAAGCAAGCTTTTGGCTTGGAACTGCACTCGCCTTTCGCTATCTTTGCGTACGGAAAGAACCGTTCAAAAGAAAGGAGACGATTATGCTTGCATATACGTTCGTAGAACAAGGGAGATTCGAATTAAGGGAAAAGCCGCGTCCGGAGTTGCAGGACGGGCGGGATGCTATCGTACGGGTGACGTTGGGAAGCATCTGTACCAGTGATTTACACATCAAACACGGGAGTGTGCCGCGTGCCGTACCGGGAATCACGGTAGGGCATGAAATGGTCGGGGTGGTGGAAGAAGTAGGCCGTGAGGTCACTTCGGTCAAGCCGGGCGACAGGGTGACCGTGAACGTGGAGACATTTTGCGGGGAATGCTTCTTTTGCCGACACGGATACGTGAACAACTGCACCGACCCTCATGGCGGATGGGCTTTGGGTTGCCGCATTGACGGAGGACAAGCCGAATTTGTCAGGGTTCCGTATGCGGATCAGGGCTTGAATGTGATTCCCCCGTCGGTGACCGACGAGCAGGCTTTGTTCGTGGGCGACATCTTGGCCACAGGCTTTTGGGCGGCGCGTATCTCGGAAATCAAGGAAGAGGACACGGTGTTGATTATCGGTGCAGGCCCCACGGGGATATGCACTTTACAGTGTGTCATGCTGAAGAATCCGCATCGCGTCATTGTTTGCGAACGGTCGGAGGAGCGATTGCGTTTCGTGCGCGAACACTATCCCGGGGTAGGGGTGACGACTCCCGAAAGCTGTAAAGACTTTGTGTTGCGCCATAGTGCCCATGGAGGGGCGGACGTGGTGTTGGAAGTGGCCGGTAGTCAGGACAGTTTCCGACTGGCCTGGGAGTGTGCCCGTCCCAATGCCATCGTGACGATTGTGGCGCTTTATGACAAGCCCCAGTTGTTGCCGTTGCCGGACATGTACGGGAAGAACCTGACGTTCAAGACCGGAGGGGTGGACGGCTGCGATTGTGCCGAAATCCTTTCCCTGATAGAGGCGGGCCGGATTGATACCACGCCGCTTGTCACCCACCGTTTTCCGTTGGAACGTATTGAAGAAGCCTACCGGATTTTTGAGAACAGACTGGATGGCGTCATAAAGGTGGCCGTCACCGGTGCTGCGTCCACTTCTTTTTCAGCAAGATGAGTAAACACGCTGTGCCTACGGCTGCTTGGCCATATAATAAGGCGTAGAAAGCCGTATGCAAAGGGAGGTGTAGTCGGGCTGATACGATAGCGGTGGGTGGAATAATTACCAAGCTGGCAGAGAAAATCCGGATGAAAATCCTGATGTAAAGGGCAGACCGTTTTGGGGAGTTTGGAAGTGTGGGGATGTATGTGCAAAGATAATTGATGCCCCAGAAGTCATTCCATTCTACCTTATGGGGCAGTCTGCACAAGGCGTAGGCGTGCATGACGAGGAAGACTTCGGCGACCCAAAAGGCGAACTCCACCTCGGGATAATATTCCCCCATGTAGGCCGTGACGAATACTCCATGGATTATGTATAATATAAGAAGTGGAATACACCCTGTATTCCACTTCTGTTTTCTTGCTTTTTCAGTCATCTAATTTGATAATTGCTTTTATACTGTCCATTTTTTTAATGAATGATAAGTAAATGAACTCAAAACAAAGTTACAAATAAATATAATATAATTATAAGGTTTGGTGTGTTTTTTGGGTATTTCCATCAATATTTTCTATGAATTCTCCTTTTTAAGACGTAAAATACGATAATTTATCGCCGATTTTGCTCTTGTGTACCGTTTGATTATGGGTGATAAAAATATGAAATAAAAACCCCACTTCCATACATTGTAGGTGGAAGTGGGGTAATGTAGGTGATGTGGTCGATTGTCCGTGTTACCGGACGATGACTTTTTGCCGGTCTACGATATATAGCCCTTTAGAAAGGCCGCGCACTTGTTCGCGCCCGTTGACGGTCACTTGCCGTACCATGCGTCCGTCCGTTCCGTAGATGGAAACGGTCAGCACTTGTCCTTCCGGACCTTGCAAACTGATGCAACCCTCTCCGCCGTATGCTTTGACGGTAGCTGTGCCCTTACGTACGGGAGTGACGGAGGTGGTGCCGTCGCCCAGATAATACACCCTGAAGTTGTCGGCCTTATACCATCCGTCGTTACCTTTGATGCCGAGGGTGAGCATGCCGTCCGTCACGTGGATGCTGTCTATGACGGTTTCCCGCAGGTAACGTTTGCCGAAACCGTCGTCGGTCATCGTGGCTGTGGCCTCGTTGGCAAAGAGCGTGACGCTCTGTCCTTCGTCAGTGGCTATCCATGCCTTCACGCGGTAGAATCCGTTTTTCAGGCTCGTGGTTTTCTGGCTCAACGTGACGCTGCCTGCCCCGCTACTGGAATAAGAGTAGAACACGTAACTGCCATCGGCATCCACCATGTAGTTGTCTAAAGAGGAAACGTCCGTCACCTTTGAACTCTGCCCTGTCTCGCGCGTGATGTCCCAACCCGTGGTGCGTCGGCTTTCAAACGAAGCATTGGTCAGGTAGACATCCGTGAGGTCGATGGGCGCATCTGTGGGGATGAGGTTCTGTCGGCAGGCTTTGATATTCTCCTCCAGAAGGGCGGCGGCTTCGGCTATCTCCTCCGCTTCCGGATGGCGGGTATAGCATGCGGCTGCGATGTGGATTTGGTCAAGGAATGTGTTGAGGTCTTCCGCAGACAACTGCCCGTCGGAATTTTCAGCCAAAATGTAGGCTTGGTTCAGCAGTTCGCCGAGCTCCTCGCTCTCCTTGTCTTTCTTTTCGTATGCGTAGATGTTGATGCTTACGTCCTTGTCGTACGTAAGGTAACCGCTGAAAGCGGGGATGGCGGCGCCCTCGTCCTCTACGAAGGTCTGTATGTCGGCCTTGTTCAGCATGCGGTGCCCTTTTCCAGCCACTCCATTGCTGAAACTGTAGGACAGGGTGTCGGACGTAGCCGTTCCGTGCCCGTCATCGACGGTCACGTCGGTGGCCGTAATCCGGTCTTCGCCCGGCCGGGTAGTCCGGTAGAGGTAAGGCGTGCAAGCCTTTAACGTGGTGTTTACTTCGTCCGATTCCGAGATAAGGATGTTGCTCAGTTTCTTGATTCGCCGTGCGCGGCTGCCTTCGGGTACTTCGCAGTCGAAAGGCAGGGCGATATATTGCCATTTCGTCGACGAGGACTGCGGGTCGAAGACGGCGCGGCGGGCGGTGAAAGGTTGCTGTGCGTAGTAGTCGTAACCCATGGTCAGGTAGAGTTCCTCGCATACCCCATCCTTGATGATGTTGCGTCCGGTGACGTCCGAGGCGGCATCAAGATAGAACACTATGTTCGGGTTCGCTACCTGCGGCAGGCTGTCTATGCCTGTCACGCGTGTCAGGTCGTAGTGCAAGGCCGGGGTCGTGGCCGCCAGTTCCAAAAACTTGTCCCTGTTCCAATGGCCGAAGAAGACGGTTCCCCGGTTGTCCGTTTCGGCCATGGTGAGGTCGCAACCGGCTATCTTGAAATAGACCATGGTGTCTTCCGGTGCAGCCTCCATCGTCCGCTCTTCTCCTCCGGCCTTGTAGTCGCGGTGCAGTGCGACGGCGTATAACACGTCTTTTTCCATGTCGTCGAAGTTGAACGTCACGTCTTGTGTCGCGCCTTCAGCAAAGACGGTCTCCCTGTCCGACGATTCCTCGCGTTTGACAAAGGCCGATTGTCCGGCATCGTATTGGTACAGGTCGCATTGCAAGGTCGGCGTGGTGGCGGTAGCTTCTTGGGCGTTCGTTATGGAAGCCAGGACGCAGGCTGCGTCGCTGTACACCTTATTATATAATAGGGTGCTTTCTTGTCCGCCGATCACGATGGATGTTTTCTCGCTTTCCTGAGCGGCATCGAGCCGGAGGCCGTTCAGCGACAAGAAGGGTTCCTGTACGGAAGCTTCGGTCGTCAGGCGTGCCAGGATACGGGCATTGCTGTCCATGAGGTACATGTAATACGGCCCGGCGATACTAGGCCGGTAAGTCAATTCCACGGTTGCCGTTTCTCCGCTCGGGACGACCGTGTTCACGTCTCTCAGAAGTGCGTCGCTTACGTCTGTCGGTTCCTCTTCTTTTCGCTCGATGGCAAGGTATATTCCCTTGTAGTCCGTGGTGCCATGGTTGGTGATTTCCACCTCGATGGCGTTTTTCATGCGGGTGTACATCTTGCCTGTCCGGATTTCACCTTCCAAAGAATAGGTACGCGGATGTATGGCGTGGGTCATGCCTTGCCAAGAATTGAACCCGTTCATGCCCGTCTGGTCGTCCACGGTGAAGTAGCCGTCACCGCCACCGCCCCAACCGAAATTGAAATGGAAAAGGTTGTCTGAGGCGCGGTATCCGTCTACCACTACGGCATGCCCGCCTGATGTGGGATGCACGCCGCTGTACACGATGGGCCAACCTTTGGACAAATCGTCATAAATCATGTTTTCCCATTCCGACTGGCTGATGCCGGATTTGTATGTGCATCGGCTGTCCATGAGGAATTGTCCGGAGAAGGTATTGACCAAATCATGGATTTGTCCCGATGTGGACGAACCGTAGGTGAGCCAGGTGGAGGTTCCCGTGATGGCCATCAGCGTGGCCACGGCCGTGTTCATGTCCTCGGGTGTGGAGCCTCCGTAGTTGTCCTGCATCAGTTCCCATCGCAAGGGAGTCCCTTTCGGGAATGATTCGGTGACGGGAGCGTCGCCGTAACCGTAAGTCGGCGTATCATACTGCGAACGGTCGGGCAGCTCTTTTCTCCAATAGTAGATGACTTGTGCGGCAGCCGTGGCCACACATCCGGTCAGCGCGCGGCCTGACCCGTTTGACATATACGGGCATAAGTTATTGTAAGGAGCCCCTTGCGACCAGTGTGCACTGACCAATGGGGCAATGTTTTCCTTGTCGTTAGCCCGTGTTTGTACTCTCGGACCTAAACCCTGGGCTTGTGCTGCTTCTATCATTCGGCTGTATCCTTCCAACCAGTCGAGCATGGCAGGCGGGAGAGTTTGCGGGTCGAAGTCCCCCTTTTCGGTATATCCCAGTACGTAGGGCATGCAGTCGTCTCCGGATATGATGACGAAGCCTTGGTCGTTTCCACGATTGAAAATGTAAAGAGGGGCATGTCCGTCAGTATCCTTGCGTTTGGCGACAGGGGTTTCCACGGGTTCCGGGACTTGGCCTCCTTGCATATAGGCCATGGCCACTTCTTTGGCCTTTGCCATGTCCACCGGGTCGGCCCAGAGGCATGCCGACGACGCAAAGAGCATCGTAACTGTAAGTAATGGTCTCTTCATAAGTCTTCTTATATTGATATTAGATTAATACGGTCAAAGGTAACTTTTTTTATGGACATTATGCTCGTTTTCTCAAAAATACTTGTGGTAGAACGTATTTATTTTATTACTTTTGCCAAAAAATTAAAGAGGAAAGAATATGCAGAAGAAGAATTACTATTTGGAATCGGTTCTCGATTTGAACGCCAGTAATGTATGGGGAACGGAAGCCCAAGAGCTTTTGGAATTGTGGCAAAAGGATATTAAGGAAGAAGGTTTTTCTTCATCTGAGGAAAAAGTGCTGAACGTCATCCGGCTGGCCTTTGACGTATATCATTTCGACCCGAAAGACGACCGGGAAGTCATGAGGTATAGCGACGGCAATTATGTCATCCTTCCTTGTGTAGACAAACGAAAAGGTGCCGTGGCCATACGTAAGAAAGAGATTCGCCGGATTACGGACCTCTCGTATGAGAATATTAAACATATTACGGCGTCCGACCTGCTGAAATTGATAGAAGGTAATTTCGGCGGTGGTTGGGATTCCATATCTTTGACGATAAAAGACATTATAGAGTCGGCTTTCGACATTAGTACGACAACTCTGCCTGCTTCACGCATCCATGCTGCAGGCGGTACGTTGGAACGTAAAGTCGCCGATGGCTATGAAGCCTTGGAGATTGCGAAAGGAACTTGGGTAGAGGCTATTTTTGCCAAGAAACGCGAACCGGTAGAGAAATTGCGTTTTGTGCCCGAACCGGAATATGACGAAGACGGCAATCGTCGTATTGTAGACGAAGACACTGAAACTGATTCGGAGTCGGAAGAAGAGGGCGATACGGCCGGAGATGATACTTTTTACGGAAGCTATACTCCCGAGGCGGACATTAAGGATGTGGAGGAAGAACTGGCGGACGAATGACCTTTGGGCCGGAAAAGAATAAAACATGAAAATTGAAAAAACGGAGCGGGAACGCATCATCCGGTTGGTGAAGCAACAGGTGGTGCCGGCAATAGGATGCACAGAACCTATATGCGTGTCTCTTTGTGTGGCCCGTGCGGCAGAGGTGCTTGGAGAAAGACCGGTCGCAGTCAGTGTCTTTCTCAGTGCGAATATATTGAAAAATGCCATGGGCGTGGGAATTCCCGGTACGGGTATGGTGGGACTTCCCATAGCTATAGCTTTGGGCGTAGTGGCAGGTAAGTCTGCATACGGGCTGGAGGTGCTGAAAGACGTGACTCCGACAGACGTAGAGCAGGGCAAACAATACATAGCGGAGCGGCGTGTCAAAATATCATTAAAAGAAGGCATTTCGGAAAAGCTGTATGTCGAAGCCATAGTGGAGAGTGAGTCCGGCCAGAGGGCTACGGCTGTCATTGCCGGTCAGCACACGCATTTCGTCTATGTGGAGAAAGACGGGAAAGTGCTGTTGGACAACCGTATGCCACAAGGAGAGGAAGCCGGAGAGGATGAATGCGAACTCAACTTGCGCAAGGTGTACGATTTTTCCGTAGAAGCACCGTTGGAAGAAATCGAATTTATTCGGGAAGCACGCCGCTTGAACGAATCGGCCTCCCGGCAAGCTTTGAAAGGGTGCTACGGACATGAGTTGGGCAAGACGCTGAGCCGTCCTTTGGGGCGCGGTATTATGGGGGATACGATATTCTCTCATATTCTGTCGAGCACCTCATGTGCGTGCGACGCCCGTATGGCCGGGGCTATGATTCCGGTGATGAGCAATTCCGGAAGCGGCAACCAGGGGATTTGTGCTACGATGCCGGTCGTGGTTTTTGCCGAAGAGAATCACAATACGGACGAAGAACTTGTTCGCGCGCTTATGCTGAGCCATCTGACGGCCATTTATATCAAGCAAAGTCTGGGTGTCCTGTCGGCCTTGTGCGGATGTGTGGTGGCTTCTACGGGATCGAGCTGTGGCATCACCTATCTGATGGGAGGAAAGTACGAGCAAGTCTCATACGCCGTGAAGAATATGATAGCGAACCTCACGGGGATGATTTGTGACGGAGCCAAACCGAGTTGCGCATTGAAATTGACGAGCGGGGTTTCCACAGCCGTATTGTCAGCCATGCTGGCCATGCAGCAGAAATGTGTGAGCAGCGTGGAGGGCATCATCGACGATGATGTGGATAAGAGCATACATAACCTGACAAGTATTGGGGCCGAAGCCATGAACGAGACCGACCGTAAGGTTTTGGAGATTATGACGCATAAAAGTTGAAGTATGGATTAATTTTTTTTAAGAAAAAAGCGGGTGTGAGCCCGCTTTTTCTGATTTATATCAGATATCTGTTTCGGAAAAAGTGTTAGATTTGCACTTGATATTCATTAACCAATTTTTGAAGTATTATGAAACAAAGAATCAAATTGCTTTTCGCATGCAGTTGTGTGGCGGCTTGGTCTGCCGGGAGTTTGGCACAATCATTCACGTGGTATGCCAGTACGGAAGGAAATACGTGGAAAACGTCTACGGTGAAGATGTCCAAGAAGGCTGCGGATGCCCATGTGACGGTGGAAGAGAATGCGGCACCGATTGTGGAATTCAAGGCATGGGGTGCCACGTTTAATGAATTGGATTGGGACGCGTTGGGCATGTTGACCCGTGACGAACAGGACGAGATTCTGAAAAACGTATTTTCGCCGGAGGGGGATTTGCGTATTTCCCGTGGGCGTATTTCCATGAACGCCAACGACTATGCCCGTTCTTGGTATAGTTGCGACGAGGTGGCCGGAGATTTGGAACTGCGTTATTTCAATATAGACCGCGACAAACAGTCCATCATCCCCTTCATACGCGCGGCACAGAAGTATAATCCCGAGCTGACGTTCTGGACATCTCCGTGGTGTCCACCCAGTTGGATGAAAATCACGGGGGATTATCCTGTGTTGAGCAGCAAGTTCAACCACATGCCCGAAAAGATGAATTACATCCTTTACGGTAATGTGAACGATAAGGTGGATCCTGATGAAATGAAACTGGTCGGTAGGAGAGGGGATAAGTTCCCGCGCCAGTTGGCTACCACGGACTACTTTATACAGGATCCGCGTTACTTGCAGGCGTATGCCAATTATTTCTGTAAGTTTATCGACGCTTACAAGGAACAGGGGGTGAATATAGATATGGTGATATATCAGAATGAGGCATACAGCTACACGCCTTACCCCGGTTGTGCATGGACGGCCGAGGGAACGGTGCGGTTCAATCGTGACTATCTGGGTCCCACGCTCAGACAAAAACATCCGGAGGTGAAGCTTTATCTCGGGACGTTCAACACCAATCGTGTGGACTATGTGCAGAAGATTGCTTCCGACACGAAGCTGCAGGAATACGTAAGCGGCATGGCATTCCAATGGGAAGGCCGCGAGTCGCTCCCCGTACTGCGCAAGGAACATCCCGAGTGGAACTATATGTGTTCGGAAAGCGAATGCGGGTGGGGTAGTTTCGACTGGGGAGCAGGCGAACATACCTTTGAACTGATGAACCATTATTTGGGTAACGGATGCAACGAGTACACTTTCTGGAATTTCATCTTGGCCGACAATGGCGAGAGTCCGTGGGGATGGAAACAGAATGCCCTTATCCGGGTGGATTCCAAGGCACGCACGTTTACCTATACTCCGGAGTATTTTGCCGTGAAGCATTACAGCCATTTCATCACGAAAGGCAGTCAGGTGGTGGCTTACAAAGCCCAAGGGGACGATAGGATGCCGGTATTAGTCAGCCGCACGCCTGAAGGAAAGTATGTGGTCGTGGCCGGAAATTTCAAGGACGAGGCTTCTCCGTTGGTGGTCAAGATAGGAGAGAAGAGCCTGTCTGCTGAACTGGCAGCGCATTCTTATAATACATTTGTGATGAAATAATACGGTTTGCACGCCGGAAAGAAACGGTGCAGGGGCCGGCTTCGTAAGGAAACGGAGCCGGCCCTTTGAGTATGTGACGGTCCGTACGGCTTGTTAAAGCTTGTTATATTCGGCAGAGTAGAGATTTTGCGAGTAAACCTTATACTTGGAAATGGGTCATACTTCTGTGAAACAAAAAAGAATTGTTTAATTAAAAAGGAAACAACTATGAGAAAATTGATGGTGGCCGTATGTTTTGCTTTGCTGGCCGGAAGCACATTGTCAGCCCAAGAGCGCGGAAACGTGCCGCGCATGCGGACGAATCCCGAACAGATGGCCAAGCGGATGGCCGGGAAACTGATGTTGGACGACGAAACATCGGCAAAATTTATTCCCCTTTACGAGGAATATATGCAAAAGTTGTCGGAATGCCGCGTGCCCAAAAAGGAAAAAGGAAGTCAGGCGGCACAGTCGGATAAAGATATAGACGAGAACATAAAGGCTCGTTTTTCGGCTCAGGAGAAACGGTTGGACGTGCAGAAGAGCTACTATGACAAGTTTAAGAAAGTGTTGACGATGAGACAGGTGCAACAGCTTTATGAACGTCCGGACATGGGAAGTCGTCCGCGTTTTCAGGGACAAAAAACGCATTCTGCGCCGCGCCGCTGAAAAGCAGGCAAGAGGCTGGAAAACCGTTTGCCGCAGAACGGAAAATCAATCTCAGGAGATTGAAAAATCATTCGGCTGAGAATGAAAAATCGTTTGGCGCAGATTTTTACGGCGTTAATTATCAGACTGTTGCAAAGAGCCTTCCGAACGTGTTTTTTAGGTCTGGAACACAAGGGTAGGAAACACAGGTGAGGGCAATAGCGGAATCCGGGAAAAAACGACCGGGCATACAGAGGAGAATCTCTTGGTATGCCCGGTCTTTTTTCAGAAGTCGCGGAGCGCGGCGCGTCAAGCCATGGTGCCGCCCATGATGTCCAACAGTTCGTTGGTAATGGCCTGCTGGCGTCCTTTGTTGTACACGACGGTGAGGTCCTGTATCAAGTTGTTGGCATTGTCTGTGGCTATCTGCATGGCCATGCTTCGTGTGGCATGTTCGGATGCGTTGGAGTCTAAAAGAGTGGTATAGACTTTCAGCTTCAACACCTCCGGAATCAGTTTGGCCAATAGAATTTCTTCCGAAGGTTCTATCAGATAGTCCGGCTGCCGGTTGTCGGTCGGAACCTCGGTCATGGCAGACAAATCTATCGGTAAATATACCGTGTTGACGAGTTCCTGCGAACCGGCGGATTTAAAGTGATGATAAATAATCTCTACCCGGTCTATGTCGCCCGACAAAAAACGTTCGCATAGTTCTGCTGCCAAACTCTCACATTCCGTATAGTTGGGCTTATCGGCCATGTGCGTATAATCTCCGGCCGGGGTAAAGCCCGATTTTTTCACAGCGTCTGCAATCTTTCTTCCTACGGGATAGATGATAAGATTTTCCTTTGCCATTTGTGCGTGTTCGTCCAGCCACTGATGGTAGGAGCGTATGACGTTGGAGTTGAATCCGCCGCACAAACTGCTGTTGGACGAGAATATGACCAGTGCAATGCGCTTTGCCTCCCGTTGCGTGGCAAAGGGCGATTCCGTCTTACCGCCGGTTTGCAAGAAGTGGGTCATGATGGCCGACATCTGCCGTTCGTAGGGCAACATGCCTTCGATGACTTCTTGCGCCTTGTGCAACTTGGCGGAAGCCACCATTTTCATGGCCGACGTAATCTTCAGCGTATTATTGGCCGAGAGTATTCTGCCCTTAACTTCTTTTAATGATGCCATGGTCTATCAGTTTTTAAATAACAGAAGAGTGGACTGAGCCACATCTTCGATGACTTTGGTCACTTGTTCGTTGATGACTCCGCCTTCTAAAACCTCCAGCACATCCTGACGGTGCGATGCGCGCAGGCTTTCCAGAAATTCGTGTTGGAAGGCAATGACTTGGTCGATACGTATGTCGCGCATCAGTCCGTGCGTACCGCAATAGAGGATCGCGACTTGTTCGCCTACCGGCATAGGGGAGTATTGGGGTTGTATCAACAGTTGGTTGTTCTTTCGTCCGCGGTCGATGGTCATGACGGTCACGGAATCCATGTCGCTGCTGAACTTGGAGAAAGCTTCCAGTTCACGGTATTGCGCCTGGTCGATTTTCAGTGTACCGGCCACTTTCTTCATGCTCTTGATTTGCGCGCTGCCGCCCACACGGGATACGGAGATACCTACATTGATGGCCGGACGGAAGCCTTGGTTGAACAAGTCCGTTTCGAGGAATATCTGTCCGTCGGTGATGGAAATCACATTCGTAGGGATGTAGGCGGACACGTCGCCTGCCTGTGTCTCGATGATAGGGAGTGCCGTGAGCGAACCTCCGCATTTCACTTTTCCTTTCAGGCTTTCCGGCAGGTCGTTCATCTGCTCGGCCACTTCCTGCTGGTTGATGATTTTGGCAGCACGTTCCAACAGGCGGGAGTGCAGGTAGAAGATGTCGCCGGGGTAAGCTTCGCGCCCCGACGGACGGCGCAGGATGAGCGAAACCTCGCGGTAGGCTACGGCCTGTTTGGAAAGGTCGTCGAATACGACTAAGGCATGGCGGCCGGTGTCGCGGAAATATTCTCCGATGGCTGCCCCGGCAAACGGTGCGAAGTATTGCAATGCAGCCGGGTCGGCAGCCGTAGCGGCTACGACCACCGTGTAGTCCATGGCACCTTTTTCACGCAGCGTGTTGACGATGTTGGCCACGGTGGAGCCTTTCTGCCCGATGGCCACATAGATGCAGTACACCGGTTTGCCCGCCTCGTATGCGGAGCGTTGGTTGATGATGGTGTCGATGGCTATCGCGGTCTTCCCCGTTTGGCGGTCGCCGATGATCAATTCGCGTTGTCCCCGTCCGATAGGAATCATGGCGTCAATGGCCTTGATGCCTGTCTGTAGAGGTTCAGATACCGGTTGGCGGTAAATGACTCCGGGAGCTTTGCGTTCCAGCGGCATTTCGAAAAGTTCCCCTCCTACGGTGCCTCTTCCGTCCAAAGGAACGCCCAACGGGTCGATGACGCGCCCCAGCATGTTCTCGCTGACCCGTATGGAGGCGATGCGTCCCGTACGTTTCACAATCATGCCCTCTTTGATGAGGTCGGTGGCTCCTAAGAGGACGGCTCCCACGTTGTCTTCTTCCAGGTTCATCACCACTCCCATCACTCCGTTTTCAAATTCCAATAATTCATTGGCCTCGGCATGGAGCAATCCATAGATACGTGCCACGCCGTCGCTGACCTGCAACACCGCGCCCACCTCGTCGAACTGGATGGACGTGTTGATTCCTTTGAGTTGTTGGAGCAATACCTCCGAAACCTCGCTGGGTCTTATCTTATCTGGCATATTCTTGTTTCCTTTTCATTATACGATTCTTCTGTTTTTCTCGATGAACTGTTTCTTCACGCGTTTCAACTGTCCGGCTATGCTGGCGTCGATTCGCCAATAGCCGATTTCCAGAATGCCGCCACCGATGATGTCGGGGTCTACCTTGGTGTTGAATTCCACCGTGCGTCCCCGATAGCGTTTCAGGATGAGCGCTTTCAGCTCGTTGAGGGTTTCCTCCGGTAGCGGCACTGCCGTGACAAGTTTTCCCTGACGTATTTTTTTCTTTTTCCGATATAAGAATAAGAAAGAATGCAGGATGAAAGCCAATAGCTTTTCGCGCCTTTTTTCAAGTAGCAGATAGAAGAATTTGGTCAGCTCTTCGCATGTGTCCGCTCCGGCGGTAGCATTGTGCAAGAGCTTTATTTTCTCTGTACGGCTCACCATCGGATTCTCTATCGTATGGCGGAACTCCGGAAGCTGGTTGTATTGGAACAGGAGTTGTTGGGCCTGTTCGTACACCAAGGTTTCGTGTCCGTTCTCGCATGCGAAGAGCAACAATGCGCGGGCATAACGTCTTGCAATAATTCCTATATCCATTATTCAATGTCGTTGTTTGATTTAACTTCGTCCAACAGTCTGTTCACTAATTCAAGCTGTTCCTTATCATCAGACAGTTTTTTACGCAATACCTTTTCAGCCACATCTACAGACAGTATCGCTACTTGCCGACGTATGTCGTTGATGGCGCTTTCTTTTTCCGCAGCTATCTGGTGACGGGTTTCATCCAAAGCTTTCCGCGCTTCGGTGCGAGCCCGTTCGCGTGCTTCGGCGATGATGCGGTCGCGCGTGGCGGAAGCTTCTTTCAGTATGGCGGTCTGCTCTTCGTGTGCCCGTGCCAGCAGTGCTTCGCTTTCGGCTTTTACCTGCTGCAACTGCTCGTTGGCCTGGCGGGCAGCCTCCAGCGAACTGTCTATGTATTGTTTCCGTTTGTCCACCATTCCGGTGATGACAGGAAATGCGTATTTAGCCAAGATGAAGAATACGATTCCGAATATAATCACCATCCAGAACAGTGTGCCCGGATCCGGGGTTAGCAGTCCCATAAGCAACAACGGTTTAGAGGAACAATGTCAAAAGACAAACGACAATGGCGATGAGGGCTACACCTTCTATCAAAGCTGCCGCGATGATCATATTCATACGCACGTTGTTGGATTCCGACGGTTGTCGTGCAATGGCGTCCATGGCCGACCCGCCGATGCGTCCGATACCTATACCTGCACCCAAAACGGCAATACCAGCGCCAATCGCTGCACCCAACTTGGTAAGACCTATACCTCCGATAGCTTGTAATAAAATGGATAATAACATAATGTTTCTGTTTTTAAGGGTTATACTTAATTTTCTAATAGTTTTCCTTTAATTCTCTTCTTTTACGCGTGACAGTCCGATGAACACGGCCGACAACATGGTGAATACATACGCTTGGATGAAGGCTACAAGAAGTTCCAGCATGTCCATGAAGATACCGAAAAGTACGGATATGACCGTCATGGAACCGTTGATGACCGGACCTGCCTTCACCGTAATGAAGATAATGGCTACCAAACTTAGGATGGCTGCGTGCCCGGCCATGATGTTGGCAAACAGACGGATCATCAAAGCAAATGGTTTGGTGAAAATCCCGAATAGCTCAATCATAGGCATGAGGGGCACGGGAACTTTCAACCACATGGGAACTTTCGGCCAAAAGATATCCTTCCAATAGGCTTTTGTTCCGCAGATGTTGGTGAAGAGAAAGGTGCACAATGCCAATACCAATGTAATGGCAATGTTTCCCGTGACGTTAGCTCCTCCCGGAAAGATTGGAAGAATACCCATCAGGTTGTTAACCAGAACGAAAAAGAACGCGGTCAGCAAGTAGGGAGCGTATCTCCGGTAGTCTTCCCCGATACATCCTTTGATGACTTCATCGTTTATCATGACCACCAGTGCCTCTATCATGCCCACACCGCCTTTAGGTGCCCCTTCGCTCACTTCGTGACGCTTGTACCAACGCGCACATCCCAACATGATGGCCACCAATATGGCGCTGTTGACGAACAGTGCCAGCACGTTTTTGGTGATGGAGATGTCGAACGGACGGATTTCTTCTCCCGTGGCATCTTTTTCTACGATTTTATTTTTGTATTCGCCATCCGGTGCGATGTATAATCCTTCGTATCGGGCCTGGTTTCTCAGACGGGCAGAAGAAAATATATGCCAACCGGAAGAGCTTTTCACAATCACGGGCAAGGGGATGCGTATGGAGGCATCTCCGATGTCTGTGATATGCCATTCGTATGCGTCTTCGATGTGGCCGAAAACGATTTCGTACACATCTATTTCTTGGGTTTCTTCAGCCTGTGCCTGCCGTGGCATGAACATCAACAGGCATAAACCTATACAGCATAAATATTTTAGTAGCTTCATTCCTTAAACTTATCTTTTTATGCAGCCTGACCTGAAAGGGGTCAGGCCGTCGCTTCCGTTACGCAGACGGAGACTGTGTTGTCATTCACTTCTACAAAACCACCTGAAATGTTCAAGCAGATCTTGTCTTTTCCACTCCGGTAAACGACTTCTCCTGCGTCGAGGGACGAAATCAGGGGCGCGTGGTTGTGGAATACGGCGAACTGTCCGGCACTGCCGGGAAGTCTTACGTACTTCACCGGGCCTTCGAACAAAGTCTTTTCCGGCGACACGATGAGCAAATGAATTTTATCCTCTTCCATACGATTTAGTTTTGGGCTGCGCTCAACAATTCTTTTCCTTTGGCAATGGCGTCTTCAATGGTGCCCACGTTGAGGAAAGCCTGTTCGGGAAGGTCGTCCACCTCTCCGTCCAATATCATTTTGAATCCTTTGATGGTGTCTTCGATGGATACCATGACGCCCGGCACGCCTGTGAACTGTTCGGCCACGGCAAAGGGTTGCGACAGGAAACGTTGTACCCGTCGTGCGCGGTTCACCGTCAGACGGTCTTCGTCCGAAAGCTCGTCCATGCCGAGGATGGAAATGATGTCTTGCAGCTCCTTGTTCCGTTGCAGGATTTGTTTGACGCGCTGGGCCGTTTCGTAATGTTCCTGTCCCACGATGAGCGGATCAAGAATACGCGATGTGGATTCCAAGGGATCCACCGCAGGATAAATGCCCAACTCCGTGATTTTACGGCTCAGTACGGTCGTGGCATCCAGATGCGTGAATGTCGTGGCCGGGGCAGGGTCGGTCAAGTCGTCGGCAGGCACGTACACAGCTTGTACAGATGTAATAGAGCCGTTCTTCGTAGACGTGATTCGTTCTTGCATCTGTCCCATTTCGGAAGCCAGTGTCGGCTGATAACCCACGGCCGAGGGCATACGTCCCAACAGGGCGGACACTTCGGAACCGGCCTGGGTGAAACGGAAGATGTTGTCGATGAAGAACAGAATGTCACGCGGTCCGTCTCCCTTATTGTTGTCACGGAAAGACTCGGCTAAGGTCAGACCGGAAAGCGCTACGGAAGAACGTGCGCCCGGCGGTTCGTTCATCTGTCCGAATACCATGGCCACTTGGGATTTTTCCACCTCATCCATGTCTACTTTCGACAGGTCCCAATGCCCGGCCTCCATGCTTTTTAGGAATTCGTCGCCGTATTTGATGACACCGGACTCAATCATTTCGCGTAGCAGGTCGTTACCCTCACGCGTACGTTCTCCCACACCGGCAAACACGGAAAAGCCGTTATGCTTTTTGGCAATGTTGTTGATGAGCTCCTTGATTAATACCGTTTTTCCTACGCCCGCCCCACCGAACAATCCGATTTTTCCTCCTTTCAGATAGGGTTCCAACAGGTCTATCACTTTGATGCCCGTGAAAAGCACTTCCTGAGTGGTGGAAAGGTCTTCAAACTTAGGAGGATCTCGGTGTATGGGAAATGCTCCGGTTTCGTCTAATGCCTGCATGCCGTCGATGGCTTCGCCTACGACGTTCATGACCCGTCCGCGAATCTGTGCGCCCACCGGCATGGTGATGGGTTTTCCGGTAGAGACCACTTTCATGCCGCGTTGCAGACCGTCCGTACTGTCCATGGCGATGGTGCGCACCGTATCTTCTCCGATGTGTTGCTGCACTTCCACGATCAATGTCTTGCCGCCCGGACGTTGGATTTTCAGAGCGTCGTGTATGCTCGGAAGGTTTGCGTTCTGTTCTTTCTCGCTGTGCTCGAAATGAACGTCTACCACCGGGCCGATAATTTGCGATATGTGTCCTAATACCTCTGCCATAAATGATGTTTATACCTTAATTATATATAATCGTTTTATTTGTTTCGTGTCCTTTTTACCTGTCGAACCGATTGTTTTGTCGTTGGCTGTCGTTGAACGTGGAGAACCGCTTGGGTTTCTCAACATTCTTATACATTATTTAATGTCCACCGTCTCTTTCTTTCGCTTCGTTTATAATAGTTTAACCCTGAGACGTTTTCATTTTTCTTGTCTCAAAGTTAGGAGTAATTTCTCTTTTTCGTAAATTTGTAGAATTAATAATATTCATGATTTCTATTGATTTTTCTTATGGAACTGACTCCGCTGAAATATTTCGTCAAGTTGGCAGACGTGCTTTCGTTTACTGAAGCCTCCAAAGAGCTTTTTATCACGCAGAGCACCTTGTCGTTAAGCATCAAGCAACTGGAAGAGGAACTCGGCGTGACGCTGTTCGACCGCATCGGGAAGAAAATCTACCTGACGGATGCCGGACGGGATTTTTTGGACTGTTCCCGTAAGGCGATAGAGGAGGTGGCGTATGGCGTACAGCATTTGAAGGAAATGCAGCATGTCTATACGGGAAAGATAAAAATAGGAGTAATATACAGCCTCTTCCCTTTGCTGAATATCTGCGTGTTGAAGTTTACGAAGGCTTTCCCTAAAGCGGAATTGTCGATTGTGTATTCCCATTCCGTATTGGAACTGGTGGAGCTGATTAATTCCAACAAACTTGATTTTGCGTTGAGTTACAATCCGCAGGATGTCTCAGCGCTTACGGAGTCCACGGAATACGCTTGCATGCCTTTATGCGTCATAGCCCACGAGACCCACCCGGTGGCCATCCGGAAACATTTCTCTTTATCGGACTTGAATGAGTTCCCCGTCATCTTCTTGGACAAAGAGCTGTACACCCGGAAGGTCATAGACCGCATGCTGGCCCAATACAAGGTGAAGGTAAAGCCGCAGATAGAAGTCAACAGTACGCCTTTATTGCTTGACATGCTGCGCACGGGGCATTGGATTTCCATTTTGCCGCAAGACATGACGGTGAGCAGTCCGGATTTGAAGGCCGTGCCGATTAAGGAGAAAACGGAGATGATGCACATCAGTCTTCTCTCTCTTAAAGGTAAAAGACACTCTTTGCTGACGGAGAAATTTCTGGAGGTGTTGAGGCAGGAGACGCAAGAAATAGAAGAGCATCGGGTTGCCGGAGGAAAAGATTCGGATTTGTTCGAAGGGAAACCCACCGGAGGAGGAGCGTGATGCGGAACTTGTATATCGAGAATAGGTGAAATGCCGGATAGGATTGGATTTTGTTTTAGACTTTATACTGAATAAAATAGGATATGAGAAAAAATATTTGGATTATCGTGAGCGGGTTGGTCTGCTTTTCGGCTTGCAGGTCTGTGCAGGCTCCCCAACTTATCGGGGGAAATAAGGATGAACATGGTTGCTTTACGGCGGCCGGTTATACGTGGAGTGAACTCCGCCGGGACTGTATCCGCATTTTTGAAGACGGCGTGCGGGTGGACGACCCGTCGTTACAGCCTTCTTTGACGTCGTATGCCGTTTTTGCGGCAGACAGCGGCCGGGTGGAGGTTTTCCGTCCGTCTCCGTTCCGGAACGAGATACTCGACCGTAAGGGGGACGTTTGGCAGGGCAAGACCTGCAAGTTGTATCGGACAGGAGACCGATGGGAACTTCGCGAAAAGTGAAATCAAACAAAATGACTTTGTATGGAACGAATTATCAATCATTTTACAGACGACGACCTGTATAAGTTCACCATGTGCTGCGCGGTCATCGACAATTTTCCCCGTGCTCAGGTGAAGTACCGGTTTACCGACCGGGACCATACCGTCTATCCGCCGGGTTTTGCCGACAAGTTGCAAGAACAAATCATCCTGTTGGAGGACGTGGTCATCACGGACGAGGAAATCGCGTTCATGAAACGGCGGTGCAGCTACATTCCCGGTTGGTTCTACACCTACTTGAAAGGCTACCGTTTCTGTCGCGAATGGGTGACAGTACGGCAGGATGAAGAGGGGTATTTGTCCGTGGAGTTCGAAGGGAGTTGGGCCGATACCATCCTGTTGGAAGTGAAAGTGCTGGCCATTATTTCCGAGCTTTATTACAGGATGACGGGCGAAGACAGCCGTTTCGATTATGAGGATTATTACCGGAAGACTTACCGGAAAGCCGTCCGCTTGTTGGAAGCCGGTTGCGTGTACAGCGATTTCGGGACGCGCCGCCGCGTCTCTTTCGAGGCGGAAGAGACGGTGGTCCGGGCGATGCGAGACTGTTACCGGAGCCGGGAGTGGAGCGGTAAGTTTGTCGGGACCAGCAATGTCTATCTGGCGATGAAGTACGACCTGATTCCCGTCGGCACGATGGCACACGAGTTTGTCTGTGCCATAGGAGGAATGTACGGTCCCCAGATGGCCAACCATATTGCCATGAACTCGTGGCGCAACACGTTTCGCGGAGCTTTGGGCACATATCTCTACGACAGTTTCGGCTGGGACATCTTCAGCCTGAATTTCTCGGAGGACTTTGCCAACCTGTTCAAAGGTCTTCGCGTGGACAGTGGCGACAACCGCGTGGAACTGCAAAGGATTGTGGAGAAATACCGTTCGTTAGGCATCGACCCCCGCACGAAGCAAGTCATATTCAGCAATGCGCTCGACACGGACCGTGCGATAGAGATACAACGTTACGCCCGGGAGTATTGCCAACCTTCTTTCGGGATAGGCACGCACTTCACAAACGATTTCGAGGGCGTGAAGCCCATGAACATCGTCATCAAACTGGTGGCCGTGAAAATCACGGAGTCGTGGACTTTCTACAACGATACTTGTAAGTTGAGCGAAGACGACGGCAAGCATACAGGCAAGCCCGAAGTGATTCGCCGTTTCATGGAAGCGTTGAATATGAAAGGATAAAAGGAGGGCGGACGACAAAAACTTCAAAATTTTGTCCGTTCTTTATGGAATTGGTTCTTAAAAAAGATTAACTTTGCATTGGGTTCCCGGTGATTCTTGCTGTGCCGTGATGTCCGGTAGCGACCGGTAGGCCGATCCAAGCAAGGCGACCTGCGCCGATACGAACAGGAACATCTGTCCTTTGCGGCAGAGGGGAATGGGAGTGGACGGGGAGGGAGAGGTGAACCGCTATAAATAAGAAGGCGTTTATCACGCGCTGGTTCTTGACGCTTCGAATCTCGCAAATTCAAAATTGTAGTCATGAACTATGCAACGGTAGATGCCCATGGGATGTTTTTATAAATATCCCCAAGGGATTGTTTTGTCCGTTTGCCCCTATGGGCAGAAGGAAGAAGGCAAATTCCAAGGGGGATTATATAAACTCATCGGCGTGGGTTCTGCGTTGCTCGTTCTACTACAATGGGCAATGCGAGAGCCTCGAAGCGTGGGACGGGTGACGGATACAGATCTCCCACGCTTTTTTGTTGTAGTATTCCTTATTATGAGTATCATTTAAGTCAACGGAGGGAGGTCGGTTGGCGGTTTGTTGTTTTAAAGAGACTTTATGATGAAACGACTATTATTGGTGACCATGGGGACGGCTTCGTTCCTCTTGTCTGCGGCACAGGTGCCGATAGATGAAGCCCATTTTCCGAATTCTGGTTTACGGAATTATGTCAGGCTTAATTTCGACACCAATGGGGACAAACTTTTGGACGATGAAGAGGTGCGGGCTGTGACACGGATTGATTTGTCGGAATATAGATCCACCATTACTTCGTTGAAAGGCGTGGAACATTTCATTTATTTGCAGGACTTGGAGTTGAAGATGGTCGATGTGGACGAAATGGATGTAAGTGCCAATGCGGATCTTGTACGTTTGAAGATTGGAGGACTTTTTACCTTGGAGAAACTTGATTTGCGTCAAAACAAAAAATTGGAGTATTTCCAATTGAATAACGGTCCTTCTTTGTCGTCTCTATCTTTGGACTGTCCGAAGTTGGAAACCTTGATACTTCCTTCCCTTTCTTTAGGCACATTGGATTTGTCCGCATCTCCGGGATTGATGCATTTGGAGTGCTCGAAATGCGGTTTGACTGCGTTAGACTTGAGACATTGTCCAAAATTAAAGGTGTTGGACTGTTCGGGAAACTCCTTGACAACCTTGGATTTGAGGCATTGTCCGGAATTAAAGGTATTGGACTGCTCGGGAAACTCCTTGATAACCTTAGATTTGAACGAGAAAGCACAGTTGGAGACTTTCAATGGCAGCGGTCAAATGGCCGTCGGTGCGTCACCCGTGGTGGATGGTTGGTTCGATTTGTCCACGCTTTCGGGGTTTGATGCGGAGCGGTCGTATGATTGGGTTGGCGCATATCGCTACGGCAACCGTATCGTTTTCGATCAAACCTTGGCCAAATACAAGTACAAGACTGGAGTTGTTTCCGGATCGGGAAGCGAAATCGAGTGTTGCTTGAAATGCAATGCAGAAGACTTACCCGTTTTGCTTGGCAAGTTCGGTAATATCAGTACGGCTTGGTTGTACGATGCTGACGGCGACGGGAAGAAGGAATATTATAGGATAGACAAGGACGGAAAGTTCAAGGCTCGTTACCATTGGCACGCCCCCGGCTGTTATGCACAGGATTTCCTGTTGGATTTGCCTTTCACCTATCTGGATGAAGATCGTGTGATGATGCATCTGAACAATGATGGCATACCTGATTTTGCCAATCGTGCTTTCGCGGATTTCCGCAAGATTGAGATAGCTCTGGGTGGGGCAGATGGTACTTATACCCTGATGGATGGAAGCAACTCCGCTTATCCGTTGGACGTGAACCACGACGGGTTGCCGGACTTGTTTGCGTTCAACAACACGGACTGGAGCATCTTTTACCAAAATCCCGACGGGACATTTACCCCCACGCGTATCGATACACTCTCGCGCGTGCAGGCCGATTCATTGGTGGCTCGTAAGGCAGAGGAAGCTGACGGAAAATTCGATATCAGCGACTTGCCATCGTTGCGTGACGGGATGTTCATTGGCGGAAGCCCTACGGTAGATGAAAGTTACAAATTCACGCAGGCCATCGACGTGAACCGTGACGGTTATATGGATTTGGTAGGGCCGCGCACGATTTTCTATAACATGGGCGACAACCGTTTCGTGGCCTCTCCACAGCCGGGCGAGCTGACCGTGAAGGACCTGAACGGTGATGGTATTCCCGACTACATCTATAATGATACGGAAGGAAAACGTGTGTACACCCGTACGTACTTGGGCGGTGACCGTTTCGAGGAACAAACACTGATGAAGGACTTGGACGTGACGAACATCCATTGCTATGACTTCGACAAGGATGGTGACGTGGATATTCTGCTGACGTTCGACTACCTCTCGTCTTCCACTTTTTCGTTTTTGGTTTTTGCGGAAAACACCGGCAAGGGGAAGTTTGCAATTCATGAGCATTCTTTCAAGACGAAGTGGGCGTTCGGGCAGTGCCTCGATTACGACAACGATGGTTATATGGAACTCTTGGCGAGCGTGCAGAATGATGAAGGGAACGACTATGGATGTTCTTCCGTGCACGGGTTGTATTTGTTCCGGTTGGACGACATGAAAAAAGTGGAAGAACCGTCCGTGATGCAAGTGGACGCGACTTTCTTTTATGAACGGGGCAAAGGTTCTGGTACCGATTGGCAAGAAGCGGTTGTGAGCCGTTTGGACGAGAACATCACCGTGGCGGATATAGATAATGACGGACGTTTGGAGTTCCTGGCCGATACGACGAAGAAGGCTGGAGGTTATTGGGCCACCAAAGACTTGCCCCTTTTGCAGGGCATCCCGGCCAACGAAGCCCCGCAACGTATGTCCGCCCCGTCGGTAAACCTCGACCGCAAGAGCGGCAAGTTGAAGATTGCCTGGCAGCCGGGAGAGGACAAGGAGACTTCTACCGTGGATTTGACTTATGCCCTCCGCATCGGCAGTGCGCCCGGTAAGGACGACATCTATTTCTCGGGGGCGAATGCCGACGGCAGCCGACGCGATTTCCGCCACGGCAACATGGGGGCAAATCTGGATGCCACGTTGGATGTGAGCCGGTGGAAGCAGGGAACGTATTACATTGCCATACAGACGGTAGACCCGATGGGCAAAGGCTCGGCGTGGTCGGACGAGGTAGTGTACAGACACGACCTCGTACAAGCAGCGTTCACGGTGTCGGATGATGAGTTGGCAGCGGCAGACACGTTGGTACTGACGGCAGCTTCCCGTGCCGACGGGTTGGACTACGCTTGGGATTTCGACGGAGGAAAAGCCATAAAGGCCTCGGCTGACAGCGCACAGGTATGGCTGACGTTCAGCGTGCCCGGCGAGAAGCATCTCCGCCTGACGGTGACGAATCCGGTGGATGGCACGGAGGATGTACGCGAAAAGGTAGTGACGGTGCAGCGTGTCTCATGGCAGCAGGTTTCCCACGAGGCATTGGGGATGACTTGGCCGGTTTTGTTCTGGGATATGGACGGAGACGGCATATTGGATGTCTTGGACCAAAACGGTTTTTACGTAAATGACGGATACGGAAGGTTTGAAAAACTGGGGACCATATTCAATTCAAACCTTACGGTGGAGTCTCGTGCCGGTATGGGAGGCCAAGCCCCTGTTTTGGACTTTGACATGGATGGGGATGCCGATTTTGCGGTACGGAACAATAAGGGCAACCTGATTCTTCATCGCGGAGGCCGCGACTTTGAGGCCCTCGATGCCAATCCGTTGCTGGTCGAGCACGGCTTTGCGGATTTGGACAATGACGGTTTTCCCGAGCTGGTGGATGCTACGGTCGGGTTTTATGCACCGTCCGAGTTTTATGTCAACAAGGGCGACAACACCAATTTTGAGAAAATGACTTTGGATGACGGAGACGGGAATTGGATACAGATAGAATTTTTATACGATGTCAATCGTGACGGCTTGCTCGACATCTTCTCCACACGTGGCAGGGTAGATGGGAAATGGAAAGATGCCTTTGCCCTGAACAACGGCGGTTGGAATTTCGACGTGCGTTATTCCCCTGAAAGTGAAGGTACAGTGGCTGCTTTCGAAGACATGGACGGCGACGGCGTGCCGGACAAGGTAGTGACTTACGGTAATGACGGAGTAGACAAGGATGTGATAGGCATTTGCTTCGGCAATAAGGATTACACGTTCGGCACTCCGGTCAAATTTGTATTTGAAAGCGCTCACAGTAGCCGTTATACTGTAGAAGTGGTCAAAATAGCCGATTTCGACAACAACGGCTGCCCGGACATCTTGGTGTACTATGATTTCTACGAACAAAACGTGAGCAAGAAGGAATATGCCATACTTTATATGGAGCGCGACCGCTCGGGACGGATAGAAGTGCTGCACAATCAGGAGTTGGGATTTGTGGATGGCATGGCCGACGTGAACCATGACGGTGTTCCTGATTTTTATCATGCCGGGAATGACGGGGTAACGTTGCTCCGCACCGGCATCGAGAACACCGCCCCCGAAGCTCCGGCCCACGTACGAGCCACCCAGGAAGGTCTCGGCATACTGTTGGAATGGGATGACGCCTACGACAAGGAAACCCCGGCCATGCAGATGCGCTACAATGTGAGCGTGAAGAAGAAAGGGGCAGAAGGCGAAGGTGCTTATATCATCTCACCGCTGAACGGCGGAAACGGCAAGGTAGCGGTCATTCCCGGGGCATATTACCAGAAAGCCACGCGCAAGATGATTCCTATCGAGCGGTTCGAGGCCGGACAGGAATATGAGGTGCAGGTACAGGCCATAGACCTCTGGGATGCCCATTCGCCCATGTCGGAGACCTATTCCTTTAAGGTGAGCGAGCAGTTCATTGCCGGACCTACGGTGACGGCACCGCGCAAGGCTGTGGCTTTGACGTATAATGTGCCCGATGCCGCTTTGCAAACCGCCGAGTGGGACTGGGACGGTGGAACGCTTCTCAGTCAGGAAGGGAAACGGTTTGAAGTGGCATGGAACGAGCCGGGGCTGAAAACCGTGACCGTCCGCACGGCAGATGGCGAAACGGCCACCAAGAACGTGATGGTGCGCGACATCGACCTTTCGTTCGACTTCCCCGCCGAAGGACTGGCCGGGACGGAGATTACCTTCACGCTTCCTGAAGCCTTTGCACAGGCTTCCCGCGAGGACATCGACGTGAAGCTGTCGGACGAACGTATCGAGATGCTGCTCCGCGTAGGGAGCCGGGAAGCCAAGGCGGTGTTCCCCGATGCCGGTGATTATTCCTTCCGCTTGTCGGTGCGCGATTCCGTGTGCGGCGTGGTGGAATCGGAAGAGAAGCACATCCGCATCGTGGGCGAAGTGCCTGTGCCCGTTATCCGTTTGGTAGGCATTGATGCGGCTACCGGCAAGAACAAAGTGACGTGGGACATGCCCGGCATGCCGGATTTCGTCACCACCGTGAATATATATAAGGAGAGCGGACGCTACAATGCCTTTGACTGCATTGCGCAGGTGGCTCCAGGGGCGGGAGAGTTCGTAGACACGTCCTCCAATCCCTCTGTCTCGTCCGACCGCTATTGCATCAAGTTGGGCACGACGTTCGGTGTGGAAAGTCCGGCCAGCCGTGTGCACAGCGGTACGCATCTGATGCTGAACAAAGGAGTGGGCGGTGCCGTCAACCTGATATGGAACGCCTACGAAGGTGGCATTGTGGACACTTACCGCGTCTTGCGCGGAACGTCCGCCGACCGTCTGGAACTGTTGGCCGAGGTGTCGGGTGCCCATACGGCCTACACCGACCTGAACGCCGGGGACGGGACGTATTTCTATGCCTTGGAGTATGACGAGACTTATTCCGACGAATGGCAACCGATGACGAGGACATCCAAGGAGAGGTCGTCCGGAAGCGGTCGCTCCAATGTGGTATGCACGGACGGGGCATGGACAGTGGTACCTGCCGAACAGTTGAACGTGCTGGCCATAGAGAAGGAACTCGTGCTGACACCTTCTCAACCCACGTTGCATTTACAGGCCGAAATATTGCCGGCCATGGCGGACATCCGTATGGTGAATTGGCAAATTCTGGAAGGCAGCGAACTGGCCTCGCTGACTCAAAACGGCGTGTTGACGGCCCGGGGGAAGGAGAACGGCGAAATCATGGTATGCGCTACGACGATGGACGGAACAGGCATCGAGGCCCGTGTGACCGTCGTGAAAAAGGATTTCGGCATCCTGCCGCAGTCGGTCACAGTGACCACGGTGGAAGGTACGACGCAGTTGACTCCCCTCACCGGGCGGTTGCACTTGCAGGCATCCGTGCAACCCGCGAATGCCTCCCAACTCGTAGCATGGAGCGTGGTACAGGGAACCGGTCTGGCCACTTTGGATGAAGACGGCATCCTGACCCCAACCGAAACGGGCAACGGAGACATCGTGGTGCGTGCCACCTCTTTGGAGGACACTTCCGTGTACGGCGAGTTGACTCTCCATAAGGAAGGTTTTTCCGGCGATGGAGTAGAGGGAGTGAATGCCGGACAGATGTCGGTGCACCGCGTCGGCGACGACCTGTGGATTGAAGGTCTGCCCGAGGACGGCGAATGCGGTTTAAGCATCGTGGATCCCTCCGGGCGCGTGCTTTCCACGGAATACCGGCGCGAGGGACGTTCGGGCAGAATCTCTTTGGCGCGTCTGGCTTCCGGCACCTATCTGCTTCAGGTGGTTACCGGTGAAGGCAAACAAGCGTTCCGTTTCTTCAAGTAGGCCGGAACGTACATCATAAGGAAACGTCCCGGGCATTCGGTTGTGGCTGTAATGTCCGGGGCGTTTGGTGTTTTTCAGAGTCCAAGAAGGTGGGTTTGTAAATATAGTGTACTTCTAAAAAGGTTGGATTTCATCGGCGGATTTTTCTGCGCCAAATGATTTTTCAATCTCAGGCAAGCGATTTTTCGTTCTGCGCCAAATGATTTTCGTTTCTCTTGAAGGTGAAAAACCGATAAGATGAACACGTGGAAATGAAGTGTTGAAAGTGGAATGCCTGCTTGGGGAATACTGATTTATTTTATTGTTTTATAGAAGTTTATGCAGCGGTAGGATAAAACAGACTGTTCTTTTCTTCCGAGAGGAAAGGCGGTACATCACGTTTGTAAAGTTCGGAAAACGGGATGGGCATGATGTCATATTTATCGAAAAAATACCATAATGGCATTTTTCTTTTGGCCGGATGAAAAATAAGTCCTACCTTTGCAGCCGAAATAATATTCGTAATGTTTTGTAATCCTCATCGGAGGGCAACAATGAAATGCCGGATAAGATGACTGGGTAAAACCAATCAACTTATCCGGCATTTTATGTGTGGTAAAATAAAAAAGACGTAGAAATGAAAGAATTGGATTTGACACAAGGGAGCGTGCCGAAGGTTCTGCTACATTTTGCAGTCCCGTTTTTATTGGCCAATGTGCTTCAGGCACTCTACGGAGGAGCCGACTTGTTTGTGGTGGGGCAGTATGACGATGCTGCGAGTGTGGCCGCCGTGGCCATCGGAAGTCAGGTGATGCAGACTGTGACGGGCGTCATCCTCGGGCTTACTACGGGGACGACTGTGTTGATTGCTATCGCCACGGGAGCGAAAGATTACCGGAAAACGGCGTCCATTATCGGAACCTCTATCGGGCTGTTTGCCGCAGTCGGTGCGGTACTGACCTTTCTGATGGTAGCTTTTCATAGCCGGACGGTGCAGTTGATGCACACTCCGCCCGAGGCGTTGTCCGATACGGAAGCCTATCTGTGGATTTGTTCGTTGGGCATTCCTTTTATTATAGGATATAATGTCGTGTGCGGTATTTTGCGCGGACTGGGAGATTCGCGCACGCCGCTCTATTTCGTGGCCTTGGCTTGTGCGTTGAACATCGTGCTGGATTTCATTCTGGTGGGTGGCTGCCATCTGCGGGCGGCGGGAGCGGCCATAGCCACGGTCGCTTCGCAAGGGGTAAGCTTTGCTACGGCCTTGTGGTATCTGTACCGGAAAGGTTTCCATTTTGAGTTTACGCGTCGCGATATCCGTCTGGACGGACAGCTTTGCAGGCGCGTGCTGCTGCTGGGAGCACCTATCGCGTTGCAGGATTTGTTGGTCAATTTTTCCTTTTTGCTGATTACGGTCATTGTCAACGGCATGGGCGTGGTGGCTTCGGCGGCTTTGGGAGTCGTAGAAAAGCTGATAGTCTTTGCCATGTTGCCGCCGATGGCCATATCGTCGGCCGTGGCGGCCATGACGGCACAAAACTACGGTGCCGGGCTGCGTGTGCGCATGAACCGTTGCCTGTATGCGGGCATCGGCATGGCGTTGGTCTTCGGCGTTTCGGTGTGCCTCTATTCACAATTCCTGCCAGACACGCTGACGGGTATCTTCACCCGTGACAGCGAGGTGGTGCAGATGGCTTCCGGCTATCTGAGGGGATACAGCATAGATTGCATCATAGTGAGTTTCGTGTTCTGCATCAATGCCTATTTCAGCGGGCAGGGCAATTCCGTGTTCCCCATGGTACACAGCGTGATTTCCACCTTCCTCTTCCGCATACCTTTGTCTTACGGCTTCAGTCTGGTGAGTTCTTCTTCTTTGTTTCTCATGGGGTTTGCTCCTCCGTTGTCCACTTTGGTTTCGCTGATGATATGTATCGGGTATATGAGATACAAGAGAAAAAAGGAAATTATTCCGGTTTATGCGTAAGAAAGCTGTTAAAAACAGATGAGGGGAAAACGTATTTCCCATAAAATATCTAATTTTGCAGCGTAAATAAAAAATGTAAGTATGAATTTGTCTGAACTGATACAGAAACGGCAAAGTGACCGGAAATACGAGTCGCGCCCTGTCAGCCGTGAAATGGTGATGAAATGTCTGGAAGCTGCACGGCTTGCTCCTTCGGCTTGTAATTCACAACCGTGGAAATTTGTTGTCGTGGACGATGTGGCGTTGTTGCCGCAAATGGGAGCGGCGGCTGCCGGAATGGGGATGAACGGGTTTGCCCGTGAGGTGCCCGTCATCGTAGCTGTGGTGCTGGAGAAAATGAACCTGACGGCCCGTATCGGTAGTGTCATCAAAGACAAGGAATACTCTTTGCTCGACGTAGGCATCGCAGTGGAGCATTTTTGTTTGCAGGCGGCCGAGTTGGGTTTGGGGACTTGTATCATGGGCTGGTTCGACGAAAAGAAAGTGAAAAAGCTGCTCGGCATCAAAGGAAAGCGCGTACCTCTGCTCATCTCGTTGGGCTATCCGGCGGGGGAGACCCGCAAGAAAGCGCGCAAGTCGTTGGAGGAGATGAGTAGTTGGAACCAATATTAATACGGGAATCATGGATAATAAAAAAGTGAAAGGCTATGCCTATGGTGTCATAGCGTCGGTAAGTTACGGGCTGAATCCGTTGTTCGCCCTTCCGCTTTATGCTTCGGGCATCAGGGTGGATTCCGTGTTGTTCTACCGTTATGTGTTTGCCTTGCTGTTCCTGGCCGTGATGATGAAGATGAGCGGGCAGTCGTTTGCCCTGAAGCGGAATGAGATACTTCCGGTGGCGGTCATGGGATTGCTGTTCTCCTTCTCGTCGTTGTTCCTGTTCCAGAGTTTCAACTACATGGATGCAGGCATCGCTTCTACCATTTTGTTCATGTATCCCGTGCTGGTGGCGGTGATTATGGCCGTATTCTTCAAAGAAAGGTTGAGCGTGGTGAAAATAGCATCCATTGCCACGGCTTTTGTAGGTATTTCCATGCTTTATAAAGGCGAAGGCGGTGCCACGCTGAGCATGACGGGCGTGTGTCTGGTGCTGATGTCCTCGTTGACCTACGCGCTGTATATCGTGGGCGTGAACCGTTCTTCCTTAAAAGAGATGCCGGGATTGAAACTCACGTTTTATGCCATTTTGTTCGGTTCGTTGGTCTATATCGTCCGTCTGCGCGGAGGGATGGATTTGCAGTGGCTTACGGAAGGAACGCAATGGATGAATGCGTTGGGACTGGCTTTGTTCCCGTCCCTGATATCCATGGTGACCATTGCGAAAGCCATCCGGAACATCGGTGCCACGCCGGCTGCCATTCTCGGGGCGTTGGAGCCGCTTACGGCATTGTTCGTAGGTGTCATGGTGTTCCACGAGAGGCTTACGGGCGGCAATGTGGTCGGCATCTTGCTGATTCTTTTTGCCGTGACGCTGATTGTAGTCGGGCCGCGCGGATGGTTGCGGTTCAAGGCCGTGTGGCATAAGCGGACGGTTGGATAAAGCTCTTGTCGTCTTGTATGGAAAACAGCAAAGGGACTGTCCCGGGATTGGCCGGTGACAGTCCCTTTGCTGTTTGGGGGAGGGGGTTAACGCTTTTGTATGTCTTTACCTGAAGCGGATACTTGCGCGGGATTCCCCGAATAGGCGATGCTCCCTCCGCCGCTTGTGTGGGCATTCAGCGATTCCGAGGCGTGGCACGAAATGTCGCCTGCCGAAGAGGCATTGGCATCCACATGCCGGGCTTCCATATTGCCGGCATCGATGTCGCCGCTGCTCGAGGCTGTATATTTGGCTTGTTCACATTTACCCTGCAGACGAAGGTCTCCGCTGGAGGTGGCTGTGGCTATCAAATGCGTGCACTCCAACCCTTTGATGTGCAAATCCCCGCTACTGTTGCATTGCAAGTCGGCCTGTTGGCATTTTGAACCACCGAAATAGATGTCGCCGCTGCTGTTGGAGGCCGCAGTGAGGAGGCCGCAGGAAACGGACTTGCCTGATATGTCACCGCTGCTGTTGGATGTAGCATGCAGGTCTTTACAACTGATGTCTTGGCACGAGATGTCACCGCTGCTGCCTGCCGTGAGACGGAGGGTACCTTTTACGTGCAGTCCGTCCTTTACGAAAATATCCCCGGAACTGGAGGCAGACAAGCTGCCGACCGGGCGTGCCTTGACATGTACTTCCTTTATCCCTTTGGTTTTTGTGGGGTCTTTGGGCTTTTTCATGCCTACGACCAATGTCCCGTGGGCATCCACTTGTACACTGATGTAAGGCAGGACGGCCTTGCTCGCACGGATTTCCACGGACGTTTCATCGTCAGATGGGATATAAACCACATCGACAGACGACGTGGCTGATATGGCGTTGAAGTCGCCGACGGTCACTTTCTGTGTCTGTATGTCTTTGGGGCTTGCCCCGGTTTCCCCGTCACAAAGAGATTGGGCAGGGCTCTTTGTGCAGCTACAGTAGGCAATGGCTGAGACGAGAAGAAGAAAAATCTGTTTTTTCATACTTTTTATTTTATAGGATTAATGTGGTCTCTTCCCGAGGGTGTCTTGCAAACGATGCGCGGCCGTCCTTTGTAGGATATGCTGCCCGTGCCGTTCACCTCCCCCTCTATCTTGCGGGTGGCATGGCAACTGACCGTCCCTTCGCCGGTCACCGTGGCTGTGGCATCCATGGCTTGCAGCCCTTCGGCTTCGATGCTTCCGCGCGACGCATTGGCCAGTGCGGCCTTTGTGCAACTGCCCGTGAGGGTGACGGTTCCGGAGGAAGAGGATTGTGCCGCAACGTCGGTAGCCGTTATTTCCTTGGCGTTGATGCTGCTTCCCCCTTCGGCTTGCGCATTCAGGAGGCGGCAAGTGATACCGCCGGTCAGGTCGATGGAAGCATTTGCTTTTGCATGTAGTGTCATGTCGAGGCACGTGAACTGCTGGTCGGCATGGAAACTTTTGTCGGACGTGGCGGAAATGTACAGATCCCGGCAAGTGATGGGGCCGCATATTACCGGACCATCGGCTGTGACGCGAACGTCGCCGTCACTATATGCCCCGTCTTTCAGGATGAGTGTGCCGGTTCCTTTATTGTGGAACGTGTCCATGGGAGGAGCTTTCAGTTCGATGCTGAACGGGGTATCCGAAGAGATGTCGGCGAAATGTTTCATGTTGACAAGGAGTGTTCCATTCTTGTTGACGTAGACTTCCAAAAATGGCAATACGTTCTCCGGCGCATTGAGTTCTATGTCTTTTTCACCGGGAGTGGGGGTATAGATGATGTCGAGGGAAGCCGACGTGACAAGAGTGTTCAGATTGTCCACCGAAATTTTCCGGCTATCGTAATTCTTCCCTGCCGTGAGTGCCACGGTCTTGACTTCCCTGACCTCTGTCACCTCGTACACACCGGCGTATCCGGCGGCAAAACCCTCGTAGCTTTTTCCCATATTCCGGATTTGCAGTTCGGCATAGGCCGGATAGCCGTTCCGGGTTCCTTGGGTGGCGTTGTCGTAAGTGGGCAGGAGTTTTTCGGTCAGGTCCTTGACCCAATATACCATTGTGTCACCGCAAGAGGTGAAAGTGCGGACTTCGTGTCCTATGACCAATTCTCCCCGGACTGTTTGTAGGGGAATATCCGTGAGGACGATACTTTCCGGATCGAAGAGAGGCTGCTCTTGTCCTATTTCCATGAAGATGGCTTTGTCCGGATGGCTGTCGTGGATTTCAAAATACCTCCGTCCGCTGTTGCCCGCGCCCCAACCGTTACAAGTAGAGGGAATGGCCTCTTTCGCTTCCATGGCGGCTTCGAACCGGTCGGCATAGTCGCCGGTGGGTACGAGGACGTAACGGGTCACTCCCTTGCGGTCGCAATCCACTTCCTTGAACTTGCAGGTTTCTTCGCTGTTCCATCCCGAGCTTTCTTCCAATTGGTCCAGTACGTCGTCGATGTCGCCGTCTTCGATATGGAAGATTTTGATGACGGGACGGCCGTCGGAGCGGGAGCGGCCTGTGTGTTTGATGACTGCCCCTTCGAGCAGTCCGTCCGTGACGACACAAGTCTGGCTGTCGCGTTGTGCCCAGAATTGCAGTCCCGCGCCGGATACGATTTCCCATTTGAATCCTTGGCGCGCTTTTTGCGTCGGCTGTTCTGGGAAGACGGGATACTTGCCGTCGCGGTCGCCGAAACAGGCTGTGAGTAGGATAAGATAGAGTCCTGCGGTAAATTTAAACAAAGAGCTTTTCATTGGGTGTAGGGTTGAGGTTTATAAATAAACAAGGAGTATTCTTGCCGGAACCGGATGGTCCGGAAAGAAATACTCCATGTCGTATGGTTATCGGATGAATAACAGTTCGCGGTATTTCGGAAGCGGCCACATCTCGTCGTCCACGATGAGTTCGAGTTTGTCTACGTGGTAGCGTATGCTTTCCAACATGGGAGCCACCGTGTCGTGGTAGGCAATGGCTTTCTCACGTACGTTTTCAATGCGGTTGGCCACCTTCCGGTTTTCCACCAGCCGGTCTGCATTTTCGGCAATGAAGCTTGTGTGTTCCGAAATCTTTTCTATCAGTTCCAGGTTCTTGGCATTCAGTCGGGCCGCAGTCTCGGCAGGGAAAACCTCCTGTACTTTGTGCACGTTGTCTATCAAGGCACTTTGGTAGCGTGTGGCCACGGGAATGATGTGATTCATGCACATGTCGCCGAAGATGCGTGCTTCCACTTGTACCTTTTTGGTATAGGTTTCCCATTTGATTTCGTTGCGTGCCTCGATTTCATTGCGTGTGAATACATGGGTCGTCTCGAACATTTTCACGCTGCTTTCGTCCAAATAACGGTCGAAGATAAGGGGACAACTGCGTTCCGTATCCAGTCCACGGCGTCGGGCTTCTTCCTGCCATTCTTCGGAATAGCCGTTACCGTCGAAATGGATGGGCTTGCACGTCTTGATGTCCTCGCGTACCACTTGCAGGATGGCTTTGGTCTTGTCTACGCCGTTTGCAATCAAAGCGTCCACTCGCGTCTTGAAGTCGATAAGGGCTTCGGCCATAGCCGCGTTCAGGGCTATCATGGCGGCGGCGCAGTTGGCTTGTGAACCGATGGCGCGGAACTCGAATCGGTTGCCTGTGAAAGCGAAGGGAGACGTACGGTTGCGGTCGGTGTTGTCGAACAGCAATTCCGGAATTTGCGGGATGTCGAGCTTCATGCCGTGTTTGCTGGCTACGTCTATCAGTTCATCGTCCGTAGAATGTTCCAAATGTTCGAGTATGTCGCTCAGTTGCTGGCCGAGGAACGAGGAAATGATGGTCGGAGGAGCCTCATGCCCTCCCAGGCGGTGGGCGTTGGTGGCACTCATGATGGAGGCTTTGAGTAACCCGTTATGGCGATAGACTGCCATGAGCGTTTCCACGATAAAGGTGACGAAACGCAGGTTGTCGGTCGGAGTTTTGCCCGGCCCGTGCAGCAGGATTCCGGTATCGGTAGCCAGTGACCAGTTGTTGTGTTTGCCTGACCCGTTGATACCGGCGAACGGTTTTTCGTGCAGCAAACAACGGAATCCGTGTTTACGGGCTATTTTCTTCATCAGCGACATGAGCAGCATGTTGTGGTCCACTGCCAGGTTGGTCTCTTCATAGATGGGAGCCAGTTCGAACTGGTTCGGAGCCACTTCATTGTGGCGCGTCTTGCAAGGGATGCCCAGTTCCAAGGCCTGTATTTCCAAGTCTTTCATAAATTCGGCCACCCGCTCGGGGATAGAACCGAAGTAATGGTCGTCCATTTGCTGGTTCTTGGCCGATTCGTGCCCCATCAGTGTACGTCCGGTCATGAGCAAGTCGGGGCGCGTGGCGTAGAGTCCTTCGTCCACCAAGAAATATTCCTGCTCCCAACCCAGATTGGAAATGACTTTTTTCACGTCCGGATAGAAGTAGCGGCATACGTCGGTGGCCGCTTTGTCTACGGCATGGATGGCCTTTTTCAGGGGAGCCTTGTAGTCGAGCGCCTCGCCGGTATAAGAGATGAAAATCGTGGGAATCATCAGGGTGTCGCCGAGAACGAAGACGGGCGAAGCGGTGTCCCAGGCAGAATAGCCGCGCGCTTCGAACGTGGAGCGGATGCCCCCGTTGGGGAACGAAGAGGCATCGGTTTCCTGCTGGATGAGCTGCTTGCCGGAAAATTCTTCCACCATGCCGCCTTTGCCGTCGTGTTCCACAAAAGCATCATGTTTCTCGGCCGTGCCTTCGGTGAGCGGTTGGAACCAGTGTGTACAGTGGGTCACGCCCAACTCCATGGCCCATTTCTTCATACCGGCAGCCACGACATCGGCCGTTTGCAAGTCGAGCGACGCACCGTTGTCTATCACATCGCACATCTTTTTATATACGTCGGCCGGGAGATATTTGAACATCTTCTGGCGGGTAAATACATATTTGCCGAAGAATTCGGACGGTCTTTCGGCCGGGGCCGGAACTTCTACGGCTTTCTTCTTGAAAGCTTCGCCTACAACTTCAAATCTTAGTGAGGATGACATATACCTTTTTGTATTATGGGTTATTTAAATGTTTAATCAATAAAACGGCGGGTGAGCGGAGCGAACTCTTCGATGCGGCGGTCGCGCAGGAAAGGCCACCAGCGGCGCACGTTTTCCGAGCGTTCCAAATCAATTTCCACCACCATGTTTTCTTCCGCGTCGCGACTGGCACGTGCTAACATCTCGCCCTGCGGACCAGCCACGAAACTGCTGCCCCAGAACCGTATGCCACGGGTTTGTCCGGACGGATCCGGCTCATGTCCCACACGGTTCACCGCGATGACCGGCAGGCCGTTGGCAACGGCATGCCCCCGTTGCACCGTGGTCCATGCCTCGCGTTGGCGTTCCTGCTCTTCGGGGATGTCGCTGCTTTCGTATCCGATGGCCGTAGGGTAGATCAGGAGTTCTGCGCCTTGCAGTGCCATGAGACGCGCACCTTCGGGGTACCACTGGTCCCAACACACTTGCACGCCTAACTTGCACAGCGATGTCGATATCGGGTGGAAGCCCAGGTCGCCCGGGGTGAAATAGAATTTTTCATAATAAGCCGGATCGTCGGGGATGTGCATCTTGCGGTAGGTTCCTGCGACGGAGCCGTCGGTGTCGAACACCACCGCCGTGTTATGGTACAGGCCGGCTGTTCGCCGTTCAAATAAAGACGTGACCAACACGATACCGAATTGCCGGGCCAGTTCGCCGAAGAATCCTGTGGACGGACCGGGAATCGGTTCGGCCAAATCGAAATTCTGCGTATCTTCCGTCTGGCAGAAATAGAGCGAGTTGTGTAACTCCTGAAGCACGACGAGCTGTGCGCCGCGCTTACATACGTCTTCTATGTTTTGTGCCAATTTGTAAAGGTTGGCCTTGGTGTCTGCGGTATTGGACTGTTGCACCAGTCCTACTTTTATCTTTCTCATGGGGGTATTCGTTTATTTGAGTACGGGTACGGGAAACTGCATTGTACAGCAATGCAGCGAACCGTGCTGCCGGATGAGCGGGCGGCAGTCGATGCCGACCACTTCATGCTGAGGAAAGGCTTTTTGCAAGGCTTTCCGGGCTTGTTCGTCCAAGGCGGGCTGATGGTAAGTCGGCATCAGTACGGCTCCGTTGACCACCAGGAAATTGGCGTATGTGGCCGGAAGCCGTTGCCCGTCTTCGTCGAAAATGGCTTCCGGCATGGGCAGGGCGACGAGCCGGTAGGGTTCGTCCTGAAGCGTGCGGAACGTGCGAAGCTGTTCTTCCATGCGTGCGAGTGCCTCGTAGTGCTCGTCCGTACGGTCCTCGCATTTCACGTAAGCGATGGTTTGGTCGGGGCAGAAACGGGCCAAAGTGTCTATATGGCTGTCCGTGTCGTCGCCGGACAAATAGCCGTGGTCGAGCCACAACACCCTCTCGACATGCAGGAACGATTTGAGCCGTTCTTCGATGTCGGCGCGGTTCAGGCGGTCGTTGCGGTTGGCCGAAAGCAGACATTCCGAAGTGGTCAGGAGCGTGCCGTGGCCGTCGCTTTCGATGGAACCGCCTTCGAGTACGAAGTCCAGATGGTCCGTATACGTCCCGTTCAATATGCCTTGCTTCATCAAGCCTCGGTTGATACGGTTGTCCTGGTCGGCGGAGAACTTCTTTCCCCATCCGTTGAAACAGAAATCCAAAAGGAGAGGGCCGGTTTCGTCTATCAGGGTAATAAATCCATGATCGCGTGCCCACGTGTCGTCGGTAGGGCAATCCGCCCATCGTATTTGCGCGAAAACCTGTGCCGGAAGTTTCTCTTTCAACAAGGTCTCTACTTTGGTGCGCTCCGGAGTCACTATTAATAAAGGTTCGTGCGAGGCGATTTCGTAAGCCATCCGCACGTAGCAGGCCGTTACTTCCTCCAACATGTGGCACCAATCCGTTCCGGCATGTGGCCATGTGAGCTGTACGCCGCTTTGGGGAAACCACTCCGGCGGCAGGAAAGTGCCGCGGATTTCGGTCTGTTCCGGTCCGTTCACTTCCTCGAAATGCAGCTCGTACCAGCGTTCTAATGTACTGGAACTTCTGACTTTATATTGCAATCCCATACATCAATCTTATGTTTCGTGTATAATTATGCGTACAAAGATACGAATCTTCCGATAATAATGGCTTTATTTTTATTAACTTTGTGCATAGAATGAGCGAGATGTTGAAAATAGAATCGGCTGCGTTGAGGCTTGGGGGACGTTTGCTTTTCCGGGATTTCAGTCTGGAGGTACGGGCAGGCGAGTGGGTTTGTGTGACCGGCGAGTCCGGTTGCGGCAAGACCTCGCTGCTGCGTGCAGCGTTGGGATTCCTCCCGTTGGAGGCCGGACGGGTATCTGTCGGCGGGGAGGAGTTGACGGAGCATACGGTGGAGCGTATCCGGAAACGCACGGCCTACGTGCCTCAGGAACTGTTCCTTCCGGCTGAATCGGTGGACGAGATGCTGCACCTTCCTTTTCACCTGAAAGCGAACCGGGGCGGAGACTTTTCGGAAGAAAAGCTGTTCCGTTTTTGGACGTTATTGGGGTTGGAGCGGGACTTGCTCCACCGTAAGGTGGTCCAGTTGTCCGGCGGACAGCGGCAACGTATCATTCTGTCGATGGCGGCCATGTTGGGCAAACGCCTTTTGTTGGCCGATGAGCCGACTTCTGCGCTCGACGAGGATTGCGTGGGGAGGGTGTCAGCCCTTTTCCGCCGTCTGACGGCCGGCGGAACGGCCGTATTGAGCGTGTCGCACAACCGGGCTTTTCTGGAAGCCTGCGACCGGGTGGTAAAACTTTGAACGGACAGCGATGGGAACGGTGGATTTGACTTATACGGGATTGGCCGTCGGCATGTTGCTGATGCTGATACCTTTTTATTTTCTGTGGCGTTTCCGCACCGGACTGCTTTCGTCGGCTTTGTGGGGGACAGTGAGGATGACCGTGCAACTGTTGCTCATCGGCGTGTACTTGCGTTTCTTGTTTCAATGGGACAACGAATGGGTCAACGTGCTGTGGATGGCGGTCATGGCCGTCATCGCTTCCCATACGGCTGTCAGTCGCACGGCCTTGCGCCGCGAGGTGCTGCTCCTGCCGGTTTTCACGGGCTTTCTGGCTACGGTCTTGTTGGTGTCGTTGTATTTCCTGGCCTTCGTAGTGCGTGCCGACGATGTGTTTGCCGCCCGTTTCTTCATTCCGGTGGCCGGTGTGTTGTTCGGCAATATGCTGACGGTGAATATCATGGCCGTGAATGTCTATTACAGCGAGTTGCAGCGCGAACAGGATATGTATTATTACCTGTTGGGCAACGGGGCGACCCGTTTCGAGGCTACATTGCCTTTCCTCCGTTCGGCCGTCATCAAATCCTTTTCCCCGTGCATCGCTAACATGGCCGTGCTGGGCATCGTGTCTTTCCCGGGGACGATGATAGGCCAGATACTCGGTGGCTCGATGCCTGAAGTAGCCATCAAATACCAGTTGATGATAAGCGTCATCACGGTTGTGGCCTCCATGCTGTCCTTGGTTATCACGATTTCGCTTTCCGTGCGCCGCACGTTCGATGAGTTCGGGCGACTGAAGCCGATATTCAGAAAAGGCCGGAATACTAAATAAATGATAAAATCCACCGGATTTCTTTGGAAACCTCCCGTCTTATCCCTATCTTTGTGAAAATTTTCTATGACGTGAAAATTAAGGAAGTAGTTTTTGCCCTTGAAAGATTCGCGCCTTTGCCTTTGCAGGAGAGCTATGACAATGCCGGTCTGCAAGTAGGATTGACGGAGGTGGAAGCATCAGGGGCTTTATTGTGTCTTGACGTGACCGAGGAGGTAATAGACGAAGCCGTTTCTTTGGGTTGCAATCTCATCGTGTCACACCATCCGTTGTTGTTCCACGGGCTGAAGACCGTGTCCGACCGCAACTACGTGGAGAGGTGTGTACGGAAGGCTATCCAAAACGACGTGACGGTCTATGCGGCGCATACGAATTTGGATAATGCCGAGGATGGCGTGAACTTCAAAATCGCCGAGAAGTTGGAACTGGAGCAGGTGAGACTGCTTCTGCCTCATCCCGTGAAGGTGAAGGACGGTGGGCATGAATACACCGTCATGGCGGGTAGCGGAGTTATCGGCGTGTTGCCCCAGCCGGAGGATTCCCTGAAGTTTCTCCAGCGCATCAAGTCCGTATTCCATATTGAATGCCTGATGCACAATGAGCTGTTGCAGCGTCCGGTGCGCAAAGTCGTACTTTGCGGAGGGGCGGGCGATTTCATGCTCGAAGAGGCGCTCAACCAGAAAGCCGATGCTTTCCTGACAGGGGAGATGCACTATCATCAGTACTTCGGCCACGATCAGGAGTTGCAGATTGCCGTCATGGGGCATTACCAGAGCGAGCAATACACGAAAGAAATTTTTTATTCCATCATAGGTGAGATTTGTCCCGAACTGCCGCTTTACATGACGGCGGTAGACACAAATCCCATAAAATATTTGTAATAAGCACTATGGCAAAAGACATGAAGAAAGATGCGACGGACCTGTCGATTGAAGAAAAGTTGAAGAATCTGTACCAGTTGCAGACCATGCTTTCCGAAATCGACAAAATCAAGACGTTGCGCGGAGAGCTTCCGTTGGAAGTACAGGACTTGGAGGACGAGATAGAAGGCTTGTCTACCCGTATTGAAAAAATACACGGAGAGATAGGGGAACTGAATGCGGACATTGCCACGCGTAAAGCCAATATCGAAGCCAGCAAAGCCTCTATCGAAAAGTATAGCCAGCAGTTGGACAATGTGCGTAACAATCGTGAGTACGAGTCTTTGAGCAAGGAAATCGAATACCAGACCTTGGACGTGGAGCTGAACGAGAAGCGCATCCGCGAGGCTTACAGTGCCATTGAACACAAGAACGGGGAAATCGCCCATTGCACGGAGCTGATGGACGACCGGCGTGCGGATTTGGACGTGAAGAAATCCGAGTTGGACGATATTATTTCCGAAACGCGGTCGGAAGAAGAGAAGCTGCGCGAAAGTGCCAAGAATCTGGAAGCTACTATCGAACCTCGTTTGTTGTTGGCGTTCAAGCGTATCCGTAAGAACAGCCGTAACGGATTGGGTATCGTTTACGTGCAGCGCGATGCTTGCGGTGGCTGTTTCAATAAAATCCCGCCCCAGCGTCAGTTGGATATCCGTATGCGCAAGAAGATTATCGTATGCGAATACTGCGGCCGTATCATGATAGACCCGGAATTGGCCGGAGTGGAAATCGAAAGCAAGGCGGTAGAAGAAAAGCCGAAGCGTCGCCGTCGGGCTGCCGCTGCTACAGAGGAGTAAGTATATCGCCTTTGGGTATATTCAGGAAAGATTTGCAAACGCGCCTGCGACAATCGTGTCGCAGGCGCGTTTTTCGTACGGCCGTCCTTCTTCCCGTTTTCCAAACCCTCATACCATTTTCAGTCCTACTACGGAAATCACCAGGGTGGAGATAAAGAAAAGACGCCAGAACGTAGCCGGCTCATGAAAGAAAAGAATGCCCAACAAGACCGTCCCGGCCGCTCCTATACCAGTCCATATCGGGTAGGCGGTTCCTATTGGAATCGTTTGTATAGCCTTGATTAGTAAATACATGCTGAGTGACATGCAGCAGAGAAAACCCAGCAGCCACGAATAAAACTCCCAGCCGGAAACACCTTTTAGTCTGCCCATGCAAAAAGTGAAAGCCACTTCGCATAATCCGGCTCCAATCAATGCAATCCAGTTCATATCTTAAAAATGTTTTTATTAGACGCGCAAAGGTAAGGCTTGCATCCGGAAATCTACTTTACATTTGATAAGAAATGACCGTAAAGTGGGAGGAAACGCATGTTTTTCCCTATCTTTACCCAAGATTTAATTTCAGTTGTTCGTGTTTATGGATATTCGTACTATTATCAGTCGTATACATTCCTTGCCGGAATCGTCGTTGGAGAAACTGGAAGAGAGCCTTACCCGTGTGGACCGTCCCAAAGGTTTCCGGTTGACGGAAACAGGGAAGGTGGAAAGTAATGTGTTCTTTTTGTCCGAAGGCATAGCCCGTGCTTATCTTCCCGTAGATGGGAAAGAGGTCACTTTCTGGATAGGTGCGGAAGGCAGTACGCTAATGTCGATGAAAAGTTTTGTGAACGATGGAAAAGGGTATGAAACCATAGAATTGATGGAAGACTCCGTGTTGTACATGTTGGAACGGGGACAGCTCTACCGTTTGTTTGAAGAAGACATTCACATTGCCAACTGGGGGCGGAAGTTTGCGGAGAAGGAATTGTTGAAGACTGAGGAACGCCTTATTCCCTTGTTGTTTACCACGGCTTCAGAGCGTTATCGCAAATTGCTTCGCGACAATCCGGAGCTGCTGCTCCGTCTGCCTTTGGAATGCCTTGCCTCCTATTTGGGCATTACGCCAGTCAGCCTGAGTCGGATAAGGGCGGAGTTAAGATGATGGACGCGTCTGTTCCTGGGGCGTAATAGGGTTGGGCGAAGGAAAATATTTTTAGTTTGTAAAACAAAAAGCATGGTTTTCCGGTTGGAATCCGGGTTCCGGGAGTGTGCAAAATTACTCTCAGGAGAATGAAAAATCAATCTCAGGCGAACGATTTTTCATTCGCCTGAGATTGATTTACCGTTCTGCGGTGAATGATTTTGTATTCTTCTTTTGTTTATAAAATATTGTAATACAGTATCTTAACCGGAAAACTGAATTTCCGGGAAAGAAAATTCCAGATTGTTGGATTATTTTCCGTATATTTGTCGTGCGTATCCATGCGGAAGCCTCGTCGGAGGTGGGAGTAGCGTGGGACTGCATATATAAAGAAGGCGTTTACTTGACGCTTTGATTCTTTGGCTACTCAGAATCTCGCAAGTTCTAATCACTGTCGAAGACAAAGCAACGGTAGATGCCCTGTGGGTGTGTTTAATATAAGCCCCTATTGTATCCATGTGTTTTGCATGGATAGAGGGGACGTATATATAAACATATCGGCGTGGGCTTCTGCGTTGCTCGTTCAGACAGTGATGGGCAATGCGAGAGCCTTGAGTAGCGGAACGAGCAACAGGTACAGACTCCCGCGCTTTTTTCGTATATGTACACAATCAAACTTTTTATGGATTCCGGCAGGGGAGTTGGGCGGAAAGTTAAAATGTGGAAATCATGAAAATGAAAAGGATTTTGTATGTAGCTTTGGTATGTTCCATGGCTTTGTGTAGTTGTTCCAAAGAAGACGACACAATAGGGGACGGTACTCCCCAAGGAGAGCAGCCAGGAGGAGAGGAAAATGAATTGCCTCCCGGTATGAGGGAAGATGTCTTCACTGTTACTCTTCCTCAAGCCGGGGTACTTCCGAGTTTGATTTCACCGGAGGATAAATACCGGATAACGGAACTAAAGGTGGTAGGTGATATTAACGGTACTGATTTCCGGCTGTTGAGAGATATGGCGGGACGGGATGAGAATGGTGCTCCAACCCAAGGAGTGTTGGGGTATTTGGATTTGTCGGAGGCGAATGTTGTGGCAGGTGGTACTCCGTACTATAAGGATGAAATTACGGACAATAACGGATTGGGTTCTCATGCCTTTTTCCAGTGTGGAGCACTGACTACAATCTTTCTTCCTGATGGACTTAGTTTTGAGGGTGGGAGTTTTGATTATGGAATGGAAGGAGAACCTACCGATGGTGTCTTTGCCGGATGTACGGGCTTGCTGACGGTTTCTTTAGGAAAGGGTTTAAGGCAGATGCCTGCTTGTTCTTTTTGGGGATGTTCCAATTTGTCTTCTATTTCTTTGCCCGACACGGTTGAGGAAATCGGTGCAAGGGCGTTTATGGGATGCAGTACTCTGAAAGACATTATGATACCTGAAGGAGTGATATCTATCGGGATAGAAGCTTTTAAAAATTGTTACAGCCTATCTTCTGTTTCTTTGCCTCAATCGCTAAGGGTGATATTAGTGGGTGCTTTTCAGGGTTGTAATCAACTTAATTCGATTGTTATACCGGATTCGGTGCCATTCATAGATGACAGTGTGTTTGAAGGATGCGGTTCCTTGAAAACGGTCAAGTTACCTGGTAAACTGGAGAGTTTACGGCCTAATTGCTTTATGGGGTGCAGAAATTTGGAATCTATAAACCTGCCTAAGGGGGTGACTGTGATTGGCAATAGCGCGTTTTACGGTTGCGAGTCGTTGACATCGCTTGATTTGCCCGAAACTGTCTCAATGATAGAGGAGAATGCGTTTGCCCTTTGTAAGGGATTAGAGTCAATCGTATTGCCAAAGTCTCTTTCATCCATCCATAAAAACGTGTTTAGTTATTGTGAAAATCTGTCATCAGTGAAGATTCCTGAAGGCGTGACGTTTATCGGTATAGGGATGTTTTCCGGTTGTAGAAGTCTGGAAGAGTTGGATTTGCCAAAGAGTATAGACAGGATTAGTGACCAAGCGTTTATGAATTCTGGGCTAAAGAAAATTGCAATTCCCGACAATGTGATGTATATTGGTGACGATGCGTTTTATTGGTGCGAAAACTTGACTTCTGTCACGCTTCCAGAGGAGTTGCAAACGATAGGTCAAAGGGCTTTCTGGAACTGTGGCAGCCTGTCGTCTTTGGAGCTTCCCGATAAGGTCACTTCAATAGGTGCTGATGCATTTGCTAATACTGGTTTGGCCACTTTAAATATGCCAAATTCAGTGGAAGCTATCGGGGAAAGGCTTTTCTCAGGATGTACCAAGTTGGTTTCTGTAACACTCTCTGAGTCTTTACAAGTTCTTCCGGAAGCTATGTTTGATGGATGTGCTTTGGAAACGCTGACAATACCGGAAGGTGTTGTGCAAATTAACAATGCATTCAGTTTTGTTACTTCTTTGAAATCGTTGTATTTCCTTTCTCAAAATCCTCCGGTTGGCACCTTTAATATATGTGAGGAAACGATTGTTTATGTGCCAAAAGGACGTGTGGAGGCTTATAAGTCTCAGTTTATGTGGAGTGATTTTACTGACAGAATATGCGAGATGGAATAAGTTGATGTCGGATATTGTATGACTCGGGATATAGATAAGATTCAGATCTGATGTGGGGTCGATTACTTTATCCTCTTACATCGAACTTGCAAAGTACTTAGTAGAGTAGTTTTAATCTATACTTCCTCCTTTCTTGTTTGTCTTTCCAAGAAGCAAATAGTGACGGAGGAAGTTTTTTATGCTTCTAATAAATAATGGCAGTGACGTGTCTTTCTGTTTCATTGCTGTCTGAAAGCCATTCGGTGTGGGGCTTGAATAAAAATGAAGCCGGAAATGATATGGGAAGATGTAGGAAAGCGTTTTCGGAAGGACGAAAATGCGTGTTGTTATTGCATGTAAACTCCGCTTTTTATAACTTTGAAAGCAAATATTTTTGTTTGTCATGACCACTAAGAATAAAATGGAGGTGTATCACGGAAGGGAGGTAACAGGATGAACGGACGGGAAGACAAGAAGCTGAATGATTTGTTTTTTGTGTGCAGCCTGATAGAGTACGTGGGGCGGCAGACGAAGAATGAACGCAAGGTCGTAGTGAACGCGCTCGGCCGCAAGGGATTGGAACATTATTATGAGTTGGCAGAGGTTTATCATTGCGAGAATATCAATAAAGTAACCGGCGAACTATTGAAAAATACCACATCGCGACGGGAAACTACGACAATGTGGTGGAGGCGCAAAGTTCTGTTTCTACGCATTGGGATGTCGGGAAAGTGATGTATCGCCTTGTCTATGAAGTGGCCGAGGATTCCGGCGGCGACGTAATCGGAGCATTGGTGGAGGTGTGTGATTCATGGATAGTCCTGAAGATAGACAATTACAATAGTTCGATGTACTACGAGAACACAAGTTACCAATATGCTTCCTATCGTGAGGGAAAGCCCTTATAAAATCTCTCCATATTCAGGAATGTCCGGCAGGAACTTGCAGGAGTTCGTTTCGTAATCCATCCTGCAACAGTAATGTTGCAGGCCGTTGGAGACAATGAGATAGTCTACGCGCAACACCATGTTGTAACGCGAAATCTGGGCAAATACCTTTTGGGTGATTTCGATGTGTGGGGCTTTGTATTCCACAATGACGCGCGGACGGGCTTGCCGGTCGTAGACCACTGTGTCGCAACGCTTGGCCGTGCCGTTCAACGTGAGTGAGATTTCATTGGCCACCAAGCCCGGTGGGTAATGTTTGTGGGTGACGAGGTAATGCACGAAATGTTGTCTCACCCATTCCTCCGGGGTGAGAGCCACATATTTGCGGCGCAATTCATCGAAGACGACCGTCCGGCCGTCCCGCTTTGTCACTTTTATGGGATATTGTGGAAGGTTTAACGTAATCATTTGCTAACTTTGCATGGAATACCCCTCTGTCTTTTACGGGGTAAAGTGGAAACAAAAATACGCAAAAACAATGAAAACGAAAGCGGAAATCGTGGAAAATTGGTTGCCACGCTATACACAACATCCCTTGTCCGACTTCGGGGAGTATATTTTGCTGACCAATTTCAATAATTACGTAGATATATTCTGTGAACAGTTTAAGCTTCCTCAGCCCGGTTATGGGGCGAACATGCGGATGGCTACGGCGGAGAATATCACTATCATTAACTTTGGAATGGGGAGCCCGAATGCGGCCATTATTATGGATTTGCTAAGTGCAATCGAGCCGAAAGCCTGCCTGTTCTTGGGCAAATGTGGGGGAATCTCTTCTAAAACGAAACTGGGAGACTTGATTCTTCCTTTGGCGGGAATCCGCGGAGAGGGGACATCGAACGATTATTATCCGCCCGAGGTGCCTGCGTTGCCGGCTTTCATGCTCCAGCGGGCGGTGTCGACAGCCATACGGGATGCCCATCGCGATTATTGGACGGGCACGGTGTACACTACGAACCGTAGGATATGGGAGCATGATGAAAAGTTCAAGGAGTATCTGAAAGACACCCGTGCCATGGCTGTGGATATGGAGACGGCTACGCTGTTCACATGCGGTTTCGCCAACCACATCCCGACCGGGGCTTTGCTGCTCGTATCGGACAATCCGATGATGCCCGAGGGGGTAAAAACGGCAGAGAGCGACCGGGAAGTGACGCATAACTTTGCGCCGGAGCATGTCACGATAGGAATAGAGGCGTTGAAACTGATAATAGGTGAACGGAAAACAGTGAAACACCTGAAATATGATTGGTAATCCAAAAGAGAAAAGCAGATGGCAGTGAAGAAAGAAGGGGTGACGTATGATGAAATCGTACGTTCCGTAAGGGCGGGCAATTTCGCGCCCGTTTATTATTTGATGGGCGAGGAGGCTTATTATATAGATAAGGTGAGCGAGTTTATCGTAGACACGGCATTGAAGGAGGAAGAGAAGGATTTTAATCTCACGGTTTGTTACGGCACGGACGTGACGGCCGACGAAGTCATCAATGCGGCAAAGCGTTTCCCGATGATGGCGGAACGGCAGGTGGTTTTGGTGAGGGAGGCGCAGAGTTTACCCGGAAAAGAGCGCCTTTCCTTTTACCTGGAGCATCCGCAGACCTCTACGGTGCTGATTTTTTGCCATAAACATGGCGTTTTGGATAAAAGGAAAAAGCTGGCGGTGGATATACAGAAGACAGGAGTCTTGTTTGAGTCCAAAAAATTGTATGATAGCCAGCTCCCAGGATTTGTTACGACCTATTTGCGCCGTAAGGGGGTGGCGATGGAACAAAATGCCGTGATGATGGTTTGTGAGTCTGTGGGGAGTGACTTGTCCCGCCTTTCGGGGGAGTTGGACAAGCTGATGTTGGCTTTGCCGGAAGGGGAGACGCGTATCGGTGCTGCCTTTGTGGAGCAGCATGTCGGTATAAGCAAGGATTTTAACAACTTTGAATTGGTGTCTGCGTTGGTTGCCAAGGATGTACTTAAAGTAAACCGTATCGTGAAATATTTTAACGACAATCCCAAAAACTTTTCTTTGCAGCTTACGCTTTCCGTCATGTTCGGTTTTTTCAGCAACCTGATGGTTGCCTATTATGCGCCGCAACGTACGGAAGAGGGGATAGCCGATTGGGTAGAGCAGCCTCGTTGGCAGGTGGCGCGGAATATACTTCCCGCCATGCAAAAGTATTCGGGGGTGAAAGTGATGCAGATAATTGGGAAACTACGTGAAACGGACGCTAAATCGAAAGGTTTGGGTAATACAATCGCCACTCCCGGCGATCTTTTGAAGGAGTTAGCCTACTTTATTTTGCACTAAAACGGCTGTTTTTAATTTATTTGAACCTTTTCCGAAACGGTTAAAAAGTAAGTTATAGTATTTGATTATAGGAGGTTAGCTCGTTTTTCGCTTCCTGAGATTTCAAAATTCCGGCCCGTCCTTGCCATCGGGTCGGAATTTTTTAGTATTGAAAAAAAGAGCATTTTTTCATTTTCCGGTGATTTACATTATGTTTTATTAGTATTCATGAGTGTGAATTTAATTTATTGGTTTCGTATTTATGATTTATGTTTTTATAGTTTGTATATGGATTTACGATAGTAAATTCTGAATTTATATTGAGAATAACAGATATTTATATAAGTGTAATCTGGGTTTTGATTTTATAAATGTATGTTTATTCATTAAGATAATTAGTCATTTATTTTATTGTAAACCATTTGTTTATGTGTATTTGTTGTGAGGGTATTATAATAAATGACGGCATTTTATGCATAGAGATTCTGAATCTGCATGTCGTGCCACAATATATGTGTAATAAGCTGTGAATAGCCAGTTTTTTAGTTCAGGTAAATGAAGGTTTTCTATAAATCAGATGAATGAGAAAATGGGCTTTCATGTTTATAAATATCAAGAATATCCTTATAGGATTTATAAAGATAAATGTTTCTGTTTTTAAATATTTATAGAGATGAATTTAATTTTATGGTTTATGTTTATTGCTTGTTCCAATTATTGTTTTTACCTTTGTAAACGTAAAGAACGCCTTTGTTGAGAGAGAAAAACAAAGGGCAATAGAAAAAATGATGAAGGAACGAATATTGCAAATCATGAGAAGGGAAAACATGACTCAACAAGAGTTTGCCAAAGCTATTGAGGTGTCTCCTGCATCCCTGTCAAATATCTTCAATGGTAAAACCAACCCGACGAACAATCATGTGAGTGCGATTCACCGCCGTTTTCCTGATATCAATATAAATTGGTTGATGTTTGGAGAAGGTGATATGTATACAACTGTTTCGGATGAAACTAAAGATGGTGCCGACGGAGGGGAAAGTACGATTAGAAGCGATGTGGAAAAAGCTCCTATAGATACGAAGGGGGAACCTATGCTCTTCGACATTTCAGATCCTGAACACTATGCCGCATGGGCACGAATGGAAGATATCAAAGACGTGGATGACCAGAATCGGCAAATTCCCGTGGTGCGCGAGGTGGTAAAGTATGTAGACAAACCTCAACGTAAGATTACGGAGATAAGAATTTTCTTCGATGATGGAACTTTTGAAGTTTTTAGTTGATTGAAAAGAAGAATCAGGACAATCTTATAGCTATTTCTTTGTTACGGCTTCTGCTTTTAGGATAAAATACACATTTCTATCCTTGTTTTTCATCTGTTTCAGCATTCATCTTGCCTATCTTTGCTGTCGCGAAGATGGGATTCGGTTCGGCAAAGCCAAATGAGAAAACTTCGTTTTCATTTGTCTCTGCACTCACCTTTCACTATCTTTGCAGGAGTTTGATATACCATTTGGAATATACCTATTTTATAAGATGAAAAAATATATTTTGGATTTGACGCTGACGGCTAATGAGCATTTACGGGCAGGATATGCGTTGTTGAAGCTTACGCATGAGCAACCTCTGCCGAAGATGTATCCCGGCCAGTTTGCCGAGTTGAAGGTAGACGGTTCGGAAACAACCTTTTTACGGCGTCCTATTTCTGTCAATTACGTAGATGAAGAGAAAAATGAGGTTTGGTTTCTGATTCATGAAATAGGAGACGGAACCCGTAACTTGGGATCTCTGGAAGTAGGAGACAAACTCAATGTGGTTATGCCCTTAGGGAACGGTTTTACGATGCCTTCATCCGGTGATGAGAAAGTGCTGTTGGTAGGAGGTGGTGTCGGTACGGCTCCATTGCTTTTCATGGGAAAAGAGATGGTGAAGCTTGGCTGTCGGCCTGCTTTCTTATTGGGCGGCCGTTCGGCGGGAGACTTGATGCAGTTGGACATGTTCAGGGTATTGGGCGATGTGTATATCACGACCGAGGACGCTTCCGAGGGAGAGAAAGGTTTTGTAACGCAGCATTCCGTGTGGCAACGTGAACATTTTGACCGTATAGCCACCTGCGGCCCCAAACCGATGATGATGGCCGTAGCGCGATATGCAAAGTCAAAAGGCATACCGTGCGAAGTTTCGTTGGAGAATATGATGGCTTGTGGAGTGGGTGCCTGTCTGTGTTGCGTGGAGAATACTACGGAAGGGCATTTGTGTGTGTGTAAAGAGGGACCCGTTTTCAATACGAATAGATTGTTATGGCAGATTTAAGTGTAAATATAGGGAAGTTACAACTGAAAAATCCCGTAATGACCGCTTCCGGCACTTTCGGGTACGGTCTTGAGTTCGCAGACTTTGTGAACTTGGAAGATATCGGCGGAATCATTGTGAAAGGTACGACATTGAAGCCTCGTGAAGGTAATCCTTATCCCCGCATGGCGGAGACGCCTCAAGGGATGTTGAACTGTGTGGGGCTGCAAAACAAGGGCGTGGATTATTTTTGCGAGCATATTTATCCCCAAATTAAAGACATCCGTACGAACATGATCGTGAATGTCTCCGGCTCGTGTTGCGAGGACTATGCGGAGTGTGCCGCACGCATTAACGAACTGGAGCGCATTCCGGCCATAGAACTGAACATATCCTGTCCGAACGTGAAGCAAGGGGGGATGGCTTTCGGCGTGACAGCCGAAGGGGCTTCGGCTGTGGTGAAAGCTGTGCGTAAGGCGTATGACAAGACTTTGATTGTCAAACTGTCTCCGAATGTGACGAATGTGGCAGACATAGCCCGTAGTGTGGAAGACGCCGGAGCGGATTCCGTGAGTCTTATCAATACGTTGATGGGAATGGCTATCGACATCGAAAAACGCCGCCCGGTATTGTCCATAGCCACCGGGGGGCTGAGTGGTCCGGCTGTGAAGCCCGTGGCTTTACGTATGGTATGGCAGGTAGCCCAAGCGGTGAAGATACCCGTAGTAGGTTTAGGGGGAATCATGAATGCGCGTGATGCCATAGAATTTCTTTTGGCGGGAGCTTCGGCCATAGAAATCGGAACGGCTAATTTCATAGATCCGGCCGTAACGGTAAAGGTAGCCCGAGGGATAGATGAATATCTGGAACGGCACGGTTGTCGCAGTGTACGTGAAATTATCGGTGCTTTAGGAGAGTAAATAGGATTTTCCCTATCTTCCCGTCGGGTTTTTCTTTGCATAATAAAGAGACTTATATGTATATTTGCATTATAAACATTTAAACAAGCATAATTATGAGATGGTTCAAATATTGCAAATTCCTTATGGTCTGCTGCTTGGTAGCAGTGTTCAGCGGGTGCGAAGAAGACGATGATTACCGGGGATACATGCTTTCAGGACGTTGGTTCGGTAATTTGGGAATGATGGTGGACGGTCAGCCGGCCATTGGTTCCGACTTGGAATTTATTCCTCAGGACTATGGAGGTTACACCCAAGGCTATGGTTACGAAACGGATTACTATTACGGCTGGCGGGGTCGGGTGGAAATTGTCGAGCATTACTTTACTTGGACGGTAAGAGACGGCATTATTTACCTGCGTTTCGATAATCCGGAACTTGATTGCAATATCCGTGATTACAGTTTGTCTCCCGATTATTTCGAGGGCTATATGGATGGGGTGTATTCATCCACATGGTTTACGTTGCGTAACTATGAGCGTTATTGGAATGATTATGGATATTGGAGTGCAGGCTATTCTTACCGTAACGGTGCCGATGTCCGGAGTGACAGCGTACAAGTTTATAAGAAGATTCCGAAATGTGTGAGAACTGTAAATGTAGATTCTCTCATGCAAGTCAGCAAGTGATTTTAATTTGTTCGGAAAGCTAAGCGCAGAAGTTCGGGAAAGGACTTCTGCGCTTTTATTTTGTTTCAAAGAGAAACGTGTGTTTCGTCCGTCTGTATGGTTCGGAACGTTTGTCTTATCCTTGCAATTTGGCCATGAATTTCTTGCGGTCTACTATAAAGCGAAGATGTTCTCCTTCTCCGATGGTTCCTGTTTCATCTTCGGCTATGACCTTGAAAGTCAGTTTACGTCCTTCAATTCCGGTTAGTACGGCCGTGGCCGTAATGGTCTTGCCCAAAGCCGTAGGTTTGAGGTGAGAGGAACTGATATGTCCTCCTACGGTTGTCATACCTTCGTCCAAAGCCTCTTTTACAGCCAGCATGGCCGCATTCTCCATTAAGGCCATCATAACGGGCGTGGCCAGGACTTCCAAGTCTCCGCTACCTGCCTGGATAGCCAGATGTTTGTTTTCGACGGTGAGTGTACTGGTGTGTGTCAATCCTATTTCCATTTGTTTTTGCTGTTTGATAATGACAGGGCAAAAATACGAATTTAAAATAAAATCCGGAGTGTGTTTTTATAGAAAAGTGGAAGGACGGGAGGGATAAAACCGATTACAGGCGAATGAAGAACCTGTATCCTCATCCGCCTGTAACCCGTTTCTTTACTTTTAATCGAGATTTGCTTTTTCTACATTTTCTTTTTTAGTGGCACTTAGCAAGCCGTTCCGGTTTGGAAACCGCCCTTGCCGAATTGCATGGACGTACTGGACATAAAGAAGTCCCGGTTTAACTTGGATTCTTTGTGCATACCCGCCAACATTACTACAGCGAAAAGTACCAAAAGTACTGCTGCCATAAGTATTACGGCAAACAGCATAATACCCATTGTCATCATAATCTTTTTACCTTTTTAATTAAACAATCTTTTTTACCTTTCAAAACCTCTACCTCAGAGAGTTCTTTTAATCTTTCTAATAACCTTTTTTCTTCTTATGACACTGCAAAGTTATAACCAAAAAGGCCGCAGGTCAAGAGTTTGCCTCCTATATTTGAAGAATAAGAGGAAATAATTGACGTATATCAAGAAATTATATCCCGTTTGTTGCTTTATGGTTACAAAGACGACAGGAATGACAGTGATTGCTGACAAAATGGCATGAAAATAGGGAAAAACCGGTTTCAACGTACTTTATTGCGATGGTAATGAGGACTGACGTAAAGGTTGAAAAACAGCATGGAAGCCACGCAAAGTATGCTGCCGAACAGATAGACGGCGTCGAAGGCATATTGTTGTGCGATGTAACCGCCCGTGGAAATGCCCAGACCGATACCTATATCCCATGAAGTCAGATAAGTACTGGTGGCGGTTCCCCGCTGGTTGTTAGGGGCGAGGTTGACATACAGTGTGTTGTAGGCCGGGAACATCACACCGAAGCCGATGCCCAGCATGAAGGGTACGAGGTAGAATATGAAAGAACACCACGCTTCGCTGTAAGCAATGACCGTAGAGCAGCAGGAGAGCAGGAAGAATGCCGCAATGACTACATAAAAACCATACGAAATAGTCTGGGTGATGTATCCGCGGTCTACGAACTTTCCGGCAAAGATACGGCTGATACCCATCCCCACAGCCATGAGGGTGAAAAAGAAACCGGTGGGTACCTGAAGCCCTATTTCGCGGGCATAAACGGCCACATAATTGGTTGTCGCCCCATAGGGAATGGAAAGCAGGAGCAAGGCAATGCCGGCGGGAATGCCTTTCAGCAGGATGAAGCGGTCGAGCGAAACCGGCGGACGTTTGACCGGAACCTTCCGCGGCGCTTTGACGGAAACGGCTGCCAGAAAACCAAGGACACAGGTAAGCAGTCCGATGCTGAAAATATGTTCATAGCTTAAATGGGAATCATGCAGGAACAGGCCCGTCATCGGTCCGATGCTCATGGCCACGTTGTTGGTGAGTCCGTAATATCCGAGGGCTTCTCCCCGGCGATTGGAAGGCGTGATGTCGATGACCAACGTGTTGCCGCCTACGGTAACCGTGCCGAATGCCACGCCGTGGACGGCACGCAAGAGGATGAATACGGCCAGCAGGCTTGTCAGGACATAACCGGCAAAAATGGCTGTAAACAGCAGATAGGCCATGATGTAGATGGGTTTGCGGGCAAATCCGTCGTACAGATATCCCATGAAGGGGCGCGTACACAAGGCCGATACGGTGTAGCAACTCAGGATGGTACCGACGGCCGCCTCTCCGCAAGAGAAAGTTTCTTTCAGATAGAAAGGCAAAACAGGAACAAGCAGCCAAAATCCGAAATAAAGTAGGAAATTGGCTGCAAGTATACAAATGAAGCTGCGTGTGACTAATCTGTCTCCCACGTGGCTTTAGTTGGCGGACTTGAACTCTTCCAGGAAACGGGTGTCGTTTTCAGAGAACATGCGCAAATCCTTCACCTGGTATTTCAGATTGGTGATACGTTCGATACCCATGCCGAAAGCATATCCTGTATAGACGCTGCTGTCTATGCCGTTGGCTTCGAGTACGGCCGGGTCTACCATGCCGCATCCGAGAATTTCCACCCATCCGGTGTGCTTGCAGAAGGAACAGCCCTCTCCACCGCAGATGTTGCAACTGATGTCCATTTCGGCAGACGGTTCCGTGAAGGGGAAATAAGACGGACGGAGACGTATTTTCGTGTCTTTGCCGAACATTTCCTGTGCGAAGAGCAACAAGACTTGTTTTAAATCGGTGAATGAGACGTTTTTGTCGATATACAGTCCTTCTACTTGGTGGAAGAAACAGTGTGCACGGGCTGAAATGGCCTCATTGCGGTACACGCGTCCCGGACAAATCACGCGGATGGGAGGCTGCTGGCTTTCCATGACACGGGCCTGTACGGAGGACGTGTGCGAACGGAGCACGATGTCCGGACGAGCCTCTACGAAGAAGGTGTCTTGCATGTCTCGGGCAGGATGGTCGTCGGCGAAGTTCATCGACGAATACACGTGCCAGTCGTCCTCGATTTCAGGTCCTTCGGCCAGTGTGAAGCCGAGGCGCGAAAAGATATCCACAATCTCATTCTTCACGATGGTGAGCGGATGGCGCGTACCTAACGAGACGGGGTAAGCCGTGCGGGTCAGGTCCAATTCGCCGGTGCCGCAGTCTTGCGTGTCCACAGCCTCCTTCAAAGCCGCAATTTTTTCCTGGGCTTTGGCCTTCAGGTCGTTCAGTTTCATTCCCACCTCTTTCTTCATTTCGGCAGGGACATTTCTGAAGTCCGCCATCAGGGCGTTCAGACTTCCTTTCTTGCTCAAGTATTTGATGCGCAACGCTTCTACTTCTTCAAGATTTGAGGCTTTCAGTTTCTCGACTTCTTCCAGAAGTTCTTGGATTTTTGCTATCATAATCTTCTAAGATATTGTTCGCTTTAAAAAACTCTGCAAAGGTAATCATTTATCCCCAAAAACTTGCCGGTATTGAAAATAAAAGTGTACTTTTGCATGTTTTTTAAAGAGGATTTTATCCTGTGTTGGTATGAGAAAAAATTTTGTGTGGTGCGTGGTGTTGTCGGCTGTGCTGGCGGCATGCGACCGAAAAAAGGCGGTCTCGGAAGTAGACTATGCAGACGACTCGGTTATCGACTCATTGTTTGATTCGCCAGATTCACTTATTTTCTCATCCGGGTCGTCGGACGAGGAATTGCCTAAAAGGGCTGATGAACTTTTTGATGATTTTATTTTTGAGTTTGCCCGTCTTAAAAAAGTCCAGCTCGAACGTGTCGAATTTCCATTGCTTTCGATTGTACGGGGAGATACGGCGTGGCTCACGGAGAAGCAGTGGAAATACGAATCGCTTTTCATGAACCAGGATTATTATACCGTGTTTTATAATGATGAAGAACAGATGGAACTGGAGAAACGTACGGATCTGAACCGGGTGGATGTAGAACAAATCCATTTGGAAAAACGGTTGGTCAAGACGTGTCGTTTCCAACGGCTGAAAGGGGAATGGCGGTTGACGCAGGAGAGCATACGTGATTTCACGACCGCCGAACCCTTGGATAAGTTCATGGATTTCTACAGGAGATTTGTGTCGGATGCCGCCTTTCAGCAAAGAAGCGTGTCGAATCCTTTGCGCTACGTCACGACAGACCCCGATGATGATTTCAATACGATAGAAGGCACGTTGGATCACGACCAGTGGGATGCCTTCAAACCCCAGTTGCCGGATGGGGTCATTACCAATATCCGTTACGGCCAGACGTATGACAATCCGGATGGTATGATTCTGGTGAAGGCCGGAATCTCTAATGGACTGATGGACATCCTCGACTTCAGGAAGAAAGACGGGGAGTGGAAACTGGTTTCGTACGAAAATTAAACCGTTTTATGGCAAGAATAGAATATAATTATCCGTTACTTTCTCATAACACGTTCGGCATCGAAGCGTATGCAGACCGTTTTGTCGCATACGACAGCGTAGAAGACCTGCGGCAAGTCGTGCGCCGCCTGCGGGCGGACTGTCCCGACGTGCCGGTGTTGCATATCGGCGGAGGGAGCAACCTTTTGTTCCTGTCCGATTTCAAGGGCGTGGTGTTGCATTCCGCCATCGGTGGAATCGAGTGTGAGGAACAGCCGGACGGGATACGGCTTCGTGTGGGGGCGGCCGTCGTGTGGGACGATTTGGTGGCCTATTGCGTGGAGCATGGGTTCTACGGTCTGGAGAATCTTTCGTTCATACCGGGCGAAGTGGGAGCCTCTGCCGTGCAGAATATCGGTGCATACGGGGCGGAAGTCAAAGATGTGATTACGGCGGTGGAGACCGTCGGCTTACAGGACGGCGAAGTCCGGATGTTCGATGTTTCGGCATGCGGTTACGCTTATCGGAAAAGTATCTTTAAGGAAGAGTGGCGCGGACGTTACGCGGTGACGCACGTGCATTTCCGGTTGTCGGCCACGTTTCGCCCGAACCTGGATTATGGGGGGATACGTGAGGCTTTGAGTGCCGAGGGTATTCGTCCGGAGAAGGTCACGGCGCAGGATTTGCGCCGTGTGGTGATTGCCATACGCAAGGCCAAGCTTCCGGACCCGAAGGTACAGGGGAATGCCGGCAGTTTTTTCATGAATCCCGTGGTTTCGCGTGAAGTCTATGAGGCGATAAAAGGGGATTATCCCGACGTGCCCCATTATGAGGTGGACGCGGAACGGGTGAAGATACCGGCCGGATGGCTCATCGAGCGGTGCGGTTGGAAGGGGCGGTCGCTCGGACGGGCGGCGGTGCACGACCGGCAGGCATTGGTGTTGGTGAACAAGGGCGGCGCGACGGGGCGCGACATCCTGGCGTTGTGCGAAGCCGTGCGTGCGGACGTGCTGTTCCGCTTCGGCATTTCCATCAGTCCGGAAGTAAACATTATAGGAGGATGCGCATGAAAATCACGTTTTTGGGTACGGGGACGAGTACGGGAGTGCCGCAAATCGGTTGCTCGTGCAAGGTGTGCCGCAGTACGGACGCCCGTGACAAACGTTTGCGGACTTCCGTATTGGTGGAGACGGAGCAGACGAGAATCCTGTTGGACTGCGGCCCGGACTTCCGCCAACAAATCCTGCCGTTGGATTTCCGTCGTATAGACGCCGTGTTGCTTACCCACGAACATTACGACCATGTGGGAGGGATAGACGACCTGCGCCCTTTCGGCGTGTTCGGCGACGTGCAGCTTTATGCGTCGGAGCGCACGGGCGGGCAGTTGCGCCAAAGCCTGCCTTATTGTTTTGTGGAGCATAAATATCCCGGCGTGCCCCAGCTCCGGCTTCATGCCGTCCGTCCGCACGAAGCGTTCCGGGTGGGGGAATTGCAGGTCACTCCCATAGAAGTGATGCACGCCCGGCTGCCCATATTGGGCTACCGTGTGGGGCGCATGGCTTACATTACGGACATGAAAACGATAGCGGACAGCGAGTTGGATTACCTTCAAGGGTTGGATTTGCTCATCCTGAACGGTCTTCGCCACGAGCCTCATTATTCCCATCAGACGATAGAGGAGGCTTGTGCGTTTGCCCGCCGCTTATGTGTGCCGCGCACTTACCTCATCCACATGGGGCACCATATCGATTTGCATGCCGTGGAGGATGCCCGCCTGCCCGAAGGCGTACGGATGGCTTACGACGGTTTGGTGGTGGATGTGGAAGGGGAATGATTAGCGACAGGATTTTATAAAAGGATGTTTAAAGTCTGCCAAAAAGGCAGACTTTTATTGTTTTTAGGCGCTAAAAAAACGGGAAAAAGGTTGTTCTGAAAAGAAAAAATGCTTCAAAATGAATTTTTATACGGTTTTTATGCTGTTTTTCGGCGTAAGTATCTCCGCTTTTCTGCGCTAAACGAAAAATCGTTCGGCTGAAAGCGATTTTTCGTTTGGCTGAGATTGATTTTCGGAGGCGCCTCAAATGGCATAAAAACGGGCTGTGACGGGAAGGAAAGCCTCGTTTTTCAGTTTTGTTTTTTCTATTTGCTTCTTTTTTCCATGCAAGATTTTTTTGCCCGAAGAAAGTGATTTTTGCTTTTTACTGACCGTTTGTCTCTTGCCATAAGGATAGAGGCTTCAGTTTCGTGTCGGTTTGTCCGAGGGACGTGTCGAATGCTTTCTTTATGTCAAAGTATTCTTTCATGAGAATCCCGTATTTCCGTCCGGTGAGCCGAAAGGGTGGAAATACGGGATTCTTGTAAGGATTCAGACTGCCATTTTGGCAGATTTTACGAAATGCCATTCCGTCGGGAGTATATTTTGTCCGATGCGGTAGTTTTTCATCCGGCGGCCACCGTACGTGTTTTACGGAGGAAACGGTGGCAGAAGAGTGCCCCGGCCAACGTCAATGCCACAGGGAAAGCCATCCATATTCCGGCCGGTCCTCCATGGAATGTGAAGCCCAGCAGATAGCTCAGCGGCAGGGAAATGACAATGTAGCACAGGAACGCGTAACGCATGAGCGGGCGTACGTCGGCAATGCCTCGTAGTGAATTGGCGAAATTGATTTGCAGACCGTCGCCGAATTGATATAATACGAACGGGATGACCAGACTGACGACGATATGCCGTATGTTCGCGTCATTGGTAAAGAAGGCGCATATCTCGTTGATAAAAGTACTGATGGTAATGGCCAATGTCAGCCCGACAGCCAGAATCATCAGGTAACCGGTGAGGGAACTGCGGCGCACGTTCCTGATGTCGTTTACTCCGTGGAAATGGCTGACCCGTATGGCTACGGCTGCCCCGATGCCATAATAAACCATGAAGCAGGTAGAACCGACGCTCGTCATGATTTGATGGGCGGCGAGGGGATCGGCACCAATCCAACCTTGCATTACGGCGCACAAAGAAAATGAGGCTGTCTCCATACCCATTTGCAGGCCGAGAGGCCGGCCCAGTTTATGCAGCATGCGGCGCATGTCGGTGGTTTCGCCTTTGGCTTGGAAACCGGAGTGATATTTTTTATACTTTTCGTTCGATATGAATATGCCGTAAATGACAACCAACATGAGGATGCGCGACAGGGTGGTAGAGATGCCGGCGCCCAACAGTCCGAGTTGCGGGAAAGGGCCTATGCCGTAAATCAACAGGTAGTTTCCCACGATGTTGAACAGGTTGGCACTGATCATGATCCACATCGGCGTACGGGTGTTGCCGATGCTGTCGAAGAACTGTTTGAAAGCGTTGAAAAGGGATTGGATGGGTATGGAAAGCACGACGACGATGTAGTACGGCCGGATTTCGGGGAGAAGCTCTTCGGGCTGTCCCATGTGCCCCAAGAAAAAGTAGAGTATCCCCATCAGCAGGAACAGCACCATGCCCAATGCGCCGTTGACTTGAAGTCCGGCTTTCAATGCCTTGCCGGCATTCTCGAATTCTCCCCGGGCGTGCATGGGGCCTATGACCGGAGTGATGGCGTAAGAATAACCCAAGGCAAAAATCAACACCAACACCATGATGTTGTTGACGAAGCCTGCGGCGGCCAAGGAGTGCGCACTGAAATGACCCACCATGATGGTGTCAGCCAGTCCTTGTATGATGGTACCTAACTGCCCTACAATGATGGGAATGCCTAATATGGCCAAGGCACGGATGTGCCTGCCGTACGTGATAGCCTGATTGGATGCTTGCATAAGTCGTGATTTTAGGCCGCAAAGTTACGATTTATCAGGCTTATGTGCAAACGATTCCTCTGTTCTGCTTCAGAAAGCTTTGCGGTAGAACCGTGTGCGTGGAGCGGTCCGGTAGTCCATCCACGAACAAGCGTGCCATCCGAGCAGCCGCATTTCGTACCAGAGGAAAGACAGGCGGTAGGGGCGTTCTCCCAATGCACGTGCCGAACGGTTGAACCATACGGTCTTGCACACGCAGAGGAGGACGAACAACAGGGATATGATGGCCGTGGCTGCCCATTGCTGCCGCCATACGCTCCATCCGAGGGACAGGGCCGTGGCGCAATAGAATAAAGGCACGACGGCTTGTTTCAAGTTGAATGTCAGTCGATAACGCCATGTTTTCTTGAAATGTCGCCGGGTTTCCATATAAAAAGTGCGCTTGAGCCTCCATTGCGTTCCGGACGTCATGTTCTCACACTCCACTTTACTGTCCGGATGGAGGGAGACGGCGGTATTTCCGATACGGCTGTGGCGGTTGACCAGCAGTTCCGTCACTCCGCCGATAAGGTTGATGTCGTCGGCAAATCCTTTATGAGCCATGAACAGACTTTTGCGATAGGCTATATTGGCCGGGTTGCAACGGTAGGCCTTATGCCGAGTGGCCCAAGGCAGGTATTGCATCTGGTGGAAGAGGTTGAAGAAAATGGCTTTACGGGAAAGCAGGCGCTTGTCCGGCATATAGTTGGCATATCCCAATACGATTTGTACGCCGTCGTGGAAATGTCCGGCCATAGTGGAAAGCCAATGAGGAGAACACGGACGGCTGTCCGGCTCGGTCAGCAGCAGCCATTCGTATTGGGCGGCCTTGATACCGATGGTCAGCGACAGGCGTTTATGGCTGATATGGCGTGCACCGGACGGGGTGAAGGTATGATGCAGGTTGGCGTATTTCAGTTCCAGGGTTTTCAGTACGTCTTCCGTGTCGTCGGTCGATGCGTCATTCACCACGATAACTTCGAAACGCTCGTATTCCTGTTCCAGTATCCGGGGAAGGTTGCGGCGTAACGCGTCGGCTTGGTTGTGCGTGGCGATGATGACGGAAATGGCCTCTTTCGGACGGCTGTCCGAGGTTTGTGTCTCCGTTTCTTGCTGTCTTACCATGCGTGCCGTCCGTTTATAGGAACGGGCGGTACAGAAATGTGCTGCCCACGTCAGTGCGAAACCGGCGTAGGCAGCATTTTCCAAAAGGAAAGTTATGAGTGGGTACATTATACGAAATCTTCAGTAGTATATCCGGCCGGCAATTCGCGGCAGTTATATCTTGAAGCCATGATTTCACCGTAAGCCCCGGCCGAACGCAGAGCCAAAAGGTCGCCGCGATGGCAACGGTTGAGGTCGAATGCCTTGACAAATACATCGCTCGACTCGCAGATAGGGCCTACAACGTCGTAGGTTTCCTTGCGCTCGTCGCTGCTCAGGTTCTCAATGGAATGGAAAGCCTGATAGAGGGCAGGGCGGATGAGGTCTGTCATGCCTGCGTCCACGATGGCAAACTGCTTGTATGTGGCTTGTTTGACATAGAGTACACGTGTAATCAGGCTGCCACACTGTCCCACGACGGCCCGTCCCAGTTCGAAATGGAGCTGTTGGTCCGGTCGCAGATTCAGATGCTTGCGGTAGGTTTGGAAATAGTCTGCAAAATGGGGAACCGGCACTTCGTTCGGATGTTGGTAGTCGATGCCCAATCCGCCACCCACGTTGATGTTCTTCACCGTAATGTGATGACGTTCCAACTGGGCTTGCAGTTCGTTGACGCGGTTGCACAATGCCACGAAATCTCCCATTTCAAGTATCTGTGAACCGATATGGAAATGCAGCCCGACGAACTCCACATGTTTTAACGATGCGGCGATTTCTATGACTTTCTCCATGTCGGCCATGGCTATGCCGAATTTGTTTTCGGCCAGTCCGGTCGTGATATTGGCATGGGTATGTGCTCCTACGTCCGGATTGATACGGAATGAGACGCGGGCGATTTTGTCTTTTTCGCCAGCCAACTGGTTGATGACTTCCAATTCCGGTATGCTTTCCACGTTGAAGTAGGCTATACCGGCATCCAGGCCTACATTGATTTCCCAGTCGCTTTTTCCTACGCCGGCAAACACGATTTTCTCCGCCGGGAATCCGGCGTCCAGACAGGCTTTGATTTCTCCGCCGCTTACGCAGTCGGCTCCGAATCCAGCCGCACTGATGATGCGCAGCAGTTTGCGGTTGGCATTGGCTTTTACGGCATAATGTACATGATAATTATCGTTTTTGCCCGTTTCTGCCTTGATGGTATCCAGTGTTTTACGGAGCAACTCCGTGTCGTAATAATAGAACGGTGTTCTTACCGTATTGAATTTTTCTATCGGAAATGAGCCTTTCATATCCTCATATTAATTGTTGAACAACGTGTCGCTGAGCGCCTGAAGTGCACTTTTCTTGTCTTCTTCGTTAATCAGGAATGAGATATTATGATTGCTTCCACCGTATGAAATCATTTGTACGGGGATGTCTTTCAACGCTTTTGCAGCCTGACTTTCAAAACCGACGTTGTCTCGTGAAAGGTCGCCTACTACACAGATGATACACATATTCTCTTTGACGGTCACCGTTCCGTATTTCATCAGGTCGGCCACGATGTCTTTCAGATACGACTTGTTGTCGATCGTAACGGACACGCCAACTTCCGAGGTGCTTACCATGTCGATGCTCGTTTTGTAGCTTTCGAAGATTTCGAACACTTTGCGTAAGAAACCATAGGCCAGCAACATACGGCTGGAGTGTACTTGTATGGAGATGATGTTGTCTTTGGCCGCAACGGCTTTGATTTTTCCTTCCTGAAACTCGTTGTTGATTATCGTTCCGGGAGCCGACGGGTCCATGGTGTTTAGCAGGCGTACGGGTACTCCGGCGAATTTAGCCGGTTGGATGCAGGTCGGATGCAGGATTTTGGCTCCGAAATAAGCCAATTCCGCCGCTTCTTCGAAATGAAGTTGACGTACGGGCTTCGTTTTGTCTACGATGCGCGGGTCGTTGTTGTGCATGCCGTCGATGTCCGTCCATATCTGGATTTCCTCACTCTTTATCGCCGCTCCGATGAGGCAGGCGGTATAGTCCGAACCGCCGCGTTGCAAGTTGTCCACCTCGCCGTATGCATTACGGCAGATGAAGCCTTGTGTGATGTAAATCTGGTATCCGGGGTTGGCCGCCAACAATTCGTTGATCTTCTCTTTGATGTAATTGAAATCCGGTTCGGAATTTTTGTCCGTACGCATAAAGTCGAGTGCCGACAACAGGATAGTCTTTACACCACATTCCTTTAAGTAATTCGTCACCATGTTGGTACTGATGACCTCTCCTTGGGCCAAGACGACCTTTTCTTCGAACGAAGTGAACAGGATTTTAGTGAAACTTCTCAAATAGTCGAACTCGTCTTTCAAAAAGTCTAATGTTTTCTGTTTGTATTCTTCCGTGGCATACAATTCATCTACGTGCTGGCGGTATTTTTGTTCCAACTGATTGATGACGTTGTTTGCACCTTCCGGATTCTTTTTATAAAGGTAATCGGATATTTCGACTAACGTATTCGTTGTGCCGGACATGGCGGAAAGCACAATCATGTTGGGCGTACCGTCCTGCGTAATCAACCGACATACATCTTTCATCCTTTGTGCGGAACCCACGGATGTTCCGCCGAACTTCATTACTTTCATATCGAATATTGGGTTTTAGTTATTCTCATTTATATTTTCTTCAATGCTTTTCGATTCGATGGCGTCAGGAGCCAACAAGGGAGTGTAGGCGTCTGTGCATTCCTGCAAACGTCCTTCTCCGCAACGATAGACTACGCCCGGAAATTCGGATATCAGTTCTTCGTTGTGCGTGCTCAGCACGACGGTGGTACCCGCTTTGCTGATGTCGTACAATATTGCGGCGGCCCGACGACCGTTCTCTTTGTCTAAATTTCCGGTTGCTTCGTCGGCCAGGATAATGTCCGGGCGGTTCAGGATGGCTCTTGCGATACACACGCATTGCTGTTCTCCACCCGACAACTGGTAGGGCATTTGGTCGGCTTTGGCCGTCATGCCCACTTGTTCAAGCACTTCATGAATGCGCGTGTTCCGTTCCTTCTTCTTTTTCCATCCGGTCGCTTTGAGTACGAAATCCAGATTGGCCCGTACGGTACGGTCGTTGAGCAACTGGAAATCCTGAAATACGATACCCAGCCGTTTGCGTAGTGCCGGGATGTGCCTGCGTTTGATTTTGGTCATTTCGCGATCGAGCACACGCGCACTTCCCGTATGCACATCCAGTTCGCCATAGAACGTCTTCAGCAGGGAACTTTTACCGGTACCCACTTTACCGATCAGGTAAACGAATTCCCCGGCTTCCGCCTGGAAATTCACGCCTTTCAGAATGACATGTTCTTCTTGGGCGATATCCACATTTTGATATTCGATGCGCATATATGTTTCTTTTAGGAGATTAATGTTTTTTCCACCCCGGCTTGTGGCGTACCTGTAATTCTGCTGCCATCTGCTCTATACGTAATCCTTTGGAGGTAAGCAGGACGATGAGATGGTACAGCATGTCCGAACCTTCATAAATGAGGCGTTCGTCTGTGCCGTTAACGGCTTCTATGACAGCTTCCAAGGCTTCTTCGCCCACTTTCTGTGCCATACGGTTGATACCGTCCTTAAACAAACTCGTAGTGTATGACCCTTCGGGCATTTCCTTATGTCTGGTTTCGATAAAATCCTGTAACTCGCTAAGGAACGTCAAAGGATTGGCTTCATTTTTCTCTCCCCAGCAAGTGTCGGTACCGGTATGGCACACCGGGCCTTCGGGATGTACCCGAATGAGTAGCGTATCATGGTCGCAGTCGTTTTTGATGGAAACGACATGCAAAAAGTTTCCACTGGTCTCACCTTTGGTCCATAGCCGGTTTTTACTGCGGCTGAAGAATGTTACCTTTCCGGTTTCCAGCGTCTTGTCATAGGCTTCACGGTTCATGAATCCCAGCATCAAGACGTTTTTAGTCTCGGCGTCCTGGATGACAGCCGGTACGAGGCCGTCCATCTTGTCGAAATCTATTTCCATATATATAATAGGTGTTTGATATGTCTTTTTTAAATTCTAACGTTAATGCCTTCCGACTTTAGCCACGTTTTCAGTTCCGGAATGGAAATCTCTCCGAAATGAAAGACGCTGGCAGCCAATGCGGCATCGCTTTTTCCTTCGATGAAAGTGTCTCGGAAATGCTCTTTGCTTCCGGCTCCTCCCGAGGCGATAACCGGAATGCTCAACTCTTCGGCGAGACGTGAAAGAGCTTGGTTGGCGTAGCCGTTTTTCACTCCGTCATGGTCCATGGACGTAAACAGGATTTCACCGGCTCCCCGGTCGCATACTTCGCGTGCCCATTCGAACAGACCACGTTCTGTGCGTATGCGTCCGCCGTTCAGATAACAGAACCAACCTTCTTCGGTCTCTTTAGCATCAATGGCCACCACGCAGACTTGCGACCCGAAATGTCCCGTAATCTCATTGATGAGTCCAGGGTTACGCAAGGCTGCCGAGTTGACACTCACTTTGTCGGCTCCGGCATTCAGCAACCGTTCCACGTCGGCCAGTTCATTGATACCGCCGCCGACGGTGAAGGGGATGGATATTTCTGCTGCTACGCGCTGCACCATTTCCGTGAATGTCTTACGGCCTTCGTGGCTGGCCGTAATGTCCAAATATACCAATTCGTCCGCCCCTTGTTCGCTATAAGCCTTGCCCAGTTCCACCGGGTCTCCGGCTTGGCGCAGGTTCACGAAATTAGTTCCCTTTACCGTCTGTCCGTTCTTGACATCCAGACAGGGGATGATACGTTTTGCCAATGCCATACTTATCCTTTGTTTTCAGCCCATTCGGCCAATTCGTTTAATGAGATTCTGCCCTCGTAGATGGCTTTTCCGAACACTACGGCCGGGATGCCGGCTTCGTTCAGGCCGATGAGGTCTTGCAGGCAACTGACCCCTCCGCTCGCTATCAGTCCGCAGTCCGGAAACTCTGTCATGACTTTCCGGTAGAGGTCGGTGGAGGGGCCTTGCAACATGCCGTCCTTGCTGATGTCCGTACAGAGCACATGCCGCACGCCTTCGTCCATGTAACGACGGAGGAAAGGAAGCAACTCCTGCGTGCTTTCCTCTTTCCAACCGTTGATGGAAATCAGTCCGTCTTTGACATCTGCGCCCAATATGATATGGTCTGACCCATATTGCCCGAGCCATCCGAGGAACAATTCCGGACGGGTGGCTGCTACACTGCCTATCGTGACCAGTGCGGCACCGCTTTCGAAGGCGATGCGGAGGTCTTCGTCGGCCTTGATGCCGCCACCGAAGTCTATCGTCAAGCCGGTGGCCGAAGCCAGACGCTCCAGTACTTTGTGGTTGACGATATGTTTGGAGCGTGCCCCGTCGAGGTCCACGACGTGCAAACGTTTGAAGCCGTAACTTTCAAATTCCCGCGCCACGGCTACCGGGTCTTCGTTGTAGGTCTTCTGCGTGGCGTAATCTCCTTTGGTCAGCCGTACGCATTTGCCGTCTATCAGGTCTATGGCCGGTATCAGTTCGATCATACAGTCAAATCTAAAAAGTTTTTCAATATGCGTTCACCCACGCTTCCGCTTTTCTCCGGATGGAATTGCGTGGCATAGAAGTTGTCTTTATGCAAGGCGGCACTGAACGGCACGACATAGTCGGTCACGGCTATGGTGTACGGGTTGACCGGCACGTAATAGCTGTGTACGAAATAAACGAATTCGTCCGTGCCGAAGCCTTTGAACAGCGGGCTGCTTGTACGTGTCAAGGTGTTCCATCCCATGTGGGGCACTTTGTCTTCGTGCTTTTCCGGACGAAACTTCAGGACTTCCGTGTCGAAAATGCCTAAACAGTCCGTATCGCTTTCTTCGGAATGGCTGCACATCAGTTGTTGGCCGATGCAGATGCCCAAAACGGGTTGCTTCAGGTCGCGTATCAGACGGTCCAATCCCCGCGAACGCAGGTAAGCCATCGTACTACCGGCTTCTCCTTGTCCCGGAAAAAGCACGCGGTCGGCTTTCGACAACCGCTCTGCGTCGTCGGTCAGTTCCGGCGTAATCCCCAACCGTTTCAGTGCGTTGACTACGGAATAGATGTTTCCTGCATTATACTTTACGATGGCTACATTCATCTTTTAATATACTCTGTCTTTTTTTGATGTCTGCAAATATACTAATTTTAGTTGACAGATGGGATAAAGTAACATGAAAAAACGTATTTTGCTTACATTTCGTTGCTTTTTTGTGACGAACTGCATGCTACTTGTTCTTTTTCAGGAACAGATTATGCGTAATGACATCGGGCAGCTCTTCGGCATAATGCGTTACCATAATCATGGTCTTGTCTTTTCGTCGGCAAAAAGCCGAAATAATCTCACGCGTCAACTGACGATTACGGTCGTCCAATCCGTGCAACGGTTCATCCAAGATAAGTAATTCCGGGTCTTTGACGAACGCGCGGGCCAGCAGACAGAGCCGTTGCTCTCCGCTGGAGAGTTTCAGGAAAGTACGGTCTTTCAGTCCAGCGATACCGAAAATGTCCATCCACCATTCGCAGACGGCTCGCTGTTCCGGACGAGGATGTACGTAAAGCCCTACGGAGTCGTTCAGTCCGCTGGCTACGATGTCTATAGCCGGAAGGTCTTTCAGGTATGCGCGGTGCATTTCCGGGCTGACATAGCCGATATGCCGTTTGATGTCCCAAATGCTTTCTCCCGAACCTCGTTTCCGTCCGAACAGTTCGATGTCGCAGGCGTAGCTTTGCGGATTGTCGGCACATACCAGACTGAGGAGGGTGGATTTCCCGGCACCGTTTTCACCGCCCAAAGCCCATTTCTCGTTTTGCTTCACCGTCCAGTCCAAGTCTTTCAGGATGGTGCGCTGTCCGTAACGGATGCTCACGTGGTTGAACCGCAGCATGCAACCCTCCGTGTCCGTAGTGGTCAGGCGGTTTTCTTTCTCTGGCAATGCCAGGATGCGGGCGGCTTTGTCTTCTTCGAGCACACGTACCGGGATGCGAGGGCGCTGTCCGACGTATTCCGTACGCGGTACTTTGGGTAGGATGTCCAGATGTTCCACCGGAATGACATGGGTGATGAACTCCGGAATATCATCGGTTTTCGACAGGACCAATATGACTTGCAGATCCGTTTCGCGGATCAGTGTTTGGAGCAGTCCGGCCAGTTGCTCCCGCGTCTGTGCATCCAGTCCGATGAAAGGATTGTCCATAATCAGAAGCCTCGGGCCGGAAAGCAACGTTTTGGTGAGCTGGAACTTCCGTAACTCTCCGCTGGACAAGGTAATGATATATTTATCCAACAGGGTGGAGAGGTGGAACATCTCATAAAGTTTGTCTCGCAGCATCGTGCGCCGCTCGTGCATCTGTTGCTTTTCCTCTTCGTCCATGCCGTATCCCGTACTGTTTTCGGCTGCAGTGAAAGCCTCCTCCAACATTTGTCCGGCGGTCGGGGTCTTCTCGTCGATGTCGTGTTGGTTCCAGCGTTGTTGGTAGTAGTAACTGCCATCGCTGTCTCCGTAAGAATCGCGGAAAGTGATATATTTGATATTTTCGCTGACCAATTTCAACGGCGAGGGGGAAAAGTCGTAACGGACTTCGTTCAACAGAAGCGGATAGCGTCCGGTGATGATGTCCACCAGTCGTGATTTACCACTCCCGTTGGCTCCTACGATGGCCACCTGTTCCCCGGATGCGATGGTCAGGTTTACCGGATGGTTCATGCGGTAAAGCGGATGACGAGGCACCCCGTTCGTGATTTCGATGATGTGTTGCATTGTGTTCGTGTTATATCTGTCCTTTCACCTTATCCGGGTTTTTCCGGATGAAATCTTTCCAACTGTGGTAAGGCTGGGCCACGGCCGGCTTCCCCATCTGTAGGAAATGGCAGTAGGCGGCAGCCAGTCCGTCCGTGGCGTCCATATACGGCAGCATGTCTTCCTCGCGGATATGGAGCATACGGGTCAGCATGCCTGCCACTTGTTCTTTGCTGGCCTGCCCGTTTCCGGTGATGGCCATTTTGATTTTGAGCGGCGCATATTCGGTGATGGGGATGTCACGATGGATAGCCGCTGCGATAGCCACCCCCTGTGCGCGTCCCAATTTCAGCATGCTCTGTACGTTTTTGCCGAAGAAAGGCGCTTCGATGGCCATTTCGTCCGGCAGGTACGATTCGATGATGCCTGTCACCCTTTCGAATATCCGGCCGAGTTTCAGATACGGCCCAGCATATTTGCGCAGGTCGATGACGCCCATGGTTTCCATGACCGCCTTGTTTCCGGTCACACGCAGCACGCCATATCCCATGAGGTTCGTGCCTGGGTCTATGCCCAGGATTATCTTTTCGCTGTTTGTCTTGTCCGTCATGAATCAGTGTTCTTCGATGACTTCCATTAAAGTGGTGAACCCGACGGCCTTATCTTTGAATACCTTTTGCATTTCCTGAAGGAGCTTTTCACCGTGCTTGACATACCATTCATGCAGCCGTGCCGAACTTTCTACCTCGAATTGCAAGGAAAAGCATTCGGAATCCTCGTCGTGGTGGGACAAGATCTTGCATAACCGCGGTTTGTCCAAAAGGCCGGAAGCCAATGCCTGCGGGATATAGACTTGATGAATCCAGATGACAAAGTTCCGGGCATCGTCGAAAGTCACGTGATAAGTCGTATTGTAAACCAACATGTTTCCTAAGTTTTATTGAGTTTGCAAAGTTACGAAAAAGGCGGTTGATGTGCTAATAATTCCTATTTTTTCGTGGAGTAGCTACCTTATTTTAAATAAAGGACCTATTTTTGCAGTGATTTTAATAGAAGAAGGATATGAAAAAGTTTATAGCATGGTCTTTGCTGTGCATGTTGGGAGGCGTTCCGGTTGGGGCGCAAAAGACGGACGCGAAGGCTCCGGCTGCAAAGGAGACAAAGTCAGACGTGAAGGAAGCCAGTATTGTATTCGACAAGACAACCCAGGATTTGGGAACCTTTTCGGAAGACGACCCGATCGTGAAATGTACGTTTACGTTTACCAATGAGGGGAATGCTCCGTTGGTGATTCATCAGGCTATTGCTTCATGCGGATGCACGGTACCCACTTATACCCGGATGCCGGTAAAACCCGGAGAGAAGGGCAAGATGGAGGTGACGTACAACGGCAGCGGAAAATATCCGGGGCGTTTCAAGAAAAGCATTACGGTGCGCACCAATGCCAAGGAGCCTATGGTAAAATTGTATATTACCGGTGTAATGACAGCCTCCGAAAAAGATAAGAAATAAGCCGATGGGAAAGATAAAAGCGGTATTTTTCGATATCGACGGGACGTTGGTCTCTTTTAAAACCCATCGCATTCCCCAATCCACCCTTGATGCCGTGGCCGCCCTTCGCAGCCGTGGCATCAAAGTTTATATAGCTACGGGGCGTCCGGTGCCGTTTATTGACAATTTGGGTGAATTGGAGTACGACGGCATGATTACCGTGACGGGTGCCCATTGTTTTACGCGCGGCGGTGAGATTATTTTTCACCGGGCGGTTTCTACGGGGAGTGTGGAGCGTGTCGTGGAGCACCTGACACACGGAACAGACGCATATCCGGTCATATTTGTTTGCAGCGATGAGATGTTCATTACGGAACTTAACGAAGATGTCGATGCGGTGGCCCGTTTGTTGGACATCAAAATGCCGACAGTTCGTCCGGCTTCGTATGCCCGCGGAAAAGATGTCTTACAACTCATTTCTTTCTTCAAAGCCGACCGTGAACCGCATTTCATGACGGAACTGATGCCCGACTGCACTTCCATGCGCTGGCATCCTTTCTTTACGGATGTCATTGCCGGTGGGGTAGACAAGAGTGTCGGCATTGATAAAGTGCTGGCATACGAAGGACTGTCATTAGACGAGGCCATGGCGTTTGGCGACGGCGGAAATGATGTGACGATGTTGTCTCACGTTCCATACGGGATAGCCATGGGAAACGCATGCGATGAACTGAAAAGGGTTGCCGCATACGTGACTGATTCCGTGGACGAAGATGGAGTAGAAAAAGCTTTGCGTCATTTCGGTCTGATAGATTGATTTTTTAGGAAACCTTGTAGTTCTATATGTAGGTTCGCACCTCTTTCTTTGTGTCCCTGCACAATTTTAACTGTGTGGGGACACAAAAATGTTAAAAATTGGAGTTTCTCTTCTTTTTTTGACAGGAATAATTCGTATTATTAAATACTTCTTGTAATTTTGCCTCCACAATAATTCCTAATTTCGTTCTAAATTTATTAAATGTATGAAAAAACAATTCAGATTATGGTTAACCGCATGCAGTGCCTTCTTCGTAGCCGGGCATTCGGTTTTCTTGTCCAGTTGTAATGATGACTTGCCCGCTGCGAGTTATTACACTTTTACGGGGGAGATGATGAGTGACTATTTGAAGTCCCGTGAGGACTTCAGTTTGTTTGCGCGTATAGTGGAGCGTGCGGGCGAGATGGACTTTCTGGCCAGCCGTGGCGGGCGTACTTTGTTTCCCCCGGTAAACGCAGGTGTAGAAGACTTTTTGAAGGAGTATGGTTATGCTTCCGTAGAGGACATTCCGGAGGCTTATTGCGACACGCTTGTGAAAGCCTGCATGATAGACAACTCGATAGTTTATACGTATAACCTGACGGAAACATCGCAGCAGAAGAATGAGCTGGATTTGCCTTTGGTGATTCAGACCACGGGCGACACGGTTGACGCCAATGGCATGGTGTTGAGTATTGTGAACCGTAGGGCGGCTATTATCAATGAGCTGAAGAACGACTCGGTGGAAAACGGTGTGTGCCATCCGGTGAGCAAAGTGCTTGTCCCAAGTACCAGCCTGGGGGCTTCCTTGCTCGAAGAGAACAAAGCGGACTTTACTATTTATTATGAGGCACTCCGCCGTACAGGGCTGTTGGATTCCTTGTCGGAATACCGCGACGATGAATACGAGGCGGAGAAAGCGAACTTTCCCGAGTTCCTGTACAATCAAAAGCCTGGAAATTATACCTACACCTTAAAACGTCCGGACCACCGCTACTCAGGCTTTACTTTGTTCATTGTGCCGGATCGTGTGCTGTATGAGAAATATGCGAACCTTTTCAGCGAGGGCATGTCGATGGAGCAAAAGATAGATGCCTTGTACGATTTGGCCGTCGAAAAATATAATGATAACCAGTCGGCTGAGATATTCGGGTTGAATAAGGTGGATCCGACTAATCCGGAAGGCAAGACGTACAAGGAGTTGTATTGGAACAAGAATAGCCTGACCGATCCTCACAACCCGTTGAAAATCTTTATGACCTACCATATCCTGGACCGTATGTTTGCCAGCACGGACAAGTTCATCAACTGTTGGGGCTTCAATACGGCTTATGCCAGTCCTACGGAATGGATAAACACGATGCTCGATTTCTCGTCCATGAAGTTGGAAAAGGTGTATTCTACCACGGACCCGGAAGTGGAATACCCTCGTGAGTTCTATATCAACCACAGTGAGGCCAGTGAATATAATTCGAACGAGCGGGTGCGCGGTTCACGTGTGACGGTGCCCGATGCGGATAACTTCTCGCTCAACGTGGCCTATTATTATGTGGACGACGTGTTGGCTTACGACCAGACGACACGGAACAACGTTTACAATACGCGCTTGAGAATAGATTTCCAGACCGTATGGCCGGAATTGACCAATAACGACATGCGTTTGAACGGTGATCCTCGTGAGGGGTATAGCGAGGCATCCGACAATTCCGAGACAGGTGGAAAGGCAGGGGGATTCAATTACTATGCTCCCAAGGGATATATAGAAGGGGTCGAGTTTTCGGAGACCTCGGTGTTCATGGTGCATCGTCCCAAGTTGCGTTGGTGGGACTTCGGCGGAGATGAGATTACCGTCCAAGGATCAAGTTACGACGTGGAGTTCAAATTGCCCCATGTTCCTCCCGGCACGTATGAGCTACGGATAGCTTATCCGGGCGGAGTAGGGAATCGAGGCATCGCCCAGGTTTACTTGGACGACGTGCCGCAGGGACTTCCCATCGACATGCGTTACGGTGGGTCGGACAGCCGTGTGGCCGGTCTTTATAACGGAGGCTCCGGATGGCGTAACAAGGATGAAAACTCTAACGGTATTTATACGACGGAGGAATTAGAGGAGAATGCCCGTGTCATGAAGAACAACGGTTACTATAGCGCGGGGAAGAGCGTGATATGCTATAATGCCGGAAATATTCCGGAACAGCCGCAATACGTACCCATGTCTGCCAATGTGCTGTATAATGTCGCTTCCTGTCTGCGCCGCAAGATTTGTGAGGTCGTAATCCTCCCCAACAAGGAGCATACGGTGCGGTTCCGTTCGGTGTTTACGGGAAGTAGCGATGCCGCTTTTGTGTTGGAATATATGGAGATGGTTCCGATTAGCATTTGCGGAGCCGGAGGTATCGGTGAGGATCTTTATTAACGGATACAAGTATTAGTTTTATTTTTGAGGCGGTCGGGAAAATTGATAGATGGTTTCCCGACCGCCATTTTCTTTGTTTGCTTAATAGATTATTTTTTAGGTTTGAGCGGTATACTTGTAGTTTAGTTACAAAATCAGGGATAAACAGCATTAAATCACTCAGAGTGATGATAGAATCACGCAAAGTGACTATTATATGGAACTGAAATCCATAATTTTGTGGTGTAACCAAAAATAAAAAAGATGGAAACAAATAAAGAAAAGTGGATGTTTGCCATTAGTTTAATGTTCTCTTTGAATGTCTTTTCGGCTAATGAGGTCGTACGGGTGGGGCAGGTTGCGGACGCTGTGTCGTTGACTGGAAATGTGGATTATATGATTACGGATGAAACACCGTTTGCTATGACTGGAAGCGTGGACATAGTGAATACGGAACATGCGGTAGTCATTATTGAGGACATACGTCCTAGCAAGTTCATTGCCGACTGGTTGGACCATATTTTCGTGAAAGGGGAAAGGGCGGCAGAAGGTGTAAACTGCCAAGTAAAGATGTTTGCCAACGGTGCCATTGTTTTGCCTTATGGCAAAGAAATCCGTCCTTTGACATGTTATACCGAGCCGGATTATGGTGGGCAAGTTTGCAGTGATTATACGGAAGGTCACTCGGGGGGATTCATGAAGACTCTGACAGAAGCAAACCTCAATAATAAGATTCGTTCATTTAAGTTGAAGCGTGGATATATGGTTACTTTTGCCCTCGGTGTGGGAGGATGGGGATACAGCCGTTGCTTTATTGCTGATATGGAGGATCTTGAGGTGGCAGAAATGCCCTCTAATATGGATTCCCGTGTCTCGTCTTATCGTATTTTTAAATGGCAGAATGCCAAAAAGGCAGGTTTGGCCAGCAGTGACGCCTTTTTTACAGGCCTTGTCAATGCGTCGTGGGGATTTGACTGGGGAGAAGGCAGGAATCTGTTGCCGGATGTGGAATGTGTCCCCAATCATATTTATGAGGATTGGCCTCCGATTAGCGTAATCGGCTCTGTGGATCACTCTTGCCATAGTAAAAACAATAATGAACCGGGGAATTCGGCAGACGACACACCACAGGATGTGGAAGTAGTGCTCGACAATTGGCAGAATGTGATGCGTACGGGCTTGAGGTTGCTTTCAGAGTCTTCACACGATGGTTCCATGGGGCATTTAGAAGCTTTCATTGATTCTATAGATGCCCGTGGTTGGCGTTGTGATGCCATCGACTTGCATTGTTACTGGCTTCAGGGGCAGTTTGATAACTTGAACTCCGTCAGCGACAGGTATGGTAACGGGCGTCCCATTTGGATTTCAGAATGGCTTTGGGGGGCATGGTGGAACAAGAACGGTATTTTTTCACGTGTGCCGGATCCTGAGGATTTTTCCGATGAAGCGCAGCAAATACTGTTGGATGGTACTCGTCCCATTTTGGAAAAACTTAATGCAAACCCACGCGTGGAGCGTTATTCTTATTGGAATGCAGAACCTCGTACAGCCTTGTATGCCAAAGATGGCAGTACGCTTTCTAAATTGGGGAAGTATTATTCAGAGATGCATGAAGGCTTGGCTTTCAATCGGGAAAATGAGTTTATCCCCAAAGTCGTATATCGTGCCCCGTCGAACCTGACTTTCAGCTTTAATGAGGGGACGCGTACGGTCAAGCTTGAGTGGAATGATGTGAATGGAGACATGTTGGACTCCATGGTTGTCGTATGCAAGCGGCCGGGTACTATGCAATACGAGCGTTTGGCATCTGTTGGGCTAAAAGACATGGATGACAAGGACGGTCCGAGTTATTCGTATGTGGATGCTCCGGAAAATGGAACAAATGAATACCGCATAGCCATTTACCCGATAGGAGAGAAAATACCGAAATATTCAAATAAGGTGTCAAGCTTGGTGATTTCTCAAAAGGCTATTTGGAACGATGTGACAAATGTTTACGTGACAAATCCTGGATTTGATATGAGTAGTGAATTCCAAACGGTTAATGTGCCGACGGGCTCGTCCAACCACAAGGATGTCATGGGGTGGGGAACTTCCTGTTCTGAGGCGAACGGCTGTGGCGCAGTGTTCAAAGTGGGAGACTCTTACACGCTTAATGGAAAACGCGCTCCGTCATTTAATGCTGAAGGCGAAGTTTCCGGAGGGGTTCTGGGTATCAGCCAAGGGTGGGGAGTAGAGAATTATTATACCCAAAAGATCACACTTCCGGCCGGGACTTATCGTTTGTCATACGCAATATATAATGTAGCAAACACGGGTGAGTTTGTCAACTTGTGCGGTTACCGGATAGGTAACCATTCTGCAATGTATGATAATGTGACATCTCTCCAACCTGGTGTATGGCATAAGTCCACATTGAATCCGTTTACGCTGATAGAAGATACGGACGTGATGCTTTCCTTGGGCTACATACCAGCTATTGGAAAGTCTACTTACAATCCTTACTTGTTTTTTGATTACGTGGTTCTGGAACAGGCAGACCTCAGTCTTGTGGATGATGCCGGAGAAGAAATAGTGTGGGTCAATATGACCGACAGCATTTTCCGGAATCCGGGTTTTGATATAGAAGCGGACTTTATCTCATCGAATCTTGCTGTTGGGACTGCCAACCACAAGAAAGTGACGGCGTGGCGAACTTTATGCACGGATGCGTGGGGATGTGGTGGCGTGATACCCGTAGGTTCGGGAAATAAAGTCAATGGGCAGTCCATTCCTTCGTTCAATGCGAAGGGAGAAACGCGTGGCGGAATGCTAGTCATCAACCAGGGTTGGGGCAAGGAGAATACTTATACTCAAGCCGTAACTTTACCGGAAGGGACATACCGGTTTAGTTATGCCGTTTATAACATGGCCAACCCCTCGGTCAAGTTTACCAATAGGTGCGGATACAAGATAGCGGACCATGCGGCTGTGTATGACGGAATGGCTTCGCTTGATACGGGAGAATGGAATCTCAGGACAATGGGAGAGTTTTCGGTTCTGGAAGTTTCCGAGGTTCTTTTTTCTCTCGGTTTTACGGCAGCAAACAGCACATCCACTTCAAATCCTTTCCTTTTCTTTGATTATATTGAATTGGAAAAAGCGGTCTACAAATCCTCCATCGGTACTGGTAGGGAGAGTCCGATGATGGAAAACGTTCTGACAGGACGGGAGGCTGTTTACAATCTCAGTGGGATACGTGTCCCCAAACTTCAGAAAGGGATTAATATCGTGAAATATGCGGATGGCAGTATCAAAAAAGTTTTTGTCCGGTAAGTTTTGAGAAAATTTCACGTGTTCATCAGTGGGAATGCACTTATATGGTGGCATTCCCGCTGTTTGCATATCGGATTTACCGTACCGTGCCTATGGATTCACGTTATGTGATGGGAAAATCACGATAAGTGACGGTGTCGTTTGGACGGAATCCATAACTTTGCAGTGAAACAAAACAATAAAAATAGAAAATGGATTTCAAGCATTTATTTGTATGTGTGGCTGGTTGCCTTGCGGTGACCTCTTATGGAAAAGGCGGTGATGCAGGCAAACCCAAGGATTGGCCGGTGTTCTCGTCCGTTGTATATGAAGGGAATGATGCTGTTTTTACGAAAAATCCCTTGCGCAAGGATGAGTTTTATAATCCCATTCTTCAGGGATGCTATCCCGATCCCTCCATTTGTCGTCGGGGGGACGATTACTATTTGGTGTGCTCCTCCTTCGCGATGTTTCCGGGCGTGCCAGTTTTCCATTCCACCGATTTGGTAAATTGGCGGCAGGTGGGGCACGCGCTCGATCGTCCGTCGCAGCTCAAGGTGCACGATGCCGGTACGAGCAATGGTGTGTATGCTCCGACCATACGTTACAATCCCCACAACGAGATGTTTTATATGATTACGACTCAGGTGTCGGGCGGATTTGGAAACATGATGGTCAAGACCAAGAATCCTGAGGAAGGGTGGAGCGACCCTATCAAGTTGCATTTTAACGGTATAGACCCGTCCATCTTCTTCGATGACGACGGCAAGGCATATATTGTGCACAATGACGGGCCGAAGAAGTCTTTATGGAAGGGCCACCGTGTAATCAAACTGTGGGAGTATGACGTGGAGACGGACAAGCTTGTGCCGGGGACGGACAAGGTCATTGTCGATGGCGGCACGAAATTGGACAAACATCCTTTTTGGATAGAAGCACCTCATATTTATAAGAAAGATGGCAAGTATTACCTGATGTGCGCAGAGGGCGGAACGGGAGAATACCACAGCGAAGTCGTGTTCGTGAGCGACAAGGTGGACGGTCCTTATGTCGAGTCGCCCAATAATCCCATCCTTACCCAGCGTTACTTGAATCCGATGCGTGAGAACAAGATAGAACATGCAGGCCATTCTGACGTTGTGGAGGGAAAAGATGGAAAATGGTATGGCGTGTTTTTGGGTATCCGTCCGAATGAAAAAGGCCATTCGCTCATCGGGCGCGAAACGTTCATCCTTCCGGTGGATTGGAGCGGTACTTTTCCCGTGTTTGAAAACGGGCTTATCCCGATGGAGCCCAAGCAAAAGATGCCGGCGGGGGTAGAAAACAAGCAAGGAGAAGACGGATACCTGCCATGTGGGAACTTTTCTTTTACGGATGATTTCGCCGGAAAGGCATTGGACAACCGATGGGTCGGCATACGTTGCAATCCCGAGGATTTCGTGTCTTTCGTCCAAGGCGGTTTGCGGATCGAGCCTTTCGGGGCAGATATCAGCGAGAAAAAGCCATTGTCTGCTTTATGGCTGCGCCAGATGCACGGTAATTTTTCGTTTGGGGCTACGGTGGATTATCGGCCAAGGAGCGAGTCTGACCTTGCGGGCATAGCTTGCATGCAGAACCGGAACGCACAAATAGTCCTCGGTTTGACGAAAAAGGACGGACGGACAATGATCACCTTGGTGCGTCGGTTGAAGGATAAGACGGAGATATTGGGCGAGTCTGAAATCGTGGGTAAACGGCCGGTACGCTTGCAAGTGGAGGCGCAGGGCGAAGATTTCCGTTTTTCCTATTCGACGGACGGCCATGTCTATCATAATGTGGGAGGCAAGGTCGATGGTGCTTTTCTCTCTACCACGGTGGCCGGGGGCTTCGTGGGGAATGTGGTCGGGCTTTATGCCACTTCCGGAAATAATCGTTAAACTTATAATGCCATTGTTATGGAAATGAAAATATTATTGTTAGGGGCATCATTGGTTACCTCGTTGCCAACCATGGCCGGTGGAAAACCCATCAGCCCGAACCTGTTCGGAATCTTTTTCGAAGACTTGAATTATGCTGCGGACGGAGGGTTATACGCGGAGCTGGTACAGAACCGTTCTTTTGAATATTCCCCGTCGGACGTGGACGTGCATAAGCAGCCAGCAGGCGGATGGCATCCGTTCACGGCCTGGGAGTTTGCCAAGGAAGGCAACGGCATCGGGACCATCTCTTTGGAAACCCGTGAACCGATACATCCGAACAACCCCCACTATTTGCTGGTGGACGTGAAAACGGTGGGGAAGCATGGCGTAGGCATCCGCAACAAAGGATACGACGGCATCGTCCTGCGCAAGGAGGAAACCTATCGTTTTTCCGTGTTCCTCCGCAATCCGGACGGTGGCAGCATGCCGGTAGACGTGGTGGTGAAGGATCATAAGGGAACTGTCGTGGCCGACACGTCGTTCACGGCTTCGTCCTCCACGTGGAAGCAGTATGAGATGGTATTGCGTAGCCGCTCGGATGCCGACACGGCTGCGCTCTCGTTGCTGTTCAAAAAGCGTGGAACCGTGGCGGTAGACATGGTTTCCTTGTTTCCTATCGATACCTACAAAGGACGCAAAAACGGACTTCGTCGTGATATCGCAGAAACGATTGCAGCCTTGAAACCTGCATTCGTACGGTTTCCCGGTGGCTGTCTGGCGCACGGTGACGGCTTGGACAACATCTATCAGTGGAAAAACACGATTGGCCCGGTGGAGCAGCGTAAGGGAGACAAGAACATCTGGAACTACCATCAGAGCATGGGATTGGGATATTTCGAGTACTTCCAGTTCTGCGAAGACATCGGTGCGAAGCCGTTGCCAGTGATTGCTGCCGGAGTGAGTTGCCAGAATTCGGCTCGGCGGCGCGGCGACGGGCAGGAGTGCGTGCCCATGGAGGACATGTTACAGTATATCCAAGACATACTTGACCTGGTGGAATACTGCAACGGTCCCTCCACGTCTGAATGGGGCAGCAAGCGTGCGGCGGCGGGCCATCCGGAACCTTTCAACCTGGAGTATATAGGCATTGGGAACGAAGACCATATCACCCCGGAGTTTGAAGCGCGTTTCAAGATGATTTACGAAGCCGTCAAGGACAAATATCCGGAAATCACGGTCGTAGGGACAGCAGGTCCTGGAGAAGCGGGGAAGGACTATGAAGAAGGGTGGAAAATCGCCCGTAAGTTGGGAGTGCCGGTGGTAGACGAGCACTATTATAAAGGTTGGGGATGGTTTTTGGAAAACCTCCATCGCTACGATAGTTATCCTCGTGGAGGGTCCAAAGTGTACCTTGGCGAATATGCCTCGTGGGGAAGCGCATTGGAGAACGCGTTGGCCGAGGCGGTCTACATGACCTCGTTGGAACGTAACGGTGATGTGGTGGAGTTCGCCTCGTATGCACCTTTGTTGGCACGGGTAGGCCACACGCAGTGGAATCCGGACTTGATTTATTTCGACGGGAAACAAGTCTATCCTTCCGTAAACTACCATGTACAGAAACTGTTCAGCCTCAACCGTGGCGATACGTACCATGCGGATGTCGTGACGGAGGACGGCGGGAAGTCCATGCTTTACTCTTCGTGCGTCAGGGACAGCCATACAGGCGACATCATCGTGAAACTCGTCAACATGGACGGACGGGAGCGGAAAGCAAACATTGACCTCAATCCGTTCAAACGCATCCGCACGGAAGCCGCGCTCACGGTGTTGGCCGGGGATGCCAAGGCCAAGAATGAACCGGGTAAACCGGCCTCCGTGATTCCGGCAGAGTCTCGTATCAAGGTGAAGAAATCTTTCGGCTATACGATGCCGGCCCATTCCTTGTCGGTCATCAGGATTAAGACGAAGTAAAGCGGAGTTTGAAAATAGAAACCCATCAAAAATCATCGTATGAAAAAACTGTTGCTATTATGTGCATTGTGGGCATCGTTGCCCGCTATGCCGCAATTAAAGGATGTGTATGGTTATTTGTATTGCCACATGAGCCGGAGGGGGGAATGGACGGCGTTCGCCCTGAGCCGCGATGGAGAAGAGTGGCACGACCTGAACCAAGGGAATGAAGTGTACGACACTCGTTCGCTCTCGGGGATAGAGGGTGGAGCGCGCGATGCTTATATTACCCGTGCGTCAGGCGGGAAAGGTTTTGTGATGGTCACCACGGACATGTGTGTAGCCAAAAGCCGGAAGTGGTCCAATTACGGTATCAACCTGTTGCGGAGCAAAGACCTTATACATTGGGAGTCTGTTACGTTCGATTTCCGTAAGGGGCCTGGTATTTTCTGCGACCCGGATTCTTCGGATGTGTACTGCGATTACGGCAAAATCCGCCGTGTGTGGGCACCCCAAGTGATATGGGATGAAAATTACCGTTGGCCGGACGGGAAGCGCGGAGGGTATTTTGTTTATTATTCCTTGCTCAACGACAGGGAAGACAAGTACGATCGTGTCTTTTATTCTTACGCTGACCGTTCTTTCACCCGGCTTACCAAGCCGCGTGTGTTGGTGGACTGGGGATATGCCACGATAGATGCGGACATCAATTATGTGGAAGCAGACGGGAAATACCACATGATGATTAAAAAAGAGGGCGGACAACGTGGAATATTCACCACCGTGTCTGAGAATTTGGCCGGGCCGTGGCCTCTGCCGGACGACAGGGATTATGTGGATTTCGAGGGGAACAAGCAGTGCGAGGGGGCTTCGGCTTTCCGTTTGGCAGGCGACAGCACGTGGCGTGTAGGCTACGTGGAGTACTCATCCCATCCGACGAAATACCGAATCTGCAAGGCCGACAAGTTCTTGCGCAATTTCCATTCGCCCGAGGACATCAAGGGAGTGGCCGATCCGCAGCACGGTTCTTTCCTTCCCTTGTCTAAGAAAGAATACCAAAGGCTGGAGCGGTATTGGAATAAGAAAAAATGAAACAGGAATATTTACTTCCTATAGAAAATAGGATTGGTTGGTGCTTTTTGTAACCGGCTGTAAAATAGAATAATAAGAGTTGACCTAATTTCGTGTTTCGCTTTGCGCCAAACGATTTTTCAATCTCATGAGAATGATTTTTCGATTTCAGTAGATTGAAAAATTGTTTGGCGCAGTTTTTTTTATGGTTTGAAGTTTGCTTACAATTAGAGGTACATTGGCGAGAGTTTATGTGAAGGATGTGCCGTCCTCGCCATGCGTTAGGGTGGCTTTGTATTCTGTCAAGGTCATGCCAAATTCTTTTTTGAACACCCGTGTGAAGTAGGCCGGTGTGTTGTAGCCTAAACGTGCGGACAGTTCGCTGATTTGTATGTATGGGTTTTCTTTTGTCAACCGGCACGCTTCTTTCAGTCGGATGCTGTTGACGAACGAAGATACGTTTTGTCCCGTCAAGGCACGGAGTTTCTTGTATAGGGTAGAGCTGCTCATGCACATGTCGGCGGCAAACCTTTCCCGGTCGTAAGCCGGGTCGTCCAAATGTTGCCGTACACACTCCACGGCCTTTTCCATGAACAGGGTGTCCGGGTCGCTGTAGTGTTGTGCTTCGGGGCTGAAGTCGGTTTGCGACATGAATTTCCTGCGTATGCGTTCACGGTTGCCTATGATATTTTCCACACGCAACTGCAACGCCTCCAAGCCGAAAGGTTTGATCAGGTATTCGTCTGCACCGGCCTTATAAGCTTCGTCTCGGTTTGCATCGCCCGTTTTTGCCGTAAGTAGGATGACGGGAAGTTGTGCATAGTCGGGTTCTGTTTTGATTTTCCGGGTCAGTTCCACGCCGTCTATCACGGGCATCATGACATCCGATATGACGATATCGAGCGGTTTCTTTCTGATAATGTTCAGGGCTTGTTCCCCGTTCGTGGCCGTGTACACTTCATACCGTTTGCCGAGTACCCTTGCCATGAGCTGTAGCAGTTCCGTATGGTCCTCTACGATGAGTATCTTGTAGTCGCTGGCTGTTTCGGGAGCATTTTTGCTGTTTTCTTCTTTTTCCGTTTGGGAATTGAGGGCAATGTGCTCCTTTTCTGCCTGTTTATATTTCTTCTCTGCCGTTTGTCCGATTTCGTATGGAGTGTAAGCTCCTATTTGGGTGGGGATTTGTACGGTGAACGTAGTGCCCTTTCCCAGTGTGCTTTGGCAGGCGATCGTTCCGTGGTGTAACTTTACGAGATCGTGTGTCAACGACAAACCTATGCCGGTGCCCGTCGTATTCATGCTCCTATAATTGCCGTCCATGAACTGCCGATATAGGTTTTTTAACCGTTGCCGGTCAATACCTATGCCTGTGTCTTCCACTGCGAGGGTGGCGTGTCCTTTATGTGTATAATCGCACGTAAGGCGTATCTGGCCGTTTTCCCACGTGTATTTTATGGCATTGGCCAATAGGTTGTACACGATTTTGTCTATCTTGTCGGGGTCGAAGTATGTATTGGGCGTAGCTTGTCCCTTCTCGAGGAACTGCATACGGATGTTTTTGGATTGTGCCAAAGGGGAGATGGCTTCAAAAATGTTTCGTGTGAATTCTGTTAGGTCTCCTTCCGACACTTGCAGTTGAAGGCGGCCTTCTTGCGACTTGCGTACTTCCAGTATTTGTCGGATAAGGCGGGTCAGCCTTTGGATATTTCGTCTGACGATGGAATAATCTGTTTTCGGTAACTTGCCCTGCATGTTCTCGACCGATGCGGAAATCACTGCCAATGGGGTGAGCAGTTCATGAGTGAGGTGGGTGAAGACATGGTTCATTTGCAGCTTGCTGCGTGTTCGCAACCTTTGCCTGTACCATAAAGCCATGCCGTACAGTAGGGCGGATGCAGCTAAGAGATATGACAAAATGGCCCACCATGTCTCCCACCAGTGGGGAAGGACTTCGATGTTAATCCCGTAGGGCATTTCGCACCACTTTCCGTTACTGTCGGTCACCTTTAAATACAAGGTGTATGTCCCGGAGGGGAGATTTTCAAAAGAAGCCCTGTGGTTACCGGTTTCACAGTTCTTCCATGTCGTATGGTATCCTTCCAACCAATAGGCATATTTCCTAGGCTTTCTGCCATCGTATTCCAACATGGCGAATTCTACTCCTAATTTTTCAGCGGAAGGGAACAATGTGATTTTTTTTGTGTAGCCTGGGAAGAAAGGACTGGTTTTCTGCCTGTCAAGGCTGTCCATGTCCCTGAAAGGTATACCGTCAACAAGCAAATCGGTAACGGTAATCAGTTTTTGGGAGGCTCCTTCCCTTGTGGTGGCTATTTGGTCCGGATTGAAACGAAGGAATCCGTTTACGCCTCCGAAATACAGGTATTTTCCTTGTTTGAACGAAGCGTTTTCCTGCAATTTGACATGTTCGGGGTAACCCTGTGTGTAGAATCTCATGGCTACGGTTGGAGTTGTACCATTATCGGTTATCTTGATAATGTAATTATCGGCTGCCAACCACAAGTTACCGTAGTCGTCCATGTTGATGGCGTAAATTTTTTCCTCGTCGATGCCATATTCCTCTGGGGCGGCCTTAAAACAATCGTTTTCTTTGTCCCATTGAAGCAGTCCGCTTTCCGAACTGATAGCCCATATTCTGTGTTGTTTGTCTTCCAAGCAGGCTGTGGCCCCCTCAAAGGGGAGCTTTCCGTTTTGCGGATTGTAGACCGTCAGTCTTATCTCATTGCGGTGCTCGTTGTTTTCTTCAATCCGGATGATGCCCTTGTTATGGGTCGATATCCACATCCGGCCTGAATGGTCTTGGGTGATGTGGTTCACTTTGTTCTTATAAAAGCCGGGAATGTGGTGTTGCAGGTCAATGGTATATCCAGAGTTGTCGGGCCGTATTACGGCAATGTGGGACCATTGCCCTATCCACATGTTTCCGTTCTTGTCGGAATAGAGTGAGGTCACTCCTTCTTCTTTCAGGAATTTATAATGGGAACTATTGACAATCCTTTTTTCCCCATTGGGAGAGATTACCAATATGCCGTAGTACATGTTTCCCAACCATAACTCCCCGTTGGTACGTCGGGCGATGGCAGAATACGGGCTTTGCCGAAATGTACGGGGAAGGCGGTCGAAAGTGGTCATGTGGCTTATAAGGCTTCCTTTTTTGCCGGGTATATGGAAAGCAGCCAGTTCTTTCTGTTTGGAGGCTAACCAAAAAACAGTCCCATTGGTTGTATATAGGCTGCTGACCGTGTAAGGTGTGGTTTGCGACAGGCCGGAGTCCACCGGAATAAATTCCAAGGGTGACGGCATGGTCGTGTAAGTATATATGCCGTCGTAAGCCGTGGCTGCGACAATCAGGCCATGTCCGTTAGAGGCAATGGATTGGAAACCACGTGCCTTGTTGGGAATCCATGTCGTTTCATTATTCTGGTTATGCCTTATGAGAATGCCGCTTTGCATGCAGAACCATACGGTTTGACTGGCAGGATCGTGCACTATCTTGTAGACGCGTTGGTTTTCCGTTCCCTTGACGGGGATGATATGCGGGAGGAATGTGCTGTCAGGTTGTGCGATGACAAATGCCCCGTGTTCCCATCCTCCGGTCCACAACCGTCCGGCTGTGTCGAAACACAACGCATAGACATTCTGGACAGTCCCGACGATTTTATTTATAGTCTTTCGTTTGTTGTCTATTCTTATCAGTCCATTGCTCCAAGTGCCTATGTAAAGGTTGCCATGGCGGTCCTCCGAAATGGCTTTTACGCTGTAGTAGTTGCCTGTATTGTCCAGTAGATTGTCTCCGGCCTTTTCTCCGGGAACAAGGTTTTGGCTGACGAAGAGGTCTTTGGCGGGGTCATATTTGAGCAGGCCGCCATCCGTACCCGCATAGATTGTACCATCGTCCGAAGTGAATAGGGTGTATATGATTTGTTGGTTTTGCTTGGGAAGGTGGTAGTGTTTGATGTGTCCTGTGCGGAGTTCCATGCAGGCTATACCGTTATTGGTCCCGATCCATAGCCTGTCCGAACGGTCGGCTGTCAGGCATTGGATATAGTTGTTGGGCAATAGATGGGGAGTTTTCAAGGCAGATCTGTAATGGCGGAATGTATGGCCGTCATAGTTCAGCAGACCGGTCGTGGTGCCTATCCACATCATTCCCTTATAATCGAAAGCGACGCAGGTAACTTCGTCGGAGATGGGAACTTCTATATGTGCCAATGGAGCATATACGTTGGCTTTAATAACGGACGGTATTCCTATGGCAATGAGTAAAATCCATTTTTTGATTTGTCTCATAAGGATTATTTACGGTTAATATATTACAGCAGACCGATTTCCTCCAGCATTTTACGGTAGAAGACAGCCTTCTTCTCCAATTTCATAGGATAGGCACGTGAACTGGAGGGCATGCGATACAGCCGTAATTCACGTCCTTCCGTCACGAACGGGCTGAAGCTTCCGATGGCGGGCTGCGATATATGGAAGGTTTCGCACAACGTGTCGGTAGCTTTTTGTCCGGTGGTGACGATGGCCGTGCAACGAGGGATTTGTCCGAGCAATCGGGGAAGGTCGGTCGGGGTGACGACTTCCAGAAACTTGTCCGATGCATTATCCTGAAGACGGCGGATGGCGGAAGCCGTGTCGTACAGGGCGATGCCTTTGTCGAGCAGGAACTCCACAATCATTTCTTTCTTGAAACATTTGGCCCGTTCATCTACAAACCAATTCCGGTCGCCATGGAAAATGTATCCCATGATGCGCCACATGTCGTTGATGAAGTTCGGGTAGTAGAAATCCATGCACCAGCGTTTTTTCTGGGGCGGGAAACTGCCCAGCATCAACAGGCGTGCGTGGGGCGGAAGGAACGGTTGCAAGGGATGCTCTTCGGTTGGAATGGGGGTGGGGGAATCTGTTGGTGTCATGTGTATCTATCTGTATGCTTTACGTTTATGAAAATTCAGTCCGATATATAAATTCAGTGTGCCGAATGTGTTGTTGATGGACAGGCGGTTGTGGCGGTAATTGTAGTTGTGCACGATTAAAGACAAGCCACCGAAATATTTGGTATTGTTCCATACCAGTCCCGCACGCCCCGTGACGTCGAAATTCAGGTTTCTCAGATGAGAAGCCAAAGCCGAAGTCTCCGTCTCGTTTTCCGATTGTACGGCGGCTGTATGTGTTTTTTTATAACCGATGGCCGGCACGATGGAAATGCAAAACAACCAGTTTTTCTTGAACACCCAGTTGTAGGCATAACCGCAACTCAGGCTGAAATCCGTGTATTTGACTTTATCTACCTGAAAATCCTGGCTGAGTTCGTGGTTCGGATTATGGGTGAGCACGGGCGGCAGGGCATTATAATCGAAATCCAGTTCGTGCCGGGTATAGGCAAAACCGACTTTCCACGACCCGCAGCTTTTACGTTGCACGGTACTTTGTGCGAATGCGGCCGGATAGGAGAAGCGTTTATGGTTGAAAATGTAGTAGGCATTGATGCCGGTCACTTTCACGTTGATGCCATGATAATTCTCGCCTTCCACTTCTCGTGCCTCCTCGCCAAGGCCTTTTACTTTACGGAGCCGGAAATCGTCTCCCGTCCGCCGGTAAATAAGGTCGCAACCGAGCATGGAACTGTACAGGCTCAATTCAAATTCCGTCTTTTTCGATTGTTGGCCTTTACCTAAAGAAGAAACTTCGAAAGTGTATCCCAGAAAAATCCAACGCCAACCCAGATAAGGTCCTATTTTGATGGCCGGTCGGGGAGAGAACGACAGTTTTTGTCCCAACTCCCGGCTGTGTAACGTATAGGTTTCGAAGCTGTTCGTGTTTTGCAACATGAAGGCCCAGTTGTATTTGTTCGGGGTGATATAAGTCGTGTCCATGGCGTTGAACGCACGGAAAAACTGTTTGAAGATGTTTCCCTTCCGGTTTTGGGGCGAGTCGGATGGGACGGCGGTCCCTGCACTGTCGGTAAATTCCGTAACAGTAGTGTGGCTTTCACCGATAGGAGATTGTGCGAGAGCGGCCACACAGGAAAGACAGGCGTATATTGTCAGTACGTTCCGTAACTTCATCTTACAGTTTGCCCAGGATTTGGTCCATAACCCAGTTTACCGGTGTGGCGCTCACGCTGTCACAGGTGCAAATCGCTTGTTTTTGCAGGTGTTCGACGATGTTATGAATTAAAGGAAGTTGCACGTGGTCGGGATTCGGAATGACGAGTTCTTCGCGGCCGCGTTCCGTATGCAGGGCAATGGGGTCGTAGGTGAATACCGAGAAACAAATCTGTCCTTTGTCGCCGATGATTTCGATACGGTCGGTTTTGGCCGATTCATGGGCCACGAAACACCATGAACCGGAACCCGGCGTACCGTCCGGGAATTGGAAACAGGCACTGACGTTGTCTTCCGTGGCGTATAGTCCTTCCCGGTTGGAACAGTATCCCTGGGCTTTGATGATGGGCCCGAAAAATTCCTGAAGCAAATCCAACTGGTGCGGGGCGAGGTCGTAAAAATAACCTCCTCCTGCGATGTCGCGTTGCACACGCCAAGGCAGCTCCCGGCTGTTGTAGTCCAAATCACGCGGTGGGACGGCAAACCGGATCTGCACGTTGAGCACCCGTCCGATGGCTCCGCTTCGTATCAGTTCCTTTACTTTGGCAAAGTAAGGCAGGTAACGCCGGTAATAGGCCACGAAGCAAGGCACACCCGTTTGTTGGGAGACACGGTTGATGCGGCAGCATTCTTCGTAGCTTACCGCAAGGGGCTTTTCCACATATACCGGCTTGCCGGCCTTCATGGCCATGATGGCAAAAGTGGCATGTGAAGAAGGAGGCGTGGCGATATAGACGGCATTTACGTCGGGGTCGTCCACTAATTCCTGTGCGTCGGTGTACCATTTGGGGATACCGTGCCTTTCGGCGTACGAACGTGCTTTTTCTTTATTGCGGCTCATGACGGCTTCGATTTTAGAGCCGGGCACGAGACTGAAAGCCGGCCCGCTTTTCTTTTCCGTCACTTCCCCACATCCGATAAATCCCCATTTGATGATGATTTCCGCGTCCATATTCGTGCAATGAAAAATGTAATCTTTACGCAAATGTACAAAAAAGGCGGCATATTCCGGCGGATGGGCGGCAGAAAGTTTGGATAAAGCCGGTGGCGCCGTTTCCGATGAGGTATAAAAAATGTTATCTCGTCACGGTGGTATGGAAAAATATGGTATTTTTGTCCGACAAAAGAACATTAAAGTTTCAAATTCGATTATGGAAGAGAAGAAAGAAATGGATGAGGGCTTGTTCAAAAGCCGTAGTTATCTGAGCTGTCTGAATGAGGGACTGAAATTGCCTACACGTCATATCCTGTCTTTATTGAGGTTTTTGTATCCTTCGCTCATCGCGGGTGCGGTGGTAATGGGATTGTGGGGCGTGTGTTTCAATCAGATTACCGTAGCTTTGACACGTTGGATGGCAGCAAGCGAACCGGTCGTGCTTTCTTTTCCCTTGTTTACTCTTATCATATTAAGTGTGTTGTCCCTGTTGGCCGATAGCTTTTATATGGGGAACGTGATGACGGCTGTTTCCCGTTTTGCTACGTCCGGGGCGTGGCCTGCGTTGCGGTTCGGTGAAGCCAAGCGTGAGATATTCAATGCTTCTCTGCGGGCTTTGACGTGTACGTTGGTGGCCGTCGTGGTATTCTCTTTGCTCATCGTGCCTGTGACTTTGTGGTTGGGGGCGGGCAACGTCTGGGTGACTGTGGTGTCGTATGTCCTGTTGCTTGCGTTGGGAGTGCCTTACTGTATGGTGATTATGGACTATATGTTGGGCGAACGCCGCGACTTTTGGTGTAGCCTGAAGCGTATGAAAGATGGTTACCAGTACTGGGGAGCATTTTTCATTATCTTGTTTTGCGGAGGTCTTATCATGGGAGTGTTGGCAGCTGTGAGCTGGTTGCCGGCGGGGATTCTGGCATACGCCGGTCATGCTTCCCTGATGGGAGTGTTGGAAGGAGATGCAACGGATTTGCCTTCATACGTTCCGGCTTTGGTCGTATTCTTCTTTATGTTGGCTTCGGTGATAGCGAACGTGTTCAGTTGGCTTACACTTTTCCCGTTGTCTTACCTGTATGGTTCGGTCGAGGCACGGAAACAGGAGAAGGCCTCTTTTGAAGAGGAAGAACGCCGTTTGCAGGGTTTGCAGTAGTCTCTGGTAAGAATAGAACCGTCATGCCCCGTATCAAATCATTTATTGATACGGGGCATGATGGTGTATGGAAAGGGAGTTGTTTGCTTGGGAAAGGTATTCGCCGTGCGGGCGAATGGATTTATAGAAGTTTTTGATGGTATTCTATTTTTTGCAGAAGCTCTGCTACGTTACGCCCGTCCATGAGTCCGTGATGCACGGTGATAGAAAGAGGAAGATTATATCGCCCGTTTTCCTGTGTCAGCTTTCCCGTGGAAATACGGGGAACGGAGTCTCCGGTCCGGATAGAACCGGCATGTTTCATTTCGGAAAATGAGAACCAAGGCAATGCCGAATAGCGGATGACATCCGGTCGCCATGTGTTTTCGGTAACGGACAGACCGCACCCTTTTTTCACTCGCTCTATTTCTTTTTCCGCATTCCGGATAAAAATGTCGATGTCGGTATGATATTCGAAAAAGCCGAACCCGAAAGTACCGTCTTCTCGTCCGATGGTAGGAGATACGTGTATGGTATCGTACCGTACGGGCTTCCCGTCTTCTGTTCGGAGCCGGAAGGCTTCCGTTTCATTGACGCATTTCAACAGGAAATGTACGGACGAGAGGAAGAAAGGACGTCGGTGTGCTTTGATATGTTCGTAGGCTTTAGTAAAGTCTACGAGTGTGGTGATTCCGAAAAAAGGATCGTCGAATCGGGAAAAGAATTCGAAATGCTCCCTGCGGTTCCAATGGGTGATGTCGATGGTTTGTTTCATGGATATGAGTGAAAGCTTTTTAATTGAAGAAATTCCACGAGAGTCCGAAATGGATGTTCATCGGATTGATGGGATAGTGGGGGACGAGGAATGCGTTCTTGTTTCCCGTTCCGTTGTTTACATGGTTTACGTTCACATAAAAACGGCAGTGCTTCAGGAAGAGGTTGACGTAGGCGTTGCAAATGGGATAGTTGCCTAGCTTTATCCGCGTTTCCGGCGACTGCACCGTAAACTGTTGGATGATGGGGGCATAGTCCGGAGCATAGTATTCCGTGAAATAACGCACATCTCCGCCCAACTGCACACGCAAGACCTTGGCAATACGGAATACGATGTAGAGGTTGCTGTAGGCCGAAAGGTCGGGCAGGGGGAGGATGTCCTGATTGCTGGTTTTCTGGTACGCTACCTCGTTGTCCCAATGCAGGATACCGAATTTGAAGTTTTGGTTAAGCCGTGCGCTGAACACTTGTACGCTGCCCCCATATTGTTTGACGGAAATACGGTTGCTGTAACCGGCGAATTGCCCCCCTTCGTCGTTATAAGCTATTTTGTCTGTGGCGAAGTAGGCATAATTCTTGATGTTTTCCACTCCGACGGTGAGGGCTGTCCGTGTACGTTTCAAGGAAAGCGTTCCCTCTATCCGGGTACGGAATTCTTTGTTCAGGTCGTTGTCCCACCAAGCAAACTGCGAATGATAGTGGCGCATGTAGAAACTCGGATTCAGGTTCTTGACGAATGCACGGGCTGCCAACTGTACGGTATCTTTAAACAACCGAAAGTTCAGGTCGGCCCGGCCTTCCACATCGAATTGCCCGACATCTTCTCCGAGCAACGTCACTTCGCCCGTCACGTCGTAGTGCAGGGTTTTTCCTTCCCGTTTGCTCAGTTGTCCGCCTACCGAGATATTATTTTCCGAATAGCTTCGGATGATTTTGTTTCCGCCGTTCAGGTCCGGCATGGTATAATGACGGTATTCGTGAGACGCGAAAGCTGTAAGGCCGGCTTTCGCCCATTTGTTGAAACCTTCACGCAGGGCTATGCCCAAAGTGTTTTGGATGGAGTAACCCCGCGTGCGGTCACTCATATTGTTGGGGTCGCCATAAAACAAGTCGGCATAATAGTGGTCGGGCGTGTCGTATGAATACACCGTGTGCTTGGCGTTCCGGATACGCAGGGTATGGATGAAGCTGGTAACCGGTATGAAGTCTTGCGGATTGTCCTGTTTAACCATGAAATCGTTGCGCAACGAATCCATGACGGCATGTTGGTATGCCGTGTCCGCCTTTTGGTATACGGTGAGCAGGCTGTCGCGCAGCCCTTTCAGCAATACGGAATCGGCAGGCATCACCGGACGGAGCGAATCGGGCAGTTCGATGTCTTTGTAGAATCCTAAGTTATAACGGTGTGTGAGATAATACGTCTGGTCTTCGTTACGGTTCCAGTTTTCCGACAAGATGGTCGGGATATCCCTTGAACCGTAGGAGCGTGTAAAATCTTCCGGGTGGGTGATATAGTCGTCATTCTCGATACCGCCGTTCTCGCCCATTCTCATGTGGTTTACACTAATCCATGCATGCATGTTGTAGCGGTCGTCCAGATAGTAGCCGTATAGCGAACCGTTGAAAAGAGAAGTGGCTTGGTTGTTGTAGTATCCGCGTCCGTATAAATAGTCGAGTTTGAATCCGATACCGGAAATCTTATTGATGTTGCTGGCGAAGTAAGCTCTCAAGCGGTCTTCTCCGTCCTGTTTGTTGCCGCAGGAGTGGTAAGACAGATTGGTGATGGGACTCAGCGTGTTGGTGAATTGGAATTCGTTCACCGGAGTATAGAAATAGTCGAACGGGTCGGCAAAGATGAAATTGCTGTAAGGTTTGCGGTCCATGAAAAGGCGGGACAGGCGGGGAGAACCCAGGTTTCCCAGAAAGTTGTATTGTCCCGTAGGGCCGGCCGTCAGGTTGAAGTTCTGGAAATTGTTCGGCAGCGTGTCCACGTCTACGGGAGTGATGTTGCCGAAGCGTTCGTCGATATTCCAGGCGTATGAACCGATAGGAATGATTTTCTCTTCGGCTTGCGTCGTGTCACGCCCCCATGTGTACGCATCGTTACCGTATCCGTCGACGATAGGATTGCCGTTGGCATCGAGTTGGACGGGATTTCCGTTGGCATCCACCGGATTACCGTAGGCATCCGTACCGTAGATGGGGTTACCGACAGGCATTTGTGCTATGGCGGGAAACACCATACACAAACAAATGTATAGGAAAAAAGTAAGCTTCAGTCTCATAACGGGTGCAAAGATAGCGAAAGGCGAGCGCAGAGACAAACGAAAAACGAAGTTTTTCAAGTTTGGCTATGCCGAGCCGCCTCCTATCTTCGTGGAACAAAGATAATCCAAGGCGAGCGCAGAGACAAACGAAAAACGAAGTTTTTCAAGTTTGACTATGCCGAGCCGCCTCCTATCTTCGCGGTAACAAAGATACAAGAACAGAAAAAGGAATGTATTTTCCTGATTGGGAAACACATTCCTTTAAGCTTTATTCCATCCGGAGATTCGGTTCAATCTGTCGCACAGATGATTTCCATGCCTTTGCGTAAGGCAGCCTCATTCATCGGGATAAGGTGGTGATGGCGTTCGGGCAACGTTTTGCGGAGTGCGTGGAGCACGTCTTCCACTTCTACCAACGGACGTACTTTCAACAGTCCTCCCAAGACAATCATATTGAAAGCCTTGGCAGCTTTCATTTCGGCGGCTGCGTCCATAGCGTCGATACGATAGACCGTGATGTCCTTGCGCGACGGCGGCGTGCTGATGCCGTATCCGTCGTAAATCAGTGTTCCGCCCGGTTTGATGCGCTGTTCGAACTTTTCCAGCGAAGGTTGGTTCAGGATAACGGCCGTATCATACATACTCAGGATGGGAGACGATATTTTGTTGTCGCTGACGATTACGGTGACATTGGCCGTACCGCCGCGCTGTTCGGGACCGTAAGAAGGCATCCAGGTTACTTCTTTGTCCTCTACCAAGGCTGCGTATGCCAATATTTTTCCCATGGAAAGCACGCCCTGGCCGCCGAAACCGGCTATGATGATTTCTTCTTTCATGACCATTTGTTCATTTAATGTGAATCGTTTGCTGTTGCGGTGTCTTTCAGGTCACCGAGCGGATAGAATTTAAACATATTGTCTTCCATCCATTGGTTGGCTTTTTCCGGAGAAAGTTTCCAACCGGCGTTGCAGGTGGATACTACTTCTACCAAGCTGGCACCTTTGCCGTTCATGGAGTTTTCAAAAGCTTTCCGGATGGCCTTTTTTGTTTTTCGGATGGAGGCCACGGTGTGGACGGATTGGCGGGTGACGTAACAAGTGCCCTCCAAAGAGGCAGCGATTTCCGTGAACTTCAAAGGGTAACCGTGCAAATCCGCCTCCCGACCGTAAGGGCACGTAGCGGTTTTCATTCCCATGAGCGTCGTGGGAGCCATTTGTCCGCCCGTCATGCCGTAGATGGCGTTGTTGATGAAAATGATGGCGATATGTTCTCCCCGGTTCAGGGCATGTATGCTTTCGGCCGTACCGATGCACGCCAGGTCACCGTCGCCTTGGTAAGTGAAAACCAAGCGGTCGGGCCACAGGCGTTTGATGGCGCTGGCCACGGCAGGAGCACGCCCATGGGCGGCTTCCACCCAATCCACGTCTATGTAATTATAGGCAAAAACGGCACAGCCCACAGGAGAGATGGCTACGGTCTTGTTCTCCATACCCATTTCTTCGATGACTTCGGCCACTAATTTGTGTACTACTCCGTGGCTGCACCCCGGGCAGTAGTGCATCGGAGTGTCGTTGAGCAGCGTAGGTTTCTTATAGACCAGGTTCTCCGGTCGTATGATTTCTTCTTCAGTCATGGTTCAAACGATTAAAACAAGAAGCGCAAAAAGAATTCAATGATTTTGAAGCACATGCCTGCACCGATAACGGCCATGCCTGCCAGCCGGTTGTCCGGCCAGGCAAAATAAAGGATGAGGCCTGCCACGGCACATAGCATAAAGACTACGTTCAATATGCTGCGTACTTTTTGGACGGATACCCCTTTTCTTTTGGAGCGTTCTTTGCGTGCGGTTTCTTCTATCAGTTTTTCAATCTCCTCGCGGTTCATAATATTCTATTTAATGAGTTTCTCTTTCAGGGCTTGTATCACTTCGTCCGGGGCGGGCACGACACCGCCCATACGGCCGTAGTGGGCTACCGGTGTCCGTCCGTTCGTGGCCAGCAGGATGTCTTCCACCATCTGCCCGGCATTGATTTCAAAGCTTAGTATTCCTTTGACCTGTCGGCTCAAGCGGGCAATTTCCACGGACGGGAAGGGCCATAAGGTGATAGGGCGCAACAGACCGACTTTAATACCCTCGGCACGGCACATTTCGATGACTTTTTGTCCGATACGGGCCGCAGAACCGAATGCGACAATCAGATACTCCGCGTCGTCGCACAGGATGGATTCGAAGCGGACTTCTTTTTCCTTGATTTCTTTGTATTTGGCTTGCAAATGCAGGTTCTTTTGTTCCATGCTTGCGCTGTCGAGGTCGAGCGACGTAAGTACGTTGGGGCGTATTCCTTGGCTTCGTCCCATGGCAGCCCAAGGGCATTCCCGGCGTATTTCCTCCTCCGTACGGCGTGGCTTGAATGGAGGGAGCACCAGCTTTTCCATCATTTGCCCGATGACACCGTCACTCAATATCATGGCCGGGTTACGGTATTTGAAAGAGAGTTCGAAGGCCAGGTCCACGAAGTCGGCCATTTCCTGTACCGAAGCCGGAGCCAGCACAATCACATTGTAGTCGCCGTTTCCGCCTCCGCGTGTCGCCTGGAAGTAATCGGATTGGCTGGGCTGTATGGTACCCAGTCCGGGGCCTCCCCGTTGCACGTTGACAATCAGTCCCGGTATTTCCGCTCCGGCCATGTATGCGATGCCTTCTTGCATCAGGGCCACGCCGGGGCTTGAAGATGAGGTCATGCTGCGTTTGCCTGCCGCACCGGCACCATACACCATATTTATGGAAGCCACTTCGCTTTCGGCTTGCAATACGACCATTCCCGTCGTTTCCCACGGTTTTTCCAAAGCCAACGTTTCCAATACTTCCGACTGGGGAGTAATGGGGTAACCGAAATAGCCGTCGCAACCGCAACGTATCGCTGCATGGGCAATGGCTTCATTACCTTTCATTAATACAACTTCTTTTTCTGCCATAGCTTTTATTCTTCTTTCTTTTTATATACGGTAATGCATCCGTCCGGGCACACCACGCCACAGGATGAACATCCGTTGCACAAATCCTTTTGGACTTGTTCGGCATAATGATACCCTTTTTTGTTTACTTGTTTTTCCGTGAGCGCTAATATATGGAGCGGACAAGCCACCACACACAGGTTGCAACCCTTGCAGCGTTCGCGGTCTACTACGATTATACCTCTGAATTTCCCCATGATACTTTAATACTAAAAATCTTTTTTACGGGTTATAATAATCCTTGTGATAAAACTCTATGATATTCATCAACATTTGATGAGCTTCGACAGCCGGACTGTCCGGATTAATGGCCATGGCCTCTAAATAACAATTCAAGGCTTGTGCGAAATCTCCACGTTTGCGGTAGGCATTGCCCAGAAGGTAATAAAGCCGGTCGCAGGGGGTAGCTGTGGCCTGAATCTGTTCGTTCAGCCGTAAGATAGCCTCATCAATTTGCCCTTTACGTAGCATTTTGTCGATTTCATTTTGTATATCCATCTTTACTGATGTTTGCTGTCTTTACAAAGATAATGTATATTTATTAAAACAGCTAAGAAAGTTGCATTTTAAAAGACTTTTAAATAATTAAAACTGCTGTATATGGTACTCTGTTTTATTTAAGTTCTTGTATATCAGGATAAGTCTTTTATTGTCGTATTTGGTTGCGAATGAAACGATGTGTGCCGTTTGAAATACGCGTTTTTTGCGCATATTTCTTTCTTTTGTGCCGTTTTTATGCAGATTGCACATCAAGGGGTAGAAGTGTGTAATCCTGTCTTTTGTTTAGTGAAATTAGCTTTTTCTGTACTTTTTGTCAAACGGTGTAATTCTGTATGGATGGGATATTACAATTCCACCACGCGGTATCGGTTTCCATAATGCGTGTGTATCTTCTGTACCCCTGCGGCCACAAGGGCCTGAGATAGTTTTGGCAGCGTCACGCCTGCCATCGCTCCGGGTTCCAACCGCCGCAACCGTGCGAATATTTCGGGCAGCGAAAGCGGGCGTACCTTCTCGTTCGGCTGAGCCGCACGATAGTAACGGCGTAATACCTCCCCGGCCGGGCAGATGCGGTAGAAAGCCGCATTGTGCAACCGCAGGGCGTTCTCTTCCCCATGGCTGAACCAGTACCGTCCCCCTTCTTCCAATTCCGCTTTCAGTTGGGCGTAGACCTGCGCATGGTCGATGCCCGTGCTGTCGATGGGATGCTCCACGAGCACGCAGATGAACCTGCGGCTTCCCGAAGGGTCGGAAAGCAGTTCCCGCGAGTTGGACGTGCCGATGAAGGAGGCGATGCGCGGCAGGGCTTGGCTGTGCCGCCGGTACGCCTTGCGCAGGTTGAGGGCGGAGAGCTGCATGAGGTTCTTCAGGAGCGGGTGTTTCTTCTCGGGTATGCGGTCGAACTCGTCCAGGTTCAGCAGCCCCATCTCGGTGAGTTGCCGTTCCACCTTATCGGGACGCGCGAGGTCCACGCTGTCGGTGTAGTAGGCCTGTAACTCTGGTGGCAGCAGGGCGCGGCAGAAGGTGGACTTTCCGAGTCCCTGTTCGTCGCTGACGAGCAGGGGCGCGGTGCTGTGTGCGTGCAGTCCGTCGGAGAGTCCGGCCCATTGCGCGGCCAGTCCGAGCATCCACCGGTGGAAAGCTTGTATCCACAAGGGACTATCCGACACACGGGTGGCCAGTCCGTGAAGTCGGTCACGCCCGTCCCATGCCGGGAGCCGTTGGAAATACTGTCGGAAGGGATGGTATTCCCTTACGTCTGCAGAGTGCACCATGCGTGCCACGTCGCGGTCCCAACAGTCGATGCCGTGGCGGTGTGCTTCGAGGCAGATGGCGTTCAGGTCTCGTTCCGTGGCGGGCCGGAAGGTTCCGTTTCCCTTATCAGACAGGCGGCAGAACTCCGTGGCTTCGGTGAGCATGTTGAAGCGGAACTCGTATCGTTCGGCGAGGAAACCGCTGAGGGCAGACTCGAGGTTGGCGGCTTTTAGGGAAGGCGTTTCGCTTTGAACAGCCTTTGCTTCCGCTGTCCTGAGGACGTTTGGCGTGTGCTGCGGAACGGATGTGGGCCTCGGCGTAGTGGTTCCGGTTTTGGCCGCGTCGGTTTTGGCTGTGGCTACAGTGGTTACCGCCTGCGGCGTAGCATCACGGGGCACGTCCTTCGCCCTTCCTGCCATACGTTTTTCGTTCCACCGTCTTACGGCGGTGCATGCAATCTTTTTGAAGTCCATAGGCTTTGTGTTTTCGGTGTCTTCTCGTTTGCAAATATACGACATGAAAAAGCCTTTGTCAAGCCCTTCACCGTAATCTATTGAAAACCAATGCGACTGCAAATTCGTTAAAAACAGTTTCATGCGGACAACCCGTTTTCCGGTGAAATCCCGGTGAAGGATTGTACGGTAGAAAGTTCACCTTAAAACGTTGGTACAGAAGAGGCCTGAAGGAAGCGAACCTTTTCGGGCGAGAAACTGTTTGTGGGAGGTAGAGTAGGGGGAGCAGTATGAAAGAGTGCGTAAGACGGAATCAGTACATCCGAAAGTCGATCTCAGCAGGTTGAAAAATCGTTTGGCTTAGAACGGAAAATCGTTTGGCGCAGAATCTATGGGTGGTTTGGGATATAGCTTTGCCCCAATATATAATAATGTGGCATTTGTCGCCGACATTTATATAAAGAACAAGAAAACATTGGACCATGACATCTATAAAACTAAAATTCAGGCCGTCAACAACGCCGGGCAAGGAAGGCTCAATAGTGTTTCAACTGATATACGGACGCGCGGTGCGCAGGATAACGAGCGAGTATAAAATTTTCGCCGAGGAATGGGATGGCAAAACTGGGAGGATAGCCCTGCCCACGCCGTTCTCGCCACGCTACGCCCACCTTGTTTCGGTAGAATCTGCCCTACAGTGGAAACTGAACAGGCTACAGCGGATGGTGCAGGAAAACGAAAAGGCAACCGTCACGGTAAGCCTTGACGAACTTGCCGCCCGATTCTCGTCCGGAATAGACACGACGGACAGCGTGTTCAACTTCATCCGGGGGCAGATAAGCCATAAGAAACAGATAGGCAAGGTGCGCTCATCCGAGACATACCGTTCGATGCTTAACAGCTTCACGTACTTCCGCAAGGGTGTTGACCTGACGTTCGACATGATGGATGGCGTGCTTGTGGAACTCTACGAGGCATGGATGCGGAAATGCGGACTGGCACGCAACAGCACCTCTTTCTATATGCGTATCCTGCGTACCAACTACAAGTTGGCAGTAGAAAAGGGGTTGACACCCGACCGCCATCCGTTCAGGAACGTCTACTGCGGTATAGACAAGACTGTGAAAAGGAGCCTACCGTTCAGTGAAGTCAAGAGAATCAACGGCCTGGACCTGTCGCGAAAGCCAAGTATGGATTTCGCGAGGGACATGTTCATGTTCAGCTTCTGCACGCGCGGAATGTCCTTCATAGATATGGCTTACCTGAAGAAGACCGACCTGAACAACGGCTGCCTGACATACCGTCGCAAGAAGACGGGACAGCTCATGACGATAGAATGGACCAAGCAGATGCAGGACATCATAGACAAATACAAGCCCAATGGCACGAGTTTTCTCCTGCCAATCATTACCCGTGAGGACGGAAACGAACGCAGGCAGTACCAGAATCAGATGAGGAAAATCAACAGGATTCTGAAGGACATAGCAAATCAGGCAGGACTGCCGCTGTCATTGTCAATGTATTATACGCGTCACAGTTGGGCCACCATTGCACGTGGCAGGGACGTACCGTTGGCAGTCATAAGCGAAGGCCTCGGGCACGATTCGGAAACGACCACACAAATCTACCTCGACTCGATAAAGTCAAGCGAAGTGGACAAAGTAAACCGTATGATTTTGGAGGGGCTTTGACGCAAACGACTGTTTCGAAAAATGTCCGTCTCCTAATATGAGATGGATATTCTGCTGCAAAGGTAGTAAAAATAATTAAACATCAAGTGTTTTGACAAATTTATTTGCGCTTATTTTTCATGAAGCGGCAACGGATTAAGCAATTTGTTGACGGAACCTTTTTTATGAAAACTTTGTAAAATATTGGTATTTAGCTGTTTCACAAAAAATATCCATCTCATATTAGGAGACGGACAAAAAACGTCATGAAACTCAATACCAACACAAACGCTATTATGAGTAGTGACGGCGATGAAACAATCTTATGGACTTAATAGAAGTCAATAGCTTGGTTTTTGTAACTGCTTGTTGCCGTGTAAATTACGACAGCTTGCAGGATTAGAAAAGATGCCCATACCTGAAAAATGAACGACTTCCATACCCCTATACAAGACCGTCCGCTATGGTTCGTCATGCGCGATCTTAAGCGGTGCAACGCCAAACAACCGGCATACAAGCTGTTCAAGGACTTGGGGATGGAGGTATTCACACCTATGGTGTGGAAGCTTTCTGTGAAGCACGGGAAGCGTTGCCGGGAGGAAGTGCCCTTCATTCAGGATCTGCTTTTTGTGAATGGCACGCGGCTGGCAGTTGACCCAATAGTCGAGAAATACAATACCGTGCAATATCGTTACCTGCGCGGCGGATACAAAATCCCGATGACGGTCAGGGAAAGCGACATGCAACGTTTCATCCATGCTGTTCAGTCCTCTGAAAATCCGTGTTATTACACGCCCGAAGAAATATCCTCCGATATGATAGGTAGGAAAGTGCGCATCGTAGGAGGCCCTTTGGACGGATATGAAGGGTATTTGCAGAAAATCCAAGGGGCACATGTCAAACGTCTGTTCGTAGAACTTCCCAGTCTCCTTGCCGCTGCCGTGGAGGTACAGCCCGAATACATACAGCTTTTGTAGTTGGCAGGCGGTGAGGCTGAATCGAGGATTTAAGTGCTCATGACTTTTTTTATGGAATCCATGTCAGGCTGTGCCGTTTGGCAGAACAGAATGCACAGGTTTTCGATGTATCAGTGGAAGGGAAAAGCATGGTTTTTATCATGGCAGGTTTGTGGAATTGTTATTAACCCATTTAATACTCAAATAAAAGAACTTACAATATCCTCTATTCCAGAAGAGTACGATTTAATATGACGTATTAATTTAAGTTGATTATAAATCAGTATGTTAGAGAAATTTCTAATAATTGCAGTTCTTCTGCTATATCTGAAATGGATTTTCATAATCTGTTTTTATCCTCTAATGGTTGGATGGGGATTATATCAAAATCATAAAACAAATAGATTCTATAAGCTTTTAGCTGTTCCCGCTTATATTATTGAACGAATTTTAAGATTCGGGGGGGGAGATTTTTGATATTTAACATTTCAATAATCCCATCAATTCATTTGCGGCGATTGCTTTACAAAGGTTTAGGTGCACATATCGCCTCAAAAGCTGTATTTCATTTTCGGACAGAGATTCGTGCCCCTTGGTCTTTACATATCGGTCAAGGGACAATAATCGGTGATAATGCTATTTTGGATGCACGGGAGGGGCTGAATATCGGTAAAAATGTTAATCTTTCAAGCAACGTGTCTATATACACTTTACAGCATGACCATCGTGACCCTTATTTTGGTTGTCCTAATCCTAAAGATAGAAAAATGTCAGTGGAGATAAACGATAGAGCCTGGCTTGGTTCCAATGTTATAGTTCTTCCCGGTGTTCATATTGGTGAAGGGGCGGTATGCTGTGCGGGATGTGTGGTGACAAAAGATGTGGAACCCTATGCTGTTGTGGCTGGCATTCCGGCAAAGAAGGTTGGAGAACGGCCAAGAGTATTAAAATATGAGTTTGATGGGAAAAGTTGTAGGCTTTATTAATCACTATTTTTTTATTATTTTATGGAAATAATAATTTCAAATGCAGCCGTTAATAATGGGAATCGAGGTTGTGTCGCACTTTCTTTATCTTCTATGTATATCATAGATAAGATTCTGAATGCTAAAAATATTCCTCACACGTTTTATTTACCTCAAAGTGGGTATGATCAAAAAGAAGAGCATATGATAAGGGCTGGCGATGTGACGCTCAAATTTGTTTCATTAATGGACATAACGCCTTTAACTGTCAAGCACTATATTAAGAATCTGATAAAGTATATTGCCAAATGGAAAGAATATCAAGCAACAAAGAAAGTCTATAAAGAAGCCGATTTTATTCTGGATATAGGGCAAGGAGACAGTTTTGCTGATATTTACGGTAAAAGACGTTTTGACTGGATATTCAGCCAATATCGGTTGGGTATGAAATTCAAAAAAACTTATTGCATCCTTCCGCAAACAATAGGTCCCTTTAAAGAGCCTACCATACTCAAACAAGCTTGTATTGGAATTGATTACGCCAAGTGTGTAATGACCCGCGACAGGCAAAGTCGTGATTTTGTGAAGAGGCTTTTGCCTAACAAAGCTGTTTCTGAGATTATCGATGTTGCCTTTTTCATGCCTTACAAGAAGAAAGAATTCAATTCTGATTCAATCCATGTGGGATTGAATGTGTCTGCATTACTATGGTATGGAGGATATACACGCAATAACCAGTTCGGTCTGAAGGTGGATTATCCATTATTAATCCATTCCGTTATAGATTATTTTTTGGCTCAAGCAAATGTAAAGGTTCATCTGATACCTCATGTCGTAGGGGGAGAACGGCATATTGAAAATGATTACGCCGTTTCATACGACTTATTTGAAGAATACGACCATCCGAACCTTGTCCTGTCCCCCTTATTCTTAGACCCTATTGCCGCAAAAAGCTATATTGCTGGCATGGATTTCTTCATGGGAGCACGTATGCATTCCACTATTGCAGCCTTTTCATCGGAAGTCCCGGTCTTTCCTATGGCATACAGCCGTAAGTTCAATGGGCTGTTTGCAGACACTTTGCAGTATCCATATATGGCAGACATGAAAACGCAGTCCAATGCTGAAATATTGGCAAATATAAAGCAGTGTTATGGACAAAGAAAAGATTTAAAGGAAATGGAGCATCAACGTATGCATACTACAGTCAAGGAGCGCAGGGAAATAATGGAAACAAAATTATGCGAGTTTTTCGGGATAAAATAAGTGAATGGCATGGCTAAGATTTCTAAAATCATAAAGAATGACTTGTGCTTAGGATGCGGTCTGTGTGAGGCTGTGAGCAATGGTATTTGCAAAATGGCTCTTACGCAAAGAGGATTCTATGAACCAAAAATGATAAGAGATAATCGGAACCAGTATATTGGCAGAATATGCCCAGGAATAACGATACATAACCGGAATCAAAGCAAACATTTGTCAGTGTGGGGCAATGTCGTGCAGGTTTCGAATGCTTGGTCAACCGATAATGGCATACGCCGGCAGTCCTCGTCTGGGGGGAGTCACTTCAGCCTTAGCTATATATCTATTGGAGTCGCATCAGGTAGACGGTGTCTTGCATGTCGGAGTGCAAGAGAACACCTATTTATATAACAAGTTATATGTCAGCAGAAACCGCAAAGACATTTTAGACAGGAACGCTTCACGGTATGCCCCGGCAGAAGTGTTCAACCATATCATTGACATATTTGAAGCAAACGCACAAGAGACATTCGCGTTTATTGGAAAACCTTGTGACATTGCAGGCATGCAGAATTTCATATCGGCTTATCCTCAATATCGGCATAAAGTGAAATATTACCTTGCCATCTTCTGTGCAGGAATGCCAAGCTATAAAGCTACAGAAAAGGCTCTGGCCACTTTCGGCAAGAAAGAAAAGCCCCAGACATTACGTTATCGTGGAGACGGTTGGCCAGGTTATTTTACTGCGACTTATCAGGATGGTGCCTCTTGCCGTATGACTTACAATGAAAGTTGGGGAAAGATATTAGGGCGTGATTTAGGATTTAGATGCAAGATATGTCCGGATGGCATCGGTCTTTTGGCCGATATAGCTTCTGGGGATTCATGGAACACGAAGAGCGGCTATCCGGATTTTACAGAAGCGGACGGTAAAAATTTCTGTTTTATGCGTACGGAAAAAGGGCTGAAGCTTTTTAAGGAAGCTGAGGAAGCTGGCTATATAATCACAGAGGCTTTGAATGAGGACAATGTACGGGATATGCAACGCTACCAGTATGAGCGGAGACATTTGGTCGGTTGGCGGATTGCCGTTGTGCAATGTCTCACTGGAGGCATATTGGATTTTCATGGATTAGGTTTTTATCGAACTGCCTTGAACGGGAATATTGTAAGGGGAATAAAAGATGCCTTTGGAACGGCAAAACGATTCATTAAATTGAGGAAAAAGAATGGGTAGCAGCAATAAAATCGCCAGAGGTGTCTTTTGGACTACCTTATTGAATATTGTAAACGGCGTCTACGGCTTTATTTCCGTTCCAGTCCTAATCGCTTATTTTGGCAAGGCAGATTATGGGTTGATAGGGCTTGCCATGTCTGTGAACGTGTATTTGAGGTTGATGGACTTGGGATTCAATTCCACTAATGTCCGTTTCTTCTCTAATTGGTTGGCGAAAAAAGAACTGGATAAGGTAAGGAAACTGTTTCAGACTAGTCTTGCCTTTTATGGAAGTATCGGCTTGTTGAATGCACTCATATTAATTAGCATATCATGTTTTTCCGGCTCATTGTTTCATTTGGAGGGGGAACAAAACCTTATACTTAAACACCTTTTTTACATATTAGCAATCAGCGCATTCATCAGTTGGTTCACGTCTTGTTTTGACCAACTCATCAAAGCGCATGAATATGTAGGTTGGACACAAAAAATCACCTTGCTGCCAAAACTATGCCAAATCGCAATATTAGGTGTAACGGTTTGGTGCCATTTGAGCATAGAATGGTATTATGCCTTAACAGCATTTTCAATGTTTTTGGTCATTCCGTTCGCAATACATAAGATCAGGCTTTTAGCTCCATATATTTCTTTCTTTCCGGTTCTTGACAGACCTATATTCAAGACAATCCTCCCTTATTGTCTGAATATTTTCTCTTTCAGCCTGTTTTCTTTCTCTATCAATTATTTACGTCCTGTATTTTTAGGAATGCAAGGGACAATAGAAAGTGTGGCAGATTACCGTATCTTGAATGGGATTATTACAATCGTCCTTATGTTGGGTGGTGCTTTTGTCGGGGTTATCCTTCCTTCAGCTTCTAAAGTAGTGGCCTTGGGTGATAGGGAAGCCCAAAACCGGATTGCGTATGACGGTACCAAGTATATAACCATAACTTTATGTTTTTGTTGTTTTGGGATGATGAGCGTCAGCCAAGAAATGCTCCAACTGTATGTGGGAAGTGAGTACTTATATTTAAGTGTATGGCTTGATTTGTGGCTATTGACTACTTTAACTTCTCATAATCAGGCTATTTCAAGTTTGATACTGTCGGGAAGTGACATACGTGTGATAACCTACTGTACCATTGTGTCTTCGTTTATCGGCTTGTTGGCTTGTTGGTTGCTGATACCCTATTTTGAAGTGGGCGGCACTGTAATAGGTTATGGGATATACGGCTTGATACAAATATTGTTCTATTACCTTTATTATTGGCCGAAGAAGATGCATATTGATTCCGGAAAAGTATTCAAATGTTCTTTTCTGCCAAGTGTCATGGCAGGTGTCGTTGCCATGCTATTGGTGCGTTATGGTTTAAAACGTTTTTTATTGCCGGTCAATAATGACTGGATTGAACTCTTTCTGGAAGAAATCGTTTTCACCCTATTATATATAGGGGTAGTCTATGCGTTTATCCTGAACGCAAAAGACAAGAGTCTCTTTTTTAAACTGATTAGAAAACATGCGTGACGATAAAGTGACAATAGCCAAAGGTATTGGGATATTGCTGATGGTGGCAGCACATGCAGGCATACCGGATGTAATATCTCGGTTCATAGTGATGTTCCATATGCCTCTCTTTTTCTTTATGAGCGGTTATTGCTTCAAAGAGAAATCCCCCCCTCCGTGCAGTAATATTTATTAATAAACGAATTAAGGGGTTATATGTGCCATTCGTGAAATGGTCATTGATGTTTCTTTTGTTCCACAATGTTTTTTACTATTTGAATATTTATAACGATGAATATGGATTCAGAGGGGAAGTCTCTTATCTGTATACATGGAAGGAATATGCAGTCCGTTGCGTAAGGATCATATTTGGATTGCATGGTCAAGAGCAGTTATTGGGCGGTTATTGGTTCCTACCTCAATTGTTGTACGCTTCCATTATTGGATTCTTTACGATAAAGTATGTAAGAAACTTTTATGTTGGTACGGCAATAATGTTGGGCTTGGCTATTGTGGCTTCCTTTTTTAACTTGAGAATACCATTCTTGCGCATCGGAAGTCTGACTTTCTTTTCCACGGTATTTTTCATGACAGGTTTTTTGTATAAGAAAAAATACGATAATTGGAATAAAGGCTATCTGTCCGTCCTCTTTGTTATTATTGTAGCGGCAGGGTCTGTTTTATGTTATACTTCTATGTTAAGCTTTACGACAGATAAAATACTGCCATACGCGGTATGTGCTATTTGTGGAACTGTAATGACCTTGAATATTAGCTATTATATTGCTACGAAAGAGGGTTGGATAAAGAAAATGCTCATTTATGTTGGTAATAATACCTTAACCGTTTTGACTTGGCATTTCCTCTGTTTCAAAATTGTGTCTTTGATTATCATCAAATGTTATGACTTGTCTATAGAGTAATTAGCTTACTTCCCTATTATCCCGCAATATGCTTCTTGTTGGATTGCGTATTTTGTGGTAGGTGCAGGAGTTCCGTTAACCGTCTTGGCCTTACAGCAGAAATATGTATCAAAGAAGCAGTATAAAGACTACTAAAATTTTGATAAAAAGCAATGCAGATATTAGCCCAATTAGCATTAATTGTTTTATGTCTTTTAATGTTTAGAGTTGAAAGAAAGTATAAGTTGGCAATTCTATTATTGTCAGCCATTTGTTTTAATTGCGTCAGAATTTATGCCATACCATTTGGATTGAGTACATACGTTTTGTGTTTCAGCTTTATTCTGTCGGAATTTTCACGTCTAAAAAAAGACATAAAGGAAGTCAAGAATACAATATTAAGACCTCTAATGTATTCTGTAATATTAGCAACTGTTATATTGGCCATACATAGCCCCCATTATGATAATTTGACGCAATACATTCGTTTAGCTATAAACGAATGTATTGCTAAATATTTTGTTCTTTGTTATGCTTTTCTATCTATACGTAAAGAGGATGATCTCCATCCAGTTTTCAGAATATCATACTATGGATTATTGGTATTAACTTTATTTGCACTATTTAACTATGTTGCAAAATCTGCATTTTTTGTTAATGAAATGTATCGCGGCATGGCATTAACCGATGTTATGCAAGACACAGGCAATAAATTCACTTATTCAGAACGATTTAGAGTTCAAGCCATGTTTTTTAATCCATTTGATTACGGATATATCTGCATTCTTTTATTATTATTCAATTGGTATGGTTATATAAAATCTTTCATTTCTAAAAAACGTTTTTATATGATTATAGGGTGTTGCCTTTATGGCATTATTACTTGTGGATGCAGAACAAATATGTTATGTTGCTTAATTGGTGTATTTGTTTATGTGCTATTTGCTTTTGACCTTAAAAAAAGAACGAAATACTTTGCTGTATGTTCACTGTTGGGCATCATATTATTTAGCTCAATTCCTTTTCTACAAGAAAAAGTCAATGATATACTTTCCATATTTGATAAAAATTCATCAATGAGTGGTAGCAGCATTGAAATGCGTGTATTACAATATACTGCAGTTATGAATCATGTTAGGGACCATTTTCTTTTAGGTAGGGGCTTGGATTATTTTTTTATTGATATGGGATGGAGTGAAGGAAAACAATACTTAGTTGACCAAGATTTATTTGGTTTAGAAGGTGTTTTAATGAATTATTTACTTGAACGGGGATTTTTAGGTATATGTTTTTATTTGTTTTTCTATGTCTATGTTTTGTGTTTTTTCTATAAACATAAGTCGGTAGATAAGAATATTTCTGCTTTAGGTGTTTCTATTTTAGTTACATATTTAGCATTTGCTAATATGACAGGAGAATTGAATAGCGTATTCCCAACTTTGTTAATTACAGGAATATGCTTAAAAGTATTGTATATGAATATTATTTGTAAAAAGATACGGAATAAACATGAAATTCAGCATCGCAATCCCGGCATTCAAAGCTAAGTATTTAAAAGAATGCATAGATAGCATCCTCGCTCAAACTTATAAGGATTTTGAGTTGATTATAGTGAACGATGCTTCGCCGGAGAATATTGATTCGGTTGTTAAACCTTATTTATCCCAAGCAAAGATTCGATATTACAAAAATGAGAAAAACTTTGGGAGCGTTAATGTGGTTGGCAATTGGAACAAATGCCTGTCTTTTGCATCGGGTGAGTATTTTTTGTTAATGGGGGATGATGATAAATTATGTAGTAATTGTTTAGAAGAGTATGCAAAACTGATAGATGCATTTCCCCAATGCAAGGTTTACCATACAAGAACTTGGCAAATCAATCCACAATCGGAAATAATCGGCATTACCGGACCTCGCCCTGTTTGGGAATCCGTATATGACAACATATATGAACGGATTAAATTGCACAGGGCACAATATATTTCAGACTATTTGTATGAAACACAACACTTGAAGTCGGATGGAGGTTTTTATAAACTGCCAATGGCTTGGGGAAGTGACGATATAAGTGCCTATAGAGCCGCTGCTGTTGCAGGTGTAGCTCATTCTGAAAAGCCTCTGTTTTGTTACCGCGTACATCCTACTTCATTGACGTCATCTGGGAATATTAAAATAAAAATGGATGCCATACAAGGAGAAATGGAATGGTTGAACAATTTTATGATGAAAGCTACACCGATAGAGGAAACGGACAAAATCGTAGCTCAGAAAATCAAGGCTTTCTTACCTAAATATGAATTGAATAAGTATGCGGAACATATTAGTCAAGCTATGAATGTCCAACCTTTAGCTAATTTATGCAAGTATTGGAGAATGCACAAGACGTACCATCTGTCTGCATCTTGCTATTTGTTTGCTATCAATAAATGGGTTATCAACAAACAGAAGAGAAATGAGAAAATGTATATACATAACAGATGACGGTTGGTGGGATACGGATGTCACAATATTGCCTCAAATAATAGATGACTATGAGATTACGGTTGTTGTTTCCGAACGCTTGAAACAGTTGAAATATGAACAGAAGAATATTCGCGGCGTTTCGAAAATCATAAAATACCAAACTATCTATAGGAATAGTGATATAAGGAAAATATTTAAATCATTTATTTTTGGAATAAAAGAATATATACGACAATCGATTGGGAAACAGGACAATCTCATTATTTACTTAAAGAATTCCGACATAGCATTTCTTTTATTATTCTCATGGCTTTTGCCAAGACGTAGGACTATAGTAGGCATTCATGACTTTATAATGCATAAGGGAAAGAATACGGGCTTATATTCTTTTTTTTATAACATCGTATACAGAAAATTTGATTATTTCTTATTCTTTTCTGAAACTCAACAAAGCCAATTTTCATCCGAATACCCGAAGAAAAAGGCATTTTATATAAATATGCCTTTGAAAGATTTCGGTCCGATAATGAAAGAAAAACATAACCCTGGAAACAGGATATTTCTTTTCTTTGGCTTTATACAGGCTTACAAACGTCTGGATTTGTTTATTGAGGCCTCGCAGCATGTAACTTCAGGAGCAAAATTCATTATAGCTGGTGCTTGTAATGATTGGGACAGATATAAGGCATTGCTCACTGGAAAGAAAAATAATGTACAATGTGAAATACGTTTTATAGCGAACAATGAAATCGCATTTTATTTCCAAAAAGCAGATTATTTGGTTTTGCCTTATGATGAAGCAACACAAAGCGGTCCGTTGACGATAGCCTACAACTATTGCCTGCCAATTATCGCGACGGATATAAAACTATTTGCTACAATGGTAAAAAACGGAGATAATGGTTTTCTTTTTCATAAGGGAAATTTAGAAGCATTCATCCAGACTATAAATCATGCAAATGAGATTAGTAACCAACAATACTCCTCACTGGTAGCAGGAATGTGCAAAGCAAAGAATGAATATCAAAAAACTACTGACTTTAAACTGTCATTGGAGAATTTTGTAAAAGAAAATAATATATGATTCAATTAGCAGATAACAAAAGCTGTACAGGGTGCGCTTGTTGTCACAATATTTGTAGCCATAATGCCATTTCAATGCAGGAAGATTCAGAAGGCTTCTTGCAACCGGTTATTGACCGGGATAAATGTGTAGAATGTGGATTGTGCATGCAAAGATGTCCCGAATTAGGTCATGCCCCACTTCCCGAATCTTCAAGTTGTCATGCCGCATACAGTCATTCGTTTCAACGGAATGGTTCTTCCGGTGGAATGTTTTCAGCCATAGCCGATTACATATTGGAGAATGGAGGAGTGGTCTACGGGGCTGCTTTTGATGACAAATTGCAATTGCATCACATTGCTGTAGATAAAAAGGAGAACATGCAAGCTCTTCGTGGCAGCAAGTATTTGCAAAGCTACATAGGAACTATCTATAAAAAGATAAAAGAGATATTGCGCAACGGGCGAAAGGTTTTGTTTGTTGGTACTCCATGCCAGGTTATGGGTTTGCGAAATTATTTAGGGCATGATGACACAAACCTGTTTACCGTTGATTTGATTTGCCACGGTGTTCCATCACAAAAGTCTTTTGACAAATGGATTGAAGCTATAGAGACGAAAAAAGGGCATATCGATGGATTTTCTTTTAGGAAACTGGACGGATGGTCATCCCCCCCAAGATACATTCAAAAGAATAAAAGTAAACCATTACGTTATGACCTTGAAGTCTATATGTGGGCTTTTTATAAAAGTTACTTGTTCAGGGAATCCTGTTATCAATGCAAGTACGCCAATCTGAAAAGGCCTGGCGATATAACATTAGGAGATTTCTGGGGTATAGGCACACATGGAATTCCTTTTAAGAAAAGCCAACGCTATGGCATATCCTTAGTTTTATCAAATACCGATAAGGGGAAGCGGATGATTGAAACGTTAAAAGATGATTGCTATTTTGAAGAACGTACTTTAGAAGAAGGCATTGCAAACCAACATAATCTGAAAGTTCCCTCTGCACGTCCAACTGAAAGGGGTGCATCTGTCCATGATTTTATATCTGATATGTCACTGTTGGAATATGGAAAGAAGTATCATTTGCTACCAAGGCGTAAATATCTTTATCTGACAGAATCTCTCATCAAGGATTGTATGATTGATTGGGGAATTTTTGACGTGATGAAAGAACTTGTTTATAAAATAAAATGAGAAATTCATGAAAATCGGTATAGTTACATACGTAAAATGTGATAATTACGGCGCGGAACTGCAGGCCTACGCTTTACAATGGAAGCTGAACAAGTTAGGATATGATGCCGAGGTCATAGACTTGCAAAAAATAGAGAAAGACCTGGCTTCAAACGCTTCGTCAATTGTTCCAGCCATAGTTAATAGGTTCAAAATACTGGGCTGGAAAGCGCCTTGGAGCATTTTAAAACTTGCGATAAATGTCCTGAAGCGCAAGGTTACAGCCCAAAAGAATGAAAATAATATCAAACTAAAGCATCGCTTATTTATTGACTTCTTCGAAAATTATATCCGGCATTCCAAAAAGCATTATACCATAGAAGAAATCAGGGAAGCAACAGATTTGGATTATGATGTCTATATTGCAGGAAGTGACCAAATTTGGAACTATATGCATACCGATAATATGGATGTGTATTTTCTTGAATTTGCAAAAAAGTTCAAGGCTAAACGAATATCTTACGCAGCAAGCATTTCAGTATCACATATACCGGATTCAAGACAAAATCTCTATAAAAAATTATTGCCAAACATCCAGTGTTTGTCGGTAAGAGAGCTGCAAGGAGCAAAAATAATCGAATATTTGACCGGACGTAAGGCAGAAGTGGTATTAGATCCGACGTTGCTTATCAATAGCAACGAATGGACGGAAAATGTTGTCAGGCTACCAGAAATTAAAGAAAAATATGTATTGGTATACACACTTTCAGGTTCATCCTATATCAAGCGTCTGTCACAATACGTGGCAAATAGATTGAACTGCAAAATCGTTGATATGAGGATTGATTTCCAAAAGAATAAAGATGGAAATGTTATAACTTGTTATGAATTAGGGCCTCGTGAGTGGGTAGGTCTAATATCGAAAGCGCAGTATGTAATAACAGACAGCTTTCACGGAACAGCATTCTCTATAAACTTCAATAAACCGTTCACGACATTGGTAAATCCGGTCAGCAACATGAATTCGCGTGTACTGTCGATTCTTGAAATAACACAATTGACAAACCGCATCATTTATGATGACGGGGAAAATATAATGCCAAAAGATTTAACTATCGATTTTAGGTCTGTGAATCAGATTATAGAACAATGGAGGAAAAAATCCATTGACTTTATCCATAAATCTCTTCAAGAATGAAAATTGCCATTGACTTGACCCCACTGTACGGACGCAAGTGGACAGGTGTAGAGCTGTATGCCATTGATTTATATCATGCATTATTGGAACTTAACTATGAGGTAATTCCTATCTTCCATGTGAAAAATGATTTGGATGATAATCCGAATTCGTATATTATCAAACCGACAAAACGTCTATTGCTTGAAAATCTGGCCTTGTCGAAAGCTATTCGGACTATAAAAGCAGACGTTGCCTTATTCCCGATATTCCCTCCTCCTGTTGATGCCTATTTCTGTTGTAAAACCAAGATAATGCCCACAATCCATGACTTGGCTTTCCTCAAATACAGGAGTACCATAAATTTTGCGGCCAAGTATTATCTGACACCAAAAAACTTGTGGGCATTCAAAAAAGCTGATACGCTTATTACCATATCGGGAACCGTGAAAAAACAATTGCAACATTATACACAGTTGACAATTAAAAATTGGGGCGAGAATATTTCAAGTGATTTCAGAAAAGAGAACCTGAGCATCAATGCTAATTGTTTAAATGATTTTGGACTGCAGCCGGATAAATACTATATCTCTGTTTCAACAATTGAACCGAGAAAGAACCTGACTTATTTATTGGATATCATTCGGGATGAATTAATGCAAGGTGATAAAAAATTGGTTTTAGTTGGGCGACGCGGTTGGGAAAAAAGCATACGGCTCCAACAACAGCTTAATGAATTGAAACAACACATAATATTCACAGAGTATGTTTCAATGGAAACACTCCAATCCCTGTATCATTACGCATACGCATTTATCTTGATGTCATTGGATGAGGGATTTGGGCGCACTCCTTTAGAAGCTATCGCTTGCGGTTGTAAACGTATAGTGGTAAGCGATATTGATATTTTCCATGAAGTTTTAGGGGAAAATGTAAACTATTTGCCTCTAAATGATATTGGCTTTTGTAAAGCTGCATTTAATAGAAATAAGTGGGAGGAAACGCCAAAAATGTTTAAGGTTCCATTTGATGCACTTGAAGAAAAGATTGATTTATAAAGAAACACTTAGAAACTTCTTGTTTTATAGATTCATTCATTGGACAGTTTACGCATTTGCCGGAATACTTATTTCACTTTTGTTAGATAGGATCGTATTTCGAAAAAACAAGCAATTATATATAACGATAATTTTTTTATAATAATTATGATTATTCGAAGTAAAGCACCACTCCGCTTAGGATTGGCAGGTGGAGGAAGTGATGTGTCGCCATATAGCGACATCTATGGGGGACTGGTTCTTAATGCTACCATTAACCTCTATACATACGCCACAATTGAAGAAACTAATGACGGTTTGGTATCTATAAACAGTTATGATTCAGATTGCCGTCAATCCTTTCCTTTGACAGACAAATTGGAAATAGACGGCAAAGCTTCTCTAATAAAAGGTGTCTATAATCGCATTGTACGTGATTATCACCCTAAATGGACAGGCTTTAAAATCACGACATATAACGATGCTCCAGCCGGTTCTGGGCTTGGTACATCCTCTACAATGGTGGTGTGCATCATCAAAGCATTCGTGGAATGGCTTAGCCTACCGTTGGGTGATTATGAGATAGCCCGTATGGCATACGAGGTTGAGCGTAAAGACTTGAATCTTTCCGGAGGCAAGCAAGACCAGTATGCGGCAGCTTTTGGCGGCTTCAATTATATGGAGTTCTTAGGGAACGACATGGTAATCGTAAATCCGTTGAAAGTGAAACGTTGGATAACGGATGAACTGGAAGCTTCATTGTTGCTTTATTTCACGGGAAGGTCTCGGGCTTCCGCAGCTATCATAGACCAGCAGAAGGCAAATACGACCAATAAAGAGAGCAAATCAATAGAAGCCATGCACCGCATCAAGCAAAGTGCCAATGATATGAAACTTGCGTTGCTGAAAGGGGATATGCGAGAATTTGCCCGTATATTGGGACGGGCGTGGGAAGACAAAAAGAAAATGGCTGACGCGATAACCAATCCTGTCATAGAACAAGCCTTTGAGGTGGCAACTCAAGCAGGAGCCGTTGCGGGCAAGGTAAGCGGTGCAGGTGGAGGCGGTTTCTGTATGTTTATGGTAGAACCAACGAAGAAGAAAGTCGTCATTGATGCCTTGAAACAGCTTGATGGTTTTGTCATGCCATTTCAGTTTACCGATGGAGGTGCGCATGGTTGGAAGATTTATGAAACAGACGATATATCAACAATGAAATACTGACATACTATGGAACATACAATATTAAATGACTTAGTGTCAAGGTATCCTCAATTGGTGGCATGCAAGGAAGACGTTGCAAAAGCCTTTGCAGTATTGTCCGAATCTTATCATAATCATGGTAAGTTGCTGATATGCGGTAATGGTGGTAGTGCAGCAGATGCAGAGCATATCGTTGGTGAATTGATGAAAGGCTTTAAAAGCCCACGGCACTTGGACGTAGCGAGCAAAAGTAAATTGAAGAATGTAGACAATGGACTTGGAGACCTGTTGGCTAAGAACCTGCAAGGCGCACTTCCTGCAATAGCCCTTGATGGTCATCCGGCGTTGTCTACGGCATACATGAACGATTGTGAGCCGTTGATGTGCTTTGCCCAACAAGTGAACGGCTATGGATGTGAAGGTGATGTACTGCTTGGCATATCTACATCTGGTAACAGCCAGAACATACTTTATGCTGCCGTAACGGCTAAGGCAAAGGGTATGAAAGTGATAGGCCTAACAGGCGCAAAAGAAAGCAAATTGTCTGATATGGCGGATGTCTGCATATGTGTACCCGGAACGGAGACCTACAAAATACAGGAGTTACACTTACCAGTGTATCATTGCCTCTGCCTGATGCTCGAAGAAGAATTTTTCGGAACAAATAAATAGAACAGGGTTATGGGAAAAGAAGTGATTATATTGGCAGGTGGATTGGGTACAAGGTTGCGCTCAGTTGTAAGTGATGTGCCCAAGTGTATGGCTCCGGTTGCAGGGAAACCTTTTTTGTGGTATCTGCTGAAATACTTGTCTAATTTCGATGTTGTGCGCGTGGTACTTTCTGTCGGTTATTTACGAGATACCATTATTGATTGGGTTAACGAATATGGAGGTGAGTTCCCCTTCGGTTTTGATTATGCGGTAGAAACAACTCCGTTGGGAACGGGAGGCGGCATTAAACTTGCACTTGACAAGTGCTTAAATAATGATGTAATCGTATTGAACGGAGATACATTCTTTAATGTAGACTTGGATGAGATATATGGACAGCATCGTTTGCATCCGGCTTCCATAGCCCTTGCGCTAAAACCTATGGAGCATTTTGACCGCTATGGAAATGTCCGTGTAAACGGCAATCTGATTGTCGATTTTGAAGAAAAGAAGCATTGCGACAAGGGAGTAATCAATGGAGGCATATATGTTATAAGTAAATCAGGTGATTTCTTTAACGGGTTACCTGACAAGTTTTCATTTGAGACCAATGTCCTGAAACCGCAATGTGCAAGAAGCAATCTGTATGGCATTGTGCAGGATGGATATTTCATCGACATTGGCATTCCTGAAGATTATGAACGCGCGAACAAAGATTTTCCTGGAATCCCAATTTTTAAGGAATGAAGTTATGTGATATAGATGTCAGTGGTTATGATACATTGCTGCTTGACAGGGACGGTGTAATAAACCGTCTTCGCCCGAATGATTATGTCAAGTGTTGGGAGGAATTTGAGTTCTTGCCGGATGTGCTTGACGTGATTGCGACATGGAGCAAGGAAGTAAAGCATATCTTTATTGTCACCAATCAACGTGGCGTAGGTAAAGGACTGATGACAGAAAGTGATTTGCAGGACATACATAAACGGATGTTCCACGAAATAGAAAAATGTGGCGGGCATATTGATAGGATCTATTATTGTACCTCACTTACTGAGGCTGATAAACGAAGGAAGCCTGGGATAGGTATGTTTGAGGATATATTGAGAGACTATCCGGATGTAAAACCTTCTGGTTGTTTGATGATAGGGGACAGTGATAGCGATATGAAGTTCGCGGAGAATTGTGGAATTAAAGGAATAAAAGTATGAATGGAATTGCGCAAATAAATGGACATAAGAAATTAATTTTTTACGATGAATTCAATAAAAATACTGAATGTACGGATCAACAATCTGACAGCGAAGGAATTGTTGGAACGGTTAAATAAGGGGGTATTGGTTACGCCAAATATTGATGATATAATGAAGCATCAGCATGACAGGGAATTCCACGAAATGGCTTCACGAGCCGAGTTCTCCGTATGTGATAGCCGAGTGTTGTTGTTGATGTCTCGTATGTTGCGTACTCCTTTGAAGGAGGCAATACCTGGCTCAAGTTTCTTTCCTATGTATTGTGATTATCACGCAAAGGATGAAAATATCAAAATATTCCTGCTTGGTGCAAAAGAAGGTGTTGGAGAAGTGGCACGTAAGAGAATCAATTCGCGCATAGGTCGGGAGATTGTTGTCGAGACATATTCGCCTCCTTTTGGTTTTGAAAAGGACGAAGAAGAATGTAATCATATCGTTGATATTTTAAAGAAATCCGAGGCAAATGTTGTATTAGTAGGTTTAGGCAATCCCAAGCAAACAAAATGGATTTATAAATATAAAAATGAACTGCCGAATATAAATCTATTTATGGCACTTGGAGCAACAATAGACTTTGAAGCAGGTAATGTAAAACGTGCTCCGGAAATTTTTCAAAAGTTAGCTTTAGAATGGTTATACAGATTTCTAAAAGACCCCAAGCGACTATTCAAGCGCTACTTTGTCGATGATATGCAATTTTTTTATTATTTCACCAAACAATTGTTGGGAGTATACAAAAATCCGTTCGGCAAATAGACTTCTTTGTTTGCGAAACAGTTTACAGATTAATGCTATTGGAAATATTATAATTACAGTCAATTGTGAAAGGCATAGTTTTGGCCAGTGGCAGCGGTATCCGTCTGTACCCTATCACAAAGTCAGCAAACAGTTGATACCGATTTTCGACAAACCGATATGGAATTTAAGAGAAACATAATGAAAACGGGCGGTGCCGGATTCATCGGTTCGCACGTGGTACGCTTGTTTGTGAACAAATTCCGGAATACTGCATCATCAACCTCGACAAAGTTGAGGTATCTCGACAACCAAGCATGGATGGACAACGTGACGAGCGGTGATTACCAACGGTATTACGAGGAAATGTATAAGGATTGATAAATAAAAAAAGGCAGACCTGCGATAAAAATGAATGGTGGACAAGGGGGGATATCCATTTGGGCGCTAACAGACCTATAAATGACACAAGCATCATTAATGTGCAATAATATCCATCTTCGGACTTACCAAAAAGAGACTAAGGATTGTCTGTTTTATAATTGGAAGTATAAACAAAACATTATGGTGCAGATGCCCACCGGCACTGGCAAAACCCATTTGCTTGCCTCGGTCATTTATGACCAACTGAAAGAGAAGCAAGGCCAATGTGTGTGGATTATTGCTCATCGCCGTGAACTCGTGGAGCAGATAGAAGAAACCCTTGCACGATACGGCATATCCAAAGATGACGGAAGGGTGAAGGTGATGTCCATCCAGTGGCTGTCAAAGCATTGGGAGGACGTGAAGGACGAAAGGCCGAGTTTGATAGTGATAGATGAAGCGCACCATGCGCTTGCTGGGACTTACAGGGAACTGTGGCTGCGCTATCCGAATGCGAAGAAGTTAGGTACGACCGCTACGCCCTGCCGGCTGAATCGCAAAGGGTTCACTAACTTATTTGACACGCTTATAACATCGGATAGCATAGCGGACTTTATCCGGCAAGGATGGCTTTCCACCTTTGATTATGTATCCATACGTCCGGACAGCGAAGAGCAACGGTTAATAAACGGGCTGGAAAGACGGGGAGCGGACGGTGATTTTCAGGTGAAGGAGATGGACACCGTGCTGAATAGGCGGCCAAGTATCGAAAGGCTGTATGAGAGCGTAAGGCAATATGCCGATAGCAAGAAAGGCATCGTGTACGCTATAAGCATCAGTCACGCACGGAATATCGCCGGATATTACAATCAATACGGGATGAACACCATCGCCATTGACAGCAAGACACCCGCAAACGAACGGAAACGGCTTGTCGAAAACTTCAGGCAGGGCAAGATACAGGTTCTTGTCAATGTGGACGTATTCAGCGAGGGCTTTGACTGCCCTGACGTGGAGTTTATCCAGTTGGCACGGCCGACACTGTCGTTGCCCAAGTACCTGCAACAGGTGGGGCGCGGACTGCGCAAGACGGAAGGTAAGGAAAGTTGCATGATAATCGACAACGTGGGGCTTTACCACCTGTTCGGTCTGCCGACGGCCCACCGGGACTGGCAGGCGATGTTCGAGGGACGGCTTGCCGGAAAAGGTTATCCAGACACAAATATGAGGGTGGTGTCATATATGGCTGTATCGCAAGAAACAGATAAAGATAAAACAGCAGAAACAGACGGACAACTGGAAACCATCGTGTCGCACGGCCAGTTGTTGGATTACCTGCAAAGCGGCAAGCCTTTGCAGGAGAACGATTCACTGCAACCCGAAAAGCTGAGACCGTTCAAGGACAGAACAAGCGGCCTGTACGGCTTGAAGCGCGGCAACAAGATAACGTCCACGGCACGATACCATAACGTCCTTGACACGGATGAAGGGCTTGCCACCGTGTGTTTTGACAACGGGCAAGCGGGCGTCGTGGACGAATCCGGCAACGTCAGGATGCGGTTGGGACGTTGCCGAAGCGCAAAATTCATGAAAGGCAATATCCTTGCACTTACAGGCAATAACGGGCGGAAGACATACATGGATTTGCTCAGCGGCCAAATATGCGATAAACAGCCGAGGATACGGCAGTTCGGACCTGTACAAATGCTTGAAGCGGACGGTATGTATTACAGCCGGACAAAGGAACTGTACAAAACCAGGAAAGTCTCCGGATGTCATATTTTTCATGCCACAAGTTTCTGTCTTCTTGTCTATGATTATTATGCCGCTCCCGTATGCCGTCAAGTCAACGAAGACGATGCCCGTTGGGGGCATGACTGTGTGTGCCTGCTTGCAAATGATTATGACACCTATTACCGTTATTGCGGCATGCTGTCTGGCGGAAGTATTGTCATCGTGGACAATGCCGGCAAGTATTACATTGTGGAGGAAGGCAGGGGCAAGAAATACATCGCTTGTGAAAATCCCAAGACGGTGGATGAGGATTTTGACGTGGTGATACCCCGCCTGAAAGTCGAGGCGGCAAGACGGACGGATATGATGGTGGCCGAGGAGCGGCAGACAAACGAACGGAAGCGCATGGCACGTTTGGAGATGATGAAAACTGCCGTGCCGTTCAAGTCCGGCATGAGATGGGGATTGAGGCAGGGGGGGAAGGTGGTAGTCCCTCCGGTTTACAGGAGCATCCAGTACCCCGTCGGCTACTATTGCGCCGTTGAGGTCAGTCCATGCCGGTGGGGAATCATCATGTTGGATGGAAAAGTCGTCGTGGAGGCCAACTACTCAAAGGTGGTGATAAATGGTGACGGAACTGCAAGGCTGACCGTTTTCCCGGGAAAAGAGAAAGTCGTTGAATTAGGCACTTGACAAAGCAGGAATTATCCGCATATAAACAATCATACACAAAAATGCCGCAAACTGCCCTCCGAATATTTTTGGACTGTTTGCGGCATTTTTGTGTGCCAACTTATAGGCTCCGGCCATATGGCTCTTTTTATTCGATGAGTTTCGTGGCCCGGTGCTCTTCTTTTGCCGGTTGCTCAAAAGCGTCGCGTGCTCCGGTGAAGATTTCCTCTACGCGGTCTACCGTCTTGCGACGGAACTTGGCGGAACCCCACAACAGTTTGTTTTTGGCTTTGTTGAGGGCGTTGGCATCATTGATCCACTCTTCTGCCTTGTAGGTACGGCCATTATACCCGTCCAAATCTTCCTCATAATAGTAACTGATTTGCGTCAGTTCCATGTGACACTTCCCGTCGGAGCATTTTATGGTGAGCAAATAACGGAAACGGGTGCGATCCAAGACGAAAGGTTTCTTCTTGAATATCATCCATTCTTCGAAACGTCCGACCAACGTACCGGTAGAAGCTTCTTCCATAGCCATTTTGGTACCTTTCATTTGCTGTTCCCCTTTCATTAAACGGTTGAGGTAAGCCTTCATCACGTCGTATATCTGCTGTTTGTTTTTGCCTTCTACGGCAAAGGTCTGTTGGAACAGCACTTGTCCGTTCACTTCTGGTACGGCACCGACCAGGTATTTGCTGTCGTCTCTTTTTGATTTTGCGCAAACCAACATCGGTACGCATAATAGCAATAATAGAATTTTTCTCATGGGTTCAATCTTTTTTGAAGTTCTGCGCAAATTTAATAAAAGAAAAGCAATATCGGGCAGACTGTCCTTTTGTTTTAGTCATTTTTGTACCTTTTATAAGAGATACTTGTTCAAGTAGGCCGTAATATCTGTTTTATAGGTGTCTGAAATGGGGATGCGGGTTTTGCCGAAAATGATTTGCCCCTTATCCAATGTTTTCACTTTGTTCATCTGTACGATGTAAGAGCGGTGGACGCGCATGAATCGGGGATACGGCAGGCGTTCCTCCATGCTTTTCATGCTGACAAGTGTCAGGACAGGGCGGGGGGCGTTTTCCGTATAGATCTTCAGATAGTCTTTTAGTCCTTCGATGTAGAGTATGTCTTCCAACCGGATTTGAACGAGTTTATAGTCCGATTTTACGTAAATAAAGTCCTCTTCATGGGAAGGATTTGCCTGATGTTTCAATTCAAACCATTCCAAAGCTTTACGGGAAGCTGTCAGGAACTCATTGTAGTTGATAGGCTTGAGCAGGTAATCCAAAGCATTGACTTTGAAACCGTCCAATGCATACTGATCGAAAGCCGTGGTAAAGACGATACGGGTGTCTTGGGGAAGCATCCGGGACAGTTCCAAGCCGTTGAGGTCGGGCATCTGTATGTCCAAAAACAACAAGTCGATGTTCCTGAAGTTAATATCGTTCAGTGCCATGACGGCACTGTTGTATTTGCCGCAGAGTTCCAGGAAAGATGTTTTGCGGACATAGCTTTCCATCAGTTCCAATGCCAGCGGTTCATCATCTATGATTACGCATTTAAGAGTCATTTTGTAGTGGTGTGTATCGTTAATATTGATTTGTAGACCGTGGCGTTCTCATCACAACCTTTGGTCCATTCATATTTGCCGGGATAAATCAGGTCCAGGCGTTTTTGAACTTGTTCCAGGCCGATGCCGCTGCCGCTGATGTCGTTCCTTTGCTTGGGAAAATAAGAATTTTCGATAGAACAGCTTAAGGCACCGGGACCGGAACTGTAGATTTTGATGTGGATAAAGCTCGGTTTGACCGGGCTGATGCCGTGTTTGAAGGCATTTTCAAATAAGGATATGAAGATAAGCGGAGCTACCCGGATCGGGTTTTCGCTTGGAATGTCGATATGGAATTGCAAGTCCACATTGGGCGACAATCTGATTTTCATCAGTGCCACATAGTTTTTCAGAAATTCCAGTTCACGGTCCAACGGGATGAAATCCTGATTGTTGTCGTAAAGCAGATGACGCAACAACCGGCTGAGGTCCTGTACTGCCTGTTGTGCCTTGTCGGCATCGAAGGCAATCAGGGCATAGATGTTGTTCAGGGTGTTAAGCAGGAAGTGCGGATTAATCTGGTTGTGCAGGTTTTTCAATTCGGCTTCAATCCGTTTCAGTTCGGCCTTTTGCCTGCCTAATTCAGCTTCGTGCCATTTTTTGCTCATACGGATGGTGGCGGCCACTGCAGCTATCAGGCCGAACAGGATGAAATCCCTGATTCGGAATGACAGGAATGTCCACATCCACAAGCTGTCGTTTGGAGGTGGGGGAAGGGGAATGTGGAAATAGACATTACCCAGTCTGAACCAAAAATGGGTAAAAAAGAGCATGCCTGCACATAAAATGACGTTGAGCAGGACGTATATCTTGTTCTTTTTGTTGAAGACCAACCGGGGCACCAACCATATATAATTAATGTAGAACACCAATGTCATGGCTATGGGGTTTCCCATCATGCGGAAGATCTCTTCTTCGTCCAACCGCTCATTGGTGTGCCCTATGAGCATTGGGGGAAGACCGAAAAGGAACACCCATACAAAAAGATGTATGAGCAGTTCCTGGGGATATTTATGATTAATGTTCCATTTCATACCGAACTATTCATATCGGATGGCCTCGATAGGATCCATGTTGGCGGCCTTCTTGGCCGGGTACCAACCGAAGAAAATCCCGATAAACGTGCAGACACCGAAACTCATCACGATGCTCCACCATTGGATGAAAATGGGCATGTTGGCGGCAAATTTGATGGCATAAGCGGCTCCTATACCTAATATGACACCAATCAAGCCTCCCGCGATACTCAGTATGGCGGCTTCGATGAGGAACTGGCTCAGTATGTCTATGCCGCGTGCCCCCACAGACATGCGGAGTCCGATTTCCTTGGTCCGTTCCGTGACGGACACGTACATGATGTTCATGATACCTATACCTCCGACAATCAGTGAGATACCGGCCACGCTACCTAATAAAATCGTCAACAAGTCCATCGTGGAATTCATCATGGAGGAGATTTCCTCTTGGCTTCGGATGGTGAAGTCGTCCACGTCGGCTTCCGTGGTTTCCGTTTCTTCTTTTAAATTATGGTTCTTGCGTAAGATTCCGGTGATTTCCTCGATCGCCATATCCGTGGCATCTTCGGTAACGGCGGAACAGTTGATGCCTTGAAGGTAAGTCACCGCCAGGATACGTTTCATGACTGTGGTGTAAGGGGCGAGTGCCATGTCGTCTTGGTCCATTCCCCAAGAGTTGTAACCTTTGGACTTCAGTACGCCGACCACACGAAACGGGATGGAATTGAACCGCACCACACGTCCAATCGGGCTACTTCCGTCGGGGAACAGGTTGTCCACTACGGTCTGTCCCAACACGCATACCTTGGCGGCCGTTTTGATGTCCTGTTCCGTGAAGAACTCGCCGTCTGCCACTTTGCGTTGCTGTATGGTGAGGTAATCTTCGTTGACCCCGTATATGCTGGACGGGGCGTTGTTGTTCCCGTAAATGAACTGTCCGGCACTGTTGACTGACGGACTGACGGCTGTCAGGTATTTTGCTTCATTGCGTATGCTTTCGTAGTCTTCCAGTTTCAAGGTCTGCATTTCATCGGCATCCAGACGTACGCCGCCGCGCATATCCGCTCCCGGGTGTATCATGATCATGTTTGAGCCCATTTCCGAGATTTGTTTGCGGATGCTGCGTTTAGAGCCTTGGCCGATGGCCAGCATGGCAATAACCGAGGCCACGCCGATGATGATGCCGAGAGCCGTCAAAAAAGAACGTAGCTTATTGGAAGCAATGGCCTTGAGGGCTATTTTGAAAAGATTGGTAGTATTCATGTATTCCTTTGTTTAATCGTCCTGCGGAAGTGGAAGCTGTGCCAAAGCCTCTGCCGCAGACAGTATGTTGGAGTTCAGGGTGTCTTCCCGTATCAATCCGTCGCGCAATGTGATATTGCGGCTGCTGTATTGGGCTATCTCTGGGTTGTGTGTCACGAAAATGATGGTACGTCCCATGGCATGAAGTTGTTGGAACAATACCAGGATTTCGAAAGAGGTACGTGTATCCAGATTACCGGTCGCCTCGTCGGCCAAGAGTACGGCCGGGTCGTTGACTAAGGCCCGGGCGATGGCCACACGCTGCATTTGTCCGCCCGACATCTGGTTGGACTTGTGGTAGAGGCGGTTACCGAGGCCTACCATTTCGAGTGCCTTGACAGCCCGTTCCTTTCTTTCTTTGGCAGAGACGGATGAATTGTACATAAGTGGAAGTTCCACGTTTTCTACTGCTGTTGTCTTGGGGAGCAAGTTATAGTTCTGGAATACAAAACCGATTTTGCGGTTGCGCAGGACTGCCCGTTCCCGGCGCTTCATGGTGCGGACGTGTACGCCGTCCAATATATATTCTCCCGAAGTGGGCGTATCCAAACAACCTAATTGGTTCAGCAACGTGGACTTGCCGGAACCGGACGTTCCCATGATGGTGACAAACTCCCCTTCGTGAATCTTGAACGACACTCCCCGCAGGGCATGTACCACTTCATCGCCCACGATAAAGTTCCGTTTCACATTCTGTAGCTCTATGACTACTTTTTTCTGTTCGTTTCCTTCCATGATAATGGACTTTTACCCGGGTTATTTCTTTTCTTTCTTTTTGGGACGTGGCATGAACGGGTTGGTTTCTTCTTCCTGCGGCTCTTCCGGTGCCTTTATTTCCGTCATGGACATTACGACTTGCGTTCCTTGCTTGATGCCTCCCAGGATTTCGGTCCGGATTCCGTCTGTCGCTCCTATGTTTACCTTGTGGGCCGTCAGTGTATTTCCTTCGCGCGTCCAAAGCTTGTTCTTGCCGTCCGTGTCTACGATTTTATACGTTTTGCCCAATACTTCTTTGGTCGGGGTGAAACGTAAGGCTTTGGCTTTTACACTCAGTACATTTGTACGTTCCAGTGTGCTGACCGATACGTTGGCTGTCAGTCCGGGTTTCAGTTTGAGGTCGTTGTTCGGTGCGGAAATGACGACTTCATAAGTGATGACATTGTCTGTCTCCGTGGCTTCTTGTCTGACTTGTGTCACTTGCCCGTGGAAAGTGTCGTTGGGGTATGCGTCTACGGTAAACGTGACGTTTTGCCCTTCTTTTACATTCCCGATATCTGCTTCGTCGATGTCGGCAATGACACGCATGTCGGTCAAGTCTTTGGCGATGGTGAAAAGGGTAGGTGTCTCGAAACTGGCCGCCACGGTCTGTCCTTCTTCCACTTCCTTGCTTAACACGATACCGTCGATGGGAGACGTGATGGTGGCATAGCCTATATTAGTCTCGGCCTTCTTCACGCTTTCTTTCGTGGTGTTGTAAGTTTCCAAAGCCTTGCGGTAATCCAGATAGGCCACTTCGTAATCATTACGGCTTACGAGACCCTTTTCGTTCAGCGTTTTATAGCGTTTATAATTGGCCGTCTGGTAATCCAGTTCGCTTTTGGCACTTGCCAGATTGGCCCGGGCACTGTTCAATTCACTGTTGAGGGTCGTTTTGTCCAATTCCGCGATGACTTGCCCTTTTTTCACGAGGCTGTTATAGTCCACATATATGTTGCTGATGATACCGGAGACCTGTGTACCGACTTCTACTTCCGTTACAGGTTCTATGGTTCCCGTGGCGGTCACGCTGTTACGGATGGTATCCGGTTGCACGTCAGTCATTTCAAACTCCACGGGCACACTCTTCTTGGGCCATGCGATTATGGCAATGACTGCTGCGATGGCAACAATGGCAACCGTGATGATAATCTTCTTTTTTTTCATATGGCGTCTGTTCTGTTTTTAAAGGTTGATACTTTCTCCTTGGTAGAATTTGAGGAGTTGGATATGGAGCAGGGTATTGTATTTGCTTTGCAGGCGGTCTTGTTGCGCGCTCATCAGCTCGTCCCGTCCGTTCATGAGTTCCACGATGTTTTTCAGGCCGTTTTTGAACTGCTCGTCCAACAGCTCGTAGCTAGTCTGGGCACTTTTTAGTTTGGCGTTGGCTGCTACATATTTCTGTTGGTTGCTGTATGCGTTGAGCCAATACTCTTCTACGGTACTGTATAGTTTCTTCTGTTGGTCCTGCAATTGTAGTTCGCTGTCCATTTTGTTCAGCTTGGCTTTTTGCACGTTGGTTTTGTTTCGTTTGTTGTCGAAAATAGGTATGGACAGTGTCACACCGGCCGAGGCGCTCAGGTTCTGTCTCATTTGTTCCCCTACCGATTCACGGCTGCCGGAATAGTGGCTGTCGCCGATACCGGCTGTCAACGAGATGGAGGGGTAATATCCGGCTTTGGCAATGTCGATGTCCAAATCGGCGGCATCGATGCCCAACCGGCTGCTTTGGATTTCTGGGCGCAGGTTTAATGCTTTCTGGTACACTTCGTTGACATTGGGGATAAGTTGCATCGTTGCTTCATCATTTGTTCCTATACCTGAGATGTCGAACTTACGGTCGTCCGTGATTTCCAACAGTTCTTTCAATTGCCGTTTGTAGTTGTCGATTTGGGTCTGGGTAGCCACGCAGTCGTATTGTGCACTGGCGGCTTGTGCCTCCAACTGAGCCAGGTCGGCTTTGGAGATTTGCCCTTGCTCATACATCTCCTTTCCGCGTCCAAACTGGCTCTTTGCGGTTTCTTCCATGGCTTTGTTTACGTCCAAGGCATCCTTCGAATAGAGGATTTGCACGTACAACTGGGCTATCTGTTCTTGGATGCTGTTGGCTGTGGCCTGTGTGGCCAAGGCCGAGATTTGGTTTTGTAGCTTTTGTGCCTTGATGTTTTTGCGGTTGGCTCCTCCGTCCCATACGGTCCACGATGCGTTGAGGCCATAGTTGCCGTTTTCCGTCAATTTGTTAGAGGAACTGTTGGCGATTCCATTGGCTACGATACTGGTCTCGGACTTTTGCAGCGGCCGGTAGTCTATGGCTTGTGTGGTACTGAAAGACAAGTTGGGGAACAGTTCGGCCTTCTTTTGAAGCAGGTCGGCAGCACCCTGTTCTTCCGTAATTTTGTTTTGCTTTAATTGAATGTTATGGGCGATGGCATAGTCGATGCATTCTTGCAGTGACCATCGGGTCGAGTCTTGTCCGGCGACGGCCAGAGCCTGAAACAGGCACGCGGCATACATCAAATAATTCTTGTAACTCATGAAGTTCATCTTTTTAACTGTACAAAAGTACAAAGAATAAAGATGGGGAGGAAATAAATTGTACTATGAGGGATTTTTTTTCGACTGAATCGCTGAATATGTCTACTAAAAAGAGTATATTTGAAATTTGAAAGAAAACTATAAAACGTGATAGGATTATGTTCTCAGGAATTGTAGAAGAATGTGCCCGGGTCACCGGGATTATGAAAGAGCAGGAAAATGTGCATTTTACTTTGCAATGCTCTTTTGTGGACGAACTGAAGATAGACCAAAGCGTGGCCCATAACGGCGTGTGCCTTACGGTGGTCCGCATTCAGGACGGGTGTTATACGGTGACGGCGATGAAGGAGACGCTTGAACGTTCGAATCTCGGGCTTTTGAAAGTGGGCGACGAGGTGAATGTGGAACGTTCCATGATGATGAACGGGCGGTTGGACGGGCATATCGTACAGGGGCATGTGGACTGTACGGCCGAGTGTGTGTCGGTCGAAGATGCCGAAGGCAGTTATGTCTATACTTTCCGCCATGCTTTTGATGCCGGAATGGTGAAGAGGGGCTATTTTTGTGTGGATAAAGGTTCGGTGACGGTCAACGGTGTCAGTCTCACGGTATGCCATCCCACAAAAGACACTTTTCAGGTTTGCATAATTCCTTATACGTATGAGTATACCAATTTCCATTCTTTGAAACCGGGTTCAGTGGTCAACCTCGAGTTCGACATCATCGGCAAGTATCTGAGCCGCATGACGGGTCTGCTCAATGAATAGGAAGGGACGGCTTTTGCTTTGTATCGGCCGTAAAAGCCCTATGAACCCATTCTCGCTCAGATATCTTTGAGCAGGATGGGTTTCTCCTTATTTATATATCGCGCACGTAGTTCACGTATGTTTTCCCATTCCGTATTGTTCCGGTGGATGGCTGCCGGAGTGAATTTGTCGCCATAATTGTCTATTCGTTCCAACAGCAGGTTTACAGTCAGATGGTTGATGTCTTCGGCCGGGGCAAAGCGCACGGCGGCATCTTCGTTCGTCCCGTCGAGAACCAACAGGTGCATCCGGCTCAGTTCGTGGGTCAGGCGGCCGACCACTCCTGACGGGAGGTTCGTTTCTACCGAAAGCCCTTTCACGGTGTAGCCCTCCATACCTTTTTCAAACCGTTTGCACACTTTCGACATGATGAGGATGAGCAGCACGTCGTGGTAGCTGCGGCTTATCTTATGGATGTCTTTGATGTAGTAGTAACTTCTCAGGTTTTGGTTGGCGTAAGAAAGTTGGGCACCGAAAAGACAGATAATCCATGAGAAATTGACCCACAGCATGAACATGGGCAAGGCTGCGAACGACCCGTAAATGGCATTGTAGCTGGACACCCATATCTGGGAATGGATGTAGAAATATTGAAGGAACTGGAACGCCGTACCGGCGATGAAACCCGGAAGGACGGCATTCCGGAAACGGATGTCCGTATTGGGCATGTACATGTAGAGGGCTGTGAAGAGCAGGCCGCTCAAGGCGTATGGGGACAGTTTGATGAGAATCTTCACCGTAGTGCTGAGCACCATGAAATTCGGATAGTCTTGTGCGATGGTAGCCAGGAATATGGAAAGGCCGCTGCTGATGATGATCAGGATGGGCAGAAGAAGGAAGACGCTGATATAGTCCGTTATCTGGCGGTAAATGGAGCGTTGGTTTTTCACGTTCCAAATGCTGTTCAGGGCGATTTCGATGTTGGCGGTCAGTTGGACGACGGTGTACAACAATAAAAGCAGGCCGAAACCGATGAAGATGCCGCTTTGCGTATGCTCGAGGTATGAATTGATGAAATTCAGCACCATGTCGGCAAACTGTTGGTTGACGCTCAGGTTGCTTTTGATTTTCTCTTCGATGATGGAACCGTATCCCAATCCCCGACCGATGGCAAAAATGATGGCCAGGATGGGTACGGTGGCCAGTATGGTGGAGTAGGTCAGGGCCGAAGCGTGGCTGTTCAGATGCTTGGACAGGTAGCATTCAGCCGTGAGCACCAATTTGCGGAGGGCGTTGAATGCATATTTTTTGACCGGTGAAAACTTTTCTTCATTGATGAACCATATTTTGTGCGTGAAGAAGAATTCCAGTTGATGTATGTTGTACGGCATTGGCTTTTCATGTTAAAAGGTGATGAAAAAAGAAAAAGCAGTCGGCCTGTAAGCCGGGTTCTGTACCTCGTATGAAACGAAGTGCTTGCCATTTATCCAGACCTTGCGTCACCGTAAGGCTCTATCGTTCTACCCTCCGGCTCGGGCGGGCCGCCCTCTCTTGTGGCGCCGGTATACGCGAACTTTCAACTTCCAGAATGCACGGCCCGGATGTCGCCATCCGGCCGGTGGGCTCTTACCCCGCCTTCTCACCCTTACCGTCCTTGCGGACGGCGGTTCTTTTCTTCTGCACGCTCTAACCCTCGCGGATTACTTCCCGTTAAGAAGTGGAATGCCCTGTGTTGCCCGGACTTTCCTCTCCCGGCCTGAGCCGGCAGCGGCAAGCCGGCCCACTGCTTTGATGTCACAAAAGTACTTCTTTTTTTCGAGCTGACAAAATGCAGGTCAACGAATGTAAAAATGTCGGTGTCCGATTTTAATCGCTGTTAATGGGAAAGATTTCTCTGTTAAAAGATAGCAAAAAGGAAACTGAAAGGATACATTGCAAGTCCTTTGGCGTTACTTTTGTGCAAGTTTATTACGAAAAGAATCATTTAGTATGAACAATATGACAACAGAAACAATGAAAGAGACAACAAGAAAGGTATTGGGAACAGCCGCCCTTTTCATAGGCAGCTTTTGTGTGATGGGATGTGTGGAGACACCGGTTAAGGCACAGCCTTCGGCCGCCCCTTCCGGATTAGTGGATCTGACCCAGGCTGCGGAGACGTCCGTCAACGCAGTGGTATATATCAAGGTGACGACGAACAGTAAGACGAAGACCGTGGATGTGCAGGATCCGTTCTCCGACTTCTTCGGCGATTTCTTCGGATTCGGGGGCGGAGGCCGCCAACAGCGGCAAATACAGACTCCGAAACGTGAAGGTTCAGGTTCGGGAGTGATTATTTCTTCCGACGGTTATATCGTGACCAACAACCACGTGGTGAGCGAGGCGGACGAATTGTTGGTGAAGCTGAACGACAACCGCGAATTCAAGGGACGCATTATCGGTACGGACGAGCAGACCGATTTGGCTTTGATTAAGATAGAAGGAAAGGACTTTCCGACGTTGCCTATCGGTAATTCCGATGACTTGAAGTTGGGAGAGTGGGTCTTGGCCGTGGGCAATCCCTTCAACCTGACTTCTACGGTGACGGCCGGTATCGTCAGTGCAAAGGCCCGTTCGATGGGTGCCAATTCCATAGAAAGCTTCATCCAGACGGATGCCGCCATCAACCGTGGTAATTCCGGCGGCGCGTTGGTCAATGCACGTGGCGAGTTGGTCGGCATCAATGCGATGATTTATTCCCAGACGGGTTCTTATACCGGTTATGGTTTTGCCATCCCGACGACCATCATGAACAAGGTTGTGGCCGACTTGAAGGAATTCGGTGTCGTACAACGTGCCCAATTAGGCGTGATGGGTAATGATGTATCCACTTATATTGACGTAGAGAAGTCCAAGGGCAATGAGGTGGACTTGGGTACGGTAAACGGCGTTTATGTGGCCGAAGTGCAGGACAACTCCACAGCTTCCGAGGCCGGATTGCGCAAGGGCGACGTGGTCATTGCTGTCAACGGTAAGGATGTAAAGAAGATGGCCGAGTTGCAGGAAGCCATCAGTACGATGCGTCCGGGCGACAAGGTGAAAATCACTTATATGCGTAACAAGAAGAAAGACACCGTGACAGCCGTGTTGCGCAACGCGCAAGGCAACACCAAGGTGTTGGAGCAAATGGATATGGACCAGTTCGGTGCTGCCTTGAAGCCTTTGGACAGCGAGACCAAACGCCAGTTGAACTTGCCGAACGGTTTGGAGGTCGTAGCCGTGAAGAAAGGCAAAATGGCAGATGCCGGAGTAGAGAAAGGTTGGATTATCCTGCAAGTGAACGACAGGCCTATGAACACGATGGAAGATTTTGAAGAGGCTGTAAAAGAAGCCAACCGTTCTTCCGACCGTATCCTGTGGATTCGTGCCGTGACGCAAAGCGGACGGTTGAGAAGCGCAGTGGTGGAATTGGATGAGAAATAAACGGTGACGGGCTGACAGGCTTGGCTTGAAAGTCTGCCATCTTAGACAGAAGAACATAAGGACAAAGGAAGTTTGCGCCAGCAAGAAAATATCTGTTCTTATGTTCTTCTGTCTTGTTTTTATCTTTTTGACAATATGTCAACCTGCTTTTTGCGAGATTCGGCTATTCGTGAGCCGTGGCGGACGTGCACGGAAATACGCGAATCTCGTGCATTGTGTCGGGAGCAACGTGTAAGCGTTTCATGCCTTCTTTGTGCCATGGTGCCGGGACGAAAGGCCGCTCTTGCCGCAAGCGGAGAGGGGGAGTGTAAGTTCGGAGCGTGTCCAGCCTGTCGTTTTGACATCATTCTTTTGTCGGTGGGAACGTGCCGAATAGAGAAAAAACGGGCTTCAACAGCCTCTCCGGACTTCATTTTCAAGAAGGTTTTCGGCCGATAAGCGGAGGCCGTCTCTAAAATCTGCGGAGAAAAAAATTGTTTTCTCAGCCGAATGATTTTTCGTTCGCCTGAGATTGACGTGTGTTTTGGATTAAAAAAACAAAATAACGGGCTTGAAGTGTGAAAAGATGTATTTGATTTAATTCTAAAATGTGAGGAACGCGTGGTTTTTCATCCCGGAAAGATGGATAAGAGCTTTCGTTTTGTCAGTAAAAATGTGTAAAGGATGGCAGAATGAAAGTTTTGTCCCTGTCGCGTCAAAGACCTACGAAAACCCGGAGTGAAGAATGTAAGAGAGAAACAGGTTGCTTCGGTTTGATGTTTTGTATATATTTGTAAGTCACTTTATAATGGGTCGTTATGAGGAAGATTGGTAAGATGGTATCGGGGGCGGCTGTGCTGTTGATGTTGGCGGCGGCATGCGGGGGAAAGGAAGGACGTGGTGCGGATTTTTCGGAAGGGAAGAATCGCGATATAGAGGTGATAGACATCGACAAGGCCAAGCGAGAGAAAGCTTTGCTGTATTCTTCCATATTGGAAGAGCCGGACGTGATAGTCTTGGAAACCAATCCGGAATGTATTATTCAGGACGTTTCTGCCATAGATATATATGAAGGTAATATCTATATTTTGGATGATGAAGTGCCAGCCTTGTACGTATTCCGGCGAGACGGTACTTTTTTAAGGCGGATAGGCCACCAAGGCCGGGGGCATGGGGAATACCGTGAGCCTTCGGATTTTTCCATAGACCGCGAAAACGGTATCTTATACCTTTGGGACGGGGCTTTGTGCATGGCGCATAAATACTGTTTGCGAACCTATGAATATCTCTCTTCGGTAAGGACGAAGCGGAGCGGCTATCAGAGTTTTTGCATGCAGTATATCGGCGGCAAGTTGTACGTGAACCGGACATCGTTGGATGCGGATGCCGGGAATTACCTGTTGATGGAAATAGACGAGAAGACGGGAGTGCAGACCGATTCTTGTCTGAAGGCTGACGATTACAACCGGGGGTGGAATTTTGCTTTAAGATTACCTTTTAGTTTCTTTTACTCCAAAAATACGGATGCACCTAAGTATGTGGAAATGTTTTCCGATACGATTATGGCTGTCACAAAAGAGGGAATCAAGCCGTATTGTGTAGTGAAAAGTGAGGATTTTGTTTCAAAGAAACGGATGAAAAAACTTATCAGGGACTGCGGTCCGGGGGAAGAGTTTAATTATAATGTCTCCGATTTGCATGAGGAGGATTGTATATTCTGCATTTCCCGCTTTGTGGAGTTGGATGGAATGCTATCGTTCCAATATATGAAGGGAGGAGACAGACGTTATCTCCTTCACGATTTGAATACGAAAGAGACTTGGGTGGCGCCATCCTTTAAGGAGGACTATCTCTTCGAGAACAACAATATTCCCTTAGACATGTGTTACAGTGATGAGGAAGGCGTCCTGTCCGTCCTGCGCGTAGATGTTATTCCCTATTTTATCGAGAACGTCATCGACAAAGGGCGCTTGAATCCGAAAATAGACGAGTATGAAAAACTGATGGAGATAAAGGAAGATTCCAATCCGGTGTTGTTCTTTCACAAGTACAAATCAAGGAGCAAATGAACGGGTCGCGGTGTTCCGGACGGACAGAAGGTCGGGTTTCGGGCTTGGTTAAAGCGGAAATCCTGGCAGGCTGATTAATATTTATGCAAATATTTACGGCTTAATCCGGATTTTTTTGGTAACTTTGTGCGTTTAATATGTAGTAGGAGAATGAGACAGTTAAAGATTACCAAAAGTATCACCAATCGTGAGAGCGCTTCGCTTGACAAGTATTTGCAGGAAATCGGCCGTGAGGATCTGATTACGGTAGAAGAAGAAGTGGAATTGGCACAGCGCATTCGCAAAGGTGATCGTGTAGCACTCGAAAAACTGACACGTGCCAATCTGCGTTTCGTGGTTTCAGTGGCCAAACAGTATCAGAACCAAGGACTGAGTTTGCCGGACTTGATCAATGAGGGCAACTTGGGCTTGATAAAAGCTGCTGAGAAGTTCGACGAAACCCGCGGATTCAAGTTCATCAGTTACGCGGTGTGGTGGATTCGCCAGTCCATTCTTCAGGCTTTGGCGGAGCAGAGCCGTATCGTACGTTTGCCCTTGAACCAGGTAGGTTCACTGAATAAGATAAGTAAGGCATTCAGCAAGTTCGAGCAGGAGAATGAGCGCCGTCCGAGTCCGGAGGAGCTTGCCGACGAGCTGGAGATTCCGGTAGACAAGATTTCCGATACTTTGAAGGTGAGCGGACGCCATATTTCGGTGGATGCCCCGTTTGTGGAAGGAGAGGACAACAGTTTGTTGGACGTGTTGGTCAATGACGATTCTCCGATGGCGGACCGTACGTTGGTCAACGAGTCTCTCTCGCGTGAGATTGACCGTGCGTTGTCCACGCTTTCCGAACGCGAAAAGGAAATCATCCAAATGTTTTTCGGTATTAACCACCAGGAAATGACGTTGGAGGAAATCGGCGACAAATTCAATCTTACGCGTGAGCGCGTGCGCCAAATCAAGGAGAAAGCTATCCGGCGTTTGCGTCAGAACACGAAGAGTAAATTATTGAAGTCTTATCTCGGCTGATGCCGTGCGGAAGGGGTGGAATGATGAACTTGAACTTTAAACATTGGGGGCTGTTGGCCTGCTTGTTGGGGCTTGTAGGGATGTCTTTATCCGCGAAGGTGGAGCGGACTACGGTGTATATCTTCGGATTTTCGGCGTCTTTCACGGATTCGGTGGCATACATTACGGATGTCCAGCAATTGGATAGTGCTTACATCGAGACGAAGTATGATTTCCTGATGGACCGTGTGGTATACAGCGACCAGTTGCAGACCTATCTGGAAGCGGTAAAGCAAATGCCGAATTCTACATGCACAGTCTTTTTCCATACGAAAAAGAACAAGCTGATGGAAGAATATAATAAGATAAGGAAGCGTTATAGCGGCGATGAAAGTGTGATGTTGAAAGAACTGACAGACGGAGGCTTTAAGTTCCAATCGCCTGTTTACGAGCCGCCGGTCAAAGTCACGCCTGAGCCGGTTGAATCTAAGGCGGCGAAAAAAGAAAAGAGACGGAAAGCTTCCAAGGATAAGCAGGAAAAATAGAAACAGATGGAATACCAATATAATATTGCGGGGCATCTGTGCCGGATTGTTTTCTGCGATGCAGGAAATGACAGCAGTTTGTTGCCTTCTTTTTCGCCATTCGAGAGCGAAGAAGAAGGCAATTTGTTATTTTGCCTCTCGGTGGATGATGCTTTTCGTTGGCCGGTGACGGGAGAAGAAGTCGGACAGTTCGATTGCGGTGGCAACAACTTCGGGGTTTACCGCCTGTCGGACGGGAGTTATCAATTTGAAATCTGCGATGAAAAGAAAGCCTTGTGTTGCTTATTGCAGGCTAACGCCGATTTTTCGGATTGTACGGCTGCTTTGGTGGCAGAGAGCGATGCCGGGCGTAGGTTCGGGTTGAACAATGCCCTCATGTTGGTGTATGCCTTTGCTTCCGCACCGTATGCCACGTTGCTGATGCATGCTTCCGTAATCCGCAATGACGGCTGGGGATATTTGTTTTTAGGTAAGAGCGGGACGGGGAAGAGTACACATACACGGTTGTGGTTGAGCCACATCCCGGGCTCCGACCTGATGAACGATGACAATCCGGTGGTGAGAGTGGTGGAGGGGATGGTCTATGTCTACGGTTCTCCCTGGAGCGGGAAAACACCTTGTTACCGCCGGGTGTCTGCGCCGGTGGGAGCTTTTGTACAGTTGCGGCAATGTCCGGAAAACACGATTCGGAAAGAGAGCGTATTGGAAAGTTTTGCCTCGCTCTTGCCGTCCGTATCGACCATGAAATGGGACCGCCGTATTCATTCGGCGCATTGCGACACCATTTCGGACATCATCCGCCTTTCGCCGATATACCTTTTAGGATGCAGGCCGGATGAAGAAGCGGCCAGACTGAGTTTTCATACATTGACGGGACGATGAACAAGAGGGAGAATATGGACGGAATGGCGGTACGCCGGATGGAAGTCCCTAATGCCGTGTTGTTGGGACAGGTGAAAGAAGCTATCCGTGAGGGGCATACGGCGACTATCAATGTAAAAGGTTACAGTATGCGTCCCTTTTTGGAGCATTGCAGGGATAAGGTGCGTTTGGCATCGTTCACGGATTTGAAAGTGGGCGATGCCGTGTTGGCCGAATTTTCGCCGGATAAATATGTCTTGCATCGTATCATAGAGATTGATGGAGATGTCGTGGTGATGATGGGGGACGGTAACCTGAGGCACAAAGAGATTTGTTGCAAGGAGGATATAGTCGGGATTGTCACGCACTATATCCGGCGGGGTAAGACGATACCGGCATCCGACCCACGCCTGCAACGTCGCGTGCGGATGTGGCACAAGCTTCTGCCTGTGCGCCGTTATCTGTTATACATATATAGGATTAATCTTAAATTATCAAATTGGCTAAAATGAGAATCAAGGATGGTTTTGAACTGCGTGAGATTTGTGGGGAACATGTGATTCTGTCGCATGGGATGGACAATATTGATTTCAGCAAGATTATTTCGCTGAATGAAACAGCGGCTTTCTTGTGGAAAGAGGCTGTGGGAAAAGAAGAGATCAGCGAAGAAGAACTGACGGCCACCTTGTTGGAGGCGTATGAGGTGGACGAGGAGACGGCTCGTAAGGACGTGGCGCAGGTGCTTGCCAAATGGAGAGAAATCGGGCTGTTGGCCTAATCGGACGGAGCTATGGATATAGAACAAATCAGGGCATACTGCCTCAGTAAGCCTCATGCCACGGAAGATTTCCCTTTCGATGAAACCACGCTGGTCTTTCGGGTCATGAATAAGATTTTTGCCAGTATCGGTTTGGACAATGTGGATTGGTTTTGCCTGAAGTGCGATCCGGAGTATGCCATAGAGTTGCGTGAGCATTACACGGGGATTACGGGGGCATGGCATTGGAACAAGAAATATTGGAATCAGATTGCCATTACGCATGGCGACGTGCCCGATGCCTTGATACGTAGCCTGATAGACCATTCGTACAATGAGGTGGTAAAGAAGTTGCCCCGCAAGCTTCGTGATCAGTTGAAGGAGGAGGAATAACGGACTTATTCCTCCTTGTCGTCTTCACCTTTCAGTATGGGGAGTTGCCAATGGTATTTTACGGCCAACGTACGGATGGATATGACGATGATGGCGGAAAGGATGGCATTGACTTCGGCCTGAAGTCCCACAGAATAACCTATAATATAAACGATACCGCCGGCAATGCAGGCCATGGCATAAATGTCTTTGCGGAAAACGAGCGGTACCTCGTTAATCAGTATGTCCCGGATGACACCACCGGCGGCTCCTGTCACGCAACCCATGATAACGGCTGTCCAGACAGGGTATCCCATGTTCAGTGTCTTTTCCAGCCCCGTGATATTGAATAAGGCCAGACCGATGGTATCGAAGATAAACCAGGTGTTTTGTTGCCGTATGATTTTCTTTCCGAACAATATGACATAAAGTAGGGAAAGGCCGCAACAGATGATATACACGGGATTCGTCATCCAGAACGGAGGAATGCCCAGCATGATGTCGCGTATCGTACCGCCACCGACTGCTGTGGCCGTGCCTACGATATAAGCTCCGAACCAGTCGAACTGTTTGGCCGAAGCCAGACGGATACCCGAGATGGCAAATGCCATAGTTCCGATAAACTCTATCACGACGAAAGAGACCGGAAGCCGGAGGGTGGTCCCCATGACTTGCAGGAGGTGCAGGAGGTTTTCGGTCATGGGTTCACGACGTTTTGCGGTTTTCCTTCAAGGAATGCGCGGATGTTTCGTTCGCAGATGTCCATGAGCCTCAGGCGGGCTTCCCGTGTGGCCCAAGCGATATGCGGAGTGAGATAGGCATTAGGAGCCGAAAGCAGGGGATGGTCTGCCGAAGGCGGTTCGGTGCTTGTCACGTCTGCACCGTATGCGGCAAGGGTATTTTTTCTCAGGGCTTCGGCTACCGCCTCTTCGTCCACTAACGGGCCGCGTCCGGTATTGATGAGGATGGCTCCCGGTTTCATGAGCGCCAAGGTGTGCGGGCTCACCAAATGGTGAGTCTCCGGGGTGAGCGGACAGTTCAGGCTGATGACATCGCACGCAGAGAACAGCTCTTCCATTGTGGACTTCCGGATGTCGGTACCCAACTGAAGAGGGCTTTTGGAGGTGCAGGCATATACTTCCATGCCGAAAGCCAAGGCTATGCGTGCGGTAGCCATGCCAGTATGTCCGAGTCCCACGATACCCATTTTCTTACCGGACAGTTCCATGAGGGGCGTGTCCCAATAACAAAAGTCCGGATTGCGGCTCCAACGTCCCTTACGGTTTTCTTCGGCATAATGTTCCACGCGGTTGGTAATGGCCAACAGGAGGGCGAAGACCATTTGGGCTACCGAACGGGTACTGTATGCCGGGATGTTGCAAACGGGAATCCCGTGTTTGCGGGCAGCTTCGATGTCTACCACGTTGTAGCCCGTAGCCAATATGCCGATATATTTCAGATCCGGCAAACGGTCGATGTGTTCGGCTGTGATGAGGGTCTTGTTCGTTAGCAAGATATCCGCTCCTTCGGCGTGTGCATAAAATTCTTCGGCCGAAGTCCGTGGAAACACTGTCAGTTCTCCTAATTGTGCGATAGGCTCCCAGGAAAGGTCGCCGGGGTTTAAGCCGTAGCCGTCTAATACAGTTATTTTCATAGGTTTCTGTTTTATTTTCCGTTAATCTTGAAATTCATGCGGCGGTAACCGACCAGTTTGTCATAACGCCCTCCGTTAGGACGATGGTATACCAAGATGATGTATTCGTTTTCCGTCTCATAAAAGTTTCCGTCCGTCCGTCCGCTGTTTCCTTGGGTTTCACCGTCCGGCACGAAGAGATAATTATAATTGTAATATCCTTGTTTCAGGAGAGCGGTGGCTTCGTAGGCCTGTGTTTCCCGGTTGTATGTCATGCGGTATTCGGGGATGAAGCGGTTGTAAGTCCATTCGCCGTTCAGGTAGACTTCTCCGCCGGGCAGTTGAGGACTTTTCAAAGTGAAATGCGTGAATACATAGTCGCAAGTGGTGGCCACGTCTTCGTCGTCGCTGTTGCGGATGATAAAGGCACCGTTTTGGTCTTCGTCATACAGATAATTCCGGGCGGTTTGATTGGGATAGAGCGTGGCGTGGTAATACGGGTCGAACCATTCCATCCTGTCTACGTTCAGTGTAGGGATATGTACGTCCAGAATCTCAAATTTGTGGTATTCGTTGCCGGCCGGGAAAATCAGTTGGCGGTTGTGCGTGAATTCAATCTTATTGGCCGCCTGGATGTTGGGCTTGGGATTGACCACACAGTTATCCCACCGGCGGTTTTGCATTACTACGGTTTTCAGTTCACGATGCGGGTCGATGACTTTCACCAGTCCGTAGTTGACGGAGAAATCCACTTGCTGGTGGGATTTGTTGAAGTCTATGTCCGTATTGGTACTGACGGTAGCTCCTATTCCTACGCCCGGTTCCACCAGACTGAAACAGGCCGTAAGGACGGGTACAGGTTCGTCGCCCTCGTCGTTGTAGACCGTGAGTTTATAGTTGCCGGACAACTTGAGCGAAATGTTTTCGTTCGGAATCCGTAGTGAGTAATGGGTGTAAAGCACGGTCGTATTGAAGCTTTTCTCGTAGTCTTCTATCGGTTCCCCGTTGAACCCGTTCATGTAATCGGATTCAAAGATTTCTGTCGATGGAGACCAGTCTGCATTGCAATGTTCCACCTTATATATATAACGGTGGTATTCGTGTGAGAACTCGTCGAAACCGATTTCCAGATGATTCCCTCCCCCCAAGTTCATGATGGGAGGCAGCAACGGGTCATCGTTTACTACCACTTGCAGAGTGTGTAGTTGACGGTCCAGGATTTCATGCCGTTGTGCAGTTATTGCCGATGCACAACATAGCAGGCTTAAGAGTACGGTTATCTTTTTCATACTGCAAAATTACGCTTTTTTTCGGATGCCTTATCAAGTTTTTATCTTAACTTTGTCTGCAACCTTTTAAAATGATATGATGTCACATCGAATGTTAGGACTGTTTGTCGGAGGGGCGATGATGTGTCCTTTAAGCCTGTCGGCACTGACTTATACGAAAGCGGATTCGTTGAAAGTGGTACAACTCCTTGATGTCGGGAAAAAACAAACGAGAGGAACGGACCTGACTTTGTTTTTTGCGGAGCAATTCATCGGGGTGCCTTACGTGGCTTCCACTCTCGAAGTAAATCCGGATGAAGAATTGGTCGTCAACTTACGTCAGTTGGACTGTACGACGTTGGTCGAGAATGTGGTGGCTTTGACCTTGACCGTGAGAGAAGAGCATCCCACATTTGTTTCTTTTTGCCGGAATCTGGAAAAAATACGTTACAGCGGAGGACAGTTGAACGGCTATTCTTCCCGTAACCATTATTTTAGCGAATGGATAGCGAGTAACGAAAGTTTGGGCGTCGTGAAGGAAATAAAAGGAGAAAAAGGTAAGGGATACCGGCCTTTTATTGCCGTACAACGTCTACGTTTGGATTATATGAGTACGCATCCCGCTGCATATCCGATGTTGAAAGGAAGGGCAGGCGAGATAAGCCGTATCCGCAGAAATGAACAAAAATTGGCAAATGTTTCAGTGAGATACGTACCTTTGTCGTTGTTGGATAAGGGAAAGGATGTATTGGAAACGATTCACGACGGTGACATTTTAGCTATCGTGACCCGAAAGAAAGGGCTGGATACCTCGCATTTGGGATTTGCCGTGTGGCAGAAAGGACACCTTCATCTGCTCAATGCTTCCAGTATCCATAAGAAAGTGGTTTTGGAATCCATGACATTGAGCGAGTACATGAAAAAACACCCCTCCCAATTAGGAGTGCGGGTGGTACGTGTCATTTGAACAGGTCGATATGTTTCATTTGCCGCATGATGGCCGTCTGCCGTTTCAACATGTACCGTGACGGATTTTTGGAACTGTATTTGAGCGGATTGGGTAATGTGGCGGCTATCAGCGCACAGTTGGCACGCGTGAGTTTCTCGGCAGGACGCCCGAAATGTTGTTGTGCCACAGCTTCGGCACCATATATGCCATCGCCCATTTCGATGGAGTTCAGGTAGACTTCCATAATCCGTTGTTTGCTCCAGCATAATTCGATTAAAGCCGTGAAGTATGCCTCCAGTCCTTTTCTGACCCAAGAGGAAGTCGGCCATAAAAACACGTTTTTGGCAGTTTGTTGGCTGATGGTGCTGCCTCCGCGCCGGCGTTTTCCCGCCATGCGCTCTTCTACGGCATTTTGGATTTCCACCACATCGAAACCGTGGTGTTGGAGAAACCGTTGGTCTTCGGAAGCCATGACGGCTACGGGCAAGTATTTGGACATTTCATCCAAAGGAACCCAATGGTGTTTTAACCTGATTTTTTCGCCCCGGCCGACTTGTTGTGCACAGCGGATGAACATGAGCGGGGTGACAGGTACGGGGACAAAGCGGTAGAGAATAACAAAAAAGATTGTACTCCCGAAGAACGAGAGTACAATCCATTGAATCAGTTTCTGAATTCTTTTCATCTGTCTGATTAGTTGCCTGCCTGAGCTTGGGCTTCCTGAATCATTTTCTCACTGGCATACAAATAAACTTCCACACGACGGTTCTGCTCGCGTCCGGCAGCCGTACTGTTGTCAGCTACGGGGTCAGCTTCTCCCAAGCCTTCTACCGATGTTATCTGCGTTGGGGAAACTCCGCATTGTTTCAGGTAATTGGAAACAGAATTGGCCCGTTGTAACGACAGATCCATATTCTTTTGCACGCTTTGGGCGGCTGTGCTGTTTTTCCATCCTTGATTGTCGGTGTACCCTTTAATCGCCACGTCCATATCCTTGTTTACATTCAATACCGTGCTGGCAAATTTGGCCAATGAGGCGGTAGCATTGCTGCTTAAAGCCGAACTGCTGGTATTGAACAGAATCCCGGAGTCGAATGTTACTTTCACCGCTTGCAGACCGTTAGCGTCGGTTACGCTTTCCACTTGCGCGTTTTCCACTTGTTGAGCCGCAGCTTTGGCTTTATCCATTTTCTTTCCGATCAATGCACCTACACCGGCGCCCACGGCTACGCCTACAGCAGCACCGATACCGGCTCCTTTACCTTTATTGCTGGATGCCAAGGTTCCAATCAATGTACCCAAGGCTGCACCGCCGCCGGCACCGATCAGCGACCCCTTGCCGGTATTGTTCATGTTTCCTCCACAACTGCTTAAAAGCATACCTGCACTCAGTACGAGTGCACAAAACTTCAATCCTTTCATAGTTATAACTTTTTTAAAATCTAAATCACAAGCAAAATTAGATATTTTCTGCCGAATAACCGCATGAAAAGGAAACTTTTTGCTAATTTTGCAAACTGTTTATAGATATTGATTATGGCTAAAGAACTTAAAGATTTGACCAAAAGAAGTGAGAACTATTCTTCATGGTATAACGAATTGGTGGTGAAAGCTGATTTGGCCGAACAGTCGGATGTAAGAGGATGTATGGTGATAAAGCCTTATGGTTATGCCATTTGGGAGAAGATGCAGCGTGTGTTGGATGATAAATTCAAGGAGACCGGCGTGCAAAACGCTTATTTCCCGCTGCTGATTCCTAAATCGTTTCTGAGTAAAGAAGCCGAACATGTGGAAGGATTTGCCAAGGAATGTGCCGTGGTGACGCACTATCGCTTGAAGACCAACGAGGACAAGACCGGCGTGGTGGTAGACCCGGCGGCCAAGCTCGAAGAAGAGCTGATCATCCGTCCTACTTCCGAGACTATCATTTGGAATACTTATAAAAACTGGATTCAAAGCTACCGCGACCTGCCCATCCTTTGCAACCAATGGTGCAATGTGATGCGCTGGGAAATGCGTACCCGACTTTTCCTCCGTACGGCCGAGTTCTTGTGGCAAGAAGGACATACGGCACATGCCACGCGTGAAGAAGCCGAGGAACGTGCCAAACTGATGTTGAAAGTGTATGCCGATTTTGCCGAACAGTATATGGCCGTGCCCGTAGTGCAGGGCGTGAAGAGCGAGACGGAACGTTTTGCCGGTGCTTTGGACACTTATACCATCGAAGCCATGATGCAGGACGGGAAAGCTTTGCAGAGCGGCACGTCTCATTTCTTGGGGCAGAACTTCGGAAAGGCATTTAATGTGCAGTTTATCAATAAAGACAATAAGTTGGAATATGCCTGGGCTACTTCCTGGGGAGTATCCACCCGTTTGATGGGCGCACTCATCATGACGCATTCCGATGACAACGGTCTGGTATTGCCGCCGAAGCTGGCTCCCATCCAAGTGGTCATTGTTCCTATATATAAGAATGCGGAACAACTGAAAGCTATCGACGAGAAAGTGGAAGGCATCGTTGCACGTCTTCGTGCATTGGGCATTTCCGTGAAGTATGACAATGCCGACAACAAGCGTCCCGGCTTCAAGTTTGCCGATTATGAACTGAAAGGTGTGCCGGTGCGTTTGGTCATGGGAGGGCGCGATTTGGAGAACAATACGGTAGAGGTCATGCGGCGCGACACGTTGGAGAAGGAAACCCGTACGTGCGACGGCATCGAGGACTATGTGAAGACTTTGTTAGACGAAATACAAGATAACATCTACGCCAAGGCAAAATCCTATCGCGATGCACATATTTATGAATGCGACAACTACGAGGATTTCAAGGAGCGTGTGAAGGAAGGCGGTTTCTTCCTTTGTCATTGGGACGGGACGGCTGAGACGGAGGCGAAAATCAAGGAGGACACACAAGCCACTATCCGTTGCGTGCCGTTTGAGTTCGAGCAGACTCCGGGTGTGGATATGGTGAGCGGGAAACCGGCCAAATACCGTGTGCTGATTGCCCGTTCGTATTAAGAGCGAGATTTTTTTGTTTTCATGGTTGTTGGTGGCCACGGACTTTTTCTCAAGGAAAGTTCGTGGCCACTCTTGTTTGCGTAGGTTTAACAGGTGATAATATTAGTTAAACGACAAGTTTTCTTCCGGAGATTTTATGGTATCCTTCATACAAATCTCTATCTTTGCTCATGAATTAACATCATTGTTAGACATTAAAGTTGTTATGAGCAAGAAAGATAATACGGAACAAGCGATATTGCAGGCGGCCGAGACAGAGTTCTTGGACAAAGGTTTTGCACTGGCCAAAACTACTGAAATCGCAAAACAGGCGGGAGTGACGCACGCCATGTTGCATTATTACTATCGGACAAAAGAAAAACTGTTCGAGCGGGTTTTTCAAGAGAAAGTGGATTTGATGGCCCATTCCTTAGTGGCTACCTTGGACGACGGAAAGCCGTTTCTGAAACAAATGGAAGACTTGACAGGGGCTCACTTCGATTTTATAGCAGAAAACCCGAAGTTGCCGTTTTTTCTTCTGAACGAGATTCATCTGAATGAAAAGCGCAGAGAGCTTTATCTTCCGGTATTGTCGAGCGCGGTGCGGAACACGTTGCAAAATGTGAAAAGACGATTGGAACAAGCCGTGAAGCGCGGCGAGGTACGTCCCATAAGGACGGCCGACCTGATGTTTTCCATCTTCTCGCTGAATGTAATGTCTTTTGTGGGACAGTCGCTTGTCCAACAGGCATTCGATTTAGACCGGGAAGATATGCGGCAGTTCATCTTGCAGCGCCGGGCAGAGAACATTGAAATGATATTAAGCAGACTTAGGAAATAAAGAAGGATATGAAACGGATTTTCGTATGGGCCGTAGGGATGTGCGCCGTTTGTGGGACGGTGTCGGCTCAACTGACTTTGGAAGAGTGTTACCGTGCAGCGCGGGAGAACTATCCTTTGGTGCGGCAGTTCGATTTGATTGAGCGTACAAAGGATTTCACTGTGGAGAATGCGGCGAAAGGCTATTTTCCCCAACTGAGTTTTTCGGGAAAGGCTTCATACCAGTCGGACGTGACGAAGATGCCCTTTAGCATTCCGGGAGTAGAGTTCGGTTTGGACAACGACCAGTATCAACTGGTATTGGAACTGAACCAGACGGTTTGGGACGGAGGAGTCGTACGTAACCGTAAAGAGGAGGCCCGGGCCAAATCCGAGGTGCAGAAAGGACAACTGGAAGTAAACCTTTATGCGTTGAACGACCGGGTGAACCAATTATTCTTCGGCATGTTGCTCATAGACGCCCAGTTGGCACAGAACGCCTTGTTGCAAGCCCAGTTGGCACGCAACCGTGGCCAGGTGAGTGCGTGCATGCAGCAGGGAATAGCCAATCAGGCCGATTTGGATGCCGTAGCGGTGGAACAGTTGAATGCCCGGCAGACAGAGAGTGAGCTACGTGTCAATCGTAAAGCGTATGCCGAGGTGCTGGGACTGCTGACCGGTCGGAAAGGCATTGATGCGGAACGGTTGGTCAAGCCGTCCGTCACCGTGGAGCCGTTGGAAGAAAACCGTAGGCCGGAATTATCGCTTTACGAATCGCAGCGGCAGCAGTTGTCCGTGCAGGAGAAAGGTTTGACAGCCCGTTATATGCCCAAGTTGGGAGTATTCGCACAAGGGGCTTACGGCGACCCCGGACTGAATATGCTGAAGGGCGGATTCGAACCTTATTATATAGTCGGTGTGCGGTTGAGTTGGAACATCAGCGACTTGTACACGCGGAAGAACGACAAAAGACTGTTGGCTGCAAGTCGCGACGACATCGACGTGCAAGAGGCGGTATTCCGGTTGAACAACCGTATGGAAACGGCGCAGCAGTGGCGTACGGTGGAGAAAATAGATACCTTGATGAAGAATGACGATGAGTTGATAAGGTTACGCACCAATATCCGGAAGTCGGCCGAAGCCAAGGTCGCGAACGGCACGCTCACCGTGACGGAAATGTTGCGCGAAGTGACGGCCGAAGACCAGGCCAAGCAGACCAAGGCCTTGCACGAGATACAACGCTTGCAAGCCTTATATGATATCAAATATACGATGAATCATTAAAAACAGAATGAATATGGACATTTGGAATAAGTTATGGCGGGGCGGGCTGGACAGTCCGGTCGCCGTGGGAAAGACGGGGTATGGATTCAAACGGGGAGCCTGGGACATTTGCGGCGTGGCCTTGTTGGGATTGCTTGCGGCGTGTAGCGGGACAGACACGGATTTCGACGCTACCGGAATCTTCGAATCCACGGAAGTCATCGTATCGTCCGAAGCCAACGGTAAAATCATGGCGTTGAATCTGGAAGAAGGTGATTTGTTGGAGCAGGGGCAACAAGTGGGATATGTGGATTCCGTACAGCTTTACCTGAAGAAGTGCCAACTGGAAGCCCAAGTACGTTCCATCGGTAGCCGTAGGGCGGACGTGGCCAAGCAGGTGGCGGCCACTCGGGAACAGATCGCAAAGGCCGAACTGGAAAGAAAGCGCAGCCTGAATCTGTTGGCGCAGAATGCCGGTACACAAAAGCAGGTGGACGATGTGGAGTCGCAACTGGCTGTGCTGAAAAAGCAGTTGGAAGCCCAGTTGTCTACTTTGAATCTCGGCAACCAAGGCGTAACGGAAGAAGGGGATGCCGCAGAGATACAGATACGGCAGATAGAAGACCAACTGGAGAAATGCCGTATCGTCAGTCCCATTTCCGGTACGGTGCTGACGAAGTATGCCGAACGGGGCGAAGTGACGGCCCAAGGCAAACCCTTGTTCAAAGTGGCGGACATGAAGCATGTCTTTTTGCGGGCGTATGTGAGCGGTGACCAACTCTCTACGGTGAAACTGGGGCAAACGGTGAAAGTCTATGCCGATTACGGGGCGGAAGACCGTAAGGAATACAAGGGAAAAATCACGTGGATATCCGGACAGGCCGAGTTTACGCCTAAGACCATACAGACGCGTGACGAACGGGCGAATCTGGTGTACGCCGTGAAAATAGCCGTGGAAAACGACGGCTTGCTGAAGTTGGGCATGTATGGCGAAGTCAAATTCAACTAAGGTGTCATGGAATCCATTGTGAAGGTAGAGGGCGTGTCCAAACATTACGGCAGCGTACAGGCTTTGGACGACGTTTCTTTCGAGGTCAGGCCCGGAGAAATCTTCGGACTGATAGGACCGGACGGAGCCGGGAAAAGCACGCTGTTCCGTATGTTGGCCACTTTGCTGTGTCCGGAGAGCGGGCGGATTACGGTGGACGGGCTGGACGTTGTGGGGGACTACCGCAAGCTGCGTGCTTGCGTCGGTTATATGCCGGGCCGGTTTTCCTTGTATCCCGACCTGACGGTGGAGGAGAACCTGAACTTTTTTGCCACGCTGTTCGGTACGTCCGTACGTGAGAATTACCATCTGGTGGAAGACATATACAAGCAGATTGAGCCATTCAAAACCCGCCGAGCAGGGAAACTCTCCGGCGGGATGAAACAAAAACTGGCGTTGAGCTGTGCGTTGATTCATAAACCGGTGGTCTTGTTGTTGGATGAGCCGACCACGGGAGTCGACCCTGTCTCGCGTAAGGAATTTTGGGAAATGTTGCGGCGGCTGAAGCGGGAAGGTATCACCATCATCGTCTCTACGCCTTATCTCGACGAGATCCGGAGTTGCGACCGTATGGCATTCCTCTACGGCGGTGCGGTCAAGGGGATAGATACCCCCGCCGTCATGTTGGAACGGTTTGCCGACATCCTGTGTCCGCCGGGGTTGCAACGCGAACCGGCCGGAGCCCGGTCGGAATGTGCCATCGAGGTGCACGATTTGGTGAAACGGTTCGGGACGTTCACGGCTGTAGACCACATTTCCTTCCGTGTGGGGAAGGGCGAAATCTTCGGTTTCCTCGGGGCGAACGGGGCAGGCAAGACCACAGCCATGCGCATGCTGTGCGGCCTGTCTTATCCCACGTCGGGCACGGGGCGCGTGGCCGGTTTCGACATCAACACCCAGCAGGAAGAAATCAAGAAACATATCGGTTATATGAGTCAGAAATTCTCGTTGTACGACGACCTGAAGGTGTGGGAAAACATTCGCCTGTTTGCCGGTATCTACGGACTCTCGGACGAGGTGATAGCCCGTCGCACGGATGAAGTGCTGCATACGTTGGGACTGGAAGCGGAGCGGAACACGATGGTCAAATCGTTGCCCTTGGGATGGAAACAAAAGTTGGCTTTCTCCGTGGCCACGTTCCACCGTCCGGACATCGTGTTCCTCGACGAACCGACCGGAGGGGTCGACCCTAAGACGCGACGCCAGTTCTGGGAACTGATCTATCAGGCTGCCGACCAGGGTATCACCATCTTCGTCACGACGCACTATATGGACGAGGCCGAATTTTGCGGTCGCGTGTCCATCATGGTGGACGGGAAGATACGGGCATTGGATACGCCCGAAGGCTTGAAGCGCACTTTCGGCGAGAAAGACATGGACGGAGTGTTCCACCGTTTGGCCCGTGAGGCCACACGTAATGCAGAAATTTACGGGTAAGAGAGCGCAGACCGAACTTGTTCGGTGTCTGCCGAGCGTGAGCAAATTATTCAATAAAGATGAAACAGTTTTGGGCTTTTATCAAGATAGAATTTTTCCACATCTTCCGCGACCGGCGGACGATGTTGATTTTGTTGGGCATGCCGGTGTTGCAAATCATTTTGTTCGGTTTTGCCATCACCACCGAACTCAACCACAGCCGCGTGGCCGTGCTCGATCCGTCGAAAGACGCCGTCACCACGCGCATTACGGAGCGGATAGACGAAAACCGTTATTTTTCGGTCGTGAAAGAATTGTCTTCGGCCTCCGACATCGAAACCGTGTTCCGGCATGATGAAGCGGACATCGTGGTGGCCTTCACTCCGGATTTCGATGCCAATCTGTCGACGGGGGAGGCAGGCATACAACTGGTGGTGGATGCCACGGATCCGAACACGGGCAACATGATGGCCGGTTACGTGCAGGGCATTGTCGGGCAAGCCTTGCAATCAGGGACGCAATCAAGTCCCATCGTGCAGACCCATCTCTTGTTCAATCCTCAGATGAAGAGTGCCTATAATTTCGTACCCGGCGTGATGGGGTTGATACTGATGCTGATTTGTGCGATGATGACTTCCATTTCCATTGTACGAGAGAAAGAGACCGGTACGATGGAAGTCCTGTTGGTGTCGCCCATCCGGCCTATTTTTATCATTCTGGCCAAGGCCGTACCTTACTTGGTACTTTCTTGCGTCAATCTGGCCACGATATTGCTGCTGTCGGTCTACGTGCTGCACGTGCCGGTGGAGGGCAGCCTCTGGACGCTGTCTTTCTTGAGCCTCCTTCTGATTGCGGTGGCTCTGTCGTTGGGATTGCTCATTTCATGCGTGGTACAAAACCAAGTGGCGGCCATGATCGTGTCGGGTATGGGACTGATGATGCCTGTCATGTTGCTTTCTGGCATGATTTTTCCCATAGAGAGCATGCCGGCCGTCCTGCAGTGGATTTCCAATATCATTCCGGCAAGGTGGTACATACAGGCCGTAAAGAAGGTGATGATAGAAGGCTTGGGCATGGCCGCCGTATGGCATGAGGCGTTGATACTGTCCGGCATGGCGGCCTTGCTCATCGGGCTGAGCTTGAAGAAGTTCAAGGAGCGGCTGGAATAATACGGACGTAAAAAAGGAAAACTTATGGTACTGAAATATTTAATAGAAAAGGAGTTCAAGCAAATGCGGAGGAATCCCATCATTCCCCGGCTCATTTTGGTGTTTCCCTGCATGATGATGATTCTGATGCCGTGGGCTGCCAATCTTGAAATCAAGTACAACAACCTGGCTGTGGTAGACTTGGACCATTCTGCCTTGTCGCGCCGTCTGGTAGAGAAAGTGGCCTCTACGGATTATTTCAATTTGGTGGAGAACGCACCGGATTACGGCCGTGCATTGGAGAGCGTGGAGCGCGGAGAGGCGGATGTCATTTTGGAGATTCCGCGTGACTTTGCCAAATCTTTAGGTACGGGGCACCCCGTGGAACTTCAGATTTCGGCCAATTCCATCAACGGGACCAAGGGCGGACTGGGCAGTTCTTACCTTTCTACGGTGGTAAACGATTTCGTGAACCAGGAATTGGGAGGCGCGGGTATGGCCCGTTTGTCCGTACTTAACTTGTATAATCCGCATCTGAATTATAAAGTGTTCATGGTACCGGCTTTGCTCATCATGATGCTGACGTTGCTTTGCGGCTTTCTTCCTGCATTGAATATCGTGAGCGAAAAAGAGGTGGGCACGATTGAACAGTTGAACGTCACTCCGCTCAACAAGTTCGTGTTCATCCTGGCTAAATTGGTGCCTTACTGGATTGTGGGGCTGGTTGTCCTGTCCATCGGCTTGGTGTTGTCCGCCGTGCTCTACGGCATTGTGCCGTCAGGCAGTTTGTGGCTGATATATTTCTTCTCGTGCATCTACATTCTTACGATGTCGGGTTTCGGACTGATTATTTCCAATTATTCCGCCACGATGCAGCAGGCCATGTTCGTCATGTTTTTCTTCCTGATGGTATTTATCCTGATGAGCGGCCTGTTCACCCCCGTGCGCAGCATGCCAGACTGGGCGCAGTGGATAGCGGCTTTCAATCCGTTGACCTATTTTATTCAGGTCATGCGTATGATTTTCCTGAAGGGATGCGGGCTGACCGACTTGTGGCCGCAGTTCGGCAAGATGCTGTGTTTCATGTCGGTGTTTGCCGGAGTAGCCGTGTGGAGTTACCGGAAGACAAATGCCTGATAGCCCGATCCGGTCATGTATGGCGATGGATGGCCTGTCGAATGATTTACAAAACCAAGCCGTGTGGAGTATTTGGGCTTTAAATGTATAAACAACTGGTAAACAGTGTAATAAGCAACGCCTTGCAGGGGGTATGACAGTCTCTGCAAGGCGTTGTTTTTTTCTGCGCCAAACGATTTTTCAATCTCAGGCGAACGATTTTTCAATCTCCTGAGATTGATTTTCCGTTCTGCGGCGAACGATTCGGGCGTTGAATTTCCTTTACGGATTCTATAGCATGAGGAGATTTTCCGGCATGCGGAAGCCCCGCAGGAAGTCTTCTATGCGCATCCTTTTCTTGCCCGTCAGTTGGATTTCCTTCAGGCGGAGATAGCCTCCGTCGACAGCCACTTTCAGATAGGTCTTTCCGTCGCTGACCACTTTGCCCGCCGGTTCGTGACACACACACGGCTCTTTCTCCGTTTCGTATATTTTAAGGGTATAAACCTTGCCTGTGGCTTCGTCCTTCATCTCGCTCCAGGCTGCCGGATAAGGCGACAAGCCCCGTACGAAGTCGTACAATGGTTTGAGCGGCCGGCCTTGCCAATCCATCTTGCACGTCTCCTTGAAGATTTTGGGAGCCGGGTGCAAGGGACCTTTCACAGCCATCTCTTCTTGCGGTATGGGGCGGATGGTATCTGTCAGTATATGGTCTACCGTTTCCACCACCAACTGGCCGCCGAGTTCCATCAGTTTGTCGTGCACCACGCCCACATTGTCGGTATCCGCAATCGGGATGCGCACTTGTTGGATGACCTCGCCGGTGTCGATTTCATGTTTGAGGAAGAACGTGGTGATGCCCGTTTCCGTTTCGCCGTTGATGACGGCCCAGTTGATGGGGGCGGCTCCACGGTATTGCGGCAACAACGACGCGTGCAGGTTGAATGTGCCCATGGGAGGCATGTTCCACACCACTTCGGGCAACATGCGGAAAGCCACCACGATTTGCAGGTCGGCACGCAGGGAGCGGAGTTCTTCCACAAAGGCTTCGTCTTTCAACTTGACCGGTTGCAAGACACGCAGGCCGTGTTCCACGGCGTACTGTTTCACGGGGCTGGCTTGCAGTACGTCCTGATGACGGCCCATCGGTTTGTCCGGCATGGTGACGACGCCGACCACGTTGTAACCTCCTTCCACCAAGCACTTCAGGCTCTCCACTGCGAACTCCGGCGTGCCCATATATACAATTCTCAAATCTTCTTTCTTTTTCATGTCTTTAGTTTTTAGTCGTCGGATAAGTCGGCCAGGGTCTTACGGTAAAGGGTCAGCACGTGCGACTTGCGGATGAAGCCCATGAACGTGCCTTCCGTGTCTACTACCGGGAGAGTCCAAGCCTGAGTCTTGTCGAACGTGAGCAGCACTACGTCCATGGAGTCGTCGATGTTCAGGCGGGCCACCGGCTCTTTCATCAGTTGGCCGATTTGGAAACGGTGGTACAATTCCTGCCGGAACATGATGGGGCGGACATCGTCCAGATAGATGATACCCACCAGACGGTGCTGACGGTCCACTACCGGGAACACATCGCGGCGCGAAGCCGAGATGGTTTTTACCAATTCACTCAAATCCATGTCCGGATACAGGTATTCGTCGTATTTCTCGATGACCGAGTCGAGACTCATCAGCGTGAGTATGGCACGGTCTTTATGGTGTGTGAGCAACTGGCCTCTTTTGGCCAAACGCATGGAATAGATGCTGTGAGGCTCGAAAGAAATAATGGTCAGGTAGGCACAGACGGACACGATCATCAGGGGCATGAATAGCTGATAGCCTCCGGTGAGTTCCGCGATAAGGAATATGCCTGTCAGCGGGGCGTGCATGACGCCGCTCATCAGTCCCGCCATGCCGATCATGGCAAAATTCCGTTCGGGCAAGTAAATGCCCAGACAACGGTAGAAGTTCCAAAGGCGGGCGAAAATAAAGCCTGAGATACAACCCAAAAACAGGCTGGGGGCGAAAATACCGCCACAACCTCCGCCGCCGTTGGTGGCCGTGGAGGCGAAGACTTTGAAGATAAGCACCAACGCCAGGTAAAGCAACAACAGGTTGCCGTGTCCGTAGAACAACGAACTGTCCATCGCCGTGTCCCAGTCTTTCGCGCTGTTTCCGTTAAGCAGCAGGTTGATAAGGTCGTAGCCTTCTCCGTACAACGAAGGGAAAAGATAGATGAGGATGCTCAGCGTGGCTCCGCCGATGAGGAGCTTGACGTAAGGATTGGAATATTTGCGGAAGATGTCTTCCAGCGAGTTCATCGTGCGGGTGAAATAAAGCGATACCAGTCCGCAGAAGATGCCCAAAAGGATGTAGGCCGGTATCTTGTCTACAGCGAATCCGTTTTGCAGGTGGAATTCAAAGATTGTGTTCGTACCTGATACGGCGAATGTCACTCCGGTGGCCGTCACGCATGAAATCAGCAAAGGCAGCAAAGCCCCCATCGTGAGGTCTATCATGAGGACTTCGAGGGTGAATACAAGCCCGGCAATCGGGGCTTTGAAGATGCCTGCCACGGCACCCGCCGCTCCGCAACCCACCAAAAGCATCAGTGTCTTGCTGTTGATGCGGAACAGGCGTCCGAGATTGGAACCGATGGCCGAACCGGTGAGCACGATGGGGGCTTCTGCCCCTACGGAACCTCCGAACCCGATGGTAATGGCACTGGCGATGACGCTCGACCATGTGTTGTGCGCCTTGATTTTACTCTGTTTGCGTGCGATGGCAAAGAGAATCTTGGTGACACCGTGGCTGATGTCGTCCTTTACGACGTAGCGGACGAACAGTCCCGTCAGGAAAATACCGATGACGGGATACACCAGATAAAGGGCGTTGGAACCGGTGGCGTCGAAACGGTAGGTCAGGAGGTATTGTATCTGATGGATGAGCCACTTCAGGAAGAGACCGGCGAAAGCGGTCAGTATGCCGACCACAAAGCTAATCATCAGAATGAATTTCTGTTCGCTGAAGTTCATCCGTCGCCAGATGAACAAGCGTTCGAAAAATGTGAAATTCCTTTTTACCGCGTACATGATTTTTTCTGCTTATTTCCTGATAATGGCTACTTCGCCGTCCGAACCCAGTTTGATGATACTGCTGGGGACGGCTTTCGTTTTTTCCTTCCGGCGGCTTTGTACAATGTAGTCTACCGCATTTTTTATTTCGTCGCTGATGTCGTCGAAACAAGCCGGCGAAGGCTCGCCGCTCACGTTGGCCGAGGTGGACACGACGGCTTTCTGGAAACGGTAACACAACTGGCGGCTGAACTCTTCACGGGTGACGCGGATGCCTACACTGCCGTCTTCGGCCAGCAGGTTGGGGGCCAGGTTCTTGGCCTTGTCGAAAATGATGGTGAGCGGACGGGTGGCATATTCTATCAAGTCCCAAGCCACGTTGGGCACGTCGCTTACGTAACGCTGCAACCGGTGGTCGGAGTCTACCAGGCAAATGAGTGCCTTGCTGTCGTCGCGCTTCTTGATGTCGTACACACGACGGACGGCCTCTTCGTTGGTGGCATCGCAGCCGATTCCCCATATAGTGTCCGTAGGGTAGAGAATGACGCCGCCCCGGCGCATGACCTCTACCGCCTGTCTGATGTCTTCTTCTTTATTCATGTCCGTATGTTCGGTTTAAACTTTAAAATTCACTGGTGAAATGGAATTTGATGTGCTCGAAATCGTTCTGGGCCATCTGAAGCACATAGTTGCTGTCGGCCAGGAAAACGTCGCGGCCTTCACGGTCCTTGGCCATGAACTGATACTTGCGCTTTTTGAAGGCTTCCAACTGTGCCTCGTCGTCGCTTTCTATCCAGCACGCCTTGTACAGGCTGACGGGTTCCCAGCGACATTTGGCATTGTATTCGTTTTCCAGACGGTATTGTATCACTTCAAACTGTAATTGTCCTACCGTACCGATGATTTTCCGTCCGTTGAACTGGTTGACGAAGAGCTGTGCCACGCCCTCGTCCATTAACTGTTCGATACCCTTGTTCAACTGTTTGGTCTTCATGGGGTCGGCATTCTCGATGTATTTGAACATTTCGGGAGAGAAACTCGGCAGTCCGCGGAAATGTATCATCTCTCCTTCGGTCAGTGTGTCGCCGATTTTGAATATGCCGTTGTCCGGCAGTCCCACGATGTCGCCGGGCCAGGCCTCGTCTATCGTGCTTTTCTTTTGTGCCATGAACTGTGTGGGCGAAGAAAAGCGCAGCGTCTTGTTTTGGCGTACATGCAGGTAAGGCGCGTTGCGCACGAACTTACCGGAACATACCTTGCAGAAGGCGATACATGAACGGTGGTTGGGGTCGATGTTGGCTGTGATTTTGAAGATGAAACCGCTGAACTTCGGCTCTTCCGGCCTGACCGTGCGCTCTTCGGCCAACGTCGGACGCGGGCTGGGTGCAATCTGCACGAAGCAGTCCAATAGTTCTTTTACACCGAAATTGTTCAGTGCCGACCCGAAGAAGACGGGAGCCACTTCGGCTTCCAAATAGGTCTGAACGTCGAACTCGGGATAGACACCGTCCACTAACTCCAAGTCCGTCCGCAGTTTGTCGGCATCGGCCTGGCCAACGTGAGCTTCCAGTGCATCGCTGTGGATGTCCACCTCCACCTTTTCCGTTACCTTTTGCTTGTCGGGGGTGAACAGGTCGAGGCGTTGCTCGTAGATGTTGTACACCCCTTTGAAACGTTGACCCTGATTGATGGGCCATGAGAGTGGGCGCACCTTGATTTGCAACTCCTGTTCCAGTTCGTCCAAAAGGTCGAAGGGGTCTTTTCCCTCACGGTCCATTTTGTTGATGAAGATAATGACCGGTGTTTTGCGCATACGGCAGACCGTCATCAGTTTCCGGGTCTGCGCCTCCACGCCTTTCGCACTGTCCACGACGATGATGGCACTGTCCACTGCTGTCAGCGTGCGGAACGTATCTTCGGCAAAGTCCTGATGGCCCGGGGTGTCCAGGATATTCACTTTATAATCCCTGTAGTCGAATTCCATGACGGAAGTCGTGACCGAAATACCGCGTTGTTTTTCGATTTCCATCCAGTCGCTGGTGGCCGTTTTCTTGATTTTGTTGTTCTTGACGGCTCCGGCCACCTGGATTTGCCCACCGAAGAGCAATAGTTTTTCGGTGAGGGTGGTCTTTCCGGCGTCCGGATGGGAAATAATGGCAAAAGTCCTTCTTCTTTCTATTTCATTCATACGTTTCGATGCGTCGGTTTAATTCTGTTCTAATTTCTGTATACACTCGGCCAGCGAGTCTTCCCAATAGGGAATGTCGATGTGATAAGTCTCTTTGATTTTGGTCTTGTCGAGCACGGAATAATGAGGCCGTGCCGCCGGTGCGGGATATTCTTCCGTATGGAGCGGGCGTACCTTGCAGGTGGTGATGCCGGCTATGCGGTGGATGGCTTTGGTAAAGTCGTACCATGAGATGGCTCCCTCGTTGCTGAAATGGTAAATTCCGGGAACGAAATCCTGTGCCAGTACGGCAAAGATGGCCACCGCCAGGTCGCGTGCGTAAGTCGGTGTGCCGATTTGGTCGAAGATGACCCCGAGACTCTCTTTTTCCCGACCTAACCGCAACATGGTCTTGACGAAATTGTTTCCGAAAGTGGAGTAGAGCCATGCCGTGCGGATGACGACCGATTCGGGGCAGTTCCGCATGACGGCTTCTTCGCCTGCCAGTTTGGTGCGGCCGTATGCCGTAGCCGGGCATGTCGGTTCCTCCTCGCGGTAGGGAATGTGTGCAGTCCCGTCGAACACATAGTCCGTAGAAACCTGTATCATGCAGCCGCCCCGTTCATGCACGGCCTTGGCCAGATAGCCCGGGGCTGTATGGTTCAGCAAGTCGCAGAACGCTTCGTCGCTTTCCGCTTTGTCTACGGCCGTGTAAGCCGCACAGTTCACGATACAGTCGATTTCGTGCATGCCGACGAATGACTTTACGGCTTTCTCGTCGGTGATGTCCAACTCTTTCACGTCTGTGAAAAAATAATTGAATTCCGGATGACCGGCAGCCAGAAGCTGCATTTCATTGCCCAGTTGGCCGTTGCAGCCTGTTACTAAAATATTTTTCATATCGTTTGTTTCCTTTTGTTCATTCAAATTTCAATTCGCCTGCCTTGTCCTGCTTGTAATAGTCGGAGAGCATGGCCAAAAGTTTGGTGATGTCGGCCACGGCCTTGGCGGTCTCGTCGCTTATCGGTTTGTGTTGCAGGCGGAGCAACATCACGCCGTAGAGGGCGTCGAAACAGTTTTCCAATTCCGACACGTCCTTTTTGTCCCCCTTGTTGCGGAGTTCTACGATGTAGGGTAAGGCCTTGTAATAAGCAGCCGTGTAGAACGGAAACTTGGAGGACTGCAACAGTTGGTTGTGCAAGTCGGTGAGCCACAGGATGATGTTCCGGTTGATTTGCAGGTGGCCACCCTCCTGTATGCCTTCTTCTTTCATCATGCGGATGAGATGGCTGTACCATTCTTCCATTTCTTTTTCCGTTTCCTCCGTGGCTCTGAACTGTGCCAGATAGTTCTGTTTGAGTTCATCCGGGTCCAAGTGGTGGGCACGGAGAATATCTTCCACCTGCCACATGTAAAGCAGGTATTCGGCAATGTTTTTTTCTTTAAGTTGTTGGGCTATATACATATATTTATAACGATAAACCGGTCAGCGTGACGGCAAATCCCACGATAGAGGCCACAATGACAACCACTCCTATGAGTCTGTTCAGCAAATAGATGCCTTTGACATCGAAACGGCTGCGCACCTTGTCTATGAAATAAGTCAGGACGAACCACCATATCATGGCTCCGACGAGTATGGACAAGTAACCCAGAGATTGCTGTACCACGTGGTCGGGGACGACAAAGGTGAAGCGGGCGAACAACGCCACGAACAGAAAGATGATGAGAGGGTTGGAAAACGTGACCAGAAAACCGGTCACCATATTGTGTATCAGCGTACCCTTGCGGGGAGAAGTCGGGCGGATGGATTTCGCCGGATTGCAACGGTAAGTGTACCATCCGAAAAAGAAGAGCATGATACTGCCCGCCATCTGCAGGTAGAACATGTTGTCTTTGTTTTCAATGAAGTCTACCACGAAACTCATTCCGAATCCCGTAATCAAAGCATATATGATGTCGCTGAAAGCTGCTCCGATTCCTGTGACGAAGCCATACCAGCGCCCTTTGTTCAGTGTACGCTGAATGCAAAGCACTCCGACTGGTCCCATAGGAGCGGATGCCACCACGCCGATGAGCAATCCCTTTATGATTAAATCTAATGTACTAACCGGTTCAAACCACATAATAGGTGCAAAATTGGCATTTTTTCATGAGACTATAAAGAAAAGGCCGTTCTTTTTTTATTTTTCGTGAAAAAGAGTTTTTTTCTTTTCGCGGTTACATCTGTTTTTCTTAACTTTGGAAACTGTTATAATTAACTTTTATGTATTTTATATGGCTATGGAAAATAAACCTTATGTAATAGGGCTTGATTTAGGAGGAACCAACTCAGTTTTCGGTATTGTGGACGCGGAAGGTCGCGTGGTGACTTCGACGTCTATCCGGACGAAAGGACAGTACGATTTGGATGTCTATATGGACAGTGCCTGTGCAGCTTTGGCTCCGATGATAGAACAAGTGGGCGGCATTCAGAATATCAAGGGAATGGGAATCGGTGCGCCTAACGGTAACTATTATACCGGCAATATCGAACTGGCACCCAACCTGCCGTGGAAAGGAATCGTCCCGTTTGCGAAGAAATTCAGTGAACGATTGGGGATTCCCGTGGTCTTGACAAATGATGCCAATGCTGCGGCTATCGGTGAGATGACTTACGGAGTAGCCAAGGGAATGAAGAACTTCATCATGATTACTTTGGGCACGGGCGTGGGCAGCGGTATTGTAGTCAACGGTGAGTTGGTCTACGGTTGTGACGGGTTTGCCGGAGAATTGGGACATGTGATTGTGGATACGACCCCGGAAGCCCGCTTGTGTGGCTGTGGCCGTAAGGGATGTTTGGAGACTTATTGTTCGGCCACGGGCGTGGCGCGCACGGCACGCGAGTTTCTCGCCAAACGTACAGATGACACGGAGTTGCGTAAAATCCCGTTGGAGGAGATTACGTCGAAAGACGTATCCATTGCCGCTGAGCACGGTGACCAACTGGCACGCGATGTATATAAGTTTACCGGTGAATTGTTAGGACGCTCTTGTGCCAATTTTACCGCCTTCTGTAGTCCGGAGGCATACGTGTTTTTCGGTGGGCTGACAAAAGCCGGTAATCTGATTATGGACCCGATAAAAGAGGCATACGATGCTAATGTGCAGAACATATTCAAGGGAAAAGCTAAGATGTTGATTTCCCAAATGGATGATGCACAAGCGGCTGTGGTAGGTGCTGCGGCATTGGCTTGGAAAATTTAGTATTAATTAAAAATATGAGATTATGAAGAAAACGTTTGTTTTGTATTTGTAGTCTGAGTCTCAGTTATAGCTTTTGATGTAATCGGAAAGAGGGAAGTCTGTAAGACATTCCCTGAAATGGATTTAATCTTGGCTAATGTAGAAATGTTAAGTCGGGCTGAAAGTTCTTATGATTGTATATTGGCAAAGGATGAACGTAAATCTGAAATCAGGCGCAAGAACAAATAAACATTCTTAGAATTAAATTGGGACTGTATGGGGCTACCATTGGTGCTACTGTTGATTTAAGTAGTGGTACACAAATCTACAAGCAAAAAAGTTGGTGGCAAAATGGAGTTAGATGCGGGAATGATATTACCTGTAATGATTTCCTAAAAGATCTTGGCTTATGATGAAGCATACATTGTTCTCTCTTTCTATTTTAGTCTTGTGTAACTCTTGCGGTGATAGAAAAGAAGAAGCTAATATACGTGATTTGTCGGAAGTAAATAATACTATATCAACTTGCTCTTTTATAGAGCAAGTTGATTTCATTCCTCTTCATGAAAAAGATTCATTTTTATTGGGGGAAATCAATGCTATACGTAAGTATGACGGTAAATGGTATATTTTGGATAATAAGCAGAAAACAGCGATTGTTGCTTTTGACTCAGTAGGTCAACCTGTTTCTCTATACGATAAGACCGGAAATGGAAAAGGGGAATATGCAGAGATCACAGGTTTTGATGTGTCTCCAGAAACGGGAGATATTTGTATATTATGTGGTCCACCTAAAATTATAATATTAGATAAGGATCTAAAGTTTAAACAAGAAATAAAACTATCTGATTATTATTGGAGAATATGTTGGTATGATGCAGGTTTTTTATTGTATTCGGCTAATAATGCAACAGTAGATTATATTACCTTGGAACAAAAGGCTAGAAAAATATTTCAGGCTGAAAGCGATATGTATAATGTAGCTGGTACGGAACCTGTTTTTATTAGGGATAACGATAATCTGTACTTCCATACGGAACAGTCGGATGCTTTGTATGAAATTAAAGATTTTGAATTTGTCCCAGTTATATCTTTAGATTATCCATTAAAGAAGGAAACAGAGCAAATTTTGCGTAAAAGGTATTATGGAGATTTGAATGTACAAGAACGAATGAAGTATGTAAGGCCTACTGTAAATTGTGTGATAGGCAATGATACGTGCCTTTCTTTTATATATAGTAGAATGCTATATTATATTAATATGCCTTATAAGAATCATTATATTAATTCTGTATTAAAAATTGATTGCGGAAGATCGACTATAAAAACAGGAAATCAACTAATAAGTTGGAAATATATCTCAGAATATGATCCGGAGAGTTATAGTGACAATAGTTTATATAAGGGAATTAAGGTAAATCACCCTGTAATGAATGATAGTTTAAGGCAATCAGGAAATCCAATGTTGATATTATATACTCTAAAAAAGACTTTTGGAGAGTAAAACGTATACTGTTCCAAATGGGAAGATAATGTTCAATAAGTAAATTTTTCAAGTCTATATGTATAAAGCCGACCTCAAAATCATTTTTGGGTCGGCTCTTTTATTTATCATTCGTCCGGCAAACGGTTTTCCGGATAAATGGGTTTTGTCATCTGATTTGGGGACGATAATTCTTGCGGATAGGATAGAGTTCCTCTGCTTTTACTTCAACAACTTGTCCTTCGCGGGCGATAATCAGAGTGGTATGGTTATGTTTTGCACGCTCCACGAGGCGTTTCTGAGCCAGGTATATGCCTTCGTCGATTTTGCGCTGCATTTCATAAACCTCATCCTCGCTCATTATCGTTTTCTTCGGTGTATTGGTCTTTGAATTTTTCATATACGGCTGGTTCAATAATAGTTATACTCTCGTCTTTGCATCCGTAGGCTATTTTGTTGGCCGGACAGGTGCTGTTGTCATACAATGCCCAATAGTCGCATACGGGCATATAGAGGTTGAACAGGTTACTTAGGCCGTTGTCGTAACGACGGTAAATCACATCGAGCGGGATGTTGTGTCCACCTTCGCTTACGCGTTTGGCCACCCGTTTCACGGCCTGTTCCGGACTGCTCAGCGAAAAGAAGAGCAGCGTGACGAAATAGCCTCTTTTCTGTGCCTGTTTGATGAGCTTCACGTAAGACCGTGTAGCCAATGTCGTTTCAAAAGCAAAGGTTTCGCCTTCTTTCAACAAGTGGATGATGCGTTCTATCATCAGTCGTCCCGCCTGGATGGCTACGCCTTCGGGATTGAACGGAGACAGTCCGGCTGCGATTTCGTCGGCGTTGACGAATTCCCGGCAATCCAACATTTCCGGAAGTACGGTAAAGCTGGCTGTCGTTTTTCCGGCTCCGTTACAACCTGCAATGACGTACAAGTTGTGTTTTTGTTCTCCCATTACATTATTTATTTAAATACTGAATGACAAAGATACGATTTGGCGATGAATCCGGCAATATTTCCGGTTCCTTTTTAAGGGGGCTGAGTGAAAAAGCAGACGGTCAGTCTTTCTTTTTCAGCAAATCGGGACGCAAAGCCTTTGTGCGTTCGAAAGACTGTTGCAGTTCCCATTCCTTAATCTTGGCTTCGTGCCCGGAAAGTAAAATTTCCGGCACGGTCCAACCTTTATAATCGGCCGGCCGGGTATATACGGGAGCAGCCAGCAGGTTGTCCTGGAACGAGTCGGAGAGGGCGCTTTGTTCGTCGCCGATGACACCGGGCACGATACGTACTATGGCATCTGTCATGACAGCGGCTGCCAGTTCTCCGCCCGTCAGTACGTAATCTCCTATACTGACTTCTTTCGTGATGAGGTGTTCACGGATGCGGTAGTCTATACCTTTATAATGTCCGCACAGGATGATGAGGTTTTCACAAAGGGAGAGCGTGTTGGCCATCGGTTGGTCGAACTGTTCGCCGTCCGGTGTGGTGAAAATCACTTCGTCGTAGTCCCGTTCCGCCTTCAAGGCCGAGATGCAGCGGTCTATCGGTTCGCACTGCATCACCATGCCCGCAAAGCCGCCGAAAGGATAGTCGTCCACCCGGCGGTACTTATTCGTGGCATAGTCGCGCAAGTTGTGCAAATGGATTTCCACCAAGCCTTTCTTTTGGGCACGTCCTAATATGCTTTCACGCACAAAGCCTTCGAGCAATTCCGGCAAAACGGTAATGATGTCTATTCTCATGGGAATCTGTTTTCTTGTAATCTACTGCAAAAGTAGTGATTTTGCGCCGGATTTCATGGCGTGTGGCGGCTGATTACTAAAAATAGAAGTTAAAAAGGAAATTTTGGAAACAGAAAACGTTCCGTAGATTTGCTTTTCTAACCCTTTAGATATACATTTGCCATATCAATAACTAAAGTATTAGAAATAATGGGAAAGCAGGGCACACTGACAAAAGCTGAGATGCAAGTCATGAACATCCTTTGGAGTCTGCCTTCGATGAAGGGCACCATTTCGGATGTGCTTGAGGGGTACGGCGAGAAGAAACCGGCCTATACTACCGTAGCCACGTTCATGAAGATTTTGTTGAACAAGGGATACGTGGGATTTGAGAAGCTGAAAGGAACGAAAACCCAGTGTTATTATCCTTTGATTACGAAACAGGAATATACGCGGAAAGTGCTGGACGGGGTGAAGGAGGACTTGTTCGGCGGTTCGTTTTCCTCTTTGGTTCGTTTTTTTGTCAAAGAGGAACGTATCTCGGAAGAAGAATTGAAAGAAATGCTTGAGATGGTGGAACGGCAGGGGGATGTGCCCCGGCGCGCGTAGCCCGCAGTCCACAGGGCATGGTGGTGGAACAGTTTAAAATATAGGATATGGGAACATTCTTGGTTTATATCATCAAATCGGCTTTGTGCCTGACATTGCTTTATCTGCCTTATACCTTATTATTACGTAAGGAAAGGCTGCATCGCTTGAACCGTATGGCCTTGTTGGCCATACTTGCGGCTTCGTTCCTTTTCCCGCTTTCGCAGGAGGAGTGGTTTGGCGGAATGTGGCATTCGTGGCAGTCTGCCGCACCGGAAGGGGCGTATGCCGGATTGATAGACCGGCTTGGGCGGACGGAGCTTTTCATGCCGGAGGTCGTCATCACGCCGGATGCGGATGTTCCTGTCTGGCCTTTGGTGTGCGCCTGTCTTTATTTCGCAGGTCTGGCGGTGTCGTTGTCCGTCCGTATGTACCAGTTCTTCCGTATGCGTCGGGCGATATCTCGCGGTTGTCTTTGGCGCGAGAGCTTTTCAGACGGTATTACGCTCTACTGTCATGCCCGTCCCATGCCGCCTTTCAGTTGGATGCACAGCGTTGTGATGTGGGAAGGAGACTTGGAGGGCGATGCCGGCGAAGCCATTCTCATGCACGAAAAGGCCCATGTGCTGTACGGCCATTCCTACGATACGCTGCTGATGTTGGCTGTGGAGGCCGTACAGTGGTTCAATCCAGTGGTTTGGATGATGGAGATGGACTTGCGCTGCATTCATGAGTATCAGGCCGACGAGTACGTACTGAACCATGGAGTCAACGCGAAGAACTATCAGTTATATCTAATAAAAAAGGCCGTTGGCAGCCGACTGCAATCTTTTGCCAACGGTCTGAATCAAAGCACACTTAAAAAACGTATTGCTATGATGTGTAACAAAAAATCAACGAAATGGGCAGTATTGAAGTACATGTACCTGCTGCCCGTGGGGGCTTTTGCCACAGTGGCATTTGCCCGTCCGGAGATCGTAAACGGAGTAGACGGCCGGTTGGAGCAACTCTCTGCGGTCAAAGTTACGGATTTATCCGCAACTGCGAAAGCCGTCGCGGCTGAAAATGTTCAGCCGGAACCTTTAAAAATGGAAAAAAGGGCTTCCAAAGCGGAAGTCTCAGAGGTGAAAGCCGCTAAGCCTTCTTCGGTTGTGGCGAAGGCAGATTCGGCCGTTGCCGCTTCGGAAAGGACGTCCGAAGGTATTGTGGTGAAAGCGATGGCACCTCGGAATGACCTTCCAGACCGTGTGGAGTTCAAGGAGGCGGAGCTTGCCCGGACTGAAGGGAAAGATTCAGCGTCTTATTATTTGAGGTTGAAAAGTGCCAAGGTCCTGCCTCGTAATGTGTATGACGTGGTAGACGTTAAGCCGATGTTTCCGGGAGGTGATGCCGAGTGCATGGCTTATGTGGCGCGTAACATGAAATATCCAAGCGAATGTTTGAAGAACGGTGTGACGGGACGCGTGCTCTGTAGTTTTGTCATCGACACGGACGGGAGCCTGTGCCGTATCGAAGCGGGGGAGAAAAGTTATGCGCAGGCGGTGGACGGCAGTCCGGCATCCAAAGAAATGTTGCGACTGTTTGTCGACGAGGCTTTCCGCGTGATAAGCGGAATGCCGAAATGGACACCGGGACAGAAGGACGGGAAGGCGGTGGCTGTGCGCTATGTTTTGCCGTTTACGTTCCGCTTGCAATAGCATGTGAGCCGGTCGATATACGGACTGTCTTTCGGTGGGGGATGGACGTTCCGGTTTGACTTTACCTTAATGGGCCCGTTCCGTAGGGTCGAGGTTATGACGCCTCCTACGGGACGGGCTGTTTTTGTACCGCGTTTTCCGCGATGGCCCGCGCCACGGTGTATGCCGTGGTCCATGCGGCCTGAAAGTTAAATCCTCCGGTCACGCCGTCGATATCGAGCACCTCGCCTGCAAAGTAAAGTCCGGGGCAGGTCTTGCTTTCCAGCGTTTGCCGTTGCACCGATTCGAGGCTCACCCCTCCGCACGTGACGAACTCTTCGCGGAACGTACTCCTGCCGTCTACGTCGTAGCGGTCGTTGCACAACGTGTCGGCCAGTTTGCAAAGCCCTTTGTGCCCCAGCTCGTTCCATTTCCGGTCGGGGGCGATGCCGGACTTACCGATGAGGTAATGCCATAACCGAGCAGACAAGTCGTACGGGCGCAAGCCGGAGATTTTCTTTTGGGGGTGGCGTTGCGCCATGTCTTGCAGGATGCCGGTCACGGTTTCGCTGTGGGACTCGTTTGTCCAGTTGACGAAAATGGGGAAGCGGTAAGCTTTCTCCTGTATGAAACGGGCGGCATGGGAAGACAATTTCAGGATGGCCGGGCCGCTCATGCCCCAATGGGTGACGAGCAACGCGCCTGAATGCCTGAATTTGGTACCGGGGATGCCGACCAATGCCGGGTCTACCACGGTGCCCATCAGCCCGCGCAGTGTCGGGGAGGCGATGTTGAACGTAAAGAGCGAAGGAACGGGCGTTTCGATGCGATGCCCCAACCGTTCCAGATAAGCGAAGCTTTCGCCACGCGGTGAACCGCCGGTGGTGATGGCCACGCGGTCGAATAGCAGACGGCCTTGGCGCACATCCTGAAACGTGATTTCATACTTCCCGCCGCAAGGCGTGAGGGTTTCCACGCGGTGGGAGGTTTTCACCGTGACCCCCAATTCCGCAGCAAGGCTTTTCAGGCAACCGGCTACGGCACGGGCATCCTGTGCGGCCGGAAACACACAATGGTCGTCTTGCGCGACGAGCGGCACGCCGTGCGCTTCGAACCATCGGTAGGCATCCCGGTGACCGAACTGTTTGAAAAGCCCCTTCAAGAGCTTGTGCCCACGGGGGTAGACCTGTTTCAGGTCTGTCACACCCTCAAAAGTATTGGTCAGGTTGCAGCGTCCGCCGCCCGAGACCAGTACTTTTTTCAATACATCCGCCTGCCTTTCGAATACCGTGACCTCCACCTGCGGCGCGAATGTTTTCAGGTTGACGGCCAGAAAGAAGCCGGCCGCTCCTCCGCCAATGATTGCTATCTCCATTGCTTCCACGATTCTTTTTAATGGGCAAAGGTAAGTATAATCGAGCGGATTTGAAATGATGATTCTGACATTTTGCTACTTTCTGCTCCAAATCAGTAGTTTCAAAAGACAGCGGTTAGGAGAATCTAAAAAGACAGGAATGTATAAGTATGCAATTTCCGTGTCGTTTTTACTGTTTTATGCAGTATATATTCATTTACTTTGAGGAAAGAAAAAAATCGTTTGCAGCCAAACGAAAAATTTCTTTCCTCATATAAATTCCGGGTACTCCGTATGTCGTGGAAAAAATTCGCCCGAAATGGGAATTTTTCGCTGCACGAAGAGGGGCAAAACTGCTTTTTTGCGACTTTCTCGTTCTATTTCCCTGTTTTTCGCCGACAAGATTTTACGGACAGAATGTCGGCGGTTCCACCTCGCAGGTTTCACCGGAAAAAGAAAGAAGCGGAGGATAGGCGGTTTCCGTTTGCTTTCGTCTTGTGAAAAAGTTTTCAGGCTGTCTTTTTGATTTTTTCGGGAGTCGCGTGCGTTGCTTATTTGTCATCGAGGCCGCATCGAGAGGCGAATGGACGATTCTCGAAGGCATGGGATTGACGTTTTGACAGATTGTGCCGGAAAAGTACGCTTTTCTTTTTTCTTTGCGCCCTTGGGCGTTTTCTGCGAATTGACTATCTTTGCTTATGCGAATGACGGGGGAGCCGTTCGCGGGAATAGAGCTGCGATGTCTCCCCGTCAGGGTTTATCATTGAATGCAAATGGAAGTAAAGGAACAGATAGAGCGGCTTCGCAGTGAATTGCACCGCCACAATTATAATTATTATGTATTGAACGCCCCGGAGATTTCCGACCAAGAGTTCGACCGCATGATGCGGGAGTTGCAAGACCTCGAGGCGACCCATCCCGAATTTGACGACCCGGACTCGCCGACGCGGCGCGTGGGGAGCGACCTGAATCAGGAGTTCGTGCAGGTACCCCACCGCTATCCCATGTTGTCGTTGTCCAATACGTACAACAAGCAAGAGGTGGCCGACTTTTATGAACGCGTCCGTTCCGGTTTGGAAGGCGAGCCGTTCGAGATTTGTTGTGAAATGAAATACGACGGGCTTTCCATCTCGCTGACCTACGAGCAGGGGCGATTGGTGCGTGCCGTGACGCGGGGCGACGGGGTACAGGGTGACGACGTGACGGAAAACGTCAAGACCATCCGTTGCATTCCGCTTCGTCTGAACGGGAACGGTTACCCCGAAGAGTTTGAAATCCGTGGGGAAATCCTGATGCCGTGGACGAGCTTCGAGACTTTGAACCGCGAACGCGAAGAACGCGAAGAACCGCTTTTCGCCAATCCGCGTAATGCGGCTTCGGGGACGCTGAAAAGCAAAAACTCAGCGGTGGTGGCGCAACGCAAGCTTGACGCTTACTTATATTACCTTTTGGGAGAACACATTCCTTTTGACGGGCATTATGAAAATTTGCAGGCGGCCCGCTCATGGGGATTCAAGATTTCCGGGGGGATGAAGAAAGTAACTACACTCCAGAACATTTATGATTTCATAGATTATTGGGACGTGGAGCGCAAGAACCTGCCTGTGGCTACGGACGGCATCGTGCTGAAGGTCAACTCCCAGAGGCAGCAACGTGCGTTGGGCTATACCGCCAAAAGCCCCCGTTGGGCCATCGCTTACAAGTTTCAGGCGGAGCGTGCCCGTACGCGCCTGAATGCCGTGACCTTCCAAGTCGGACGCACCGGGACGGTGACGCCGGTGGCCAATATGGATCCGGTGCAGTTGGCCGGTACGGTCGTGCGGCGTGCCACGCTGCACAATGCCGACGTGATGGAGCAGTTGGACTTGCACATCGGGGACATGGTGTATGTGGAAAAAGGAGGGGAAATCATTCCCAAAATCGTCGGTGTGGACGCTGATGCGCGAGGACCGGAAACGGGACCAAAAGCCGAGTTCATCACCCGTTGTCCGGAATGCGGGGCCGAACTGGTGCGTTACGAGGGAGAAGCCGCATGGTATTGCCCCAACGACACGGCTTGTCCGCCGCAAATCAAGGGGCGCATAGAGCATTACATCAGCCGCAGGGCCATGAACATAGACAGTCTGGGACCCGAAACCGTGGACGATTACTACCGTCGCGGCTTGATACGCGACGTGGCCGACCTGTACGACATACAGGTGCAACAGATTAACGGCGAGGACGGCACGCGCGAGAAATCTGCGCAAAAGATAGTCCGCTCGATTGCCGACTCCGTAGAAGTTCCTTTCGAACGCGTGGTGTTTGCCTTGGGCATACGTTTTGTCGGTGAAATTGCGGCTAAAGCTTTGGCACGCCATTTCAAGTCGATGGACGCGCTGGCCTCGGCATCGTTGGAGGACATGTTGCAGATCAACGGAATCGGTGTGGTGATAGCCGAGAGCGTGATCCGCTATTTTGCAAACGAAGCCAACCGCGATTTGGTGCGCCGTTTGCGGGAAAAAGGGGTCCGGATGGAGCTTTCCGACGAAGAATTGAGCAGCCATTCCGACAAGTTATCCGGGCAGAGTATTGTGGTGAGCGGGGTGTTCTCGCTTCATTCGCGCGATGAATATAAAGCCATGATAGAACAGCACGGCGGAAAAAATGTGGGCAGCATCTCTTCGAAGACTTCTTTCGTGCTGGCCGGAGCCAACATGGGACCGGCCAAACTGGAGAAAGCCGGTAAATTGGGTATCCCTATCCTCTCGGAAGAAGAGTTCTTGAAAAAGATAGAATCGTGAAAGATTGTTTGCATTATGGGATTTTATTTGTATTTTTGTCGCGAAATAGATAGAACTACTTAAACTATGGCACAAAATAAGTTCAAGGGGTTGGGAATTGCTTTGATAACTCCTTTTAAATCGGATGGTGAAGTGGACTATGAGGCGTTGACCCGTCTGGTAGAATATCAGATACGGAATGGCGTGGATTTCCTGTGTATCATGGGAACGACGGCCGAAACACCTTGCCTCTCGGCTGACGAGAAGAAGATATTGAAAAAGATGCTTGTGGAGCGTGTAGCCGGCCGTGTTCCTTTGTTGATGGGATGTGGCGGGAATAACACGGCAGCAGTAGTTAAAGACCTGAAGGAAGGGGATTGGAGCGGCATCGACGGTATCTTGTCGGTTTGTCCTTATTATAACAAGCCTTCGCAGGAGGGGTTGTACCAGCATTTCAAAGCCATAGCGGAGGCTTCGCCCGTGCCGGTCGTGTTGTATAACGTACCGGGGCGTACGGGAGTCAACATGAGTGCGGAGACGACATTGCGCTTGGCCCGTGATTTCGAGAATATAGTGGCCGTCAAGGAGGCCAGTGGGAATATGACCCAGTTGGAGGATGTGATAAAAAACAAGCCTCGCGACTTCGATGTCCTTTCAGGGGATGACGGCATCACTTATCCGCTGATTACGATGGGGGCGGTAGGTGTGATTTCAGTGATAGGCAATGCCTTGCCCGCCGAATTCAGCCGTATGGTCCGTATGGCACTGAACGGAGATTACGAGCATGCCCGTATCATTCACCACAAGTTCTCGGATTTGTTCAAATTGTTGTTTGTGGATGGCAATCCGGCTGGCGTAAAAGCCATGCTCCATGCCATGGGAATGATTGAGAACCAACTTCGTTTGCCTTTGGTGCCTACACGGTTGACCACGATGGAGAAAATCTCGTCTATTTTGAAAGAGTTGGATATCCGCTATTAAGCAGATACCGGATTGAATCGTATGCAGCCGCCTGCCGGAGAGTTTATTCCGTCGGGTGGCTTTTTTTGTACCTCCTGTTTCCGATGGGTTGATAGGTGTTCTGAATAGTTAAATAATGTGTGTTTTTGCGGATTTTCCGGCAGACGTTCGTAAACCGTGTAGAAAGCATTGGAAATAAGAACGGAAACCAATATTTATCATTTATGAAGAAACTATCTCTTTTTACGGTGGCTTTGTTTTTCAGCATCGGAGGGGGCGGGGTATATGCCCAAGGGGCATTCGTCCATCCGGGGCTTTTGCACAGTCAGAATGACTTTGACCAAATCAAGAAACGCCTGGCAGAGCACGACACCCAGACGCTACAGGCTTTTGAGGTATTGAAGAACAGTTGGGTGGCCAACAAGGCAGTGAACGACATTTGGGGAGTGACGGAATATATCAAACGTGGAATTGCCGGTGACGAAAACTACATGAACGCCTATCGCAATGCGGCCAAGGCTTACCAGTGTGCCTTGCTTTGGAAAATTACAGGCGAGGCGCAATGGGCGGAACGGGCTGTCTATGTGTTGAACCAGTACGTAGCGATTACCAAAGGAATCGGTGGGAATACGAACCAGTCCTTGGTGCCCGGCTTTATCGGTTACCAATTTCTGAATGCGGCCGAGTTGATGCGTGATTACGAAAAGTGGGAGAAAGAGGATTTCGAACGCTTCAAGCAGTGGATGATAGACGTGTGGTTCACTACGGCACAAGACTTTCTGGAACGTCGGCACGATACCGTAGTGCGCGAAGGTAACTGGTATCACTATCACAGTAATTGGGGATTGGGAAATGCCCTTTTCTGTGTGTCGCTGGGCATCTTCGCCGATTTGCCGGACATTTATAATTACGGTATGTACTGGATAAAAGAAGGGCCGGGCAATGAATCGCTTTATGTGGGTGACAGTCATCCTGTGAAGCAAGACCAAGGTATGTGTGGTTACGGATGGGGGCTCATTCCTTGGTTTCATGAGGATACCCGTGGTCCGTTCGGATACTTAAACCAGATGCAGGAAAGCGGCCGCGACCAAGGGCATGCCATGGCGGCGTTGGGCTTGTTGTCATACGCCCTTCAGTCGGCCTATAATCAGGGAGACAATGCCTTTTGTAACTTATATAACCCTTTGATTCCGGGTGAGGCGGGGCAGACCATGGTGGTCGGTGCGGCGGAATATGTGGCTATGTACAACTGCAATCAAGTAGACCCCGCCGATATTCCTTACACTCAGAATTGGTGGATGGGTGGATTGAGCGGTACGGGGCGCGGACAATGGCGGCCGATATGGCAGTTGTTCATCAATCACTATCAGAACCGTATGGGAATGCCAATGGAGTACTGCACGCGGATGTCCAAGATTGTGGGGATAGAGGCCGGGGGAGGTTCCTACGGTACGAATAGCGGCGGTTTCGACCATACGGGATTCGGGACGCTGATGCATGCGGACGAGGCGGTGACGGAGGAGAGGAAGCCTACCGTGCTTTCTCCGGAAATCGTGCAGGACGGTACTGTACGTCCATACGCCGAGATGAAAGAAGTGAAGAAGGGTACGCCGTTAACCTTGCGGGCTGTATTACCTGACGGCGAAACCGATACGGGAAACTGGGAATGGGAAGACGGCATGAAAGGGGCGAGCCGCGACATTACGGCCGATGCTTCGGGTGTTTATCGTTTGTTTTACACCAATACGCAGGGGGTGAAGAGTGTGCAGATGTTTTGCATTTCCGTATACGGAGAGGGCATTCGCGCCACGTTGACCCCGTGGATAGAGTACGACGGGGTGCGTATGAACCAGACGAGCGAGTTCAGTGCCGTCAACGGAAGGGACGTGACCCTCGGGGCTGATTATGCCAATTGGAACTATGTGGCTTCCACCAGATGGTATGACAGTCAGGGTAAGCTGTTGGGCTCCGGTGGTTCTTATACATTCCGGCAAGGGAATTCCGACCAGACTTTCAAGGTGGTGCTGACCAATGAGTCCGGCGTGGAGATAAGCCGGGAATTCATGATTAAGAATTCGGTGGTAATTCCCACGTTAGCGGTGGACGGGAAAGAGCAGGAGAGTTTGCGGGCTATCGTCACACAAGGGCATGATGTGGTAATGAAAGGTAAGATAACTTCCGTCCGTTATCGGAACGGAGTCTACACTTGGAGTTCCGGCGAGCATACGGAGTCCATTTCTTTTGAGAACGTACAATCTTCCATCTACCGCCATTTGGACTGGATAGACACTTCATCTTCCATAAAGACATACGAGGCTAATTTTGATTTTGAAGTCAAGGTGTATCAGGAAGGACGGACGCTGGACGACGGTTATTATCGTATGAAAGACCGTGCTACGGGAAAATACCTGAACAGTCGTACGATGAAGTTCGAGACATTGGAAGGAGATGGGGATTCTACTGCTTTCATTTGGCATTACACTTGGCTGGACGACATGGAACGATATAAAATACAGAATCACAATGATTCGGCTTATCTGAACAACGAAGGGGCGCTGACCGACCGTGTCTACAGCAAAGCGCGTAGCAGCTTCTATTTATATACGTTGGTAGGAGGAGAGGAATTGGAATGCTTCGTGCGGACACCGGAGCGCTACGGTTCTTATTATTGGGAAACCGACGGCGAGACGTTGGTTTGCGACCAGGCTGACAAGATGCCTTCCGACTTCCCGTTCGTATTGGAAAAGGTGACTGGCAACGGAGGCGAAACAGGTATTTCCGAGGCTGTGGCGTGCGATGCGGTATTCACGGTGGACGTGACACATTCAGGGATTACGGTTACGTCCGGAAGTGTGGTCGGTATGACGGTTTACACGATGGCCGGTAGTCCGGTAATGCGTACCCGATTGGGGGCCGGTACGCATACGATACATACTGTTCCGTTGGTTCCGGGCATTTACATCGTCCGCGTGACGGACGGAAAGACGGTAAGGAGTGTGAAATTCGTCCGATAGGACGGAATGGACACATCAAGAGCAGGTGAAGCCCGCCCGGTATTGTCGGGCGGGTTTCTTCAATATCTGCATGCAAAGCTTTTTTCTTCTTTCGGAAAATAGTATATTTGCCGAAAGGTTTTGTGAGGAAGTGTGACATGAAAATATACGTACGTTATTTTATGATAGGATTCCTGTCTCTGGTTTCTTCTTGCGTCAATGAAAAGGAAGATGCCGGCATGCAGCCGGATGCGGTGGAAGTGGGAGACGTGTTGCCGGAATTTACCGTAGTGATGAATGACGGACGGACGGTGGAGAGCGAAAGTTTGCAAGGGCAACCTTCGTTCATATTGTTCTTCAATACGGCGTGCGGGGATTGTCGCCGTGAATTGCCGCTCGTACAACAAATGTACGAAAGGTACGGAGCGGACGGTCGTATGGTTTTTATGGCCATCAGTCGGGAGCAGGACGCGGTAGCTGTCGGAGAGTATTGGGCGGACAACGGACTTACGATACCTTTTTCCGCACAGACCGACCGTACGGTTTACCATTTGTTTGCTTATTCGTCCATACCTCGCATTTATGTCGTGGATGCGTCGCGGATTGTCCGGGCGGTTTTTACGGACTCTCCTTTGGCCACGTCGGAAGACTTGACGTACGAGATAGAACGTGTATTAAAGGAAATCAAAGATACGGAAAAGTAAGTTTGAGATTATGAAATGTTTAGTGATAGGCGCCGGAGGCGTGGGCGGCTCTTTGGCTGCTCTGCTGGCCTTGGCCGGGAATGAAGTAACGTGTGTGGCTCGCGGGGAGCATAAGGAAAAAATGTTGGCGCATGGGTTGCGTTTCCATTCGGGAATCAAAGGAGAGCAGGTCGTCCCGTGTTATGTTTACGACGGGACGGGGGAACGTCCGGGAGAGATTGGTGTGGCTACGGCCGAAACTTATCGGGGGAAGGCCGAGCTGATATTGGTCTGCGTGAAAGGGTATTCCGTCGATTCCGTGGCGGATTGCATCGTTCGTGCCTCAGGTGAGCGTACCGTGGTGCTGCCCATCCTGAATGTATATGGTTCGGGGCCCAGAATCGCCCGTGCCTGTCCGGGCTCACGGGTCATCGACGGTTGCATTTACATCGTAGGGTATATCCAGGCTCCGGGCGAGGTGACACAGAGCGGCCAGGTGTGCAAACTTGTGTTTGGGGCACGTCCCGGGGACGGCGTTTCTTCGGAAGAACTCGAAACCGTTCGCCGCACGTTGGCGGACGCGGGAGTGAAAGCGATTCTTTCGGAAGACATAGACCGGGATACTTTTGCCAAATGGGGATTTATCAGCGCGATGGCCGGAACGGGGGCTTTCTTTGACGCACCGATGGGAGCCGTACAGAGAGAAGGCGAGGAACGGGATGTGTTCATCGGCCTGACGAAGGAGAGCACGGCGTTGGGAGAGCGCTTGGGCATCCGTTTCCGGGAAGACCCTGTGGCGGCCAACCTGCGTGTCATAGATGCCTTAGACCCACAGACGACTTCTTCTTTGCAGAAAGACTTGAAGAAAGGGCGGGAGTCTGAAATACAAGGACAATTATTCGATATGCTGGATGCCTGCCGGAAGCAGGGGATAGAGGCTCCGACATACGAACGGGTGGTAGCGAAATTCAGGAACTCCTGAACGAGGACAGCTCAGGCAGAAACTGAAACAGGAAACTCCTCCGGCTGACATCGCTTTGCGGTGGTCGGCCGGAGGAGTTTCTATTACGGGATGAACCTTGGCGGCAGAAGCCGCCGTTAGGTTTATGCTTTCTTTTTCAGGCGGTTCTTCCAGAGTGCCGTCATGTCCTCCAATGTCTTACCTTTGGTTTCGGGCACGCTCTTCCAGACGAACAGGGCTGCAAGCAGACAGATGATGCCATACAGGCTGTAAGCGAACATGGGGCTGAAATCGTACAAAGCCGGGAAGGTGGACGACACCAAGTAGTTGAACACCCATTGGAACGCTACGGCGATGGCCACGGCTTTTCCTCGGATGGTGTTGGGGAAGATCTCGGCAATGAGAACCCAGCAAATCGGCCCCCATGACATCATGAAGAATGCAGCGTATACGATGACGGACAGAACCGGAACGATACCTTTGACGCCCATCTGGTCGCAAAGGGCTACGGCAAAGGCACCGACAGCCATACCGATGGAACCGATGATGAGCAACGGTTTGCGTCCGAAACGGTCGACGGTGAAAATGGCTACCAAAGTGAAGAGGATGTTGACCACACCCATGATGACGGTCTGCATCATACCGCCTCCTTCGGCACCGGCACTTTCAAATATGCGTGGGGCATAGTAAAGCACGGCATTGATGCCGATGGCTTGTTGGAAGACGGAGAGAAGAATGCCGATGACGATGACAGCCACACCGTATGTGAATAGCTTTTCAGTCTTTTCCTTGGACGTCTGTTTGATTTCCTCCAGTACCCTTCCGGCTACATTGCGGCCATTGATTTTCTCCAAAATGGCAAATGCCCTTTCGTCTTCACCGCACATCACCAGATAGCGCGGAGTCTTGGGTACGCAGAACAGCAACAGTCCGAACAAGGCGGCCGGGAAGGCTTCGGATCCGAACATATAACGCCAACCCTCGTACACGCTCCACATGTCGGACTCGGGGCTGACAGACATCACACCGCTTACGGCGTCTTTCAGGATGACCGGATTCTGATGGTCGCCCATAATCATATAGTTGACGAAATAGACTACGAGCATGCCGAAGATAATGGCAAACTGGTTGCACGACACCAGTGTGCCGCGGATGTGGGAAGGGGCAATCTCGGCGATATACATCGGACAGACGGCAGAAGCCAGTCCGACGCCGACTCCGCCCAACACACGATAGAGGTTGAAGGCAATCAGCAAGTCCCAGTTGGCCTTTCCGTATTCGAAGAAAAGAAACTCCGGATAGTAGGAACCCAATGCGGAGAGGAAAAACATGACGGAAGCCAGACGGAGGGAATCGCGCCGCCCCAGACGGGAGGCCAGATAACCGGATATGGCGCCGCCGATGACGCAACCTATCAATGCACTGGACGAGGTGATGCCGTGCATCACCTTGTCATACTGAAAATCAGTCGCGGTGAGGAAAAAGGCTTCAAGGCCTTTTTCGGCACCGGAAATCACTGCCGTGTCGTAGCCGAACAACAGTCCGCCCAAGATGGCTACGGTGGTAATGGAGTACAAGTACAGTCTGTCTCCTTCTTGTGTCAAATTCATGATGATTCGTTTGATGTTAAATTAATAAATTTCATTATGTTCGTCCGGACTGAACGACTTGCCCATGCCGTGCAGTTTGTTGTACAACTTACGGTCGAATTTGTAGTACCGCGCGGCCCGGTGGGCTACGCCGGTCTGGAATTCTTCCAGAGGAAGCACATATTTCATTTGGGCAATCCGTTTGTGGAAATTGCGAACGTCGAATTTCCGGTCATATATCGTTTCGTAAAGTGTGCGGAGTTCGGCTGCGGTGAATCTCTTGGGGAGAAGGTCGAACAGGGCAGCGGGCTGCGTCTGCACGTATTGCCGCACGAACCATAGGGCTTCGCCGATAATCTGGTTGTGGTCGAAAGCCAAAGGGCAGAGCGCATCGATGTCCGTCCAACAGGCTTCGTAGCGGTCGGACAAATGGGTAAGTTTCTTGTCGATTTTTACCATCGTCAGGTAGGTGATGGTGACGATGCGTTCCACTTTCTGGTTTAATTGGTGGAAGCGTTCCAGCCATTTGATGTCTTTCGGATTGTTGGTCCGATTTTTAGAGCCGAACGCCCTGAACTGTATGAGGTGAAGCTCATTCAGTCCTGTCAGTTCATAGAGAACCCGCTGTGCCGCCTCGTCCAGGTCTTCGTCATTGTAAATCAGACTGCCCGGCAATTTCATGTTATTATAGTAGCCGCTTTCTTCGTGGCCGGTCTGCTTTACGAGAAGCACTTTGAGATGTTCGCCGTCAAAACCTAATACGACACAGTCAACAGAGACGTGAGGATTGATCATTTCATCGACGCGTAGGGGATTTTTCATCGTATTGTCGTATTTTGCATACAAAGATAGTATGGCGGGAGGGGAATGGGAGATACCTTTTTTATGTTATATAACATATAATCAAGGGGCTTCGGGACTACTTTTCATCTTTAGTATGATAAGGTACGGGGTTTTACCTGATTCCGGAAAAATGTACGGGGCATATCTACTGTACGATTTGATGCGGGAGTTTTTTTCTTGGATACAGATAATCAGTTTTTTATCGTTCGCAACTTTGCTCTCGGAGCGTAGGGTACAGTTTTCTCCGGCAGAAATGCGGCATACGCTTTCACCGGAAAGGGAATTACAATAAGTCTTGGCTTTAAAAAAAGTTAAGCCGAGAGTGGTTCGGGCGGCTTCCTTTCGTGAGCGGCAGGCGGTGAAGGAGGAAATAGAATCGTAGAGTACGTTTTATTTTACACCAAAGAAGGGTTTTCTTTTCTGCGCCAAACGAAAAATCAATCTCAGCCGAATGATTTTTCGTTTGGCTGAGATTGATTTTTCATTCTCAGCAGATTTTTTTGTCCATCTCAATCAGTTGAAAACCAATGCTATGTAGAATGCAGTTCTTTTGTCTGAAATCCTTATATTCCGTATCCCCTGCGAGGTGCATGTCCGGCAGGTGTACCCGTTTCCTTTAGGGGTGAAAACGAAAGCAGGCAGAAAGGTCTTGTGAACCCCTCTGCCTGCCATATCCCTCTCTTACGGAGTATTTTTGATGATGTTCCGTAGATTATTGTTTGCCTCCGGCTTTCCAGAAATTTTCTTCTTTCTCTATTTTTGCTTTCTGAGCCTTATATTCGGCATTGGCCTTTTCGTACTCTGCGTTCTTACGCTGTACTTCCTGAATCTTCTCTTTCAGACGATTGGCAGAACCTGAGATGCTGACGTCCTCCTGAGCAGCTTTCGTACAATACGAGATAGCCTCTGAGAAGTTTTTGGATGAGGCCAGAATCTGTGCGCGCACCAAATGAGCCTTTCCCGTAATACCTGCGTTGTATTGTACGGCTTTGTCCAGATATGAAAATGCCTTGGCGGAGTCTCCCGTTTTAGACACGGCATTGGCAATCTTCAATGCAATGGCCGCTTTAGTTTGGTCGGTGGGGCATAATTCAAGGGCTTTATCAAAGTATTGCACCGATTCGGCCACTTTTCCGTCTTTGTAGTATTTCTGTGCCGTACCGATGGCCGATTCGTAGCTCGGTTCGATGTTGTAAGCGTATTCTGCTGCCTTGAAATAAATGTCGGTATCGTCGCAATCATTAGCAGCCAATAAGGTCAGCGCTGATTTCAGATAAGCCAGATTCGTTTTGTTTTCTTCGATTTTCGGACCGAAAATAGCAATAAGTTGCTCGCGGTCGGCAGCTTTGGACTGGGCAAACAAGGTTTCGATGCGGTTCAGTGTCGGGTCGTACTGTGCCACGATCTTTTGAGCCGCTACGGAGTCTGTCGCTTCGTTGGCCAAGCTCAACATGCCTTGGCAAGCTTCGCGACTTTCCATATAATCTTTCAGGAACTGCTCGCGGAAAGCGGTAGAGTCGGCCATGTATCTTTGATATGAGATTTCAAAGAATTTGTCCAATACGAAACCGGGGACCTCTTTTGCGCCATCCTTATTAATAAGGTCTATACCCTCGCGGAACATGGTGTAGGCCTTGTCCAGCGAATAACCGTCGGCCACACCCGCACCGTAGTAAGCATAGTCGAAAGCCTTACGGGCCAGGATGTCACCCTTTGTGGCACGCTTGTCTGCCTTCGTAAAAGAATTGAGGGCATCCATGTGCTTCAGACGCGTGTCATATAAGTTCATCAATTCGTTGAAGTATGCCTTTTTCTTCGTCATGTCCTGCTCTTTGACCAGTACGTTGGCCAAAATCATGGCACCATAGGCATACGTGCTCACTTCGGCGCACGGAGCCATCGTGAACACGGCTTTCCAGGGCTCGTACGCCCCTACGTAATCCTGGGCTTTGTAGCTGTCTTTGTAGGCTACGATATTACCTAAGGTCGTGATACTGTCTTGCCCATGTCCAATACGGTCGTACACTCTCGTTCCTTCGTATTGAGCCATAGTCGGTACACAAACAGCCGTTAAACCAAGAACCGTTGCAATTTTTGTAAATTTCATTTTTATCCTTCTTTTAGCTGATTCAACAAATTTTGTTCTTTTAATTTGAGTCGAATAATCTTGCGCAAAAATACAAAAAAAATTGTGCCGTAAAGACCATTTGTGAGAAAAAACAATGGTTGAAAATGGATTTTCTGATTAATTATGTTTTTTCACGAAGAATACTTGTCGGGGGAAACAGAAAAAGTGCGCGGAAAAGAGGTGGTTTGAATTCTTTTTTGCACTTTTGCATATAAAAATACGACTATGTTGAATTTGGATGATTTTTACAGGGCCAGGTATGTCTTGAGCAATGTGGTGCGTCGGACGGATTTGATTTATGCACCCAAAATCAATCAGGAAAGTGAGATTTACCTGAAACCCGAAAATTTGCAGGTGACCGGCTCTTTCAAGCTGAGGGGAGCTTGTTATAAGATATCGCAGTTGGGCGATGAGGAGAAGGCCAAGGGCGTGATTGCCTGTTCGGCTGGAAACCATGCTCAGGGAGTGGCGCTCGGGGCCGCCAAATACGGCATTAAATCTTTGATCTGCTTACCCGAAGGGGCACCGATCAGCAAGGTGGAGGCCACACGTCGGTTGGGAGCCGACATTTGTTTGGTACCCGGCGTATACGATGACGCCTACCGTAAGGCTTTGGAACTGCGTGATGAATTCGGGTACACCTTCATACATCCTTTCGACGACGAGAGGGTGATAGCCGGACAAGGAACGATCGGTTTGGAGCTGATTGAACAGTTGCCGGACGTGGATACGGTGATTGTACCGATAGGAGGCGGAGGGTTGGCCAGTGGGATCGCCTTTGCCATCAAGACTTTGAATCCGAAAATAAAGGTGTATGGCGTGCAGGCCTGTGGAGCGCCCGGCATGTTGCAGAGCCTCGAGCACCAGAAGATAGAATGCCTGGATGCTGTGTCTACGATTGCTGACGGAATAGCGGTGAAAGAGCCGGGGGAACTTACTTACCGGACGTGCAAACAGTATCTCGACGGGGTCGTGACGGTGACGGAAGATGAGATATGTGCCGCGATTCTGGCTTTGATAGAACAGCATAAACTGATTGCGGAAGGAGCCGGAGCCGTCAGCGTGGCTGCCGCCATGTTCAACAAGGTGCCCGTAAAAGGGTGCAAGACCGTTTGTGTAGTGAGCGGCGGAAATATCGACGTGACGATATTGAGCCGCGTGATTAACCGCGGGCTTTCCAAAAGCGGGCGGATATACACCTTTTGCGTGGAACTGGACGATAAACCGGGGCAGTTGTTTGTGGTCAGTCAGATTGCCGCGTCGGTGGGGGCGAATATCATCAGCGTGTATCATGAGCGGAATGACGATACGTCCAACGTCACGGCCTGTTGGTTGCGTGTCCAGGTGGAAACCCGTAATGCGGAACATGTACAGGAACTCCAGCTTGCATTGAAGAATGCAGGTTTAAAACTAATATAAATAAAAAAAGATTTTATGAAAGCTTTACACACGAAATCGGCACCTGCTGCCATCGGCCCTTACAGTCAGGCCATTGAAGTGAATGGATTTGTTTTTGCTTCCGGCCAGATACCTATTGATCCGGCTACCGGAGAATTTGTCGAAGGCGGTATCAAAGAGCAGACCCGTCAGGCGTTGACAAATGCCGCCCATATCATGGCGGAAGCCGGCATCGACTTGTCGCATGTGGTCAAGACTACGGTCTTTTTGGCAGATATGGCAGATTTTGCCGCTATGAACGAAGTATATTCCACTTTCTTTAAAGAACCTTTTCCTGCACGTTCGGCAGTTGCCGTAAAGGCATTGCCTAAAGGTGCGTTGGTGGAAGTGGAATGCGTGGCCGTCAAATAAGGCTGGCTACTCATTACAACCGGGAAACTTTCTAATAATGATCGTAATGTGTGATTTCGGGAGTTTCCCGGCTTGTATTTTCTTCGAAGCGGCTGCACAGCCGTTTGGCTTCGGCCACGTAGCGTTCGCCGGTCCAGTTGCATTCACAGATAATGGGGTTTTTCATCCATTGCATGTATTTGCCGTGCTTACAGTTGTAGCACTTTACCATTTTGTCTTTATTGCCAGCCATAATACTCTTTTATGATATGCGATGGAACTTCTCGGGAATATTCTTGCGATTGCTTTGCAGCACTAAGGAGTCTGGTGTCAGTTTCAAAATGTCCAGTGTGTCGTTTCTCGTTTCCGCTCCGTGTACGCCTTCGCTTTCCCGTAACAGAATTAATTTGCAGTTGTACAGACTCCATTGGTTGTACTTATATGGGCCGGTGGCTAAAGACCGGGCTTTACCGTTCATCTCCAATTGGAATCCGTGTTGTTTGTCAGTGTCCGATTGCCATTTCCTTTGGGCGAGTTGGTTGATGTTCAGAGCCACGTTTACACTTTGGTTGTCGTCGCACGTCGTAATGGCATATTGGTCGGTGTAGTTCGCTATTTCGCCCAATATACGTCCCGGTTCCCCTGTTTTTTCGTTGGTTTTGTTTAACGCCAGTGTGTCGCCGTCGTCGGTAATAAGCTCAAGACTGCTCATTCCCGTGCCTTCTCCCAAATGACCGTAGAAAGCCGTGTCGGGCGGATAAACCGTCACAGAATCATTCTCCTCCATATAGTCTTTGCTTTGTTGTCCACCGGTACATCCCGCCAAGAGACTTGCAGCGACTGCCATTGAAAGCAGAGGGTATATCAGACCTTTTCTCATGTGTTTTATGCTTATTTGTGAATACTGACTTACAAATATACTAATTATTCAAAAAAGACCGGTCTTATTCTTGTTTTATTTATCGTATTCGACATTTCTTCGCTATTTTTGCGTGCGTTGGCATGATGTTTGAAGCGTTGTTTTTACAAAACCATTTAATAAATATAATATGTATTGGATTCTTTTTATCGGTATTGCCTTGGCCAGTTGGTTGGTACAGGCTAATTTGAAGAACAAGTTCGAAAAGTATTCGAAAATTCCTATCGACGGAGGATTGACCGGACGTGATATCGCCGTGAAGATGTTGCATGACAACGGGATATATGACGTGGAAGTGGTAAGTACGTCGGGGTCGCTGACCGATCACTACAATCCGGCCAACAAGACGGTCAATTTGAGTGAGGATGTGTACGATACGTGTAGTGTGGCAGCGGCAGCCGTAGCTGCACACGAATGCGGCCACGCCGTGCAGCACGCCCATGCTTATGCCCCGTTGAAGATGAGGAGTAGTCTGGTGCCGGTCATTTCTTTTGCTTCCAATTGGATGATGTGGGTATTGCTCATCGGGATGTTTACGCTGAATGTGTTCCCTCAAATCATGTTGTTCGGAATCATCTTGTTCGCTGCCACGACCTTGTTCAGTTTTATTACCTTGCCGGTAGAAATCGATGCAAGCCGGCGTGCCGTCAAATGGCTGAGCGAGGCCGGTGTGACGAATAACCGGAATTATGGGGCTGCCGTATCGGCTCTCCGTTCTGCCGCGTATACTTATGTCGTAGCGGCTTTAGGTTCTTTGGCCACCTTATTATATTATATCATGATCTTCCTCGGTCGTCGGGACTAAAAAGCCGAGGGTATGTTTTTAACAGTAGTATTACTTTTAGTCGGCATCGCGCTTGTATTGCTCGGTGCCGACAAGTTGACGGACGGTGCGACCGGTTTGGCGCGGCGGTTCAACGTGACTGAAATGGTGATAGGCTTGACGGTAGTGGCCTTTGGGACGTCGTTGCCGGAGTTTGTGACCAGTTTTATGTCGGCGTTGAAAGGAAGCAGTGAGATTTCTATCGGTAATATAGTGGGAAGCAACACATTTAATGTATTGATGATTGTGGGGTGTTCGGCTTTGGTCAGTCCCATTGTCATTAGCAAGTCTACTATTCACAAAGACATTCCGTTTGCTATTTTAGCCACGTTGTCCCTTATCGTCGTATCATTGGATGCGGTGTTGGACGGCGGACAATTTGAGAATCTGATTTCGCGTACCGACGGATTGATGCTGTTAGGTCTCTTTGCCGTATTTATGTTCTATACGTTTTCCATCGCCCGTAACAAAGACGGTGCGGGCGAGCAGCCGCAGGCCTTGCAAATAGCTCCGATGTCCTACGGTCGTATATTCCTTTATGTCATATTGGGATTGGCCGGTCTTGTGTTCGGAGGAAACTTATTTGTGGATGCGGCTACAGAGATTGCGCTCAGTATGGGAGTAAGCGAAACGGTAGTGGGCTTGACTTTGGTGGCCGCCGGAACGTCTCTTCCGGAACTTGCCACTTCTATTGTGGCAGCCAGGAAGGGAAGTTCCGCCATTGCAATAGGGAATGTTGTGGGAAGCAATATTTTCAATATTTTCTTTGTGATGGGCTTTTGTGCGACCGTATCTCCGATGCCTGTGGGGAGTATTTCATATTTCGATTTAGGGCTTATGCTTTTAAGTATCCTGATTCTCTGGTGTTTCTCTTACACCAAACGGACGATTGAGCGTTGGGAAGGTGGAGTCATGGTGGCAGTTTATTTGGTTTATCTTGCTTATCTGATTCATCAGGCATAGAGGAAAGAAGAAACTTTTGTGAGTTTTATTGGAAAAAAGTGCTCCAAAGGCTTGCAAGTTTAAAGAAAAGGAGCTACCTTTGCATCGCAATTGAGGAAAACACCTGCTGAAAGGTAGGGAAATCCGAGGAAGCAAGGAAGTTTGGGTGAGTGGCTGAAACCACCAGTTTGCTAAACTGACGTGCGGGTTACCGTACCGGGGGTTCGAATCCCCCAGCTTCCGCTCCAAGGCGTCTTCGTCTAGCGGCTAGGACACATGCCTCTCACGCATGCAACACGGGTTCGATTCCCGTAGACGCTACAAATTGAAAATCAAGCGATTATCTATAAGGATAGTCGCTTTTTTTATTTGTTTTTTCTGTTCAAGTAAGAATAAGAGTGCGGATTGTACGGTTTATAAAAACAAAAACAAGTCCCTATACTCACGTACGAGGACTTGCCAAATACCTTTCTAATACCTTTAAACTAAAGTTCTATAATTAGAACAATACAAAGATAGTCAAATACTTTGTGATATACCTCTTTCATAAACTCTTTTTATGTTATTTTGTTGTTGTGCAAACAATCGGTCGGTTATGAGGCATGTCCTGCATGGCGTAATTGAAAAAGGCGAAACATTTTGCTGAGGACGACGGCACATAATGGTTTAAAAGTACACCAACGTACGATGGTGTAAGGGAAAGAGTAGAAACGTGGTGTAAGGGGGTACAGCCCCGTCCGTTTCATGTTTTCCAATGTTTCGAGCAGGAAAGCCGTGTCCGGGCTGTCGCCTAACAGTGTATACACCATGGACATGCGCAACATATCAATTCGCCTGCTCAAAGCTATGGCGGCATTACCTTCCATTTGTCGGCCTTTGTCTGTGAGGCAAAGAATGATATGCTGCAAATCGGAATAACGTTTTTTTATAATTTTCCTGTCAGGATGGTGTATAATCGAGTATTGTCGCTGAAAGTAGGCATAAGCCGGCAGGTTAGTTATGATGACATGCCGTGCCTTTAGGAATAGAAGTGGGGTGAACTCTTCGTCTTCGTGGTAAATTCCGGATGTGAACCTCAGGCCGTCGAGTATAGACTTTTTGAATACATATCCCCAGGCACAACCGTGTAAATTGTGTTTGAGCATGAAATCAGTTCCACTTCCTTGAAAGACTGTTTGCCAAGCCGGGACATTCGTATCCCATAATCCCGTATGATAGACTTTTTTAAACTCGAATGATAAAAGATCCGGATGTTTTTCTCCTAAAACATCCAAAATCTGGGAAAAAGCTTTTTGGAATAGAAAATCATCCGCATCTAAAAATTGAATATATTCCTTTTGAGCCATTTCCATGCCCGTATTCCTTGCCCCTCCTAATCCTAAGTTAGGCTGGACATGGTAGTGTATACGCGGGTCGTCCAGTGAACCGAGGTAGTCTTCCGCTTCGTGTCCGGGCGTACCGTCGTTTATGACCCAAACTTCCCAATCGGCCTTTTGTCCCAAGCGCAAGATACTTGTTATGGCACGGGCAAGTAGCGGAAGCTCTACCTTGTAATAAGGGATAATGAAGCTGATTGACGGTTTGTTCATCGTTTGAGTACTTTACGGGTTCGTGCTACAATGCCGCAATAGCGGTTGCCGCTCAGTGCCTTCAGTATAGCTTTGATGCGGTAGTTCAGCGGGCGACGGGCGAACAAGGCGCGGCGCAATGGTATTTTGCGTTCGGGGATGCACAGGGAACCACCGAATTGTATTCGTATGATCTGATGGTCGCACAAGTGTAAGTAAGCATCGTCCAAATCCTTGTCGTTAAGGTTTGTATTGTCGGACAATGTGCGATATAGCGTGAGGTTGGCCTGGAGAAGGTCATTGATGCCCTTGTCACAGAAGGTGTTGGAGATAGAGCCTTGGCGACTGCAATAATAATATAGCCCTTTGTCCGAACGCAGGATGTATCGTGCTTGGCGCAATACGGCCGGGATGGTGAAGACATCCTCATACCATCTGCCTTCCGGGAAGCGGAGAGACTTCCACAACGAGCGTTTATAGATTTTGTTCCAAGCATAACTATGTATGTAGCCTTTGCGGTGTGCCCATCCGGTGTAATCCGTGATTTCGCATGTTCCGGGCGTATAACGGTAGGCTTTTGCCGTGCCGTGGTAGACGCATACGGGATATTCCAGGACATCCGCTTCGGGGTGCAAGGCCAGCAATTCCATATTGGCTTGCAATGTATGCGGGGAGATATAATCGTCGGAATCGACGAATGTGACATATTCTCCGTGCGCCTCGTCCAGTCCTCTGTTGCGCGCCGCGCTCAGTCCACGGTTTTCAGGGCAATGGATGACACGGAACCGTCCGTCTTTCCGTACCCATGCGTCACAAAGCGCTCCGCTTCTGTCCGGCGAACCATCGTCCACGAGGATGACTTCGTAGTCCTCCACGTTTTGCCGTGCTATGCTTTTCAGGCAGAAGTCAAGGTAGGCTTCCACCTTATATACAGGGATGATGATGGTGAGTTTCATGCTTCGTTTTTAAGGCTTCAATGTTTTAAGTTCTACTCTTCCAAAATGCGACATATCGTTCCGCTACTTTCCGGTGGTCGTGATGACGACGGACGTATTGTATGCTTTCTGCAGACAGTCGGGCGATGTCTTCAGGATGTTGTATAAGCTCTTCCAGTTTGGCGTACACGTCATCAAAAGAAGGGAGTACGTTGACGATAGGCCGCAGCTCTTTTTCCCTGAGGATTTCGTAGTTTTCCTCTTCGCCGCCCCCTACGACAACCAATCCCTTGGCCATGGCACACAAGGCATTCATGGCCGGCGTGTAGGAATAAAGCTGGTCAAGCAACACGTCGCTGTGGTCCATCATCCGGTTGTATTGTGCGAAGGGAACGGACTCCGCTTTCACAATTTCTATCCGGTCGGGGTAACGTGTGGCTAATTTTACCAATGCCTTGTACATGATGTCTGTCCCCTTGTAAGCATCCCGTTTGCGTTGTATGCCGATGAAAAAACGCGTCCGTTCCGTTTCGGGATGGGGGATGCGCGGCGTGACTTCCGACAAGTCGATGGGGAAGGGGATAAATTGCGTTTTTTCCGGAAAATGCGGTCGGTAACAAGCGTCGTATTCGTAGAGACCGCTGACTATGCCATCGCAGTCGCCGGCTATGAAACGGTTCAGTTCTCCTTTAGGGCCGTTGAGCCATTCGGCTATGAAACGGTCGTTGTCGGGATTCATTCGGACTTCCGTCCCGATGTTGAAGTCAGAGTAACGATACGTCTGGCAGTCCAGTCCTGCCTTTACCCAGTAATAGTCCATGCCGAATGCCCCGAGAAATACTTTCCGGTTGTGGCAGCGCAGGAAACGGTAAATAGGTAACAGGCGTTCCGGACACAGTTCTAAAAAAACAGGATTGATGAGTTGCACCACATCATATCCCCTCATGAAAGGGAGAGCCCGAGCCACACGGAAAAGGAAATCCAACGTGTCCGTTTTTCCTGTAGACTTTCGATGCAAATCAATGTCACGCGGATAGTTTTTCCAACTGTCGCCGTCCGATGCTACCGTGACGGAATGCCCCAAGGCTCGCAACCCTTGAGCCAAGGTCCAATGCACGTTACTATATTCGCCAAGTAATAGGACTTTCATGATATTTTTAGACAAAGATACAGAAAATAAATGGAAATGCCGTATCTTTGTCTCCCATATTATGAGTGAGACACAAGAAATAAAAGACGGTTTGACGGTCTTGGAAGAGACGGAAGGCAGGGAAGACGCGACCTACGACCACATCGTAAAATACACGGGCTTTCTGGGAGGCATACAGGTGCTTACGATACTGGTCAGCGTGGTGCGCAACAAGCTGGCGGCTGTTTTGCTCAGCACGGCCGGAGTGGGGCTTTCTTCCTTGTACCTGAGCGTCATCAGTTTCCTGCATAACACGTCGAACCTGGGGATTCCGTTCAGTTCCATCAAAGAGATTTCCGAATTGTACGGGCAGGACCGTACGGAGGATGTCCTCCGGCAGGTGGAGGTGGTGCGTACGTGGGGCGTATGGACCGGTTTGGCCGGCATGTTGCTGTGCTTGCTGTTTTCGCCCGTCATAAGTTATTGGGCTTTTGACGACACATCCCACATCCTACCTCTTTGTTTGCTTTCTCCCGTCATGGCTTTTATGGGTGTTACGGCGGGCGAATTTTCTATCCTGAAAGCTGTCCGGCGGTTGAAGCGCGTGGCTTTGGTTTCCGTACTGGGTGCCGTGGCCACCTTGTTGCTGACGGTCCCTTTCTATTACCTTTGGGGCATGTGGGGAGTTGTTCCTGCGTTGGTATTCAGTACGTTGGGGGTGATGGCGGCTCACCTGTCCCTTTCGCTTCCCGTCTTTCCTTGGCGCGTGAACCTGCTGAGCCGGTCGCATTTCCGCAAGGGATGGAGCATGGTGCGCTTAGGCGTGCCTTATATCATGGCCACGGCGGTGAACATGTCGGTGGCGATGGGGATTTCGCTTTTCATTACCAATTGGGGCTCGTTGTCCGACGTGGGCTTGTACGGTATGGGGTATAACCTGGTGATTACTTACGCCGGGGTGGTATTCACGGCGGTCGATGCCGATTATTTTCCGCGCTTGTCGTCTGTGAATGCCGATGTGGGGCGGATGAACCAGACCATCAACCGCCAGATAAAAGTCTGCGTGTTGCTCATGTCGCCTTTTTTGGTGTTGTTCATGATATGTATGCCATTGGCCATCAGAGTATTGTATTCATCGTCCTTCCTGCCCATGACCGGCATGGCTGTCTGTGCTTCCATGCACATGTTTTTCAAGTCGATGACGCTCCCCGTGGCATATACCTCGTTGGCCAAAGGCGATGCCGTCATGTATTTGTGCATGGAGGCGGCCTACGACATCTTTATGGCTGTGTGCGTGATTGTCGGTTTTGTATACGGAGGTATTTTGGGTACGGGAATCGCCTTGGCTTTGGCCGGAGTGTTCGATTGGTGGATGATTTATGCTGTGTACGGGCGACGTTACGGCTTCAAGCCCGACAAGGCGGCACGTCCGTTCACGGCAGCACAGTTCCTTTGCGTGGCGGCAGCTTTGTTTTTGGGCATGCAGTCCGAAGTATGGCTCAAGGTTGCAGCCGGCGGATGCGTATTAGGTGCCAGCGTGTGGCTTTCGGCTTCGGCGATTCGTAAGGAGATTACTTTGTTTTCCGAATTGAAAAGAAGAATCGGCGGACGGTTCGGGAAAAGGCGGCGGCTGTCAAAATGACAAATCTGTCCGTGCGAGAATCCGTTATATACAGCCGGGAGGGACGTCGCGCCGGAATACGCGAATCTCGTCCATCGGCTTTCGGGCAAATGGATAGGAAAATCTGTTTGGGGCTTTACAAGGCGGGGCGAAACGGCATGTTTGCCGCCTGTGTTTGCGGTTGGCAGTAAGCGAAACGTGTGTTTTATTGTCTTTTTGCTTTTCTTTTTTGTCGGCAAAAAGGTTTCAACCAGACGAAAAAGATGCGTTTTCGGCATGTTTTATCTCCGTTTTCTTCTTGTTTTTGGCTCAGGCAGAAGCCACAGGCGTTTCAATCTGCGGAGAACTTTTTTCCATTTGGCTGTAAACGAAAAATCGCTTTCAGCAGAAAAAACCGCATATATGCAGTAATGAATTGCATATATGCGGTTTGGATGTATTTTTATTCAATCACGCCGTTCTTTTCAGGTCTATAAGGTCGGATTTTGACTGATGGCGATTCTTGAAAAACTGACAAAATGTTCGTCTTACCGGCTTACAAACGTCACAATCGAGCGTGCCGGGATGACGGTTTGTTTTCCGTTGCCCACTTTGTCGATAGGCTGTAAGTTCTTTCCCGTTCCTTCGGCTGTCAGGTAAGGTTGCCAGCTTTTCACTTTCCGGTCGTCCACGTGGAAGGTCATGTTTTTCGCCTCGGTGGCATAGTTCACTGCGACCATTACCCACGAGCCATCGGCGTTCCGGTAGGCGGTGCACATCAGTCCTGTGCGGTCCGTGTCGCCTTCCGTCACGGCGCGTCCCGCCTTGTCGGTGGCGGTAATGCCCATACGGGTGGCGCCCGGACGGACAAAACGGCTGTAGTTGCCTAAAGCCCAAAGCAGTTTGGAGTCCACCACGCGCCCGTTCGTCCCTTCGCGGTTGCTGAACTCACGCAAGAGTCCGTCCTTGTAGTCCCCGCCCACGGCACGCCACCACTGCCAGCTTCGCGCTCCGGCATAGACGATGTCGTGATGGATGATACGTGCCACGTATAAGGCTGTCTTCATTGTACGGTCGTAACCGCCTCCGCCGCCTATTTCTTCATCATTGCTCATGATGCAGGTTTCCGTTTGCCAGAACTGTACGTTGTACTTGTCCAGCGTGTCTTTCAGTTGCATGCGGATGCCGCGCAGGGCTTCCAAGGGAGTGTTGGTCCAGTAGCTGTGTCCGGCCATGAGGCGCGGCACGTTTGGGGTGTCGCCCAGATAAGTGTCCGTGCTGTCCGGACAGAAAAACGCCTGGATGGCATACCCTCTCTGCCAGTCGGTCATGTGAGTGGCAAACATGCAGCGGTAGTCCGACGATTCGTTGATGAGGATTTTCGTGTCCAGTCCTTTTTGGGTGAACGCCTGGCTGAATGCCCGTGCCAGTCCGGCGATTTCACGGTTGGTGGCCGGTGTGCCTTCCTGTTTCGGACCCACCCAATTCCAATGTCCGTCCGGCTCATTGACGGGGCAGACGTAGGAGAGCTTGATGCCGTCATGCTGTTCCAACCCTTCCACCACATTGGCTGCGAATAGGGCAAAATCGCCGTAATGTTCCGTTTTCAGGTTCAGCGTCCCGCCCCGTCCGGTGTTGGTAGCCAGTCCGTTTTGGGTAAAGTACACGGGAGGCGAATTGAAAAAGCCGATGAAGGTCCTTACGCCCCGTTCTTGGGCCATGCGCAGGAAGTTGCGTTGTCCGGGCTGTTGCGTCCAGTCGTACGTGCCGTCCGGCCGGAGGAAGCATCCCGTGCGCATCCAATGCGAGCCGATGCCGCTTTCGCGTCCCTGGTCGTGACTGCCTGCCCCGATGTTGAAACGCCATATCGAAAGCCCGATGCCGAGGGGTTGCCCCTTGCTGTCATTCTCGGTGCTGAACAACCAATCGGCCGTTTGCAACCGCACGCTGTCGGGCCACAGTCCGATGTGTTGCATGCTCCAGGCGTCCGATGCCCCGAAACCGTCTATCGTCTGCAAGGGGGCGCGGGTGTCTATTTCGAAATGGGAAGCGCCTTTTTGCGCTTGTGCGGAAATTGAAATCAGGATGGCGCAACAACATGCGCTGAAGGTGTGTTTCATGTGAAATAAATCTGTTATGTGATAATAATGAACAAAGATAGGAAGTTTTACCGGGAGAGGCAGGCGGATTTATGGTTTTTTCATTATTTTTGCGTCAGACACTTCTAAAACAGTTATAGTATTTATGTTGAATCCCATTTATTCTCCGGCATCCGACCGGTATGAAAACGGTATGCGCTACCGTCGCAGCGGGCGTAGCGGCGTGCTCCTTCCTGAAGTTTCTTTAGGGTTGTGGCATAATTTCGGTGACGTCAATCCTTTGTCTCATTCGTTGGCGATGGCGCATTATGCTTTCGACCATGGCATCACGCATTTCGATTTGGCGAACAATTACGGTCCTTCGTATGGCAGTGCCGAAGAGACTTTCGGATTCATTATGAAGAAATCCTTCAAGCCTTATCGCGACGAACTGTTTGTGTCGACCAAGGCCGGTTACGACATGTGGCCCGGTCCCTACGGGAACTGGGGAAGCCGTAAGTCGCTCATGGCTAGTCTCGACCAGAGTCTTGTACGTATGGGCTTGGATTATGTGGACGTGTTTTATTCCCACCGTTACGACCCGGAGACACCGTTGGAAGAAACGATGCAGGCTTTGGTGGACATCGTGCGCCAAGGCAAGGCGCTTTACGTGGGGCTTTCCAGATACCCGGCCGACAAGGCCGAAGAGGCTTACCGTTATTTGGAAGCGCGCGACGTGCATTGCCTGTTGTATCAGGGGCGTTACAACCTGTTCGACCGCGCTCCGGAAGAGGAGGGCATTTTGGGACAGGCCCGGGCGTACGGGGTTGGGTTTATCGCTTTTTCACCGTTGGCGCAAGGTTTGCTCACGTCCCGCTATCTGCAAGGCGTGCCCGAAGATTCGCGTATGGCACAAGGGCGATTCCTGAAACGCGAGGTATTGACAGAGGCGGTCTTGGAGAAAATCAAAGCCTTGGACCGGGTGGCCGCAGAGCGGGGGCAGACGTTGGCTGAAATGTCCTTGGCTTGGGTTTTGAAAGACGAACTGGTAACGTCTGTCATTATCGGGGCAAGTTCCGTGGCACAACTCGAAGACAACCTGAAGGCCTTTCGGAAAGTGGATTTCTCTAGAGAGGAGTTGGATCGGATAGAGGCCATTTGCCATACGCCGGACGGCGGACAGTGAGCACCGGTTGGCGCGTTTCCTTCCGTCAGAACGGGGCAGGTGCCGTAATGCTGACCCAACGTCCGGTCTTGAAATGGCGGAAGGTCACGGTCTCGGCATGCAGGAAGAGGCGGGAGGCCCGACGGCCATACAGGTTGTCGCCTACGATGGGGGTGTCCAATCCTTCCGGATGGGCGGCATGCACCCGCAACTGGTGGGTGCGCCCCGTGAAGGGATAGAAGGCCACGCGGGTTTGACCGTGGCTGCGAGACAAGACCTCAAAACGCGTGACGGCGGCTTTGCCGTATACCGTGCTCACCATTTGCCGTGGACGGTCGTTCGGGTTGGGGCAGAGGGGAAGACGGATAAAGCCTTCGTCGTCCGTTACCGTGCCGTCGAGCAAAGCTATGTATCTTTTTTTGATGTGCCGCGTTTCAAACAGTTGTTGCAACTTTCGGTGCGTTTCCGGGTCTTTGGCGATGAGGAGCACTCCCGAGGTGTCCATGTCCAGGCGGTGCACCAAGAGCGGTCCCGTGGCCTCGGGAAAATGCGCACGCGCCCAGCTCCATACGGAAGGGGCATCGCCCTTGCCGGGTACGGAAAGCATGCCGGCCGGTTTATTGACAGCAGCCATCCATTCGTCTTCGTAGACGAGTTCCGGCTCGTGGTCGAGATGCTTGCTGTCTTCATGTGCGTTGGGTTCCACATCCAGTCCCTGTAACATGTGGCCGAGTATCGGCTCACATTTGCTTTTGCATGCCGGATAGTAGTAGCCGTGCTTGCGTATTTCCGCTTCCGGCGAAGCCCCCCACCAGAATTCGGCCATGGCCAAAGGACGATAGCCGTGACGGTAGGCATATTGCAGCAATTTGGGAGCGGCACACTCTCCGGCACCCGATGGCGGTACGGGTCGCCCGTGTTCCCGGAAAATTTGCCACAGGTCTTTCTCCTCCCCCCGTGCGTTCAGCATGCGGAATTGGGCGAAAAGTCGATTTTGCAGCAGGATGGAGCGGCGTTTCCGTTCGGTTTTCAGCGCCTCTATTTCTTCGTCAGACCGTTTCAGGGTGGTTTCAACCTCTTCGAGCTTGGCTTTCCATTGCTTTTCCAACCGTTTGTATTCAGCTTTCAGGAACCGGCTTTCACGGGTGAGCTGTTCTTCCGTGAAGTCGTTGTGGTCTGATGCCCGTAACAAGTCCCTTTGCCGTTTGGCTTCTTTCAATGCGTCGCGGGCTTCCTTCAATGCTTGTTCTCCGGCTGCTTTCCTATCGGCAGCCTGTTGGAGCAGCGAGGCACGCATGTCGCTGTGTTCCAACGCTTCGATACGGTGGTTTATTTGGGATATTTGCGCTTCTTCTGTCTTGAAAAAACCGTCCGGTTGCAACAGGTCGAAAACGGGTGGTACGAAAAAGTCGTGGTCGTTGCGTCCGCAAAGTATACCGGAATAAGCCGCTAAAAAGCCCGTCCTTCCTTCTTTTTGCACGACTAATACGCCGAACATTTTTCCTTTGTCCAGTTCCGTTTTCCAGTCGGTGCGGAGTATGAGATAGCGGCGCACTTCTTCGGCTGCGCGTACGGATAAAGGGTGCGGTTCGTAGTGGAACGGACAGGTAAACAGGCGTGGAAGCTCGGAGGCGTCTGCGTCTGGGATGAAGGGATGGAAAGGTGTGGTATTTTTCTCCATGGGGTAACATTTAATTATGGCTTGGGATATTCGATAGCATTGCAAGTGCAGTTACGAAATTAAACGGTTTTTTCGATTAATTCTGCATTTAGTTCCGTGTTTTAATACTATTTACTATAAAAACTATTATCTTTGCCCGTGGAATAACTATAATCAAATAAAAAATAGAAAAAATGAAAAAGTTTGTGAGCGCGTTTGCCTTAGCCGCCTTTATGGCATGTGGGGCTGCGAAGGCGCAGTTCGTAGGCACCGGTGCGGAAAATAACGGCAATGCGAACGAAGTGGATTCATTGCGTACGGTCGTGGGGACTTTGTCGAAACAAGTGGACAATGCCAACCAGGCCGAGTTGGACCAGAAGATTTGGAAAGACCGTGCCAAGTACTTCAATATCGGCTTTGTAAAACAGAGTCTGACTTCTAAAGACGATTACATCAAGTACAAGAGCGAAGCGGGCGTGAATATCACGTGGGGTAAAACGTATTACTTGCACAAGAAGCCGCTTTGGGGGATGGTTAAAATCGGTTTGGACTGGAGTTGGATGGATTTCAACTATGTGAAGTATTCGAGTGTGGAGGAGAAATTTGCATATGATGACGATTTCGGAGACGGTAACGGTTTCGGAAACGGTTGGGGATACGATGATCCGTTCGATAACGGTTGGGACATGGAAGAGGACGAGGACTATGATTTGGATTTCGGCTGTCACCAGTTTGAATACGGCATGCAGATAGGTCCTTCCATCACGGTGAATCCTATCCATCATCTGAAAGTGAGCACTTATTTCCGTTTCCAGCCTTCGGCTTCCATCATGTTGTTGGACGATGAAGTGTACTATGGCTTTGTGCCTTTCTTCAACTTCGGTGCGGCTGTGGCATGGAAGGCCATATCCTTGGGTGTGGAAGGCCGTTGGGGCGGTACGAAATACCATGGCGTTTCGGTGAACGACGAAAGTGACGGTTATGACTATGAGAACGAGGATATGGATGCGTCCGATTTCGTGGATACCTTCAGGCAGCGTATGCGTACGAAGTCTTTCCGGGTTTATCTCAGTTTCCGTTTCTGACATAAGGTTATACCTTTTATATATAGGATACGGGCGGCAATGTGAAAGCATTCCGCCCGTATCCTTTGTGTTTTCTCCTTTTTTGTGTAGTTTTGCAGGCATTAAATGAATATAAAGCTATGGAACCTTCGAATACGGAATTGATACTGATAAGAATAACGGGTGAAGACCGTCCCGGACTGACCTCTTCCATCATGGGGATTTTAGCCCGATATGACGTGACGGTACTCGACATCGGTCAGGCCGACATACACAATACGTTGACCTTGGGCTTGTTGGTGCGTGCGGCAGAGGAATACTCCGGGCATGTGATGCGGGATTTGCTTTTCAAGGCTTCGGAACTGGGCGTGAACATCCGTTTCTATCCGGTGAAGAAAGACGAATATGCGGACTGGGTGAACATGCAGGGCAAGAACCGTTATATCCTGACTTTGTTGGGACGCAAACTGTCGGCTTTGCAAATACAGGCCGTCACTTCGGTGTTGGCCGAACAGGGGCTGAACATCGATGCCATCAAGCGTCTCACCGGGCGCATTCCATTGGATGAACAACGGGAAAACATACGGGCTTGTATCGAGTTTTCCGTACGGGGTACACCGAAAGACCGTGCTGCCATGCAATCGAAACTGTTGAAGTTGTCCAGTGAACTGGAGATGGATTTCTCATTTCAGTTGGACAACATGTACCGCCGCATGCGCCGTCTGATTTGTTTCGATATGGATTCTACTTTGATTGAGACGGAAGTCATCGACGAACTGGCCGACCGTGCCGGAGTAGGCGAGCAAGTGAGAGCCATTACCGAGCAGGCCATGCGTGGAGAGATAGATTTCAAGGAAAGTTTTACCCAGCGGGTGGCTTTGCTGAAAGGGGTGGATGTGTCGGTGATGGAGGATATCGCGCAGCATTTGCCTATCACGGAGGGAGTGGATCGCCTGATGTTCGTATTGAAACAGTATGGTTACAAGATTGCCATCCTTTCGGGAGGTTTCACCTATTTCGGCAATTACCTGAAGAACAGATACGGCATAGATTATGTGTATGCCAATGAGTTGGAGATAGAGGACGGCAAGTTGACGGGACGTTATGTAGGTGAAATAGTCGACGGCCGCCGCAAAGCCGAATTGTTGAAGCTTATTGCCCAAGTGGAACATGTGCATCTGGCCCAGACGATTGCCGTGGGCGACGGAGCCAACGACTTGCCCATGCTTTCCGAAGCCGGGCTGGGGATTGCGTTCCACGCCAAGCCTCGTGTGGTGGCGAATGCCAAACAGTCCATCAACACGATGGGGCTTGATGGGGTACTGTACTTCCTGGGGTTCAAGGATTCTTATCTGGAAGAACGGGGAAAACTGTAATTCGGAGGAGGTAAAGAGGTATCATGAGGTTAAAAAGTTTGTTGTTCCTTTGGGGATTTTTGGGTCTCTCGGTGGGAAGTTCGGTTGCGCAGGACATGGAGAGGGAGAAAGAGTATCTGCGCAAGGATAGCATGTTGTGGGAAGCGTACGAACAGCGTCATCAGGAAATGGCTGCATTATGGGACAAATATCCCGAGAAGCAGGATAGTTTGCAGGCGGCCTTTAATTCCTTTTATGATGCTACGTTGAAAAGGAACCGGGAGTTGGCCATGGAATATGCTTCTACGCCCAGCGGTTTGCAACGCCTGTACATGTGTCGGTTGGATATTCCTAAAAAAGTGCTTGTACATATCTTAGATACGTTAGGCACGGGAATGCGAGAGTCTTTTTATGGAAGGAATATCCAGGAACATATTCGGATGCGGCAGATTGAGGAAAGGGATAGCCTTTGGGAGTTTCCTTGCTATCGGGATGACGGGAATATCTTCGATTGGCACGGGCTGAAGGGCAGACCAGTGTTGCTGCTTTATGGAGGATTGGGATGCATGGGAGAAGATGGTCGTAAAGAATTGGAACTTTTACGGAGGCAAACTTCTTTGGAGGATTTGCAGATTGTGGTCTATTGGCCATGCAGGTCATTGAAGGACCTGCAAGAGGTTAAAAAAGTATTTCCTTTTGATTTTATTTTCGTATCAGATTTTAAGTTGGACGACAGCCCCATGAAAATAAAATATGGTGCGCAGGCCACACCTACTTGTTTCTTAACGGATGAGCATCACGTCGTAAAGGTAAAATGTGGTGGACTGCGTATGGATTTATTCGACAAATATATTAAAAGAAACGAATGACAACAGAGAAGGAAGTGACTTTAAACGCCCATAACAAGGCGGAATATCCTCCGATGCACACTTGTGAGCATATCCTGAACCAGACGATGGTCAGGATGTTCGGTTGCGAACGGTCGAGGAATGCACATATAGAGCGGAAAAAAAGTAAGATTAACTATGATTTGGCAGATGAGCCGACGGAAGAGCAGATTGCAGAGATAGCTCGGAAAGTGAATGAAGTCATTGCGGCTGATTTACCGGTGACGTACGCCTACGTATCGCGTGATGCTGTTCCCGACAACGTTCCGCTCGACAAATTACCCGATGCTGCGGAGGATACCTTGCGTTTGGTCAGGGTGGGGGATTATGATGTCTGTGCCTGTATCGGTGCCCATGTGGAACATACGGCACAGATTGGCCGGTTCCATATCAACAGCACGAGTTACAAGGACGGACAATTCCGGATTGTGTTCAAACTGTTGGATACGGTTTGGGAATAGTTTTGCAGACGGGCAGACATAGAAAAAGGCTCTCTCACGAGAGCCTGATCCCAAATTTAAATCCAAAACGATATAAAGAAATTGTATGAAAAGTGGTTATTATGATACTTTTTGTGTGCATGCCGTCCGCTTGCAGAAGCGTTCGCATTGCATGCAGATGTCATAACCCAACAGGGCACCGAGGATAAAATCCTCTTCCGGGCTGAGTTGTTGTAAAGGGCGGGTAATCATCCTCCGCACCACCTCGATACATTCACTACGGCCGAAAAAGATATTCGTACGTCCGTTACCGACTTCTTGTAGTTCGAAATCAATATCTTCAGCTTTCAGGCGCTTGACCGCTTCGCCGACATATCGGTCGTTCACGGTAAAGAGAATCATCCGGCGAACTCCTTTTTTATATTCGTAGATGTGGTTGGCAAAGACCCGCATGGCGGAAGTCCCTGTATATCTGTTTCTCTCGGATAGTGCGTCCATTGGTGAATGTTTCGTTTGTGGTTGCAAAATTAAGTGATAATTTAAAATTTCGCAATAGCTAAAATCTATGATTATTCAGGTCGCAACCTTATAGCCCTTTACTTGTTTTTAAGTATGCTTTAAGCCATTTCCGCTTCAATTTGCTTAGCCCAGTTTGCAATTCGGGCTTCGCTCTTGTCACTCTCGTTTACGTCGTCAAGTGCCAGACCGATGAAATCATCACCGTCCACGGCTGTAGAAGAAGTAAACGTGTAGTCGGCAGTCGGGACTTTCCCAATGAAGGTACAGCCGCTATCAGCCAAGGCATCGTGGATATGGGTCATGGCTTCGCAGAATGTGTCGCCGTATGACTCTCCGTCACCGCAAGCGAAAAGAGCTACCTTTTTACCTGTCAAGTCGGCTTTCTTCAGAATCTCTACTCCGTCGTACCAATCATCTTGCAGGTCTCCGCATCCCCATGTGGACGAACCGAGAATCAGCACATCGTTATTCTCCAAATCTTCCTTGGTCATTTCTGTTACGTTGTGCACGTTGTCGTTACTCATGCCCAGTGCTTGTGCGATACTGGCGGCCAAGGTTTCGCAAGTTCCAGTGGTGGAACCATAATAAATAGTCATTTTTTTCATCTCGTTGTTGTAGTTTTGTTTAATCGTTTATTAATGGCATATTGTTTTCTTCTGTCACTGCAAAGGTAGAACGTAAAGCGGGAATCTGCAATCGCCGGATTTGGTGATTTTGCAGGTTCCCGCTTTACTCTATAATAATGACCTTGAGCTTCCCGTCAGGTACTTTTTAGCTACTAAAGCTTAATTTTTAAGATTTTGCCACTATATGCAGGTATGTCCGTTAGTACACATTGATTAGCGTTGAACGTGATACATTCTTTATCTCCACTTAAAAGTTCGGTTGCTATGATTTCTCCTTTCTCTTGGATTTGGAAAAATTCGAATAAATGGTGGGGAAGATTGACTGCTGTATGTTTCTCGGAATCCTCGAAGTTGACAAGGACAATCAGCAGGTCTTTGTCTTTACGTCGGACAAAAGCATAACATTTGTCGGCATTAAACAGGTCCGAGCCGTTATTGGCGTACATCAGGTCATAGAAATCCCCTTCCCTTAAGGCTCTTTCTCTGTTGCATAATCTAAGTACTTGGGTATAGAATGCCTGCAAGGCAAGTTCCTGGGCTGTGAGTTTATCGGTATCGAATTTACCTTTGTTGCGCCATCGCCTGATGGTATCTACATGCCAGTAGTCGAAAATCGTGGTGCGCCCGTCTTTGCCGCTGAATCCTTCTGCATCCATTCCCCGTTCGCCTAATTCTTGCCCGAAGTAAATCATCATGGGATTTCTCCCCATACATGAGCTGACCAACAGAGCCGGGCGGCCTTTTTCTGCATTTCCTGCAAAAAAATCGGAGGCCAATCGTTGCTCATCGTGGTTTTCGAGGAAGTTCAACATGCGGTCTTTGATGTCGTCTACGCTTTGCCAACATCCTGTAATCTGACGCGCAGAGGCATAGCCGCAAACGACTCCACGGAGCGTGTCGTATAATCCTACCTTATCATATAAATAATCAAATCCTCCTTTATAGATGTAGTTACGATATTCGTTCGGGTTATATACTTCGGCAATGAATACAAGGGAAGGGTAATGGCATTTGATTTGCGGAATGGTCCATTCCCAGAATTCGACAGGAACCATCTCTGCCATATCGCAACGGAAGCCGTCTATACCTTTTCCGGCCCAAAACAGCAGAATGTCACGCATCTTAAACCACGTGGAAGGTATCGGGTCGAAGTGCCGTCCCCCTCCGTTACAATAATCTATTCCGTAGTTCAGTTTTATCGTTTCGTACCAGTCGTTGCGTCCCGGAGAGGGGGAAAAATTGTCATTGCCTGTAGCTTTGGCCGGACACTCTTCGTATGGAACCGGTGCACAGCCTTGCAGATCGAAGTCAGGGTGAAACGGGTGTCCTGGAATGTAATAGAAATTGTTTTGGGGAGAGAAGGATAGGTTTTGGTCATCCTCTTCCCCGAGATCTTTCACGCCTTCAGGTCTGCTGGCGGATTGATATTGGCGTGCCACATGGTTGGGAACGAAGTCGATGATGACTTTCAAACCGGCATCATGCGTACGGTATATCAGGTTTTGAAACTCCTTCATTCGTTTCTCGGGTTTTGTGGCTAAGTCCGGGTCTACGTCATAATAGTCTTTAATGGCGTATGGGGAACCGGCTTTCCCTTTTACAATGGCAGGATGGTCGGACGGAATTCCGTATGAGGTATAGTCGGTTTGTGTGGCATGTGCAATGACCCCTGTATACCAAATATGCGTTGCTCCAAGCTTTTGGATTTCCGTTAATGTTTTTTGGGTAAAATCAGCGAAGTGCCCGCATCCGTTCTCTGTCTTGTTACCGTGGGGGATGCATGCCGTCTTGTCGTTTCCGAAAAGGCGGGTGAACACCTGATAAATAATCATCTTGTTTTTCATATATCAATGGATTAGTCGTCAATAAAAATCCCCTTGCCGTTTTTTTTGAGGCAAGGGGATAGCTGTTCGAGTTGGTTTAGGCTTGAATACCATGAGCTGTCACGGCATCATTTCCTTTGGCAATCTTTCCAATCATGCCTTGCAGGACTTTGCCCGGACCGCACTCCGTGAAATCCGTGGCACCGGCTGCAATCATGTTCTGCACCTCTTGCGTCCAACGAACAGAAGCCGTGAGTTGGGCAATCAGGTTAGCCTTTATTTCTTCTGCATCCGTATGAGCCTGTGCATCTACGTTTTGGTATACGGCACATTTAGGCGTATTGAACGTAGTTGCCTCTATGGCTGCTTGCAGTTCGTCTTTGGCCGGTTGCATCAAAGGCGAGTGGAACGCACCGCCCACCGGTAACAAGAGTGCACGCTTGGCACCGGCCTCTTTCAGCTTTTCGCATGCAGCCTTGACAGCTTCCACATTGCCGCTGATGACCAACTGTCCGGGGCAATTATAATTGGCCGGAACCACTACATTGTTTTCCGTATTGATTTCCGCGCAGACGTTCTCGATTGTGGCATCATCCAAGCCGACAATGGCCGCCATCGTAGAAGGGGCAGCCTCGCATGCCTTTTGCATGGCCATGGCACGGGCGTAAACCAATTTCAGACCATCCTCAAAGTTCAGGGCACCGGCTGCTACCAACGCGGAGAATTCTCCTAAAGAATGGCCGGCCACCATGTCCGGAGCGACATCTTCTCCCATGCACAAAGCTGAAATGACAGAATGGAGGAATACGGCGGGTTGCGTCACTTTGGTCTGTTTCAATTCCTCGTCCGTACCGCTGAACATGATGTCCGTAATGCGGAATCCTAAAATATCGTTTGCCTTTTCAAATAGCTCTTTTGCCAGCGGATTGTTGTCGTACAGGTCTTTGCCCATACCTACAAATTGTGCTCCCTGTCCGGGAAATACAAATGCTTTCATAAAATTTAAATCTTATCTAATGTATGTTTGTTCATCAATCTGGTTGCAAATTTAATAAAAACTTACTTAATCATCAGCTTTTTGGGATTAAAAAAGTGATTTAACGGGCCGTGTCCTTTTCCGATGGTGACGTCTTTTCCGTAAAACAGGGCATTCGTGAGGTATTTTTTCCCTAAACCGACAGCCTCCGGTAAGGAGACACCTTGGCCGATGTAAACCGCAATAGCAGAAGAAAGCGTGCATCCGGTTCCGTGGGTATTAGCGGAGTTTATTTTGGTGGAGTGGTAGCGGTGAATGTCTTCCGGAGTATTGCCGCAGACCAGAATATCCGTCATATCGCCCCCTTCCAAATGTCCTCCTTTTATTAATACGGACCGACAACCGTAAGTAAGGATATGCTGTCCGGCGTTTGCCATATCTTCTATGTTCCGGATAGGGATACCGGACAGTATTTCGGCCTCCGGCAGGTTGGGGGTCACTAAAGTACAATGGGGGATTAAGCGGTCACGCATGATGTGCAATGCTTCGGGTTTTATCAAAGAATAGCCGCTACTTGAGACTAAAACCGGGTCGAAGACGGCCGGAAGGCGATTGCTTGATAAGAAATCGGCAATGACCGCTATGATACCTTCGTCCGTCACCATCCCTATTTTCAAGGCATCTATTTGCATATCTTCGGTTACGGCCTGTATTTGTTCCTTGACAATTTGAGCCGGAATAGGATATACGTTTTTCACTCCGCATGTGTTTTGTACGGTAACGGCCGTGACGATGCTGGCGGCATAGCATCCCAAAGCGGAAATCGTCTTGATGTCTGCCTGAATACCGGCTCCTCCGCTGCAATCGGAACCGGCAATGCTTAAAACGGTGGTATATTTCATTTGTATGTGCAAAAGTACGCGAATGTTTGGCTGAATGCAAATAAAACAGGGAAAAAGAAGATGAAAATATCGTGTATATTTATGCATGGAATTAGAAAAATAGTTGTAATTTTGTAACTTAACTTATTCTCGTGAATATAGAACCATGGAAAGAAGTAATAATCATTTGGTAATTATGGCCGGTGGCATAGGTAGCCGCTTTTGGCCGATGAGTACTCCGGAGTGCCCGAAACAGTTTATCGATGTATTGGGATGCGGACGTACGTTGTTGCAATTGACTGCGGATCGTTTTAAAAGGATTTGTTTTCCGGAAAACATTTGGGTGGTGACGTCCGAAGCTTATGCGGATATTGTACGTGAACAGTTACCGGAAATTCCGGAATCTAACATATTGAAGGAACCTTGCCGAAGGAATACGGCGCCTTGCATTGCTTACGTGAGTTGGCGTATCAAGAAGTTGAATCCGAAAGCCAATGTGGTTGTCACGCCGAGTGATCATATCGTCATGGATGTGGCCGAGTTTGAACGTGTGATAACTTCCGGTTTGGCATTTACGGCGGAGACGGACTCTATTTTGACTTTGGGCATGAAGCCGAATCGTCCGGAAACTGGATACGGATATATTCAGGCTGACTTGGGCTTTGCATCGGCACGTAACAAGGAGATTTATCGGGTGGATTCTTTTAAGGAAAAGCCTGATTTTGCCACGGCAAGCCGCTATATCCAAAAGAATAATTATTTCTGGAATGCCGGAATATTCGTGTGGAACGTCAGTACGATTGTCAACGCCTTCCGTGTGTATCAGCCCGCTATCGCGCAGATTTTCGAGCAGCTTATGCCCATATATGGCAGCGAGCAGGAACAGGAAGCCATCAACCGTGATTTTCCGAAGTGTGAGAATATATCGGTGGATTATGCCATCATGGAGAAAGTAGAAGAGATATTCGTGCTTCCGGCTAACTTCGGATGGAGTGATTTAGGCACGTGGGGCTCTTTGCATGAGCATACGCCGCAAGATGCTTATGGTAATGCCTGTATCGGAAAGAACATTTCGGTGTATGATACGCATAACTGTATGATTCATACCACTCAGGAGAAGAAAGTCGTAATACAAGGTCTGGATGGTTTCATTGTGGCAGAAAAGAACGATACTTTGCTCATCTGTAAATTGTCGGAAGAGCAACGCATCAAGCAATTCAGCGAATGACAGGAAATATGCCCATGTGGAGAGACGGTGCAAAAGCTTCTTTTCACATGGGTTTTACAGGTGCGGATGAGTCCGGATTAAAGTGTGTGAATATGTCGCTGTGAGTTAAGACGTACTGATAGAAATCCTTGGCTTCCACTTCTTCCGGGATGAATCGTCCCACGGTGTATTCCAGTGCTTCGGGAGCTTTTTCACAAGCAATTTTCAGAAAGACGATAAATTCCTGATAACGGTTTTGCATCAGCGCACAATAGGCCAGATAGGCGTATGCTTTTTGACTTTCCTTGTCTTGTGAAGCATCGCGATTCAGCGTATACAAGAAATGTTCTCTCGCCCTTTCGTACAGTTTGTTTTCCACTAAAGACAAGCCGACGAGAAAATGGGCCTCCGAAGGGTCTTTGTGGCTTTGGATAAATGTGTTGTAGCATTCGAGGGCTTCGTTTTCTCTCTCGTTTTGCATCAGGATATGCCCTTTGTATAAGTCTGCTTCGTAATCCGGATTTATTTCTTTTATCTTGTCGATATATCCAAAGGCTTTGTCTGTATCGTGTAGCCTGCTATACACATCCGAAAGGTTGGCATATATGTGTTGCTGTTCCGTAGAATAACCTTGGGATAATTCTTCGGCTTTAAGTAATTGGCTTAAGGCTTCGTCGTAGCGTTCGAGTGCGGAGAGGCACACCCCGTCGAAAAGATAGGGAATTTCATTGGACGGATGTTCCTTGAAATATCGGAGATAAAGTTGGTGGGCTTCGTCGAGATTCTGTTGTTGAAGCAGGCTGTTGGCCTTCAGCAAAAGAGCTTGGGCGTCGTGCTCGTCTATAGCCAATGCAAAATCAGCCGTTTCCATGGTTTTGGAAAAGTCTTCGCATACGAAATAAGCTTCGCCCAATGAGTGCCATGCATTAAGGTTGTAAGGGTTGATGTCCAACAAACTATTTAATATCTCGATAGCCTCTTTCGGACGATTGGAAGAGATGAGGTGGTCTGCCTTGAGTTTCAGAAACTTCTCGTTGTCCGGTTCCATGTCGAGCGCCCGTTGTCCCCATTGAGCTGCCTGTTCCAAATAACCGTAATCCAAAAACAGTGTAGCCGTGTCGTATGCAAACAAAGCGGCATCTTCTTCTTCCGTTTCGGCTTTTTCGGACAGGTATGTGGTGGCTTCCTGTTCTTTTCCTTCACGCAACAGCAATTCTGCATTGAGGAATATGACTTCGCGATCGTTGGGATCCGTAATACAGTCGCGTATGGTTTTGGCACCTTCGATGTCGCCGTTGAACATCTTTTGTCGTGCCAGGAAAATCAAAGGGTCGATACTACCGGGGTGGATGTTCAGGGCGTATTGGATACACGCCATAGCTTTGTCCGTGTCGTTCTGCACGAGATAATACTCGGCGATGTCAGTCAGTTCGTCTGCTTCCAGATAAACCGACTGACCGCCTTGTAACATCTGCTCGTAAAGAGCCAGATTCTTTTTGAATTCTTCTTCTTGAAAATACGAGAGGTCTTCTGTCGACATGTTATTTGTTTTTCTTACTCCATGTGTCTTTCAGGCCTACGGTACGATTGAATACCAAATGTTCGGCCGTACTGTCCTTGTCCATCATGAAATAACCAATGCGTTGGAACTGCAGATATTCAAGCGGCTTTTTGGTCGCTGCATATTTTTCCACATAACATTGGGGCAGGACTTTCAGTGACTCTGGGTTCAACAACTCACGGAAATCGCGTTCTTCAGCTCCTGGGTTCTCTATGCTGAAAAGTCGGTCGTATAAGCGCACTTCGGCCGGTTGGCAATGTCCGCAGCTCACCCAATGGAGTGTGCCTTTCACTTTTCTGTCCGAACCGGGCATGCCGCTTTTCGACATGGGGTCGTATTCACAGTAGACCTCCGTCACGTTGCCGTTCTCGTCTTTCTTGCATCCCGTACACTTTACGATGTAAGCGCTTTTCAGACGAACTTCATTGCCGGGAGTCAGGCGGAAGTATTTCTTGGGAGCGTCTTCCATGAAGTCTTCGCGTTCTATCCACAGTTCGCGACTGAACTCGATGATATGGCTCCCGTCGGCTTCGTTTTCGGGATTGTTTACGGTTTCAAGCTCTTCCACTTGCCCTTCCGGATAGTTGGTAATCACGAGTTTTACAGGGTTAAGTACGGCTGAGACACGGGTTGCCCTCGCATTCAGATCCTCACGTACGGCTGCCTCCAGCATAGCAAAGTCGTTCAGGGCATCGAACTTGGTATAACCGATCATGTCGATGAATTTGCGGATGGCTTCAGGAGAATAACCGCGGCGGCGGAACCCGCAGAGGGTCGGCATTCGTGGGTCGTCCCATCCGTTTACCAGACCTTCTTTTACCAATGCGAGCAATTTGCGTTTGCTCATGACGGTATAAGTCAGGTTCAGACGGTTGAATTCTATCTGACGAGGACGGTGGTCTGCCAAGTCGTTTCCTTCTTTCAACTCATCGATGAAGTGGTCATAGAGCGGACGATGGGGGACAAACTCCAACGTACAGATGGAGTGGGTCACTCCTTCAAAGTAATCGCTTTGCCCGTGCGCGAAGTCATACATCGGGTAGGCTTTCCACTTGCTGGCCGTGCGATGGTGTTCTTTGTTGATGATGCGATAAATGATGGGGTCGCGGAAGTGCATATTCGGGTTGGCCATGTCCAACTTGGCTCGCAGCACCATGGAACCTTCTTCCGCCTCGCCGCTGTTCATCTTGTTAAACAGTTCCAGATTTTCTTCTATGGGACGGTCGCGATAGGGGCTGGGCGTACCGGGTTGCGTCGGTGTTCCCTTTTGTTCGGCAATCTGTTCGCTGCTTTGTTCGTCGATGTAGGCTTTGCCTTCTTTAATCAGTCTGACGGCAAAGTCCCACAGTTGCTGGAAGTAGTCTGAAGCATGATAGATTTCTCCCCATTTGAATCCCAGCCACTGTATGTCCTCCTTGATGGCCTCTACGTATTCCGTGTCTTCTTTGATAGGGTTTGTGTCGTCCAATCTTAGATTACACACGCCGCCGTATTTTTCCGCGATGCCGAAGTCCATACAGATCGCTTTTGCATGTCCGATATGCAGATATCCGTTAGGTTCCGGCGGAAAACGGGTTTGCAGTCGTCCGTCGTTCTTGCCGGCCTTCAGGTCTTCCACCACTATTTCTTCTACGAAATTAAGTCCTTTCTTTTCTGATGATTCAGCATGAGTTGTTTCAGTCATAACCAATCTGTTTTGCGTAATTATCAATAATGGTTGCAAAGATACTATTAAAAATTGGAAATCACTTTCGTCTTTCCTATAATAATAAGGTATAAGAAGAGTTTTTTAAAGAGAATAAAATGAATGCTCTTTTTTTATGCTAAGAAACATCCTTTTTTATTTGTGTAGTTGACCGGAAAATCCGATATTTGCAAAAGTTATTCTGAAAACAATCTTTTTACCTTAAAAAAACTAATACCTATATGAGATTATGGAAAGAGGATGTGTCGAGATGACACGTCCTCTTATTGGTATAATCGGGGGCTTTTTGTCTGGTGAGTAGAGGGCGGTTTGAGCTTTTGTATTCTGTTTTTAATGAATGCAGCGAGGATTTGATTGTAAAGTCCAATTTCATGTTTTTCTTTTTATATTGTGTTGTTTTCCTTCTTGGCTCCGGATGTTTTTTATCATTGTCTTTTTGTCAGAACGTCAGATTTAGGCCTTTGTGTTTGCCGTATTCGTCAGTGGTTCCGGCGTTGATGGATTTTATTCGATTCTCGCGGTGTCGGGTTTTTACCGTTTTGCCAGGGTGGGGGCGGCTTTTGCTTTCCTTTTGCCGTGTGCGGGGGCCGGGTGTGCGCCGGCGGTCCTCCGGCGTGTCAGGTAACGGGGCTTTCGGGTGCCTTATGGTTATTCAAGATGTGTCCCGTTTTTCTTTCAGATAAATCCGGGATGCGGTTCTGAGGGGGTATTTCCGTGGCCCGGATGCTTGTCTTTTCCCGTTTTCAGCCGTGCCGTTTTCCGTTCCCGGCCGGTCGTCTCCATTTTGTGCGCCGAACGTAAAACCGTTCGCTTCCGATTGATTTACCGTTTGGCTGAGACGGAGTGTATGATATACGGTATATATGCAGGATGGGTGCGTGTTTTGCATAAATATTCAGGTTTGGGGCTACGGATTTGCTTCGGATAAGGTTTTCTTTGCCCCGCTTTTGGGCGTTTTTGTTGTCTTTCTGATTGTTTTTTCTTTCTTTTCCTGTCTTTCTGTCGGGCTTGGGGGACGGTTCCCGTGGCGGCTGTAACCGGATGGGACGACGGCCCTTCCTGTTCCGTCTTACGGTGATTTGTCCTGTAGGTATGGGTATTCGCTTTTGCCGTGGCGGGTTTGTCCGGTTCGTCCCGTATCGCCGTTCCCATAAGCAGCCCATGAAAATCCTCCTTTGTCTGCCGGGCAGCCGTGATGTTGCAGGGTGGGGGGCTTGCGGGGGCGGCTGTGGCCGGTCTTATGTGCACGGTGGCGGTTAAGTACCGCTTTGTTTCGGTGGATGCCTGATCGTTTTCCGTTTTCAGTCCGGGCGGTCTTTTTGTCCGTCGTCCGTCGTTTCCCTTCCGTTTTCGGCCTTCCTAGCCCGGTCTTCTCTTCCGGATAGTTGTTTCTCTTGTCTTCGGTCAACCGGTGGGTGCTACGTCCTTTCCCTGTCTTCCCGGTTTCCACCTTAATATATATGAGGTGTTTTCATGTGTGGCTTCTTGTGCATCTTCCGTGCTTTCCTTGTGTGTGCCCTCTGTTCCAGTGTCTTCTCCTTTTTGCAATCCTTGCCGCCCCAGCCATTTTTCCGTTCCAATTCGTTCCGTTGCTCCAGTGCGTCTTCCATGCTTTCCTTGTGTGCGTCTTCTGTCCAGTAGTATCCACCTTTCCTTGCCCCCCGTGCCTCCTCCTTTTTTACGGCCTTTGCCCTTCCCTTTTATCTTTCCTTTGTGTACGGCTCCTGACACATGCCCTATATTTTCCTTGCGTGCCTTTCGTCCCGGTACTTCTTCCTCTTTGTCGTCCTTTCTGCCCTTCTTTCTCCGTCCTTGGGCTTTCCGTTCCCCTTGTGCGTGTTTTCAGTCTCGTTGCCCCCACCTTCCCGGTGCCATTCCCCCTTTTCCCCGCCGCCTTTCCCTCCTCTTCCTCCTTCGTTCCCGCGTTTTCCTTCCCCTTTTCTCCGCTCTTTTCCTCTCCTTCGTTTTCCATTAAGAAAAAAGTTTTCCCTTAAATCGCGGGTGATTTCGAGTGTTAAATATATGTTTTACAGCATATTCCTTGTTTATATGCGGAAGTTTTTCTAAATTTGCAGGAGTTTCCGCTTGAAAAAAGTGGCCATAATATTTGGTGTTTACGGTAAAAGGTTGTACCTTTGCACTCGCTTTCGGGAAGCAAGGCCTTGTGAGGCGGTGCGGAGTGGGAGCGTAAAGTGAAAAGAGTTCATTGAAAGTCTTACATAAAGAGAGAAAGTAGTACAAGAGCTTGGATG